>Ga0214472_10000038_pt1 | contig 190796 bp, 159 predicted proteins | sample RVTome_6_FD_207662 | JGI IMG/M metagenome (GOLD analysis project Ga0214472, IMG submission 207662) | Soil microbial communities from uranium-contaminated site in the Upper Colorado River Basin, Wyoming, United States - RVT140D175 | ecosystem: Environmental > Terrestrial > Soil > Contaminated... | reverse complement strand
CTGCGGCGTCGCCGCCGACCCAGTCTGCCGTGTCGGTCAGCACGAGCGTGCCGAGCCCGGTCAGGGTCCCGCCGGTCTGCTTGAACCGCCCCAGGAATGCCGTATCGGTGGCTGCCGCCCCCACGGTCACCGTCCCACCGGCGAGCTGGAACTCCCCGTTGGGCCGCCCCGGCAACATGAACCCGTGATTGAGCGTGAGATTACCGCCCGCCATCACGATGGCCGCCCCACTCGCCACGGTCACGGTGGCATCCAGCGTCGCACTGGCCTGGAACTGCACGGTGCCCGTCTGCACCTCCAGTGTGCCACCCACCTCGTTGATGTAGGGCCGATCGAATGACGTCACGCCGGTCCCCACCGATTTGCGGAAGGTGCCAAAGGTGCGCACGTTGCCCGTCGCGCCGGCCGCGATCACGAAGTCGGCATCGGTCTGATGGTCCCATAGCCCACCCGCATCCACGATCACCCGACCGAAGTTGAGTAGACGCAGATTGCCGGTGGCCTGGTAGTCCATGCGCCCCGCGACGCGCAGCAGCCGGGCGTTCAGATCCCGCTGCGCGGTCCCCGACATCGTCAGCACCGCCGTGTCGGCCACGTACGTGAATCCCGTGTCCGCCCACGTACCGCCATTCCAGTCGGCCGTATCGCTCAATGCCAACGCGCCAGCTCCGGTGAGCGTGCCGCCGGTCTGTTTGAAGCGGCCCAAGTAGGCCGTATCGGTGGCTGCCGCCCCCACGGTCACCGTGCCACCGGCGAGCTGGAACTCCCCATTCGGCCGCCCCGGCAGCATGAACCCGTGATTGAGCGTGAGATTACCGCCCGCCATCACGATGGCCGCCCCACTCGCCACGGTCACGGTGGCATCCAGCGTCGCACTGGCCTGGAACTGCACGGTGCCCGTCTGCACATCGAGGGTGCCACCCACCTCGTTGATGTAGGGCCGATCGAATGACGTCACGCCGGTCCCCACCGATTTGCGGAAGGTGCCAAAGGTGCGCACGTTGCCCGTCGCGCCGGCCGCGATCACGAAGTCGGCATCGGTCTGATGGTCCCATAGCCCACCCGCATCCACGATCACCCGACCGAAGTTGAGTAGACGCAGATTGCCGGTGGCCTGGTAGTCCATGCGCCCCGCGACGCGCAGCAGCCGGGCGTTCAGATCCCGCTGCGCGGTCCCCGACATCGTCAGCACCGCCGTGTCGGCCACGCTTGTGGTGCCGTCAGCTGCGGCGTCGCCGCCGACCCAGTCTGCCGTGTCGGTCAGCACGAGCGTGCCGAGCCCGGTCAGGGTCCCGCCGGTCTGCTTGAACCGCCCCAGGAATGCCGTATCGGTGGCTGCCGCCCCCACGGTAACCGTCCCGCCCTGGAGGAGGAACTCCCCATTCGGCCGCCCCGGCAACATGAACCCGTGATTGAGCGTGAGATTACCGCCCGCCATCACGATGGCCGCCCCACTCGCCACGGTCACGGTGGCATCCAGCGTCGCACTGGCCTGGAACTGCACGGTGCCCGTCTGCACCTCCAGTGTGCCACCCACCTCGTTGATGTAGGGCCGATCGAATGACGTCACGCCGGTCCCCACCGATTTGCGGAAGGTGCCAAAGGTGCGCACGTTGCCCGTCGCGCCGGCCGCGATCACGAAGTCGGCATCGGTCTGATGGTCCCACAGCCCACCCGCATCCACGATCACGCGGCCGAAGTTGAGTAGACGCAGATTGCCGGTGGCCTGGTAGTCCATGCGCCCCGCGACGCGCAGCAGCCGGGCGTTCAGATCCCGCTGCGCGGTCCCCGACATCGTCAGCACCGCCGTGTCGGCCACGCTTGTGGTGCCGTCAGCTGCGGCGTCGCCGCCGACCCAGTCTGCCGTGTCGGTCAGCACGAGCGTGCCGAGCCCGGTCAGGGTCCCGCCGGTCTGCTTGAACCGCCCCAGGAATGCCGTATCGGTGGCTGCCGCCCCCACTGTCACCGTCCCGCCCTGGAGGAGGAACTCCCCGTTGGGCCGCCCCGGCAACATGAAGCCATGGTTGAGGGTGAGCGTGCCGCCCGCCATCACGATGGCCGCCCCACTCGCCACGGTCACGGTGGCATCCAGCGTCGCACTGGCCTGGAACTGCACGGTGCCCGTCTGCACCTCCAGTGTGCCACCCACCTCGTTGATGTAGGGCCGATCGAATGACGTCACGCCGGTCCCCACCGATTTGCGGAAGGTGCCAAAGGTGCGCACGTTGCCCGTCGCGCCGGCCGCGATCACGAAGTCGGCATCGGTCTGATGGTCCCACAACCCACCCGCATCCACGATCACCCGACCGAAGTTGAGTAGACGCAGATTGCCCGTACCGACATAATCCACCCGGCCGCGTACGTAGAGCTGCCGGTCATTGAGATCGCGCTGGCCGGTGCCACTGATGGTGAGCACCGCGGTGTCGGCCACTTCGGTGGCGCCAGTACTTGCCCACGTCCCGGCGTTCCAGTCCGCGGTGTCGGAGAGAATGAGCCGGCCGAGCCCGGTGAGCGTGCCGCCGGTCTGTTTGAAGCGGCCCAAGTAGGCCGTATCGGTGGCTGCCGCCCCCACGGTCACCGTGCCACCGGCGAGCTGGAACTCCCCATTCGGCCGCCCCGGCAGCATGAACCCGTGATTGAGCGTGAGATTACCGCCCGCCATCACGATGGCCGCCCCACTCGCCACGGTCACGGTGGCATCCAGCGTCGCACTGGCCTGGAACTGCACGGTGCCCGTCTGCACATCGAGGGTGCCACCCACCTCGTTGATGTAGGGCCGATCGAATGACGTCACGCCGGTCCCCACCGATTTGCGGAAGGTGCCAAAGGTGCGCACGTTGCCCGTCGCGCCGGCCGCGATCACGAAGTCGGCATCGGTCTGATGGTCCCACAGCCCACCCGCATCCACGATCACGCGGCCGAAGTTGAGTAGACGCAGATTGCCGGTGGCCTGGTAGTCCATGCGCCCCGCGACGCGCAGCAGCCGGGCGTTCAGATCCCGCTGCGCGGTCCCCGACATCGTCAGCACCGCCGTGTCGGCCACGCTTGTGGTGCCGTCAGCTGCGGCGTCGCCGCCGACCCAGTCTGCCGTGTCGGTCAGCACGAGCGTGCCGAGCCCGGTCAGGGTCCCGCCGGTCTGCTTGAACCGCCCCAGGAATGCCGTATCGGTGGCTGCCGCCCCCACGGTCACCGTGCCACCGGCGAGCTGGAACTCCCCATTCGGCCGCCCCGGCAGCATGAACCCGTGATTGAGCGTGAGATTGCCGCCCGCCATCACGATGGCCGCCCCACTCGCCACGCTCACGGTGGCATCCAGCGTCGCGCTGGCGTTGAACTGCACCGTGCCGCTCTGCACATCGAGTGTGCCACCCACCTCGTTGATGTAGGGCCGATCGAATGACGTCACGCCGGTCCCCACCGATTTGCGGAAGGTGCCAAAGGTGCGCACGTTGCCCGTCGCGCCGGCCGCGATCACGAAGTCGGCGTCGGTCTGATGATCCCACAACCCACCGGTTTGGACGACGACACGACCGGCGTTCAGCTGGCGGAGATTACCGGTGCCCGAGTAGCTCACCGTGCCGAACACCGACACAAGACGATCGTTGAGATCGCGCTGGCTCGTGCCACTGATGTTCAGGGTCCCGCCCGACGAGACTTGCGTTGTGCCCGTCCCTCCCATCGTGCCGGCCGACCAATCGAACGTTCCTCCGACCGCCAGGGTCCCGCTGCCGGTCAGGGTCCCCCCACTCATGCTGACCACGCCGTTCGGTCCGATCAGCGCGTTGGGGCTGCTCAACGAGAGTGTCCGGCCGCCATTGGCAACCGTCTGTGTGCCGGTGCTCCCCCCTAGGACCAAGGAGGCCACCGTGGCGTTCACGTCGAGCGTGACCGTGTAGGTCCCGTCGACCGTGATGAGCACCGTATCCGAAGCGCCAGGCACCATCCCCGTACTCCACTTGGTGCTGTCACTCCAATTCCCGTTCACAGGGTTGGTCCACACGACGTTCCCCGGCGGCGGCGCACCCGTCGCGGTGAACGTAACTTGGGAGACGCGGGCCGGTCCTTCCGCTGCCTCGGCCGCTGCGACGCTCATTGAGTCCGGATCGGCATTGGGGTCGGCCTCCCCATCGTCGGACTCCGGTGCGACGCTCAACTTCTCCATCAATGAGCCATCCGTCGTCGTGCTGTCCGCACTCACGGCGGCCAGCAGCGGCGGCACCAGGTTGGCCACCACTTCGTTCGCACCAAACGCGCTCCCCAGTGTCCAGGCCGTCTTCGCGAGTCCATTCGCGTCCGTGGTCGCGGTGTCGGGAGAGACCGTGCCGTCATTGAGCGTCACCATCCAGGCCACCAACTGATTGGCCACGAGATTCCCCAACGAATCCGTCGCGACGACGACGAGCGATTCCGGTAGCACCGCGCCAGCAGTCCCCGTCTGGCCGTTGCCACTCATGATCGCCAGATCACTCGCGACGCTGGGCAACGCGATCGCCGTGATCGTACCGCTGATCCCGCTGTAGTCCACCGCCGTGGCCGTGGCCATCTGGGTTCCCGCGAGCGGCCCCAGCGTCCACACCACGGAGGCCCGCCCGGTTGCGTCGGTCACCACCGTGTCCGGGCTCACCGCGCCGCCGTCCGGCGTCGTGAACACCACCCGTACCCCCGAGACACCCGTGTTGTCCGCGTCCTGCGCCTGCACGACAACCGTGTCGGGCAGCGCGGTGCCCGCCACCGCGGTCTGCGCATCCCCAGCCAGCACGACGATCCGGGCCGGCGCGCCCTGGATGCTCCAGCGCAACGTGTCGCGCTGGCCCGTCAGCAACTCCGCCACAATCCGGGCCGTGCCGGGCCCCACGGCCTTCACCTTGCCCGAGCTGTCGTCCACCGTGGTCGCCACGCTCGGATCCAGCGACAGCCACCCGATGGGCGTACCCGGAATCGCCTGTCCGGCGGAGTCGCGGGCCTCGGCCGCGAGATCGAGCGAATCGCCGACAACCCCGCCGGTATCCGCGTGCAGAATGACGACACTGGCGGCGTTGCTCCCGGTGCCGGCATAGGAGAAATCGACCGAGACGACGGGCGCCGCGTTCGGATCGGTGCTGGGGGTCACCGTCACCGGTCCCGAGGTCCATACCAGCTGATTGGAGGGAGTGAACAGTTGGACGGTGAGAATGAAATTCTCGCCCGACGACAGCATCACGACCTCGACGGAGAAATCGATCGTCGAGTCCGCCGGGTTGATCGGGAGCGTGACGTCGGTCACCACGACCTGGTCGCTCGCCCGCCGGATCACCAGGCGGGCCGAGCCCAACGGCACGATGCTCGCCGCGGAACTCTGGAAGCTCGGCGTTATCGAGAAGTAGCCCCGGATCCCGGGTCCCGGTCCCCCCACGTCGTCCAGACAGCCCACGGCGAGCAGCGTTCCGGCGAGCGCCAGTCCGACGGCGTACCGATGTGAGGACATCTTGCGCATGCGCGGTCCGGGTGCGGGTCCGTGGTGCAGGGTTCTCCCCGCAAAAGGTGCGCCGCGTGTGCGGCCCTGGCAAGCAGGCTCCGGGAAACCAAACGAGGCCCCAACGGCTACGTCCATCGGGGCCTCGCTGGTCCGGGGTTGCCGCCGAAAGGGCTATTTCGCCGAAACCACCGGAACCTCGAACTCCAGCCACCGCATCTCGTCGGCCATCACGCGCTGCGCGGTCTTGTACACGACCACGTCGTCGTTGTCGAACACGTCGTCGAATCGCTGCTCGATGCGCCGGCGCGCGATCCGGCAGAACGTGTCCGCCAGTTGGGCCGCGGTCCCGGCCTGCGCTCTCTCTTCAGGCGACTTGCTGGTCCGCAGCATCTGTGCCCGCGAGCACGTGGCCGTGATGGCGAGCAGCTCGGCGCCGATCTCCACCAGCCGCGCCAGCACCGACTGGCGTTTCTCCAGGGTCGCGCCCAGCCGCGCGATGGCGTAGAACAGCGTGCGGGCGAGCCTTCGCGAGGTGCGTTCGGCATACCGCACGTGCTTGGCCAACGTTCCGAATTCGCCGTACCTGGGCCAGCGGCCCCAGCCGAGCCAGCGGGTCGGGTACCACCACGCATAGAAGAACCCGGCCTTGAAGAGCGCCGCGATCTTCTTCCCGATGGATGCCTTGGGATCCACGAGCGCGCCGCCGACCTTCAAGTGGGTATCCACGACTTCGCGCGCGATGAACAATCGCATGATCTCGCTCGATCCTTCGAAGATCAGGTTGATGCGGAAGTCGCGCATGAGGCGTTCGACCGGCTCCGGCCGGTCGCCCCGAGCCCGAAGGCTCGAGGCCGTTTCGTAGCCACGCCCGCCACGGATTTGCATGGTGTCGTCGATCAGCTCCCACCCGCGCTCCGTGTTCCACATCTTGGCCATGGCCGCTTCGAGCCGGATGTCGAACCTGTTCTGGTCGGCCATGATCGCCGCGAGCTCGGCAACGGCGTCCATGGCGAACGCCGTCGCGGCCATGTTGCCCAACATCTGGGCCACCGCGTCGTGTTTGCCGACCGGGTGGCCCCACTGGACGCGTTCCTGGCTGAACCGGCGCGCGATGGCCAGGCAGCCACGAACGGCGGCGGCGGAGACGCTTGGTACCGTCAGCCGTCCGGTGTTCAACGTGACCAGCGCGAGCTTGAGCCCTTTTCCTTGCTCCCAGAGCAGGTTTTTCTTGGGCACGCGGACGTTGGTGAACCGCATCCACGCGTTCTCGATTCCATGCAGACCCATGAAGTGGCAGCGCTGGATGACCTCCACGCCATCCCACGCCGATTCGACGATGAAGGCCGAGATGCGCTTGTCGGGCGTCTTGGCCATTACCACCAGGAGGTCGGCAATCGTGCCGTTCGTGCACCAGAGCTTCTCGCCGTTGAGCAGGAAGGCCTCGCCGTCCTCCGTGGGCACCGCGGTGGTCGTCATCCGCGCGGGGTCACTGCCCACATCGGGCTCGGTCAGCGCGAACGCGCTGATCTCGCCCTTCGCGAGCCGCGGCAGATATTCCTTCTTCTGCTCGGGGGTACCGAAGATCTTAAGCGGTTGGGGTACGCCAATCGACTGGTGGGCGGACAGCAGCACGCCAATCGACGATTCATGGGCCGCGCACACGGAGATCGCTCGGTTGTACACGGCTTGCGAGAAGCCCAACCCGCCGTACTCTTGAGGGATCTTGATGCCGAAGCAGCCGAGTTCTTTCAGCCCATCGATGATGCCATCGGGGATCTTGAAACTTCGGTCGATCTCCTCCGCATCGACGTGCTCGGTCAGGAAGCGATCCAGTTTCTCGAGCCACGGACCGGCGCGATCGAGTTCCTCGTCGGGCACGCGGGGGAAGGGGTGAACGGCGTCGAGGCGAAGCCTGCCGGCGAACAGCTCGCGCACGAAGCTCGGTGCGGTCCACTCGGTTTGGCGGGCGGCTTCGGCAACCTGCCGAGCCTCGCCGTATGAGACGCCCTGCGCGCCGGGTTCCTGAGAAGCTTGCCGAGCGTCGGGAGCAACGGTAGTCATTGGCATACCATCTGTCGGTTGAGCGTTCGAGATGCCTGCGATCCGGGATGCCGTCAGTGAATAGACCTAGCGGGAGGGACCAGCGTTCCATGCAATATGGGTACGCGGCGATCTCGCGGCTACGGTTGCCCGAGGCCGTGGCTTCCGTCCGGCGGGTGCGATGGTCGTGGCTGAGCGTCGCGATCGCGCTTGGCCCGGCCGGCGCCGCGGCGCAAGTCACCGACTCGCTTCGACCGCTGGACATCGCAACCTTCGTTTCCCTCGATCGTGTGGTCGACCCGCAGGTATCGCCCGACGGGGCGTGGGTGACCTACACGCTCGTGTCGACGGACCTCGCTGCCGACGCCCGAACGCGCGACGTGTGGATGGTCGCGATCGTCGGCGGCGCGCCGGTGCGCGTGAGCGACCTCCGGATGGGTGGGGCCGAGGCGCGGTGGTCGCCCGATGGCGGCTCGATCGCATACGTGACGACCCGGGGCGGGCCCGCACACGTCCGCGTGTACTCAGTGGCGCGCCGCACCTCGAGACGGGTGGCCGGGTTGAGTACAGGTGTGGGGGGCGTGGTGTGGTCACCCACGGGAACCCATCTCGCGTTCGTTTCCGACGTCGATCCGGACTGCGCCGACGATGCCTGCAACGCCGCGCGGCTGCGTGCCGCGCAGGAGTCTCCCACGATCCCACGCGTGTACGACGAGCTCTTGTACCGCCATTGGAATCGCTGGGAGGACGGGCGCCGGAGTCACGTGTTCGTCGTGCCGTTGGACGGCGGAGCGCCGGTCGATGTGAACGCGGGCTGGGCATGGGACGTGCCGGTACCGCCGAATGGCAGCGCGGCGGATTACGCGTTCAGCGCCGACGGCACGATGATCCTGTTCGCCTCGAAGATGGGGACGGACCAGGCGTGGCACACCAACGACGACCTGTTCCAGGTGCCGATCGCGGGCGGCGAGCCACGGAACATCACCCCCGACATGCCGGGGGCCGAGCGGGCTCCGGCGCCTTCGCCCGATGGCGGCCGGCTGGCGTTCCTCTCCCAGCAGCGCGCCGGCTTCGAGTCGGACCGGTGGCGCCTGATGGTGCGAGATCTGGCCACCGGGCGCACGCAGGATGTGACCCGGCGGGTTTCCCTCTCGGTGGGCGAGTTCCGCTGGCTGCCGGACGGGAGTGGACTGGTGTTTACGGCTCAGCAGCGCCAGCGCACGGCGCTGTTCCGCGTGGACCTGGAGGCCCGCGTGAGCCCGGTGTCGCAGTGGGGCAACTCCACGAGCATCTCCACCGCCGCGAACGCGCAACGGACACTGGCGTTCCTCAACGACGCGATCGACCGACCCGCGCAGGTGCATGTCATGCCGCTCGAGGGGGGCGCCACTCCCCGAGCACTGACGACCTACAACGCCGATCGCCTGGCCGACGTCGTGCTGTCTTCGGCGCAGGAGATCAGCTGGGTCGGCGCCGATGGGCAGTCGGTGTACGGTTTGCTGATGCGACCGCCACAGTATCGGCGTGGGGAACGATATCCCCTGGTCGTGCTCATTCACGGCGGGCCGCAGGGTGCGTGGCTGGATGCGTTTCACTCTCGGTGGAACGCGCAGCTGTTTGCGGCGCCGGGATATGTCACCGTGCTGCTCAATCCCCGGGGCTCCACCGGATTCGGCCAACGATTCGTCGACCAGGTCTCCAACGACTGGGGCGGTCGGGTCTACATCGATCTCATGGCCGGAGTGGAACACGCCGCGCGGTTCGCCTTCGTGGATTCCTCGCGCATCGCGGCGGCGGGCGGGTCGTTCGGCGGGTACATGGTCAACTGGATCAACGGGCATTCCGACCGCTTCGACGCGCTGATCACCCACGCGGGCGTCTACAATCTCGAGTCTTTCTACGGGGCGACCGAGGAGCTGTGGCTTCCAGAGTGGGAGTTCTCGGCGCCACCGTGGGCCAACCGGACGTTTTACGAGCAATGGTCTCCCCATCGGTTCGCGCAGAATTTCCGAACGCCCACGCTGGTGCTGCACGGCGCGCTCGACTACCGGGTGCCCGATACGCAGGGGCTCGAGATGTTCACGGCATTGCGGCGTCAGAACGTCCCCGCGCGCCTCGTCTACTTCCCGGATGAGGGTCACTGGATCGGACGACCGTTCAACCAGATTCGGTGGTGGACCGAAGTGCACCGATGGCTTGGTGAGTATCTTGGTGCGGGGCGATAAGTTCGGGAGCTGGCGCCCTGCCGGCGCCTCCCGGGCGCCGCCTCTGCCCCTTCTCCCGCGGACCGGTCTATAATTCTCGCACCCATGTCGCCGGCCAACGAGCAGCCCCGAGCCCTGTACCCCTCCCGCTCCGGAGCCGGTGCGACCCTGGGCCATCACCTGTACGGGCGAACGCGCCAGCCGATTCTCATGATCGGCGTCACCCCGACCGGGGTGGAGGTGGCGGCAAGCGCCTCCAAGGCCATCGGGTGCGAGTTCGACGTGCTCGTCGCGGCCCACATCAGACTCGAGGGCCTGGGAATCGTGGGTGCATTGGCGGAGGACGGGGATGCGGTGATCGACCCGGAGTTCGAGCCGCGGTTCTCGATGCTGGACGCGATGGAGGAGTCGATCGATCGGGCACGGCGGGCTGTGAAGCGGGAGCGGCTGCTGTTTCGGGGCCAACGCCCGCTGCGGTCGGTGACGGGGAAGACGGTCGTCATCGTTGACGGGCACCTCACGTCGCCGTGGAAGGTCTTGGCCGCGGCCGCCGCGGTCGCACCGGGAGAACCCGCACACCTGCTGGTCGCGGCTCCGGTCGGGACCAGAACGGTTCAGGAACGGATGCAGGCCCGGCGCGTGGATTTCGTGTGCCCGTCGGTCGTCATGGATCCGGGGGGACACCCCAGGCCGTTCGGGGACCCCGGTGATCCGTCCGCCGAACGCCTCCGGTCGATCGTCGTCGCGCGTGAAGCCGCGTAGGCGAGCCTTCCTCGTCGCGTTGCTGGTCTGGGCTGGCGCGGCGCCTGCCCAACTGTGCGCGCAGTATGTGCCCCCGACCACGGGGGGCATCGTCCGACTCGACGAGCTGCTGCAGCGTCTGGGAGAGCCGAGACGCGTCCTGATGATCGGGGCGCATCCGGATGATGAGGATACCGACCTCCTGACCGTGATCACGCGAGGCGTGGGAGCGGAGGTCGGCTATCTGTCCCTCTCGCGGGGGGAGGGGGGCCAGAACCTGATCGGACCGGAACTCGGCGTCGGACTGGGGCTGATCCGCACCGGGGAACTCGAGGCGGCCCGGTCGGTCGACGGAGGGCGGCAGTTCTTCACGAGGGCCTACGACTTCGGGTACTCGAAGTCGCTCGACGAAGCCATGCGCTTGTGGACTCCGGATTCGATTCTCAAGGATGTCGTCCGGATCATCCGGCGCTTCCAGCCGCATGCGATCGTGTCCGTGTGGAGTGGAACGAGCCGCGACGGACACGGCCAACACCAGATGGCCGGCGTCGTTGCCGCGCAGGCGTTCACCGCGGCAGGCGATCCCGAGCGGTTTCCCGAATTGCGTTCGGAGGAGCAGCTCGAACCCTGGACGCCCGTCAAGCTCTATCGGAGCGCCCGCTTCGACCTTGCCGCGGCGACCCTGACGTTTGAGGCCGGCGCGCTCGATCCGCGCAACGGACACTCGTTTCATCAAATCGCCATGGCCAGTCGGAGCCGCCATCGCTCGCAGGACATGGGTGCGTTGCAGGAGATCGGACCGCACCCGCGCGGTTTGGGGCTGGTGGAGGATCGCACCCGTGGCGGTGACGCCGGGCTGCTGGCCGGTGTGCCGATCGGGCACCCATGGCTGGGCGCGTTGGCGGACTCCCTGAGAGCGACGTTGTCCCCGACGACCATGGCGGCCGCGGCGGTTCCGTTGGCGCGCGCGCTCGGGCGCGCGCACCGTGAGGGCGTCCGTCCGGATCGTATCGCGATGCTGTCCGAGGCGTGGAGCATTGCCAGCAGCCTCGTGGTGGATGCCGTGGCGAGCGAGGAGACGGTGCCGGCGGGTGGGTCGCTCGACGTGACCGTGCGCGTCGCCAACGCAGGCGCCACACCAATCGTGATCCGGCGGGTCGAGCTTCGGAGTCCACCGCGGTGGAACAGCGACGCCGTGGATACCGAGCGATCGGTAGGCGGTGGGGAGGCGATCGAGATCGCCATCTCGGTGCGGGTGGCGGACGACGCTCGGGTCACCGCGCCCTATTTTCTCGAACGTCCTTTGGCGGGCGCGCTGTACGATTGGACGACGGTGCCGGCGCCGGTGCGAGGGCTGCCGTTCCAGCCGGAGCTCCTGAAGGTGAACGTGCGGCTCGACGCGTCCGGCGTTCCCGTGGAGTTGAGCGGCCCGGTCACCCACCGGTTCAATGACCAGGCGGTCGGCGAACAGCGGCGCGCGGTGCGCGTCGTGCCCCTCGTGGACGTGCGGCTCGAGCCGGGTGCGCTCGTCTGGGTTGAGTCGGCCGACTCGGCAAGGAAGACCTTCCGCGCCGTGCTCCGCTCCAACTCCGAGGAATCGGTGCGGGGGGTGATCGCGCTCGAGGCCGAGGGATGGGACCTACCAGGGGGCATCCCGTTCACGCTCCAGGCGCGCGGGGAGCAGCGGTCCTTCGAGTTCCTCGTACCCCGACCGCGGCTGACCGGGACCGCGCGGTCGACGATGCGAGCGGTGGCGCGGTTGGATGATGGGGAGGCGATCGATTTCGGCGTGGAGGAGATCGTGTATCCCCACGTGCGGCGGGTGGCGTGGACCCGGCCGGCCGAAGCGCAGATCACCCTGGCGGAAATCGCGCTGCCGGCGGTGCGCCGCATCGGGTACGTCCGGGGAGCCTCGGATCGCGTCCCGGAAGCCCTGTCCGAGGTGGGGCTTGCAGTGGAACTGCTTGACCGTGAAGCGCTCGAGCGTGGCGCGCTGTCCGACTATGACGTGATCGTGATCGGCAGCCGCGCGTACGAGACCAATGGCGATCTCGTCCGGCACAACGGTCGGCTGCTCGAGTACGTCCGCGACGGCGGTCACTTGGTCGTGCAGTACCAGCAGTACCAGTTCGTGCGTGGCGGGTACGCGCCGTTCCCGCTGACGATCGCGCGCCCTCACGATCGCGTGGCCGACGAAACGGCGCCCGTGCGGATCCTCGATTCGGCGCATCCGATCCTCACCCGGCCGAACCGCATCGGAGGGGAAGACTGGGAGGGGTGGCCGCAGGAGCGCGGCCTCTACTTTGCGCGGACTTGGGATGATGCCTATCACCCCCTCTTGGAGATGGCGGATCCCGGCGAGGAGCCGCTGCGCGGCTCGGTCCTGGCAGCGCATTACGGACGGGGCACGTACATCTACACGGGGATCGCCTTCTTCCGCGGGCTGCCCGCGGGCACTCCAGGCGCCTACCGGCTGTTCCTGAACATGTTGCAGCCGGGGTGGTAGTGGGCGGCGGACACGGCGAAGGTCTTCCCGGTCGCGATCGATGAACGACACGGTAAAACGGCTGTCCGTTCTCATGGCCACGGCGTTCGTGGACATGATCGGGTTTGCCATGGTGTTCCCGTTGCTGCCCTACTATGCGCGTCGGTTGGAAGCCGCCGATTGGACCATCGGGTGGATGATCGCGATCTTCTCGATCGCGCAACTGGCCGCGGCGCCCCTCTGGGGTCGATTGTCGGACCGGTACGGGCGCCGGGGCGTTATCCTCATGGGCCTGACCACGTCGGCGATCGCGTACGTGGTGTTTGGGCTCGCGACGTCGATGTGGTGGCTGTTCGTCTCTCGACTGGTGCAGGGGATTGGCGGGGGCACGACCGGGGTACTCCAGGCGTACGTGGCGGACGTCACGGATCCGAAAGACCGCGCCAAGGCGCTCGGCTGGTTGTCGGCGGCGACCGGAGCCGGCGTCATGCTCGGCCCCGCGATCGGGTCTCTCGCCTTCGGCCTGGGGTATGCGGCGCCCGGTCTCTTCGCTTCGGCGCTGTGCCTGTGCAACATCGGATTTGCCGCCCGCTGGCTGCCCGAGTCGCGGCCGGAGCGGGACGAAACTCGTACACGACGCTCGGTGCGGTCGATGGTCGTGGAGATCGTGCTCGCCCCGCGGGCCCAGGTGGCCCGCCTCGTGTGGATCTATGCCGTTGGGATGCTCGGGTTCATGTCAATGACCGCGGTGCTGGCGCTCTATCTGCAAGACGAGTTTGGGGTGACGGAGAGCACCATCGGCATCTTCTTCGTGTATGTCGGTGCGCTGTCGGTCGTGATGCGGGCCGTCCTCCTGGGCCGCCTCGTGGATTGGCTGGGTGAAGCGCGATTGATGCGCGTGGGGGCCGCCGTATTGGCGGCCGGTCTCTTTATGCTGCCCTTCCCGGATTCGATCGTGCCGCTGGCGGTGGTCATCACGTTCACGCCGGTTGGCACGGCATGCCTGTTCCCTGCGACGACGGCCCTGATCACGCACCGTGCGCCGGATGAGATGCGGGGACAGATCCTCGGTGTCGCCCAGGCGTTCGGAGGCGCGGCCCGAGTCATCGCGCCCCTGTGGGCCACGGCGACGTATGACGCACTGGGGCACGCCTTGCCGTTCCACGTCGCGGGGCTCGTCGTCGCGGGGGTCATGATCCTGGCGTTCGCCGTCCCGACTCGGGAGGTGGCCGAAGCGCCGGCTTAGTTTCCCCGAAGGTGGGCGTCCAGGAACGCCCACAGGGTGGTCCGATACCGGTCACCCAGCGCGTCATACGTGTCGTTGTGTCCGGCTCCGGGGATGCGGACGAATCGCTCGGCGCGCCCGGCGGCGGCGATCGCCTCGCCCATCTCCACAGGCGCGATGAGGTCCTTGGCGCCGTGGAACACCAACAGGGGCGCCTTCAGCGCGCGTGCCCGTGACAGGTTGTCCAGCCGCAAGTGCATCGTGAACGAGGGCACCCACGGGTAGTGGCGGCGCGCCATCGCCCGCGCGCTGGTGAATGGCGAGTCCAGCACCACCGCGCGCACAGTTGTGTCGGTCGCCAGCTTGAGTGCCACCGCGCTGCCCGCGGATCGGCCGTACACCCCGATGCGTGCGGGGTCGATCTCGTCGCGTGAGGTCAGAAACCGGTACGCCGCTTCCCCGTCCAGATACAGGCCGCGCTCGGTGGCGCGCCCGCCACTCTGCCCATACCCCCGATAATCGATGATGAGGAGCCCGATGCCCGGTGGGCGGAGCTCCCGCACCAGGGAACCGAGATCCGCGACGGTCTCCATGTTCCCGTAGAACCACAGCAACCCGGGAGCGCGCGCGGCGGCGGCCGGCGGTGGGGACGGTGGCAGGTACCAGCCGACGAGTCCAATGCCGTCGGCGGTCGTGATCCGGACGCGCTCGCCATCGGGCATGCCCGCGTCGGCCGGACTCCTGTCCGGACTGCCGGGACCGGGAAACGCCAGGCGTTCCTGAAAGCGCCAAGCGAGCGCCACGATCACGGCGTAGGCCAGCGCGAGCCCGGCGAGCACCTTGAGGACGGTGGTCACAATAGACTGAAGCTAGCGGCGTGTCCCGGGAGTGATTTGTGGAAGGCGAGGTGCGGCGGGTCCCTTCGATCGCTGCCGTACGGGCGGACTCGACGCCCCACCAAGCCGGGAATCGAAGCCTGCTGGCCGGCCGCGACGCCGAGACCGCCGGTCCGAACGCTCCCTGCGGGACCCACCGGGATTCGCGATCGAGACAACGAACTCCTGGGACGCGCCGCTAGCGAACATCGGGGGTGATCCCACAGTGGCGGCGTGCGCTCCCCGTCCAGACGCGCACCTCAGACGGAGTGGGTCGCGGCCGGTTGGGCGCGCGACGCTTCAACTGCAAAAGGAGGTCGTCCGGGTCCCGGCGTGCTAGTTCGCACACCGAGGCGATGCCCAGGCTCGTGAGCCGGCCCGCGTGCGTCGTCCCGATCCCTCGATGGAGAGTGAGCTGCGTGACCGAGACGACATGCGTCGCCTCGTCCGGGTGGAGCTGTGTGATCTCCGCGAGCTCGTCGGGATCGACTTCCGCCACGCGCCAGGGCGAGAGGCCGGACTGTCGCAGGGCAGCGACCTGCTCGCGCGTGACGAGAGGCAGGCGATCGAGGGCCGGAGCCGTGGAGCTGATCGTCCACCGCTCCATGCCCACGAGCGTCAGCGCGCTGAACGCCACGGCGATGGTCGCGCCCGCGATCCTTCGTCGCTGCGTCGCGAGCGTTGCCGGTTCGCTCAGCGGGATCGCGAGTCCCAGCGCGCAAAGCAGGTGATAGAGGGTCCACGCTTCGAGCGCGAAGATCGGGAACCCCAGGAAGCCCAGCGGGGGCATCTCAAACCACTTCGTGGATTCGAGTCCCGGTACGGTGTAGATCCACTTGCCGCGCGCCCAGAAGTTGTACGTTTCCCACAGCAGTCCAATCATCAGGCCACCGACGAGCAGGCGGACGATCCTTCCCCACGCGCCGCGCGCGACATCCCCGATGAGTGACCACTCCGGACGGAGGCGGTACAGCCACGGGTCGGCAACCAGCCACGCCGCTCCCCAAATCAGCGGGAACCAGCGCTCGGGCCAGCCGAGACTCGCGACGGCCGCGAGGGCGCCGACGAGGGTCGCCACTCGCAGTTCCCATGGGCGCACGCGGGCGGGAGGGGCCGAGATCCGACTGCCCAACCCCGCGAGACCGAGCGCGCGCTCGGCAAGCAGTACGGCCGGCACGACCGTAGCGAAGGAAATGACGATCCCGGCCCACCGCTCCACCGGGGACGCTGGGAGCATCACGTAGTACCAGTTGCGCAGCCGGAAATTGGCCGCCTCGAACAGGAGCCAGATCGGCACGGACCAGAGCAGAAGGGAGGCCGCCATGGCCGGGTGCCGGTGGAGCGCGCGGGTCCCGCCGCGTCGCGCGATGAAGGCGTCCGCCATGAGGAGTGTCGGATACCACGCGAAGACATAGAACCAGGTGGGAACCGGCTCCACGTCGAGCAGCAGCAGCAGCCAGGCAAGCGTGAATCCGATCGCGCCGACAACGAGGGTCATGACGGGAAAGGTGCGCGGCGCGGGTGCGGTAGCCAAGCCGCCGCTAGGCGCTCCCCGCTCGGAGATCGGAGATCGCCTGTTCCACGACCGCGCCGTGCGTCAGGGGTAGGGCGTGCGCCGCGCCGTCCACCACGCGGAGCTCGCATCGGGGCAGCGTTGCCGCGAGCGCCCGTGCCGCGTCGAGCGCGAAGAGCGAATCGCGGGTGCCGTGGATGACGATCGTCGGTACGGTCAGGGAGCGCGCCTCGGTTCGCAGGTCGAAGTCCGCCGCGGCCGATCGGTAGCCTCGCATGGCCTCGGCGCGGGTGTCGCGCCACCCGGCGAGATCCACGGCGAAGTCGCTATGCCGGCGCAGAGCCCGGAAGTCGACGCGATGCGTGGCGCCCTGGGCCACCAGCCACTTCATCCCGTGTGTCACGATCCGGCTGTTCCATAAGGGGAGGAATGGCGCCACCGGCGCCCGAAACTCGTGCCGACCGATCTGGCCGAGTCGCAGCAAGGCGTGTTGTCGGACGGGACCCGCGGTCGTGGCGATCAATACGAGGCCGCGCACACGATCCCGCGCCCGCGGGTGATCCACCAGCCACTGGAGTGCTACCATGCCGCCGAAGCTGTGCCCCACCATGATCCAGCGGCGGGTGTCCCAGTTGGGGGTGGCGCGCCAGTGGTGATCCAGCAGGCCCGCATACCCGCGCATGGTCGCGGGTGGGCTTCGCAACTCGTTGAAGTCGATGGCCACCGACGGCGCCGGGACGTCGGGAAAGATGCTCCCGTTCAGGGTCATGCCCGGCAGCAAGAGGACCGCCTCGCGGGTTGATTCTGAAGCGGTATCTTCTGCGTTCATGCGATCGCCCTCTCCGTCGGCCCGCCGTCGATGCTGATCCAGTGCCCGCAGTGCGAAACGAGGGTCGCCGGCGGTGCTCGGTTTTGCACCACGTGCGGCCAGCGGCTCGATGTCGACCCCACGTGGGACGCCACGGTGGGGGAGCGCCTCGCGGTGGCGCTCGGACCAAAATATCACCTGCTTGGCGAACTGGGTCGAGGTGGGTTTGCCATCGTGTTCTCGGTGCGCGACCTCCGGCGCGGACGCTACCTGGCTGTGAAGGTCATGCGGCCCAGTCTCCTCTCGGCGCGCCATATGGCCGAGCGCTTCCAACGCGAGGTCGAACTCGCCGGACAACTCGACCATCCCAACATCGTTCCGATCCTGTTCAGCGGGCGCAGCGGAGGATTGGTGTACTACGCGATGCCGCGGGTCAAGGGTGAGACCCTGGCTCGGCGAATCGAGCAGCGCGGTGCGCTGTCGTTGCCGGAGATCGTGCGGATCTTCGGCGGGATCGCCGGCGGGTTGGGGCATGCCCACGCGCGCTCGGTGGTCCACCGAGACGTCAAGCCCGCCAACATTCTGCTGGATGAGCACGACACTCCTCGCCTGTTGGATTTCGGGATCGCCAAGGGGCTCGCGAGCAAGGGAGAGAGCATCTCGATCACGGGAGAGATCATCGGCTCGGCCGAGTACATGAGTCCCGAACGCGCGCAGGGCGAGGCCACGGTCGATCACCGGTGCGACATCTATAGTCTGGGGGTGGTCGCGTTCGAGATGCTCACCGGGCGCCTGCCGTTTCATGGGAAGACGGTGCACGAGGTGCTCCTCAAGCACGTTGAAGAAGCTCCGCCCGACCCGCGCACGCTGCGAGCCGATGCCCCGCCCAACCTCGTCATGGCCATCCTCAGCTGTCTGGAAAAGAGCCCAGAGCGCCGCTGGGCCTCCGCTGCCGCCGCCGCGCGCGCCGCAGGCGCTTCCGTCTGAAACTGCCCGGGAGTTGACACCGTAGTTAACGCCGTTAGCTTAACGTTCTCGATATAGTTAACGTTGTTAACTTATGCGGTCGTGATGTGGAGGGAAGTAGATGTCACCCAGGCAGCCGGATCCGGAGCGCGCCCAGGAAATCGAGCGCCAAATAGGGGAAGCCGCTCGAGACTTGCTCGCCGAGGGAGGGATTGCCGGCTTATCCATGCGGCTCGTTGCCGAGCGTGTCGGACTGAGCGCGACCGCGATCTATCACTACTTCGAGAACAAAGACGGATTAGTCCGACGCGTCGTCGAGGACGCGTTTCGCCAGTTCGGCGAGTACTTGGCGCGCGCGGCCGCGCCGTTCCCGAAGGGGTCGCTCGATCGTGTGCAGGCGCTCGGCGAGGCGTACATCCGATTTGCCAGCGAGCACACCGCCTACTTCCGCGTGCTGTTCAGCATTCAGCGTGATGACCCGCGTGCGCTGGAGGACATCCCGCACGAGGGTGGGTATGGGCAGCTCAGGGACGCGGTGGCGGCGGCGATCGCCACGGGCGAATTGCGGAATGCAAATCCCGATCTGCTCGCCTTGTACTGCTGGTCGGTGGCGCACGGCGTCATGACGATTGCGCTGGCGTGCCGACTGGACGCCTGTGCGGGGATGTCCACGCGGGTGCCGACCGAGCCGTTGGAGGTGTTCCGCTCGTTCCGGTCGTTCGTGCGCGATGGGATCGCGGCTGCGTCGGATGTCCCGGTGGGCGTTGCCGGTGATCGGAAGGAGTCGGAGCTATGAGGAACGCGGCTGCATTGTTTGCCGTGATGGTGGCCGGCACGTCGAGTGCCGTGGCGCAGGAGCCGGAGGCGCTGACCTTGCGTTCGGCAATCGAGGGCGCCCTCGCGAACAGCTCGGAAGTCGAAGCGGCGGAGCAGAACGTCCGCATTGCCTCCAGTCTGGTCCGGGAGGCGTGGGCGACGGTGCTTCCGGACGTGATGTTCAACGCATCGTACCAGCGCAACTTGCGTGTGCAGGAGGCCTTCCTGCCTGCCATCATCTTCGACCCAACGGCGGGCCCGGACGATCTCATTCCCGTGCGGTTCGGATCTGACAACATCTGGCAGGCGACGGTCTCGTTCAGCCAGCCGATCTTCGAGGCGCGTGCGTTCGTCGGCGTCGGCGCCGCCAGCCGCTATCGCGCGCTGGAAGAAGAGCGGGCGCGCGGTACGCGCCAGGAGATCGTGTCCCGCGTGCGGCAGGCGTACTTCGCCGCGCTGCTGGCCGCGGAAGAACTCCGCCTGCTGGAACAGAGCATCGGGCGGGTCCGCCAGACCTTGGGAGACACGCGGGCGATGAACCGCGCGGGATTGTCGAGCGCCTATGATGTGCTGCGTTTCGAGGTGCAACTCTCGAATCTCGAGGCGCAGTTGCGACGGTCGGAGAACAACGTACGCGCGTCCCACCGCCAGCTGTTGGTTGAGTTGGGGCGGGCGCCGACGCAGCCGATCCGGCTGATGGGCCGCCTCAATGAGATCGACCTCGAGAATGTGGCTGCCAATGATCCCGTGAACGCCGAACTCCTGGTGCTGGCGGGCGTGCCCTCGGCCGAGCAGGAATCCGTCGAGGATCTGGTGGCAACCGCGCGGCAATGGCGCTCGGATCTCCGGCAGCTCCGGTCCAGTATCAACCTCGAGGCGGCGCGCCGCGCGGTCGAGCGTGCCGAGTTCTTCCCGAAGGTGAGTATTTTCTCAAATTTCTCGATTCAGGCGCAGGAGAACGGCAGTCCCAACTTCTTCGGGTCTGGTCCGAACGAGCGGACGAGCTCCGCGGCGGCGGGTGTGCGGATCGAGCTCCCGATCTTCCGAGGGTTCTCGCGGTTCGCCCGCGTGTCCTCGGCGGCCGCGTCGGTCCGCATCAACGAGGCGCTGCTCGATCGGGCGGAACGCCAGACGCTGGGCGACGTGCGCACGTTGCACGAGGCGGTGGTGGAAGCGCGGTTGCGCGCGGGCGCGCAGCACCAAGCCGTGCGGCAAGCCGATCGTGGTTACGAGATTGCCACGTTGGAATATCGCGAGGGCATCGGCTCGCAGTTGCAGGTCACCGACGCGGAAGTGGCGCTGCGGCAGTCGGAATACAACTACGCGCAGGCCGTATACGACTACCTGATCGCCCGGTCGCAACTCGAGCTGGCGCTGGGCACCGTGCCGGCATCGTTGGACGACGGTGCCATTGGCCCGGGCATCGATGGGGAGCAAGACTGATATGATGAGCACCTATGACGCCGGCGTTCGCACGGGGCGGCGGTTTGCCCTCCTGTTCATCGCTGCCATGGTGGGAACCGCCGCGTGCGTGCCGGCGGACGGGGAGGAACCCGGTGCCGCCGCGGATGGATCGGCCTCGGCCAACGTGGCGCGGATCATCAATGTCGAGGTCACTCCGGTGACGCGGTCGCCGTTCGCCGACTACGTGCGGATCACGGGTGAAGTAGAAGCCCTGTATGATGTGACGGTGTCGGCCGAAGAGGCGGGCGTGCTGGATCGCTTCTTCGTTCGGAAGGGAGCGCCGGTGCGCCGTGGGGCCGCGATCGCGAAGATCGACGATGCGGTCCTCCGGTCGCAGGTCGACGAGTCTCAGGCACTCACGCGCCTGGCGGAGGAGCAGTACAACCGGCAGCGGCGCCTGTGGCAGGACGATGGGGTCGGGAGTGAGATCGCGTATCTCCAGGCCAAGTCCGCGGCGGAGGCGGCGGCGGCCAGGCTGGCGACGCTCCAGACCAGGCTCGACCGTACCGTCGTCCGCGCGCCGGTGGATGGCGTGCTCGAGGAGGACTACGTCGAGATCGGGGAGATGGTGTCGCCGGGGACTCCCGTGGCGCGGGTCGTGTCGGTCAGGCAGGTCAAGATTACGGGGGGTGTGCCGGAGCGATTTGCGCTGTCGGTCGATCGGGGCGATTCGGCCAGTATCGACCTCGACATCTTGCCGGGACGGCAGTTCACGGGTCGTATCGGGTTTGTGGGGAGTACGGTGGACCCGCAGAACCGGACGATTCCGATCGAGGTCGTGTTGGACAATCCGGACGGCGTGCTCAAGCCGAACATGGTGGTCAACGTTCGGGTGGAGCGCGAACGCCTGGACGAGGTGATCGTGGTGTCACAGGAAGTCGTCATCCGGACGGAGAACGGCTACCAGGTCTTCCTCGCGACCCCGGAGGAGGGGGGCCTGGTGGCGCGGAGCCGTATGGTGCGGCTCGGCCCGTCCTTCGCCGGTCGCGTGGTGATCGCGGATGGTCTGGCGGTTGACGATCCTCTGATCACGCTCGGGCACCGCTTGGTCGATGAGGGGAGCCGGGTCAAGATCGTGAACCGGCAGGGAGCCGAGCGATGACCCAATCCAAGACGACGTTCAGGGAATTCGCCCTGACGTCCTTCGCGGTCGATCACCCCACGAGCGTCGCCGTGCTGATGATCATCATCATGATCGTGGGCGTGCTGTCCTACATCACGGTTCCCAAGGAGTCTTCGCCGGAGATCGTGGTACCGAACATCATCGTCAACACCGTTTACCCTGGCGTGGCGCCGCGCGACATCGAAACCCTGATCACTCGACCGCTCGAAGAGGAGCTCAACACGATCGCCGACGTGAAGACGATCACCTCGACGTCCATCGAAGGGTACTCGAGCATCAACGTGGAGTTCACGGCCGGCGTCGTCATGGAGGAAGCCCTCCAGCAGGTGCGCGAGAAGGTGGATATCGCCAAGCCGGACCTGCCTCCGGCCGCCGAAGACCCCGGGATCTTCGAGATCAACTTCTCCGAGTTCCCGATCATGCAGGTGAACATCTCGGGGCCATACAGCCTCGTGCGGCTGCGCGAGGTGGCGGAGGATCTCCAGGATCGGATCGAGCAGATCCCGACGGTCCTCTCCGTGTCGCTCGCGGGCGGGTTGGAACGTGAGGTGCAGGTCGACGTGGACCTTGCCAAGCTCAAGTTCTACGGCGTGGCGTTTGGCGATGTCATCGAGGCCATTCGCGACGAGAACGTCACGATCCCGGGTGGCTCGATCGACGTCGGTGGCGTGAAGTTCCTGGTGCGCGTGCCCGGGGAGTTCACCGCCACGGATCCGATCGGGGACATCGTCGTGGAGATCCGCAACGGGAGGCCCATCTACGTCCGCGACGTCGCCGCGGTGGACTTCGGCTTCAAGGAGCGGGACAGCTTCGCACGGTTGGACGGGAATCCGGTCATCTCGTTGGCCATCACGAAACGGGCCGGCGAGAACATCATTGAGACGGCGGATGCCGTTCGTGCCGTGATCGCCCGACAGAGCGCCACGTTCCCCGAGGGCACCGTCGTGAAGATCACGTCGGATCAGTCAAGCGACATTCACGACATGGTGAGCAGCCTCGAGAACAACATCATCGCCGGCCTGATCCTGGTGGTCGCGGTGCTGCTGTTCGTCCTCGGCGTGCGTACGGCGCCATTCGTCGGCCTCGCCATCCCGCTGTCCATGCTGCTGTCCTTCAGCATCATCCAGCTCGCCGGCTTCACGATGAACATGGTCGTGCTATTCTCGCTGATCCTGGCGCTCGGCATGCTGGTGGACAACGCGATCGTCGTGGTCGAGAACATGTATCGATTCCGGGAGAACGGCTTCGACCGCGCGCACTCGGCCAAGTACGCGACGGGCGAGGTGGCGGTGCCGATCATCGCGTCCACCGCCACCACGCTTGGCGCGTTCGCGCCCATGGCGTTCTGGCCCGGCATCGTGGGCGAGTTCATGAAGTACCTGCCGCTCACCCTGATTATCACCCTCAGCTCGTCGCTGTTCGTGGCGCTGGTGATTCTCCCGACGCTCTGCTCGCGCATGCTGGATACGGAGGACGCGAGGGTGAGTCTGACGCCGGCCTGGAAGGCGTTGTTAGCGGGTGTGGCTGGCGTGGCGTTGCTGGTCGTCTTGTCGAGTAGCGTCCTCACGGCCGCGCTGTTCGTGCTCACAGGTGGCGCGCTGGTTGGATTCCACCGGCTGGTGGGCCACCCGCTCAGCCACTGGATCATGACCAAAGCGTTCCCCGCGGTCGTGACTCGCTACGAAGTCATGCTGCGCGGCGTGCTCAACCATCGGTTCCTGATGATGCTTGGCGCGACCGCGTCGCTCGTGCTCGCCGTCATGGCCTTCGGCGTGCTCAATGCGGGCGTCGAGTTCTTCCCCGAGAATATCCCACCCTCAAGCGTGTACATCCAGGTCGAAGCGCCGCTCGGCACCAGAGTCGAGCGGACCGATAGCATCGTGCGCACGATCGAGGAGCGCCTCTGGAGCATCGAGGGCGCCGAGGACTTCGAGTCGATCGTCGCCACCGTCGGGTCGCAGATTTCCCAGGACTTCTCCGCGGGCGGTGCGGCGACCCATCTCGCCACCGTCGCCGTGAACTTCGTCGACTACGAGGAACGCCGGCACGATGTGTTCGCGACGTTGGAACGGATGCGGCGCGAGATTGGTGCGGGCATCGCCGGCGCGGACATCTCGGTCGAGCGTCCCAACAACGGCCCGCCCACGGGCTCCGCGATCGCCATCGAGATCACGGGGCAGGACCCCGACGCCCTCAAGCGGTACGGCGACGAGGTGGTCGCGCTGCTGGAGAACTCGCCGATCTTCCCTAAGCTCGACGGCCTGGAAAGCAACATGACCGGCGGGCGACCGGAACTCGTGATCGCGGTCGATCGCGAGCGGGCGGCGCTATACGGGCTTACGACGTTGGACATTGGCTCCACGATTCGGAGCGCCATCAACGGCTCCGAAGCGTCCAAGTACCGAGATGGGAAAGACGAGTACGACATCACCGTGCGTTTGGCTAAGGCATATCGCGAGGATCTGGATGCCCTCGGCGATCTCACCGTGATGCACGAGGGGCAGCAGGTGCCGCTGTCGTCCGTTGCCACGTGGCGTGTCGGCAGGGGATCGGGCGACGTGCTCCGGAAGGACCTGGATCGCGTCGTGAGCGTCTCGTCGGACGTGCGCTCGACGTACAACGCCAACGCGGTTTTGGCGGAGACCCGAGCATACCTCGCGGATTACGCGGCGACGCTCCCGTCCGGCTATGCGCTGCGGTACACCGGTCAGCAGCAGGAGCAGCAGGAATCGGAGGCGTTCCTGATTGGCGCGTTCCTGATGGCCGTGCTCCTCATCGGGTTCATTCTCGTGTCGCAGTTCGACTCCGTGACCAAACCGATCATCATTCTCAGTTCGGTCGTGCTATCGACGGTGGGGGTGCTCCTTGGCCTCATCGTGTTCCGCATGCCGTTCGGCATCGTGATGTCCGGCGTCGGGGTGATCAGTCTCGCCGGCGTCGTGGTGAACAACGCGATCGTGTTGATCGACTACATCGATGTCCTGCGGAAACGAGACGGAATGTCGCGTCGCGAGGCGATCGTGATGGGCGGTAAGACGAGGTTCCGTCCGGTCATTCTCACGGCGGTCACCACGGTGCTCGGCCTCGTGCCGCTCGCGATCGGACTGAACTTCGATTTTATCGGGCTCTATTCGCGGCTGGCGCCCGACTTCTACTGGGGAGGTGAGCAGGCGGCATGGTGGGGACCGATGGCCATTGCGGTCATCGCCGGCTTGACCTTCGCCACGTTCCTGACGCTGCTTCTGGTGCCGGTGATGTACTCGCTGCTGGATGACTTCGACGATTGGATCCGTCGCCACTTCACGCGGGCCGCGGAGTCGACACAGCCGCACCCGATTCCGGACGCCCTCCACTCGGGCGGCCAGACGCGTCCGTCACGCGAGCCAGTCCCGGTATAGCTCGGGGCGGCGATCCTGCCAGAACAGCGTGCGGGCGGGAGACTCGGCGCAGCGGGCGAAGTCGATGTCGATCAGCAACAGGTCCTCCTCGAGTCGATTGGCTCGCGCGAGGACCTGTCCCGTCGGATCCACGATGAACGACTCGCCGGCGAAGGTGAGCCGCTCTTCCTTCCCGACGCGATTGCACAGGGCGGCGAAGTAGCCGTTCTGGAACGCCGCCGTACGCACCTCCGCCTCGTACAGACCATCGGGCCATTCGTCCACCGCGCCGGCTTGCGGGATGATCACGAGCTCGGCGCCGGCAACACCGAGCGCACGCATGTACTCGGGATAGTGCCGGTCGTAGCAGATGGCGACGCCGACGCGGCCACGCTTGGTGTCGTACACGGGGGCGCCGCGGTCGCCCGGGTGGTAGTACGCCCGCTCGTGGAAGCACGCGTAGTCGGTGATGTGCACCATGCGGGTGACCCCAAGGAGGGACCCGTCCGCGTCGATGACCGGTGAACTGTCGAAGAACCGCTCGCCGTCGCGCTCGTACAGGTTCAGCACCACCACCATCTCATGCGCTCGGGCGAGCGCCGCCGCGGCGTCCGTCGTGGGCCCCGGCACCGGCTCGGCGAGTGCGGCGGCGTCGGGGAAGCGCTCGAACTGCGGAAAGAAGCGTGACGTGGCGAGTTCCGGAAACGCGATGATGTCGGCGCCTTCGCGCGCGGCTTCCCGGATCCGCGCGAGGACCCGCTCGCGGTTTCGCTCCACGTCCACGTCGGCGACGGTCTGCGCCAGCGCCACCCGATGCGTCGTCATGCACCGCCCCCGAAGAAGTCCTCGAACAGGCGCCGCCACCTCGCCGGTCCCGCGCGGCCGGCGTCGCGGAGCGCGCTCAGGTAGGCCCGCGCGTCGGGGTACCGATCCGCCGGGTCCGCCGAAGCGCACCGAGCGAGCACGCCTTCCACTTCGGCGGGCACGTCGTCGCGCACCGTGCTGAGGGCCGGAAGGCGACCAGCGGTCTGCCGCGCCAACAGGGACACGAGCGAGCCACCGCCGAACGGAGAGTCGCCAAGCAGCGCGAAGTAGGCCGACAGCGTGAGCGAATAGAGATCGGCGCGGTGGTCGACGCTCTCGCCGAGGAGCTGTTCGGGCGCCGCAAACGCCGGGGTCCCCGAGCGTGAGGAGGCGCCGCCATAGCGATCCTTGCCGCCGAGGGCCAGCACCAGGCCGAAATCCGCGATGCGGAGCGTACCGGTCGCTTCTTCGATCAGCAGGTTCTCGGGCTTGAGATCCCGGTGCACCAGTTGCTTGCTGTGGGCCAGGCTCAACGCGTCGAGACCTTCGAAGAGCATCCGCAGGACGCGTGCAAGCGACAACTTGCCTTCGGCCGCCACAATCCGGTCGAGACTGCGTCCTTCGACGTACTCCATCGTGTACCATTGCAACCCGGTGCGGCCGCCGATGTCGAACACGTCGACGATGTTGGGGTGCACGAGCTGCGCGGCGGTACGCGCCTCGCGCCGGAACCGCTCCACCACGCCCGGATCGGCGGTCAGGTACGGGTGCAGAACCTTGAGTGCCGCCTCGCGCTCGAGATTGAGGTCCCGCACCAGGTACACGCGGCCGAAGCCGCCCGACCCGAGTTCCCCCAGTAACTCGTACTCGTCTCCCAGAGCACGCCGGAGCCGCTTTTCCCAGGTGCGCGGGTCCTCCGTGGCGTAATCGACACCGGTGTAAACGAGCGGTTCGTCCATGTCACCGACATCCGAGCGCAGGTCCTCGTACATCTCCGCGGCGGTCAGGTATCGGTCTGACGCATCGAGCTCGAGCGCGCGAAGAATGACGCGCTCGAGGGCTTCGGGGCATGCGGGTCGCAACACCCGCGGCCGCCGCTGCTGCGAGCGGTCCAACGCGGGCGGTTGGCCTGTGATTGCCAGGTACAGCAGCGCACCGACCGCGTAGATATCGCTCCCGGGCTCGCCGATCGCTCCGTCACGGACCTCTGGCGCCAGGTACACCGCCGCCTCCGGCTCCGTGACCGGCGCGGCGCCCACATCCAGGCAGGCGTTGGCCGACCGGAGGTCGATGATGATGGCCCGTTTGTGGGCTTCGAGCATCACGGACGCCGGCGTGAGGCGACGGATCACGATCCGCTGCACGTGCACGTACTGAAGCGCGTGCGTGAGGTCGCGCGCCAAACGGAGCACGTCGGGGATCGGGCGCGCGCCGCGCGCCACCGCGTCGCCCAGGCTCTCACCCTCGATCCACTTCGTCACTCGGTACGCCCAGTCCCCTCGTACACCCGCGGCGTACACCGGCCGGATCACCGGGTGGTCCAGCTGGGCCAAGAGGTCAGTTTCCCGCTCGTGCAACGCGCGCGACGCGGTGCCCGGCTGCAAATGAATGCGGAGGCCGACCTCGCGCTTGAGCACGACGTCCCGGGCCACAAACAGGACGCGCTCGCGCGACGCGGCGACGATCTGGACGGGCTCGAACAGATCGCCCAGCAGGTCCCTCGTCCGATCGAACAATGCGGGCGCGTCGACGTCGGTATCGACCAGCGAAGTGATCATAGAGAACGTGGTGGAATGCCGCACAAAGATAGCATCGGTAGTCGCCAGGTGAGCCGGACGACTTCCGAGCGCGGGCCGAGCGGCGATGTGCCGTGGTCGCGGCGTCGGCACGAGCGGATTGAGTGGACGAGATCACTGGCTGACTTTACTTTGCGCCCATGGCGTACATCAAGCTGATCGACCTGCGGACGGCACGGGAGGTCGAGTTCCGCCAGGACGAGGTACGGGTCGGTCGCGCGCGCGCGTCGGATCTCGTGCTCGAAGGCGAGGGCTCCGAGGTCGCATCCAGCCGGCACCTGCGGTTGGTCCATCAGGACAACCGCTGGGCCATCGAAGATCTCGACAGTCGCAATGGGTCGTATGTCGATAACGTCCGACTGGCACCCCGCACGGTCCAGCCGCTGAGGGTGGGTGCGGTGATTCGGTGCGGAGAGCGTGGTCCCCGCCTGCGCGTGGAGGCGGTCGCCGCGGAAGACTTGGAGCGGACGGTGCTCGAGGCGCCGCCGGTGCAGCGGCTCATCCGGCCGTCGGACGCGACCGCCAAGATGGACGCGTTCGACGCGTCCAAGGGTCCGGTCGCCGCTCCGCCGCCCGCGCCCCCGAGGGCGCCATCGCCCCCACCTGCCGCCGCCCCTCCGCCGGTGCCGCACGTTCCGCCGCCGGCGACGGCGGAACCGGCCGCGCCAGCGGCGCCGGCGGTCTACATCGAGATGATCGAGGCGTTGAGTGGGCAGCCGTTCAAGGTGGAGGGCGGGCGGATTCGGGTGGGACGGGGGCGGGAGTGCGAGGTCCAGGTGATCGGCGCGGGTGATACGTCCGTGTCTCGCCTGCACGCCGAGATCCGGCTCAAGCCAGACGGGCGGGTGGTCGTCAAGGACGCGCAGAGTCGCAACGGGACGCTGCTCAACGGGAGCGCCATCACGGGTGAGCGTGAGATCAAGGGTGGCGACCGCATTCAGTTGGGCGAGGGGGGGCCGGAGCTACTGGTGTCGAAGATGCGCGTCCGGGGGCGGGACGAACCCGACGTTGCTCCATTGGACGAGCGCGACGGCAAGGCCGTGCCGAGTGGCGCGGGAGCAGGTCGGACGCCGCGCAGGAGCTTCGGCGGGAAGGGCGCCACCATGTTCTTCAACGACATGTTCCGGGAGTCGGAGCAGAAGGCGGCCAAGCGCGTACGAAGTGTGGTCTGGATCTCGGTGGGCGTGCTCATTATCGCCGTCGGCGTGCTCTATGTGGTTTCCGAGATGCGCGTGCGTCAGACGACCGCGGAGTTGCAACGGCAACAGCAGGAGACGATCGCGCAGGCGCAGGCCATCGCCGACTCGGTCCAGCAATCGGCGAATGCCGAGTACGCCCGGTTGCGTTCGGAGCTGGAACAGGCGCAGGGAAGCGCCGCGCCGGCGGTCATCGAGAGCCTGCGGTTGGCGGTGAGCGAGGCGCAGCAACGCACGTCGAGGTTGGAACTCGCGCTGCGCTCGGCGCAGGCGTCGCTCGATCAGCAGCTGGCCGCGGGCGACTCGATTCGGCGCGCGCGGCAGGAGGAACTGAATCAGTTGCGCGGCGAACTGCAGTCGGGGAGTTCGACGGGTCTGGCGGGACCCGCGCTCGACAGCATCCGGGCGGCTATCCGCGCGGCGGAAGATCGCGCCTCGGCCGCCGAAGCGCAGGTGCGAGCGGTGCGAGGAGCCAACCTGGCGGCCGTCTCGCAGGCGAACCAGGGCGCCATCGGGTTGGTCACGGCGTTCATGCCGGAGGGGATCTTCGACGGATCGGGTTTCGTGATCACGCCGTCAGGATACTTCGTGACCAACCGGCACGTGGTGTCGTCCCAGGGGCGGCCACCCGATTCCGTGTTCGTGACCATGGCGGATGAACAGCGGATGCGGCGGGCGGACATCGAGGTGGTGGGAACGGCCGGCGGCCCGGACATCGCCGTGCTCAAGATCCGCGGGTACACGGGCGCGCACGTGCCGAAAGTGGATTGGTCCGGGCAGCGGGTGCGGCAGGGAGAACCGGCGGCGATCATCGGCTTCCCGGCGGGCTTGAGTATGGCGCTCGACCGTTCTCGGACGGTGCGGACCTTTATGTCGGCGGGGATTTTCTCCAAGGTCACCGAGGACGGAATCAACTTCGACGGATTCACGACCGGCGGGTCCAGCGGCAGCCCGGTGTTCAACGCCGATGGAGAAGTCGTCGGCGTGCATCGTGCGGGGCTGAAAGAGGCCGTGGGGATGGGGTTTGCCGTCCGCATCGACCAGCTCGTGGCGCTTCTGCCCGCTGCGGCGAAGCGCGAACTCGGCCTGCCTTAGGGCGCGACGCGGCTGTCACGGCGCCACCTCGTGACGTGGGTCCATGGCGTCACGAAGGCCGTCACCCAGGAGATTGCATCCCAACACGGCGAGGACCACCGCCACCCCGGGGATCGTGGCCACCCATGGCGCGTTGACCAACGCGTCCCTGCCCGAGGCGATCATGTTGCCCCATGACGGGGCGGGGGCGGGGATACCCAAACCGAGAAACGCCAGGCCGGCCTCGAGCATGATCGCGTTGCCGACGCCGAGGGCCGCCGCGACCCCGATCGGTGTCAGCGCGTTGGGTAGGACGTGCCGCAGGACCAAGCGTGCCCGTCGTACTCCCGCCGCCCTGGCCGCTTCGACATAGGGTTGTGCCAGGGCGGATCGACTCGAGATGCGCGCGAGGCGTGCGACGGTCATCCAGCCGGTACCGCCGATCACGAGGACGACGATGCCCAGGCTTGGTTCCCACAGCGTGACGAGCGCGAGCAGCAGCACGAGGCGCGGCAGCGCCAGGGCGGCATCCGTGAGCGCCATCAGGGCGCGCTCCGCCCACCCGCCGAGGACGGCGGCACCGACGCCCACCGCGAGCCCGATACCGATGGCGACACCGACGGCGAGGAATCCCACGGCGACCGAAATCCGCGCGCCGTGCACGAGCCGAGCGAAGAGATCGCGGCCGAGTGCATCGGTACCGAGCCAGTGTCGCACGCCGTACACGTCGATCGACAGTGGTGCGAGGAACCGTGTGGCCACGACGTGCTGTTGTGCGGTCGGATCGATCGGCGCGATCCACGGCGCGATCAGCGCGGTGAGCGCGACCATGGCGAGGAGGATCGCGCCTGTGGCCGTGCGTCCATCCATGCGGAATCGCTTCACGCCGCCTCGCGCTGTCGCGGATCGACGGCGGCGGTCATGAGGTCCGCCAGCAAATTGCCCACGACCACGAGGACGGCGAACACCACGGTGGTCCCCATCACGACGGGGTAATCACGCGCCGTGACGGCGTTGACCATCACGCGCCCCATCCCCGGCCAGGCAAAGATGGTTTCGACGAACACGGTGCCGGACACCAGCGCCGGGAGCGACAGCCCGAGCAGGGTCACGATGGGGAGCAGGGCGTTGCGAAGGATGTGCCGACGTGCCACGAGCCGGCGTGGCAGGCCCTTGGCGCGTGCGGCGTGCACGAACGACATGTGCATCACGTCGCGCACCGATCCGCGCGCGTACCGTGCCAGCCCGGCGACACCGATCAGGGACAGAGTCGTCAGGGGGAGGATGAGGTGGCGCAGCCGATCGACGAGGCGACCCCAGTCGGAGTACAGATCGGCGTCGAGCGACGCGGCTCCCATGGCCGGAAACTGTAACCACGCCGGCCAGCCGCTGCGCGCCGCCGTGTAGCTGAACACGAGGACCAGCATGATCGCCAGCCAGTAGGCCGGCATCCCGTAGAACACGAGGGTTGCCACGGTGATGCCGGTATCGGCCCCCCGCCGACGGGTGAGGGCCTGGAATGCTCCCAACACCACACCGGCGGCGTATGTTACACCCAGGGAAAGGCCCGTCAGGAGTATGGTGAGGGGCAAAGCCCCACCGATGATGGCGACTACGGCCTGTTGGTCGGCGAGACTGGTGCCCCAATCGAGCGTGAGGAACGCGGCCAGCCACGTGACGTATTGCACGGCGAGAGGACGGTCGAGGCCAAGCACCGCGCGAGCGGTGGCCAGTTCTTCCGCGCCGGCGCCCGGACCGACCCAGAGCCGAGCGGGATCGCCGGGGGCGAAGTGGAGGAGGAGAAACGTCAACGTGACGATGCCGAACACGACCCCGGCACCGAGCACGAGACGGCGCACGGCATGGGCGAGCATGCACAAGACTCGCGCGGTGAGGCTCGGTGCGTCAAGCCTCGTGGCGCTCGCGGCGGGTGCCGCGTGCGCGCCCCCGTCGAGTCCCGCCAGGGAGCGGAGCGTCTTCTATGCTTCCGGCGCCGACCTGCAGTCGATCAATCCACTGTTGACGGTGCATCCACTCGCCAAGGCGGTGCAGAAACACCTGCTGTTCATCACGCTCGCCACGTATGACTCCGCGCTCGTTCCGATACCGCGGCTGGCGACGTGGCAATGGGATGATGCCCGCACCGTACTGACCTTCGCGCTCCGGGAGGACGTCCGGTGGCACGACGGCCGACCGGTGACCGCCGGGGACGTCGTCTGGACCTTGGCGATGGCCCGCGAGCCGGATGTCGGGTATCCGCGGTCCCGTGACCTGAAGGCCGTCCGTGCGATCGAGGCGCCGGACTCCCGCACGGTCGTCGTGCGCTTTGCCTCGGCCCAACCTACTTTTCCCGATGTGCTCACCGATCTCGCCATGCTTCCGGCCCACGGGTTCAGCGGGCTGACGCCGGCGGAAGTGCGTGCCGCACCCTTCAACGCCCGGCCAGTTGGGTGTGGTCCGTTCCGCTTCGTCGAGCACCGTACGAACGACCGGTGGGTGTTCGAGCGGGTCGAGACGTTCCCACGGGATCTCGGTGTGCCGCCCGTGGACCGTTTCGTGATCGCGGTCGTGGACGAACCGAGCACCAAGCTCGCGGCCCTCACGTCGGGTGAACTCGATTTCGCGGGGATCACGGCGGCGCACGCGAGCGTGGTCCGCGACGATCCACGCCTGCGCGTCGTCGAGTATCCGTTGCTGTTCGTGACCGGCATCTTCTGGAATACTCGGCGGCCGCCGTTCGACAGCGCGCCGCTGAGGCGCGCGCTGGGCATGGCTATCGATAAGCCGGCGCTCATGGAGGCGGCCGCGTACGGGTTCGGTGTGGTGGCGCATGGCCCGGTGCCCCCGGAGCATCCGTGGCACGCGGCGGTGGAGGCCGTGCCCTTCGATCCCGGCGCCGCCGCGGTGACGCTCGACAGCCTCGGTTGGTCTCCGGGAAAGGACGGCGTACGCGTCCGCGCCGGCGAACGACTGGCGTTCGACCTCCTCACGGTTGGGAGCGGCGATCTGGTGCTCGAGCAGATGGTGCAGTCGCAGCTCGCGGCGGTGGGCGTTGCCGCGCGACTGCGGCCGCTGGAGCTGTCCACGTTCTTGGCCATCGGCCAGTCGCCGGCGCGCGCGTTCGACGCGCTGTTGCTGGGCGTGCCCGGCGATCTGTCGCTCGGTTACGTGGGGGCGCTCTTCGGAGATCGGGGCGGTCCGCAGGACTACACCGGGTTCGCGTCCGGCGCGCTCGACGGGGCGTTTCAGCGAGTCGATGCCGCCGTGACCGAGGCGGAACTCGCCCAAGCCTGGACGGCCGCGCAGCGGGACATCGGTCGCGGCGATCCCGTCACCTGGTTGTACCATGCGCGTGGCGTGCAGGGCGTGAGCGCGCGCATCAGCGGCGCCACGCCGGATCTGCGCGGGGAACTCGCCAACCTCGTGTTCTGGCGTGTTGAGGCACTGGCGCGATGACGATCAGGGCGCGGGCGCCGATGCGAATCGACTTTGCCGGTGGTTGGACCGACGTCCCGGTGTTCGCCGACCGGGAGGGCGGGGCGGTGACGGCGGCCGCGGTGAACGTGTACGTGCACGTCGAGTGCCTGGTGGGTGGGGGCAAGATCAAGCTCGGGGCGGAGGATCTCGGGCAGCGGGTGACCCTCCAGGGCGCCGGACTCATCGCCTACGACGGCCAGCTGGATCTGCACAAGGCGGCGCTCAACATGCTGCCGGTCACGGGGGGGATCGAGGTGGTGACCCGGTCCGATGCACCGGCGGGCTCCGGTCTCGGTGCGTCGGGCGCGCTCGACGTGGCGTTGCTTGCCGCGTTGGCGCGCTGTCGCCGGGAGGACTTCAGCGCGGAAGAGCTCGCCGAATTGGGATACCAGCTGGAGGCGCGTGAGCTCGGCATGTTGGGGGGGCGGCAGGATCAGCTCTCCGCCGCCCTCGGTGGCTTTCACCACTTCGAGTTCGGTGAAAACGGGGTCGTACTGAGAGAGCTGGAGCTCGACGTGGAACAGATCGCCGATCTCGAGCGACACCTGGTGGTCGCGTACACCGCGCAGTCGCACTTCTCCTCCGCCACCCACGCCCAGGTCTGGTCGACCTACGACTCCGGTGACGCCCGTGTGACGGCGGCGCTGCGAGGTCTGCGTGCATTGGCGTCGCAGGCGTCCGCGGCGTTGGCCGATGGTGACTGGCGTGCGCTGGCGTCCATCCTGGACGAGAACTGGTCGCAGCAACAGAAGCTCCACGCCACTATCGCCACGCCCGGCATGAGACTAATCGAAACGGCGGCGCGACGAGCTGGTGCGTGGGGGGCCAAGGCCACCGGTGCCGGCGCCGGCGGATGCATGGTGTTTCTGGTGAGGCCGGACGATCGGGCAGCCGTGATCGGTGCGGTTGACGCCGCGGGCGGACGCGTGCTGGACGTGCGTTTCTCGCCTGTTGGGGTGGAGGCGTGGGCCGAGGAGGACGATGCTCTGGCCGGTGGCTGACGGGGCCGCCGCGCGCCGGCGTGCCGTCGATGTCACTCCCGATCTGCTCACGTTGGAGCGCAACCTCCGCCGGCGCCTCACCGAAGTGTTGGCGCGTGGCATCGTCGTTCCGCCTGACAAGGCTGCCTTGACACCCACGGGCGGGGTCTGCGCCGTGGACGGCGCGCGGCTCGAGTTCGATCCGTTCTCCCCTCGGAGTCACCGCTGTTCCGTCTGCGAGCGCCGCTTCGACGACGAAGTCCATTACCGGGCGTGGGTGGGGCGTTACCACCTGTGGTTGAGCGAGCGGGCGATCCATGCCGCGATGCTCGATGCCCTGCGAGCCGATCCTGAACTCCGCCGCGTCGCGCACGAGATTCTTGCAGCGTATGCCAGGATCTACCCGACCGTGCCCAATCGCGACAACGTGCTCGGCCCGACCAGGCTCTTCTTTTCTACGTACCTCGAGTCCATCTGGCTCCTCCAGCTCACGATCGCGGCACGGACGTTGGCGGAACCCGTCGAGGGCTTCGACGATCTCGTGCGCGGGTCCGCGGCACTCGTGCGGTCTTTCGACGAGGGCGGGTCCAACCGGCAGGTGTGGCACAACGCGGCGATGGCGGCGGCGGGAAGCTGGTTGAAAGATGAGGAATTGCTCGCGTGGAGCGTGGACGGTCCGCACGGGCTTCGCGCGCAGCTACGCCAGGCCGTGACGAGCGAGGGGTGCTGGTTTGAGGGAGAGAACTATCACTTCTTTGCACTGCGCGGGTTCCTGCTCGGCGCCGAGGTGCTGCGGAGTTGTGATATCGATCTCTATGCGGAGCCGGAAGCCGGTGCGACCCTGGCGGCCATGTACCGCGCTCCCCTCGCCACCGTGTTACCCGACTTCACGCTTCCGGCGCGCGGGGACGCGCCGTTCGGCGTCTCGCTGCTACAGCCCCGATTTGCCGAGTTGTGGGAGATCGGGCGCGCGCGCACCGGCGAGGGCCAGCTCGCGGAGGTGTTGGTGCGGCTGTACGACGTTGCCCTGCCAGATGCGCCCGACGAGGGCGTGAGCGACATCGCGGAGCAGGAACGCAATCGTGCGGCCGCGCGGGTGCGCCGGGATGGCCTGGGGTGGAAGGCTCTCGCGTGGATGCGTCCCGAGACGCCCTCCGCTGGGGAGACAGCCGCGAGCGACGCGCGGGTGCTGGACGGTGCGGGTGTCGTGGTCCTGCGCGCCGGCGAGCGCGCGGCAATGCTGGAGTGCGGTGGTCGCCCGGGCGGGCACGGCCACGCGGACATCCTGCATCTCTCGCTGTTCGATGGCGAGCACCGGCTGGCCGATTTTGGGACGGGCTCATACGTGCGGCCATCGCTGTACTGGTACCGCTCGACCTTGGCGCACAATGCCCCGGGTGTTGCGGGCCGCGGACAGCTCAGCCGATCCGGGCGGTGTACGGCGTTCGATCGGCGTGACGGCTGGACATGGTGCGTCGCCGTGGCGGACGGGCTGTTCGGACCCGGCACGGCCGCCCGGCGTACGGTAATCGTGGGCCCGAGCGTGCTCGTGGACGGCGTCGAGGTTGAAGGGCCCGAGGAGCTGCTGATCGACCTGCCGGTGCATCCCCTGTCAGGGGTGACGATCCCCACACCGTCCAGGCCGGTGGACCCGGAACCCGAGTGGGATGTGCACAGCGGATACGGAGGCGTTGTGTGGACCGGTGCAGTCGATGCGGGTGACATCGGTGGTCGCTGCGGGATGCTGCCGCGCAAGGGAGAGACGATCTTGGTGGGGGTCATGCCGGGTCCCCCCACGCTCACGTTCGCGGACGGTGAGCCATTGCCCTTCCTCGTGCGCCGCGCGCGCGGACCCGGCGGATGGTGGCAGTCGTACGCCCTCGGCGCCGACGGCCGGCCGGCGATGGATGTGGCCGGCGACGAGCTCGTGGTCCGCCTTGGCGGACGAACCACGCGATTTCGCTTTCACGACCACGCGGTCCGCATCCGGGACGGCGCGCGCACCGTGCGACTGGGTGGCGCGCGGCGGGCCGTGGGCGTGCCGGTGCGGGACGGCGCGCGTTGGACACCCGCGGCGAGCATCCCGTGTGTGCGGTTGCCCGCCGTGCCTGCTCCCGGAGTGTGGCGGGGTGTGGTCGATTCGACCGCGGTTGCTCAGCTCGGTCGGGAGAGTTATCGACGCTCGGAGGCGACGTATGACGAGACCAGCCAACCCGAAGCGAGCGTGGCGGTCTTTGCCGCGGGGCACGAGGTGGGTTTCGCGGTCGACGTGCGCACGCCGCACGTAAAGTGCTGGAGCGCGCCGGGGCCGGCGTCGCCGGACAACGAACCCGCGGAGATTCTCGTCGACGGCGTCCAGTGTTATCTCGATGTGGGAACGTGGCGCGGTGTGGTGGCCGTTCCCGCGGAGGACGGGTCGGTGCGCATTCGTGAAGTGGGTACGCGCCGCATCGGGCCGGCAGGCGTTCGCGGCGCGTGGTCGCGCACATCGCGGGGATACGCCATCGTGGTGACCGTCGAGGTGGGGCGGTCCGTGGAGCCTGGCGAGCAGGTGCCGGTGAATGTCGTGGTCAACACCACGGAGGCCGGGCGCGTGCGCCGGGCTGGGCAGCTGTGTCTCGCCGACGGCGGTGGCTGGGTCTATCTGCGCGGGGACCGGGAGTCGCGGCTGCGTGCGGCGGTTGCGGAGGTGGCATGAGCATTGTCGTCGTTTTGCATCAGTCACAAGATCTCGTGAACATTGCGGCCGTGGTGCGGGCGATGAAGAACTTTGGCTTCCGCGACCTCCGGCTCGTGGAGCCGGAAGAGTATGACGTGCATCGCATCGAGGGCATCGCGCACAACTCGTACGACGTGCTCGAGCGGGTGCGGATGTTCCCGACGTTGGACGAGGCGCTCGCCGACTGCATAGTCGTGGTCGGCCTCACCGCTCGGCAGCGCACCGCCAAGCGCAATGTCGTGCGTCCGCGTGACGTCGCCCCGTCCCTGGTGGAGCGGGCAGCCGCGGGAACGGTGGCCGTGGTGCTCGGCCCTGAAGACCGGGGCCTCTCCAACGCGGATCTCGACCGGTGCCATCAGAGCGTGGTGATTCCCACTTCACCGGAGTTCCCCTCGCTGAACCTCGCGCAGGCGTTTACGGTCATGGCGTATGAGCTGTACGTGGCCGCCGGGGTGAATGCCTTCAAGCCGCCCCGCCGCCGCGCCGAAGCGGCGCGTCAGGAGCAGCTCGAGCAGCTCTTCCGTGATGTGGAACGCACGCTGGACGTCATCGAGTTCTTCAAGACGCGGAATCCCGAGCCGATCATGCGGACCCTCCGCGAGGTAGCCCGCCGGCGCGCGCTGGATCGACGTGAGGTGAAGCTCCTGCGCGCCATGTGCCTGGAAGTGGTCCATTTTCTCGAGCGATCCAAGGCGTGATCATCCCAGGGTATTCCTCGACCGGGAGCAAGCGTCCCGAGGCGATGTTCGATGTCGCGGACGAGTACGTACCGCGCATGGTTCGCTCGCGCGGCGCCCGCGTGTGGGATTCGACAGGTCGCGAGTACCTCGACTTGACGATGGCGCTCGGCGCGGTGGCGCTGGGATACGGGCATCCCCGCGTCGTGGAGGCCGTCACGCAGGCGATGCGAGACGGTGCGGTGGGTGGCTTGGCTCCGCAGCTCGAGGTGGACGTCGCGGAGCGACTCGCGCGGGTGCTGCCCGGGGTGGAGGCCGTGCGGTTTCTCAAGACGGGCGCGGAGGCTGTCGCCGCCGCGGTGCGGATCGCGCGGGTGGCGACCGGGCGGGACCACGTGCTCGTCTGTGGATACCACGGATGGCTGGATTGGTGTGGCGACGCCGCCGGGGTGCCGGAGTCGACGCGGGCGCTCCGGACGCCGATCCCCTTCAACGACATCGACGCGCTCCGGCGCGCGCTCGTGGACGCGAATCCCGCGGCGGTGATCGTGGAGCCGGTGGTCGATGGGCCCCCGGACTTGGCGTGGCTTTTGGCCCTACGGGACGCGACGAGCCGGAGCGGATGCGTGCTGGTGTTCGACGAGATCAAGACGGCCTTGCGCGTGGCGGTCGGCGGGGTGGCGGAAGCGACGGGCGTCGTACCGGATCTCATGGTGGTGGGGAAGGCCCTGGGCAATGGGATGCCGATCGCCGCGGTGGGAGGTGGTCGTGCGATCATGGACGCCGCCGCGCGCACGTGGATCTCCTCGACGCTCGCGACCGAATGGGCGAGCCTGGCGGCGGCGCGCGCGGTGCTCGAGGTGTTCGCCGTGGAGCCGGTCGTCGAGCACCTTGCCGCGCAGGGACGGCGCCTGTTCGAGGGTCTGGACGGTCTCGCCGCCGCCGAGCCTTCACGGATGGTGGTGCGGGGGATTCCGCAGATGTGTTACCTGTCGTTCGCCGATCCGGCCGATGGCGGCGCCGTCGCGCGGTGGGCGGCCACACAGGGCTTACTCTTCAAACGCGCGGCGTACAATTTCGTGTCGTATGCCCATGCGGAGTCGGACGTGACCCGCTCGCTGGCGATTATCGCCCAGGCGCTCGAGGCAACGCGGCCATGTTGATCGACGTCCACGCCCATTTCTACACACCGCGGTGCGGGCGGGCGGACTGGGCCGAGATGAACGCGCGCCGCCTGGAAGCGGGCCGTGCGGTTGGGATCACGTTTCACGTCGCCTCCATCGTGGGGACCTACGGGCATCGCTCGCCCACCTACTTTCCCTCGCCCGCCGACGTCACACACGCGAACGAGGCCATGCGGGCGCTGGAGCGCGATCATCCGGCAGCCGTGCGGAGCTACTGTCTCGTCAATCCGAACTACACCGATCACGCGCTGGTGGAACTGGAGCGCGGGTTCGCGGCGGGCATGATCGGCATCAAGCTTGCGGCCAGCCGGCGCGCCTCGGATCCGCTGTTGGATCCGATCGCGGAGTTTGCGATCGCGCACGACCTGCCGATCCTGCACCACGTGTGGCAGCACCGGCGACGCGACTGGCCGGGGCAAGAGGCTTCGGACGCGGCGGAGCTCGCGGAGCTTGCGGCGCGCCACCCCCGCGCGAGAATCCTCCTCGCCCACTTGGGAGGCGGAGGTGACTGGGCGCACTCCCTGCGGGTGCTCGAGAGGAGCCCGAACATCTGGATCGACTTGTCGGGGAGCGGATGTGACGTGGACATGCTTCACGGCGCCCTGGAACGGCTTGGGGTGGCGCGATTGATGTGGGGGTGTGACGCCACGATCGGGATCGGGTGGGGCAAGCTCAGGTATCTGGAGTCGATCGTCCCAGACGCAGACGCCATCGAGGCGATCCGGTGGAGGAACGCGGCGCAGTGTTTTCCGCGAGGCGCGTTCGATGCTCGTTGACGTGGCCGCGTTCGTCGGGGCCTACCCGTACCGGCACCTGCGGCACGCCACGCCGGAGTGGTTGATCGCACAAATGGACCGGCTGGGGATCGACCGGGCCTGGGTAGGCGATGCCGGGGCGTTTCTGCTGCGGGATCCGGCGGAGGCCAATGCGACACTCTATGAGCGGGTGGCCGCCTTGGAGCGGCTGGCACCGGTCCCGACGGTGGCACTTGCGCAGGCGGGTTGGGAACGAGACATGGATGCGGCGGTCGCGCGCGGAGCGCCGGCCGTGCGGGTCTACCCGCAGTATGAGGGACTGACGGCGATGTCCCCGGAGGTCGCCGCTGGAGTGGCGGCCGCGGCGACGCGACGGCTCCCGCTGATCGTCACGGTGCGATTCGAGGACCCGCGGCAGCGCCATCGGCTCGATGCGGTCGGCGAGCCCGACGGCGGCCTGCTGCGCGCCATGGCGCGCGCGGATGCGCATGCGCGGATTCTGGTGAGCCACGCACCACGCGAACTCGTGGAAGAGGTGCATTTCGGTCTGACGCCCGACGAGGCACGGCGGGTTGTGTGGGATGTCGCCTGGGTGTGGGGCCCGCCGGAGGATCATCTCGCGCTCCTGTGGGAAACGGTGGGCGAGGAGCGGTTTGTGTTGGGTACGGGCATGCCGCTGCGTGTGCCGGACGCTACGCTGGCCAAACTCGAGCTGCTCGCGCCGGGATGGGCCGCCGTGCGCGCGCGGCTGAGCGCCAATCTCCAACGCTGGTTGGGCGCGCGGTAACTGCGGCCCGGGCTCGAAAGCCGGCGGTGGGGAGTGGGCTGCGACGGCTGGACCGGGCGAGGTTGTCTTGACGGGCCCGTCGAGTATTTTACTTGCGGTTTTCTGCGGGCGGCCGGGAATATCCCGGCAACAGCACCCCTCGGTTCGCCCCCGCAACTGTACGTGTCTTTCAGGAGCGGCCGTCTGCTCAGGCATGATGGGGCGACGAGCCGCGAAAGGACCCGATATGAAGTGGCGGGCGGTGCTCGTTGCGTCTCCGCTGATACTCGCCGCGCTCGCGGCCGCCGTCCTCATCGGACGCGCGGGTGTGGCGCCGGCTCAGCAGGCGCTAGCCGATACCACCGCGTACGAAGCCCCGGTCGACGTCGACACGGCCGGTCTGCCTGGTCCGGTACAACCGGTGTTCTACCGGCACGACGTGCATGCCGGGCAATACGAAATGGATTGTCGCTATTGCCACTTCGCCGCCGAAGTGAGCAGTAGCCCGGGCCTGCCCACCGTCTCCACCTGCATGGGCTGCCACCTGCTTGCCGGACTCGCGAACCCCGAAGTGCAGAAACTGCGGCAGGCGTGGAACGAGCAACGCCCGATCGAGTGGGTCGAAGTGCACAAACTCGCGCAGTTCGTGCGCTTCCCGCACCACCGGCACGTGAACTCCGAGAAGGGGGTCTTCGAGAACAAGACCACGACGCAGATCTGTGAGGAATGCCACGGGCCGGTCACGCGGATGCCGCAGGTTTATCAGTATGCCTCGCTCAAGATGGGCTGGTGTGTCACATGCCATCGCCAGAGCGAAGCGAGCACGGACTGCACGGCGTGTCATTACTGACGACGGGAGCGACATGACCGACGGCATGGACCGCAGGCGGTTCCTCAAGGTGCTTGGTGTCACCGGTGGTGGCGCCGCGGCTCTGTCAGGCTGCTCGGCCGACAGCGCCGAGAAGCTCATTCCGTATCTTGTGCCTCCGGAAAACCAAATCCCCGGGATCGCGACCTGGTATGCCACCACATGCCGCGAGTGCTCGGCGGGATGTGGGCTGCACGTACGCGTGCGCGAGGGCCGCGCGGTGAAGGTGGAAGGGAACCCCGACCATCCCATCAACCAAGGCAAGCTCTGCGCGCGTGGTCAGGCGTCCCTGCAAGGACTGTATAACCCGGACCGCGTGCGGTCTCCCATGGTCCGCGGCGCGGACGGGACGTTCCAGGAGATCTCGTGGGACGATGCCATCGCGCGGATCGTCACGGCGCTGCAAGCGGAGCCGGGCGACCGCGTTCGGTTCCTCACGGGTCACGAATCGGGGAGCTTCGATCGACTGGTCGACGCGTTCATGGCCAGGCTCGGGTCGGTGGGCCGCGTGTCGTTCGAGCCGTTCGGCTACGAGGGTATTCGACAGGGGTGCCGTATCGCGTTCGGTGTGGATGTCGTGCCGCAGTACGACCTGAGCGCTGCGGAGTACATCATCTCGTTCGGCGCGGACTTCCTCGAGACGTGGATGAGTCCGGTCGAACACACCCGCGGGTTCGTGCGGAGTCACGCCTTCGCGGACGGCCGGATGGGGCGGTATGTCCACGTCGAACCCCGCATGAGCATGACCGGGATGAACGCGGACGAGTGGGTGGCGCCGCGACCCGGAACCGAAGCGCTGGTGGCCTTGGCGATGGCCCATGTCATCGCCAGCGAAGGACTCGGTAGTCCGCCGCCCGACGCGGCGCGCGCGCGCGCCGCGCTGGAACCCCACGCACCTGCCGCCGTGGCTGAGGCGTGCGGGGTGCCTGCGGAGACGATCGAGCGGCTTGCGCGGGAATTCGCAGCCGTACCGAGCGTGGCGTTGCCGGGCGGCGTGGGAAGCCAGCACGAACAGGCGCATATAACCGCCGCCGCCGCGAACGTGCTGAACTACGTGGCCGGCAACGTGGGTCGTTCCGTGTTCCTGCCCGCCCAGGGCGCCCAGCGGGTGGGCAGCTATGCCGACCTGCTGGCGCTGACGTCGGCGATGGAGACCGGCGCGGTCGGCGTCCTGTTCGTGCATGGCAGCAACCCGGCGCACGGGTGCCCGGCCGGCGAACGGTGGGTAGCGGCGATGGAGCGCGTCGGTCTCACGGTGAGCTTCAGCCGATTCATGGACGAGACGGCGGTCCACGCCGATCTCGTGCTCCCCGACCACGATCCGCTCGAGCAGTGGAACGATCATGAGCCGCGCCCCGGCATGGCGACGCTGGTGCAGCCCATCATGCGCCCGCTCTTCGACACGCGGCAGACGGGCGATGTGCTGCTCGCGGTTGCGCGCGGGCTGGGTGGGTCGTTGGGCTCGGCGCTGTCGGCGGCGACGTACAAGGACCACGTCCAGGACTCCTGGCGGGAACGGCAGCAGAGGCTCGGTGACCGGCGCGCGTTCGAGGGCTTCTGGGACGAGGCGCTGCGGCGCGGCGGCGCGTGGCAGCGCGGCGCGCTCCAGAGTGTGCGCCTCGCACCGTCCGTGATGCAGTTGGCGACGCCGGGACCATGGCCCGCCGTGGGCGACCTGGCCGTGCTGGTCTATCCGTCATCCGCGCTGTACGACGGACGTGGAGCCAACCGCCCGTGGCTTCAGGAGCTTGCGGATCCGGTGAGCAAGATCGCGTGGAGCACTTGGGTGGAGGTGCATCCGGAGACCGCCGCCGAGCGAGGGCTCCATGAAGGAGACATCGTCCGGCTGACGACGGAGTACGGCTCGGTCGAGGTGCCCGTGTTCCTGTACCCGGGAATCCGAGCTGACACCGTCGCTATCCCGCTGGGGCAGGGGCATACCGAGTTCGGGCGCTACGCCGCGGGGCACGGAGCGAACGCGTTCCGACTGCTGCGTCCCGAGCCGACGGACTTCGGCGGGATCGGATTTCTCGCGAGTGGGACGCTCGAAGCGACGGATGGACATGAGCGCCTTGCGACCAATGTCGGCAAACCCCGCCAGATGGGCCGCGGGATCGCCCAGGCCGTGACGCTTGCGGCGCTGAGCGACGGCCGCGTCGAAGCGGAGCACGGTGAGCACGCGGCCCCGATTCCCGAGAAGATCGAGCACGTGCTGGACCAGTGGCAGGAGGCGCAGTACGCGGAGCAGGAACGGGGCGACTACGCCGGCGACCAGCCGCGTTGGGGACTGTCGATCGATCTGTCGCGCTGTACGGGGTGCAGTGCGTGCGTGACGGCGTGTCATGCGGAGAACAACATCCCGCACGTTGGGGCTGAGTTGGTCCGTCGCGGCCGTGAGATGTCATGGCTGCGAATCGAACGTTACTTCGAGGGTGGCGAGCACGGAGAGCCCTTCGAGGCTCGCGTCGTTCCCATGACCTGCCAGCAGTGCTCCAATGCGCCCTGCGAGCCGGTCTGTCCGGTGTTCGCGGCCTACCATACGCCCGACGGATTGAACGGGCAGGTGTACAATCGGTGCGTCGGCACGCGCTACTGCTCGAACAACTGCCCCTACAAGGTTCGCTATTTCAACTGGTTCGAATACATGGATCCGGCCTACCCGATGTACGCGTGGCCGGAACCGCTCAATTGGCAGCTCAATCCGGACGTGACGGTGCGGTCCAAAGGCGTCATGGAGAAATGTACGTTCTGCGTGCAGCGGATCCGCGACAAGCAGCACTTGGCGACGCTCGAGGACCGCGAATTGCGCGACGGCGAGATTCGCACCGCGTGCGAGCAGACCTGTCCGGCGGACGCGATCGTGTTCGGAGACCTCAACGACCCGACGTCACGGGTGAGTCGGCTCGCGGCCGAGGAACGCGGCTATCACGTGTTGGAAAGCCTCAATACGCGGCCGGCGATCACGTACCTGAAGAAGGTGCGCAACGTGGTGGAGGCGTAACGATGGCGACCGTGGTCCAGCCGGAGCCGGTGGCGCCGCCCACCTATCACGACGTCACGCGCGATGTCGCCGCCACGATCGGCCATCCGTCGCGCGGCTATTTCGTCCTGCTCGGCATCGTGCTCGTCGTGTTGGCGATTGGGGCGAGCGCGCTGCTGTACCAGATCCGTACGGGGTTGGGGGTCGCCGGCTACACGCCCCCGATCATGTGGGGCGCGTACATCACGACGTTCGTGTTCTGGGTCGGTATCGCGCACTCGGGAACGCTCATCTCCGCTATCCTGTACCTGTTCCGCTCGGCGTGGCGCACCGCGGTATACCGCACTGCCGAGGCGATGACTGTATTTGCCGTACTGACCGCCGGCCTGTTCCCGCTCATTCACGTCGGTCGGATCTGGTACGCCTACTGGCTCTTCCCGTATCCCAACCAGCGACAGCTCTGGGTCAACTTCAAGTCGCCCCTGGTGTTCGACGTCTTTGCGGTCTCGACCTACCTGACGGTCAGCACGTTGTTCCTCATTGTCGGCTTGATCCCGGACCTCGCCGCTTTGCGCGAGCAGGCCACCGGGTGGCGCCGCAAGCTGTACGAGATCACGTCGTTGGGATGGCAGGGCACGGATCAGCAGTGGCGCCACTACACGCGCGCGTACCTCTACCTCGCTGCGCTGGCCACACCGCTCGTGTTGTCCGTGCACAGCGTCGTGTCGTGGGACTTCGCGGTGTCCATCGTGCCGGGTTGGCATGCGACCATCTTCGCCCCGTATTTCGTGGCGGGGGCCATCTACTCGGGCGTGGCCATGGTCATCACGCTCATGGTGCCGCTTCGCAAGGTGTTCAAGATGGAGCGGTACGTCACCGTCGAACATTTCGAGAACCTGTCGAAGCTGCTGCTGCTGACCGGCATGATCGTCGCGTACGCCTACGGCACCGAGTACTTCATCGCGTGGTACAGCGGCAACCCGTTCGAGCAGGCGTCATTCTACAATCGGGCGTTCGGCGATTATTGGTGGGCGACCTGGACCATGATCCTCTGCAACGGGTTCCTCCCGCTGTTCCTGTTCTTCCGGAAGGTGCGGCGGAGCATTCCCGCGCTGTTCGTATTGTCGTTGTTCGTGAACCTGGGCATGTGGTTCGAGCGGTTCGTGATCATTGTGGTATCACTCTCCTTCGAGTACGAGCCGTACGCCATGGGGCACTACACGCCGACGTGGGTGGAGTGGGCGATTCTCGCGGGGAGTTTCGCGTGGTTCTTCATGTGGTTCCTGCTGTTCGCGAAGAACTTCCCCACGGTCTCCATCACCGAGGTCAAGGAAATCATCCCGATGCCGCGCAAGGAGCGGGCACACGCATGAGTGCTCATCCCAGCGGACTGCTCGCGGCCTATCGGCACGTGGATGCGGCGGCCGGCGCGATTCGGTCGTTGAAGCACATGGGGTACGTCGATTTCACCGTGTACACGCCGGTGCCGAACCACGAGATCGCGGATGCGGTGGGACATCCGGTGAGCCCCGTGCGGCTCTGGACGTTGCTCGGCGGACTCACGGGATGCGTGACCGGATTCGGCATGTCGATGTGGATGTCGTACGACTGGCCCCTCGTGGTCGGTGGGAAACCGATCGGCTCGTGGATCCCTTACGTGGTCATCGCGTTCGAGTTGACCGTGTTGTTCGGGGCCGGCGCCACGATCCTGGGGCTGCTGTACCACAGTTGGCGCTCACGGCGGCCGGCGGCCTTCGACGGCCGGTTCACGGACGATATGATCGGCATTTTCGTGCCCTGTCCGGTCGAGCGCCGCCCGGCGGTGGAGGAGTTGTTGCGTTCGTCGGGTGCGGAGGAGGTGCGAGTTGAGTCGTAAGATCGGATTCGCCGTCTTGCTCGCCGTCCTTGGGTCCGGATGCACGCGCGAACAGTGGCACCGGTTCCCGAGCCCCGATGACGTCGTCGCGGCGATTCCGTGGTTCGCGGTCATGAAGACGGGGCCCGCGATACGGCCGTACAAGATGCCCCTGATGCCGCCCGAGGGAGCGGTGCCGATCGGGGGCGTCGAACGCGTCCCCGTGGCCACGCCGCAGAACCTGGCGTTCCTGAATGCCATGACCAATCCGGTGCAGCGCACGGCGGCGTCGCTCGAGCGCGGGCGGAATCGCTACGAGATCTACTGCGTGCCGTGCCACGGCGAGACCGGCCGCGGTGACGGTCCCGTGGCGCCGTCGCTGGCCAACGCCGTCCGCAACCTCACCGATTCGACACAAGCGCGGCGATCCGACGGCTGGATCTACAGCGTGTTCAGAAACGGTTTCGGGTTGATGCCGGAGTACGGCAGTAAGCTGACCGCCGAGGATCGCTGGAGCATCGTGCACTACGTGCGGCAGCTTCAGGGGACGGCCCAATGAGTGGACTCGACGCACATCAGGAGGTCTTCAGGCGCGGCGCGCACGCTCCGGCGGGAGCCTTCCTGGCCGTTGGAGCGGTCCTTGGCGTGGCAGGATTCGGGTTCTTCGCCATGCTGGCTCTGGGTGACGACCCGGACCGCGCCTGGCGCATGTTCCTCGTCAACTTCCTGTTCTTCACGGGGCTGTCGGTGGCCGGCGTCCTCTTCTCGGCGATCCAGACGATCACCGAGGGACGGTGGGCCGGGCCGATCGTTCGTTTCGCGGAGGCGGCGGTGGCGTTCCTGCCGGCATCGTTGTTCTGCTTCCTGATTCTGTTTCTGGGCCGGCACCATCTGTTCCCGTGGATCGAGCACCCGACGCCCGCACGAGGACCGTGGCTGACCACGCCATGGGTGTTCTGGCGCGACCTGGCGGCCCTCCTCGTGTTGTTCGCGACCGCGGCGGCGTTCGTCGTCAACAATTTGAAACCCGATCTGCTCGCGCTACGCGAGCACGTGACCGGGGCCCGCGGCGAGATGTACGATCGGTTGCTGGGTGGATACGACGGCTCGGACGCCGCACGGGAAGCGCTCGAACGCCGCGCGGGCCGCCTGGCACCGGCCCTGGTGCTCGTGTATGCCTATATGATGACGATCCTCGGTTTCGATCTCATCATGTCGCTGGCACCCTACTGGATCAGCACTCTCTTCGGCGCCTTCTTCTTCATGGGCGCCTTCCTGACCGGCCTCACGATGCTGGCGCTGATGATGGTCTATTGGCGCGCCAAGCTCGACATGCGCGTCCTCATCGGCCGCCAGCAGTTCCACGATTTGGGGAAGTTGATCTTCGGCTTCTCCGTGTTCTGGGCGTACCTCATGTACAGTCAGTTGCTGGTGATCTGGTACGGTAACCTGCGCGAGGAGACGGCGTTCGTGTTCTGGCGCTTGTGGGGTGACTGGCGTCCGCTGGCGATCCTGGTCGGTCTCATGGTGTTCTTGATCCCGTTCTGGGGACTGATCTGGGTGAAGGCCAAGATCACGCCGGCCATGTTCACGGTGTTCGTCGCCATTTCCTTCGTGGGCGTGTGGCTCGAGCGCTACCTCCTTGTGCAACCCTCGCTCACGGATCAGCCGGTGTTCGGGCTCCCGGAAGTGGGTGTCACCGCCGGGTTCTTGGGGCTGTTCCTCCTGGCGTACGGGCTGTTCGCGCGCACGTTCCCGATGGTGAGTCCGCGGATGGTCGCGCGCACCCTGGAGGCCGTGCACCACTGAGGCGCGTTTCGTTCGCCTACTCACCGGAGGGTGTCATGCCTCGTCCCGCCGCAGTCTCCATCGCGTTGAGCCTCACGCTCGGCGCCTGCATCCCGTCGATCCACGCGGTCTACTCCGACGCCGATCTCGTCTTCCGCTCCGAGTTGCTCGGCGTGTGGGAGAACACCGACCACGGAGAAATCGCGGTGATTGGGGAGGGCGCCGACTCGGGATCATACCTGATTACCTATGTCCAGGACGGGCAGGCGACCCAGCTCCTCGGCTATCTCGCGCGGATCGACGGCCGCCTCGTGCTCGACGTGCGGTCGGCTGAGTGAGAGGCAGGAACAGGCCTTCCTCCGGCAAGCCGGTGAGCTGAGTCGGCCACGCGCTCGGTGGGTGGGGCCGCGGGGCGAGGTCGCCTCGGACTCGAGGTTCCGACGCTCCCTGCGCCTGCCGTGGCACGCATAGAGGAACTCCCGACCGGTTAAGTGCCGAGCTCCCGGTACCATGCGTTAAACGCTCTGGGGAAGAACGCGGGACTGAACAGCGTCCATGCTCCCAGCGACGCCGGCAGCGCGAAACGCTCGCGGGCCTCCTCGGCGGTCAGGCCCGCGCCGTGGGCGCGCCGGGCGGCGTCCTCCACCGCTTCCAGGACGCTCACGTAGCTCGCGAGACCGTCAGCACCGCTCACCCCGCCGTGTCCCGGCACGTACTGCGTCTCCCGCGCACGTTTGAGGGCGGCAACGGACGCGGCGAGTTGCGCCGGCTTCGCATCGACATAATTGGGAAAGATCGCGTTCCAGTAGAGGTCACCGCAGAACACGACATTCGGGTCCTCGAGTTCCACGATGAGGTCGCTGTCCGTGTGCCCCGCGAACGGCGTGACGGTGACGTGGCGGTCTCCCAGGTCGAGCGTGGTGCTGGTGTCGGGGGGAAGGAGACGCGCGTCGGTGAGTGCGGCGTCACGGGCGGCGTCGGGCGGGGTGTTCCGATCGAGGACGGCTGCGCGCGTCACCGCGGTCGTGCGCACCGCCGGATGCGCCGGCACGTCGTGATAGCCAGCAACGCCGTTGACGTGGTCCGAGTGGTAGTGCGTCAGCAGCACCACCGTGGGCCGTCTTCCGGTGAGCTCCACCGCGCGTTCCGCCAGCCACCGTGCACCGGCGGGCTGATAAAACCCCTCGATGGCGAGCACCGCTTCCCTACCCGCGATGATCCCCCCGTTTGCCAGCGTTGTGCGATCGCCCTCGAACGGCGTCGACACAAGTGCCCACACCCCCTCCGCCACGCGCTGCAGGACGCCGAACGCCTCGCTCGCGACGACGCTTCCCGCCTGACGCCAGGCCCATCCCCGACGTCGAGCCACCATCCCCACCATGGCGAGATGCGACGCGCACGTCGCGGATGTCTCGATGAACCGTCGTCGCGAGCGAGGCGGCATGCGTGAGTCGGCTCCGAGAAATAGGTGAGAGAAGGTGCTGACGCCGCGCCGCCGCGGCAACCACCGCGAGGTGGACACAACGAAGAAGGGCCGGCGCACGGCCGACCCTCGCGACTCACGCTGTCCGCCCGTACCGGGCGGTGCTAGATGCCTCAGCCGAAGCCGCTCGGTTGACAGTACCCGCCGCCGCTCGATGCGCTCGACTGTCCCGCCAGGATGTTGAGACCCGTGAAGACGCGGCTCACCCGGCTCGAATCACAGTGCGTGCATCGGGGCTCCAACGACGCGTAGTCCGCCATTGAGGCGCGGACCTCGAAGGTCTCCCCGCAGTTCTCGCATCGATAGTCGTATCTCGGCACTGCCGCACCTGTTCGCTGGTTGAGTAGATCCAAATATTGCAATATTGCTATGTTAAGTCAATCCCACGCGCCCCTCCGCTGGGATCGCGTCCCAGGAGTTCCTCGCGGAAGACGAGGCCCGGCGGGTCCCGCTCGGACGCTCGATCCGGACCACGAACCCGTGGGACACCACGTTAGCCCCCGCTGCGCAGCGCTGCCCCTGCCAGTTGCTCCAGTTCCTCCGCGGGAAGTCGCCCGCTCGCCATCACTCCGAGGCCGCGTCCGAACACCACCACCATGCCGGATCCGGCGGTGCGTTCCGTGACCGCTTCCGCCAGCCCCTCCATGGTCAAGGCGCTCCACACGACCAGGGCGATCGGGGTGCCGTCCGGCAGGCGTTGCCCGATGCGTACTGCCGCCGCGGTGCCGATCGTGCCCACCTCGTACCCAACGACCGACGCCTGCGGCACTATCGGCACCGGCTGGCCGAGGTGTTGTGCGGCCGCCTCGGGCGTCGCCGGGCGCCACTCGGTTGCCTCCGTTGCCGGCGAGACCCCCGCTGCCACCCCGCCGACCTTCGACTCCGCGAGTGCGAAGCCGGACACGGACCCGACGAGGTCTTGCCAGATGATCTCGATGGGTGCCTCCGCTCTATCCGCCGTGCGGACCGCCGCCTGCTCTCGCATCCTCGCCGCCATCTCGCGTTCCGGGGCCGGACGCAACATCGGTGCGGCCGGTTGCACCACGTCACCCGCACCGGTGGCCGCGACGTCGAGGCGGTCTGCGGTCACGGCCTCGGCGGCCCTATCCGAGTCCGATCCAACGGGCTCGGGCGCCCGCAATGCCACCGTGGGCGGAGTTGGAGCCCGAGCCGGCGCGGTCGCTGGCGCCGTGGCTTGGGTCGCCTCGCTGGCACCGGCGGTTTGTTCGGTTGCGCGGCCGGTTGCCTGGCTCCCCTCGGCGGCGGGGGCCCGCGCATCCGCCGCTCCGGTCGCGATCTCGGTCACGGCCGGCGCGGGCGCGTATCCGCGGTCGCGAAGCACGGCACTCACCCCGACCACCGTGACCAGCACCGCCGCCGCCGCCAGTCCCTGGATGCGGCGCATCCGGACAACGCGATGCGTCCTTCTCCGCGCGGCGGATGCCTGGATCGCGGCAAACTCCGGCCGGTGGATCTCGGGATTCGCCTGTCCCAGGACGACGCCCGCGCGCGCGCGCAGCGCGCGTTCCTCCTCGAGCGCGTTGCGGCACGCCTCGCACGACGCCGCGTGGCCCTCCACTTCCTCGACCGACATCATTCCCGGCAAGGGAAGGGCCCCGTCCAGATACGCGTGCAGCGTCCCATCATTGATGTGCGGCATGTCGTTCCTCCTGAGCCTCGTAGGCGGCCACCAGCCGCTTGCGTGCTCGCGCGAGCGTCGTCCCGATCGCGCTGCCCGCGAGACCGGTCTCCGCCGCAATCTCCTCATAGTTCAGCCCCGCGTCCCACAGCAGCAGCACGTCGCGATCCCGCTCGGTCAGGGACTCCAGGGCGCGTCGCACCGCGCGCACCTGCTCCGACCGATCGAGTTCCTCGGCAGGATTCGGCACGGGACGTAGCTCGGCTTCCGTCTTGATGAGCACCAGGTGCCTCTTGCGCCGCTCGGCGGCTCGCGCCTCGTCGCGCGCGAGGTTTCCCGCGACGGTGAACAGCCAGGCCCTCGGATGATCCGGCGTTTCATTCAACCCGCGCACGAACGCCTCCTGTGCGAGATCGTGGGCCCGGTCCGCGTCCCATACCTTGCGGTACAGGAAGCGAACCAGGTCCTCGAAAGTGGTCCGGTACACGTGCGCCCAGTCGACGGTCACGACAGCAGTCTATTGCCCGCGGAATGCGCGCACCAGCCGACGAATAGCGTCTCCCGTCATGGCGTCCTTGCCGCCATCGGCGATCTCGATGTTGACCCCGTCACCCGCCACGAGCACGTGCTCGAAGGCCGCCGCGTAGGGTTCGAGCTCCGGCAGCGCGCGCAACACGGCGAAGTACGCGGTGCTGAATGGCGCGACTGTGATCGTCGGCCGACGCTCGTCACTGCCCAACTCGGTCCAGCGTCCGTCCCGCGCTTCGAAGAGCCGGCCCGCCACATGGCGCACCGCATTCGTTGACCCGGCGGTGTGCGCCAGGAGATCCGCTTCGGCCGATCCGATGTCCGCCATCGTCTTGGACTCCCGCTGCACGCGCGAACGCTCGGCGGACTGCACGGCCACGGCCCCGGACGCCATCGCGGGAGCCTGCGCGAACAGGCGACCGCGCACGCCAGAGTCCCGCACGGGCACGTCGGCCACCGCCATCGGTTCCTGCACCAGGTACGACGTGTATTCACTCAGCACGCCGTACCGCAGGGCCGTGCGACGGATCTCCTCCACCAGCTCGTCATTGTGACCGTTCAGGCGGAGATCCCGTGAGAGCTCCCCGATCTTGCGGGCGGCCCACAGGCGCGCCACGAAGTCGTTCTCCGTTGCTTCGGCGGGAAACGTGACCGCGGCGCCGAACCGCTCGACGCGCCCGTTGCGCCGACCCGTCATTCGGAGCTCGCCGCCTTCGCTCTGCTCACCGCGGTATCGCCCGAGCACCACGAGCTCGTCGCCGGCAAACAGGTCCGGCAGCGTGCGGGGATACACTTCGTCGAACGTGACGGGTGCGCCGGCCATCCGCAGGTCGGTCAGCACCGGATGCTGGATCTTGGCGGCAAGTTGGCTGAGCGAGGCCTCCACATCCTCGCCGGGCTGGACGTACTCGGTGGATCCGCGGCCCGCGGCCGACAGCCGGTCCAGCAGATACGTGTTGACGTCGTGCCCCATGCCGAAGGCGAACACCCGCGCGGCGCCGCGATCCCGCTCGGCCGCCGCGGCGATGCGCTCGGGATCTTCCTCACCCACGGAGGGCAGCCCGTCGGTGAGGAACAGGACGATCGGGAGGCGCCCTTCGCTCGATGGCGCATCGAACGCGCGACGCAGCGCGGACCCGATGTCCGTGCCACCGCCCGCCTCGAGGTCGTGAATCCACCGTACCCCGGCCTCACGGGCCTCGGCGTGACCGGGGCTCCAGTCGGCGCGATACGCCCGCACCGACCCGCTGAACGCGAACAACCGGAAGCGGTCCTGATCGCCGAGCGTATTCAGGAGTTGGCGGATGGCTCGCTTCGCTTGATCCAGCTTCGAACCCGACATCGATCCCGATATGTCGAGAACCACAGTGAGATCGCGCGGAAGCATCGGTCCGCGCACCTGTCCGGGCGACAGGGTCAGCATGAAATACCCGTCTTCACCCACAGGACGATGGGTGACCAGCGTCACACCGGCGAGCGGTCGCGCAAACGGGAGGAAGATCGCGAGGTCACCCGTGAGATCGTCCGCCACGCGAGCCCGCAACTCCCCGTCGGCGCGGTCGATCGCGATCCGGTGGGTCGGCGAGAATGGATTGGCGAATTGTCCGCCCGCCGCCGCGGTCAGCGTCACGGCAATCGGAGCCGGACGGTGTTCCGGTGTGGGTCGCTCGCCGCCATCGCCGCGCGGACCGCCATACCGGCCCCCGGCCGCGTACCGGAAGGCCAGTGCATCCCCCGAGCGGCGGAGTACTTGTGTGTACCTGAGGGTGATCTTGCGCGTGTCACCTGCGCCGATCGGGAACACGCGGGCGCGGACCAGTCCGTGTCCTACCAACTCGATCAGCGCGGGGTCCCGCTTCCGCCGAACGATCTCCTCGTAGATCGAGCGTGCCGTGCCGGCGTCCATCATCTCCCCGCGCAGCTCTTCGTCGCCCTGAAAGAGCGAGAACTGGTTGAAGATGGCTTCGCCCGGAAGGGGGTAGAGGTAGTCGCCCTCCGCCAGCCCGCCTCCGGCATTGCGGAACCACTCTTCCACGCGCACGTGCGCGACTCGACCATCGATACGTACGTCCACCGCCGTGCGCAGGCGCTCCACCTGCGGTCCCCTCCACAAGTCGGGCGGTTCGATCCAGCCCTGTGCCAAGGCGGGCGCGCCGGCGAGCGTCAACGCTGCAACCATCCATCCAGTCTTCATCATGGCCTCCGAGTTGGTGTTCTACTTGAGAGACGATCCAGCGCGGGCGGCTTGCACAGCTGGCCTGGTGGATGTTTCGTCCACAGCGGTCGAGGGGAACCAGCCTCGCGGGAAGGGGTGATATGTGAGGAGCGTGCGAACGTCACTGTGGAGAATGAGTCAATTGATGCCTAGACAACGACTTGCGGGATTGTGGGTGGTGGGGTTGCTGCTGTCCGGGTCTGCGGGCGGCTTGGGTGCGCAGGACGGGATCGGGTGGACGTTTCGGAGCAGTCCCGGCGCGGATCTCTGGTTCCATGGATTGGCGGTCATCGGTCTCGATGTGCCCGGTACGTTCCCCGCCCTCGATCCCGAGTATGCGAGCGCCGTCCGGCAGGCCAAGGAGGCCGCCGGCGTGTACCCCACGGCATTGGACCAGCAGGCGGAGAGATTGCGCGACGAGTTCCGCAAGGATCCGGCGTTCCAGGTGTTCCAGTTCGTGCCGTTGTACTTCGCCGACGTGCCCCGCGACCGCATGTTCAGCGCGTTGCGTGCCGTGGCGGATGGGCGGCTGGGTGACACCGAGCTCATCGATCGAACGGCGCGCCCGGGGGTGGGAGCCGTGGCGCGGGCGCTCACGAGCGGGGGACAGCGTCGGGCACTCGGGCGTCTGCTGGACCTCCTCGACGTGGAGTGGCAGGGCTTCTACGAGTCGTATTGGTCCGAACACGTGGAGGCGGGGCTCGCCTCACGGGTCGCCGCCGCCGGGGAGCTCTGGTCCGACCAGATCGAGCCCGCCGCGGAGCGGTTCTTCCGGGCGCGGCGTATCGATCGGGGCATCGTACTCGTGTCACCCGCGGTGGGACCTGAGGGTCGGTTGGACGAGGGTGTGCCGGCGTCGCGGTCCGACAACGTCATCGCCGCGCCGTTGCCGCTGGAAGGGGACGTCGACGCCACCGTGTTCGGCGCGCTCTATCAGGCCTGCTATGCGATCGTGGCTGAAGCGCTGCGCGCACCGGGGGTGATTGCCTCGGACCAGGCGGGCGTGGCGACCGCGGTGCGCTGCGGTGAACGCCTGCTCGGTCGCGCGTCCCAGGATCTCGCCCGGCGCTACGTCGAAACCTTCACCCGGCTGGCGCCGGCGAACCGCGCCAAGCCGGGATCGGTGGACTTCGCCGAAGCGTACGCTCTCGACCCGGCGCTCGAACGAGCGCTCGACGTACTCACGGAAACCGCCGCGGGCCCGCGGGCCCGCGCGGGTCGTCCCAACCCCGATTTCGGGTGGGTGTTTCGACCCCAACCGCACACGGACCTATGGTTCCACACGCTGGCGGTGATTTCCGCGGACGACGAGGGTCCGCTCGGGCTGTACAGTGCGGACTACGCGCGCCGCGTGCGTGACGCCAAGCGCGATGCGGGGGTGTATCCCACCCCGCTGGATTCCGCGGCGCCACGGTTGCGCGACCTGCTACGCGACGACCGCGTCACCCAGATCGTCCATTTCGTTCCGCTGTATCTGGCCCAAGTGCAACCGGATCGCTTCCTGGACGTATTGAGGAATGTGGAGAAGGGCAACCTCGATGCCCTGCGGGCGCTCCCGCCGGACATGGGGCCGGGATTGCAGCAGCTGGTGTTTGGCTTCGAGGACCGCACCAACCGTCGTGCCCTGCGGGAGTTGATCGCCGTCATGGACACCGAATGGGAGGTGTTCTTCAAGAACTACTGGGAGCGTACCTACGAGGAGCACCGAGATTACTACGAAGAGATCCAGCGGGTCTGGGACGATGAGATCGGGGCACAGCTCGGCCAGTATCTCGAGAACCGGCGGCTCACGAGTGGGCTCGTGCTGCTCTCGGCGTCGCTCGGGCCGGAGGGGCGCATCAGCGACCCCGACGCGTTCGATCCCCGGGATCAGGTGGCGGCGGTGTACCTCCCGATTTGGTCGGACGATCCGGCCGTCCCGATCTTCTTCTTCGTCAAGGAACTGTGCTTCCTGTTGGTCGACGACGGGCAGATCGCGCGCTTCGCGGGTTCCCCCGATGAGCGGGAGGACCTGCGGCGCCGTGCGGCGGTACGGTGTGGCGCCATGGTCCTGGAGTTCTACGCCCCGGTGCTGGCGATGCGGTACCGCCGCGCGTTCCTCGATGCCGTCGGCGCCGAGGAGAGTTCGACCGTGACGGCATTCGAGCGCGTGTACTTCATCGATGCGGAGGTGCTCAACGTGATCCGCGACCAGGTGCGGCGAGACCGGTGAACAGCGATCTCGCAGTGCGGTCGGACCCGGGCCCTGCGGGGGTGTATCCGAGCCGCCGGCCGGTCCCCCCTACGCTCCAAATGCCCCGAACGGATCGGCCGTTCACGGCGGGCGTTGGGGTATCGGCGATTCTGCACGCGGTGCTGATCGTCGCCGTCATTTGGGGCAGCCGCGTCGCGGCAACTCATCTGAGCATGGGCGATCCCGGTGGGCTCCCAGGCGGTGGTGGGGGCGGAGGTGGCGGCCGCTCGATTCAGTATGTGGAGCTGCCACCCTGGGCGGCGCCGTCGTCTGGAGCCCCGGCGGTGAAGGCGCCCGAGCCCGAGGCGGTGGACGAGCATGCTGAACTCGTGTTGCCGGAGGTCACGGCTCCCGAGGAGCCCGTGCTCGCGACCAAGACACTTGGCGCGGCGGACTACGGGTTGGTGCCCGTTCAGGTCGCCGGCGCGGGGCAAGGGTCCGGTGAGGGTCCGGGCTCGGGGACGGGCTCGGGTGGTGGAGTTGGGTCCGGCCAGGGAACCGGCATCGGCAGCGGCGTCGGCCCGGGCACGGGAGGGCAGGGCGGAGATGCGATCGCACCCGAACCGCGCTCCGTGGTGTATCCGTTCGAGGACCCCCCATCGTCGGTGCGCGGTCAGCAGTACAGTATCCACTTCTGGGTCGATCAGCGCGGCCGCGCTACGAAGGTCGAGATCACACCCCGCATCGACGACGCCGCCTTCCGGAGAAAGCTGGAGGAGCGGATGCTGCAATGGGTGTTCTATCCGGCCCGCACCGTGGAAGGTCGCGCGGTTGCCGGCGAGCTCATCGTGACGTACGAGCCGTAACGACGGCCCGCCGCCTCACGCCACCGCGCACTCGTTCTTGCCGGTCTCCAGCACCTCCGCCTCGAAATCATCTACCGTCAACAAGCCGACGTTGACCGCCTTGATGGCTCGATAGCTATCGGGGAAGGTCGCGGTGTGCTTCCGCACCCAGGCGGCGAACTGCTCGTGGTCGTTCGGCTCCAGGCCTTGGTTGGACGCGCGGATGTCACCGAACCGCGCGCACACCGCTCCGTTGACGTTCCGCTCGCGCTCGCTCGCGTAGTGCGCGGGACAGATCAGCATGTCGTCGTTCCAGCTCGCCCGCGCCGACTCCAGGCTGTTCCACAGCGTCGTCGTCCACTCTTCGGCTCGACCCGCCAGATCCGGCCGGCCGACCGAGGCGACGAACACAAAATCCCCCGTGAGCGCGACGGCATCGTCCACGGTGAAGGTCACGCTGCCCTCGGTGTGCCCCGGCGTGTGGAGTACGTGGACTCTGGCGCGCCCGACAGGGAGGGTGCGCGCGGGATCGAGCGGCTCGAAGCGGAGTCTTCCGGGTGTGCCGTCATACGGATACACCGCGTCGGCCGGATGCAGGTAGTAGGGGACGCCGAGGGCGCCGGCCAGCGCCGGCCCGCCGCTGATGTAGTCCGCGTGGCAATGCGTGTCGGCGACTCCAACGATGCGTGCGCCAGCCGCCTCGGCGGCGGCCCGGTAGGCGGACCAGTCCCGCGGGGCGTCCACCACCAAGGCCGCGCCATCGCTCACCAGGACGTACCCCAGCGCACCCTTCCCGATTCGATCGAGCTGGATCAGCGCGTCGACGCTCGGCGGCGCGGGCAGCTCCCGTTGCAGACAGAGCTGCATCCAAGCGGCCATCCCACCCCGCAGCGACTTGGCGTCGAGCCCCAGTTGCCGCAGAAAGGCCGCGGCCGGCAGGCTGCTGTTGCCGTGCGCGCACACCACCGCGACGGGCACGCCGCGATCGAGTCCCAAGTCATCGGCGGACCGCACCGTCGCGAGCCGCGAACCGACGATGTTGTGGAAAAGGCCGTCCGATGCCAGCTCGATCCGGCCCGCGGCGACGCTGCCCGGGGCGCGAATATCGAGCACCTGCACGGCGTCGCCATGCTCGAGCTGCCGAGCGAGTTCCGCCGGGTCGATTTCTGGTACGGTAGCGTGGTGCATCGCTTCCCTCGTTGACTTGTCCGCACAGTGGATTCCGTGCGATCGATGCTCGATCCCGCGGTGCTAGGCCAGCCGACAGCCGGGGTGCGTCACTTCATCCGGGCCGATATCCGGCCAATCCCAACAAATAGACGGCTTGGCTGAACGCCCGTTGGGCAGCAGTCGGTTGTGCAGGACGCAGCCGACTCCGTCGCTCGGGTCGAGGTAGCCGCAGGCGGAAATCACCTCGCACTCGAGCATCGTCGGGCCGGTCCGCGTCACCTTGCACAGGTACGGCGACCGCCGTGCGCGCAGCAATAGCTCCAGATGCGGATCCGCGTCCGGAGCGACGATCTCCAACGTCAGGTCCCGGCAGCAAGCGGCGCCCTTCGTGTTGTCCGCCGTGCGACACGGTGCGTCCACGCAGGGATTTGGGCTCTGCAGCACTGGCAGTGTGCGCTGGGGCGCGCGCTTGAGCGGCAGGTGCAGCACCCTCCGCCGCTGCTTGAACGAGACGAGGTGTCGCGAGCCCCGCGTGAACGGCGCACGCGTGTCCCGTGCCGATTGCGACGGGTTGGGCAGGTACCCCGCGAATCCGTGCGCGGCGCATGCGACCTTGCCGTTACCGTCGGCTCCGGTCGTGAGGTGCTTGCACGCCACATGTACGGTCGCGTCGACGAGCAACACGTCGTGCTCGACGTACGGTGGGCCGAACGTGATCCGTTCGGTATGTCCCAAGAGCCACGTGGCGAGCGCATCCTGCATCGTCACGCTGTCCTCCCGGAGGTCGGCGACCCGAAGGGTGAGTTCGAGTTCACGGCAGTGCCGCCCGAGTTGCGAACATCGCGGTGGAGTTGGCATGCAGGTTCGATGGGCAACCGGGTTTCGGGAAGGATCGACGTGGCGCCCACGTCGCAAGGAATCGGTCAACCCACTACCACTGCTGCGACCCGGGCTTACATTAGTGGGCAGTTTCACGGGCCCTTGGGCGAACTAGCAATATACAAAGGGACGGAGGCGGAGTTTCATGCGTAAGGTATTGGCGGCGATGGCGGTGTTTGCGGTCGGTTGCGGCGGTGGCGCCGACCAGACGCCGGCGGACACGGCCCCGGCGGTGACGGCGCAGCCGGCGGCGGAGGCCCCGATGGCTGGTAACGGCACGGTGCACGAAGTGGAGATGGAGCTGACGGCGGACGGACAGTACGTGTACGAACCCGCGAGCCTCACTATCAAGGTGGGGGACACGGTGCGCTGGTTGAACGTGAGCGGGTTTCCGCACAACGTGGCATTCTACGCGGACCAGATTCCAGAGGGTGCCGAGACGTTCCTCACGGCGGTGTACGCGGCCGACGCCGGGAAGATCGGCCCAATGAGTGGACGCTTGATGGTTCAGGCGGGCGACGTGTACGAGATCACGTTCGTCGGAGCGCCCACCGGTTCGTACGGATACTTCTGCACGCCGCACGAAGCACTCGGGATGAAGGCGACCCTGACGGTCGAGTAGCGGCGGTTTCGACGTCGCGAGGGACGGTTCGGTCTAGGAGCCGTCCCTCGGAGTGCTGTGAGTATCGCCGGCCGCTGAGGACGCGCGTACGCCGGAGCCTGCCGGCGAGACCGCCGGACAACCAAGGGAGGGTTAGTGCGCGAGGTTACGTTGACCCTGGCGATGGCTGTGATCGCCGTCGCGACGGCGGTCGCACAGGAGGCCCCGCGAGTCTGGATCGCGGACGACCAGGAGCGCCGCGAGTTCGTCATCAGCATGGGTCCGTTCGACCTGGCCGCCGGCACGCGGTTCCTGGAGGAGCTTGGGCCCGCCGCGCACCAACACGATCCGCACGCGGTGCACGGCGCGGCGGTGCTCCCGCCGGTCACGACCTTGAGGGCTCCCGCCAGTGTCTACCTCACCGGCTTCAGCTATGAGCTCACCGATGCCGAGGGTCGCGAACTGCCGCCCGAGTTCGTGCACCACCTGAACCTCGTGAACCCAGACGCGCGCGAGTTGTTTCTCCCGATCGCGCAGCGCATGCTCGCCGTTGGCAAGGAAACGGGCTCGCAGTCCATGCCGGGTTTGCTGATGGGGTACCCGGTGGCGGAGGGCACACAGATCGTGGTCAACGGCATGCTTCACAATCCGTCAGGTGAATCCTACACCGGTGTCGAGGTTCGCGTGCACCTGCGATACGTCCCGGCGGGCAGGCTCTGGCCGTTGTTCAACGTGTTCCCGTTCCAGCTGGATGTCGCGTTCCCCGCGGGCGACAAGTCGTTCGACCTTCCGCCCGGCACGTCGACGTGGTCGTACGAGGCCCAGCCATCCATGGAGGGGCGCATCATGGCGATTGGCGGGCACATGCACGATTTCGCGACGTCGATCACCTTCGAGGACGCGACCGAGGGCCGAGTGTTGTGGGAAGGCCTCCCGATTCTCGACGAGCAGGGCCGCCTTCAGGGTGTCACGCTCGGACGCCTCTATCGCAAGCTCGGTGTGAAGCTCCGCAAGGACCACGTATATCGCGTCACCGTCACCTACGAGAACCCGACCGCCGACACGCTGTACGCCGGTGGCATGGGTGTGGTGGGCGGGATTTTCATGCAGGCCGGTGGCGGCATGTGGCCGCGGGCCGACAAGTCCAGCGAACTGTACGCGCTGGACATGCGGCATTACCTGCGGGAGATCAGTGGACCGTATGACACGATCGCCGGTGAAACCCCGCGCCCGGCCCCCGTGGCCGACCACGTACACAACGGCGGGCACTAACAAGCGACCGCTCGCGGCCGGCGAGCGGCTACAGCCAGCCGGCCTCGCGGTACCATTCCACGGTCTGACGGAGCCCCAACTCCAGACCGACGTCCGCGTGCCACCCGGTATCCCGTGGCAGTGCGTCGCTGGCGCAGGTCCACGCGACCTGGCGGAACTCCTTCGCCTTATCCGGTGACAGCAACGTGCGCCGCCCAACCAACCGGGCGCCGAGGTACGTTACACCCATGGCCGCGCGCGTGAGCCATTGGGGGAGGGGGATGATCACCGGGCCCGCGGAGCCCGTGCCGTGGAGCGCCTCGTGCACCGCGCATACGAAACTCCGCGCCGTGACGATCTCGGGGTGCGCGGCAAAGTACACCCCCGTGGTCTCCGCACCGGTCCCGGCGGCCACGAGAGCGCGCGCGAGGTCCGCCACGTATACGAACGAGAGTTCCTGATCGGCCGGCACGACGAGCGGCGCAAGATGCCAGCGCACGATCTTCAACATGCGGAAAATCTCGGTGTCGCGCGGGCCATAGACCGTTGGGGGGCGGACGATCGTGGAGGGCAGCTCCGCATCGCCCACGACAGTCTCGCCGGCGAGTTTGCTCGCCCCATACTGACTTACCGGGGTTGGAGCGTCTGCCTCCGTCCGGGGACGGCCGCGCTGCGACGGTCCGGAGCCGGCCAGGGAACTCACGTACACGAACCGGGTCACCGTGCCGGCCGCGGTCGCGGCCGCCACGAGCGCTTTGGTGAGGTCCCGGTTGACCTGGAACAACTCGTCGCGGGTCTTCCCGGCCGTCATCCCGGCGACGTGGAACACCACGTCGCACCCCCGGCATCCGCGCTCGAGCGCCGCCGGATCGCGTAGATCCCCGGGAATGATGTTGGGTGGGGCGTTGCCGAACAGTGCCGCCGCCTTGGCGGGATTGCGCACGAGGCACACCGGCTCATGGCCGGCCGCCTGGAGTGCTTCCACGAGATGCGAACCGATGAAGCCGGTGCCACCGGTGACGAAGGCCTTCACAGCGCGTGATCGTAGAGCCGCAGGGTCTTGTACCGCGCGAAGCCCATACGCTCCAACGCGTTGTTCATGGGGATGTTGTCGTCCAGGATCCACCCCGCCTCGGCCCACCGATATCCGAGGGCGTATCCCTTTTCCCAGATCCAGTGGTACATGAGTGCGTCCGCGCCGGTCTTGCGGTACTCGGCCAGGACACCCAGCAACAGGATGCGAATGCGCTTGATACTGCGCGCTTTCCAGAGGACGCGAAGGATCCCCGGGAAGATTCTGCCCGTCGGGTTGGCTTTCAACGCCACGTTCAGGTCCGGCAGCGCGGCGGCAAAGCCGATGACCTCGCCTTCGCGTTCCGCGAACACGACGAGATCGGGGACCACCACCGGCTTCAACTGCTTGGCGAGGTGGTCGATCTCGTGGTCGGTCATCGGCACGAACCCCCAGTTCCGCTCCCACGCGGCGTTGTACACCTGCTTGATCCGTTCGACCTCCTCGCCGAACCGCCTCTTGTTGAGCGATCGCAGCGTGATGCCTTTGCGTTCCGCGATCAGCTTCGCTCCCCGGACGAGCCGATCGGGCATGTTCGGACTCTCGGTTGCATACTGGTAGAGATCGCGCACGCGCGTGAACCCCGCCTCCTCCACGAGCGAGACGTAGTAGACCGGATTGTGTGGGTTGAGCAACGTCGGTGGCGTTTCGAACCCATCCACCACCAGCCCACACTCGTCGTTCGTGGAGAACGACGCCGGGCCGCGCATCACCGTGAGGCCGCGCGGCTTGAGCCAGCCCGCGGCGGCGTCGAACAGCGCTCGGGCCACCGCGGCGTCGTTCACGCACTCGAAAAACCCGAAGAAACCGACGGTGTCCTCGTGGAACTCGTTGTGCGCGCGGTTGTGGGTGGCCGCGATGCGCCCGATCACCTCCCACGACCGACCGTCGCGGCGCACGCGCGGCAGGCGACTCCCGCCCGCGGCCGGCCGTTCGGCCGTGAAATACTGCGCCTCCGCGTGCTCGAAATAGGGGTTCTTGGTGCGGGACAGCAGGGTATTGACGTCCATACGCAACGGAGGGACCCAGCAGGGGTCCCTTCGATGCAGTTCATACGGAAGCGCTACGAAGCGCCGCAGGTCGGCGGCCGTCTGCACCGGCCGCACGACCACCCCGCCTGTCAAATGACCCCCATCTCCTTCCCAATCCGGCCGAACGTCTCGAGGGCCGACTCCACCTGCTCCTCGGTATGCGTGGCCATCAGGCTCGCCCGGAGCCGGCACTCGTCCGGGGGGACCGCGGGTGGAACCACCGGGTTCGTAAAGACGCCGGCGTCGAAGAGCTGGCGCCAGAAGTAGAACGTATTCTCGAGAGTGCCGATCAGCACCGGGACGATCGGGGTTTGCGTCGGACCGATATCGAATCCCAGCCGCCGGCAACCTTCCTGGAAGCGCTTGGTGTTGATCCAAAGTCGCTCGCGCCGCTCGGGTTCGTCCACCATCACCTCGAGCGCAGCCAAGACGCCGGCGGTGTTCGATGGGGGAAGCGCGGCGCTGAAGATGAGTGGGCGGCTGTGGTGCTTCAGGTAGTGGATCACGCTTTCCGAACCCGCGACGTATCCGCCGATCGACGCCAGCGACTTGGAGAACGTTCCCACAATGAGGTCGACGTCGTCTGCCATGCCGAAATGCGCCGCCGTGCCGTCACCCTTTGGTCCCAAGACACCGATGGAGTGGGCGTCGTCGATCGTGAGTGCCGCGCCATAGTGTTGTGCGAGCTTGACCAACTCCGGCACCCGGGCGATGTCCCCCTCCATGGAATACACACCGTCCACCACGATCATGCGGCCCTTGTCGCCATAGCGCTGCAGCAGCCGCTCGAGGGTTCCGAGGTTGCCGTGCGCGAATCGATGCGTATCGCCAAACGACATCTTGGCGCCGTCGACGATCGACGCGTGATCGAGCTTGTCGAGCAGGACGACATCGCCCCGGCCGACCAGGCCTGAGATCAGTCCAACATTGGCCATGTAGCCGGTGGAGAACACCAGCGCAGCTTCCTTGCCGAGGAACCGTGCGATCGCGTCCTCGAGTTGCTCGTGGAGATCCAACGTACCGTTGAGAAACCGGCTCCCGGTGCAGCCGGAGCCGTAGCGGTCCAGCGCCGCCCGCGCGGCCTCGAGCACTCGGGGGTGGTGCGTCAGCCCCAGATAGTTGTTGGATCCCATCATGAGCTTCGGGTGACCGTCGATGACTACCACGGTGTCTTCCGACTGGGAGATGGGCTTGAAATAGGGGTAGAGCCCCTGTGCCTGGACCTCGCGCGCGCGTGTGAAATTGCGGCATTTGTCGAACAGCGTGATTTGCTGAATCGTCTGGACGTCCACTGAAGCCTCGCGAGGCTCGAGATGTGTGATCGGTCAGCACCAAGCTACTGACCACGTGGGGAGGCGACAAGACACGCGGGGGGGATTTGGGGGGGCCACGCTCGCATAACCCGCTTGGCGGCAATGATTTGGGTGCCGCCGGTCGGGAACCCACACGGTCGAGACCGGGTAGGTGTGACCCTCAGCACGGCGCCATGGACTTTCGTGCCAGCACTTTGTTTCTTGCGTTCGTTCACGATCAGGATGACGGCTCAGCAACGTATGGGTGACCTTCGCACTCCCTTCAAGGTCTCGCCGGTGGGCGCGCGTGTCGCGTTCGTGCTGGTCTGTGCCCCCCGTGTGCTCCTCGGACAAGGGGACGTCGCGCAGCTGGGGCGGGAGCGCGGCGGGCAGCTGCCGCCGGTGGGCTACTACGAGGCCCTCGCGCGTGACTCGTTCGCGTTTCAGTTCTCCCAGGACAACGGGTGGATTCGGCGCGGACGGGTGGTCGCCGCGCAGCGGCAGCAAGCTCGCCGCGCGATGCTCGAGTCCGGGGCGGCGGCCCTCGCGGCGCAGGCCGGCGCCTTGGCCGGTGACGTGAACCTCCCCGTGTTTCCCATCCTCTTCGCCAACACGGATTCGGCGCAGATCGTCACTGCCATCCCGCGTAGCGTGTTGGAATACCGGCTGTACGGAACCCACGCGCCGGAGCCGTACTCCGTCTACAACTACTACCAGGAAATCTCTGGTGAGCGCCTGCGGGTGCTGGGCACCGTGCTGGACTGGGCGCGTGTGAGTCAGCCGGACACGTTTTACGAGGGTAGCAACAACGGGCTCGGTGGCGCGGCCATCAATCAACTCATTCAGGAAATCGTCGCGGCCCACGACGATACCGTCGACTACGGGATGTTCGACAACGACGGGCCGGATGGCGTGCCCAACTCCGGCGACGACGACGGCAAGGTGGACGCCATCGTGATGCTGCATCCGGAAACCGGGGGCGAGTGCGGCGGCCCGAACATCTGGTCCCACCGGTACAACTACGGCCCGGGTGGATCGCTGGCGACGGACGACGCCAGCGCGAACGGTGGGTTCATCAAGGTCGACGACTACATCATCCAGGGTGCGCAAGGCGGCGACAGCGGATGCGCTCCCGGCGAGCCGCAGGCGCCCGGGGTCGTGACCCACGAGACCGGCCATCTGTTTGGGTTGCCGGACCTGTACGATACGGACTACGGCGGGGCCGGCATTGGGCGGTGGGGGTTGATGGGATCGGGCAACTACAACCGACCCAATAGTCCCGCCCACATGGAGGGCTGGTCCCGGGCGGAGCTGGGGTGGGTGACCGAGGTGACCGTCGCCCGGGACACGATCATTGTGCTGCCGGTGGTGGAATCCGCCGATACGGTGTTCGTGGTGCCGGCCGACGGATCCTCCGAGTACTTCCTGCTGGAGAACCGCCAGCGGGTTGGTTCGGACCAATACCTCCGCGAGTCGGGCCTGTTGATCTGGCACGTGGACCCGAGCCGCATCGCGCAACGCCGCTTCCTCAACGAGGTCAACGACGCGCTTCCGTACGGGATGGCGCTCGAGCAGGCCGACGGATTCCGCTCGCTGCAGGGGCTGGACCCGGTCAATACCGGAGATGCGGGCGACCCGTATCCGGGATCGTCGGGTAACACCGTGTTCGGGATCAACTCGAACCCCTCGTCCGTCCTCAACGATTCCACCCCGACCTACATCACCGTCGACTCCATTCAGCAGCTCGCGGCCGACGGACCGATGCGGGCCCGTGTCCTGTTCACGCGGCCCACGTATATCTCCACGACCGACGCGGGTGCGACGTTCCGGCTGGATGGGCAACCGATGACGGTGTTCAGGGACATCTTGGTCGCGGGATCCGTGCACACGCTGTCGATCGACTCGGTGCAAGTCGAGCCGGACGGCGCGAGCCGGCACACCTGGGTGAGTTGGTCCAACGGCGGGGCGCGTGAGCACCAGTTCACGGCCACCTCGGACGGCGATACTATCCTGGCAAACGTGGAGGCCGAGTATCGGCTCAGGGTGACGGTGGCCGGGAGCGGTGGGGCGGTGTCATCGAGTCCCCCCGCGGATCTGGCGGGCACCTTCTTGCCCAAGAATGCGACGATTCAGCTCACGGCGAGCACGTCGCAACCCAGCACCCACTTCGAGGGGTGGACGGGAACCGTGGCGTCTGCCAACCCGGTGCTGGACCTGACGATGACGGGGCCGCACGACATTCAGGCGCAGTTCGTTCCGGTATTGAACTCCGACGGCGCGGACCTGGGTGTCGGCACGATGGGCGCACCGTACCGGGACACGCTCACCGCGGCGGGCGGAATCGGCACATACCAGTGGCGTCGACTGACGGGCACGCTGCCCCTTGGGCTCACGCTGGTGCCCGAAGGGGTGGTGCTGGGAAGGCCCGCGGCAAGCGGTGCGTTCACCCTTGTGGTCGAGGTGACATCGGGATCCCAACGCGATACCGCGACGGTCGCGCTCGAAATCGGGGAGCCGGTACTTGCCATGGCGGCCGTGGTCAACAAGCTGGTGGGGTTGGAGAGCGCGCTCACGCGCGACGAGGAGTTCTACCTCGATCTACTGGGTAATAGCGATGGCACGTTCGATCTGGGAGACTTCCTCGCCTGGGTACGGTCGGGTGCCGCCACGGTGTCGCCCGAAACGCTTGCTCGCCTCCGCGCGCTGAGGCCGGTGCCATGACGCGAGGATCCCGCTCCGCCGTCGCGATCGCCCTCGTGTCGCTGCTCGCACACGGATGCGACCTTGGTCCGCCCGCGGGCGAGATCGTGTTCACGCTCGACGGCCCACAGCCGGTCGCCGCGGTGCAATTTCGCGTCGTGGCGGGAGAGCCCGAGACGATCGATACGGTGACGGCGGCTTGCACGAACTGCGCGGTGTACATGGTGCGGAACGGCGATCGTGAGGTCCGCGGCGTGCTCGTGGGCGATCTGAGCGCCGGGGAGGCGCTCAGCGTCCTGGTGTCCAACCGTGAAGCGGTGGACCTGTACACGGCGACGGTGGCGGGCGTGGCACTTGCGGACTTCACGCTGATTGCGTCCGCCGGATTCACGTTGACGGGTCCGCCACCCGTCTCGCAGTAGGGAATCGGACTGTGTTCGCCGTGCAAAGCGTTCTGCACGCGCCAACACTCAGGGGTCAGCGACGGACGCAGGCGACATGAGCGACGGCGAGGAGGACCACCGGGGCCTCACGGGCACTTTCGACACGTGCCATGATAGGATAGGATACTCCAATTCCCCTCCGCGGAGTTTGGGCATGTCCCTGGGCCGCCGCCGTGTTCTCAGCCTGCTCCTGATCCTCGCCGCCTGCCAGGAAGCACGTTACCCCACCACGTTGACGTTCAGCTCGTCGGTCATGTCGTTCGACGCGGTGGGCGACACGAAGCAACTCACGGGCGTCGTCAAGGATCAGAATGATCGGGAGATGCCTGATGAGGTGGTGGCTTTTTCGTCGGACAACGGTGCGGTGGCATCCGTATCGGCCACCGGCATGGTGACGTCCGTCGGGAACGGGTCGGCCGTGATTACGGGGTCGGTGGGGTCGGTGACCGCCACGGTCAACGTCACGGTGACGCAGGTCCCGAAGTTCGTGACGGCCACGGCCGGCAGCGGTCAATCGGGGCCGGTCGCCGCCACGCTGCCCAACCCGCTCACGGCGCGCGTGGAGGACAGGCTCAATGCCCCGGTACGGGGCGCGACCGTGAACTTCGTCGTCTCCGTCAACGGGGGGACGGTCTCACCCGCCGCGCCCGTGACGGATTCGACGGGCGTGGCCACGGCCATGTGGACCTTCGGAAATTTCGCCGGGGCGTACACCGTGCAGGCTACGCCGGCGCAGGGCACCGGATCCGCCCAGTTCACCGGGACCGCAAACCCAGCGCCGGCCGACACGATCTTCGAGGTATCGGGAGGAGATCAGTCAGCACAGGCGGGGACGACGTTGCCGAATCCGCTCGTGGTGAAAGTCACCGATCAGTATGGGAACCGCAATTTGGGTGTGGCGGTCACGTTCACGGTCACGAGTGGGTCAGGGACCATCATGCCGGGTCCCGCGCCGGCTTCGGTCGATTCCACCGACTCGTTGGGCGAGGCCTCGGTCACCTGGACCCTGGGCCCGGAGCTTGGGCCGCAAACGGTCCAGGCAGCGGCTACGGGCCTCAAGGGATCTCCCGTGACCTTCGTGGCGGTCGCGACGGGAGCGCAGCCGGCCTCGGTCGAGGTGTATGAAGGTGACAATGAGGTCGGCCTGGTTGCCAAACCGGTCAACTACCCGCCGGCGGTTCTCGTGCGCGACGGCGGTGGCAGCCCGTTTCCCAATGCCACCGTCGATTTCGCGGTCCAGTCGGGTGGTGGGAGTGCGACACTGCTGACGGCCGTCACGGACGCTGATGGAATCGCGCGCGTCGGTTCGTGGACCCTTGGCGCGTCCGCCGGCGCCAACACCATGACGGCCACCGTGTCCGGGGCGGGGATCGCCGGCAATCCGGTGACGTTCACCGTGGAGGGTCGTAACGCGGCGTTCGACATCGAGCTCCGCTATCTCAATACGCCGTCGGCGCCGCACCAGGCAGCCTTCGATCTGGCAGAGCAATTCTGGGAGCGGGCCATTTTCGGGGACCTGGATCCCTATCAGTTGAACTGGACGGGGTCGTGTGCCGGGGTGCCGCTGCCGAATGTCAATGAGACGGTGGACGACGTCATCATCTACGTCTCCCTCGACTCGATCGACGGGCCATTCAACAAGCTGGGTGGGGCGACGCCGTGCGACATCCGGGATGTCGGGTACCTCACCGATCTGGGGGTCATGATCTTCGACACCACGGACCTGACGTATTTCAACAATCTCGGCTTACTCGACGAGATCGTCAAACACGAGATGGGCCATGTGCTTGGGATCGGCACGTTGTGGCACATCCTGCCGTCCCAGGCCGACCCGTTTCTCAAGAATCCCTCGCGCCCGAACAACGCGGGGGCGGACACCCATTTTGCGGGGCCGCTGACTATAGGACGGTTTGACGCCATTGGGGGCGAATCCTACGGCGGGGCCAAGGTGCCGGTAGAGAATACGGCGGTGGCCGGCAGCGCCGACTCGCATTGGCGCGAGTCGGTCTTCAACCATGAGCTCCTGACGCCTGAGCTCGACCAGGGCTCCAACCCGATCAGCACCATCACGCTGTCATCGCTGGTCGACCTCGGCTATCTGGTTACGTATTCGGCCGCCGAAGCCTATGTCCTGCCCGGGGCGGTTCCGGTTGCCGGATTGGCTGGGACGGGACTGATCGACTTCGGGAGTGATGTGTTGATCGGCCGCATCCGCGTGTCCGACCGCAACGGCCGTCTCGTTCGGTGGATCGAGCCGGTTCGCGAGTAATGCGGATGAGTGCTCTGGTGTGCGGGTCGGTGCTCGTCGCGTCGGCAGTCGCGGGCTGCGCCCGTCCCGCCGCGCATACCACGTTGGCCGGCTGCACCGCACCGACCGGTCGGGTCACCGATATCGTGGTGCTGACTCCCGGCAGCTACCAGGTGACCCTCGTCGCCACGTTTGGCGACAGCGCCGGACGCGCCACGAACGGTCACCTGCAGCTCGCCGTCCCACCCGACAGCTTGTTGACCTGGGGAGGGCGGGCGACGCCCCTCGTGGGCTTTACGGACATCCAGCTCGAATTCGTGGGCGCCTCCACGCTCGGTGATGGCACCTCCACGGATCCGGCGATGCCCGGAGCGATCGTGTTTCAGGAAGATCAGCAGTCGGCCATCATCCGACTGGGCTCGGAGGCCAATCGGCGCGACGTGATCCGGTTCGAGGGGGCGTACACGGTGCTGCGGGTCACCGAGGGGCGTCCCGACGGGTTCGCCGGGACGTGGTCCAGCGGTGAGATGGGACCAGTGGCCACCGGCTACTTCTGCGGAGTGGCCCGGTAGGATTGGGCTGGAGGCGTAATTACCCCCTTGCTCCCTTTCCCCCCTCACCGCCTTACCTCCTGACCCTCCTACTATCTTACCGTCGTACGACACGCCGGGGCGGTAGCTCAGCTGGGAGAGCACCGGCTTTGCAAGCCGGGGGTCGTGGGTTCGAACCCCATCCGCTCCATGAAACAAACAGCCCCCCGATGGAGGCAGGGCTGCGTTGAGACGTAGGCCAGAGCGGATGGGGTTCGACGCGGTGCGACCCCTATTCCGGATTGGGAGGCGGTTTCGGCTGCGTGCCATGATCGTCCGTCCGTCGTAGACCGGGGGGCAGGTCGGTGACCCGGATGCCGCCTGTGCGGACCGTGGGCGAGTCGGACGGAGGTGGGTGCTTGGGCGGTGGGGCTGCGACCGGGGTCTTGGCCCCGGTCGTCGGGGACCCTCGGCGCAGCAGTGCCACGCCCACCACGAGACCGGTGACCGCCATCATCACACCCAACCAGCGGGTCCAATCGTCGTCGAGGAGGAACTCGACCAATCCCGCGCCAGCGACGAGGAAGAACGCCCCGGGCACCAGGAGGTCGGACAACGCTCGCTTGGCCATGCTGCGAATCTAAGCATGGTTCGCCCGGGGACTACCCCCGGCGAGCTTCGGGACCCCTTGCCAGCACGGCCCGGCGGCAGTTATTCCCAATCCGGTTCTCAGCCTTGGGAGTCTTCTTGATGATCCGCATTCTCTCGCTGCGCGGCTTTGTGGTCGTCGTCGCCCTTTTGGGGCTCTTGGGCGGGTACGCCCGCGCCCAGGGAGTCGCACCCGCGCCCGATCGACGCCCGGACGAGGGTGAAGGGCCCTTCGATCGCCTCATTTTGCGTGGCGCCATTGTGATCGACGGAACCGGGGCGCCCGCGCGTGGGCCGGTGGACATCGTGATCGAGCGCAACCGCATCGAGCGAATCGTGGGTGTCGGCGTGCCCGATGTCCCGATCGACGAGAGTCGTCGCCCAACGGACGCGACGAGAGAGATCGACGTGTCGGGGATGTACGTCCTGCCGGGGTTCGTGGACCTGCACCTGCACACCGGAGGTGTGCCCAAGGCGCCTGAGGCTGAGTACGTCTACAAGCTGTGGATGGCCCACGGGATCACCTCGGGCCGAGGCGTGGATTTCGGACCGATGGATTGGTCGCTGAGCGAGAAGGCTCGCAGCGCCGATAATGCCATCGTGGCTCCGCGGATGTGGGTGTACCAGCGCCCGGGCCAGGGATGGAATCGCGGCGCGGTCCGCACGCCCGAGCAGGCGCGCGCCTGGGTGCGGTGGGCGGCGAACCGGGGGGTCGACGGCGTCAAGTTGGGGGCGTATCCACCCGCCGTCATGGCGGCGCTGCTCGACGAGGCGAATCTGCAGCACCTTGGCTCGACGGCGCACCTGGCACAGACGGGCGTCGCGCAGATGAACGCCCTGGATGCGGCCCGGCTCGGTCTCGGCACGGTGACCCACTTCTATGGACTCTTCGAAGCGATATACGACGACCACGACGTGCAGCCGTGGCCGTCCGACATGAACTACGGCGACGAGCAGCACCGGTTTGGGCAGGTTGCCCGGCAGTGGAACCTGATCTATCCGCCGGGAAGCGCTGAGTGGAAAGCACTGCTCGCGGAACTCCGGTCGCTCGATGTGACCCTCGATCCCACGATGACCGCGTATCTGGCGAGTCGCGACGTCATGCGGGAACGCACGGCCGAGTGGCACGAACGATACACGCTGCCGTCGCTGTGGGACTACTACGCGCCGAGCCGGGAGAACCATGGCTCGTATTACTACCGGTGGACGTCGGCCGACGAGATCGCGTGGAAGAACTTCTTTCGCGTCTGGATGCAGCTACTCGACGACTACAAAGACCTGGGTGGTCGTGTGACGGTGGGTTCCGACGCGGGGTTCATTTACAACCTGTTTGGCTTCGGTACGATCGAGGAGATGGAGCTCCTCCAGGAGGCGGGATTCCACCCTCTCGAGGTGATTCGCGCCGCCACGCTGCATGGCGCGGAGACCCTGATGAAGCCACTCGGCCGACCCATCGATTTCGGCGTGGTCAGGGAGGGGTTCCTCGCGGATCTCGTCGTGGTTGACGAGAACCCGCTCGAAGATCTGAAGGTGCTGTATGGGACGGGGGTCGTGCGCCTGAACGACGACACCGGTCAGGTGGAGCGGAGGGGCGGGATCCGATACACCGTCAAGGACGGGATCGTGTACGACGCGAAACAGCTGCTCGAGGATGTCGCGGCCATGGTGGAGCGGCAGCGAAGGGCGCGGGCGACGTCGGACGGAGGGCGGTGAACCGGTCCTAGAACGGGATGGCGAACGCCAAGCCGGTATGGACAGCCAGGTCGAGCTGGAGCTTGCTGAATCCCAAGCTGGCAAACCGCGACGCGACGGCGTGCACCTCGACGAAAACCGCGCCCAGGCCGCTCAAGTAGTTGACGCCGACTCCTCCACGTCCCGCCGGAGACCACGTGCTGGGTTGGGTAGGGTCGCGCGGGGCATTGCGCACGGCGCCGGCGCCCACCAGGACGTACGGAACGAGATTGCTCGTGCCGGGCCACCCCACCTGGAGGTCTCCGAACACATAGAGCCGGCCGATCCCGTCGGGGTTCACGGTGGCCGTCGGGCCGCGGTAGCGCGTCGCCACGATCGTGAGATCGCCGCGGATGGCGACGCGACCGCCCAGCTGCACGCCCACGCCGCCACCGTACGCAACCGATGGGGCGAGGTCGTCGGTGGTATCGCTCAGACTGGAGAGCGGTGCGAAATAGGATCCGTGCGCGTGGATGACGAGCGCCCCGTCTTGCGCCAACCCCGGGGTCGCACTCATGACCCACAGGAACAGCGTTCCCACGGCACCCCGCACCACCGGCCTGGTCATGTCGAACCCGGCGTCACTACCGTGCCAACCTCACCCGGCCGCCGCGAACCGGCGCGATACCTCTCTCCAATTGACCGTGTTCCACCATGCCTCGATGTAGTCGGGACGCCGGTTCTGATAACGCAGGTAGTAGGCGTGCTCCCACACGTCGAGACCGAGAATCGGCGTCTTGCCGTCCATCAGCGGGCTGTCCTGATTGGCCGTGCTGAGCACCGTCAGTCCGTCACCGTCCCGAAGGAGCCATGCCCAGCCGCTGCCGAAGCGCGTCGCGGCCGCGTTGCTGAAGGCGCTGCGAAAGCCCGCGAGGTCGCCAAACGACTCGGCAAGCGCCACCGCCAGATCGCCTTCCGGCTCGCCACCGCCGTCGCCGGACATCACGGTCCAGAAAAGCGAATGGTTTGCGTGACCACCGCCGTTGTTCCGGACCGCGCTACGGATGGCCTCCGGGACGGACGCCAGGTCGCGAAGCAGGTCCTCCATGCCGAGGGCTTGCAGGTCCGGAGTGCTTTCGAGTGCCGCGTTGAGCTTGGCCACGTATCCCGCGTGGTGTTTGGAGTAATGGATCTCCATCGTGCGTGCGTCGATGTGGGGCTCGAGGGCCGCGTAGTCGTAGGGAAGCTGGGGGAGTTCGTGGGTCATGAGCCGTACTCCTATGCCGTCAATTGAGAGTTAGGATTGTCCAGAGCCGCCGGCGACGACGGCGCTCCTAATTAAGGCAGCGGAGTATTCGCGACACAAGGGGAATATCGAACGCGCATGCGGGCATCAATATGATCGGGGGTCGAAGAGCGGGGTGGGGGAACTCCGTAGCACCCGGTGCCTTGCACCGCGAACGGCAGCCCCGCCGGCGGTGCCGGCAAGCGGTGGACGGTGCGGTGCGGACGGGGAGATCCGGGCCGGCTGTGCGGCGGCGGCGAGGTTGTGGGAGCGTCCACGCGTTCCTACGTTCCTGCGTATGACGATCAAGCACGGCGCGGCCACGCCCCCGCTCGAGGCGCACGGTCTCCGCGTCATCGCCGATGTCACCAGAATGCTCGCCGCCGACCTGGGAACGGAGGAACTGCTCGAGCGGGTCGTCGACGTGCTTGCGTATGGGCTGGGTTCGGAGCGGTGCCGCATCTGGGTACGCGAACCGGACGGTACGCAACTGCGGCCGGTGGTGCCCCCGGATGAGACCCCACCCGACCGACGGCCGGTCGATGCGATCCGGGGCACCGAGGATGCCGATCCGGTCACGGCCGATGCCGAGCGCGTCTGGGTCCGCTATCCGCTGGTGCACGAAGGCGAGCTCTTGGGCCAGTTGGAGGCGGCCTTCGCGACATCAGCTCCCTATCGCGAGCATGCGCGCGTCCTGCAGATCGTGGCGAGCGTGCTCTCGACGTTGCTCGGCGCGCTCGAACTGTCGGAAGACCTGGCCAGCGAGGTGGCGCTGCGCACGCGGGAGATCGAGGCGCAGCGGATGTTTACGGCCAAGATCATCGACTCCCTGCCCGTGGGTCTCTACGTCATCGATCGGAACTACCACATCCAGGCGTGGAACCGTAAGCGCGAAACGGGCACCCAAGGGGTCGTGCGGGAGGAGGCGCTCGGTCGCAACGTGTTCGACGTGCTGCATCGGCAGCCGCATGTGCTGCTCAAGCGCGAATTCGATCGGGTGTTCCTGACGGGGGAAATGGAGGAGATGGAGGTCGTGTCTGAGACGTCGGGCGACCGTCGGTTCTATCGGCTGACCAAGATCCCCATGTGCCTGGAGGACGGCCCGGTGAGCCACGTCATCACCATCGGCGAGGACATCACCGAGTGGAAGCACATTCAGCATCAGGTGTCGCAGACCGAGAAGCTGGCGGCGGTCGGGCAGCTGGCGGCCGGCGTCATGCACGAGATCAACAATCCCCTTGCCACGATCGGTGCGTGCGTCGAGGCGATCGACGCCAAGATCGAGGATGTGCCCGAGGGGGAGCGGCAGGGGATCGAGGAGTATCTGCGGATCGTGGATGCCGAACTGCGGCGGTGCCACGCCATCGTCAACGGATTGCTCGACTTTTCCCGCCCGAAGGCGCGCGTCAAGCGCAAGGCGAACATCAACGCGATCGTGGAGGATGCCCTCTTTCTGATCAAGCACCATGACCGGTTCAAGGAGATCACCCTCTACCGCCAGCTGATGGCCGGCCTGCCGCCGGTGGAGGCGAACACCGAGCAGCTGATTCAGGTGTTTCTGGCGTTGATGCTGAACTCCATCGATGCCTTGGAGGGGAAGGGGACCCTCACGGTGCGCACCCAACTGGATCCCGAGCGGGGTGATGAGGTGCTGGTGGTGATTTCGGATACGGGGGCGGGCATCGCCGACGACGACTTGCCCAAGATCTTCGAGCCGTTCTTTACCACCAAGCAGCCGGGGAGGGGAACAGGCCTCGGCCTGTCGATCTGCTACGGGATCGTGCAGGAGCACGGCGGGCGGATTACGGTGGCGTCCCAGCCGGGGTATGGTACCGAGTTCGCCGTGCGGCTGCCGGTGCTGCGGGAGAGCGAGTCGTGAAGATTCTGGTGGTCGAGGACGATCGAATCGTGGGACAGCACGTGCTCCGCGGGCTCGAGGAGCACCGCTTCACGGTCGATCTCGTCGACGAGGGTTCCGCGGCGCTCGATCGCGCGTCGCACAGCGACTACGACGTGATCGTGCTGGACTTGCGGCTTCCCAAGATGTCGGGCGCGGAAGTGCTGCGCACCCTCCGTGATCGAGGCGTGACCACACCGGTCCTCGTGCTGACGGCGCAAGACGCGCTCGAATCCAAGGTGCAGGCGTTGCGCATGGGCGCGGACGACTATGTCACCAAGCCCTTCGCGTTCGAGGAGCTGCTGGCGAGGGTGGAAGCGCTGGGTCGCCGCCCCAAGGAGATCGCCCCGCCGGTCCTGCATGTGGGTGATCTCCAGGTGGATACCGGACGGCACGAAGTGCAGCGTGCGGGACGCACGATCGAGCTGACCCCCAAGGAATACGCGGTGCTCGAATACTTGGCGCGCAATGCCGGTCGCGTCCTGTCGCGGACGCTCATCACCGAGTACGCGTGGGATTATCACTTCGATCCAGGCACCAACGTCGTCGACGTCGTCATCAACCGACTGCGGAAGAAGATCGACGCCCCGGCGTCGGCGAAGTTGATCCACACCGTGCGCGGTGTGGGATACGTGCTCAAAGTGAGCTAGCGCATGCGGACCATTCGCGGGCGCTTGGCGGTGTGGTACGCCGTCGCGCTCGGCATCACCATCACCGTGTTTGGCGGCATCCTCTATGTGATTCAGCGCTGGGCGGCCTTCCCGGAACTGGACAGCCGCGTGCGGATTGAGACCAGCCTGATCAGCGCGATTCTGACAGAGGCGTTTCGCACTCGCGAGACGGTGGTCACCGTCGACCTGCAAAACGGCCAGCTCGTGCTCCTGCCGGACGTGGCATCGCTGCTGGAGGGCGTGCCGGGGTACGTGGCGGTGATCGGCGAGTCGGGTGCGCTGTTCCTTTCGGCGGAGGCCCGCGCCCTCCCGTTCACGGACGTGGATCGGCTCATGGGGGTCGTGGGCGGCGACGTCATCGTGCAGCAGTTCGGGCTGGCGAACTTGGGCCCGCCGGTCGGGCGAGTGCGCTACGTCGTGAGTCCGCTCGACCAAGCCGGGGCGGAGGTCCGGGGCGTCCTGGCGGCCGCTCCCATCGAAGAGCTGCGGCTCCCGCCCGAACGGCTCTTGAGCGCGATGATGGTGATCGCCCCGCTCGTCCTCCTGGTGTCGTGGTTCATCGGAGACTTCCTGGCCGGCCGCACCCTCCAGCCCGTCGACGCCATCGTCGACGAGGTGACGGCAATCAGCGATGGACGGAGTCTGCACCGGCGGCTCGCCGCGCCGGCGACGCACGACGAGCTGGCGCGCCTGACGACGACCCTGAACGAAATGCTGGGCCGCTTGGAGCGGAGCTTCGGCTCACTGCGGCGGTTCACGGCGGACGCAAGCCATGAACTCAAGACGCCGCTCACGGTGGTGCGCTCCGGGATCGAACGCACCATTACTCATCCCGACCTGTCGCCGGACGTGATGGCCACGCTGGAGGAGACCCTGTTCGAGGTCAACCGCATGACCGAACTGGTCGATTCGTTGCTCACGCTTGCGCGGGCCGACGAAGGCCGGGCGCCCCTGCACCTGGAACGGGAGGATGTTCGCGACTTGCTCGCCGAACTCGAGGAGACCGCGTCCATCCTGGGCGAGCAGGTGGGGGTGACCGTTACGGTCGACGTACCACCGCGGCCGATCGAGATCGAGATGGACCACGGGCGCGTCCGCCAACTGCTCATGAACCTCCTGACCAACGCGATCAAGTACACTCCGCGCGGCGGTGCGGTGGACGTGAGCGTTGAGGCGGATGACCGTGAGGTCGTCATCCGCGTGAAGGACACCGGGATTGGTATTGCGCCCGGGGATCTCCCGAATATCTTCGACCGCTTCTGGCGGGCGGACTCGGCACGGAGCCGCACGGGCGAGCGTCCAGGGACCGGGTTGGGCTTGGCCATTTCGAAGTGGACGGCCGAGGCCCACGGAGGGTCCATCGACGTACAAAGCCGACCGGCCCGCGGAACGACCTTTACGGTGCGGATGCCTCGGGCACCGGAAATCGGAGCGCGGAGCGAGTCGTAACGGGGTCGTCATCGATTTGTAATGCTTCTTGAAACCCCCCGCGTCTTTCCGGGTGGCCGCGCGGTGTATCGACTGTGTAGTATTCGCACCACCACGTTTCGCTTGCTGAGGAGGGTGCCGCCGTGTTTGACGTGTTAGTCGAGTCGAATCGCAAGGGACGACGCGACGTCAAGGGCACAGTCGGAGGGATGCTGACGTCGACGGTCCTTCAGACCGCGCTGATCGCCGCGGCCGTCGTGGCCACCCAGCAGGTGGTGGACCACACGCAGGAAGACCGCATGGACACGATTCAGCTCATCCTCGACGAGCCGAAGCCCGACGAGCCCGAACCGGAACCGGAGGAGGCCCCGCCGGTCATCACGTCGCTCAATCCTCCCCCGAAGGGATTCCAGGTTCTCAGCGCGCCCATCGACATTCCCACCGAGATTCCGCCGATCGACCTGAATCAGCGCTTCGATCCGCGCGACTTCAGCGGTGTGGGCGTCGAGGGTGGTGTATTCCAGGGAGTGGAAGGCGGAACCGGCGACGTGACGGATCTCAGCCAAGTGTTCTCGGAGTCCGTTGTCGACGAGACCCCTGAGCGTCTCTCCTGTCCGGTGCCGCAGTATCCGCGGATGATGCAGCAGGCCAACGTCGAAGGGAACGTCCTGCTGCAGTTCGTCGTGGAGACGAACGGACACGTGGAGCGGAATAACATCGAAGTCCTCAGTTCCACGCACCGGGCCTTCGAGGCGCCCGCGCGAGACATGATCCAGAAGTGCCTGTTTCGGCCGGGCCGCGTGCGCGCAAACGCGGTGCGCGTGCTGGTGCAAATGCCGATTGTGTTCACCCTGTCGAATCGTTGACCGCAGACGTTGTCAGTCCACGACCACCACGTAGGAGGCTCGGTCCATCATGGGAATTTCACTCCTTGAGCTCTGGGGAGACGCCGGATGGTTTGCCAGAGGCATCATCGTCCTGCTGGCTATCATGTCGCTCATCTCGCTCGGTACGGGAATTACAAAATGGTTCCGTTTCCGGAAGTCGACGCGCGAAACCGCCAAGTTCGCTCCCGAGTTCGCTCGGTTCCTCCAGGAGGAACAGCTGGATGCGGCAATCGCCGTGGCGGAGAAGCAGAAGGTGTCGCACGTCGCCCGGGTGTTGGGTGAGGCCCTGGCCGAGGTCAAGCCGCTGTTGCGCGACCGGGCCACTATCACGAGCGCCGACATCAACTCCGCGGAACGAGCGGTCGAGCGGCAGATGTTGATTCTGCTCTCCGAGCTCAAACGCGGGACGGGGATTCTCGCCACCGTGGGGTCCACGGCGCCGTTCGTGGGATTGCTCGGCACGACCATGGGGATCGTGAATTCGTTTACTGGTCTGGCATCAGGTACGGGTGGCGGCGGGTTGGCCGCCGTGTCAGCCGGGATCTCCGAAGCGCTGATCACCACGGCGTTCGGCTTGGCGGTGGCCATCCCGGCCGTGTGGCTGTTCAACTACTTCCAGACGAAGATCGAGAATCTGACGGTCGAAATGACCTATACGTCCAAGGAGCTCATCGACTTCCTCATCAAGAGCGTCGGCAGCGAGTTCGGGCGGTCGATCTTCACTAAGGAGTTCAAGACGCAGCAGGCGGCGCAGACCGGCCACGTCAGCAAGTGACCGGCGCGGTGCAGTCCGGAAGTCGTCTCACAAGGAGCAGATGAACCATGGGCATATCCGTAGGTGGCGGCGATGGCATCAAGTCGGAGCCCAACGTCGTCCCGATGATCGACATTATGCTGGTGCTCCTGATCATCTTCATGATCGTGACACCCGTGATCGCGGCCGGATTCCAGGCCGATATGCCGATGGCCCGAAACATCGAGGCACGCCAGGAAGAGCCGGAGGACGTCGTGCTGGGCATCGACAAAGAAGGCAAGTACTACCTCGATCCGGGAACGGGATCGATCAGTTTCGTACCGCCTGACTCGCTTGGATCGTTTCTGCGTCAGATCTACGACGTACGCATGAAGGACAAGGTCATGTACTTCCGTGCCGACAAGAACCTGGACTATGGCGTCGTGCAGGAGGCGATCGAGATCGCTCGCGCCGCCGGCGTTCGGGTGCTGGCGGCGATCACCGAGCAATCGAGAGAAGGCGCCGGCATCCTCGGTGCGGTGGGGAGGTAACCATGGGAATCTCCGTACCGGCAAGTGGCGGCGGTGGGTTCAACGCCGAACCGAACGTAGTTCCGATGATCGACATTCTGCTGGTGTTGCTCATCATCTTCATGATGCAGATCCCGCTGTCCCGCAAGGCCATGGATGCGCAAGTGCCGCCCGAACAGCGGGAACAGCAACAGGAGAACCAGACCCAGAGCAACAACATCGTGCTGGAATTGACTGCCGAAGGTGGCTACGCGGTCAACGGGGAACCCGTGTCCCGGGGGGGTCTCGACGCACGGTTCCACGAGATTTACGACAATCGGCCCGTCAAGATTCTCTTTCTCAAGTCGGCGCCGACGCGCAAGTATGACGAGGTGATCCAGGCGATGGACATCGCGCGGGGCGCGGGCGTACAGGTGATCGGGTTCACGCCACCCGATCCGGTTGCCGCGACCGAGCAGTAGGCGGATCGCGCAGCGCGATGAGCGGTGAACGGGCGCGCCTTCGTTGGAGGGCGCGCCCGTCGCGTGTTCGGTCGGTACGCGGAGACCGGACGCCCAGCCGCAGACGCCGAGGTCCGTCTCGAGTCCCCAGAGGAGGAGTCGTGCCGTGCGATCATTGATTACCTGCCTCATGCTCGCCGTCTCCAGCGTGGCCTCGGCGCAAGTCCCGGCCGTGGACGGTCCGGCGGTGTTTCTCGACGGCGTGCCATTCACGCTCACGGTGACCAACCCCGGACTGGACCCCGTGGTCGTGGTGATACGAACCGCCGACGGGGCCGAACTCGCGCGCCGGGCGCTCGGCCCGGTCGAGTCGACGAGTGTCCGGAATCTCGAGGTGACGGCGCGATCGCAGCTCCCGCTGGTGGTGGAGGCCGCCGGGGAGCGTACGGAAATGACCGCGCCGTTTCTGCCCGCGTGGTTCTCCGTCCTTCCCCCGCTCCTCGCGATCGTGTTGGCGCTCGTGTTTCGGGAGGTCATCACGAGCCTGTTTCTCGGCGTGTGGCTGGGGGCGCTGTTTGTTGCGGGCTACAACCCGCTCGCCGCCCTGTTGATGACCGTCGACCGATTCATCCGTCACGCCCTGGCCGATCCCGACCGCGCGGCGGTCGTGATCTTCTCGCTCCTGCTGGGAGGCATGGTCGGCGTGATGTCGCGCATGGGCGGAACCCGCGCCATCGTGGACGCCGTGACGCCGTTGGCCACCACCCAGCGGCGGGCGCAGCTTGCCGCGTGGCTCGCGGGCCTCGCGATCTTCTTCGACGACTACGCCAACACCCTGCTCGTGGGCAACACGATGCGGCCCCTCACCGATCGACTACAGGTCTCCCGCGAAAAGCTCGCATACATTGTGGATTCCACGGCCGCGCCGGTGGCCGCGATCGTCTTCGTGTCGACATGGGTCGGCTATGAGATCAGCCTGATCGGTGACGGGCTGCGGTTTGCGGCGGAGCAAGAGGCGGCCGGATCGGCGGCCGCGGCGGCGCTAAGCGCGGCATCCCCGTTCGCGGTGTTCCTCCAGTCGATCCCGTACTTGTTCTACCCCCTCTTCGCGATCGCGACCGTCGCCCTTATCGCGGTCATGCAGCGTGATTTCGGGCCGATGCTTGCCGCGGAGCGAAGGGCCTTCGGGGGGGGTGGGGTATTCCGACCGGGGGCGCAGCTCGCGGCGAACCTCGAAGGCGAGGTCGGCGAGGCGCCCGAAGGCACGCCGCTCCGCTGGTGGAACGGTGCGATCCCCGTGGTCGCAGTGGTCGTCACCGTGCTCGCCGGATTGGTGTGGACTGGCCTCCAGGGGTCCGAGCCCGCCGGGCCCGAATCGTTGATGGACACGGTGCGCCGAGTCGTCAACAACGCGGATCCGTTCGCCACGCTGCTGTGGGGTTCGCTGGTTGGCGCCGTCACGGCGGTGGTCCTGGCAACGTCCCAGCGGATCCTCACGGTGGCCGATGCGATGGCGTCACTGGTCGGGGGCATGAAGGCCATGATGTTGGCCATGATCATTCTCGTGCTCGCGTGGTCGCTCGGGGAGGTCACCAGTGATCTGCAGACCGCGTCCTTCCTTTCCGGCGTGCTGTCGGACCGACTCCCGCTCGAGCTCGTGCCGGCCGCGGTGTTCGTGGTGGCGGCGCTCATGGCCTTTGCGACGGGGACCTCGTGGGCGACGATGGCGGTCCTGATGCCGCTCATCATCCCGCTGGCCGTGGCACTCGGAGCGGGCGTTGGCGGGGGCGCGGAGCATGGGATCCTGGTGGGCGGGATCGCGTCCGTCCTTGCCGGGGCGATCTTTGGGGACCACTGCTCACCGATCTCCGACACCACCGTCCTGAGCTCCATGGCGTCGGGGTGCGACCATGTCGATCACGTCCGCACACAGCTGCCCTATGCCCTGCTCGGTGCCGCCATCGCGCTGGTCGTCATGCTACCGCTCAACCTGGTGTTCGGATCGAGCCCATGGGCGGCGATGGCCATGGTCCTGCTGGGTTGGGGACTGATCGCTGCCGTGATACGCTTCGTCGGCAGGCGGAGCGACGTCACGCTTGGCGAGGGGCAGCTTTCGCGCTAGGCCTCGGCGAGTCGGCGTGCCTGCCAGAGGGCGCCGGCAACCGGGTCGACCGGTTCGTGCATGATTTGCACGTCGCCGATGGTGTTCAGCAATCTCCGCTCGAGGGCCTCGCGAACCGGCGAGCCGGGCTGTACCAGGCCGCCTGCCAAAGCGACCCGCGGCGCGTCCGGGGCGAACGGTTTGGCGAGCGGCATGGCCAGCTCGGCGAGCCGCTCGGCGCACGCCTCGACCGCCGCGCTGGCGATCGCGTCCCCCGCGGCGGCGGCCGCCGCGACCTCCACGGCGAGCGTGGCGATCTCCGCGTAGCCGGCCGACTGCGCCCACTGCACGAGATCGCCGAACGTGCGCGCCCCCCGCGTCGCCAGCAGCCGGTGGAGCAGCCCGGCGGCTGCGGGGTCGCGCCGGTCGTGTCCGCGCGCCGCCCGGCCGAGCGCCTCCCGCGCCAGGGCGTATCCACCCGCGTCGTCCCCTGCGTGGGGCCCGTACCCCCCGGTGCGGCGCAGCCGGCCCGCCGGATCTCGCGCCAACGCCACCGCCCCCGTGCCGGCGACGATCACGATACCGGCCTCACCTGGAAACGCCGCGTCCAACGCGATATGCACGTCGGTCGTGACGGCGATCGGACAGGGGAGCCCCAGCGTCGCCCGAAGCGCATGCTCGAGGCCCGCGCGCTCCTCCTCGTTCCCGGCTCCCGCCGCGCCGACCACCACGGCGGCCGGTGCCTCGCCGGCGCGACGGAGCGCGGCGCCGATCGTGTCGGCAATCGCGCCCGCGGCCCGGTCCGCGCGACCCGGACCGGTGGCTCCCCCGGCGCCGCGCTCGCGCACGATCACCGCGCCGTCCGGTGTGGCCAGCGCCGCTTCGGTGTGCGACGCACCCGCATCCACACCCACCAGGATCACGCGCGCTCTCCCGGGCGCACCCACACTGTTCCCGCCACCCAGCCTACGGTCAGCGTGACCAGCGTACCGAGCGGCACGTACCACGGCCACGCGAGGGTCGCGAAGATCCATGGTTTCGCCAGGACGACAATGAGCATGGTGACGGTCGCCGTCGCAAGCGCCGTGACGGCATGCCGTTCACGCAGGGTGCTGAATCCCCCGAGGATGTACGTGCCCAGGAGCCCGCCGTAGGTAATCGAGGCGATGGAGAGCGCGAGCTCGACCACGGGCTGATCGTCGGATCGGAACGCGAGTGCCCCGCCACCCAGCACGATTGCCCAGCCTACCGTGGCGAGACGCCCCACCTTGAGGAGGTGGGTTGGCGCGTTCCTCCCGGTCAGAGGCGCGTAGAAGTCGTGGGTTGTGGCCGACGCGAGCGCGTTGAGGGACGAGCTCACGGTGCTCATCGCCGCGGCGAGCAAGCCTGCCACCACCAGCCCGGCGAGTCCCGCGGGGAGCTGGTGCACGACGAACGTCGGATAAAGCTGATCACCGCTCAGCGCCGCATCGTCGGCACCGGCGGCCCACAGTGCGGTCCCGACGAACAGGAACAGCGCGAACTGCGCGATCACCAGCACACCCGAACCGACGAGGGCCTTCCGTGCGTCCCGCAGGCTGCGGGTTGCCAACAGCCGCTGTACGATGAGGTGATCCGTGCCATGCGACGCCGCCGAGAGGAGCGCGCCTCCGACCACCGCTCCGACGAATGTGTAGGTGACGTCGAACGAGAAGTGCCACTCGAATATGCGTAGCTTGCCGGCCGCCGCCGCGCGAGCCACGATCGGCTCCAGCCCACCCACCAGCGCCGCGGCAACGATGAGGGTCGCCACGCCTCCGATGACGTACAGCGCCATCTGGACGACGTCCACCCACACGACGGCGCGGAGTCCACCCGCCACCGTGTAGGCGAGCGTGGCGACGGCGACGACCAACACGCTCACGGGGATCGACCACCCGGTGACGATCGCCAGCGGGATGGCCGTGGCGAACACGCGGACACTGTCACCCAGCGCGCGAATGACCATGAAGAGCGCGGAGGCCGACCGTTGCGTCGTGGGGCCGAATCGCGTTCCCAGCCTCGTGTAGGCGGTTTCTTGGTCCCCCCGGAAGTAACCGGGGAGGAGCCACGCGGCCACGCCGACACGCCCGATGAGGTAGCCGATCGGCAGCTGCAGAAACGTGTAATTCCCCCGCGCGGCGATCCCGGGGACGGAGATCACCGTGAGCGCCGAGGTCTCGGTGGCCACGATGGAAAGCATGATCGCCCACCAGGGCAGCGTGTGTCTGCCGAGAAAGTAGTCCGATGCGTCCCGCTGGCGCCGGCTGAAATGGAGGCCGATGCCGATCACGGCGGCGAAGTATGCGGCCATCACGAGCACGTCGGGTGTGGTCATCGCGGCGGATTCCGGTAAAACGAAAGGGCCTGCGCGCACGCGCAGGCCCTCTGCCCATCCACGGCTGGCGAACGCAATCTCAGGCGGTGAACGAGCTCCCGCAGCCGCAGCCGCCGGTCGCGTTTGGATTCTCGAAGGTGAAACCCGCGCCCTGCATGCTCGACACGTAGTCAATCGTAGTGCCGCTCAGATACTGCGCGCTGAAGGCATCCACGAATACCCGCACACCCTCCTGCTCGAAGACGAGGTCGTCATCCAGCGGAGTCTCTTCGATGTTGAGCCCGTACTTGAACCCCGAGCATCCGCCCGGCAGGACGGAAATCCGCAGGCCGGCGGACTCGATCGCCACCTGTTCCGCCTCCATAAACCGAGTGACCTGCTCCGCGGCCTGGGGCGTAAGATGAATCGCGACATTGACTTCGGGGCGCTGGGTCGTGCTCATGGGTCGTCTCCTCCGTGGATCAGCAAAGTAGGAGGTGCCATTTCCGGAGTCAATGGACCTCCTGCGATTCGTTTCGGAATCGGGCTCCCCGCCTCGGAATACGGCCCCGGCGCGACTGGCGGGGAAGCTATCTCGACGGCTCGGCCGCATCGATGACCCTGATGACGGCGTCGGCCACGTTCCGCCTGACGGCGGCTATCGCCCCGTTTGCCCGCGTCGGGTGCACACGGTTCGTCAGGAGGACGACGAACAGGTCGCGCTCCGGGTCGACCCAAATGCTGGTGCCGGTGAACCCCGTGTGACCGAATCCGGCCGGTGAGATGAGACTGCCCGACGACCCCGCGCCGGAGAGCGACGGAGTGTCCCACCCCAGGGCTCGGGTGGATCCGTCCGGGCCGGGTTGTCGCCGGGTGAATCCACGCACGATCGCGGCGGGCAGCGCCGGCGAAGCCTGGGCGTCCAGCCGATCGTGGTACGCGTCCAGCAGCCACGTGAGGAACCGGGCCAGATCGGGCGCGTTGGAGAACAGGCCCGCGTGGCCCGCGACGCCCCCGAGTCGAGCGGCGTTCTCGTCGTGCACCTCGCCGAGCAGCATCCGCCCGCGCCAAGGGTCGAGCTCCGTGGGTGCGATGTCAGAGAGCCAATCTTGCGGAGGCCGGAACCGCGTTCGGCGCATGTCCAGCGGATCGAACAGCCGAGTGGCGAGCCACTCGTCGAGAGACTCTCCGGTCACGCGCTCGACCGCCTTCCCCAGTGCGATCGCACCGAGGTCGGAGTAGGCGTAGCGCGTGCCCGGCGGTGCGCCCAGCCGCTCGGCCATGACGATCGCAAGGGCGCCGTCGGGCGTCGCCGTTTCCCGGTAGAGCGGTCTCCAGGGAGCGAGCCCGGACGTGTGGGTCAACAAGTGCCGCAACGTCACACGGCCTTTGTCGCCCGCCGCGAACTCGGGCAGGTAGTCCGCCACGCGGCCATCCAGGTCCATGACCCCCTCCGCCACCAGCATCATCACCGCGGTTGTGAGGCCAACGACTTTGGTGAGACTGGCCAGGTCGTACACGGTTTCGGGAGTGACCGGACGGGGGTCGTCCACCCCAAGCGTGCCGAACGCCGCCACGTGCGCGGGCCGCCCGCGGTGACCGACCCAGAGTACGCCTCCGGGAAACGCTCCGGCGGCAACCTCGGCCGCGAGATAGCGATCGAGGTCCGCGAACGAGTCGATCAAGCGCCCGTCGGGTTCGTCACCGCCGCCGCCACCCGCGTCCACACCGACGATGACACCGTCGCCGATCTCGGCGACTCCCGGCAGCGTGATTGGGAGCTTCCCGGTGATCGGCGCCCCTCCCGCCAGCGCCTGGGCCACGGCGATCTCGCTCACCTCGACGCTGCTCCACGCGAGCAGATACCCTCCGAGAAAATCGGGCAGTTGAGCGAGCAGGTAGGGGCTGCCCAGCGAGACGAGAATGGTCGCGCGCTTGTCGCCGATTTCCGTGATCAAGTTTGCGACCGCCGTGGGAAGGTCGATCCGACCGCTTCCCGACGAGACCCGCACGCTGGTGACGGCCACGACCCGATCGTGCCGTTCGATCATCGTGCGCGCGGAGTCGTACGAGGCCGGCCCCGATGCCGGGTACAATCTGAATACGCTCGCCGTGTCGCCGAGCGTGCGGAGCTCGCGGTTGAGCGCGCCGCCGAGGGAGACATCGCCCTCGCCGGCGTACACAATCATGGCGAGGCGACCTCGTGTGGCGCGGTACGATGCGACGGGACCGGCCCACACCAACGTCAACGACCGTCGCGCCACGTCCGCGGCGATGGCGCGAAAGGCGCGGTGGCCCACCACATCGGGCACGCGGTCGAGCGGCACGGTGCGCCGCTCGAAGAGCCCGGCCCGACGCTTCAGTTCCAGCACGCGGCGCACCGATCGATCCAGCCGCTCTTCCGGAAGCCGACCGGACTGAACGGCCCGAACCACGGCGTCCACGGCCTCCGTCAGATGGGACGGCATTAACAACATGTCGCTCCCCGCGAGCAGGGCGCGCACCGCGGTCTCGCCCGCTCCGTACCGGCCGACCAGCGCTCCCATGTCCAGGGCGTCGGTCACCACCAATCCCGTGAACCCGAGCGAGTCACGGAGGATCTCCTCCATCACACGCGAGGAGAGCGTCGCGGGCGTGTCGTCGGGGTCGTTGAGGCACGGCAGCGCCAGATGCGCGGTCATCACGGCCGTCACGCCCACCTCGATGGCGGCCCGGAACGGCACCAGGTCCAGCGTATCCAGCTCCCCCCAACAGCGGTGCACCACGGGAAGCGCGATGTGCGAATCGAGGTCCGTGTCGCCGTGCCCGGGAAAGTGTTTGGCCGTCGTCATCAGTCCCTGGTCCCGCGCGCCGCGCACGTACGCGCTCACCATCCGTGCAGCGCGGTGGGCGTCTTCGCCGAACGACCGCGTGTTGATGATCGGATTCGCGGGATTGCTATTCACGTCGGCGACGGGCGAAAAGCTCAGATGAATGCCGACCGCACGCGCCTCCAACGCGGTGACCCGACCCAGCTCGTATGCGTCGCTTTCGCGAGCGGTCGCCCCCAAGGCCATGGGAGCGGGAAAGGCGGTGCCACCGGCCAGACGCATCCCCGTCCCCCACTCCAGATCCGCCGCCACGAGCAGCGGGAGACGCGAACGGCGTTGCATGGCGTTGAGCTTGGCGGCCACCTCCAGTGGTCGCCCCGTCGAGATGATGACGCCACCCACGGCGAGGGAATCGATCCACAGGGCGAGCGTGTCGTACTCCTCGCTCTCGTACGACGCGTAATTGCCGAGGCGCCAAGGCATGACGAGTTGGCCGACCTTCGCGCGGATCGAAAGCGTTCCCAGGATCGAGTCGACGGATATCTTGGTGGTTGCTCCCGTCACGCCCGTGGCTGGGAGTACCGCCATCGGATCAGGCTGCATCGGCGGCGGCGGTGGAACCCGGGACCGCGCGCATGCGGTCACGAGAAGGATGCCTATGAGGAGGTGGCGGCCGTGGGACATCGACGTTGGACCTTCTCCATGCTCGTGGTGGTGCTGGCCTGTGGGGCCGCGGTGCCCGACGCTGCGGTCCGTCCCGGAATCGACGTCCTCCTGCGGGACTCGGCTCATCTCGTCGCCGGCCGTCGCGTGGGACTGCTGGCCAACGCCGCCAGCGTCGATCGGAACGGCGTGAGCGATCTCGGGCGGCTGCTCGCCGCCGGAGTGGAAGTTACCGCCATATTCAGCCCGGAACATGGGTATCGGGTGCGCTTGGAAGGTAGCGTGCCGGATGCCGTGGATTCGGCGACGGGGTTGCCCGTCTTCGGTCTGTACGGTGCCTCCAGCCGGCCGACGGCCGCCGCGCTGGACTTGATCGACGTGCTGCTGGTGGACTTGCCCGACATTGGTGGACGCACGTACACCTACGCTTCCACCATGTTCGACGCGATGGAGGCGGCGGGAGCAAGCGGCATTGCCGTGGTCGTGCTCGACCGTCCCAATCCGATCGGTGGGCAGCTCGTGCAGGGCCCGACACTGCACAGCCGATATGCATCCGAGGTGGGCAGACTCCCGATCCCGATGCGCCACGGGATGACCCTGGGTGAGCTCGCGCGGTTGGGTGCCGCGGAGCTGGGGATCGATGCCGACGTGTCTGTGGTCCCGGTGGCCGGGTGGACCAGAGGGATGTGGTTCGACGGCACGGGGATGACGTGGGCGAACCCTTCGCCGAGCATGCCGAGTCTCGAGAGCGCGACGCACTATCCGGGACTGGTGATTTTCGAAGCCACGCGGCTATCCGTGGGTCGAGGGACTCCCATCGCATTCCAGTTGGTGGCGGCACCATGGCTCGATCCGGCCGCCGTCCTTGGCGAGGTCTCCGCGTCCGGCGGCGTGGAGTGGAGTGATACCACCGTGGTGCCCCAGAGTCCTCCGGACAATAAGTATGGCGGTGAGTTGCTGCCCGCTATTCGGCTGCGTGCCATTGACCGCGATCGTTATGATCCCGTCGCCACCGGTGTGGCCCTGTTTTTGGCGATCGGGCGGGTTCACCCGGATCGCATGCAGCCGGACTCCGCGGGCATGACGCGCCTGTGGGGTTCTCCTGCGCTCTGGAACGCCTGGCATGACGGCGTGCCCGCCGGGGAGGTCGTGGCGGGCTGGCAGGATGATCTCGCCGCGTTCCGTGCGCGACGCGAGGCGTTCGTCCTGTACCGGTGATCGGCGACTGGTCGCGTCTCGTGGCGGTGATTAGCGTTAGCCACTCGGAACTCGACACGAGCATGGGGCGTGCGAGCGACGAGAGTGCGGCGTCGGGGAGGCGCGGATGATTGTCGATGTTGTCGTGAGCATCGTTGGTGTCGGACTCATCGTCGGGGAGCTCTGGTACTTCCTGGGGCCCCGTCGAAGGGCGGACACCGCGCGCCCGGCGACCGTGCAGGAGGTGCAAGTGCTCGTGAAAAACGGCTACGAGCCGTCGACGATCTTCGTGGAGGTTGGCCGCCCGGTACGTCTGCTGTTCTATCGCGACGAGACCGCCGAGTGTTCCGAGAAAGTCGTGTTCGAGCGGCCGTCCCTCCACCAGGACCTGCCGGCCTTCCAGACGACGGCGGTGGAGTTCACGCCCGACGAGCCCGGCGACTACCCGTTCCGGTGCGGCAAGTCGATTCTGCGTGGAAGGGTGGTGGCGCAGGCCGGCCGAGAAGGGGCACGGCAGAATCTCGGACGGGGGCATGCCAAACATGGCTGAGTCACGGGTCACCCTGCCGGTCGAGGGCATGACGTGCGGCGCCTGCGCCGTCACCGTGCAGAAGCGCCTGGAGCAGGCCCCCGGGGTCGTTGACGCCGCGGTGAACTACGCCACCGGCAAGGCCTCGGTGCGGCTGCGCGACGACAGTGTCCTGGTCGCGGACCTGGTCAAGGCGATCCGCGACGTCGGGTACGACTGTGCCAAGGCCACCGCGACGTTCGCCGTGGAGGGGCTGCACTACGCCAGTGGGGTGGGGAATCTCGAAGACGCGTTGGCCGGGTTGCGCGGGGTGCTCTCGGCGTCCGCCAATCAGGCGACCGAGATCGTGCGGGTGGAGTACGTGCCCGGTCTCGTGGTGGCGGCCGATCTAGAGGCGGCGGTGGGTCGCGCGGGGTTTGCCGTCGCTGAGCCGCTGGCGGAAGAGGACCCGGTGGAACGCGAACACCGGCGGCGAAGGCAGGAGGTGCGGCGCCTCGCGTGGAAGTTCGCCCTGGCAGCGGTGGTTGCCGTCCTCACGATGATTGGCTCGATGCCGCTGATGCACCGCATGGATGCGCACGGCGCGGATCTGTTCGCGCGACTCACGCAGCCGTTGGACGGCGTGCTTGCGTCGCTCCTGCCGCAGCTCTATGAGTTTGGGCGATCGGACCCGCAGTCCCTCAAGTACGTCCTGCTCGTACTGACGATCCCGGTGCTGTTCTGGAGCGGCCGGCAGTTCTTCGTCGGGGCGCGCAGCGGGCTCAAGCACCGGACGGCGGATATGAACACGTTGATCGCCGTCGGGACCGGTGCCGCGTTTCTGTATTCCGTCGTGGCCACGGTCGTCCCGTCACTGTTCGCCGGCGCCGGGCTCCCCGCCGACGTCTACTTCGAGGCGGTGGCCGCCATCATCGCGCTCATTCTTCTGGGCCGACTCCTCGAAGCGCGGGCAAAGGGACAGACGTCGGCGGCGATCGCGCGTCTCATGGCGCTCCGCCCCAAGACGGCGCTGGTGCAGCGGGCCGGGAGAGACGAAGCGGTGCCGTTGGCGGAGGTCGTCGTCGGCGATCGGGTCATCGTGCGGCCAGGCGAGACGATCCCGGTTGACGGGCGCGTCGTGGAGGGAGAGTCCAGCGTCAACGAGGCAATGCTGACCGGCGAGCCGCTGCCGGTGGCCAAAGGGGCCGGCGACGTCGTGATCGGCGGCACGGTGAACGGGACGGGATCGCTCGTGTTCGAGGCGACCGCCGTGGGAACGGCCACGACGCTCGCGCAGATCGTACGCCTGGTGGAGGACGCCCAGGCCACGAAGGCGCCGGTGCAGCGCATGGTGGATCGCGTGGCCGGGGTGTTCGTCCCCGTGGTGATCGCGATTGCCATCGGGGCCTTCGTCCTCTGGTTCGTTGTTGGACCCGAACCCAAGTGGGTCTTCAGCATGGTCGCGCTGGTCACTGTGCTGGTCATCGCGTGCCCCTGCGCGCTGGGCCTCGCCACGCCCACGGCCATCATGGTCGGCACCGGGAAGGGAGCCGAACATGGTGTGCTGATCCGCGGGGGGGAGGCGCTGGAGGGCGTCCAGGCCATTGACACGATCGTGTTCGACAAGACCGGAACGATCACCCGCGGGGAGCCGACCGTGACGCATGTCGTCGGCGCGGCCACCGCCGAGGGCACCACGGTGGCGGCGGAGGACCTGCTGCGGCTTGCCGCGGCGGTCGAGTCGCGATCGGAGCACCCCCTGGCGCACGCCGTCGTGCAGGCCGCGGTTGCGCGCGGCATTGCCGTCCCGGGAGTCGAGCGGTTTGTCGCCATGGAGGGACGGGGGGCCCGCGGGATTGTCGGGAAGTACCTGGTGGAGGCGGTGAGTGTCCGGCATGCGAAGGAACGCAACCTCGACCTGGGAGGTCTGACGCGCGACCTGGAGCGGCACATTCTGCAGGGGCGCTCCCCCGTGATTGTGGTGGTCAACGACACGGTCCGCGGCCTGATCGTGATCGCGGACGAGGTCAAGCCCGAGGCCAAGCAGGCGATTCGCCGGCTCAAGGCCATGGGTCTGGACGTTTACATGTTGAGCGGCGACAGCAAAGTCGTGGCGGGTCTCGTCGCCCGGGACGTCGGTATCGAGCACGTCATCGCGGAAGTCGATCCGCGGGACAAGGCCGACGCGATCAAGCGATTGCAGCAAGACGGCAAGCGCATCGTGGCCATGGTCGGGGACGGCCTGAACGACGCGCCCGCGCTCGCACAGGCGCACGTCGGGTTCGCGATCGGGACGGGCACCGACGTGGCCATCGAGGCCTCCGATATTACCTTGGTGCGGGGCGACTTGAACGCCGTGGTCCTGGCCATCGAGTTGTCGCGTCGTACCATGCGCACGATTCGGGCAAACTTGTTCTTTGCCTTCGTGTACAACATCCTCGGCATTCCCATCGCCGCCGGGCTGCTGTATCCGCCCTTCGGGATTCTGCTGAGTCCGGTCGTGGCGAGTGCGGCGATGGCCATGTCGAGCCTGAGCGTCGTGGGTAACAGCCTGCGGCTGCGGAACTTCACACCTCGGTGGAAGACGGTATAGGAACGCATGAGGTACTTTCATCGCACATCGCTGGCGCCGGACAGCGTTCTGGCGGAAGCGGACAATCACTTCGGGGCGCTTCTCCAGGGAGTGGGCACCGAGCATCGAGCACGCAGCTACGAGGGATCGCTCGGCCGGGTCACGGTGCGCGTGGCCGCGGAAGGCGGCCACTACACGCTGATCGACGTCAGCACGGATCAAGTAGGTGAAAGTGAAGCGGACACGGTGGCGAAGCGCTTCCTGACCCTCGTGCACGCGCGCGTGGATCCCACCCATCAGATGCGGGGGGCGTACTGATGCGATCGGTGCGCCTGAACGTCACGGGCATGACGTGCGGACATTGTCAGGGGAAGGTCGAGCGCGCGTTGCGAGCCGTGCGGGGGGTGTACGCGGTCGACGTGGACCTCGCAGCCGGCAGCGCCGCCGTCGACTTCGATGATGCACAGGCGTCGGTGGCGCAGCTTACGGCCGCGGTCGCCGCCGTGGGGTATCACGCCACAGACGCCGGCTAGCGTGGTGCAGGCGGCGGCATCCGGGACGATCCCGGCAGGGCTCTCCCGGGAGCAGCTCGCGGAAATGTATTACTACCTGCGGCTCACCCGGTCCCTCGATGAGCGACTGAGCAATCTGTACCGCCAGGGGAAGGTGATCGGTGGGCTGTACAGCTCGCTCGGGCAGGAAGGCGAGAGCGTTGCGAGCGCCTATGCCCTCGGGCCGGGCGACCTCCTGTCGCCGCTCATCCGCAACCTCGGGTCCATGCTCGTGCGGGGTGCGCAGCCGGTCGAGATCCTGCGGCAGTACATGGCCAAGGCCACGAGCCCCACGGCCGGTCGCGAGATGAACGTGCACTTCCACGACCTCCGGCAGGGGTACCTCGGGCAAATCTCCCATCTGGGGGACATGGTGCCCGTCGTGGCCGGCATCGCCCTGTCCTTCAAACTGCGGCGGCAGGCGCGCGTGTGCCTCGTGTATGTCGGCGACGGCGCGACGAGCACCGGGGCGTTCCACGAGGGTGTTGCCTTCGCGGCGGCCCGAGGCGTACCGCTGGTCATCGTGTTGGAGCACAACGGTTACGCTTACTCCACACCGACGGCGCGACAAACGGCGGTGGCGCGGCTCGCCGACAAGGCGAAGGCGTATGGCATACCCGGCCGCACCGTCGATGGCAATGACGTGCTGGCGGTGTACGAGGCCAGCAAGGAGTACGTCGAACGGGCCCGTGGCGGTGGTGGCCCCGCGGTCCTCGAAGTCGTGACCTATCGGCGGCGAGGGCACGCCCAGCATGACGACCAGCGGTATCAGCCCAAAGACGAGATCGCGGCGTGGGAGCGGAACGACCCCATAGAGCGGTTCGTGCGACACATCACCGAGCGGGGGTGGCTCAGCGAGGATGATCGTCGCGCGATCGACGGTCGGGTCGAGGCGCAGCTCGATAGGGCGATCGCGGAGTCGGAGCACGACCCGTTGCCGGATGCCGGGAGCGGCCTGTCCGGCGTGTACCTCGATCCTCCCACCAGCGAACCCCTGTGGTTCCGGAGTCTCCATGCCTGAAGTCACCTATCTCGAGGCGCTGCGCCAGGGGTTGATCGAGGAAATGGAGCGCGATCCGAACGTCTTCATCTTGGGCGAGGATATCGCGATCTATGGTGGTGCGTTCAAGGTGACCGACGGGCTGCTGGAACGGTTCGGACGAGACCGGGTGATCGACACGCCGATCAGCGAGGCGGCCATCGTTGGCGCGGCGGCGGGTGCGGCACATATGGGATTTCGCCCGGTGGCGGAGATGCAGTTCATCGACTTCATCTCCTGCGCGTACGACATGCTCACGAACTACGTGGCCACGGCGCGATATCGGGCTGGGCTGCCGACGCCGATCGTGGTGCGCGGGCCTTCGGGTGGGTATGTGCGCGGCGGTCCGTTCCATTCGCAGATGCCGGAAGCGGCGTTCTTTCACACGCCGGGACTCAAGCTCGTCTGTCCTGCCACGGCGCGCGACGCCAAGGGACTGATCAAGGCGGCGGTGCGCGACGACGATCCGGTGCTGTACTTCGAGCATAAGTACCTGTACCGCCGCATCAAGGAGGACCTGTCGGATGGGGTGGACGAGATCACGCCGATCGGCAAAGCGCGCATTGCTCGCGAGGGCCGGGACCTGACCATCATCACGTGGTCGGCCATGGTGTGGAAGTCGCTCGAGGCCGCCGAGCAGATCGCCGCGGACGACGGTGCCGAAATCGAGGTGCTCGATCTGCGCACACTTCTGCCCATGGACGACGCAGCGATCCTGACGACGGTGAAGAAGACCAACAAGGTGCTGATTGTCCATGAGGACACCCGCACGGGCGGTGTGGCCGGCGAGATCACCGCGCGGATCAACGAGGGAGCGTTCGAATGGCTCGACGGTCCGATCATGCGGGTGACGGCCCACGACACGCCGCTGCCGTACGCTCCGACGCTCGAGGACTACGTGCTGCCCCAGACCGACGACATCGTGCGGGCGGCGCGGTGGCTGCTCGCGTATTAGGGAGCGAGGGTCCGGCGCACATCCATATCGAGTCGTGACCGCAACACGAGCAGCGCGCGGTGACGTGTGACGACCGCACACCAGCCATGACCCTCCCACGGCGGTGGCGCGCGCGGATCCAGGAACCCGCCGAGGCGCAGATGCGTGAGCGTCGCGTGCTGCAGGGTGCGGGTTACTTCGGTACGCGAGCGAGAGGATCCGGCACGGACGAGCACTTCCACCCGCGCGGCGCGCACGACGACACGGTCGGGATTCCATCCGGCGGTCTCGCACGCGGCACGAATGGCCCGCTCGCAGAATCGAGCAGTGGCGGGTATTTTGAACACCTGTTCGTGACGGCGGATCGGCCACACGAGGTGGTACCATTTCGCGGCCGTCGCGATAGCGGCGAAGGGCTGCATGCGGATACCATGCTCCCCGCCGACTCGTAAGACCTACCCGGATTTACGCAGAGATCGTCCAACGCGCGCGACGCGTTGGGCCGGAGGAGACCGGACTCGCATGGCTCGTGTTGACGTCATCATGCCGCAGATGGGGGAGTCCATTGCGGAAGGGACCGTATCGCGCTGGCTGAAGTCGGTGGGCGACACGGTCAAGCGGGACGAGGCGATCCTCGAGATTTCCACGGACAAGGTCGACGCGGAAATTCCGTCACCGGCGGCCGGGGTGCTGGCGGAGATCAACGTGGCCGAAGGGCAAACGGTCGAGGTGCTGACCGTGATCGCGGTGATCGAGACCGATGCGGCGGCCGCCGCCGCGGCGTCGCCGCCCGCCGCTGCGGCATCGGCTCCGCCCGCCGCTACGGCACCGGCTCCGCCCGCGGCTGCGGCACCGGCTCCGCCCGCCGGCACGGCGCCGGCTTCGCCCGCCGCTACGGCACCGGCTCCGCCCGCCGCCACGGTGCCTGGTCCTGCCGGCGAGTCGGCCGACGAGCGGCTACGACGGAAGTCGACACCGCTCGTGCGCCGGATCGCGGCCGAACATCAGGTGGACATCGCGGCGATTGCCGGTACCGGGCACGCCGGGCGCGTCACCAAGAGGGACATCCTGGCGCATCTCGAGAGCGGCGGACCGGCTGTGTCGGCGCCGAAGGCCGCGCCGGCAGTGGGGGGCGTGACCCATCCATCGGTGGAGCCGTGGCCGGGCGACACGGTGGAGCCGATGAGCCGCATCAGGAAGCTCACGGCCGATCACATGATCATGTCCCGGCGCACCTCGGCGCATGTGGTGAGCTTCTACGAGGTGGATTACTCGCACATCGCGCGTCTGCGCGCGACGCACAAACATGATTTCGGGCAGCGAGGCGCCAAGCTCACGTACCTCGGCTTCATCGTGAAAGTCGTGGCGGATCAGCTCAAGCGGCACCGGGTCCTCAATGCGTCCGTGAGCGGCGATTCCATCATCTATCGCACCCCTATCAACATCGGAATCGCGGTGGCGTTGGAGTGGGGGCTGATCGTGCCCGTCCTGAAGCATGCGGACGAGTTGTCGCTCCTTGGCATCGCCAAGAAGATGGCGGATCTGGCCGATCGTGCCCGCACCAAGAAGCTGAATCCTGACGAAGTGCAGCAGGGCACGTTCAGCATTACCAACCCCGGCGGGTTCGGATCGTACGTCGGCGCGCCGATCATCAGCCAGCCGCAAGTGGCGATCCTCGGTGTCGGCTCCATCGAGAAACGCCCGAAGGTGATCACGCTCGACGACGGCCAGGACGTGATCGCGATCCGCACCATGGGCATGCTCTCGCTTGCCTACGATCACCGCATCGTGGATGGTGCCGACGCCGACCGGTTCATGGCCGACGTCAAACAAGGGCTCGAACAGTTTGCGGAAGGAGCACTGTAGGTGGCCAGCAGATCCCTCACGGTGAGCGGTGAAGTGTGGCGGGTCTATCCGTCCGGTCGCGTGAGCAGCTACGATCGCGACGAGTTTGCGTTGGTGTTCGAGTTGGGGACCGGCCCCGGTCGGATCCGGCGCGTGACGCAATTCTCGCCGATCGGCGCCCGCCAGTGGGATGCGGCGTTGCTGGCGCTGAGCGATCGCGAGCTCGAATCGCTGTTTCACCACTCGCAGCCGGCTCGGACGAGCCCCCACGTCCGGTACGATCGGCCCCAGTAGGGTGACGTTCGTCGATCTCCACGTCCATACCACCGCGTCGGACGGCGAGTTCACCCCCGCCGAGGTCGTGGGTCGAGCGGCGGAAGTCGGTCTCGCCGCCATCGCGCTCACGGATCACGACACGTTAGGAGGCGTGCCGGAAGCCGAAGCCGCCGGGGAGCGGCTGGGCGTGCGGGTTGTGGCCGGGTGTGAGTTCAGCGCGAGCGCACCGTGGGGCGAGCTGCATCTCCTCGGGTACTTCCTGTCGCCGGACGATGATGCCCTCCTCGAGTTTCTCCAGCAGCAGCAAGACGGGCGGGCGGCGCGCGCCGACCACATCGTCGAACGCCTGCGGGGGTTGGGCGTCCCGCTGGAATCTCGCGCCGTGCGATTCCACGCCGGAGGCACGATCGGACGCCCGCATGTGGCGCGGGCGTTGGTCGAAGCGGGAGCCGTAGAGGACATCGCGGAGGCGTTCGACCGGTACCTCGGCCGCGGCCGGCCGGCGTTCGTCGCCAAAGTGCTGCCGTCGACGGAAGAGGTGTGTGCGGTGGTGCACGGCGGAGGGGGGGTGCTGTCGGCGGCCCACCTGCGCGATCGCGCCTCCCGCGGTAGCCTCAAGCGGCTTGCCGCGGCCGGAGTGGATGCCGTGGAAGCGCGCCATCCGTCGCACGATCCGGACATGGCGGGCCGCATCGAGCGGCTGGCCGCCGAGGTGGGCATGGTCGTTACCGGAGGCTCGGACTGGCACGGAGACTCACGCCTGGCGGCGAGCCGCGGGGTGTTGGGAAGCCAGCAGGTTCCCGCCGCATGGCTGGAACGGCTGGAGGATCGGCAACGTTCGTTGAACGCGTCGGAGGTGGGTACGTGAACCGGCTGATCGCAGTGGGCGCGCGGGCCCCCGACTTCGAGCTCGCGGCGTCGGATGGCAGGCAGTATCGGCTGATGGAATTGCTCGAGACGACTGGGGTGCTCCTGATCTTTTACCCGGGCAACAACACCCCTGGGTGAAACCGCCAACTCTCCGCCGTGCGCGATGAGATCGAGTTGTACCGCAAGGCCACAGTCCAGCCGCTGGGCGTGAACCCGGCGGGCCTCGAAAGCCATCGGTCCTATGTGGCCAAGTTCGGATTCCCGTTCCCTCTCCTCAGCGATCCCGACCGATCGGTGACGGCCGCGTACGGCGCGCTCAAGGACGACGGCAAGCGGATCCAGCGGAGTGTCGTGTTGATCGACCGTGCGGGCACGGTCAGGTTCGCGGCGCGCGGCGCCCCCGGGGCCGACGTCAGCCTCGTGTCACTGGGGTAACCGTGGACTTGACTGGTCGCGTGGCGCTCGTGACCGGGGCCGGTCGCCGAGTTGGACAAGCGATCGCCGAGGCAATCGGTGCGGCGGGGGCGCGTGTGGCCATCCACTACCATCGGTCCGACGCGGGGGCCCAGGCGCTGGCGCAGCGTCTTGCCGGCGCCGTGGCGTTTCAGGCCGACCTGCGGGACGCGCATGCCGCGCAAGACCTGCCGGGCCGCGTCGCGGCCGACATGGGACGACTGGACATCCTGGTCAACTCTGCGTCGGTCATGGAGCGGCAAGTGTTCGGCTCGGTCTCACCCGAGGAATGGGACGCGGTCATGCAGTTGAACCTGCGGGCCTACTTCTTCACCGCCCAGGGCGCGGCCCCGGAGCTTCGGCGGCGGCACGGGCAGATCGTCAACATCTCCGACATGTCCGCGCGGCAGCCGTGGCCCGGATACCTGGTGCACTCCGCCAGCAAGGCGGCCGTGGAGCATTTGACGCGCGGGCTGGCGGTGGTGCTCGCGCCCGAGGTGCGCGTGAATGCCGTGGCACCTGGGGCGGTGTTGCTTCCCGATGCCTGGGGGGCGGAGCGCCGGGAGGCCATTGTGCGGACGACGCCCCTCGGGCGACTGGGAAGTCCGACGGACGTTGCCGGGGCGGTCCGGTACCTGCTTGGCGCGGAGTTCACGACGGGGACGACGCTCACGGTGGATGGTGGGCGCTACCTGATGCCGCGCGGCGAGTAGCCCCCGCGCTGCTAGATTCAGGGAACCCACGGCGCGGGCGGCGGGTTGGTAGAGGCGTGCGGCAGCGCGGATCGACGCACCGCCACCAGGAACGGGAAGGGGATGGCAACGACGTGACCGACGAACGGAATCACAGCGACTACGACGTGATCATCGTGGGCGGTGGTCCGGCCGGACTGTGTGCGAGTTTGTATGCCGGCCGGGGGATGCTCAATGCATTGCTCATCGAGCGGGGGCTCCCCGGTGGGGAGTTGCTCAACACCGACCTGATCGAGGATTACCTCGGGTTCGAGAGTATCAAGGGGCCCGAGTTGGCGCGGATCATGACGGAGCATGCCAAGAAGTTCGGTGCCCAGTTCGTCATGGACACGGTGGACAGCATTGAGAGAGCCGATGACGGCTCGTTCACGGTGCGGACCCAATTGGGCAAGACCTATCGTGCGCCGGCGGTGATCCTCACCGCTGGGGGTACGCCGCGCAAGCTCGGTGTCGAAGGCGAGGCAGAGTTTGCCGGTCGGGGGGTGTCGTACTGCGCGGTGTGCGATGGCGCCTTCTTCAAGGGTGAGGTGCTGGCCGTGGTCGGTGGGGGGGACGCAGCCGTGGAAGAGGCGGACTATCTCACTCGGTACGCCCAGAAGGTGTTCATCGTGCACCGACGTGATGAGCTCCGTGCGTCGCAGATACTCCAGGAGCGGGCTTTCAAGAACCCGAAGATCGAGATGGTCTGGAACCGGGTGGTGGAACGCATCGAGGGCAACGAACGCGGTGTGACCTCGCTGCATCTGCAGGATACCAATAGTGGCGAGCCCTCCACGCTCGAGGTGGGCGGCGTGTTCGTGTTCATCGGGTTCACGCCGAATTCCGGACTCATCAAGGGGCACTTCGACCACGACGCCAGCGGCTACGTTTTGACCGACGGGAACATGATGACGTCGATCCCGGGGTTGTTCGCGGCGGGCGACCTGCGGGCGCAGTTGACGCGACAGATCACGACGGCGGTGGGAGATGCGACGACAGCGGCCATCGCGGTGGAGAAGTATCTCACCGAGCTCCGCCAGGAGCCGTCGACCCCGTCTGCGGAGCAGGTGGTTGCCTCGCGCTGAGGTCGTGACCCTGACGAACGGCGTGTTCGCGGAGAACTGCTTCATCATCGCGGACACCGAGTCGAAGGAGGCGGTCCTGGTCGACCCCGGGGAGGAGGCCGATCTCTTTCTGCGCCGCCTCGACACGGAGGGCCTGCGCCTCCGGGCAGTCTGGCTGACGCACGCCCACCTCGATCACATTCTCGGCGTTCGCGCCGTGGTCGACCGCACGGGGGTGCCGGTGCTGTTGCACCCGGACGATCGCTCGCTGTATGACAACGCCGTGCAGCAGGGCAGCTGGTTCGGCATGCGCGTCGATCAGCCGCCTCCACCCGATGGTGACCTGCGACCGGGTGAGGGTATCTCGGTGGGGGCGCTGTCGTTCGAAGTGCGGCACGTGCCGGGACACTCCCCCGGCAGCGTCGCGTTTGTGGGTGAGGGAGTGGCGGTCGTGGGAGACGCGCTGTTCAAGGGATCGGTCGGCCGCACGGACCTGCCGGGCGGGGATTGGGAAACGCTGCTGGCCAGCATTCAGGAGCAGCTCCTTACCTTGCCCGACCACACGGTCGTGTACTCGGGTCACGGTCCGCAAAGCACCATCGGCCATGAGCGGAACACCAACCCATTTCTCACTGGGGAGCTGCGCGGTGTCTGACGCCGCGGGCCGCGATCGCGATGCCGGGGCGGAGGTGGTGACGCGCCCAGTGAAGGACGAGAACGCGCTGCGCTGCCTGCGCTGCGGGTTTCCGGTGGTCTCCCGAGCGTGGGGCTGCAAAAACCCCTGCGGCAACTGCGGCTTCGTGTACCCGTTGGGCGACTGCTCGGACTAGCGATGAGCGCGGACGCATCCCACGAGACGCCGGACGGCACCCGGACGGAGCACGATCCGCTGGGTGCGTTTGCCGTGCCCGCGGCGGCACTCTACGGCATTCAGACGGCCCGCGCGCGAGAGAACTTCCCGATTTCGGGTCTCGGTCCGCATCCGGAGTTCGTCATAGCCATGGTGCGGATCAAGCGAGCCGCCGCGCTCACACATCGCGCAACGAATCGGTTGGACGGTCGCTTGGCGGACGCGATCGTGCGGGCGGCCGACGAGGTGCTCGCGGGGTCGCATCGGGAGCAGTTCGTCGTCGACCCCTATCAGGCCGGTGCCGGCACGTCCCACAACATGAACGTCAACGAAGTGCTGGCCAATCGCGCCAACGAGCTGTTGGGCCACCCTCGGGGCAGTTACAACCCTGTGCACCCCAACGATCACGTCAACATGGCGCAAAGCACCAACGACACCATTCCGACGGCGATCCGGCTGGCGGCCATCTCCTCGTGGGCAGGGCTCCAGGCGGCCATCGAAGGGTTGGCGCAGGCATTCGACAACCGGGCTCAGGCGTTCGACGGGATCGTAAAGACCGGCCGAACCCACCTGCAGGACGCCACGCCCATCCGGCTTGGGCAGGAGTTCGCGGCCTACGCCGGGTCCGCGCGGCGCGGTGCCGACCGCATTGCCGCCGCCGTGGATGCGCTGCACGAGCTGAACATCGGTGGCTCAGCGGTCGGCACCGGCCTCAATGTCGAGCCCGGGTACCCGCGCTTGATGGTCGAGCGGCTGTCCGCCGATACCGGTGCCGCGCTGCGGGTGGCGCGCGACCCGGTGCAGCTGATGCAGTCCATGGGCGACGTGGTCGCGCTGAGTGGCGCGCTGCGCACCTTTGCGGTCGATCTGAGCAAGATCGCCAACGACATTCGTCTGCTGGCGTCCGGTCCGCGGACCGGCCTCGGCGAGATCACGGTGCCGGTGGTGCAACCCGGGTCCAGCATCATGCCTGGGAAGGTGAACCCGGTCATCGCCGAGATGGTCAACATGGTGTGCTTTCAGGTGGTGGGGAATGACACGACGGTGGCGATTGCGGGAGAGGCCGGTCAGCTCGAGTTGAATGTCATGATGCCGGTCATGGCCCACAACGTCCTGCTCTCGATGCGACTGCTGACCAACGCGACGAGGGTATTTGCCGACCGGTGCGTGAGCGGGATTACCGCGAATCTCGAGCAGATCGCGCATTGGCTGGAACGAAGTCCGGCGTTGGTGACGGCGCTCGCGCCACAGATCGGCTACGAGGCCGCGGCGGCGCTCGCGAAGGAGGCGGTCGCGCGCGGCGTCACCGTGCGGGAGCTCGTCGAGGAAAAGGGGCTCCTGAGCGCGGAGGCCGCGCGTGACGTGTTCGATCTCCGGCGTATGACCGAGCCAGGCGTGCCCGGTCAACATGACTGACGCGGGCCGGTCGGACCGGGTTGCATTCCACGGATGGGTTGGGAATATTGCAGTTGTGGGAGGGGAGGCGGTATGCGAGTGACTACGTGGGCGGAATACGGAGTAATCGTCGCGCTCCATCTGGCGAGGCGCGAAAGTTCGAATCCGGTCCCGGCTCGGGACGTCGCGGAATTCGAGCACTTACCCACCGACTATGTCGAACAGATCTTCCTGCGGCTGCGGCGTGCGGGCTTGGTGACGAGCGTTCGTGGAGCGCGCGGAGGGTATCGGCTCAGTCGGGAGCCGGCCGAGATCTCGATTCGGGACGTCGTCGAGGCGGCGGAGGGGACGACCTTCGAGGTCAACTGTGACAGTCATCGCGTGAGCGATCAGCGGTGCGATCCGGCGGTGAATTGCAGCATCCGGCCCGTGTGGCGGATGCTGCGGACGCGGATCGACGAGGTGCTGTCCGGTGTGAGCTTGGAGGACCTGCTCGTGCAGGAGGAAGCGGTCAGCGAGCGGCTCGAGTCGGTGGTGTTCGGCTGACGGGAAGTCGCATCCGCTGTTGTCGCAAGCGAGGTGCGGTTAGCGTTGAGGCATGAGCGGACATGCGCTCGACCACGACGCCCTCATCCGGTACTCCCGGCATCTGACCCTCAGCGAAGTTGGAGTCGCGGGCCAGCAACGTCTGTTGGCGTCCCGCGTCATGCTGGTGGGCGCCGGTGGGCTCGGCTCTCCCGCCGCGCTGTACCTCGGCGCGGCGGGGGTTGGGACGATCGGCGTTGTGGACGGTGACCGGGTCGAGCTGTCCAACCTGCAGCGCCAAGTGCTTTATGGCACGGCGGACGTTGGGGAACCGAAGCCCGCGTCCGCGGCGCAGCGCCTTCGCGAACTCAACCCGGCGGTGCGCGTGGTCGCCACGGGCGCGCGACTCGACTCCGGCAACGCCCTCGACGTGTTGGCCGGGTATGATGTGGTGATCGACGGCAGCGACAACTTCCCCACCAGATACTTGGTCAACGATGCCTGCGTCCTCCTCGACCAACCGTACGTGTATGGCGCTATTCTGCGGTTCGAGGGACAGGTGTCCGTGTTCGCGGCTCCCGATGGTCCGTGCTATCGCTGCTTGTTCCGCGAGCCCCCCCCGCCCGATCTGATCCCTTCGTGTGCCGACGCCGGGGTGATGGGTGTTCTTCCCGGGGTCATCGGAACACTGCAGGCGCTCGAGGCGCTGAAGCTCCTGCTGGGTGTGGGGAGTCCGCTGGTCGGGCGCCTCCTGATGTTCGATGGGTTGCGTGCCGAGTTCCGCGAAATCGCGCTGCGGCGCGACCCGTCGTGCGTGGTGTGCGGCGAGCACCCGACCGTCACGGCGCTCATCGACTACGAGCACTTTTGCGGGATCTCGTCACCGACCCAGGCGTTCGAAGTCGGCGTGCGGCAGTTCGCGGGAGAGTGGCGCGCCGGATCGGTGCAACTCGTCGATGTGCGAGAATCCGGAGAGCTTGCGGTGTGCGCGATCGAAGGGGCGCTCCACGTCCCGCTTGGCGAACTTCCGGGGAGGCTGCTCGAGATCGCGCGCGATCGACCGGTCGTTGTGCTGTGTCACACGGGGAATCGGTCCGCGCGCGCGACCGAGATGCTGCGGGCGGCCGGTTTCGCCAACGTGCGAAACCTCGCCGGCGGCATCGATGCGTGGGCGCGCGAGGTCGACCCGGCGATGCCGCGGTATTGAGCGGCGGCGGCTCCTGCGGCAGTGCCGAAGGCGGGATTCGAACCCGCACGGGCTTACGCCCACTGCGCCCTGAACGCAGCGCGTCTACCAGTTCCACCACTTCGGCGTAGCCACAGATTACCTAGGAGATGCGCAGATTTGCAGCGGTCGAGTCCCGGATCGGTCCGCACGGCCACCTTGACCAAGCGGAAAGTGTTATCTAGTTTGGACTTAGCTCGTGTCAAACCGCGCGCGATTAGGCGCATCCCCTGGGACAGTCGTGGCTCGCAACCCGAAGGCGCGCCACGACTACGAGATCCTGGAAACCTTCCAGGCCGGTCTCGCACTTACCGGGACCGAGATCAAGTCCATCCGGGCACGCAAGGTCAGTCTCACGGGGGCGTATGGAACAGTGCGCCGGGGTGAAGTGTGGCTGGAAGGTATGAACGTGTCACCGTACGACAGCGGCGGGTACACCAACCACGATCCGGTGCGGACGCGCAAGCTGTTGCTGCACCGCAAGGAGATCAGGCGTTTGATCGGCGCATTGGAACGCAAAGGGCTGACCCTGGTGCCGCTCGACCTGCACGTGGACGATGGGTGGGCCAAGGTCACCATGGCCGTGGCTCGCGGCAAGAAGCTGCACGACAAGCGGGAAGATCTGAAGCGGCGGGATCAGGAGCGAGAGACCGCCCGACTGGTGGGGCGCCGACGGTGACGCCGCTCCTGCTCGCCCTCATGACCTGGATCGCCACGGGCCCTCCCGCCGCGCCGCGTGCGGAGCGCACACTCATCGTCGCCACGAGTCGCGGGGAAGTGCCCGTCCCGATCCGCGAGACGCGGGGCCATGCGGCCCTGCCGACCCCCGCGCTGGAGCGGCTCCTCCCGATGGTCGGAGAGGTGGACGGCGATTGGGCGACGGTCAGTTTTGCCGGCGCCTCGTTCCGATTTCTGCTCGGCGCGCCGGTGGTGGCGTACCGCGGTCGGGCGCATCCCCTCGCGGGCGGCGCCTATGTCGCGCGGGACACGTTGTTCGTACCACTGCAGCTATTGTCGGAGATCGTGCCCCGCATCTTCACCGAGGGCTATCGCTACGATCCGCTGGCGGTGCGGTTCGAGGAGGCACGACTCACTCCCGTGATCTCGGCGGCGCCCGCGCCGGCGCCGACCGTCGAGCCCGAGGCCGGCCCGCCGCTCCGGGCTCCGTCGGAAGCCGCGCGCCGACGCGGGTTTCGTGCCTGGCACAAGGTCGTGATCGATCCGGGCCACGGTGGGGTGGACCGAGGGAACCCGGGCCTGTTTCTCCCGCGGGGCGTGCAAGAGGCGAACATCACGCTGGCGGTGGCCAAGCTGGTGCAGCGCATGTTGAACGAGCGCGGCGTCGAAGTCGTCATGACGCGCACGACCGACACGCTCATCGCGTTGGGCGATCGATCGAGGTTTTGCCGAGCGTCGTGCGACGCGTTCGTGAGCATCCATGTGAACAGTCTCGCGCGGCGCACGGGCTATCAGGCGGTCAACGGCGTGGAGACCTACTTCCTGGGGGCATCGGCGACCGCCGAGGCGCGGCGCGTGGGCGCGATGGAGAACGAGGCCCTTCGCTTCGAGACGGGCTACGAGCCGTCGACCTCCGACGACCCGCTGTCGTTCATCTTCAAGGATCTCCAGACCAACGAGTTCCTGCGCGAATCGGCGCAGCTCGCGGATTTGGTGCAATCGACGTCGGCCGCCGTCCACCCCGGTCGCGATCGTGGCGCCATGCAGAACCCCTACCTGGTGGTGTTGCGGACGGCCACGCGGCCGGCGATCCTGTTCGAGGCCGGATTCGCCACCAACCGGGGCGATGCGGCCTTCCTGGCCTCGACCGATGGTCAGCGGAAGCTTGCCACCGCCATCGCCGATGGCATCGAGCGCTACCTCAAGCAGTACGAGCGGAAGATTCTCGGAGACGACGAGTGACCCGCAGGCGGCTCGCACTGCCGTGAATCATCCCGGGCGTCCGGGTATCGCGGTCTTCGGTACCACCTTCCAGAATCCGGTCCTGCTCTCGGCGGGTACCGCCGGGTTTGGCCGCGAGGTCGCCGGCGTGATCGCGCTGACCGAACTGGGCGGCATCGTGACGAAAGCGGTGAGCCCGGAACCCCGCGCGGGTCACCCGGCGCCGCGCGTTGCCGAGTTTCCGGGGGGAATGCTCAATGCGGTGGGCCTGGCCAACCCGGGGCTGGAGTACGTCGTGGAGCGGGAGTTGCCGTGGCTCGAACGGCACGCCGGCCCGGCGAAGGTCATCGTCAATGTGGTGGGGTCACGAGTCGACGATTTCGTGACGGTGGCGCGCAAGGTGAGCGAGCACGCGGTGGTGGCGGCTGTGGAACTCAACGTCTCCTGTCCCAACACGGAGCGCGGTGGGCTGGAGTTTGGGGCCGATGCCGGAGTCCTGTCAGACCTCGTGCGGCGGTGCCGCGGGGCGACGGATCGGCCGGTGATCGTCAAGCTGGCGCCCAACCTCACCGATCTCGGAGTCGTGGTCGATGCGGTTGCCGAAGCCGGCGCCGCTGGATTCACCTTGTTCAATACGATGCCGGGTACGCTGTCCTCCGAGAATGGTGGCGGCGGATCCCGGTTGGGGTTCGGGCGTGGAGGGGTAAGCGGACCGGGACTCCTCCCGGTCGGCGTGCTCGCGACCGCAACCGTCACGGCGAGGACCGGGCTGCCGGTGATCGGCGTCGGAGGCATACGGTCCTACCGCGATGCGTGCCAGTATCTGGATGCCGGCGCGTCCCTCGTGGCCGTCGGCACTGCCGCACTCGCCAACCCGCGAATTCCCGCACGCATCGCGCGGGATTGGTCCCGTCATGGCTGAACTCGTGGTCGCGCTCGACATGGCATCCGGAGAGGAAGCCCTCGCCCTCGCCGATCGACTTCCCGGCTTGCGATGGGTCAAGGTCGGTCCGGTGCTGTTCGTTCGCGAAGGTCCCGCGTTGGTGAGCGCGCTCGAGGGGCGGGGGTACCATGTGTTTCTCGATCTCAAGCTGCACGACATTCCGAGCGCGGTAGCTGGCGGCGTCGCCGCCGCTCGCGACCTCGGCGTGTCCATGACGACCGTGCACGCACTTGGGGGAGCCGCGATGATGCGAGCCGCCGCGCTGGAAGCCGGTGAGATGGCGGTCGTTGCCGTCACGATCCTGACCGGACACGACGCCGCCGAGGTGGCGGCCGTATTCGGGAGGTCGGATGCGCTGGAGGTGGCCCACGAGGTCGATCGATTGACGGACGATGCGCTGGCGGCCGGGTTGCGGGGTGTCGTGACGTCACCGCTCGAGGCCGGCCGGTTGCGGACGCGGCTGGGCCGGGACCCCTGGCTCGTAGTCCCGGGTATTCGTGCTGTGGGATCGGCCGCCGGCGACCAGCGCCGCGTGGCAACCCCGCGCGAGGCGGTGAGGGCGGGCGCGACGCATCTGGTCGTGGGCCGTCCGATCACGCAGGCGGCGGACCCGGCTGGTACATTCGAGGAGCTATGCGCGGACCTGGAACTCTGACGTGGTGGGCACCGGCGGCGGTCGTGTTCGGGGCGGTCCTGCTGCTGGGGGTGCCGCAGGTTGCGCGTGCGCAGAACGACCTGGACGAGGCGATTGAAGCGGCCCGGCTGGCGTGGGTTGCCCATCAGGTCGCGGAGCTCTTGTCCGGCAGCGACACGGTCCGCCTCCAGCTTCCCGGCGTGGCCGAGGCTGCATCGGTGCGGCCCGGACAGGCCACACTCTTGTTGGACAGCTATCTCTCGCGTTCAACGGAAGTTAGCCTCAGCCTGCGGGGCGTGCGGCGCTTGGCCGCAGACCACGCGTATGCGGAACTGACGCGAGTATTCACGGTCCGCGGGACCTCCGAGCGACGGTCCGAGACGGTGTTTCTCGGGTTCCGGGAGTTGGGTGGGGTATGGCGTCTTCGCGAGGTCCGCGTAACACCGTAAGTCTCGCTTGCATCAGAGCTAAGGCACTTCTATATTGGGAGGCTATCTGAAATCCTCAGGCGGAGTGTGTCGTGAAGGTTCGTTCGAGCGTGAAGCCCATTTGCGAGCATTGCAAGGTGATCCGGCGTCGCGGCGTGACGCGCGTCATCTGCAAGCGCAATCCCAAGCACAAACAGCGGCAGGGTTGATATGGCGCGTATCGCAGGTGTGGACCTCCCCCGGGACAAGCGGATCGAGATCGCTCTCACCTACATTTTCGGAGTGGGGCATTCGACGGCGCAGCGTGTTTGTGACACCACGGCGGTGAGCCCGGATACGCGCGTCCGTGACCTCTCGGATGCGGAAGTGGCACGGCTGCGCCAGGCGATCGAGCGCGAGGTGAAGGTCGAGGGCGCGTTGCGCACCGAGATCGCGATGAACATCAAGCGTCTCATGGACATCGGGAGCTACCGCGGGCTGCGGCACAAGCGTGGCTTGCCGGCACGCGGTCAGCGGACCCACACCAACGCGCGGACCAAGAAGGGTCCCCGGCGGGCCATCGCCGGCAAGAAGAAGGCGGTCAAGAAGTAGCATGGCGGACAAGAAGACTGCGGGACGGCGCAAGAAGGTCGTGGAGGCCGAAGGAATGGCCCACATCACGGCGACGTTCAACAACGTGCTCATTACGTTCACCGATATGCAGGGTAACGCGGTCGCGTGGGGCTCGGCGGGCAAGTCGGGGTTCAAGGGCTCGAAGAAGTCCACGTCGTTTGCGGCTACGGTCGCGGCCGAGGCTGCCGCGCGCGAAGCCTATTCGTTGGGTATGCGGCGGGTGCATGTGCGCGTGCAGGGACCTGGGGCCGGGCGGGAGTCCGCCATCCAGGCCCTCGCGTCGGCGGGCCTCGAGGTGCGCTCCATTCGGGACGTGACCCCGATTCCGCACAACGGCTGCCGCCCACCCAAGAAGCGGCGGGTCTAGGTCATGGCGCGCTACACGGGTCCGGTCTGCCGGTTGTGTCGCCGCGAGGGCACGAAGCTCTTTCTGAAGGGCTCACGGTGCCTCACCGAGAAGTGCGCGATCGAGCGCCGGAGCTATGCGCCCGGCCAGCACGGTCAATCCACCGCGCGCCGGCGAAAGTCCTCCGAGTATCAGAAGCAACTGCGTGAAAAGCAGAAGGTGAAGCGCACGTACGGGCTCTCGGAGCGCCAGTTCCGTAACGCGTTCGAGCACGTGCGCCGGCAGCCTGGGGTGACGGGCACCAATCTGTTGGTGGCGCTGGAAACTCGGTTGGACAACATCGTGTATCGGATGGGTTTTGCGCCGAGCCGCAATGCGGCCCGGCAGCTCGTACGCCATCGGCATGTCGAAGTGAACGGACGGTCGGTCGACATTCCGTCGTATCCCGTCCGACCGGGTGACCACGTGCGGGTGCGGGACAAGAGCAAAGAGCTGACCGTGGTCAAGGCCTCGCTCGACGCGGTGTCTCGCGTGGTGCCCGTGTCTTGGCTGACGGTGGACACAGGGTCGATTTCTGGGAAGCTGGTGGAACTGCCAACTCGCGACACGATCCCGCTGGCCGCTCAGGAGCAGTTGATCGTGGAGCTCTACTCGAAGTAACTATGTCAATCGATCTCACTGGTTTGGTACGTCCGCACGTCGTGGAAATGACGCCGCGGGAGGATATCCCCTTTGCGGCGGAGTTCCGCTTGCAACCGCTCGAGCGTGGCTATGGCTACACGCTGGGCAACGCGCTGCGGCGCATGCTGCTCTCGTCGCTGCCCGGTGGCGCGGTGTGGGCGTTCCGGCTGGACGGCGTGGTCCACGAGCACCAGACGGTCCCGGGGGTCGTGGAGGACATTCACCAGATCATCCAGCGGCTGAAGGCCCTCACGCTCCGGCTCGATGAGAATGTGCAGGAGGCCGTCCTCGAATTGCGCGCCACCAAGGCGGGCGCCGTCACGGCGGCGCAGATCGTGCCGAAGTCGGGAGTCGAGGTGGTCCATCCGCAGCATCTCCTGTTCACGCTCCAGGCGGACCGCGAGCTCCGAGGGGAATTGTACGTGCGCAAGGGGCGCGGATACGTCGAAGCCTCGCAGCACGACCTGGACACGTCGTTGCCGGTGGACGTCGTCCAGATCGACGCGCTCTACAACCCGGTGCGACGCGCGAACTTCGTGGTGCACGAGACCCGCGTGGGTCAGCGCACGGACTACGACAGCCTCACGCTGTCCGTCGAGACCAATGGGTCGATCGCTCCGGAAGACGCCGTTGCCTACGGGGCGGCGCTGCTCCAGGAGCATTTTCGCCACTTCGTTGACTTTGGCTACGTGCCCTCCGCTCCGGTCGAGCCGGAGCCGGACAACTCGGTCGCCACAGACGAGATGCGGGCCCGACTCAACAAGCCCATCGACGACTGCGGCCTCTCGGTCCGGTCGGTGAACTCGTTGAAGAACTCGAACATCAGCACGCTGGGCGACCTCGTGCGTTATGCACAGGATGACCTGCTCAAGGTCAAGAACGTCGGTGACAAGGCGCTGACGGAGATCGCGGAGATGCTCGAGCGCGAAGGCCTGCGGTTCGGCATGTCGCTCGATGAGGAGAGAGACGGCGAGTTGTTCGTCGGTGACGCGGGGGAGTCCGCGGCGGTCGCGCCCGACGAGGCGGGTCTGGAAGACTGATCGTATGCGCCATCGCAATGAAGGGCGGCAGCTCAGCCGCACCGCGTCGCACCGCCGGGCCCTGCTGCGTAACATGGCGGCCTCGTTGTTCCGTCATGAAGGCATCGAGACCACGGTGGCCAAGGCCAAGGAGTTGCGCCCGTTTGCCGAGCGACTGATCACGTTGGCCCGGCGCGGTGATCTCCATGCGCGGCGCCAAGTGGAGCGGCAGATCAAGGACCGCGAGGTCAGCGGCCGCCTGTTTCAGGTGTACGGGCCGCGATTCGCCGGCCGGCCGGGGGGGTACACGCGCATTCTCAAGCTCGGGCATCGATCCGGTGACGGGGCGGAACTTGCCCGAATCGAGCTGTTGTCGGAGTGAGTCGGGTGCCGGCGACCGGAAAGAGAAACGGGGACCACGGGGTCCCCATTTTTTTGTGCGGCAGCTACGTTGTTGGCGTTAGGCGGTCCGTGCGGCGGACCCCCTGGGCGATTTCACCACGCGTCCGGACTTGATGCATTGCGTGCAAGCACGAATGCGCTTGGGCTCACCGTTTACCAGGGCCCGAACGGGCTGGAGATTCGGATACCAACGACGATTGCGTCTGTTGTTGGCGTGGCTGACGTGATGACCGAACGTCGGCCCCTTGCCACAGATGTCACAGATTCTGGCCATGATCCTTCTGGCTCCACGAGGGTCGGGTTTGACAGACCACCAAGTGTAGTGGGGCCTGGGGCGCGGGACAACCCCGAAACGGCGCGAATGGGGTCGCGCGGGGAGCGAGGAGCGGATGGCTAGGGCGTTGATCACCGGCATTACCGGTCAGGACGGGTCCTACCTTGCCGAGCTGCTTCTGAGCAAGGGATATGAGGTTGTGGGAGTCGTGCGGCGGACGTCCCACGATTCCTACGAGCGCATCGGCCACTTGCTCGACCGTGTGACCATTACGGCCGCGGACCTGCTCGACCAGCATTCGTTGACAGGCGTCATCGGGGACGTGATGCCGGACGAGATTTACAACCTCGCGGCGCAATCCTTCGTGCCCACGAGTTGGAATCAGCCCGTCCTGACCGGCGAGTTCACAGCGCTCGGCGTGACCCGCATCTTGGAGGCCCTCCGGCTCGCCCATCCCGCGGCCAGGTTTTACCAGGCGAGCTCGTCCGAGATGTTCGGAAAGGTCACCGAGAGCCCTCAAAACGAGACCACGACGTTCTACCCGCGCTCTCCCTACGGGGTGGCGAAGGTGTACGGGCACTGGATCACCGTCAATTACCGGGAGTCCTACGGCCTGCATGCCGTGAGCGGCACACTCTTCAACCACGAATCGCCGCGCCGCGGGCTCGAGTTCGTCACGCGGAAGATCTCGCACGGTGTGGCTCGCATCAAACTCGGCTTTGCCGACGAATTGCGACTGGGCAATCTCGACGCGCGGAGAGACTGGGGGTTTGCCGGGGACTATGTCGATGCCATGTGGCGCATGCTGCAGCGGGACGAACCCCGGGACTACGTGGTCGGTACGGGCGAGACGCACTCGGTCCGGGAGTTTGCGCAAATCGCCTTCCGCCATGCCGGGCTGAACTGGGAGGATTACGTGAAGACCGATCCGGCCTTCATGCGGCCCGCTGAGGTGGAGGTGCTCCAGGCCGACCCCGCGCGAGCCCGGCAGGAACTCGGTTGGACCCCCACCGTGAGTTTCGAGGCGTTGGTGCAGATGATGGTGGAATCGGACCTGGAGCGGCTCGGCCGAACCCGATGAGGGTTCTCGTCACGGGTGCGGAAGGGTTCGTTGGCCGTCGTCTGGTCCGACACCTCGTCGATGAGCGGCACGAAGTAATCGCGGCGGTACGCAGCGGGGTGCCGTTGGATCCGAGCACCGGCGCCCTCGTAACCGGTGTCGTGGAGTTCGATCTGCTTCAACCGGCCTCGGTCACCGCGCTCGAGCGGGTCGAATGCGACGCGGTGGTCCACCTGGCTGCCGTGGCCAGCGGGACGGATGCGCGAAGGGACCCCGCGCAGGCGTGGCAGGTGAACACGGTCGGAACGGCCCTTGTTGCCGAGACGCTCGCCGCGACGCTGGACCAGGCGCGCGATCCCGTGCTCCTCGTGGTGTCGACGGGCGAGGTGTACGGTAACGGCCCCCGGGCAGCGCGGCGGGAGGATGAACTGCCTCAGCCGTGTTCTCCCTACGCGGCGTCAAAACTCGGTGGTGAGATCGCGGCCCTCGAGGTCCACCGCCGCACCGGGCTCCGGGTCATCGTCGCGCGCGCGTTCCCGCATGCGGGCGGCGGGCAGGATACGCGGTTCGCGATTCCCGCGTTCGCCGAGCGGATCCTCGCTGCCAAGGCGCGCGGTGCGCCGGCGGTGAAGGTGGGCAATCTCGCGCCGGTTCGCGATATCATGCACGTGTCCGACGTCGTTCGCGCGTACGGCGCGTTGCTGGCCGCCGGGCTTCCCGGCGAGGTGTACAATGTGGCGACCGGCACCGGCCGCGCGTTGGGCGACGTGTTTCGGCTGATGACCGAACTGGCGGGGCATGCGACGACGCCGGAGACGGACGCGCGCCTGGTGCGCCGGGCCGATCTGAACCATTTGGTCGGCGATCCCGCCAAGTTGCGGGCTGCGACGGGTTGGATGCCGGCCTGGACCCTCGAAGACACGCTTGCGGAAGTGCTCGATGCCCAAACGCGTTGACATCGAGAGCGTCCTGCTCATCGGTTCCGGCCCGATCGTGATCGGACAGGCCGCGGAGTTCGACTACTCGGGAACGCAGGCCGTGAAGGCGCTGAAGGAGGAGGGATACCGCGTCATCCTGGTCAACTCGAATCCCGCGACCATCATGACCGACCCCGAGCTGGCCGATCGCACGTACATCGAGCCGGTTACCCCGGAGTGGGTCGCGCGCGTGATCGAGCGGGAGCGGCCCGACGCCCTCCTGCCGACCATGGGCGGGCAGACGGCGCTGAACGTGGCCATGGCCCTGTGGAACGACGGCACGCTGGAGCGGTGCGGCGTCGAGTTGATCGGCGCCGACGCGCGCGCCATCACCATGGCCGAGGACCGTCGCGAGTTCGCGGCGGCAATGGAGCGGATCGGTCTCGCGTGCCCCGCCGGCGCCGTGGTCGGCTCGCTCGATGAGGCCATGGCGCTCGTGGACACCGCGGGGTACCCGGCCATCATTCGCCCGTCGTTCACGCTGGGCGGAACCGGCGGCGGCGTCGCGTACAACCGCGAGGAGTTCGAATACCAGGTTGGGCGTGCGCTCAGCCTGTCTCCGGTCGGCACGGCGTTGGTCGAACGATCCGTCTTGGGGTGGAAGGAGTTCGAGCTCGAGGTGATGCGGGACTGCCGCGACAACGTCGTGGTGATCTGCTCGATCGAGAACTTCGATCCGATGGGTGTGCACACCGGTGACTCGATCACGGTGGCGCCCGCCATGACGTTGACGGACCGGGAGTATCAGGTGATGCGGGACGCCGCCATCGCCATCATCCGGGAGATCGGGGTCGATGCCGGTGGGTGCAATATCCAGTTTGCGATAGACCCCTCGACGGGTGAGATGCTCACCATCGAGATGAACCCGCGGGTGTCCCGCTCGTCCGCGTTGGCGTCCAAAGCGACGGGATTCCCCATTGCGCGTATCGGCACGAAGCTCGCCGTCGGTTATACGCTGGACGAGCTTCCCAACGACATCACCAAGACGACGCCGGCCTCGTTCGAGCCCGTCCTCGACTATGTCGTCGCCAAGTTCCCTCGCTTCGCGTTCGAGAAGTTCCCGGCCGCGGACCGCCGCCTCACGACGCAGATGAAGTCCGTCGGTGAGTCGATGGCCATCGGGCGGACGTTCAAGGAGGCGTTCCAGAAGGGCCTGCGGGCGTTGGAGATCGACCGCGCGGGGTGGGTGACGGGATCGCTGGAGGACGATCGGCTCGAATCGGGCGAGGTCGACGAGCTCCGGGTCGCCCTGCGCACGGCGACGCCGGAGCGGGTGTTTCAGATCAAGCGGGCGCTCGAGGCGGGAATGGCGCCCGACGAGGTCGCCGGACTCACGAGCATCGACCCCTGGTTCGTGCATCAATTGCTCGAGCTGATCGACGCTGAGGCCGACTACCGTGATGCCGCCGTCGTCGATGCGGCCTTCCTCCGCCGCATGAAGCGCATGGGATTCTCCGATCGCCAGCTGGCGGACCTTCGCGGGATGACCGAGGACGCGGTGCGGACCGAACGCTGGCGTCACGGAATCCACGCCAGCTTCAAGGTGGTCGACACGTGCGCGGGGGAATTCCCCTCGGCCACGCCGTACTACTACTCGAGCTACGAGGACGAAAACGAGTCGGAGGCGTTGGGGGATCAGGGTGTCGTGATCCTGGGGAGCGGGCCCAACCGGATCGGGCAGGGCGTGGAGTTCGACTACTGCTGCGTGCGCGCGGGGTTGGCGATGCGCGAACTGGGCTACCGCACGATCATGATCAACTCCAACCCGGAGACCGTGTCGACCGACTTCGACATCTCCGACAAGCTGTACTTCGAGCCGCTGACGCTCGAGGACGTGCTGGAGATCGTGCACTTGGAGCGGCCGCGAGGCGTCGTGGTGCAGCTCGGGGGACAGACGCCCCTCAAGCTGGCGCGCGGGTTGGAGGCCGCCGGGGTCACGATCCTGGGGACCAGCCCGGATGCCATCGACGCGGCCGAGGACCGGAGGCGGTTCGAGGCGCTGACGCGGGAGCTCGGCGTGACGCAGCCGCCGAACGGCACGGCGTCGACGGTGGAGGAGGCCGTCGAGATCGCCGGGCGCATCGGCTACCCGGTGCTGGTGCGTCCGTCGTATGTCCTGGGAGGACGCGCGATGGAGATCGTGTACGACGAACCGACGCTCCGCGGGTACTTCCGCAGCGCCGTACGGGTGTCCCCAAGCCACCCGGTCCTCGTCGACCGGTTTCTCGAGGACGCGTTCGAGGCGGACGTCGATGCCATCGCGGACGGCACCGACTGCGTGATCGGCGGCGTGATGCAACACATCGAGGACGCGGGGGTGCACTCGGGTGACTCGGCGTGCGTGATCCCGCCGTATCTGCTCGAAGAGCGCCACGCCGACGAGATGCGGCGTCACACGATTGCGTTTGCCAAGGCGCTCGGGGTCGTGGGGCTGATCAACGCGCAGTACGCCGTCCGCGACGGCGTGGTGTACGTTCTCGAGGTGAATCCGCGCGCGTCGCGGACGGTGCCGTTCGTGGGAAAGGCCACGGGGGTGCCGCTGGCCAAGCTCGCCGCCGGCGTCATGCTGGGCCACACCCTGGTGGACCTCGGGTTGACCGAAGAGCCGACCATGACGGGTGTGGCGGTAAAGGAGGCCGTGTTTCCCTTCACGAAGCTGCCCAATGTCGATGTGATCCTCGGTCCGGAAATGCGATCGACCGGCGAGGTGATGGGCATTGCGGACAGCTTTGGGATGGCGTTTGCCAAGGCGCAGATCGCGGCGGACGGGGCGTTGCCGCTTGAGGGAACGGTGTTCATCACGGTGAACGATCGCGACAAGAAAACCGTGCTGCCCATCGCGCGCCGCTTTCACGAGATGGGGCTGCGGATCGTGGCGACCGAAGGAACGGCTCGGTTCCTGTCGGGGCGTGGCGTGCCTACGGAACGAGTGCTCAAGGTGTACGAGGGCAGGCCCAACGCCACGGACCTCATTGTGTCCGGAGCTGTCCAATTCGTGATCAACACGCCGCTCGGCAAGCTCACGCAGCGGGACGACTACAGCATTCGCCGGGCGGCCATTCTGCATCGGATTCCCTATGCGACCACCATGTCGGCCGCGAGCGCCGCGTGCGACGCCGTGCTGGCGTTACGCAGCCGTGCCGGGTCGGTGCGGTCCCTGCAGGAATGGCACGAGGGGAGTCGCTGGGCGACCGGGCGCGTCGTGAGCGCGCTCCACGGGCTCGGAGCGGTGCGGTGAGCACGACGAGCGCGGATGTATTACAGGGCATCGCGGGACTCCGGGTGGAGCGCGACGTGTCGCTGGCGTCCTACACCACGTATCGTATCGGCGGACCTGCGGACGCCGTCGCGCACCCAACATCCGTCGAGTTGGTGACGGCTGTGATACGGCGTGCGACGGACGAGGGAGTCCCCTGGATCGCGCTCGGACTCGGCTCCAACGTGCTCGTGGCCGACAGTGGTTTCCGCGGTGTGGTCGTGCGCGTCGGGCGCGGCCTGGATGACATTGCGCGGTCCGTCGACGGCGATCCGTCGCGGTGGCGGATCGGGGCCGGCGTCCCCACGCCGCGGCTGGCTCGGCTCACGGCCGCGGCGGGCCTCCAGGGCCTGCAGCGGCTCGTGGGCGTTCCCGGCGCCGTGGGGGGAGGGGTCGTCATGAATGCGGGCGCACACGGTCAGGATTTCAGTCAGGTGACCGAGATGGTCGAGGTGGTCGCTCCGGACGGCTCGCTGCGCAGCGTTGCGGGAAGCGCCCTCCCGTGGCGGTACCGCGACGCGGGTGTGCCGGTCGGCGTCGTGGTCGCCGCCACGGTCCGACTGGAGGATGGCGACCGCAGGGAACTGGAGGCCGACATTCAACGGCACTTTCAATGGAGAAAGTCCGGCACACCGTTCAACGAGCGGTGTTGCGGCTCCGTGTTTCGCAACCCGCCGGCGGACGCCGTGGATCCGGAGGGTCCGCGTACGGCCGGCCAGCTCATCGATGCCGCGGGGCTCAAAGGGTTCAGGGTGGGTGACGCGCAGGTTTCGCACAAGCACGCCAACTACATCGTCAACCTCGGGTCGGCGACGGCAGCGGACGTCCGAGCGGTGATTGACGGCGTCCGTGACACGGTGGCCCGCGTGTTCGGTGTCGAGTTGATTCTCGAAGTCAAGAGCATTCCGTGAGGGTGTGGTGTGACTGACTATTTCGTGCATGAGAGTGCCTATGTGGATGACGGCGCTCAGATCGGCGCCGGAACCAAGATCTGGCACTTCTGCCATATCATGCCCGGCGCGGTGATCGGCGAGCGCTGCAGTCTTGGGCAGAACGTGGTGGTGATGCCGAAGGCTCGCATCGGTAACAACGTGAAGATCCAGAACAACGTGTCCGTGTACGAGGGCGTCATTCTCGAAGACGACGTGTTCTGCGGCCCGTCGTGCGTCTTCACCAACGTCTCCACTCCGCGGGCCAACGTGTCGCGGCGCGGCGAATACCAGGAGACGGTGGTCAAACGAGGTGCGTCGATCGGCGCCAACGCCACGGTCGTCTGCGGGGTCACGCTGGGCGAGTTCGCGTTCGTTGGCGCGGGCGCGGTGGTGACCTCGGACGTTCCTCCGCACGCGCTCATGGTGGGAGTGCCGGCGCGTCGGGTGGGGTGGATGTGTCACTGTGGCGAGCGCCTCCATCTCGGAGATGGGCAGGGCTCGTGCGAGCGGTGCGGGGCGGTGTACCGGGAAGACCGCGGAGTCGTTCGCGCGGTTTGACCGGGCGCTCGTTCAACGGTAACGTTCTGCCTCTCTTGCACTTGCGATGACGAGCCCGGTTCCGCTTCTCGACCTCAAGGCCCAGTTCGCCACCCTGCGTGACGACGTGCTGCCTGCGCTGCTCGACGTGGTCGAGACGCAGCAGTTCATCATGGGGCCGGCGGTGGGCGCGCTCGAGACGGCGGTGGCCGCGTATTGCGGTGCCGGGGCCGCGGTGGCCTGCGCCAGTGGGACGGACGCCCTGTTACTCTCCTTCCGAGCGCTGGATCTCCGCCCGGGTGATGAGGTCATCACGACGCCGTTCAGCTTCTTCGCGACCGCCGGGGCGGTGGTGAACGCCGGCGGGCGACCGCGATTCGTGGATATCGACCCGCGGACCTACAACATCGATCCCGATCTCGTCGAGGCGGCGGTCACGGATCGTACCCGAGCCATCGAGCCGGTGCATCTCTTCGGGCAAATGGCGCCGATCGAGCGATTGGCGACGACGGCAAGCGCCCACGGCTTGAAGATCGTCGAGGACGCGGCTCAAGCGATCGGTGCGCGGCGCGTCCTCCGTGATCGCACGGTACACGCGGGCACGGTGGGACTCACCGGGGCGTTTTCCTTCTTCCCGAGCAAGAACCTCGGTGGATGGGGCGACGGCGGGATGATCGTCACCAGCGACGAGGGGTTGGCCGAACGGCTCCGCAGGCTTCGCACCCATGGAGGCGCAAAGCAGTACCATCACGAGGAGGTGGGGACGAACAGCAGGTTGGACACGCTGCAAGCAGCGGTCTTGCTCCGCAAGCTCGCGCATCTCGACCAGTGGAACGCCACGCGGCGGGCGCGGGCGGCGCGCTACGCGGAGTGCTTCGACGATGTCGCGGAGGTGCATTGCCCGGTGACCGATCGGGGGAACGAGCACACGTTCCATCAGTACACGATCCGGGGAGACCGTCGCGACGAGTTGCAGGCGCACTTGCGTGCGCGTCAGATCGGGTGCGCGGTCTATTATCCCACGCCGCTTCACCTCCAGCCGTGTTTTCAGGAGCTGGGCTACCGGCAGGGGCAGTTGCCGGTGGCGGAGGGCGCGAGCGCGGAGGTGCTGTCCCTTCCCATCTACCCTGAACTGACGGACGACCAGCAGGATCGCGTGGTCGACGCCGTGCGGGAGTTCTATCGATGAGTCGGTTGCGAGTGGCGGTCGTCGGTGCCGGTGGGTGGGGTCGCAACCACGTCCGCACGCTGTCGGGCCTGCCCGGCGTCGACCTCGTGGCGGTATGCGACGTGCGGCAGGATCGGTGCGAGGCCCTGCGGGTGCAGTTTCCGGCGGTCGGTGTGATAACCTCGGAACTCGGCCCGGCGCTCGACGCCGCGGAGGCGGTGGTGATCGCCACGCCGGCGGCGAGTCACGCCGACATCGCGCTGGCGGCGATCGACCGCGGCCTCCCGGTGCTGGTCGAGAAGCCGTTCGCCCTGTCGGTAGCCGAGGCTGCGAGGATCGGCGAGCGCGCCGCCGCGTCCGGCGTGCCGGTGCTGGTCGGACACCTCCTGGTGTTCCATCCGGCACTGCAATATCTGCGGGACATGGTGCAGGGCGGTGGCTTGGGAACCGTGTACTACCTGTACAGTCAGCGGGTGAACCTCGGTCAGGTGCGGCCCGACGAGAACGCCCTGTGGAGTTTCGGCCCGCACGATGTGTCCGTGGCCCTGGAGCTGCTCTCCGAGATCCCGGAATCGGTTGCCGCGCAGGGACGCAGCTACTTGCAGCCGGGGATCGAGGATGTCGTGTTCATGACGATGACGTTCCGGTCCGGTGCGCTGGCACATGTCCAGATGTCGTGGCTCGATCCGCACAAGGAGCGGCGCCTCACCGTGGTGGGGTCACAGAAGATGGTGGTGTTCGACGACATGCAGCCTCGGGAGAAGCTCAAGATCTACGACAAGGGGGTGTCGCGGCCGCCGGACTACGCGTCGTATGGGGAGAGCCTCGCGATCCGCGAGGGAGACGTGATCATCCCGCGGGTGCCCAATGTCGAGCCGCTTCGGGCCGAGTTGGAGCATTTCACTCGCGTGGCCCGTGGCGAGGAACCGCCCCGTGTCACCGTGGAGCAGGGGATCGCCGTCGTGCGTATCCTCGAGGCGGCCTCGCGCTCGATGCGGGCGGATGGCGCGGCCGAACACATTGGAGGACTATGACTGCGGTGGGGTTTGAGCGCGAGTTGATCCAAAAGGCGGCGGATCGATCCGCTGTGTTCGGCATTGTGGGTTTGGGGTACGTGGGGCTGCCCCTGGCGGTGGAAGCCGCCGCGGCTGGCTATCGGGTGCTGGGGTTCGACGTGAAGCGCGATGTGGTCGACGCGGTGAACGCCGGCCGGTCGCATATCCAGGACGTGGCCACCGATCGCCTCCAGCCGCTCGTGCGGGACGGGCGAATCAGCGCCACGACCGACATGAGCCGCCTTGGTGAAGTCGATGTGGTGTCGATCTGCGTGCCGACACCCCTGTCCAAGACCAAAGACCCCGACATCTCGTTCGTGCTGGCCGTGGCGGAATCCGTCCGGCACTCGGCCCGGCCCGGCCAGGTGATCGTGCTCGAGAGCACGACCTATCCCGGCACGACGCGGGAGCTGCTGCTACCCCATCTCGAGGCGAAAGGCCTCACCGTGGGCGTGGACGTGTTTCTGGCGTTCAGTCCCGAGCGCGTCGACCCCGGCAATCCGGTGTGGGGCACGCGGAACACGCCCAAGGTGCTGGGCGGGGTGACGCCCGCGTGTGGGCGCGTGTTGCTGGCGCTGTATGCCCCCGTGTTCGACGCGCTCGTGCCTGTGTCGTCGCCCGAGGCCGCCGAACTGGTCAAGCTGCTGGAGAACACGTTTCGCAGCGTCAACATCGGTCTCGCCAACGAAATGGCGATCGTGTGCGACAAGCTTGGCGTGGACGTCTGGGAGGTCATCGAGGCGGCCAGCACCAAGCCATTCGGCTTCATGCGGTTTACCCCGGGACCGGGTTTGGGCGGGCACTGCATACCGATCGACCCGCACTATCTCGCGTGGAAGATGCGTGGGCTCAACTACAAGACCCGCTTCATCGAGGTGGCGGGCGAGGTGAACTCGGAGATGCCCACGTTCTGGGTTCGGAAGATCTCCGAGGCGTTGAATGAGGACGCGCGCTCGGTGCGTGGGGCCAAGATCCTCGTCCTGGGCGTGGCGTACAAGAAGGACATCGACGATCTGCGCGAAAGCCCGGCCATCGACGTGATCCGGCTGCTCCGGCGGCAAGGGGCCGAGATCAGCTATCACGATCCCTTTGTTGCGCACTTCGAAGATGAAGGCGTCGAACTTGCCTCGCGGCCGCTCACGCCCGAGATACTGAGCGCGGCCGACTGCGTCGTCATTACGACCGATCACAGCACGGTGGATTATGCCGTGGTTCTGCGGCACAGCCGCAAGGTCGTGGATACGCGACACGTCCTGCCCAGGGGGGACCAGTGAAAGTCGCGGTCGTCGGGACGGGGTACGTCGGCTTGGTGGTCGGATCGTGCCTTGCCGAGACCGGCAACGACGTCGTCTGCGCGGACCTCGACGGCGACAAGATCGAGGGACTCCGCCGTGGGGAAATCCCCATTTACGAGCCGGGGCTCCAACCTCTCGTCGAGTCGAACTTGCGTGAGGGACGGCTGAGTTTCACCACGGATGTCGGTGCCGCCGTCGAGTCGGCCGAGGTGATATTCATCGCGGTGGGCACCCCGCCGGACGAAGATGGCTCGGCAGACCTGAAGCACGTGCTCGATGTGGCGCGCACCATCGGTGACCACATGGTCGCCTCGAAGGTCGTGATCACCAAGAGCACGGTTCCCGTCGGCACGGCCGCGAGAGTACGGGCGGAGATCGCCTCCAGAACCGCCGTGCCATTCCACGTGTGCTCCAATCCCGAGTTTCTCAAGGAGGGGGCGGCGGTCGATGACTTCATGAAGCCCGACCGAGTGGTGGTGGGGGTGGATTCCGACGAGGCCGCCGAGGTGCTGCGCGAGCTGTACGCGCCGTTTGTGCGGACTGGGAACCCGATCCTGTTCATGGACATCCCCTCCGCGGAGGTGACCAAATACGCCGCGAATGCGATGCTGGCGACGCGTATCTCCTTCATGAATCAGATCGCCGAACTCTGTGAGCGGGTGGGCGCGGATGTGAGCCAAGTCCGGAAAGGGATCGGGAGCGACGGGCGCATCGGACCGGCGTTCCTGTTCCCGGGCCCGGGATACGGCGGATCGTGCTTCCCCAAGGATGTGCAGGCGCTGATCCGGACCGGAGAAGACGTCGGCGTGCCGCTCGACGTGCTCCGGGCGGTGGAGGATGTCAACCGACGGCAAAAGGGCCTGCTGGCGCACAAACTCATGGGAGTCTTGGGCAGTGACCTTGCGGGTCACACCGTTGCCGTGTGGGGTTTGGCGTTCAAGGCGCAGACCGACGATATGCGCGAGAGTCCGGCGATCGATCTGATCGAGACGTTGTTGGCGGCCGGCGCGAGGGTCCGTGCGCACGATCCCGAAGCCCTGCGGACTGCCCGCCGTGTGTTCGCGGACCGCGTCGAGTACTACGGGAACGCCTACGACGCGCTCGAAGACGCGAGCGCCCTCGTGATCGTGACCGAGTGGTTTGAGTACCGCAATCCCAACTTCGGTCGCATGAAGGCGGCCATGAAGTCGCCGCTCGTGGTCGACGGACGTAATCTCTACCGCCCCGAGCGGATGCGGCAGCTGGAGTTCTCGTATCTGAGTCTCGGAAGGCAGCCGGTATGATGCGAGTGGTGGTCACGGGCGCGGCCGGATTCCTCGGATCGCACCTGACCGATCGCCTGCTGCGCGACGGGCACGAGGTGATCGGGATCGACAACATCGTCACGGGAAACCCGGCGAACCTGGCTCACCTCGAACGCGAGCGTCGCTTCAGCTTGATCCGTCATGACGTCTCGCGGTTCATCGAGGTCGAGGGTGCGATAGGAGCGGTGTTCCATTTTGCGTCTCCGGCAAGTCCGATCGATTACCTCGAGTTGCCCATTCAGACCCTCAAAGTGGGGTCACTCGGAACGCACAACGCGCTGGGGTTGGCCAAGGCCAAAGGGGCCAGATTCTTCCTCGCCAGCACCTCGGAGGTGTATGGCGATCCGCTGGTGCACCCGCAGCCCGAGACCTACTGGGGCAATGTGAATCCGATCGGACCTCGGGGGGTGTACGACGAAGCCAAGCGGTTCGCCGAAGCGATGACGATGGCCTACCATCGCACGCACGGGCTGGACACCCGCATCGTCCGCATCTTCAATACCTACGGACCGCGGATGCGGCCGAGTGATGGCCGGGTGGTGTCCAATTTCATTGTCCAGGCCCTGAAGGGCGAGCCGCTGACCGTGTACGGTGACGGGACGCAGACACGGTCGTTCTGCTACGTCGACGACCTGATCGAGGGGATCATGCGCCTCTTCGAGCGGGGGAGCGCCAACCCCACCAACATCGGTAACCCCGGAGAGTTCACCGTGCTGCAATTGGCCGAACTGGTGCGGGAGTGCACGGGAACGACGTCGCCGATCCAGCTGCGCCCACTGCCCATCGACGATCCCAAACAGCGGCGGCCCGACATCAGCCGCGCGAAGCGGGAGTTGGCATGGGAGCCGCGGGTGCCGCTCGAGGAGGGACTGCGCAGGACCGTCCCGTATTTCCGGAGTGTCGTCAGTGTCTGAAGTGATCGTGGTGACTGGTGCCGCGGGATTCATCGGGAGCCATTGTTCGCGCGCGCTGCTGGAACGTGGATGCGTGGTGCGAGGGGTGGACAACTTCGACCCGTTCTACGGCCGCGAGCTCAAAGACGCCGGCGTTGCGGAGCTGAGCGGATTTGCGAACTTCGAACTCATTACGCAGGACATCCGCGATCGTTTGGCCATGGAGCGGGTGCTGAGGGGGGCGGATGTGGTCGTCCACCTGGCCGCGCGCGCGGGGGTGCGGCCCAGCATCGAAGATCCGGAGCTCTACACGTCCATCAACGTCGGTGGGACGGTTGCCGTCCTGGAGGCGTGCCGCCGTCAAGGCGTGCGGCGGTTCGTGTTCGGCTCCTCGTCGTCCGTGTACGGCAATGCTCCGGAGGTTCCGTTTTCCGAGGACCTTCCATGCGTGGACCCGATTTCGCCCTACGCCGCCACGAAACGGGCGGGCGAGTTGCTCTGCTCGGCGCATGGATACCTGTATGGTCTGCGGGTGGCCGCGTTACGGTTCTTCACCGTGTACGGTGCTCGTCAACGTCCGGATCTTGCCATCCACAAGTTCACGCGACTGATCCGGGGTGGAAGTCCCATCCAACGGTTTGGAGATGGGTCGACTGAGCGCGATTACACGCACGTGCGCGACATTGTCCAAGGGGTCCTTGGCGCCGTGGACTGGACCGCAAAGGACGAGACGGGTTTCGAGATATTCAACCTGGGGGAATCCACCACCGTATCGCTGTCGAGGTTGATCGAGCTCATCGCTCGCCAGTTGGGCACGGAGCCTCGCGTCGAGCCGCTTCCGGAGCAGCCGGGGGACGTGCGGCGCACTTATGCCGAGATCACGAAGGCACGCGAGGTGTTGGGTTATCGCCCGACCGTCGACATCGAGAGCGGCATCGGCGAGTTCGTGAGCTGGTTCGAGGAGTTCTATGGAGGTCAGCGCATCTCAGCAGCTCGAGCGAGCTAAGCAGCATTTCGAGCTGACGGACTATCATGGAGCGATCGTCTTGCTCCAGGAGCTCGTCGACGAGGGCAAGGCGTTCGCCGACGCGCATCACTTGCTCGGACTTTGCCTCCACCTGGTGGGGCAAGCCGAGCGAGCGCTGGCGTCGTTCGATCAGGCACTGAAGCTGAATCCCCGATACGTGGAGGCGTTGCTGCATCGCGGAGTCGTGCTGGCCGAGCAGGGGCGCGAGGACGAGGCGTCCGCGGCGTTTCAGGCGGCCCGCGAAAGCGGCACCGGTGAGCGGGCCGGGGTGCCCGTGCATCATGCCGACAAGTTGGCCAACCTCCACGCGGATCTTGCCGAGGCCTATGCGCAAGCGGGTTCGTTGACACGGGCCGTCGAGCAGCTGCGGGCGGCGCTGGAGTTGGGCCCGGCGTTTCATGACCTGCGGTACCGGCTCGGGAAGTACTTGCTCGACTGTGGCCGTTCCCTGGAGGCACGTGAAGAGCTGGAGCTGGTGGTCGCCGCGCGACCGGGATCCACGGAGGCACGGTGCGCGTATGCGCTGGCCAGCTACCTGTCCGGTGACGTCCTAACGGCGCGGGAGCATCTCGACCATGTGCTGCGCGAGCGACCGGGCCATGTGCGGGCCAGAGCGTATCGTGACCTGGTGGAGCGTGCCGGTGGCGTCTAGGCGGTGGCTGCTCGCGGCCGCCGCGGGCTTGGCGTGCGGCGGCGTCGCGGCAAAGCACGAGGTGCTGGGGGATCGCGCGTTTGCCGAAGGTCGCTATGGCGACGCCGTGGTGGAGTACCGGCTCGAGCTCGTGCAGCGAGGTCCGAGCGGCGTGCTCCACGCCAAGGCGGGAGTCGCCGCGCTGGAGGCGCGGGATCTCGCGATTGCCGTGGAGGAATTCGTCGCGCTCGGCACCTCGCGGGACAGTCTCGAACGGCTCCTCGCGGCGGACGGACTGCAGCGCGTCGCCGAGGTGGCACGGGAGGAGCGCAACGACCTCGCGTTGAGCGCGGCGTTGCAGGGGCTCGTGGCGGTCGCGCCCGGGCGAGCCGTTGGGCACTTTGCATTGCAGTTGGTGGGCGGTCTTGGTGCCGCCCCGACCGACCGCGAATCGCTCGACCTGCTGCGCCGGGCGGCCGCCTCGGCGGCGAACGCGCGGGTGCAGGATTCCCTGATGCTTCGCTACGCCCGGGGAGTACGCCGCCGGGGCGACTGCGTGGAGGCGATCCCCATCTTCGAGAGTCTGGTCCGCCGCAGCCGCGACCGGCTGGTCGGGAGCGCGGCGGCGGCCGAGGCCACAGGATGCGCGCTGGGGTTGGGCCAAGGGGCTCTCGACGACGGCAGCCCCTCGGCGGCCGAGGAGTGGTTTCGGCTCGCCGTCGCGATTGGGGGTGACTCCCCCACCGCGCGCGCCGCGTACATCGGCTTGGGTGACGTGCAGCTGGCTCAGGGAGACTACATCAGCGCTGCGGAGGCCTACCTCCGGGCGATGGACGGTCTCGTGCCGGGTGACTCGCTCTACGACATCGCCTCGAATCGCCTGGGGGCAATTGCCGACGCCCAACGGGGCCTGCCGTGAAACTCGGGGGGGGAACGTGGCGCGAGAATTGGGTATCATTGCTCGGCATAATGAGACGACGATACCTCGTGATTCCGGCGGCGCTGGCCCTCGTGGGCTGTGCGGGCCAACGGTTGGAACTGTCCCAGTCCGCCTCGCAGGAGGCGGTCTACCTGGCGGCCATGGAGGCGTACCGCCGCGGCAAGTGCGAGGCCGCGGTGCAGGGCTTCGAACGGCTGGCGGGTGACGCTCCGGGGGGGGAGTCGCGACGCGTCGAGGCGCAGTACTACACGGCCGAGTGTTCGCTCGCGGGTGGTCGACAGGTCGAGGCGGCACGGGAATTCCGGAGAGTGGTCGAAGCCTTCCCGCAGCACGCGCTCGCGCCCGACGCGCTTCTGCGAGCGGGCGACTCGTACGCTCAGCTGTGGCGGAAGCCCGAGCTGGATCCGACGTTTGCGGAGACGGCGCGGGCGACCTATCAGGAACTCCTGCAGCGGTTCCCGGGAAGTGCCGCGGCGCGGCGTGCCCAGGTGCGGATTGGGCAACTCAACGAGATGTTCGCCGAGAAGGAATACCGCAGCGGCGTGTTCTATCAGCGCATGAAGGCGTACGACTCGGCGATCATCTACTTCCGGGAGGTCGTCGCACGGTACCCGCAGTCCCGGCACGCACCGCGCGCCGTCATTCGACTGGCCGAGGTGTACAGCCGCCTCCAGTACGACGAGGAGCGCGCCGAGATGTGCCAGTACCTGCAGCGCTTTTATCCGGGGGACATGGCGGGGGCCAAGCCGTGTGCGGCGGGGCAGCCCGCGCCCTGAGCCGGTGCGCCGCGGCATCTTCGGCGGGTCCTTCGATCCCGTTCACAACGGACATCTGATCGTCGCCGCGTCCGCGGCCGAGCAGCTCGGGCTCGACCGCGTGCATTTCGTCCTGGCGAACCGCCAGCCGCTGAAAGACCATGAGGGGCACCGTGCCCCGGCGGAAGATCGGTGGAGCATGGTCGTCCAGGCCGTCGAGGGCGACCCCCGCTTCTGCGCCGACGACCGCGAGGTCCGGCGCGGAGGGATCTCGTACACGGCGGACACCGTGGAGGAGATGCGGCGGGAGTTCGCGAACGACTGGTTATGTTTATTGGTTGGAACAGATACGATCGAGGCCCTCCCGCAGTGGCGCGGCCCCGAGCGTATCGCCCGCGCCCTCGATCAGATCGTCGTCCTCACGCGAACGGCGACGGGCCAGGTGCCCGCCTCGCGGTTCGGGCGGGTGGTGACGGTGCCCGAGGTGCCGATCTCGGCGACACTGGTGCGTGCCAAGGTTGCCCGCGGCGAGTCGATCGATGCGTTCGTGCCGCCGGGGGTGGCGGCCTACATTCAGCGCCACGGGTTGTATCGGGAAGAGGAGTAAACCAGCAGGATGCTCAAGCAGGCGTTCACCAAGGTATTTGGGACGCGATTCTACCGCGAGCTGAAGCGGATTCGCCCCGTCATCGATCGCATACACGAGCACGAGCGGCGGCTCGCGTCGTTGTCCGACGAGGAAATCCAGGCCCAGACGGCGAAGTTCCGTGCCACGCTCGCCGAGCGGCTCGGGGATCTCCGCGCGCGTGTCGAGGAAAAGCGTCGCCTCAAGCACGAATGTGCCGATCCCGACGAGCGCGAAGATCTCACGAAGGAGTTCAACGCGCTCGAGGACGAGCTCAAGAAGGCGACGGCGGTCGTGCTGGACGACCTGCTTGCCGAGGTGTTCGCGACCGTGCGAGAAGCGTGCCGCCGGCTCCAGGGCACCAAGGTCGTGGTGACGGGCCACGAACTCGCGTGGGACATGGTTCCGTACGACGTGCAGCTCATCGGTGGGCTCGTGCTGCACCAGGGCAAGATCGCGGAGATGGCGACCGGCGAGGGCAAGACCCTGGTGGCGACCCTCCCGCTCTATCTGAACGCCTTGCCCGGGCACGGTGTGCATCTCGTCACGGTGAACAACTACCTGGCGCGGCGCGATTCGCAGTGGATGGGACACCTGTTCAAGTTCCTCGGCCTCACGGTCGGGTGCCTGGACGACACGGAGCCCTCCACGCCGGAACGCCGCGCGGCGTACGGGTGCGACGTCACGTACGGCACGAACAACGAGTTCGGGTTCGACTACCTGCGTGACAACATGGTGTTCACCTTGGACCAGCGCGTCCAACGGGTGCATTCCTATGCCATCATCGATGAGGTCGACAGCATCCTCATCGACGAGGCGCGCACGCCGCTCATCATCTCCGGGCCGGTCGGAAACGAGTCCGATCGCAAGTACGCCCAGTTCAACACGCAGGTCGTGACGCTGGTTCGCCGCCAGACGGCGATCGCGAATCAGAAGGTCGCGGAGGGCGAGAAGCTCCTCGCCGAGGACCCGCAGTCCTACGAGGGTGGTGTTTTCCTCTACCAGGCGCAGCTGGGGATGCCCAAGAACAAGCGCCTGCTGAAGCTGCTCCAGGAAACGGGGATCAAGCGGCTCGTCCAGCGGGTGGAGCTGGATCGCGTGGCGGACCGCAAACTCCCCTCGGCGCAACAACGGCTGCGCCACGTCGAAGACGATCTCTACTTCGTGCTCGACGAGCGGGGGCGTGCGGTGCACCTCACCGATCTCGGCGTCGAGACCATGAGTCCCGACGATCCGAACCTCTTCGTGGTTCCGGACATCTCGGAAGCCGTGGGTCGCCTCGAGGATGACGACACCCTGTCGGCGGAGGAGAAGCTCGAGCGGCGCCGCGAGCTCGAGACGGAATACGCCCACAAGAGTGAGAAGCTCCAGATCATCCACAAGCTGCTCCAGGCGCACGCGCTCTACGAGAAGGACGTCGAGTACGTCGTGCAGGATGCCCAGGTGTTCATCGTGGATGAATTCACGGGGCGCATCATGCCGGGCCGCCGCTGGTCGGACGGTTTGCACCAGGCGATCGAGGCCAAGGAAGGGGTGACGGTGCGGGGCGAGACGCAGACGCTCGCCACGATCACCATCCAGAACTACTTCCGCATGTATGACAAGCTCGCCGGCATGACCGGTACGGCCGAGACGGAAGAGAACGAGTTCTTCCAGATCTACGGTCTCGAGGTGATGGTGATCCCCACCAACCGGCCCGTCCGCCGGGTGGATCAGCACGACCTGATCTACCGAACCCGCCGGGAAAAGTACCAGGCCATCGTCGAGGAGGTCGCGCGCCAGCACGAGCGTGGCCTGCCCGTGCTCGTCGGCACGACGAGCGTCGAGGTGTCGGAAACGCTCTCGCGCATGTTCAAACGGCGCGGCCTCCGGCACGAAGTCCTGAACGCGAAGCAGCACCAGCGTGAGGCCGAGATTGTGGCCCAGGCGGGGCAGTCCGGCTCGGTGACCATCGCGACGAACATGGCGGGGCGCGGCACCGACATCAAACTCGGCGGGGGCGTCAAGCAGTGCCAGGTGTGCGGGATCAAGGCCCGGCTGGCCGCGTTCGCGCAGCGCCAGGAGGTGCCCGATCTGTCCGACGCCGAGATTACGACGCGGCAGTGCAACGACGATCCCCCGTGTGGCCTGGTGGTGGTCGGGACCGAACGGCACGAATCCCGCCGGATCGATCGTCAGCTGCGGGGTCGTTCGGGGCGCCAGGGTGATCCGGGGATGAGTCTCTTCTTCCTGTCGCTCGAAGACGACTTGATGCGGCTGTTCGGGTCGGACCGGATCGCGAAGATCATGGATCGCATGGGTGATGTGGAAGGGGAGGTCATCACCCATCCGCTGGTCACCCGCGCCATCGAGGGCGCGCAGAAGCGGGTCGAGTATCAGAACTTCCAGTCGCGTAAGCGGCTGCTGGATTACGACGACGTGATGAACCAGCAGCGCGAAGTCGTGTACTCGCTGCGCCTCTTTGCGCTCGAAGGCGGCGAAGAGCTCAAGGCCGAGGCGCAGCGGATGATCCACGGTGCGCTCGAACGATTCGCCGACGAGTCCCGGGAGCAGCTGCCCGAGCAATGGGATCGGGAGTTGTTGGCCGGCGAGCTGCTGCTGCGCTACTTCATCTCGGCGCCGGACATCAAGGACCCGAACAAGGTGGCGGACGCCGATGCGCTGGCCAATATGCTGGAACAGGCCTGGCACCGGGCGTTCGAGGCGAAGCTACAGTCCTGGCGGGAGTTGGGAACTCGGCATGGTGTGCCGGATCTGGCGGATCGCCTGCTGTCGCAGGTGATGCTGCAGGTGCTCGACGAGAAGTGGAAGGACCACCTGTTCGAGCTGGACCACTTGCGGACGGGGATCCAGTATCGCGCGTGGGGCCAAAAGGACCCCCTGATCGAGTACAAGCGGGAAGCGTTCGAGATGTTCGTGGATCTGATGCACGACATCAAGGCCACGTTCACGGAGCGATTCCTCAAGTTCCAGGTGCAGATCACCGCCGGTGCGCCACCGCCCCCGCGGCGGCAGGCCCCGCCGGCCGAAACGGTCCGAACGGGCCCGCAGTCCGAGGCCGACTTGATGGTTGGTGCGCCGGCGGGAATGGTCCCCGTGGGACCGCGACGGCACCTCCCGGCCCAGCGGGAGCTGCTGACCAATCGTGGGGAGGGCGCGCCGGCGCGCCCGCGTACGCGGTCCGTCCCCAAGGTCGGGCGCAACGAACCCTGCCCGTGCGGGAGCGGCAAGAAGTACAAGAAGTGCCACGGCGGCGCGGCGTAGCCCGCCCCCCGTAGTTCCGGTCGGTGTTGCGCGGTTCGGGGTATCGCTCTCGGGCCGGCGCCACCTATCGTCCGGGCATGATCGTCCAACGCCTCTCCGACGTCCGGCCGGACCACCGGCCGCGCGAACGCCTGTTCTCCCTCGGCGCCACTGCGTTGACGCCGGTCGAGTTGGTCGGCATTCTCATAGGGACGGGGGCGGTGCGGCGGGACGTGATGGTGCTCGCCCGGGAGGTGCTCGCGTTGAGCAACGGGTCGCTCCGAGCGCTCGCGCGCCGGCCGGTGGCCGAGGTGGCGCGGGTGCCGGGGATCGGCCCCGCGAAAGCCGCGCGCGTGGCCGCGGCCCTGGAATTGGCGAGGCGGTTGGCCGGAGAAGCGGACGAGCCGCGGTCGGCGATCAGTTCGCCGGCTGACGTGTATCAACGGTGTGGACCCGCGTTGCGGGACTTGGCGGTCGAGGAGTTTCACCTGCTCACGTTGGACGTGCAGAACCGCGTGACCCGTGATCTCCTCATCACCCGGGGGATTCTCAACAGCTCGCTCGTCCATCCGCGGGAGGTCTTTCGCGCGGCGATCGCCGAGGCCGCGGCGGGGATCGTGGTGGTGCACAATCACCCCAGCGGCAACCCCGCGCCGTCGCCGGACGACCGGTCGGTGACGGCCCAGCTCGTGCAGGCCGGTCGCGTGCTCGATGTGCCGGTGTGCGATCACGTGATCGTCGCCGGCGACCGATACTTCAGCTTTGCCGAGGCCGGACTGTTGTGACCAGCGCGCTCGCAGCCATCGACGCCGACTTCGCCCACGTGCTCGAGGAGCACCGGGAGCGGCTCGATCTTGCGCTCATCGAGCGTGCCTTCCAGTTCAGCGCGTCGGCCCACCGCGGGCAAAAGCGGCTCTCCGGCGACGACTTCATCTCACATTCGGTCGAAGTCGCGAAGATTCTGGTCAACCAGCAGCTCGACACGACCACGATCGTGGCGGCCTTGTTGCACGACGTGGCCGAGGACTCGGATGTCACGCTGGTGGACATCAAACGGGAGTTCGGGGTGGAGGTGGGAGAGATCGTCGACGGGCTCACGAAGTTGTCGACCCTCACGTTTCGCAGCCAGGTGGAGGCGCAGTCGGAGAACTACCGCAAGCTGTTGCTGTCGATTGCCCGCGACGCGCGGGTGATCATCGTCAAGCTCGCCGATCGGCTGCATAACATGCGCACACTCGAGCATCTCCCCGAGGCCAAGCAGCACTTGATCGCCCGCGAGACACGCGAGATCTACGCCCCGCTGGCGCACCGGTTCGGGATGGGTGGCGTCAAAGCGGAGTTGGAGGACCTCGCCTTCAAATTCCTCGAACCCGAGGAGTTCCGGGTGTTGGTCGATCAGGTGCGGGACACGAAGGCCGATCGCGAGGAGATGATCCGGCGCCTGCGGGGGCCGCTCGAGGAATCGCTGCGGCGGGCCAACGTCGAGCAGTTCGAGGTGACCGGCCGGCCCAAGCACCTGTGGTCGATTTACCGCAAGATGACCCAGCGGGGCCGCCCGTTTCGGGAGATCTACGACCTGATGGCCTTCCGGGTGGTGGTGCCGACCGTCCAGGATTGCTACCACGCGCTCGGAGTGATTCACCACAAGTGGACCCCGCTGCAGGAGCGCATCAAGGACTACATCGCCTCACCCAAGTCCAACGGCTATCAGTCGCTGCACACGACCATTTTCGGTCCCGGCGGACACCTGTACGAGATCCAGATCCGCAATCGCGAGATGCACCGGACCGCGGAGTACGGGATCGCCGCCCATTGGGTCTACAAGGAATCGGACCTGGGCGACGAGCTGGACGCGCAGCTGGAGTGGTTCCGCCAGCTGCTCGAGTTGCAGCAGGATGCCCACTCACCCGAGGAATTCCTCGAGTTCCTCCGCATCGACCTGTACCAGGACGAGATCTTCGTGTTCACGCCACAAGGGGATGTGAAGCGGCTTCCCAAGGGGGCGACGCCCCTCGACTTCGCGTTCGCGGTACACACGGAGGTGGGCCTCCATTGTCAGGGCGCCAAGGTGAACGATCGGATCGCGCCGCTCCATCGCCCGCTGCGCAACGGCGACACGGTGCAGATTCTCACCGGTTCCAACGCGCGGCCGAGCAAGGATTGGCTGAGCCACGTGCGGACCGCGCGCGCGCGCCACAAGGTGCGGCAGTGGATCAAGCAGGAGGAGGCGGGGCGAAGCGTGGCGTTGGGCCGCGAGATTCTCGAGCGCGAGCTGCGACGCCGCCGGCTCGATATGCCCGAGGATGCGCAACTCGGGGCGGCCGCCGCGCGGCTGTCCGTCGGGTCGATCGAGGCGCTGTACGCCGTGCTGGGGCGCGGTGACACGCCGACGGGACAGGTCATCAAGGCGCTGTATCCGGATCGGACGGTCGAGGAGATCCAGGCGCCGAAACCCACGGGGTTCGGGCGTGTCATCCAGCGGTTCCGCGGAGGTCGCGGCGTCCGCATTCATGGGGTCGATGGACTCATGGTGCGGTACGCGCAGTGCTGCCAACCGGTGCCGGGCGATCCGGTGGTCGGGTACGTGACGAAGGGGCGTGGAATCTCGATCCACCGCCGCGACTGCCCCAACCTGCTCGCCATGTCGGACGATCCCGAACGCCGCGTGGAAATCGACTGGCAGGCAGTGGAAGGCGAAGTGTTCGTCGTCTGCCTCGGCGTGGGAGGCGAGGACCGCCGTGGGTTGTATGCCGATCTGATGGAGGCTGTTTCGGGCACCGGAACGAACATCAAGAGCGCGGAATTGTGGAGCCGGGACGGCGGGATGTTCGGCAACGTCCTCGTCGAAGTGGAGAATCACAATCACCTCGCCAAGGTGATGCGCACCATGCGTCGGGTGAAAGGCGTCCACGAAGTCGAGCGCCGCGAGCCGTCGGCGCGGATGCTGACCCCGGAAGCTCCGTAAGGCGGGCGCACGTTCCGCCCACCATGGCCTCGTTCGACCTGCGCATGCCGTTTGCGGCGGCCGGTGACCAACCGCGGGCTATCGCCCAACTGACCGAGGGACTGGCCCGCGGCGACCGCTATCAGACACTGTTGGGGGTCACGGGGTCGGGGAAGACCGTGACCATGGCCAACGTCATTGCGCGGCATGGGCGGCCGGCCCTGGTTCTGTCGCACAACAAGACGCTGGCCGCCCAGCTCTACGGGGAGCTCAAGTCGCTCTTCCCGCACAACGCCGTCGAGTATTTCATCTCGTACTACGACTACTACCAGCCCGAGGCGTACGTCCCGCAGACCGACACGTACATCGAAAAGGACGCGTCCATCAACGAAGACATCGACTCGCTGCGCTTGCGCGCGACGTCGAGCCTGATCGAGCGCGATGACGTGATCATCGTCGCCACGGTGAGTGCCATCTACGGGCTCGGTGACCCGATCGAATATCGCAATCTCATGGTGCGGGTCGCGCAGGGCGACGAACGCCCGCGTGACGCCCTGCTCGAGGACCTGGTCGCTATTCGGTATCAACGCAATGACGTCGTGCTGGAACGAGGAACGTTTCGGGTGCGCGGCGACACGATCGAGGTGCTGCCGGCGTACGAGGAACAGGCGGTGCGCATCGAGTGGTGGGGGGACGAGGTCGAGCGCGTCAGCAAGATCGATCCGCTCACGGGCCACGTCATCGCCGAGCTGCCGCGCTGCGCCATCTACCCCGCCACGCACTTCGTCACCCGGCCGCCGACGGTCGAGCGAGCCGTGCGCGCGGTGCGTGCCGAGCTGCGCGAACGGCTGCACGAGCTCCGCTCCCAGGCCAAGCTCCTCGAAGCCCAACGCCTCGAGTCCCGGACCCTGTTCGACGTGGACATGCTGAGGGAGATCGGCACGTGCGCCGGCATCGAAAACTACAGCCGGCATCTCACCGGCCGCGCCCCCGGTGAGCGTCCAGCGTGCCTGCTCGATTACTTCCCGGACGATTACCTCACGTTCGTGGACGAGTCGCACGTGACGCTCCCCCAGGTCGGCGGCATGTACGAGGGCGACCGGTCGCGAAAGCTCACGCTGGTCGAGTACGGGTTTCGCCTCCCGTCCGCGCTCGATAACCGGCCGCTCAGCTTTGCCGAGTTCATGGAGCTGACGCCGCGGATGATGTTCGTGTCGGCCACGCCGGGCGACCTGGAGCTGCGCCTGTCCGGCGGTGTCATCGTGGAGCAGATCATCCGACCGACCGGGCTCACCGACCCCGCGGTGGAGGTGCGCCCGGTGCGCGGCCAGGTGGACGACCTCCTGGCGGAGATCCGGGGGCACGCGGCGCGCGGCGAACGGGTGTTGGTGACGACCCTGACCAAGCGGATGGCCGAGGATCTCACGGACTACCTCGCGCAAACGGGTGTACGCGTGCGCTACATGCACTCGGACATCGACACCATCCAGCGGATGGAGATCGTGCGGGGATTGCGGCTCGGCGAGTTCGACGTCCTGGTCGGGATCAACCTGCTGCGCGAGGGCCTGGATCTTCCGGAAGTGGCGCTCGTGGCCATCCTCGACGCCGACCAAGAGGGGTTCCTCCGCTCCGATCGCTCGCTCATTCAGACCGTCGGCCGCGCCGCCCGACATGAGCGGGGCAGGGCCGTCCTCTACGCCGACCGCATGACCGGGTCTATGCGGCGCGCGATCGATGAGATGGAGCGGCGGCGCGGCCTGCAGGAAGCGCACAACCGCGAGCACGGCATTACGCCCGCGTCCATTGTCAAATCGGTGGACCAGGTGCGGTTCACGACGCGCGTGGCCGACGCGCGGACGGTGCGGCCGGCAAAGGTGAAAGCGCCCGTGGGGCCGCAAGACCGCGCGCAGCTGATCGAGGTGCTGGAGCAGCAGATGCGCGAGGCGGCGGCGGAACTCGATTTTGAGCTCGCGGCGCAACTGCGCGATCAGCTGTTCGACTTGCGCGCCTCCGGCGATCGGACGCGGCACGCCCCGCGCGGGACGCGGCATGGGTGACGCGATCCTGTGCTCGGAGGACGACCTGCGAACGCGGGCCGAATCATTGTGGGCGGCGACCGCGCCGGGATCCGTGCTGTGGCTCGAGGGAGAACTCGGTGCGGGGAAGACCACCTTCGCCCGCATGGTGTCGAGCGCGGCCGGAGCGGAGCCCGCCACAAGTCCCACGTTTGCCCTGATCCACGAGTACCCCACCGCCGCGGGCCCACTCATTCATGTGGACTGCTATCGCCTGCGGGAGCCGGACGAGGCTATCGCCCTGGATTTCCCGGACCTTGCCCGCCGCGCGCGCGCGCTCCTGATCGAGTGGCCCACCCGCGCCGGGCGCCACGCCCCGCGGCCCGATGTGATCGTGCGGCTCGCACACGGGGCGGATCCGCGGTACCGGACGCTGACGGTGATCGCGCCGTGAATGCGTGGCTGGCGGTCGACACGGCGACGGATCATGGTCAGGTGGCCGTGGGTGAACCGGGTGCGCGGCCACTGGGCAGCGCCACGCTCGCGCCCCGCACGCACGCCAGGACGCTGCTCTCGAGCGCGCGTGCGCTGCTCCAGGCGCAGGGATTGACCTGGGGCGACCTCGAAGGCGTCGTCGTGGGCGACGGACCCGGGAGTTTCACGGGCCTCAGGATCGCCTGGAGCACCGTCAAGGGCATCGTGAGCGTCCGGCCGTCGCTGCCGGTGCACACGGCCCCGTCGCTCGTGGCCGCGGCACACCACGCGGCGGTCAAGTACGATGCGCCCTCCGTGTGCGCGGTGTACGACGCCATCCGCGGCGAGGTGTTTGCGGCAGTCTACGAATTCGATCGGGGCAGGCCGGTCGAGCGGCTTCGGCCGACGCTCACGACGATTCCGGACCTCACACGCCGGGCCGCACCGGCGCTCGCCGTGGGTGACGGGGTCCGGATTGGGGAAGCCCTGCTGCGAGACTGGACGGGGCGCGACCCCGTGGCACCGCTCACCGGGATGCCGACGGCCGCGGCGCTGCTCGCGCTCGTGGCCGCCCACGCCACGCGTGTCGTCTCCGATATCGACCGGTTCGAGCCCGAGTACGGGCGCAAGGCCGAAGCGCAGGTGCGCTGGGAGCACGAGCATGGACGCCGGCTGCCGGGTGCGTGAGGCCCGCCCGGCCGATTTGGGCGCGGTTGCGGTGCTCGAGCGAACCTTGTTCAGCGACCCGTGGTCGCGGACCGCGTTCGCGCCGCACCTGGGCGCGTTCTTTCTGGTGGCGGAACGCGACGAGTCGGTGGTCGGATACGTCCTCGGGGCGAGCGCGCTTGATGAGGGGGAAGTGCTCAACCTCGCGGTGGACCGTGCTCGGCAGCGGGAAGGAATCGGGACATCGCTCTGGGATGCATTGCGGTCGCGGCTACGGGCTGCGGGGGTACGGCAGGTGTTTCTCGAGGTCCGTGAGTCGAACCTCGAAGCCCGCGCGTTTTACGCTCGGCACAGGTTTCAGGACGTCAGGCGGCGGCCTCGCTACTACAGCCGACCGACCGAGGATGCGGTCGTCATGAAGTGTTGCATCGACGCAACAAACGATGATGCGTAGATCGGGTCCGAATCGCGTATGTTTGGTTGACAAAAGGACTTAAAGCGCCTATAGTTTGCGTCCGTCCCGGGTCCCGCTCCGTCACGTGGGGAGGTAGTTGTGAGCCGTAGTCTCAACAAGGTCCAGTTGATCGGGAACCTTGGGGCCGATCCAGAAGTGCGCAGCACCGCAGGGGGGGCGAGGGTCGCCACGCTGTCAGTGGCCACCAGCCGGTCGTGGTCGACGCAGTCGGGGGAGCGACAGGAAAAGACCGAGTGGCATCGAGTCGTGTTGTGGAACAACCGTGGGTCGCAGTTGGCCGATACGGCCGAGAAATACCTCAAGAAGGGTGATCGGGTGTACATCGAGGGGCGGGTCGAGTATCGCACGTGGGAAGATCGCGAAGGGAACACGCGGTACTCGACGGAGATAACGGCACGAGAGATGATCATGTTGTCCCCCCGAGGCGGCGCGGAAGGTGGCGCGGCACCCGAGCGGGCGGTGCCGGCCGCTGCGAGCGCGGGAACGGGCGAAGCAGGGTCATATGACGACTTCCCGGAGGCACTCGATGAGGAAGATGACGATCTTCCGTTCTAGCGCGCTGGCATGCGTCGCGGCGGCGGCGATGCTCGTGCCGCGCGGGGCGGCAGGCCAGCAGGCGACCAGTCACGTGGTTGTCGAGGGGGAAACCCTGTGGGCGATCGCGGCCAACTACTTCGGCGATCCGTTCCTGTGGCCGGAGATCTATCGCCTCAACACGGACGTGGTCGAGGATCCGCACTGGATCTTCCCGGGCGAGCAGCTCCGGCTGATGCCGATGCCGGAGCCCGAGGTCCAGCGGGATATCGAACCGGCTCCTGAGCCCGAGGTGCAGGAGGAGTCGATCGTCCGCGTGGCCCCACCGGAGTTGGCCGGCGCCGCGCCACCACCACCGCCGCCGTCGCAGATGGGGCCGACGATCTTCGTGCGCAGCGAACGCGGCACGGCCATCTCGACGGATGTCGGCCGCATCGAGCCCCGTCCGGTGAGCCGGGGGACGTTTTATGCCGCGGGATTCCTCACGGAGGGTGATGAGCTCCCGTGGGGCAGGATCACTGGCATCGTGGGCCGGGCGACGATCAGGCGAGTGCGCGAGTCCTCGTCGGCAATGGTCTACCAGGAGGTGGAAGTCGAACCGCCGCTGGGCGGGTCCTACGCGGTGGGTGACTCCCTCCTCGCGGCGCAGACGGGCGGCGCCGTACAAGGCTGGGGGCACATCGTGCGACCGAGCGGGCTCCTCGTCGTGCGGCGGGCTGGCGAGAACGGCCGAGTTATCGCCCAGCTGGTGCAGCAGTACAACTCAGTGAGTGACGGCAGCACGGTGCTCCCGCTCGAACCGTTCCGCGATCCGGGGCGGGTGGCGCCGGTGCCGACGGACATCGCTCTTACCGGCACGGTTGTGGCCTCGCGGGACGAGAACCCGCTGCCGGGCCAGCAGCGTGTGGTCTTCTTGGACGTCGGGCGGACCGACGGCGTTTCGCTCGGTGACGTGTTCGTGATGGAAGCCCCCGATCCCAGTGGGGCGGAGATGCGGATCGTCGGGACCCTGCAGGTGGTCCATCTGCGCGAGAATTCGTCGTCCGGTATCGTGATGGGCATTCGTGATTTGGGCGTTGGGACGGGCGCGGCGGTGCGCATCGTCCGCAAGATGCCGTCATAGATCAGAGGCGGGCGGTCTCCTAATTCCGCCCCAATCAAGGCAATCGAACTCGACGGCGGAACGGTCGCTTGCGGCCGTTCCGCTGTTGCGCGTGCGGTGTACACGGAGGCGCCGCGCCGCGGTAACTTTGGCGCGAACGACGAACCGATGACGGGAGCACATGACTGATCGAGTCTTGGTAACGGGTGGAGCGGGTTTCATCGGCTCGCACGTGGCGGACCGCTACCTCGCCGAGGGGTATGACGTGACCGTCCTCGACGACTTGTCCAGCGGGCGCCGCGAGAACGTCCCGCCGGGGGCGACGTTCCTGCAGGCGGATGTCCGTTCCGCCGAGGCGCGCGAACTGCTGGCGGACGGGGGCTTCACGGTCTTGAACCATCATGCGGCCCAGATGGACGTACGGGTCTCGGTCGAGGATCCGGGATTCGACGCGCAGGTCAACCTGCTGGGACTCGTCAACCTGTTGGAGGGGGCGCGCGCGGGGGGCACGCGGCGCGTCGTCTTCGCGTCATCGGGGGGGGTCGTGTACGGCGAGAGCGACGACCTTCCGCACCGCGAAACCGCGCGGCTTCTGCCCATCTCGCCCTACGGTGTGAGCAAGTTGGGGTCCGAGTACTACCTCGCCGCGTACACGCAATTGCACGGCATGCAGACGGTCGCCCTCCGCTACGCGAACGTGTACGGCCCTCGGCAGAACCCGCATGGCGAGGCGGGGGTGGTGGCCATCTTTTGCAGCCGCCTGCTCGACGGCCGCCCGATTACCGTGTTCGGTGACGGCGCGCAGACGCGCGACTACGTCTTTGTGAAGGACGTCGCCCGCGCCAACGTGGCGGCCACGCGGTGGACGCCACCCACGTTGCACACGATCGACGACGTCGCGGTCAACGTGGGAACCGGTGTGGAGACGAGCGTGCACGAGCTCGCCAAGGCGCTCTTCGCGGCGGTCGGGCGGGACGTGTCGGTGACGCACGCGCCCCCGCGTGCCGGAGAGTTGCTCCGGAGCGCCGTGGACGTGGGCAAGGCCGCGCGTGACTGGCAGTGGCACCCGGAGGTCGCGCTGCACGAGGGCCTTCGACAAACCTTTGAGTGGATAGCGGGAGAGCGCGAATGATCCTCCTTCAGGTGGGCGGCGCGATGCCCACGACGCCGTGGGAGTTGGTGACCAATTCGAGCCGCGCCACGATGATCGTCCTGACCGTCCTGGCCGTCTTCTCGGTGGTCAGCTGGTTTATCATCGTGCTCAAATGGGTGCAGCTTCGCGGTGTGCGGAAGCTGGGAGACCGCTTCTTCACGTCGCTCGAACGCACCAACCGGTTGGAGGACGCCTATCATGCCGTCATGAAGCTCCCGCCGTCACCCTACGGACGCCTGCTGCGCGAGGGCATCAACTTCTTCTCCGAGCTGCGGCCCGGTGCGCTTACGGAGGAACGTGGCAGCAAGGAAGGCGTGCTCAGTGCCACCCAGCTCGAAGTGTTGCGGATGATGCTCGCGAAGGAGGTGAGCGCGGAACGCGACCTCATGGCGAGGTTTATAGCATGGTTGGCGACCATCGGGTCGGTGAGTCCGTTGCTGGGGCTGCTCGGCACGGTGCTCGGCGTGATGGATGCCTTTTTGGGGATCGCCGCGGGAGGCTCCGGCAACATCTCGGCGGTTGCCCCCGGTGTCGCGGAGGCGCTCGTCACCACGGTGTTTGGACTCGCCGTCGCGATCCCCGCCGTGATCGCCTACAACCTCTTCGTGTCGCGCCTCGGCGCGTTCACGGGCGAGCTCGAGGGGTTTGCGCAGGAGATCGTCGGCACCATGGCGCGGGAGGGGAGAATCTGACATGCGCAAGTTCAGCGATCTCTCATTGTCGGCGGACATCAACGTGACGTCGCTGGTGGACGTGGCGTTCGTGCTGCTGATCATCTTTATGATCACCGCGCCGATCATGCAGGGAGGCGTGGACGTGCAGCTGCCCCGCGCGGAAGCCCGGCCGCTCCAGCCCAAGGAGGGCCTGGTCGTGTCGGTGGACCGTGAGGGGCGCATCTTCGTGGACGAAACGCCGTTGTCGATCGAGAGCTTTCGGGCGACGTTCCCGGCCATCGTCCAGGCGCGGAAGCCCAGCGGCGTGTATTTGCGCGCCGATCAGCGCGTGAACTACGGTGCCGTCGTGCGTGTCCTGGCCATCATGCGCAGCGCGGGAATCGGCGACGTGGGGCTCGTGGCCGAAGCGGAGGAACTTGGGAGGTGAAGTCTCCGCGCGTCGGGGGCCGACGTCGCGGCCGCTCCCGCGGGTCGGGGCTGGCCCTGGCGGGGTCCGTCGCGCTGCACGGGACCGCCGTCGTGGTGCTGTTCTCCGCGCCGGCGCTGCGGGACCGCATGGCGCCGCCGGTCTACCGTGTCGATTTGGTGGCGGCCCCGCGGGTGGCGACGGAGCAACGCCGGGCGCCGGAAGCCATACAGCGCCCGGCCGAGCGGCCGGCCCCCGTGGAGAATCAGCGGCCGCGGCGGACGTCCGTGGCGCCGACGCCCCCGCCCCCCACGCCCGCTCCGGCGGAAAAGGAGCCTGCGCCCCGCACCAACCCGGTGGAGGCGGCGCCCGACGTGGAACCCTCGACGGGAAGCGACGCCCATACCGTCAAGACGACCGGCGTCGAGTTCCCCCACCCGGAGTACCTGCGCAACATCGTGGCGCAAGTGTACCGGCAGTGGCAGCGACCACCGGGGAATGTGTCGTTGCGAGCCGAGGTCATGTTCTTCGTGCACCGCGACGGAACGATCTCGAACTTCCAGTTCGTGCGCCGCTCCGGAAATTTCGGCTTCGATCTCGAGGCGCAGGGGGCCATCGAGGCGGCGGCGCCGCACTTCGGCGCGCTCCCCGAGGGCTATGCGGCGGACGTGCTTCCGGTGAGCTTCTTCTTCGATCCCTCCACGGCGCGCTGACGTGGGTATCCTGAGGACTGGCATGTCAGGTGGCTGGCTCGCTCTGGCCCTCCCGCTTGCGGGCCAGACCGCGGCGGCGCAGGACACGGTGCCGCCGGTCGAGCAAGGCGTGCGGATCGGGATTACGTACACGCCCGGTGTGCGACCGGGGTTGCTGGTGTTGCGCGCGGAGGCCGGAGCCCTGGTGGACTCGGTGCAGGTGATTCTGCAGCGCGATCTGGACTACAGCGATCATTTCGAGATCATCGTGCTGCCGGGCGGCGAGCGACTCTATGCGACGCTCCACGCGCCCACCGACAGCGGCGGCGGGAATGGAACCCCCGCGCGCTTCGTCAACTACCCGCTGTATGCCACCTTGGGGGCGGATTTTGCCGTTGACGTCGAGCAGACCGGCGACGGCACGATCGCGGTGTCGCTCTACGACGTCCGGGGGGAGTCGGTGCGACGACGCCTCACGATCGCGGGAGACGATCCGGCGGCGCGGGCGTTCCGCATGTCGGTGCACCGTGCGGCCGACGAGATCGTCAGGGCCGTGACCGCGGAGCCCGGGTTCGCGGCGTCGAGCCTCGTGTTCGTCAGCGACCGCCGGGCGTACCGTGTCGATGCGGACGGGGCCGGCCTGACGGTCGTGTCGCAACCGGCCGACACGGCGTTTTCCGTGGACTGGGATCCCTCGGGGCGGCGCGTGGTGTACACGGCGCTGTACGAGCGGGGTGGACGGGTGGTGCTCCACGACTTCGTTGACGGTGGGTACCGCGTGTTGCAGCCCACCCTCACGGCGCTCAACTACACCCCGACGTTCTCTCCCGACGGTGAGCTGGTCGTGTTCGCGCGAAGCGATGCGGAGGGCACCGATCTCTATCGCTATAACGTGCGACGCGACTGTTGCTTACAGCGCTTGACGGTGGGGAGGTTCTCCGATAACCTTTCACCGACATTCAGCCCGGACGGACGGCAGATTGCGTTCGTTTCCACGCGGGCGGGGTTGCCGCAGATCTACGTGATGGCGGCGGACGGAACGGGGCAGGAGTTGTTCGCGCCGTTTGACTATGGGGAAACCGGCGCCTCGTATGCGCCGGAGTGGTCGCCGGACGGAACGCGGCTGGTGTTTCACCGCGACGTGGCCGGCAGTCCGCAAGTGTTCATCATGGAGACGCGGTCGCGGGTGGTGAAGCAGTTGACGAGTGCTGGGCGTAATGAGGATCCCACGTGGGCGCCGGATGGGCGCCACATCGCGTTCGTGTCGAGCCGCACGGGGACGCGCCAACTGTGGGTGATCGATGTGGAGACGGGGAGGATCCGGCAGCTCACGAGAATCGGCAACACGCGGTTGCCGTCCTGGTCCCCGCGGCTAACAGACGAGTTCGAACGTTAGACCTGGAGCGACGATGAAACTCAAGCATGCAATGACGCTGGGAGTCGTGGCGATGGTGCTGGCCGCGGCCTGTGGACGTCCGCAGCCGCCCGAAGTGGCGCCCGGACCGGATCCCGATTCGATCGCGCGCGAGCAGGCGCGCCGCGACTCGATCGCGCGCGAGCAGGCGCGCCGGGATTCGATCGAGCGGGCCCGGATGATGGAGGAGGAGCGTGTCGGCCGTGAGCGTGAAGCCGAGGCCGCGCGCATCGCCGCGATCACGCGCGAGGTGACCGAGATGCTCGGCCGTCGGGTGCACTTCGACTACGACAAGTCCGCGATTCGGGCCGGCGATGACACGGAGGTCCTGATGCAGAAGCTCGCCGTTCTCCAGGCGAATCCAGGGCTCCGCATCGAGATCGTGGGGCACTGCGACGAGCGCGGGTCTGACGAGTACAACGTGAATCTGGGCAACCGCCGCGCCATCGCCGCGCGCGATTTCCTGGTGAATCGGGGGATTGCCGCGGATCGCATCACGGTGATGTCTCGCGGGGAGGAAGACCCCGTGGACGCCCGGAGCAATGAAGAAGCCTGGGCCGCTAACCGGCGTGACGAGTTTCGGATCACGGCGGGCGGCGACCGGTTGGTCCGGCCGGGCATGTGAAGCGGCTGAGCCTGCTCGCAGCATCGACCAGCATCCTGCTCGGAGGATGCGCGCTCAAGAGTGATATTCGGCGGGTCGAGGGGCAGCTTCAGCGGATGCAGGAGATGCAGGTGGAGGCAGCCCGCGCCGATTCGGTGCGGGCTGCCTTGCTTGCGGAGATCATCGCCACGCAGCGGGAAGCTCTGGACTCTCTGGCGCAGCTGCAACGGCGGTTCATGAGCTTCCAGGGCACCATGCAGAGCGACATGACGTCGGTGCAGCGCCAACTCGTGCAGGTGCAGGAGCTCACGGGCCAAAGCCAGCAGCGGCTCACAGAGCTGCGCCGCCAGGTCGACCAGCGATTGAGCCAGGCGCCGCCCACCGTCAGTGGCGCCGCGCAGCCCGGCGACAGTGGTCGGATGGTGGCGCCGGGCGGGGCCGGCGGGCCGACCGCGCGGGAATTGCACGACCTTTCCCTCCAGCAATTGCGCCGGGGAAGCCCCACGACCGCCCGCGCCGGCTTCACGCAGCTGGTGAACGACTACCCTAGTGATCCACTGGCCGCGGATGCCTGGTTCTTCATCGGAGAGTCCTGGGAGTCGACGGCTCCCGACTCGGCCGTGCCTGCCTACGAGCGCGTGGCGCGGGACCACCAGGACTCGCGGCGGGCGCCGACGGCCCTTTACCGCCTGGGACTGCTGGCGGAGCGCCGCAACGATCGAGACGGGGCGCGTCTCTACTTCCAACGAGTGGTCGCTGGATACCCCCAGTCCGATGAAGCGGAACTGGCTCGGGCGAAGCTCAACACTCCCGAAGAGTAACGGTCGCCGGCCGGCCGGCGACGTGTTTCCCGGATGACCCGAGCCCGCGGACCGGCCGAGATGCCGTTCCTCGATCACCTCGAGGAATTGCGGTGGCGGATCATCTGGAGCCTGCTCGCCTTGATGGTGGGTGTGGTCGTCGGCTTCTACGCGGTCCAGCAGTGGGATCTGCTGGAGCTGCTGAAGCAGCCCGTCGCGCCGTATCTCCCCGAGGGCAAACTGCTGATCACGAAGCCGGCCGACGCGTTCATGATCACGATGAAGCTGGCGATTTTGGTCGGGTTCGTGCTCGCGGCGCCCGTCGTGTTGGCCCAGGCATGGCGGTTCTTCTCCCCGGCGCTGTACGAGCACGAGCGCAAATTCATCATCCCGATCCTCTGGGCCGCGGTGTTCCTGTTCATTGCGGGACTGATGATCGCCTATATCTGGGTGCTGCCCGCCGCGCTCAAGTTCCTCCTCATGTTCAACCGCGAGGACCTCAACACCATGATCGCCGCGAACGAATACATCTCGTTTGCGGTACAACTCATGGTGGCGTTCGGCCTGGTGTTCGAGCTGCCGCTCGTGATGATCATGCTCTCAGCGCTGGGTGTCGTGGAACCGAGGACGTTCGAGAAGCAACGTGCCATGGCCTATCTGGTGCTCAGCGTGGTGGCCGCCGTCGTCACGCCCGCCGACGTCGCGTCCATGCTGCTCATGCTCGGGCCGCTGGTGCTGCTGTATGAGGCCGGGATCCTGTTCGGCAAACTGGTCACTCGCCGCGGACGGACGATCGGAGCCGTCCTGCTCGCGCTGGCACTGGCCGCCGGGGCGGGAGCAGGCACCGCGCACGCACAGGAAGCCCAGCCGCCGCCGCGTGGACGGCGCCAGGTGGAGGGGGGCGGGGGCCCCCAGCAGGATTCACTCGCCCTCCCCCTCGACACCGCCGCCGCTCGCGCGCTCGGACTTCCCACGGCCCCCTCGCGAAGTTTGCCCCAACCGGACTCGATCATGCGAGCCCTGCTGACCCGCGAGGGGTTCATCGTCACGCGGTATGGCGGGGACAGCATCACGCTGTTCGGCGCCACCCGTGAGATCCTGCTGCGGGGCGCGGCTCTCGTCGAGCGGGAACAGAGCATCCTCGAGGCGGCGCGGGTGACCTTCCGCGAGGCCGAGTGCAGCTTGTACGCCGAAGGAGCGCCGGCGCTGTTTGACGGCGGAACGGTGCTGACCGGTGAGGGGATGCGCTACGATACGTGTCTCAGGCGCGGGCGCGTCGCCCAGGCCCTCACGAGCTTCAAGCAGTCGGGCGTGGAGTGGTTTCTGCGGGGTGGACTGGAGATCGATTCGGCGTCCACGCGCGTGTACGGAGCCAGCAACGACGTGACGAGCTGTAACCTCCCCACGCCCCACTACCACTTCTCGACCGGCAACATCAAGTGGGTCACCAATACCATCATGGTGGCGCGGCCCGCCGTGCTGTACATCCGTGACGTTCCGATCATGTGGCTGCCCTTCATCTTCCAGGACATGCGGCCCGGACGGCGCTCGGGCATCCTCGTCCCGCGCTTCGGTCTGTCGGACCTGATCCGGCCGAACGACGGATACCGGCGGCACGTCTCCAATATCGGCTTCTACTTCGCCGTCAACGACTACAGCGACGCGCAGATCTCGCTGGATTGGTTTGCCGGCAACTATCTCGGCGTCAATGGCCAGCTGCGCTATCGGTGGCTGGATCGGTTCGTCGCCGGGGGGCTGTCCGTCTCGCGCTTGTGGGAGGCCGGACTCGAAGGTCAGCCGGGATCGCGCTCGCTGCGATTGCAGTGGAACCACCAGCAGAGTTTCAACCAGCGCACCCGTCTCACCGCGGACGTGGATTACGCCACGAGTGCCCGCGTCGTGCAACGCAACACCGTGGACCCGTTCGTGCAGACCGCCACGCTGGGGAGCCGGATCAACTTCAACAAGCAGTTCTCGTGGGGGACCATGGCGCTGGGCGGGAGCCTCTCGCAGGATCTCAGTAACGGCGGGTCATCGCAGACGCTGCCCACGTTCAGCCTGACACCGCGGCCGCTCGATATCGGGACCCTGCTGACTTGGTCCCCGTCGGTCAGCGTCACGAACACCGTGACTCGCCATCAAGGCGCTGGGATCCCCCTCGCGGCGGCGCCGGTCGATGGAATCGTCACCACGGACACCCTGTTCCCGATCCGACGCCAATCCGACCTGCGGTTCAACACGCCCCTCCGGGTGGGGCGCTGGAACTGGCAGAACAGTTTTTCGATCAGCGATCGCTACACCAACACACCGATGGAGTTGGTTCTCCCGGACCCGGCCAACCCCGACGACTCGATCGTGCGCGTGTACGGGGAGGACTTTCAGACCGCGGTGGACTGGAACACGGGCATCAACCTGCCCACGCTGTTCGGGTCGACGTGGAAGCTCCAACCGTCCCTGGGCATCAGGAACACCACCGGCGGCGCGTTCCTGATCAGGAACCAGTACACGAACGGCGCGTTTGTCAGTCAAGGGAAACGGTTGTCGTTTGGGGCGAGCATGACACCGACGGTGTTCGGGTTCTTCCCCGGCGTCGGCCCCCTGGCGCGCATCCGGCACGCGGTCTCGCCCATCGTGTCCTGGAGCTATGCCCCCGAGGCCGAGGTCCCGGAGGCCTACGCACGGGCGCTCGATCCGCGCGGGCTGAACGTCCAGCGCACGAGCCCCGCGCTGCATCAGGTCAGCTTCGGTCTCTCGCAGACGATCGAGGGAAAGTTTCGGCTCGCGGAAGGCGACACGACGACCGACGAGCGCAACGTGCGGAAGATCAAGATTCTCTCGATCCAGACGAGTTCGGTGGCCTACGACTTCGAGCAGGCGAAGGAAGAGGGGCGCAACGGCTGGACCACACAACTCGTCGGGAACCAGTTCACGAGTGACCTCCTGCCCGGGTTCACGGTGAGTATGCAGCACGACTTGTGGAACGGGCCGGTCGGGTACGATTCCACCGCGTTCAAGCCGTTTTTGACGTCCGTGTCGGCGCGGTTCAACATCTCGGCGGCGACTATCCGCGGCATTGCGGGGCTCGTCGCCGGCCGAGAACCCGAGCCCGAGGATCTCGCCAACCCGCAGGACATGATCGAACCGGTGCAGCCGGCCGGGACCGCCACGGGTCCCACCACGCGGCTCGATCCGGCGTTGAACCGTGGGCTGGGGGCCAGCGGCGTGCGGCGGGGGCGGGGGTTCCAGGCCAGCGTTTCGTATGACGACCGGCGAGACCGTCCGAGGGCAATCGGTGACAGCCTCGAGGTGCGGCCGCCCAACCGGACCATGGGGCTCACGGTCGGGTTCTCCCCCAGTCCCAACTGGTCCGTGTCGTGGAACACGCAGTACAATCTGACGCTCAAGGAGTTTGGGCAGCACGTCTTGCGGCTCGACCGCGACTTGCATCGCTGGCGCGCGACCTTCGCGTTCACAAAGGCCCCGAACGGCAACTTCGCGTTCAACTTTTTCGTGACGCTGACCGACGAGCCCGAGATTCAATTCCAGTACGACCAGCGGACGGTGAGGCGAGCGGGAAGATAGAAGATGGTAGGAGAGTAAGAGTAGGAGAGTACGGCGGGTGATGAGAGCCAGCATGGCATGGCAATCTCCTTCTCTTACTCTCTCACTTTCTTACTCTCCTACCATTCTTCAAACCCGTCCCTTTTTCCGGACACATTGCAGTTCGTGACGTTGCGTAAGCTATTGGCGGACAATATTTTACGTTCCTTGTACGCGTGGCACGGTCGATGCGCTTGGCGATTGCGAATCGATGATCGGGGAGGCGAATTCATGAGGCGAATCTCGTTGGTCCTTCTGCTGCTGCCGGTTCTGGCGGCGTGCAGCGACTTGTTCGACGGGGTTCCGGCGCCCTCCAACCTCGTGTACGTCTTGGAGCCGAGTGGCCTGCCGGAGGCCCCCGCGGGACTCCTGCTCCTGTGGGACGGCGTGCCGACCAACGATCTCCTGGCGTACCGCGTGTACTCGCGGCGAACCACGGCGTCGGAGTTCGGGTTGCGGGGGGAGACCACGTCGCCATCGTTCCACGACGCCGGGCTGCCGCACCTGGAGTACTACGTGGTGGCCGTGAATCTGGAGAACGCAGAAAGCAGCCCCAGCAACACGGTGGTGGTGGACGAGCGTCTGCGGCTGGACAGTCCCGATTGGATCGAGAGCGTGAGCCTCGATCGGGCGGTGATGCTGTACTGGTCCGACAACCCCTTCATCGACGAACCCACGGGCTTCAGACAGTATCGGGTCTACAGTGCGTTCTACGATCTGGACGCGGATCTGTGCGGCGACTTCGCGCTCGAAGGCACGACGGTCTCGCCCGAGTTCTTCGTGGGGGAACTCACCAATGGCAGCCCGCGGTGCTTTGGCGTCTCGGCCGAGAGCGTCGAAGGGTGGGAAAGCGTGTGGTCGGACCTGCGTGCGGATACGCCGCGTCCCGACGTGCACAACGAGGTCATGTACGCCTTCGAGGCCGATCAATCCGTGAGCGGGTTCCGGTTCGAGTTGGGGACGGCGCTCGGCGTGGTCTCCAGCGGCCTTCGCTCAGACATGGATTTTCGCGTCACTCGCGACGGTAGTGGGAACTTCTACTTCCAGCCCATCAGGGTAGGTACGTCCGTCGTGCCCTATGGCACCGGCCCGATCGAGGACCTGACCGAGATCGACGTGGCGCCCGCGGCGGGGTATGCCCGCGCGGACCTGCTCATCCTGCCAGGGTACGGGTACGTCTTCCAGATGGACGACGGGGATGGGTTCTACCGGTATGGGGCCATTCGCGCGACCCACGTCGGCGCGGACCTCATCATCTTCGACTGGAGCTACCAGACCGATCCCGGGAACCCGGAGTTGGTGCGTGGACCCGAGGGAGCGCCCGGCACGATCGTGAAGCCCTAAGTACGCTGGGCACTGCGAGGCGGCTGGACGGCGCCGATCCCGGGGGTCGGCGCCGTCGTGGTTTCCGCGCATTCCGAGTCACGCGGCGGCGCCTATATTCCCCGCTATGACTCAACGAGTGATCCTGACGGGAAGCGCGCTCACGCTCGACGACGTAGTCTCGGTGGCACGCGGCACGGTCGTGGTGGAAGTGGATCCGACGGCCGCGGCCGCGGTGGACGCGACTCGAGCGCGCCTCGAGCGCGCCGTGCAGGCCGGTGATTCGATCTACGGGATCAACACGGGCTTTGGCAGGCTCGCCTCGGTGCGGGTGGCCCCGGAAGACATCCAGGCGCTGCAACGCAACCTGATCGTCTCGCACGTCGCCGGCGTCGGCGCGCCACTTCCCACGGACATCGTGCGGGCGGCCATGGTGCTCCGCGCCAACGTGCTGCTCCGCACGACCAGTGGCGTGCGCTCGCTCTTGGCCGCCCGCCTGGCGGAGGTCCTGAACGCGCGGATTCACCCCGTCGTGCCCGAGCAGGGAAGCGTGGGCGCGAGCGGCGACCTTGCACCGCTGGCGCACATCGCCTATGCGCTGCTGGGCGAAGGGGACGTGTTCGTCGGAGACGACCAGATGGCCACACGTCCCGCGGCGTGGGCGCTCCGCGATGCGGGCATCGAACCGATCGTGTTCCAAGCCAAGGAAGGCCTCGCGTTCATCAACGGGACACAGGTGCAGACGGCGGTGCTGGCGTTGCTCCTCCACGACGCGCGCAACCTGTGGTACAGTGCGCTGGCGGCCGCCGCCATGAGCCTCGAGGCCTTGATGGGCACACCCGTGCCGTTCGAGGCGCGGATCCACGACGCGCGGCCGCACCCCGGTCAGCAGGAAGCGGCTCGGGTGCTCAGAGAGCTGTTGGAGGGAAGCGAGATCCGAGAGTCGCATCGCGCCGATGATCCGCGCGTGCAGGATGCTTACAGCCTCCGCTGCACGCCGCAGGTGCTGGGCAGTGTGCTGGACGCGCTGGACTTCGCCGAGCGCACCGCGGCAATCGAACTCAACGCGTCCACGGACAACCCGCTCGTGTTCGGCGATGACGTGGTTTCGGGCGGCAACTTCCACGGGCAACCGATCGCGCAGGCGCTCGATATCGTCACGATCGCGCTGACGACGCTGGCGGGGCTCTCGGAGCGACGGCTGGAGCGATTGGTGAACCCCGAGCTGTCGCAGGGGCTCCCGGCGTTCCTCGCCCGGCGTCCGGGTCTGCATTCGGGTCTCATGATGGCGCAGGTCACCGCGGCGGCGCTGGTGGCGGAATCGCGCACGCTCTCGACGCCGGCCAGTGTGCAGTCCATCCCGACCGACGGCAACCAGGAAGACTTCGTGCCGATGGGGATGGCGGCGGCCTTCAAGGCTCGGCGCGTCCTGGCCAACGCGCGGCGGGTCGTGAGCTGCGAGCTGATCGCCGGCGCGGAAGGATTGGAGTATCGCAAACCACTGGCTCCCGGCGCGGGGGTCGCACGCGTGTACGAGCGGGTGCGGGCGGTGGTCGCGCCCGCCGAAGGAGACCGCGCGCTCAGCCCGTTGATCGAAGCAATCGCCGGGGTCTTGGAAACGGAGGCGCTGCCATGACGGCCCGCACCATCACCGCACCGCGTGGCACGGCCATCTCGTGTCGCGGATGGATTCAGGAAGCCGCGCTGCGGATGCTGATGAACAATCTCGATCCGGCGGTCGCCGAGCGTCCTGACGACCTCGTCGTGTACGGCGGAACGGGGCGCGCGGCCCGCAGCTGGGCCGCGTTCGACGCGATCGTCGGCGCGCTGCGTTCGCTGGCGAACGACGAGACGCTCCTGGTGCAGTCGGGCAAACCCGTGGGTGTCTTCCGCACGCACGAGGACGCGCCGCGCGTGTTGATCGCCAACGCCAACCTGGTTGGGCGGTGGGCGTCGTGGGAGCGGTTCCGGGAACTCGAGCGGGCCGGGCTCACGATGTACGGTCAGATGACCGCGGGCAGCTGGATCTACATCGGCACGCAGGGGATTCTCCAGGGAACCTACGAGACGTTCGGCGCGGTCGCCCGCCGGCATTTCCGCGGCTCGTTGGTGGGTCGGACGGTTGTGACGGGTGGCCTCGGGGGCATGGGAGGAGCGCAGCCCCTCGCGGCCACGATGAACGGGGCCACCATGCTGGCCGTCGAGGTCGACCCGCACCGCATCCAGCGCCGGCTGGAAACCCGCTATCTCGACGAGATGACCGAGTCGTTGGACGACGCGTGGGAGCGGGTGTCCACCGCGGCGCGGCAGGGACGAGCGCTCTCCGTGGGGTTGGTGGGGAACTGCGCTGAGGTGCTGCCGGCCATGGTGGCGCGAGGAATGACCCCTGATGTCCTTACGGATCAGACCTCGGCGCACGACCCGCTGAACGGATACATCCCGGTGGGGCTGGACGTGGAAGCGGCCGCGGCCCTGCGGGCGACCAATCCCGAGGAGTATCTGCGGCGCGCCCGGGGCTCGATCGCGGACCACGTACGCGCGATGCTGGCGCTGCGGCGCCAGGGGTCCGTGACGTTCGACTACGGCAACAACCTCCGCACCGAGGCGCTCGATCAGGGCGTCGCCGACGCGTTCGACATCCCGGGATTCGTGCCCGAGTACGTGCGACCGCTGTTCTGTGAGGGACGCGGACCGTTTCGCTGGGTGGCGCTTTCGGGAGATGCCAAGGACATCCATCGCACCGACGATCTCGTGCTGGAGTTGTTCCCGGACAACGAGCACCTCGTCAGGTGGATCCGCATGGCCCGGGAGCAGGTGGCGTTCCAGGGGCTGCCGGCACGGATCTGCTGGCTGGGGCAGGGTGAGCGGGCCGAGTTCGGCGTGGCGATGAACCGGCTGGTGGAGAAGGGGGAGCTCGCCGCGCCCATCGTCATTGGCCGCGATCATCTCGATACCGGGTCGGTGGCGTCGCCGTTCCGGGAAACGGAGGGCATGCTGGACGGCTCCGATGCCATCGCCGACTGGCCGATCCTGAACGCGCTGCTCAACACCGCCTCGGGCGCGTCCTGGGTGTCGTTTCACCACGGCGGTGGCGTCGGCATCGGGAACAGCCTCCACGCGGGGCAGGTCATCGTCGCGGACGGGACGCCCGATGGCGCCCGGCGGCTCGAACGCGTGCTGACCAACGATCCCGGCATCGGGGTCGTGCGGCACGCCGACGCGGGGTACGAAACGGCCATCGCCACGGCTCGCCGCCATGGGCTGCGACTTCCGATGACCGAGGTGGCGGACTGAGCACGATCCTCGCCGGAGCTTCGCAGGTCGTGACGTGTCGCGGCCCGGCGCGCGCGCGGCGGGGAGCGGAACAGGCGGACCTGGAGGTGCTGGACCACGCGGCCGTCCTCGTGACGGACGCCGGCGCGATCGGCGCGGTCGGCCCCCTGGCCGAGCTGAGGCAGCGCGATCGCGGCGCGCGAATCCACGAGATCGAGGGCGTGCTGTTCCCGGGGTTCGTCGACTGCCACACCCACGGCGTGTTCGGGGCGGCGCGGACGGCCGATCACGAGCGGCGCGCGCGCGGGATCGGCTACAAGGCCATTGCGGCGGCCGGTGGCGGCATCCTTGCGTCGGTCGGTGACGTGCGCCAGCGCACCGAAACCGACCTGATCGACCTGACGCGGCGGAGGCTCCAGCACCTCCTGGCCCTCGGGACGACGACGGTGGAGGTCAAGTCGGGCTACGGGCTGGATCTCACGACCGAGTTGAAGCAGCTCAGGGTCATCCGGGCGGTCGCGGACGTGGGGCCCTCGCTGGTACCCACGTTCCTCGGGGCGCACGAGGTGCCGCTCGAGTACCGTGACCGGCCTGACGAGTACGTGGAACTCGTCACTCGGAAAATGCTCCCGGCGGTGGCCCAGCAGGGACTGGCGCGGTTCTGCGACATCTTCTGTGAACCGGGCGTGTTCACGGTCGCGCAGAGCAGGCGGGTACTCTCGGCGGCGGTGCGCCACGGGTTCCTGCTGAAGATCCACGCCGACGAGCTGGATGGGTCGGGCGGCGCCGAGCTCGCCGCCGAGCTGGGGGCGGTGAGTGCCGACCATCTCGCGGCCGTATCGGACGAAGGCATCGCGGCCCTGGCCCGTGCGAGCACCGTCGCCGTCCTGCTTCCGGGTACGATGCTCTTCTTGGGGCAACGGACGCAGGCTCCTGCCAGGCGACTCATCGAGGCGGGTGCCGCGGTGGCGCTCGCGACGGATTTCAATCCGGGAAGTTCCCCCGGCCTGAGCCTCCCGCTCATGGCGACGGTGGGGGTATCCCAGCTGCGGATGCTCCCGGCGGAAGCGGTCATCGCCATTACCGCCAATGCCGCCGCCGCCATCGGGGAGGCCCACACCCGCGGACAAATCGCCCCGGGCTTCCGGGCCGATCTCACGCTGGTCAGCGTCCGAGACTGGCGAGAGCTTATGTACTGGTATGGCACGAACTTGGTGAGCGAAGTGTGGGTGCAAGGCACGGCTTGTCACCCACGTGAGGCAGACCTACATTTTCTTGTCTGAGGCCGACTGGCGCCTCACTCTGATACATCACTCACCATTGGCCGGTAGAGGCTCGCCCTGAACGTCGAAAAGGCGAAGGACAAGGCCCGTAAGCTCGAGCAGAAGGAGCAGTGGCAGCCAGCTCTCGATCAATACGTCAAGATCATCGAGGAGTTGGATGGAACGCCTGAACTGGACAACGATCTCGGCTTGTTCAATAAGGCGGGCGATCTTTACCAGAAGCTCGGCAACGTCAGTTCGGCCGTAGATGTGTGGGAGCGCGCGGCCAATCGGTACGCGGAAAGCGGGTTCCCCAACAACGCGATCGCGCTGTGCAACAAAATCCTCCGGGCGTCCCCCGGACGCACGCCGGTCTATCTCAAACTCGCCAAGCTGATGACCGAGCGGGGCTTCGTGGCCGAGGCGAAGCGCAACCTGCTCGAGTACGCGCAGCGCATGCAGAACGCCGGCAAGATGGAGGATGCGTTCCGCGCGTTGAAGGAGTTCGCCGATCTCTCACCGCACAACGAGGAGATCCGACTGCTCCTGGCCGAGCAACTGAAGCAGGCCGCGCGCACCGACGAGGCGCGCGATCAGTTGAACAAGCTCTATTCGGAAGTCGGAGGCAAGGGAGCCCGCTCCCGCGCGACCCTCGATCGGATGAAGGCGATCGATCCCAGCTTTGACGAGCGCGCCGTGCCGGCGGCCCAGCGGTCGGGGCGAGGCCCGCGCAGTGACGATTTGATCTTCATCGACCTGGATACACCGACGGGAACCGAGGAGCCGGAGGTTGAGAAGGAGGGCGCGGCGCCCATGCTCGAGATCGAGACCACTTCGCTCGCCGACGACGGCGACGAGGTCGCGATCGCAGCGGCTCCCGCGCTGGAGATCGAGTCCACGTCGCTCGCGGACGATGCGGAACCCTTCGAGGTCGAAACGACCTCGTTGATCGAGGACGACGCGGCGGCCGCCGACGTCCCGATGTTGGAGATCGAGACGACGTCGCTCGCGGAGGATGACGTGGTGGGGGTGGCGGAGCACGATGAGAGCAGCCCGGTCAACGGGCTGCCCATCGCGCGGGGATCTTCGGAGTATCTCTCCAGCGAGCTTCTCGATCTGGACGCGGAGCCGATCGACGAAGAGCCGGCCGCCGCCGAGCTGGAGATGATAGAGCTGGAGGCGGAAGTGCCCGCGGCGGACGGTCCGGCGCCGGACGTCGAGTTGGCGAGCCTCGACCTGGACATCGACCTCGAGCTGGACATGCCCGAAGTCGCGGCGCCGCCGGGGGCCGAGGAGAAGCCGGAGCCTGCCGCGGGCGTGCCGGACCTGGATCTCGAGGGCTTCAGTTTGGAGGAAGAGGTCGAGGAGGAGATTGGGGAGGCCGTGGTGGCGGACGTGCCGGACCTCGAGTTCAGCATCGAGACTCCATCCGAGCCCTCGGTGGAAGCGGAGGCGGAGGGGGGGCTCGCGCTCGAGCCGGCGGCGTTGGGTGTGGCAGACCTCGAGGACATGGTGGCCTCGGATCCCGAGGACCCGCGGCTGCACCGTCAGTTGGCCGAAGCCCTGATGGAGGCCGGCGACCGCGAGCGCGGGCTCGAGGAGCTCGACATCACGCTCGGCATGTACGAGGCGAGTGAGGAGTGGTCGAACGCCGAAGACGTGGTGGACGAGGCGCTGCGGCTCGAGCCGAACAGCGTGCGACACCACCAGAAACGCGTGGAATTCGCATTCCGGCGGAACGACAAGAGTCGCCTCGTGGACGCCTATCTTGGCCTGGCGGATGCGTTCTTCCGCATTGGGAACACGGATCGCGCGCGTGCGGTGTACCGTCGAGTGCTCGAGCACGACCCGGACAACGAGTCCGCCAAGACGGCGCTGGAGACGCTGGAGCCCGCGGTGCCCGAGTCCGCTGCTCCGAGTGCGGCGCCACCGGCGGCCGTGGCGGCCGCCGAGGGAGACGAAGGTCAGTATATCGATCTCGGGGCGTTTCTCCTGGATGACGAGCCGCAGCTCAAGGATACGAGGATGCGGATCGAGGAGGAGGAGCCCTCGGGTGACGAGGCGCGGGACTTCGACGAGATGCTGTCCGCGTTCAAGAAGGGTATCGAGGCCAACGTCGCCGAGGAGGATTGGCAAGCCCACTACGACCTCGGAGTGGCCTTCAAGGAAATGGGGCTGCTGGACGAGGCGATTGCCGAGTTCCAGAAGGCCCTGCGTGCCAGTGAAGGCCGGCTGCGCGCGGCGGAAGCGCTGGGGTCCGCCTTCTACGAGAAGGGGCAGTTCTCGGTAGCCGCCACGGTGCTGCGCCGCGGGATCGACGGCGAGGCGGGATCCGACGAGTCCAAGATCGGGTTGCTGTACTGGCTTGCCCGCTGCGAAGAGGAGCAAGGACGCGTCGCCGAGGCGCTCGACGTGTATCAGCGGGTGTTCGCCGTCGATATCAAGTTCCAGGATGTCGGGGAGCGCGTGAAGCAGTTGTCGCAATCCGGTTCCTAACCGTGGCACCCCAACTCGCCCCGGTAGCGCTCGCCACGATTCAACAGCCCGTCAAAACCGAACTCGAAGCGGTCTTCGACAGGCTGGGTCTGATCATCGAGTCGGACTTTCAGATGATCGCGGACGTGAACGCGCACCTGTTGCGTATCCGCGGCAAGCTGTTCCGCCCCACCATTGTCCTCCTCTCGGCCAAGGCGACGACCGACCTCGAGGAGCGGCACGTGCCGCTCGCGGCGGTGGTCGAGTTGATCCATCTCGCCACGCTGATCCACGATGATTCGGTTGACCACTCGGTGCTCCGGCGCGGCCAGCCGACCGTCAACTCGCTCTTCAGTCACCAGATCGCCGTGATCATGGGGGACTACCTGTATTCCCGGGCCATCGTGGAGCTGGTGAAGCTCAACGACCTCGATCCGCTCCGGGTGATGAGTCGGGTGACCAACGAGATGACGGTGGGTGAGATGCGCGAGATCGAGGCGCATGACGTGCTCGATTTCACCGCGGCGCAGTACGATCGGCTGATCGATGCGAAGACGGCGTCCCTGATGTCCGGCGCCGCCGAAGTCGGCGCCGTGGGTGCGCCGCCGGCACAGCGGGCGGCCCTCAAGCGGTATGGCCGCGCGCTCGGCATGGCGTTCCAGATCGCGGACGACGTGCTGGACTATATGGGTGCCGAGGAATTGATCGGCAAGCCGACCGCGCTCGATCTGCGCGAGCACAAGATCACGTTGCCCCTGATCGCTGCGTTGCCGGAGATGAACGCGCCCGAGCGCGCCACCGTCGTGGAGCTGATGCGGAACCCGGCCCCCTCGGACGAACACATCCAGGCGGTCATGGAGGCCGTGGCTCGCCGCGGGGGGATCGAGGCCGCACTGGCGCGTGCGCTGGAGTTTGCGAACGCCGCCCACGCGGAGCTGGAACACCTGCCGCCGAGCAAGGCGCGCGATGCACTCGGGGACGCGATCGCCTACGTGGTGGACCGGCAGAGCTGACAGTGGCGATCGGTCCCCGCCGCCCGTTGTTCTATCTCTCCGTGCTGGCCGGTGGGTTCGTCCTGGGCGGGTTCCTCTCGGCGCTGCTGAAGCGCTTCTTGCCCGAGGGTCCGGCCAAGGAGTTCTTTACCTGGACGGTGGCTCCGTCGATCGGGCCCTTTTCACTCGACTTGATTATCTTCAGTCTTACGCTCGGGCCACTGACGCTGCAAGTTTCGCTGCTGGGATTGGTTGGGATCGTGCTCGCGTACTTGCTCGCCCGTTCGCTCTTTTGAGGCTCTCATGCTGGTAATACTCCCCATGCTCGGAAACATCGGACTTCCTGAACTCCTGCTGGTCTTCGGATTCGCCTTGTTGTTCTTCGGCGCCAAGCGGCTGCCGGAGATCGGCTCGTCGCTGGGGAAGGGGATCAAGGAGTTTCGCAAGAGCATCAAGGAAGTGCGCAACACCATCGAGGAAGACGACACGCCGCCCGCGCGGCAGCTGGACGCCCCCGGCTTGGGGAACAACGTGGACACGAAGTCGCGGGACGGGGAGCCGAAGCGACTGTCGGACTGAGCGCCCCTCCCCCTATCCTCCGAACGGCAGCGCCGGCTGTTGGCGCGCGGCCTTTGCCAAGGCCTCGCGCCGGTCGACGATGGTGGCGTTTTTGCGGAGAGCGGTGAGGAACAGCTGCACCCGTGCTTGCTGCTCCTGCTGAAGGAGCTGTGCCCGCAGGGTCTCCTTCTCCGCTTCGAAGCCCTCACGGGTGGCCTCGCTGCGCGCGGTCGGCTCAACGAAGTAGATCCCGAAATCCGTCACGAACGGACCACCGGCTTCCCCGAGCGGGAGGCCGAACGCGGCCCCGACGGCCTCAGGGGCGTCCCGCAGTATCGGACCGGGGTTGAGTCTGGTGAAGCTTCCGAGCTGGCGCACGGCGAGGTTACGGCTCCGCGCGGCGGTTTCGAGCGGCGTACCGGCGTCGAGATCCATCCGAACGCTGTCGGCGACGGCCCGGGCGAGAGCCGCCTTCTTCTCGATCCGCACCTCGCGCGCCACGGTCGTACGCACCTGGTCGAGCGGGGGGACGCCCGCATTCTCCAGGCTATCCAGCCGGAACACGTAGAACGCATCCTCGGTCTCGATAATCGGCGACGTCTGTCCCACGATCGCTTCGAAGGCCCATACGCCCGCGTCGGGCACGGGCAGTCCGGCTACCCGCGCTCGGTCACCCTTGCGCACGCGCCCCGCGGACACCACGGGCAGGCCCATCCGCGCGGCGGCGGAATCGAGTTGCTCCGGCGCCTCCTGCTCCGCACCGATGAAGTCCAACGTGTCGGCCCGTGCATCGACCTGTTCCAGGTGATTGCCCTGCAGCTCGATCGGGATCAGGATGTGACGGGCATGAAACGAACCGGCGGTCCGCGACTCCAGCCGGATGAGGTGGTACCCGAACTGCGAGAGCACCGGGCCGGAGAGTTGTCCCGGCCGGAGTGCCATCGCGGCTTCTTCGAACTCAGGGACGAAGGTCCCGATCGGTTGATCGCCGAGGTCGCCTCCCGCCACCCGCGACGTCGAATCCGCCGATTCCCGCTGGGCCACGGCGGCGAAGTCCGTTCCCGCCGCGATCTCCCCCCGCAATTCCGCCACGCGCCGGAGCGCCGCGGCGCTGTCGGATGCGTCGGGCCGGCGCGGCAACTCGATGTAGCTGAGATACGCGCCGGCGGGTTGCTCGAGATCGCTCCGGTGCTCCCGGTAGTATCTCTGCAACTCCTCGTCCGACACGGCGATCTCCGCGTCGGGCACGAGCGCCGCTGGTATGATCGCGACGACGTTCGCAGTCGCGGAGTCCATCCGATCGCGGTAGGCCCGCCACAGGCGCCCTTCGGAGATCTCCACGTCGGCCACCAGTCGCGCGAGAAGTTTGGCCATGGGGATCTCGGACCGGTATCGGGCCTCGAGGGCGAGGGTGAAGTTCGGATCGGCACCGGACGTGAGGTACCGGCGGTATTTCTCCATGTCGAACTGCCCGTTTTCGTCCTGGAACGCCTCGATCTGCTGAATCTCGTAGAACGGCGCGTTCAGCAGGTTCTGACGCACTTCCTCGTCCGTGACGCCGATGCCCCGACGCGTGTACTCCGTCTCGAGCAGCACCTGTTGGACGATCTCATCGACCACCGCGTCTTCCAGCGCCCGTTGATCCTCGAGGGTCACGGCCGGCGGATTGCCCTGCTGGCGTTGGATTTCCTGCGCGTTGCGAACGGCCTGATAGAACGACTGCTGGTCGATCTTGCGACCGTTGACCGAGAGGAGGTCCGCGGCGAGCCCCTGGTTCGATTGGCCGGTGACATCCATGCCGACGTCGAAGACCATCCACGCGACGAACGCCACGGCAAGCACCAGCATGAGCCAGCGGGCGCTGGCTCGCATTGTTCGCATCATGAGTGATTATCTACTCCGCATCCCGGTCGGCATCGAATCGAACGAGGTACGCGCTCGGCCCCTTCGCGGGGACCGCTTATCGCACCCCACACAAAGTGCCGCGCACCGTGCCTTGTGCACCGTGCGCGCCCCCGTCACAACCCACCCCCAAAAACGCGGCTAAGTGTAAGTGCCACAACGTCAAAACTCAAGCGATCACGGTCGTGGTTCCGGTTGACAGTCTCCTCTGACGGGCACTAACTTCGACCCGCACACTGAACTCCTCGAACCTGCCGGCACCATGGCCTATCAGCGCGAAGTCGAAAAGCTGGAGCAGCGCTTCAACGAGAAGCCCGAGCAGTGGTTTGCGGCGCTCGCCGACGCGTACCGGAAGAACGGCGATCTCGATCTCGCGATCGACGTTCTCCAAGCCTGGATTCCCAAGCGCCCCAGCTACACGTCGGGCCACATCGTGCTCGGTCGCTGCTTTCTGGACAAGGAGCAAGACACCGAAGCTGAACAGACGTTCCGGCAGGTGATCGAACTGGACCCCGAGAATATCATCGCGCTCAAGTCGCTGGCGGAGATCGCGGCGCGCCGGAATGTGACCGCGGAAGCGCGGGATTGGTTGACCCGTCTCCTGGAGGCGGATCCCATGAACGATGAGGCCCGCGTGGCGCTGGCGGCACTGCCCGCGGGGGACGCACCGGAAGCGGCTCCGGTCGCCGAGGAGGCGGCCGGCGGGTTTGGGCTCGGGATCGACCTGGGGGAGGAGCCGGCGACCGAAGCGGTCGCCGCGGAGCAGCAGGTGGCGGGGTTCGAGGCGACGACGCACGAGCCGGAGCTCGAGATGCCGCCCGTGGATATCGGGGACCTCGCTCCGGAGCCCGAACCCGCCGGGCCACCCGCCGGAATGGCGGAGGAAGCCACGATGATGATGGGTGGGGCGCCCGCCGAGCCCTTCGCGCCCCCGGAAGAGGAACCGGCTGCCGCGGCGCCCGCGGGCGAGCCCGACATCCCGTTCGACGCGCCGACGGTCATCGAGGGACTCAGCATCTCGCAGATACCGACGCAGCCGATGGAGCCGGTGGAGGGCTCGACCGGAGAAGAAGCCACGGTCACGGAGATGGCGGCGTTCACGTTCGAGACCGAGGAGCCGCCGCCCGACGTGGCGCCCGCAGAGGGATTCGTCCAGGTGGACGGCGCGGCGGTGGAACCGGCCGAGCCCGTTTCCAAGCAGTCGTTCGATGAGGATCTCGACTGGGATGAGGGCGATCGCACGTCCAAACAGGTGACACAGGCGGATGTGGCGGAAGCCGAGCGGCAGCACGCCGAGGGATTCGTTACGGTGGATGGGGCGTCGGAAGAGGCGGGTGAGGCGCTCGAGGTCGAGAACTACGAGACAGCCATCGAGATGACCGAGGGCGAAGCGCCCGCGCCGGTTGGGGCCGGCGACGTTTTCCAGGACGACAGCTTCGGGGCGGATTCCCTGGAGGTCATGGGAGACGTTGACGAAGAACTGGTGGGGGACGCCGCCGGCTACGACGACGACGCGACGGTACGCACTGATGCGAGCGCACTGGTGGCGGCAACGGCGGCGCACGAGCAATCGCTCGACCTGATCATGCCGGACGACGCTGCCGCTGACATGACCACGCGGGAGCCCGACGCGGGCGATATCGACCTGCCTCTCGAGGGAGGGCATGACGCACCGGTGCTTACCCAGACGATGGCCGAGGTGTACCTGCGCCAGGGTCACGTGGCGCAAGCGCGCGAGATTCTGGAGCGACTGCTGGCCCGTGACCCGTCGGACGACGGCATCCGGGCGAAGCTCGCCCAGCTCGATGCGCCGGCGGCCGCGCCCGCTCCCGGCGGAGCGGCGGCGACGCGCGCCGCCCGATTCTCGGTGGCCGTGACGGGCGGAGTCTCCGCGCGCGACATGCTGGCGCGCATGGCGGGCACTGAAGCGCGTGTGCCCCGTGCTCGGCCCAGCGTTCGCCCGGCGCAGTCACGGTCGTCGTTCGACGCCTTCTTCGGCGAGGCGTCATCGCCGCCCGCGCCCGCGCCGGTGACGGAGGCCGACGCGGAAGACCCGGACAAGGGCGGCGGCGGCGACGGTGGCGATTTCACCGATTGGCTGAAGGGGCTCAAGACCTAGGTGGGGTGCACGCGCGCCTCCGGAGGACCGGGCTTGCACACGTCCGGCTGGACCCGGTCACTCCTGCGGCGCTGCGGTTCTTCCGCACACCTCCCGCCTGGACCCGGCCCCTCCTCCGGCGCGCTGCAGCTCCCCCGCCGGCGATTCTGGCCCGCCTGGACCCGGTCACTCCTCCGGCGCGCTGCAGCTCCCCCGCCGACGATTCTGGCCCGCCTGGACCCGGTCACTCCTCCGGCGCGCTGCAGTTCGTCGACACGGCGGCATCACGGCGCGAGGCAGGGAACTGACGCGCGCCTCCGGAGGACCGGGTCTGACGGCGGAGGGCCTCCGGGCGCGTGGAGGCCCGCCCGTCTCCTCCGGCGCGCTGCGGCTCCCCCGCCGGCGATTCTGGCCCGCCTGGACCCGGTCGCTCCTCCGGCGCGCTGCAGTTCGTCGACGCCGCGGCATCACGGCGCGAGCCATGGAACTGACGCGCGCCTCCGGAGGACCGGGTCTGACGGCGGAGGGCCTCCGGCCGCGCGGCGAAACGCCGTTCTCCTCCGGCGCGCCGCCTACACTTTTCCCGGCTGAGCGGCGCGGATGTTGATCGCTGTCCTGAACGGTCCCAATCTCAACCTGTTGGGTTCACGGGAACCCGACGTGTACGGGACGACGACGCTGGGGGACGTGGAGCGCCTGGTGCGCGGGCGCGCCGAGGCGCTTGGCGTGGACATCAAGTGGCGGCAGACGAACCACGAGGGTGCGTTCGTGGAGATGGTGCAGGAGTTGTCGGGCACGGCCGACGGCGCGTTGGTGAACGCCGCGGCGTTCACGCACACGTCCGTGGCCATTCGGGATGCGCTCCTGGCCGTCAACGTCCCCTTTGTGGAGGTTCACCTGAGCAACATCTTCGCGCGCGAGGAGGCGCGGCGGCGCTCCGTGCTCGCGGACCTGGCGGTGGGCCTCGTGGTGGGGTTCGGGCCGCGGAGCTACGTGCTTGGTCTCGAGGCGCTCGTTGCCCACGTCCGCGACCGTGGGGTCTGACTCCCGTCTGGCGGCGCGGCGGGAGACGCTGATTCGCCGACTGGACGAGCGAGGGCTGGACGGCCTCATCGTCACCCACCTGCCGAACATCCGCTACCTGACGGGCTTCACCGGGTCGGCCGCCTTGCTGTTGGTGCTGCCCGCGGAGACCGTGCTGCTGACCGACTTCCGGTATCGGACCCAGGCGGCCGACGAGGTGGGAGACACCGCCAGGACGGAGATCGTCTCGTCGGACATCTGGCAGCGCCTCGCGAAGGTCACGGGCGAGTTCGCGGGGGTGCGCACGCTCGGCTTCGAGGCCGATCACGTGACGGTGTCCGACCTGGAACGGTGGCATGCCGACGGATCCGCGATCCAGCGCCGCCCGACGAAGGGACTGGTGGAGGAGCTCAGGGTGCGGAAAGACGCTGGGGAGATCGGGGCCGTTCGAGCGGCGGCTGCCCTGTGCCTGAATGCGCTCGGCGCGACCCTGGAGACCGTGCGGGTCGGACAGACGGAGCGGCAGATCGCGGCGCGGCTGGAATCGGAGCTGCGCGAACGCGGCAGCGAGTGGCACCCGTTTCAGACCATCGTGGCCTCCGGTCCGCGGTCGGCGCTGCCGCACGCGAGAACGAGCTCCCGCGTGGTGGAAGCCGGAGACTGGCTGCTGCTTGACTTCGGCGCACAGGTGGATGGATACTGCGCGGACGTGACGCGCACGGTGGTGGTGGGCGCGGCGGCGACGGATCGGCAGCGCGCGGCCTACGGGGTGGTCCACGAGGCGCAACAGGTTGCGTTGAAGCGACTTGCGTCGGGAATGTCGGGCAAGGCGGCGGACGCCCTCGCGCGTGACGTGATCGTGGACCGGGGATTCGGCGACGCCTTCGGCCACTCGCTCGGTCACGGTCTGGGCCTCGAGGTTCACGAGGAACCCCGGTTGAGCCGCACCAATGACGCGGCGCTCCCCGAACGGTCCGTCGTGACGGTCGAACCGGGAATTTACGTGCCCGGGTGGGGTGGCGTGCGTCTCGAGGACGACGTGTTGCTCACGCCGGACGGCGCGGTGTTGTTGACGGACGGAAACAACGAGTTGGAGGAGTTGGGATAATCGATGGCCACGACCGCGGACTTCCGGAACGGCATGGTGCTCGACATCGATGGGCAGCTGTTCCAGATTACATACTTCCAGCACGTCAAGCCCGGGAAGGGCGGGGCATTCGTGCGAAGCAAGCTGAAGAACGTGCTGACCGGGGCCGTGATCGATCGGACGTGGACGTCCGGCGAGCGCGTGAACGAGGTGCGACTCGAACGTCGGCCCGTGCAGTATTCGTATCAGGACGGCCCGTTCTATCATTTCATGGACCTCGAGACGTTCGAGGACATACCCCTGAACGCCGAGGTGATCGGCGACGACCAGCTCAACTACCTCAAGGAAGAGATGGAGTGCTCCAGCCTGCTGCACGACGGCAAGGTGATCATGGTGGAGCTGCCGTTCTTCGTGGAGCTGGAGGTCGTGGAGACCGATCCCGGGGTGCGGGGGGATACGGCACAGGGGGGAACCAAGCCGGCGAAGCTCGAGACGGGCGCGGTGGTGCAGGTGCCGCTGTTCGTCGAACGAGGGCAGAAGATCCGCGTTGACCGACGGGAGGATAAGTACCTCGAACGCGTATGATCGATCTCAAGTTCTTGGAAAAGATGGTGGACCTTCTCAACTCGTCCGGCGTGGGCTCGATCGAGGTGAGGAAGAACCTTTGGAGCACGACCGTCAGAATCTCGAAAGGCGGGCTCGGCGATGCCGCGGGACCGGTGACGTACCAGGTTACCGCGGCCGCTCCCTCGGCGCAGGTGGGGCGGGGGCCGGACGCGGGCGCCTCGACGGCCGCCGCCGTTCCCCATGAGGCGCACGCGGCGGAGCGGGCGCCGGCCGGTGGAGGCGTTGCCGCGGAGGTTCCGGTCGCCCCGGCGGTTAGCCTTATCGACATCAAGTCGCCGATGGTAGGCACCTTCTACGCTCAGCCCGAGCCGGGTGCGGAGCCGTACGTGCGAGTGGGAACGGCCATTGCGCCGGGCACGACGCTGTGCATCATCGAGGCGATGAAGATCATGAACCCGATCGACGCGGAGGTGAGCGGCGTGATTCGCGAGATCGCCGTGCAGGATTCGCAGCCCGTCGAGTATGGTCAAGTGCTATTCAAGGTGGATCCCAATGGCTGATACCATGGCAGGCGGAGTACCGCCCTTCGACTTCAAGTCCGCGATCACCGAAATGGTGCAGCGGGCGGGGTCCGACCTCCATCTCAAGGTCGGCCGGCCACCGACGATCCGCGTGGCCGGCGAGCTCTTGCAGCAGCAGCAGCAGCCCCTCAAACCGGAACAGCTCAAGTCGCTGGCGGAGCAGATCATGACGCCGCGCCAGGTCAAGGAGTTTGCCGAGCACAAGGAGGCGGACTTCGCGATCGGCGTGCCCGGCATCGGGCGCTTCCGTACCAACGTTTATCAGCAGCGCGGTACGCTGGCGTTCGTGTTCCGATCGATTCCTTATGAGGTGAAGACGGTCGAGGAACTGCGCCTGCCCAACGTGCTCGAGAAGATCGCGCTGAAGCCGCGCGGACTCATTCTGGTGACCGGCGTGACGGGATCGGGCAAGTCGACGGCGCTCGCGGCGATGATCGACCACATCAACCGCAGCCGCCGTTGCAACATCATCACGATCGAGGATCCGATCGAGTTCCTGCATCGCGACCAGCAGGCCAACATCGCGCAGCGCGAGGTCGGCACGGACACGCTGTCCTTCGAGATGGCGCTGCGCCACGTGCTGCGGCAGGACCCGGACGTCATCCTCATCGGCGAGATCCGTGACCGCATCACGCTCGACACCGCCATGAAGGCGGCCGACACCGGGCACCTGGTGTTCTCGACGCTGCACACGACCGACGCTACCCAGACCATCAACCGGGTGATTTCGTTCTTCCCGCCGCACGAGCACGGCGGCGTGCGGAACCTGCTGTCCACGGCGCTCGAAGGGGTCGTGTCCCTGCGCCTGGTCCCGACGGTGGACGGCAAGTCGCGGGTGCCCGCGTGCGAGGTGCTGATCAACACCGCGGCGGTGAAGGACAACATCCGCGATCCGGAGAGGGCGCTGAACATCCCGGATTTGATTCGCGAGGGCACGGTGCAGTACGGGATGCAGTCGTTCGACCAGTCCCTCATGCAGTGGTACAGGGCCAAGAAGATCAGCTACGAGCAGGCGCTGTTCTACTCGACCAACCCGAACGAGTTCGCCCTCAGGATCAGCGGCATCGAGGGCACGTCCGATCGGACGTTCGCCGAGGAGTCGGTTGCGGGGGGGGACGATGGCGGCCTCGAGGGGATGATTCCTTGAGGCAAAGGGGGCAGAAGATGTGGTGGGCTGATCCCAATCCGCTGCCCCTCCTGCTCCCTCTGCCCCTTTTCTGAGATGTTCAAAAAGATCCTCATCGCCAATCGGGGCGAGATCGCGCTGCGCGTGATCCGGGCGTGTCGCGAGTTGGGCGTGGAGACCGTCGCCGTGTACAGCGAGGCCGACCGCGAGTGCCTGCACGTGCGGTTCGCCGACGACGATGTGTGCATCGGACCTCCCCCCAGCAGACTCTCGTATCTCAAGATTCCCAACCTGATCGCCGCGGCCGAGATCACCGGGGCCGACGCGGTGCACCCCGGCTACGGGTTCCTTGCCGAAAGCGCCGAGTTTGCCGAAACGTGCGAGGCGTCGGGGATCACGTTCATCGGGCCCACGGCGGAGCAGATCCGCCAGATGGGCGACAAGGCGGCGGCGCGGGAGCTGGCCATGGAATCCGGCATCCCGGTGGTCCCGGGTTCGCCGGGTGCGGTCGGGGATGTCGACGAGGCGCTCGGCATCGCCGAGTCCATCGGGTTTCCCGTGATCATCAAGGCGGCGGCCGGTGGCGGCGGGAAGGGGATGCGGGTGGCCCGGGATGCGGAAGGGTTCCGCCGGTCGTTCCAGCTTGCCTGTAACGAGGCGCTGGCGGCGTTCGGATCCGGTGCGGTGTACGTCGAGAAGTACCTCGAACGCCCGCGGCACGTCGAGTTCCAGATCATGGGGGACAAGCACGGGCGCGTCATGCATCTCTGCGAACGCGATTGCTCGGTGCAGCGCCGGCACCAGAAGCTGGTCGAGGAAGCGCCCAGCCCGGCGGTGGATCAGGAGCTGCGGGAGCGCATGGGTGATGCCGCGGTCAAAGCGGCCGGGCGCATCGGCTACGTCGGCGCCGGCACGATCGAGTTCCTGCTCGACGAGGAGGGCCGGTTCTACTTCATGGAGATGAACACCCGGATTCAGGTCGAGCACCCCGTCACCGAGATGGTCACGAACTTCGATCTCGTGAAGGAGCAGATCCGGGTCGCGGCGGGTGAGCCGCTGCTGCTCAACCTCAGCGGCAACCGCGTGCGGGGGCATGCCATCGAGTGCCGGGTCAATGCCGAGGACCCGTTCAGGAACTTCCAGCCCGCGCCGGGCTTGATCACCGCGTTTCATCCGCCGGGTGGGCCGGGGATTCGCGTGGATACGCACATCTATGCGGGCTACACTATCCCCCCGTACTACGACTCCCTCCTCGCCAAGGTGATTGCCCACGGCACGACCCGTGCGGAGGCGCTGTCGCGCATGAGCCAGGCTCTGGATTCGTTTATCGTTGAAGGGGTTCCGACGACGATACCCTTCCTGCGACGGGTGATCGAGCACCCGGAGTTCCAGGCCGGCAGAGTGGACACCAAGTTCCTCGAGCGACAGCCGGAGTTGTTTCAACAGGAGACATGAAAGTCACGGTCTATTTCACTCCTCTTGGGGTGAATCCGCAGGATGTCGCGGGCAGGCCGGTCATCGTGCTGGATCTGTTGCGCACGACCACCACCATTGTCGCGGCCCTGGCGCGCGGCGCCCGCGCGGTGCTGCCCGCCTCGGGCCCGGACGACGCGTTGCGGCTGGCGGGCAATCTCGAGCGCGACACCGTGCTGCTGGCAGGGGAGCGCCGGCTTCAGCCGATCGACGGATTCAACCTCGGCAATTCGCCGAGCGAGATGATGAGCGAGGTCGTGGTCGGCAAGACCATCGTCATGGCGACGACCAACGGTACCCCGGCGTTGATGGCCGCCGAGCCGGGTAACCCGGTCTTGATCGGCGCGGCGACCAACTTCTCCGCGGTCGTCGAGCGCGCTCGTTGCCTCTTCGCGGAGCGGGGCGAGATCGTTATTCTGTGTGGCGGGCGTCAGCGCATGTTCGCGTTGGAGGACGCGTATGCGGCCGGTCGCTTCGTGGATGCGCTCGTGCCGGGGAAAGACCGCCGGAAGGCCGATTTCAACGACGCGGCGATCGCGTCCCTCGAGTTGGTCCGGCGGTACGGCGATAGGTGGAAGCGCGCGATAGCGGCGAGCGCGGCAGCGCGTGATCTCAAGGCCAACGGTCTCAAGGCGGATCTCAATGCCGCAACCGAAGTCGATACCCAGACCATCGTACCGGTGTACGCGAACAGGCTGGTTACGGTCCCGAGTTAGGAGAGAAGCGCAGAGCGCGAAGCGCTGCACGCTGCCCGCTGCCCGCTGCACGTTGCACGCTGCACGTTGCACGCTGCACGCTCCCCCCACCCCGCGTACGGCGCGCCCAGCGTCCCCAGTCCCGCGCTCGCGGCGCTCGCTTGACCCGACTCGCTCCGCACGCTGCAGTGCGCTTGCCGGTGAGATCATGACAGTGCAGGGCACTGACGCGTGCATCCGCGACTCAGGTCAGCGCTCGCTCGAACGAACGGCGCACCTCGCACCGTGCACCGCGCACCATCACTCAGGTCAGCGCTCGCTCGAACAAACCGCGCACCGCGTACGGCGCACCGCGCACCAAATGGACGCACTGCCCTGAGGACTCCGCCCCCCGCACCCGATTCCCGACGCCAGGAAGTCCTCGCGATCGTCTTCCTCCTGGCCGGCAGCTTCCTCGCGCTGGCGCTGATTCCCTGGGATGTGACGGGTCCGCTCGGGCGCGGGCTCGGCGGCCTCCTGTGGACCTACATGGGTCTGGGCGCCGTGATGCTGCCGCTGCTCGGGCTGAGCCTGGCGCTCGCCGGATTCGGCCGGATCCGCGTCGTCACGTTCGCTCGGGCCGGAGCGCTGTTCGGGGGGCTCACGCTGCTGGTCCCCTATGCCATCGGTGTGACGACGGGTATCCGGTCCATCGCGGACTTTCCGGCCGACTATGCGCTCTGGACCCTGTCGCAGAAGCTCGTCGGCGTGATCCCCGCATTGATCACCCTGGGCGTGCGGAGCGTCGTGGGCACCGCCGGCGCGGTGATCGTGGGGCTGCTTGGCTTCTCGGTGCTCACGGCGTTCACAATCGACTGGCACCCCTTCAGGGCGGCGCTCCGGGCGCGGGAGGCGGAGACCGAGAAGCGGGAAGAGGGAAGCGGGAAGGGGGAAGGGGGAAGGGGGAAGGGACAAGCGTTCGAGGACGTTCCTGAGCGGCCTTCGCTGCATGACCAGCGAGCTGCACCGAGCCGGCGGGCGGGAGCGAAAGCGGGCGGCAAGGCGGAACGCGACGACGAGCCTCCGCCCATCGACTTGCTCGTCGGACCGAAGCGTGGCGAGGTCGACGCCGGTGAATCGGAGCTTGACCGGCTGGGCGAGGTGCTGGTGGAGACGCTGGCGACGTTCAAGGTCGAGGGCTCCGTCGTGGGTCGCACCACCGGGCCGGTGGTCACGCAGTACGAGTTGGCGCCCGCGCCGGGCGTGAAGGTGGGTCGCATCGCGGCGCTGGAGAACGATCTCGCGCTCGCGATGAAGGCGCAGTCCATCCGCATCGTGGCGCCCATTCCGGGCAAGGCCGCGGTCGGGATCGAGATCCCCAACCCCCACGCGCGCATCGTCACGTTGCGCGAGCTGCTTGAAGCGCCGGAGTGGGACCGCACCCGGGCGACGCTGCCGCTGGCGCTCGGCAGGAACCTGGAGGGCCGGCCCGTGATCGCCGACCTCGCCAAGATGCCGCACCTGCTGATCGCCGGCGCCACGGGGTCGGGCAAGTCCGTCTGCATCAACACCATCATCACGAGCCTGATCTACCGCTACACGCCGCGCGAGCTGCGCATGCTCATGATCGATCCGAAAATGGTCGAGTTGTCGATGTACAATGCGCTGCCGCATCTCCGGCACCCGGTGGTCACCGACAACAGACAGGCGGCGCAGGCGCTCAAGTGGACCATGATCGAGATGGAGCGACGCTACGAGCTGTTCCACGCCAACGGGGCGCGCAACATCGAGGACTTCAATCGGAAGATCGGTGAGGGGAAGGCGATGGTCGACGTGCAGGGGGCAAGGGTGCAGGAGAAGCAGGGCGGTGCGGCGCACGGCGTGCGGCGTACGCCGTCCGACACCCAGCGCCCGTCGTCCACCGACCAGCGTCCCTACGACGACGGCCCGCTTCCGTTCATCGTGCTGATCGTGGACGAGTTGGCCGACCTGATGATGACCGTGCAGGGCGAGGTGGAGAAACCGCTGGCGATTCTGGCGCAGAAGGCGCGGGCCACCGGGGTGCACCTCATCCTCGCGACGCAACGGCCGAGCGTGAACGTCATCACCGGGCTCATCAAGGCCAACTTTCCGAGCCGGATCGCGTTTCGTGTGGCGTCGAAGGTGGACAGCCGCACCATCCTCGATCAGAACGGTGCCGAAGCGCTGCTGGGCAACGGCGACATGCTCTTCCTGCCGCCCGGCAAGAGCGAGCCGACGAGGATCCAGGGGGCGTTCATCGGCACGGAGGAGACCGAGCAGGTGATGGAGTGGTATCAAGGCGTGGAGGAAGCAGTGCGCGGCGTGGGGGAGGAGGAGGACATCATTGCCGTGGTGCAGGCGCTCGAGGAAGAGGAAGCAACAAGCGGGAAGGGGGAAGCGATCGAGGATCGCGATCCGCTCTTCCTGGAGGCCGCCGAGATATGCATCGTGAACGGCGGCGGCTCGACGTCACTCCTGCAACGCAAGATGAAGATCGGCTACGGCCGCGCGGCGCGGATCATCGACCAGCTGTTCGAAGCGGGGATCCTGGGTCCGAGCGAAGGGGCGCGAGGGCGGGAGGTGCTGATCTCGATGGGGCAGCTCGACGAGTATTCCGATTAGTGAGACGTGAAACGTGAAACGTGAAACGTGAAATGTGAAACGGGAGACGTGATGCGTGATTCGTGAGACGTGAAATGTGAAACGTGAAACGTGAAATGTGAAACGTGATGCCCGGCGCTAGCCACGCCGTCGCGAGCGCGGACCCGAGTCGCGGATGCACGCGTCAGTGCCCTGCGTTGTCATGATCTCACCGGCAAGTGCACTGCAGCGTGCGGAGCGAGTCGGGGCAAGCGAGCGTGGGAAGGAGGAACGTGATGCGTGAAACCCGTGATGCGTGATGCGTGATACGTGATGCGTGATGCGTGATGCCCGGCGCCAGCCACGCCATGGCGAGCGCGGACCCGAGTCGCGGATGCACGCGTCAGTGCCCTGCGTTGTCATGATCTCACCGGCAAGTGCACTGCAGCGTGCGGAGCGAGTCGGGGCAAGCGAGCGTGGGAAGGAGGAACGTGATGCGTGATGCGTGATGCCCGGCGCTAGCCACGCCATCGCGGACGTGCGGTAAATTGACCATCACGGCAACAATCGGGTTATCTCCCTGGTGGGCATCGCGGGCAACTTGGGTGCGTGCCGATCAAATCCGACCCGGCCGGCTGGACCGATCCTCGGCACAGGCGAGGTCTCGAGGGCGAAATGGTGGCTATCCAGCGGCTCGAGCGTGCGGGATGGAAGATCGAGGCTCACCGGTTCCGGATGGGACGCCTGGAGATCGATCTCGTGGCCCGGAAGGGGTCCATGGTGGCCTTTGTCGAGGTCAAGACGCGCTTCAGCCGCAAGTTCGGCAGTCCGCTGGAGGCGGTGACGTGGCAGAAGCGGAGGGAGATCGGGAGGGTAGCGGCGGCGTGGATCGACCGGCACGGAAGGCGGGGCGAAACCTACCGTTTTGACGTGATCGGCATCTGCAGGCGAGATCGGGGACGCGGCTGGGAGGTCCAACACGTCGAGGACGCGTTTCGGCTGGAAAGAAGGTGAGTTTCGGTGTATATTCGGTACGTGATGCGTGAAACGTGAAACGGGATGCGTGCTTGAACTCCAGGAGAAGACATGGCGCAGAAGACGGAAGTCGTGGCGGACCAGCTCCCCGAGCAAAAGAAGAAGGCCTTGAGTCTTGCCATCGCGCAGATCGAGAGGACGGTGGGGAAGGGTTCGATCATGCGGATGGGATCCGAGCATGCACGGGTGAAGATCGATGGCATCTCCACGGGCGCCATCAACCTGGACGCGGCCATTGGTATCGGAGGCGTGCCGCGGGGGCGCGTGACCGAGATCTACGGGCCGGAGTCGAGCGGTAAGACGACGATCGCTCTTCACGTTGCCGCCAACGCGCAGAAGAAGGGCGGGATCGCGGCGTTCATCGATGCGGAGCACGCGCTCGACGTGGAATACGCCCGCAAGCTCGGCGTCGACATCGACAACCTGCTCGTGTCTCAGCCCGACACCGGTGAAGAGGCATTGGAGATCGCGGAGATCCTGGTGCGTTCCGGCGCGGTGGACGTGATCGTGGTGGATTCCGTCGCCGCGCTCGTCCCCAAGGCGGAGATCGAGGGAGACATGGGCGATTCGCACGTGGGGCTGCAGGCTCGCCTCATGTCGCAGGCGCTGCGGAAGCTCACCGGCAGCATCAACCGCTCTCGCACGTCGGTGGTTTTCATCAATCAATTGCGCGAGAAGATCGGCGTGATGTTCGGGAACCCGGAGACCACCACGGGTGGCCGGGCGCTCAAGTTCTACTCCTCGGTGCGTCTCGACGTGCGCCGCATCGGACCGGTCAAGGAACGGGACGAAATCACCGGCAGCAAGGTCCGCGTGAAGGTGGTGAAGAACAAGGTGGCGCCGCCGTTCCGGCAGGCCGAGTTCGACATCATGTTCCAAGAGGGCATCAGCCACGTGTCGTTGCTCGTGGACATCGGCGCGGAGGCGGGGATCATCGAGAAGAGCGGCGCGTGGTACAGCTACGGCAAGGAGCGGATCGGCCAGGGGCGGGAGAACGCCAAGCTGTATCTCAAGGACCACGAGGACATTGCGGCGGAGATCGAGGCGAAGGTGAAGGAGGTGCTGGGGATGACGAAGGCGGGGGTGGTGGATTCAAGCCCCGAAGAGAGTGATGTCGGGGCAACGTGAGACGTGAAACGTGATACGTGATACGTGATGCGTGTGATACGTGATACGTGATGCGTGATGCGTGATGCGTGATGCGTGAGGCGCTGTGCGCGGGGCGCCGTACGCGGGGTGGGGGGCAGCGTGCAACGTGCAACGTGCAACGTGCAGCGTGCGGAGCGAGTCGGGGCAAGCGAGCGTGGGAAGGGGCGGGGGAAACGTGAAACGTGAAATGTGAAACGTGAAACCCGTGAAATGTGATGCGTGATGCGTGGGGCTTAGAGCCTCCAGCACCAAAGTCCAGGATGCTCGTGACGGGGCTCCGTCCGTCCCGCCGCGATCCCATGCTCGTGGTGGTGGAGGTGGACGGTGCACGGTTCGTGGAGGTGCCGCGGGACGAAGCGCGGAAGCTGGGGGTCGCGGGCGGGGTCGAGCTCAGTGACGCATTGGTTGCTGATCTGAGAGCGGCGGGCGAGGCGGAGGCCGCGTACCAGGTGGCGCTCCGGATGCTGGCGCATCGACCCCACGCGGTGGCGGAAGTCGTTCGCAAGCTGCGCCAGAAAGGCCACGGAAAGTACGCGGTGGCGAAGGCCGTTGGCCGGCTCGAGAGCAGCGGTGTGCTGGACGACGCGGAGTTCGCCAGGCATTTCGTCCGTGTGCGCGCGCCCAAGGGGTTCGGTCCGCCGCGGCTGCTGCGCGATCTCTTGGGTCGGGGCATCGAGCGGCGCGCGGCGGAGCGCGCGATCGCCGAGGTGGTGGAGAGTGACGAAGTCGACCTGAGCCGGCAACGGGCGGCGCTGGCGGAGAAGCGCGCGCGGCAGTTGCACGGGTTGCCCGAGCGCGTGGTGAAGCGGCGGGTGGCCGGGTACTTGCGGCGAAGAGGGCTGTGAGGAGGGGCAGAGCGCACTACGTTTCCCCCTTCCTCCTTCCCCCTTTTGCCCGTAGGTCCAGGCGTGGCGTTGAACCCGCCCCGTCAGCTGTACTCGCCCGTCCACAGCGCGTCCAAAAACTCCACGCACGGCACGACCGTCACCCCTTCGACGGTCCGCCGCCGCGGATCGAGACTCACGCACAGATACCGCTTGAGCTTCCCTTCCTCGGCGAGCGCCCGCAGCGGCTTCAGGTCCCGCCCCGAGACCGTGCGCGTGGCCTTCACCTCGACCGCGGTGTGGTCGCCGATCACGAAGTCCACCTCGTACCCTGAGGTGGAACGCCAGTAGCGCAGCTCGTCACCGGAGCGGTAATCGGCGTAGGCCGCCAGCTCGTGCATGATGTACGTCTCGAGTCCCACGCCGAATTCCGGCGTGCCGGCCCGTACCGCCCGTCCTTGCAACGCCCCGACGACCCCGACGTCGAAGAAGTAGTACTTGGATGACGCCAGCGGCTTGCGCTTGACCGACTTCCGCCACGCCGGCACCTCATGGAGGACCAGCGTGTCCCGGAGAATGGCGAAGTATTCATGCACGGTCGTGCGCGGCACCTGTGCGTCGTTCGCAACCTTCGTGAAGTTCACGATCGTACCGTTGCACAGCGCCGCGACCCGCAGGAAGCGGCCGAAAGCGGGAATGTTGCGCGTAGCCCCTTCGGCCGCGACCTCCTGCTGGAGATAGGTACCGGCGTAGGCCGCAAGGTCCGCCACGGGATCGTCCGAGAAATAGATGGACGGGAGCGTGCCCCGTTCGATGGCCCGGGCAAGGTCGAAGTGCGTGTCAAGCTCCGCGTAGGTCAGGGGATGCAAGTACTTCACGCGCGCTCGGCCGCCGAGCAGGTTCACACCGCCACGCCGGAGCTTCCGGGCGCTCGAACCCGTGAGCAGGAAGCGGACCCCCCGCTCCTCGATCAGCCGGTGCACCTCGTTAAGCAGTTCCGGCAGACGCTGGATCTCGTCAATGGCAACGACATCCGTGCCGGCCGGGAGCTCTTCGGCGATCCGGCCGGGGTTACGGCTGAGTGCCAGGTATACGGCGCTGTCGAGCAGATCGTACACCCGCGCCCCGGGAAGCGTGCGACGGAGCAGCGTCGTCTTGCCGGTCAGGCGCGGGCCGAGCAGGAAGTGCGACTTCCTCGCAAGCAGCGCGTTAAGGTCCAGGGCACGGGGAAGGTGAGGATGATGTGTTGTCATACTCGTCACATATCATAATATATGACGACAGACACGTCAATCCGCGCTCGCGGTCGTACACGGCCCCCGCGCCCTGGCGCCGCCGTCTTACCCTCCCCCGTCCCCACCGATACCTTTGCCCGGCACCCGCACCCCTCGCTCATGAACGAGCTCTTCTTCGGCGACCTCGCGCCGCTATTCAGCGTTCCGGCGCTGATCGGAACGGGATTCTTCCTGGTCCGCCTCGTCCTCATGCTCGGATTGGGTGACGGACTGGATCTCCATGCCGACGACGGCGCGGGGTTCGATCTCGACCACGGCGACTCGGGCGCGGCCTTCAAGATCCTCTCGCTCCAGGCGATTTCGGCCTTCCTCATGGGCTTCGGTTGGGGAGGGATCGGGGCATACCGAGGCTGGGGGATGCCGGTGGTGTTGAGCGTCCCGGTGGGGTTCGCGTTCGGCGGCGTGATGATGTGGATCCTCGCCAAGCTGCTGCGATGGATCTCCCGGATGCAGTCCAGCGGCACCGTGGACATCTCGAGCAGTCTCCTGCAAGAGGGGACGGTGTACGCGGCCATTCCGGCCAGGGGATCCGGCAAAGGCGTGGTGCGCGTGGTGGTGGACGATCGGCTCCGGTATTACAACGCCGTGTCCGACGGCGATGAGATAGACTCGCGGACGAAGGTGCTTATCACCGAGGTCAGCAGTGACGAGAACACGGTCACGGTGACCAGGCTGGAAGGGGGCTCATGATGTGGTCTCTCGCGGCGGTGCTTCAGGGGGGTGTCGAACAGCCGATGGTGTGGCTCGGCGCGGCGGGCGCGGTGCTGTTGCTGTTCTTCTTCTTCGTCATCTTCGTGGTCAGGCAGTACAAGCGGTGTCCGAGCAACAAGATCCTGGTGCTCTACGGGAGAGTCGGGAGGAACCGCGCGGCGCAGTGCATCCACGGCGGCGGCAAGTTCGTGGTGCCGTTGCTCCAGGACTTCGCGTACCTGCCGCTCGAGCCGATGGTGATCGACATCCCGCTCACCGGCGCGCTCAGTCTCAATAACATCCGGGTGAACGTTCCCTCGACGTTCACGGTGGGGATCAGCACCGACCCCGTGCTGATGAATTCCGCCGCGGAGCGTCTTCTATTCCTGGGGGAGCACAAGATCACCGAGCAGGCGCAGGACATCATTCTGGGCCAGTTGCGGCTGGTGATCGCGACGTTGTCGATCGAGGAGATCAATAAGGATCGCGAGAAGTTCATGGCGCTGATCAACGCCAACGTGACCGAGGAGATCAACAAGATTGGGCTCGCGCTCATCAACGTGAACATCCGGGACATCACGGACGAGAGCGGCTACATCGAGGCGATCGGGAAGCGCGCGGCGGCGGAAGCGATCAACCGCGCGAAGGTGGAGGTGGCGCAGCAAGAGCGCACGGGGGCCACGGGGCAGGCGGTCGCCGATCGCGAGCGCACGATCAACGTGGCTCGCGAGCAAGCGAGTGCGGCGTCGGGGGAGAAGGAAGCGGAGCAGAGCCGTCGCGTGGCCGTCGCGCGGTTGGAGGCCGAGGCGATCACGGGCGAGGTGGAATCCCGCCGGGATCAGGAGATCGCCGCGGCGCAGCGCGAAGCGGAGACGGTCGCGGCGAAGAAGGGTGCGGAGCGCGAGCAGCGCGTCCAGGTCGCGCAGGCGGAATCGGTGGCGGTGCAGGGGGAGAACACGTCGCGGGCGGAGATTGCCGACTCGAACGCGAAGCTGGCCGAGGTGGAGGCGGGGGCTCGCCAGCGCGCGCACGTGGCGGCGGCGAAAGCGGAGCAGGCGATCGCCGTGGCGGAGCGCGAGCGCGAGCTGGCGCGGCTGGCCAAGGAGCGGCTCGCACCGCAGGAGGTCGAGAAGCAGCGGGTCGAGGTGGAGGCCGAGGCGACGGCGGAGCGGGCCCGCCGCGAGGCTCGTGGTGAGGCGGATGCCGTGCTGGCGCGGTATGAAGCCGAGGCGGAGGGGGTGCGCAAGGTGCTCGAGGCCAAGGCCGACGGCTACCGCAAGCTCATGGAGGCGTGCGCCAAGCATCCGGACATCGCACCGACGCTCCTCATGATCGAAAAGTTACCGGAGCTCGTGTCCGAGCAGGTCAAGGCGATTCAGAATCTCAGGATCGACAAGATCACCGTGTGGGACGGCGGCCGCGGCGGGCGCGGCGGCGACGGAGGGAACGGCGCCACCGCGTCCTTCCTATCGAGCCTGATCGGATCGCTGCCCGCGGTCCACGAACTCGCCGAGCAGGCGGGGATCGAGCTGCCGTCGGTGCTGGGTCGGGTGAAGGCGGAGAAAGAGGAGTAGGGGCAGGGGGGGGCAGCGGGCGGCGTGATACGTGATACGTGATACGTGAAACCCGTGAAACGTGATGCGTGAAACGTGACACGTGATACGTGCAGCGTGCAGCGTACAACGTGCAGCGTACAACGTGCAGAGGGTGAGGCGAGCGCGGACCCGAGTCGCGGACGCACGCGTCAGTGCCCTGCCGGGTCATGATCTTGCCACCGAGAGCACTGCAGCGTGCGAAGCGAGTCGGGTCAAGCGAGCGTGGGACGGGGCGGGACGTGCAGGGCAGAGCGGGCGGCGTGCAACGGGCAACGTGCAGCGCACAGCGGGCAGCGGGCGGCGTGCAGCGCGGGATCCGAGTTATCAGACGCGCATCAACGCGGTGCTTCGCGCGTTCATGGAAGCGCACGGGAAGTGAGGGGCAGGAGGGTCACGGGGGGCAGGAGACCGCACCGGCTGACCCTCAGCGCGCGAACGCCTTCAGCACCATGAGGTCCTCGGCCGAGCAGATACGCAGTGCCACGCCGGGTTGGAACTCGACGACAACGCTCCGGGCCACCATTTCCCGCTCGAAGGCAAGCGCTCCGAGTGCCACGTCCACGGCGATGTTTCCGCTGATCGAGAGGAGCAGCACCCGGTGGCGGAGCGCAAAGTCGCGGGCGTCCGGCCGCCGCCCGGCGTAGGCCGCGAGGAGGCCGTCCACGACCGGGACCTCGTTGCCGAAGCCGGTGAAGACGGTGACGTCGAGGTCTCGGGTCACGCGAGGCTCGCCCCAATGCTGAACGGCGATGCCACCGATGAAGCAGAAGGGCCAGGTATGCTGCTCCAGGAAGTGCTGAAAGCGCTGCGCTTCCCGAAACAGCTCGATCACGGCACGAGGCGCTGGAAGTAACGCTGCTGTTCGACCAGACCCGACGTGTCCGGCGGATTGTAATGTCGCACGGCGTGGTCGAATGCCGCCGCGAGCGTGGCGATAGCGTCAGGCGTGCGCACGAGTACAAGCTCCCGGCGCTTCTCGTCGGCGAGTGCGGACTCGGCTTCGCGCCAGGTGGTAACCCAGCGCTCCAATGGGGACCCGCTCACGGATTCGGGCATAATCGATCAGGAATATAAGGCTGAGAGAGGGAGCGTGATACGTGATGCGTGATACGTGCAGCGTGCAGCGTACAACGTGCAGAGGGTCAAGCGAGCGTAAGCGTCGGGGGCGCGGTGCGCGGGGCGCGGGGCGCGGGGCGCGGGGCTGGCGTGCGGGGTGCAGCGTGATGCGTGATGCGTGAAACGTGATACGTGCAGCGTGATGCGTACAACGTGTAGAGGGTGAGGCGAGCGCGGACCCGAGTCGCGGATGCACGCGTCAGTGCCCTGCCCGGTCATGATCTTGCCACCGAGCGCACTGCAGCGTGCGAAGCGAGTCGGGTCAAGCGAGCGTAAGCGTCGGGGGCGCGGTACGCGGGGCGCGGGGCTGGCGTGCGGGGTGCAGCGTGAAGCTTCGGCGCCAGCCGCCCCAGCGGGGGGATCGTTCCTACCGCATCTTCTTGAAGCGGGCCCCATGCATCCCTTGCGTAACCAGTTCGACCCTTTGGGGGATTTTGTGGCGCGCCAAGCGCTCTCGGCAGAATGCCTGCAGCCGTTTGCGGAAATCCGCCGGTGTCTCGTCACTGCTCAGCTTGACTCTGGCTACGGTCATTTGTCCAGTTGTGGTACAGTCTGCGCACGATGGCTTCTCCCACTTACGCGGGGGCGGGCTCTCGAACCCGCTCACCGAGCTCCCGGTGTGCCGGATAGTGCTCGTGGTAGACGTGCTGGCATTCGTCGTACAGCCGATCGCACCATAGATCGGGGTGGGTAGACAGTGTGCGGTGGAGTAGTGTGGTGCCCGACCTGTTGCACCCGATGATGAAGATGGGTCGATCGAGGAGCGGTGATGGTCCGAGCATAGCGCGTGGATTGATCGAGTTCCATGGTGCCGGGTGTGCGGGTTGCGACTAGGCCGATCCTGCACCTATGCTACGGCTGGCGTCAAGGCACTCTGTGAGTCTCCGACACCGCTTCGCATGCGTCGTGTCGATGGAGCGGTACAATTTGCGATCCCGATTCAAGCGTTCTATCGAACGAATGGCTGCGGCCACTGGCGTACCGCGGTTTCTGGTGCGCAACGCGCGCGCGCGTGGCGTGATTCTCGCCTATCACAATGTGGTGCCGGATGCCGATGCCGGTAGAGGCGATCGGTCGCTCCATCTCCCACTCTCGACCTTTCGTGGGCAATTGGATCTCCTCCAGCAGTGTGCCGAAGTCGTGCCGCTGATGCCGCTGCTTGATCGGGAGACCGAGACGCCCGGAGTGCTGCGCGCGGCGGTTACGTTCGACGACGCGTACCGGGGCGCAATCGATTTGGGGCTCGCCGAGGTCGTCACGAGGGGGCTGCCTGCCACGGTATTCGTCGCTCCGTCCTTCTTGGGCGGCAGGGATTTCTGGTGGGACGTGCTGGCGGCCCCGCCAGGTGAACTCGCGGCCGGCATCAGAGACGTGGGCCTCGGGGAACTCGGGGGCGACGACGAGTCGATCCGATCGTGGGCCGTCCGGCAGGGGTTGAAGCTCGGCACATCCCCCGACATCATGCGCTGCAGTACGGAGATTGAGCTGCGAGCGGCGGCGGCTAAGGGAAGGGTCACCCTGGCCTCTCACACTTGGAGTCACCGGAACTTGCGCGTGCTCGAGCCCCCCGATGTCGACACAGAAGTGGGCAAGGCTGCCGACTGGGTGCGCATGGTCGGGGGTGAGGGCTCTGTCGTCGCGTATCCGTACGGGCTTGCTCCGAGAGTCACGACGAGCCTCGCGGCTTGCGGCCATCGCTTCGGACTCCTAGTGGCGGGTGGACGACTTCGGGCGCACTGGGATACGGTGGCCGTTCCGCGGATCAATGTCCCGGCTGGTCTATCGCCTGAGGGGCTCCTGCTGCGACTTAGCGGATTGATGCGTTGACCGACGTGAGTCCTCAGCCGCCGAGGATATCGATCGCCCCTGAGGACAGCACAGATTCGTACACCTGCTCGATGCGCTCTACCCACGCGGCCGGGCCGAGGAGTTGAAGGGCGTCTGCCCGTGCACGGGCCGCTCGTTGAGTGTAGACGGGAAGATCCTTTTCGACCCGCACAAGGGCTGCGGCAAGATCCGCACTGTCTCCGGGACGTGCCAACTGGATCGAGTCAAGCTGCTGTGCAAGCCGGGGCAAGTCGCCGATCGCCGGCGCCACGATGGGAACGCCAACTTGGAGAGCCTCCGCCACGACGATTGGGCTGCCTTCGGTCCTGGAACTCAGCACGAGAATGTCAAAGGCGGACAGGTACCGCCCCGCGTCCTCGAGCGCGCCGGCAAGCCGGATGTCGGGTCCAGTGCGAATGGCCGCGATCTGTTGCGCAACCGACTCGTCCATCGGGCCGGAACCGATGAGGATGCCTTGCATCCCTTCGAGCCAGGCCTGGCGTAGAGCCTCCACGAACAGATCCGGCCCTTTCTCAAACGACATCCGCCCGATCCATCCCACGACCGTCGAATCATCGTCAAGTCCAAGGGCGCTCCTCGCGACCTTCCGTGGGAGCGGTGCCGGAGCGATGGCGGCGTTCGAGACACAATGCAGCTTGGCGGCCGGAACCCCGTAGCCCGCAAGCAGTTCGGCCAGCGGAGTGGAGACGGCTATCACGGCGTCCGCCCGTTTCATCACCTGGCGATCGAGCCACTCGTAGAGGCGGTTCTTGCGATCGCCGGTTGTGAAACCGTGGGCGGTAATCACGTGCCGCGGCCCGGGAGGGAGGGCCAACCGCGTCAGCACGTCTGCCTTGTAGGCATGGGTGTGTACCACGCTGGGGCGCATCGTTCGAAGCCGCCGCCGGATGGCGCGGGAGACGGCAAGATAGGCCGATGCGCGTTTCCTGATTGTCTCGAACGGGAACCCCGCCGACTCGAGAGAGCGCTCCAACCAGGTTCGTTCACGATCGACCTCGCCGAGCACGATCGCCGCCACGTTGTATCCCGCGTCTCGCTGTGAGAGGCAGAGATCCCGCACCACGCGCTCTGCGCCACCGAATGGGGCCGGTGCGATGATGTGCAGGACGTCCACGTTCGCGGGGGCGCCGGCGTTCCGCGGCATGGTCACGGCTTGAGCATTGGTGTCACGTGGGTCTTTTCTCTGAGCCTCATGTGACCGTAACTTATAAGACTATGCAATCTAAACAGATACGGAGATCGTTTCTGACGTACTTTGGTGACCGCGCACACACACAAGTGGCGTCGTCCCCGCTCGTGCCCGCTGACGATCCCACTTTGCTTTTCACCAACGCCGGCATGGTGCAGTTCAAGCGCGTGTTCCAGGGGCTGGAGCGGCGCGAGTACGTGCGAGCGGTGACGTCCCAGAAATGCGTCCGTGCCGGCGGCAAGCACAACGATCTGGAGCAGGTCGGCCACACGGCTCGGCACCACACGTTCTTCGAGATGCTGGGCAACTTCTCCTTCGGCGATTACTTCAAGCGCGAAGCCATCGAGTACGCCTGGGAATGGGTGACCAGCGAGGAGTACCTGGGGATTCATCCGGACCGGCTCTACGTGAGCGTTCACCATTCGGACGACGAATCGCGCCGATTGTGGCGCGAGGTGACCGGCATCGCCGACGAGCGCATCTACGGAATGGGCGACGAAGATAACTTCTGGCAGATGGGGGAGACGGGGCCGTGCGGGCCGTGCTCGGAGATCTATGTGGACTTGCGGACGGTGCAGGGTGCTGGGGGCACGGAGCTTCCGGCGGTGAACCCGCGGAACCATTCGCCCGGCATCCAGCGTCCAGCCCCGAGCCCACCGGAGTTTGTCGCGCTGTCAGAGGCCGGCCACTTCTTCGAAATCTGGAACCTGGTGTTCATGCAGTTCGACCAGCAGCCAGACGGTTCTCGCGTCCCGCTTCCCGCGCCCTCCGTGGACACCGGTGCCGGCCTGGAGCGCATCGCGGCCGTCATGCAGGGCGTCGATTCCAACTACGACACCGACCTGTTCATGCCGATCATCGAGCGCGCGGTCGAGGTCATCGGAAGGCCCTATGACGGTGGGTCCGACGGCGCGGGGTTTCGCGTGCTCGCCGATCATGCGCGGGCCGTCGCGTTCCTGCTGGCAGACGGCGTGTACCCTTCGAGCGACGGCCGCGGGTATGTGCTGCGACGGATCCTGCGACGGGCGGTCCGCCACGCCTACCTGCTCGGCCGCACCGAGCCGACGCTGGTGCACCTGGCGGACGTTGTGATCGACGGTCTGGGTGCCGAGTATCCGGAGCTGCAGGAGAAGAAGGATCACATCGAGAACGTCACACGAGCCGAGGAAGAGCGCTTCCTCGAGACCATCGGCGACGGGCTCGAGCGGCTGGACGGGATCACCGCCGGCTCGACAGGTACCATCAGGGGTGAAGAGGCTTTCAAGCTCTACGACACCTACGGCTTCCCTGTCGACCTCACGCAGATCATCGCCGGAGAGCGCGGGTGGCAAGTTGACGTTGCGGGGTTTGAACGGGCGCTCGAGGAGCAGCGGGAGCGGTCGAGACTGGGGCGCGGGCAGCGTGCAGCGGGCAGCGTGCGGCGTGCGGCGTACGGCGTACGGCGTACGGCGGGCGATGGCAAGCGGGAAGCGAGAAGCGGATTCACCCGCGTGGTGCCGCGCAAGCGTCAGAGGTTTGTGGGCTATGAGATGACCGAAGCGGAGACCGAGATACTCGAGTATCGCCGAGACGGCAGCCGACTCGAACTGGTGCTGCGCGAAAACCCGTTCTACGCGGAGTCGGGCGGGCAGGTGAGCGACACCGGCATCGTGCGGGGCGGGGGGTGGGAGCTGCCGGTCGAGGATGTGATCAAAGCAGGAGACAAGCAGGTGGTGGTGGGTCCTTACGAAGGGGACTTCGAGGCTACCCCTGTCAAGGCGGAAGTGGACGAGGCTCGCCGGCGCAATATCGAGCGGAACCACACGGCTACGCACCTCGTGCACGCGGCGCTGCGCCACGTGCTGGGCGATCACGTGCGCCAGGCCGGCTCCGTGGTGGCGCCCGACCGCTTGCGGTTCGACTTCTCGCACCACGCGCCGGTGACCGACGCGGAGCTTACCGCCATCGAATCGGAAGTGAACCGCGCGATCTGGACCAACGCCGACGTGGCGACCCGGATCATGGAGTACCACCAGGCGCTGGAGGCCGGCGCGATGGCGCTGTTCGGCGAGAAGTATGGGGACCGCGTGCGCGTGGTGCACATCCCCGACATCTCGATGGAGCTGTGCGGCGGCACGCACACGCGCACCACCGGGCAGATCGGACTGTTTCACTTCTCGCATGAGACGGGCGTCGCGGCCGGCGTGCGCCGGATCGAGGCGGTGACGGGTCCCGCCGCGTACGGTCTCGTGAAGGAGTTGGACTTGAGAGTGGAGCAGGCCGCCGAGGCGCTGCGCACCAGTCCCGAGCACGTCGCGCGGCGCATCGAGCAGCTCGTCGAGGAGAAGCGCCGGCTCGAGAAGCAGGTGGAGGGGCTGTTGAGGAGCGCGGGGCGCGGGGCGCCGGGCGCGGGGGAGGAACATCAGTTGGGCGAAGTGACGTTGCTGATGGGTGAATCGCCCGTCGCCGATCGCGATCAGATTGGGTTGCTCATGGACCGGTTCCGTGAGCGGCACAAGCGGGCCGTGCAGGTGCTATTCGTTTCAGGAGACCAGGCAGGCATCCACGTGGGCGTGACGGACGACTTGATCGCGCGGGGTGTGAGGGCAGGAGACGTTGTCAATCGGATCGCGGCGGTGAGTGGGGGGCGGGGTGGAGGGAGGCCGCACTTCGCCTCCGCGGGGGCCGGAGACCCTGCGAAGCTCGAGGACGCGCGGCGTGAGGCGCCGAACGTCGTGCGGAAACTTCTCACGGAGGTGGGCGTGTGAGCGTGGCGGACTGGGTGGAGTCGCGGTTGAGTGCCGCGCCGGAGGCGTTGAGGCGGGCGGTGGTAAACGCGGTCAATGGTCAATGGTCAATGGTCAATGGTGCCTCTCCTGACCCCCAGGATTTGATGGCCGCGGCGGAGCGGGTGCTGGCGGCGATAGATCCGGCGCGTACCGACCGTCAGGCCGCCTTTCAGCTGCTGGCGGCGGACGCGCTGGTGACGATGGCGTGCGAAGAACGAAGTGCGCGGGGCGCGGGGCGCGGGGCGCGCGAATCGCGATGAGCCTGATCGACCTCTCCGGCAAAGTCGCACTGGTTACCGGCGGCTCACGCGGCATCGGTGCCGCGACGGCGAAGATGCTCGCCGCAGCCGGGGCATCCGTCGCGATCACGTACCGGGTGCGGCAAGCCGACGCGGAGGGTGTGGTGGAAGCAATCGGGACTGGGCACCCCGCCCCACGCACCGCGCACCGCGCTCTTGCACTCCAGGCCGACCTTTCCGACCCTGTCGCTTGCGAGCGGGTCGTTCGCGACACCGTGGAGGCCTTCGGCAGGCTCGACATCTTCGTCGCCAATGCGGGCATCTGGCCGGTGGAAGAAGTGCCCGTGTCCAAGATGGATCCTGCGCGGTGGGCGGAGACGCTGGCGGTGAACCTGAACGCCGTGTTTCACGGCACGAAGGCTGCGCTCGGGGTCATGGAATCCGGCGGCCGCATTGTCATTGTCGCGAGCACGGCGGGACAGCGCGGCGAGGCTTTTCACGCGGATTATGCGGCGACCAAGGGGGCCATCATCTCGTTCGTGAAGTCGGTCTGCGTCGAGGCGGCGCCTAAGGGGATCACGGTCAATGCAGTGGCGCCGGGGTGGGTGGACACGGAGATGAGCACGATCCCGTACGGGCGGGACGCGGGAAGCGGGAAGCGAGAGATCGAGGCGACAATTCCGCTCGGCCGGGTCGCGACGCCCGAGGAGATCGCGGGGCCGATCGTGTTCTTGTGTTCGGATCTGGCGAGCAGCATCACCGGCGAGATTCTGAATGTGAACGGTGGGAGTGTGTTGTGTGGATAGCGTATTCAATCACCCGGTTGCGCTTCGAAGCGTAAGAGGGTTGGCGAGGACTGTTGCTGACAGTCTCATGCACGTCTTTCGTCGTCGCGCAGCCGTGGATCGACTGCGCGGACTCAGCGTTCGAAAAATCCTGATTCTCTGCCACGGCAACATCATTCGCAGCCCTTTTGCCGCGGCTCGGCTCGCGGTGCTGATTCCCCGGGCGAAAGCCATTGAAGTCCTCTCGGCCGGGTTCATCGGTCCGGGTCGACCTGCGCACGAGCGTGCGCGCAGCATGGCGGCCGACAGGGGAATCGATCTGTCGAATCACGTTTCGCGGCTCCTGGATGACGATTTGAGAGCGTGGTCAGATCTCATCGTGGTTATGAACCGGCGGCAAGAGCAGTTGGTCGGGGCCCCGCACAAGACCGTGATCCTTGGCGATTTGGACCCCGCTGTCGTCACGCGTCGTACGATTCCTGATCCCTATGGGCAAGATCAGTCAGTGTTTCAGGAAAGTCTTGATCGGATCGACCGCTGCATCCGCGTTCTGGCTTCACTGCTCTGACCGCCGAGCCGCCGCGAACTCGCGCGACGGTCTCCAGCGTGCTCGCGCTGCCGCGACGAACAGCGCAGACGCCAAGAATGCCGCGGTCCAGCTTGCTTCGGGCGGTTGACCGAGCGACCGACTGAGCACAACAATCGCTAACACCGCCGCGGCGAAGGCGGCCAAGCCCAGAGGGATCCGCGCCCTGAGCCACCAGCCCGCGGGGGCGGCGAGCGTGCAAGCCCACAGCAAGCCCGCGAGCGCGCGGGTGCCGGGGGACGTGGGTGACGCGAGAAGCAGGCTCCACAGGCTGGCGATCGAGAACTGTTCCACGCGCTCGCGATCGTTCACCGCGAGTCGGTATCGTCCGCGGGCGCTCGTTTCCAAGCCAATGGAAAGGGTGTCTCCCGGATCGAGACCCATCATGAGATCGCGAAACTGGAGGCATGGGGTTTCCAAGCCGATTGCGGCGGCGACCGTTCTCGCGCGTACGACGAGGTCGCTCGCGACGGGTCCAATGAGCAGGATCTCCTGCTGAGACTCGTCGTAGATGCTGAACAGCGAACCGAGTCGCGTTGTCGTCGGTCCTGCCAAGGCATGAACGGTAAGGGTCGATCCCTCCCTCAGCTTGGCACGCACAGTCTCGCTCGAATCCAGGCGCCGAGAGGGGAGCGGGATCCCACCAATCTCCGCGCGCAACACCTGTCCCCGATACCACTCGAGATGCCCCAAATTGGGCGTCCACTGTCCCCAATACACGGTATCGGGGAAGCTCGGCTGCAACAGATAGCCCGCGAGCAGCGTCAGGGCGCCGACCACGCCGCTCCATCCGAAGCTCAGGATCACCGCCTCGCGCTCGCTCGGCCGCAAAAGCAATCGCGCGGGCGCACCCGCCAGCCACATGCCCAGCATGCCTCCCGCCGCGTTCGCGATTACGTCACCGGCACTGGCGTCGCGCCCCGGCAGGACGAGTTGACACAACTCGATCGCCCCGGACAACGCGGCCGCGGCAAGCACGCCCGTCGTGACACTTCCCGTGAAGCGACGCAACGCGATGCCGAGCGGCACGAACAGGATGACGTTGCGGATGAGGTCGGCCAGCCACGCCTCGCCGCAGAACACGCAGGTCGTGACGCCCTCGAGCCGCTCCGCCTGGCCGGAGAACGGCAAGAGGGTCACGACGAGCGCAAAGAGCAGATAGACACCGGGCCACCAACCGCGAATGGTGGTGGGCGGCGGGTACGGCTTCATGTGGCCATGGTCCGACACCTGAGTCGCATGCGTCGCCCCGCGGAGTCGCGGCGTTTCCGCCGCCGGTATCACAAGCCGTTGCGCGCAATTATCTTACCACGGTTCGCAATCCCGCGTTCGCCGCAGGCGCTAACCTTGCCCGCATGCGCGGGGACGACGGCAGCGGCTTGGACGATCCGCTCTGACATTACTGACCAACCCAAAGGCCCCGGGGGGGCGTTGATCACACGACTGCCGCGAACACTCCGATCGCCGAGCCTCGCCCTGGCCGCCATCTGCACGGTCGCGTTCCCAATGGTTGCCGGTGCCCAGAGCATCACGACCGGCTCGCTTCGCGGTGTGGTGCGGAGTTCGGAGGGGAACCCCATCGCCGAGGCGTTCGTCACGCTCACGGAGCAATCCTCCGGATCGTCCCGCTTCCTCGAGACCGATCCCGACGGCCGGTTCGTGTTCGTGCTGCTGCCACCGGGCGCGTACGAGCTGTTCGCCGAGCAGTTGCGTTACCGACCGGTGCGCGCCACCGGCATCGTGATCGAGGCCGGGGCGAGTCTCAAGGCCTCGATCGCGCTCAGCGAGACGGATCCCCCCGTTGTCACGATCGACACGGTGGCGTACCCAGCCGGCGCGGCGGTCGCCGAGCCTGGCGCCGCCCGCACCATTCCGCCTTCAGGGGTCGACCAACTGAGTTGGCCCGGGCGAGAGATGGCGGACCTGACGGCGCTGTCCCCCGTGAGCGGGAGTGCGTTCGAGCATGAGGGCTTGCCGTCGGCCTACTCCGCGGTGGCGGTGGACGGGGTCCCCGTCGGCGTGTCGCATCACCCCTACTTGCCCAGCACGTCGAGCACGCTGTCGGCCCTGCCGCAGTGGGCGTTCGAGAGCGTCAAGTTGAACTGGTCCCCCACGGACGCGGAGTGGGGCGGACTGGCCGGCGCGGTGTTGAACGGGAGTCCCAAGCGCGGCTCGGCCGGCCTCGAGATGAGCCTGTTCGCCGATTGGGGCGGCAATGCCGGTGCCTCCTCCACGCACTTCAGTCCCAACGCGAGCGGACACTCCAGCGTGCGCGGCGGCGCCCTCATCAGCGGAGCCATCATCCCCGACACGCTGCACTTCACCCTCGGTGCGGAGGCGCGACGCCTCCAGACGCCGCTCCCTCCCGCATGGGCGCCGACCGCCGTGGACTCCACGATTCTCGCGACGGCACAGTCGGCCTACGGACGGGACATCGGCGCGAGCCTCCAGGGGCCGGTCGCGGAGCAGCGCGCGATCAGCGGGTTCGGTCGGCTGGACGGTCAGATCGGCGGCGGGGCGCTGCGGGCGTGGGTGAGCTTCGGCCGCGTACGGGAGGACAACCCGCCCGTCGGTCCGTGGGGTATTCAGAGCGTCTCCGCGCGCCGCGAAGCGACCGACATCGTCGCAAGCGCGTCCTATGCATCCAGCTTCTCGCAGGTGGTCGCCCAGGAGTTGCGGGTCGGGTTCTCGCGCACGGAAGCGAAATTCAGTGATACGGCGTCGGTCGGGACGAGGATCGGCTCTTCCGTGCTGGCGTTTGGAACGGATCCCGCGCAGCCGGGCACTCTCAAGCGCACGGATTTCGGTGGGAGCGAGACGCTCCATCTGGCGCTCGGCAACTTCCGCGTCAAGCTCGGATTCCAGGGCGGGTTCACGTCGCACGACCGCGCGTTCACGTTCGGCTCCGCGGGCGAGTACCTCTTCTCCGACGAACCCAGCTTTGGGTCGGGCGACGGGCAAGTGTACGCCACGACAGGATCGCCGCTCCCGACCACGTTCTCGACCCTCACGTTGGGCGGACTGTTTCAGAATACGTGGGACGTGACCGACCGGCTGAGCCTAATATTCGGCCTCAGGTGGGACGGTGAGTTTCTGCCCGCCGGTGAGGTGCCGCTCAACCAGGACTGGCTCGACCAGACGGGCCTTCGCTCGGACGCTCTGGACGGTTCGCAGAGTCGGTTCAGCCCGCGGTTTGGCTTCCGGTGGAGCTTCGGCGAGACGGACGACTGGATCGTCTCCGGAGGGGCCGGCGTGCACCACGGGACGGTCGATCCGGCCGTGCTGGGCGAGCTGCTTGCGGAGACCGGCCGGGTGAGCGTGTGGCGCGGGGTGGGTACGGTCGGCTGGTCGGCCGATCCGGCCGGCGCGCTGGTGGGGCAGGAAGTGGGGGCGCGGCTCACGATGCTGGGGCCGGACTACCAGTCGCCGCGCTCCTCACGGTTCCGCTTCGGCATTGCCCGTCGCCTCGGTCGATCGGGCGCTCTGGAACTTGCCGCTTCGTACCGCCATACGGATTTCCTGCCCCGGCGTCACGATATCAATCTGCTGCCGGCGCCGGCGGCCGTGGATCAGTATGGCCGGCCCGTGTACGGCGACCTGGTGCAGACCGGTGGGCTGGTGGCCGCCGCTGCCGGATCGAATCGGCGCTTCGACGGGTTCGAGCTGGTGTCCGTGCTGGACGCCGACGGCTACTCGGACTACTGGGCGCTCACCGCCCGACTCGACATGCCGGCCGGCCGATTCTTGCGCTTGTTGGCCAGCTACGCATACTCGCGGACGACGGACAACTGGTTGTCCGGTCGCTACGGCGGTCCGTATGCGCAGCTCACGCCGTTCCCCGATTCGCTTGGGCAAAAGGACTGGGCAAAGGGGCGATCCGATGCGGACGTGCCACACCGCCTGGCCGTCGGGATCGAGCTGCTGCCGC
>Ga0214472_10000037_pt1 | contig 192505 bp, 159 predicted proteins | sample RVTome_6_FD_207662 | JGI IMG/M metagenome (GOLD analysis project Ga0214472, IMG submission 207662) | Soil microbial communities from uranium-contaminated site in the Upper Colorado River Basin, Wyoming, United States - RVT140D175 | ecosystem: Environmental > Terrestrial > Soil > Contaminated... | reverse complement strand
CTACCAACGTCACCGGCATACCTAACGAACCGCCGGATGCGAGGCCCGCATGTCCGGTGGTGTGGGAGGGGGCGGGCACGACCCGCCCCCCACCCGATGGCCTAATGAATTCGAGGTTTGGATTAGAAGACCCCCTCACCTGCCTCGCTGGCGCTCGGCTGTCCTCTCCCAAAGGGAGAGGAATGTTGTGGCACACCTGGCTCGCCAACGTATCGGCTTACGATACGCCTCGCCTGTCCTCTCCCAAAGCAAAGGGAGAGGAATGCCGTGGCTCACCTGCCTCCGGAGCCCCACTCTCATAGGACCGGGTCCATGGAGCGGAGATGGCACGCTTCGTTCCAATGACGGATGACACGATTCTCTCGTTCCCAGCCAAGCGTGGAGACAGTGGCCGTGTCGAGCTGGAGCGACCTCCCTGCTATCGCCGGTAGTCCCGTCCACCTTGCTGCCAGGACCCGCAGGATGTGCCCGTGGGCGAACATGGCTACCGGCCCGTCCGTATCGAGGGCTCGGGCGATCGCCCGATCGGCTCGCTCACCGACCTGCTCCACCGCCTCGCCACCGTGGATCTCGTGGGTCCATACCGACCAGTGGGGAAGCTCGAGTCGGATTTCGGCGGTGCGGCGCCCTTCGTAGATGCCGTAGTCCCATTCGAGAAGGTAATCGGTCAGCTCTCCTTCGAGGCCGCGTCCTGTGCGCTCCATTGTCTCGCGCGCTCGGCTGAGGGGGCTGGAGAGCGTCGTAGCAATGGCTGTGTCGCTGAGCATCTCTCCGAGAGCGTCGGCTTGACGGCGGCCCAGGTCGGTGAGCGGGATGTCACTTCGGCCGGTGTGGCGTCCGTCGACGCTCCACTCCGTCTGGCCGTGTCGCACCAGAAGGATGTCGTGACCGGCGCTCATCGGGTGATCCACTCCCAATTGCCGTCAAGCAAGACATCAGCGGTTCGGGGCCCCCAGGAACCACGATCGTATTCCAGTGCCGGACGATGGTCGTTTAGCACCGGCTCGACTATGCGCCACGCCTCCAAGACGCCGTCCCTGCGAGCAAAGAGGGAGGGATCGCCGCGCAGCGCGTCTCCGAGGAGTCGGTCGTAGGCGCCGCGGCCCGCCGGCCGATCGTGTCTCAGATGGAGCTCGGTCGGACCACTAACGAGCGCGTGTCCGGGCACCTTGGCTTGCATCGAGAGGGCGATGCCGTCGTCGGGTTTGGCGCGGAAGGTGATCCGGTTGGGGCCGGGGGCGCAGTCTGCATGTGCGAAGAGGGGGCGTGGCGGCTGAACAAACTCGACGGTCGCTTCGGTGACGGTGGTGGTCAGGGCCTTGCCCGCCCGGACAATCCAGGGCACACCCGCCCAGCGCCACGAGTCGATCTCGAAGCGTGCCGCGGCGTAGGTCTCCGTGTCGGAGTCTGAGGCAACCCCGGGTTCGTTGCGATAGCCGGCGTATTGGCCGCGAATCAGGGTGTCCGGTTCGAGAGACCTGATTGCTCGGAGCACCTTGACCCGTTCGTCACGCAGTGCGTCGGGGTGGGCGGAGACCGGTGGTTCCATCGCCAGCAGGGCGACCATCTGGAGCAGGTGGTTCTGGACGACGTCTCGCAGAGCACCGACCGAGTCGTAGAACGCTCCCCGGCCCTCGACCCCGAAGTCTTCGGCCAGCGTGACCTGGACTCCGCGTACGAAGTGGCGGTTCCAGATCGGCTCGAGGATTGTGTTGGCGAACCGGAAGATCATGAGGTTTTGCACCGCCTCCTTGCCGAGGAAGTGGTCGATTCGGTAGACCCGGTCCTCTGGATAGTGGCGTTGAACGATCTCGTTGAGCTCAACGGCCGTCGCGGTGTCGCGCCCGAACGGTTTCTCGAAGACCACCCGGCCGTTGCGATTCAAGCCCTCGGCGGCGAGGCCTTCGATCACGTCATCGAACAGGGTTGGGGGAATAGCCAGGTAGGACACGGTGGGCGCACGGTCGCCTGCCCGTGCCGCGATCTCGGCGAACGTATCCCGGTCGCGGTAGTCGCCGGCCACGTAGGAGAGGTTGGCGGCGAGGCGGGCGAACACTCGCTCGTCTATCTGCTCGCCGGCTTCTTCGATGGCGGCCCTGGCGCGTTGCCGCAGCGTGTCGTCGTTCCAGTCGCTGGCGGCGACCCCGATAACCGGAACTTCGAGCTCACCTGTCGCGGTGAGGTCGTACAAGGCTGAGAACAACATCTTGCGGGCAAGGTCACCGCTGATCCCGAACAGAATCAACGCCTCTGCCTGTGTTGCATTCACGATCCGTCTCCGGGCTTCTCTCGATGGCCGCCAAACTGGTGGCGCATCGCCGAGAGCAGCCGATTGGCGAAGTCGTCGCGGCCTCGACTGTCGAAGCGGCCGAACAATGCCGCTGCCAGTGCGGGAGCTGGAACCCCCTCCTCGACCGCACTGAGCACGGTCCAGCGTCCCTCGCCGGAGTCGGACACCGTGCCCGAGAAACCATCGAGGTTGGGGCTGTCGACGAGCGCCGCCGCCGTGAGATCGAGAAGCCACGACGCGACGACGCTGCCGCGGCGCCATACCTCTGCGATGTTGGGGATGTCGAGGGTGTAGCGGTAGTACTCGGGATGACGCAACGGTGTCGTTTCCGCGTCGGTGTCCTGGTCGCGGTCGCCGGCGTTTGCGTGGTCGAGGATGTTGAACCCCTCGGCGATCGCGGCCATCACCCCGTACTCGATGCCGTTGTGGACCATCTTTACGAAATGTCCCGCCCCGGTGGGTCCACAGTGAAGGTACCCGTGCTCCGCCGGACCCGGATCCCCCGTACGCCCGGATGTCCGCGGGGCGGCATCGACTCCGGGTGCGAGGCTACGGAAGATGGGATCCAGGTGGGTGACTGCATCGTTTTCGCCACCGATCATCAAGCTGAAACCACGTTCGAGTCCGAATATCCCGCCGCTCGTTCCGACGTCTACGAATCGGATCCCCCGGTCGGCGAGTGCCGAGGCGCGTTCGATGTCGTCCTGGTAATAGGTGTTGCCCCCGTCGATGATGATGTCCCCGGCGACGAGGTGGGTGGCGACATCGTCGATCACCCGACCGGTGATGGCTGCCGGCACCATCACCCACACTGTCCTGGGAGATTTGAGCTTCGCTACGAGCTCGCCGATACCGTCGGCGCCGTCGGCTCCTTCAGATTCGAGTTGGGCAACCGCGTCCCGGTTGATGTCGTAGACCACCGTGTGGTGGCCGTCTGCCAGCAGGCGGCGTACGAGGTTGGTGCCCATGCGGCCGAGCCCCACCATGCCGATGTCCATTTTGTCTCCTGTCTCACATTCTCGGGATGCGTCTTTGCGATGTGTGCTTGTGGATCAAACCGACGGCGCCGCCCCCGTCGAGGGCCTGTCCGGGTCGAGCCAATGGCGCAGCGCCTCCTTGCAGGTCAGGTCGATGCCCGGCTCGAGGATAAGCGCCATGCAGACCGCGGCGATCTCGAGATCGGTGAGATCGCCCCTGTCCCAAGTGCGCGAAATGTCGTTCTCGGTTGTCTTCAGATCCGATGTCGTCATTGTGAACCTCCGGATCCGTACAACACACACGACGAGATTTGGTACCCGAGAGTGTCGGGCGGGCGACAGTTCTCCGATTATGGCCTCGATCCGCCATCGTGCGCCCGGTGGTGATCCGTGGGCCGGGCCGGCTTCTCCACCCGACCTGATCGATCGGCCGATGCGAGCACCTGCGAGCCGGTCTCGCCGTTCGTGCATCTGCTCATCACGGACGCCTTTCGACACGGATTTCTCATGTGGGCGGAGGCTGTCTTAAGCTCGAACGCCGGATCGGACGGAGGTACGAGAAGCCAGCGAGCCGAACCGGCGGGCACAAACGTCGAGCGGTGTGAGCCATGAGTTCCCAACCGGGGGATGGCTCAGAATTAGCGAGTGGAGGTCGTCAAGTGGAATACAAGAGCTACGAGGCGCAGCCCGGCTTTCCCTTCGGGACGCTCAGCGTTCGCGACATGACCCCTGAGATGTTCACAGGGCTCTCTATCGGGGTCGTCGAGGTGCCGATCGGTGGTGAGCACCCGCCGTTTGCCGAGCAGCGTATGGAGAAGATCTACGTCGGCTTGCGCGGCGATGTTCAGTTCACCCGCCAGGCTGAGGTTGTTCTGCTATCGCCCGGCGATGTTCTCGTATTTGACGGCGGCGAGCAGTACTCCTATCACAACGGCGGCTACGAACCTGCCCGCATGCTCGTGCTTCAGAGACCGGGTCGGGAACGCCGGGCTGCCATGGAAGGGTCGTCTGACTGACGCCGCCTGCTATTTCCCGAGCACGTACCGGTACGTCGCGGTCCAATGCAACGCCGAGGCTGCGACTACAAACACGTGGAATAATTCGTGGGCCGAGAACACCCGGGGCCACAACCTGGGCCAGCCGGTCACCTTGAAAACCATGCCAACGGTATAGAGGGCGCCGCCGATCGCAATCAGCACCACCGCACCCGTACCGGCTCGGCTTGCCAGCGGGACCATGATCGGGACCGCCAGCCAGCCCTGGACGAGCATGAGGGTGAACGAGAGCACGTGACGATCCATTGAACCGAGCATGCGCTGGATGATCCCGACCAGTGCGATGCCCCACGCCGTTGACAGTGCGACCCATTGCCACCATCCGCCGAGCATCAGCAGCACCATTGGGGTATAGGTCGCCGCGATCAGCACAAAGATCATGGCGTGGTCGAGCCTCTGCATTCGGCGCTTCCATGCCTCGCGCCAGGGGACCGAGTGATAGAGCGAACTCGTCGTGTAGAGAGCGAGTAGGGCGGACCCAAACACGATCGAGGCAATCAACGCCTTGCCGTTCTCGGCGCGGACTACGAGGAGAACCGTCCCGACGAGCGACAGAACCGCGGCGATGCCGTGCAGGAGCCCGCGCACCGGGTTCTGCATCTTTCCGAGGGTCCACCGCTTGAAGCTCTCATTCAGGTGCATGCCGGAGAGGCTACCCCTTTAGCCTGAATCCACCGATTTGCCTTGGCTCCTCGCCCGGCTCGCCAATGGGCACGGCGGACTTGTCGACCCAGGGCATGTCTCCAAACGGAGACGGAACTAGGCGTGCGGACCTTCAATGCTGGCGGAACGCCGGGAGCGATCCGCCTCGTCAATCGGTGGATCCAAGCTTAGGAGGTTGGTGTGAAAGCCGCCGAAACCGTGGGGTTGTTGGTCCCCATGCCGTCGCCGACCCAATGCGGGTCTTACCAGGGCTCCACGCCAACGTCGGGCAGCTCAAGGCACCGTGTGAGTGTGTCGATCAAACGGCGTGATGTGTATCCGGATCGGGCGTAGACTTTGCGTGTTGTGAACCTGAACAAGGCCAAGAGAATTGTCAAGAAGCCGCTGTACCGTATCTACGAGTCGCGGATCCTGAAGTTCCTCGACCGGGACAAGCTCCCCAGACACATCGGCGTGATTCACGACGGGCACCGACGTTACGCCCGCGCCGAGCGGCTCCCCGACTACGCCGCCAGCTATCGGGTAGGAATGAGTAAGTTCGTCGAGTTCCTCAGCTGGGCCGACGAGCTGGAGATTCATGCGATCACGTGCTGGCTTCTATCTACCGAGAACCTGTCGCGGCCCGCGGAGGAGTTGGAGCCCTACTACGAGGTGCTGATCGACTTGTTCGACTCGATCCCGGAACGGATCGAGGGCCACGACGTCGCGGTGCGGTTCGTCGGCAGCCTCGATCTGCTCCCCCAGAAGCTCACCGACGCCGCCAAACGGCTTGCCGACACATGTAACACAGGGAGCCGGCATGTCACCATCGCCCTGGCCTACGGCGGTAGGCAGGAGATCGTCGATGCCGCCAGGGAGATGGTGACCAGCATGGCCGATCGGGGTATGGCTGCGGCCGAGATCGCCGAGCATATCGACGCCGCAACCCTCAGCTCGTACATGTACACCGCCGACCTACCCGACCCTGATCTCGTAATCCGCACCAGCGGCGAGACGAGGCTATCGGGGTTCCTTCTCTGGCAGGCCGCCTACGCCGAGTTCTCCTTTGTCGATGTGTACTGGCCGGACTTCCGTCGTGTCGACTTTCTCCGGGCGCTACGGGATTTCACCCACAGCAAGCGACGTTACGGCAAGTGAGGCACGCAGATGGGTAGCCGCCGCTCGTCACGGGAGGACACCCGCACCTCGCTGTTCGATGCGGCGCTCGCCTCATTCTCCTCACATGGCTTTCGCGAGACCACCCACGCAGACGTCGCCGCCGCAGTCGGCATCGGCAGGACTACGTTTTACGAATACTTCGAGAGCACGGAGGATCTGCTCGTGCAACTGGTCGAGGAGCGGCTCCCCGTTCTCGTCGACGAGATCGTCGCGGCGATTCCCGACGATGCCGACCCCGTGACCCGAATGCGTGAGTTGGGGACGCGGACGGTCGAATTCGTCGGTCTCGATCACCTCGGGTTGATTCTCCACACTGAGGCGATGCAATTGTCCGACGATGCGCAACGTCGCGTCGCCGACGCCCATGCCGGGCTGGTCCGCGCCTTTGCCCGGGTATACGACGATGGTGTGACCGCCGGTGTTTTCCGGGACATCCCGCGCCGGATAGCAGGTCAGCTCATGTTCCAGACGGTCATGGCCGCCGGACGGACGATCATGGACTCACCCGACCCCAAGGCGCGGGTCCACGAAGTAGCCGACATAGCCGTTGAGTTCCTCCTCCGCGGAATCTCGGCCTGATATTGCCCGGGTAACCCGACCACGCTCGTAAACCTGTCTGTTTAAGGCCGAATTGACCGCACACGCCCATGGCTTACGTCGTTATCTGGCGCCCTGCGATGCCGACAGGATCATGGCTGGAGGAAAGGCCTACCTCCTGCCCCTGAGAGGTGACTGTGACTGCGACCAATGGGTTCCGAGCGCGTGCCCTACGCCTGATCCTGGCTTTCCTCGCCTTGATGAGCTCGGTGGTGCTCATCACCGGAGCGCAAAAGGCCGACGCCGCCTCGGACGATCTGATGATCCAGGCGAGTGTCGACAGTTCGACCATCGCAGACGGGGCCGTCAGCAACTGGACCCTGACCGTAGAGACCTCGGCTGATCTCACCCTCGCCACCGGCATTGTCGTGACCAACACGCTCCCCGACGGGCTTTGCCCATACGGGGCGGGCGATGCAGATTGTGCCGCGGGCACCGCTCCCTCACCGGCATACACCACAGCAACTGAGAACCCCGACGGCTCGTGGATGTTGGTGTGGGACCTTGCCGACATGGGGCCGTCGAGCGTGGTCGAGATCACCTACTCGACTGTCGCCAGAAGCCACTATCAGGAGGGCTTTGCCGACGACACCCCGGTGCTTGCCGGGGATGCGTGGATCAACTCGGCACAGGTCACCGGAGACGTCGACGGGGTCGGTGCCACCGATGTGTCAACGGCCGGTCAGACCGCCGGTGGCGTGTCGTTGACCGCGGAGATCGCCACCCGCCCGGCGGTGCTGTCGCAGCCCGAGGTCTGCGGCGACGGTTCGGCGTTCACCTGGAACGACGCAACCGCGACCGGATACCGAATCGGCGATCAGGTCTGCTGGCGGGTCAGCATCGATTACCCGGCGGGTCTGGTGACTGCGGATTCCGAGGTCAGCGTCACCGTGCCGGCAGGTCAGGATTACACCGCATCCGATACCTGGTCTGGCGGAGCCGGCAACACGGTACCGGGGGGTGACATCGACGGTTCCGCGGTGACACCGGGAGCGGGATCATTGACCTGGCACGTTGGCGACGGCTCCGGCTATGTGGCGGCGGCGGAGCGTCTCGAGGTGGTGCTGTCGACGACGATCGTCGATCCTACGGCCACCTGGTCCGGCCAGAGCGTCATCAGCCTCACCGGGCACGTTCACCACACAACGTCAGGCGGTTCGATCAACACTTCCGACTCAGCGATCGCGCAGATCCTCGAAGCCGAGCTGGACCTCACCAAGGGAGTGACTGCCGTCAATGCCATTCCCACGGGTGGCAGCGTCGACGGTGCGACCGTGAAGGAGGCCGACGTCGTCACGTACGAGCTGGCCGTCACCAACTCGGGCGATGTGGACGCCGCCGATGTCGTCGTCTGGGACTTGTTGCCGACTCTGCTGGCTCCGTGCACATCCCAGATCGGCCCGATCAGCAACGGGGGCACGTGCGTCGATGTGGACAACCGCATCGAGTGGTCCGGGCCGGCCGTGCTGGCCGTCGCCGCCGGGGCTACTACCACCGTTACCTACGAGGCGACGATCCCCAGCGGGATCGCTCCCGAGATCACACTCGCCAACCGGGCGGGTGTCGTCACTTACGCCTCGGCCACAAACAACGGCACCTTCACCTACATCCCCTCCAGCAACATCGACACCGAGGCCGGTACCCCCAACACCGCATCGGCGGACGACACTTCGAGCGTGGTGACACCCACGCTCACGATCACCAGCAGCCGAACCACCGGTGTCGACGAAGCGGGGAACAACGCCGGCAGCCAGGCAGCGATCGGCGAGTTGATCACATACACGATCACGATGGTGATTCCCGAAGGCACGACCGTCTGGGACGGACTGTTCGTCGACGACCTGCCGGCGAATCTCGACCTCGTCTCGTCGAGCCACACGTTCGATGGCGAAGAGCCCGTCGTGCTCACCGAGGACGGCGCCGTCGACAGTGTCATGGTCGAGTTCCCGGATCCCTCTTACCGGAACGCTACCGGCACCGGCGCCGACACGCTGGAGGTAACCATCGCCGCCCGTGTCATCGACATCCCGGCCAACAGCCGCGGGACATCGATCGGGAGCTCGGCCGAGTTCACCTGGCTCGATCAGGGCGCTGCCCCTCACTCCCATGGAACCTCCGTCAGTACGACCGTGGTCGAGCCATCGCTGACTATCACCAAATCGAGCGTGGACAGCATCGGCGACAACGGTACGGTGGTGGGCAACGAGGTCGTCGACTACACCGTCACCGTTACCAACCCGGCGGTCGGCAACGTCTCGACCGCCCACGATCTCGTCATTGTGGACACGCTCCCCGAAGGGGTGACTCTCGCCCTTCCGGTAGCCGACGGTGGAGTCTGGGTGGAGGATTCCACGGCCGGAGACGGGGTGGGGGGGACCATCACCTGGACCGCATCTCCGCTGGCGCCGGGCTCAGCGCTCACCCGCAGCTACCAGGTCACCGTCGATGACCCCGTCGTGGTCAATACCACATTTGTCAACAACGTCGATGTCGACGGAAGCTCCATGGCGGGCACGCCTGCCATCGAGCGCTCGGCGGGGACGGGGTACCACGCCGAGGCCGGCCACGTACTGAGCACGCCGGTGGCGACCCTCGGCCGGGATGTGTCGCCCACGTCGGTGACGATCGGGGAGGTTATCGCCATGACCCTGGAGGTCACGATGCCGCCGGGCACAATCATGTACGACGCCACCGTCATCGACTCGCTCCCGCCGGGGATGGAGTTCGACGGTATCGTCTCATCGAGCTGTGACATGGAAGGGTCACCGTGTGACCCGATGATCAATGTCACCGAGCTCGGTGCACTCGGGACCACCACCGCCGCGTTTTTCCTGGGGGACATCGACGTCTCCAGCACCACCGGGCAGGATCGCGTCGTCACCATCGAGTACCGGGCTCATCTGGCCGACTCCGGTGTCGCCGGTGACACCCGGGTCAGTTCGGCGAGCGCATACGGCAACCAGACCGACCAGATCGCCGGGACACCGGGGTCGGTGCCGCTGCCGTCGTCGTTCGACGTAGCCGTCGGCCCGGTCACCGACACCGTGAGGATCGTCGAGCCGCTCATGTCAATCGACAAGGACGTCTCCGGCCAGACCGGTGACGGGGATTCTCGCCGGGCGGTGCCCGGTGACGTGCTGACCTACACCATCGTCGCTGCCAACTCGGCGGCGGTGTACATCTCACCGGCTCACGACCTGGTTGTCGTCGACACGGTCCCAGAGGAGCTCAACGTCACGCTGCCGATCCCTGACGGGGGTGTCTGGTCGCCCGACGGCACAGCCGGGAACGGCGTTGCCGGGACCATCACCTGGACGGAGCTGGGGCCGGTGACCCCCGGTGGCACCATCAGCCTGGCTTACGAGGCAACGGTGGAGCCTTCTCTGGATTCGGGTGACGAGAGCAGCGGTGGCAGCGAAGCCGTCAACACCGTCGATGTCACGTCCTACTTTGGGGTTCCGGCAGCCGACCGCGCAGCCAACCCGACTTTCACATACCGCGACTACGACAACGTCACCGCAGACGAGGTCCAGATCGAGCTAGACCTCGCCTCGATCGGCGGTAGCGTTTGGTTTGACGTCGACGCCGACGGGGTGCGCGAGGCGGGTGAGCCCCCATTCGAGGATGTCGATCTCACCGTTACGTATCTCGGGCTGGACGGTGTCGTCAGCGGCGATGACGAGACACATGTGGCGACGACCGCCGGTGACGGCTCTGCCATTGTGGAACACCTCCCCGGTGGGTCATATACCGTGGTTGTCGACCCGGCCGACATACCCGCAGGCTTCGTCCCCTCCTACGACCTCGACGGTGGGACCCTGGACCCGGACGGAAGCTGGGGACCGGGACCGCTTGGAGAGAACGAGGACAAGCTCGATGTCGACTTCGGTTACACCGGCAACGGCAGCATCGGCGGAACTGTGTGGTTCGACAACGACGTCGACCAACTCATCGGAGGAGCCGAATACGGGCTGGCAGGTGTCGGGCTCACCATCACCTGGCTCGGTGTCGACGGTATACCCGGTGGTGACGATGTTGCGTATCCAGTGATCACCGACGCCGACGGGGACTATCAAGTATCGATGCTCCCGTCGGGGATCTACACCATCGTGGTCGATGCGGGGACGATCCCAACCGGCATGGATCCAACCTACGACACCAACGGTGTAGGGACGCCGGGGGAGACCATGGTGATGCTGCCGGGCGGAGCCGATGATGTGAGTGAGCATTTCGGCTACGCAGGCACCGGTACGATCGGTGACTTCGTCTGGCTCGACCGTAACGGCGACGGCGCCCAGGATGGCTCAGAGCCCGGCATCATGGGTGTTCCCGTGGAACTCACCTGGCCGGGCGAGAACGGGATGCTCGGCGGTGGCGACGATGATGTCTTCCTGACCACCACCGATGGTTCAGGTGCTTATGCGTTTCCAAATATGCCACCGGGGGAGTACCGGATCACGATTCTCGGCGGTCTTCCCGCGGCAGCACCCAGCACGTTCGACGAAGACGGTGGCAGCGATGCGGTCACGGTGGTCAACCTCGGCGACGGGGAGATCCATCTCGGTGCCGACTTCGGCTTTCATGGGACGGCATCGATCGGTGACATCGTGTGGTGGGATATCGATGCCGACGGCGGCCTCGATGCAGGCGAGCCGGGTGTGGCCGGCGTGACCATCGATCTCACCTATGCGGGTCTCGATGGGGTGTTCGGCAACGGCGACGACCTCTCGTTCTCAACAACCACCGGGGCGGGCGGTGGCTATCTGTTCCCGGATCTACCGGCCGGCAACTATGTGGTGACGGTCGACGCCGGGGTCCCGGGAGGCATGGTTCAAACCTATGACGAGGACGGGGGCGGGGACGGATCGAGCCTGGTAACCGGGCTCACCGTCGACGAGCTTTATCTCGCCTCAGACTTTGGATATGCCGGGACGGGCTCGATAGGAGATTACGTCTGGTTGGATCTCGACTCGAACGGCGTTCAGGACGTTGCAGAGCCGGGACTGCCCGACGTCGAGATCGAGGTCGTCTGGGCGGGAGTGGACGGAGTGATTCCATCCGGAGACGATGTCAGGTTGACGACGACCACCGATATCGACGGCAACTACATGTTTACCGATCTTCCGGCCGGGGAGTACGGCGTCGTCGTCGATCCCCTCTCGCTGCCGCCAGATGCAATTCCCACCTACGACGCCGACGGCCTGCTCACGCCGCACGTGTCGATCGTCGTGTTGCCGGGGGGCGGCAACGAGACCGGCCAGGACTTCGGCTATAACGGCGGCGCCGCCGTCGGTGGCCTGATCTGGTTCGACCAGGATGGAGACGGGTTGGCCGCCGCATCCGAGTACGGCGTCGAGGGGGTCTCGATCGACGTGATTTGGGCAGGCCCCGATGGCATCCATACCACCGCGGACGACGAGACGTTTACCAAGACCACCGGCGCCGATGGTTCCTATATCGTCTCCAACCTGCCTGTCGGCCAGTACGCCGTTGTCGTCGACGCCGGATCGCTCCCGGCCGGCATGTTCGCGGCCTACGACGAGGATGGGGTCCTCGACCATCGGACGTTGTTTGCGATAGCTGAGGGAGAGGCCCATCTGAGCGCCGACTTTGGCTACAACGGCACCGGCTCGATCGGGGATCTGGTGTGGTTCGACAGCGACGGCGACGGCGTCCCAGCGGTGGAGGAGCCAGGTGTCCCGGGTCAGGAGGTGACGTTGACCGCCGCTGGAAACGACGGGGTCATCGGCACCGGTGACGACCAGTCCTACGGCACCTACACCACAACGAGCGGCGGCTACATCTTTGCCAACCTGCCACCGGGTGTCTACGGAGTCGAGGTTGCTGGGGAAATCGCCACAAGCGCAGCCAACACCGACGACGAAGACGGCGACCTCGACTCGTATGTGGAGATCACGCTCGGAGGAGGTGAGTCACACGACGGGGCGGACTTCGGATACCTGGGTTCGGGTCGGGTCGGTGATCTAATCTGGCTCGACGTGGATGCCGATGGTGCAGCCGGCGACGATGAGCCCGGCATGCCCGGCATCGAGATCGGTGTGACCTGGCTGGGCGGTGACGGGGTCGCCGGCGGGGGCGACGACCTCCTGGTGGGTCGTTTGACCACCGATGGTGATGGCGTGTACCTGGTCGACGGCTTGCCGGTCGGCAATCACGAGGTCGTTGTCGGCGACGGTATCGCCGATGGTCTGGGCAACAGTTTCGACGCGGACGGAGACGGAGACGGTCGCTTCATCACATCCGTTGCCTGGGGGGAAGAGCAGTTGGATATCGACTTTGGGTACGCCGGGTCCGGGGTCATCGGTGACACTCTCTGGTGGGATCTCGACAACGACGGAGAGCGATCCGAGCTGGAGCCGGGCGTGAGCCTGGAGGTCGGTCTGACCTGGGCGGGGCTTGATGACGTCCCCGCGACAGGTGACGAAGTGTTATGGATCGCAACCGCCGACACCGATGGGTTGTACTCGTTCGCCGATCTGCCGCCCGGCACATTCGAGGTCGTGGTCGACACCGGTGGCCTGCCTCCCGGTGTCGAGCCATCGACAGACCCCGATACGCTTGCGGACGGGTCGTCTGTGTTGACCCTTGGCCCAAACGAGTCAGCTACCGACCAGGACTTCGGCTTTCGTGGCGAAGGCGCCATCTCCGGCTCCGTGTGGGTCGACGTCGACAGCAGCGGTGCCCGTGGCGGGGAGGAGCCGGGGTTGGCTGGTGTGGAGCTGACCGTCTCGTATCTGGGTCCCGATGAGCCGGTCGGGGAAGACGCGACTTTTGTGGCGCTCACCGACGGGAGCGGGGGGTACATGGTCCCCGGACTGCCCTCCGGGTTCTTCGAGGTCAAAGCGGCGGAGTCGAGCCTCCCTGACGGGCACCGTTTCGCCGAGGATGAAGGGAACCCGCCGGTGGTGTCACTCACGGTCGGGTTGGCGGCCACCGTAACGGACGTGGGCTTCCGCACGCTCGGAACGGGAGCCCTGGGGGGCCTGGTGTGGAACGATCGTGACGGAGATGAACAACCCGGTGTGGCCGAGGTCGGGGTCGCAGGAGTAGGGGTCGACGTTACGTGGCAGCACCCCGGTGGTGAGGTCACCTTGACGGCGGAATCCGATCCGTTTGGACTCTGGCATCTTGCCGATCTTCCCCCCGGCCTGTACCAGACGGCCATCGATGGGCTCTCCCTGCCCCTCGGGATGAGTGGCACCACCGCCACAGATCTGCCGGTGGTGCTTGACCCGGCCGCTTCCGAGGATGCCGACTTCGGGATTGCCCTGATGCTCGACGTCGGCTCGCGGGTCTGGGTCGATCAGAACGGGAATGGGCTCGTCGAGGTGGATGAGAACGGTGTCGCTCGGGTGTTGGTCAATCTGTACGACGAGTTGGGCGGCCTCGTTGCATTCACCGAGACCGATGCGCTCGGGGCCTACTCGTTCCAGGGGCTATACCCGGGTGGCTACTCGTTGCAGCTCGATCGCCAGTCGATACCCAATGGGCTTCGACCGAGCTGGGATCGTGACGGGATCCCGGACCTGGCAACGTCTCTTGACCTCACCGGCGGTGTCCACGCACTCGACGCCAACTTTGGCTTCCAGACCGAACTGCCGCTCACCGGGTTCGATGTCGATGTGCTGGCGATCTGGGGAGCGCTGCTCACCCTGTTTGGCATCGGCCTCGTGCTTGCGGCTCATGTCAAGACCCAGCGTGTGACGGGAGAGGTTTCCCTCGACGTGGCGCGGTAATCCCGGCCGTTATGCCCGATAGAATGCTCGGCGGTACCGAGGAGAGCTTCATATGGCCCAACGTGATATCGGCACGGGTGTCACCAGCGAGAGTGAGGAGATGTATCTCATCACCATCGCCATGGCAGTGGAGAGCGGGCAGCGGGGTCCCGTCCCGGTGCCGCAACTCGCCGAAGCGCTGCACGTTTCGCGGGTCTCCGCCAATGAGATGGTCAAGAAGCTGGACGGGCGCGGTCTCATCGAGTACTTGCCGTACAAAGGAGTGGTCTTGCGGCCCGAAGGAGACCTGATCGCCCGGCGGATTCTGCGGCGTCGCCGTCTCTGGTCGGTGTTCCTCGCCGAACGGTTGGGACTGACCCCGCAGGCGGCAGATACAGTTGCTTGTGAGTTCGAGCATGTGACCCCGGCGGACGTGGCGCAACGTCTATCGGATTTCCTCGGTGATCCGAAGGTGGGTCCGAACGGCAAGCCGATCCCGCTGTCGGTCGATGATCCGAGCGAGTACACCGTCGCCTTCCCGTTGCGAGATCTGGGAGCCGGCGCCACCGGCGAGGTGGTTCTTCTCAACGGCGACGCCACCGATCGTGGCTTTCTCGCCAATCACGGGGTCGCCCCTGGGGTGAAGGTGATGATGCTGGCCGGTGCAGGCGATGGTGGTGTCTTGATCTCGACCCCGGCCGGGCGTCTCAGCCTCGCCAAGCAGATCGCCGACCTGGTGGGAGTCGTCCCCGCCTAGTGTCCTGTCGGGCAGATCGTGCTCGGATTTCAACGGCCCTTGTCACCCCTGGCGGCGTCCTCGTCCTCGACGCATTTCATCCAATGCGACTTCGTCCTGCGTACCTGCCTCCTGGCAGGCGTCCTTTGCCAGGTGCGACGATTGCACGCCGAAATACCAAGCGAATCCACCGGACAGGACACCGGCTCGGTGGCGTGAAAGCAGGTGTTGGCGGCTCACCCCACCGACAATCCAGCGCTCACGGCGGCGCCGGCGAGCCAGAACATGCGATCCACACCAGCCGTCTAATGTCCGGGTCCGGGGTATCACCGGTGTGCCGGAACCGGACCGTTTTGTGTCAGGTTCGCAGGTATTAGGCTTGCCATACATTCGAGGTTAGGCCTACCCTGACCATCAGCATCCAATCCCGTGTGGTCTCATGAGCCAGGACCTGCAGACGAGCCCGTATCTTCGAGCGCTTGGTGTCACCAAGTCGTTTCGTGACGTCGCCGCGCTCGATGGCGCCTCGGTGAGCGTCGAGGAAGGCGAGGCGCTGGCGCTGCTCGGTCCGAGCGGGTGTGGGAAGACAACACTGCTCCGCATCGTCGCCGGCTTGGAGAAGCCCGACACCGGGCGGGTTGTCGTCGCGGGGGACACCCTCACCGCACCGGATCGCTTTGTCCCACCCGAGCAGCGAAGAATCGGGATGGTGTTCCAGGACTGGGCGCTGTTCCCACACATGACTGTGGCGCGGAACGTCGGGTTCGGCCTCAGCCGGGAAGAGATCGCGTCCGGGCGGGTCGCCGAAACGCTCGAAATGGTTGGGTTGGGCGGCTACCAGGACAGACGTCCCGACGAGCTATCGGGTGGACAAGCGCAGCGCGTGGCGTTGGCCCGGGCACTCGCCCCAAGGCCGCGCGTGATGCTGTTCGACGAGCCGTTCTCGAATCTGGATACCGAGCTGCGGGGTCAGGTGAGGGCCGATGTCACCAGACTGCTGCGCGAGGTCGGGATGACCTCCGTATTCGTGACTCACGATCAGGAGGAGGCGTTTGTTCTCGGTGACACGGTGGCGGTGATGCGCGCCGGTCGTGTTCTTCAGGTCGACAGCCCGGCCGGGATCTACTCGTCACCAGCATCGCCGTGGGTTGCTTCGTTCGTCGGGGAAGCCAACATCCTGCCCGGTGAAGCATCGGCGGGTTCGATCGTCACCGCGATCGGGAGGCTGCCGGCGCACAACGGAGCGTCCGGATCTTGCCACGCGGTGGTACGGCCCGAGTATCTGGCGGTCGCCGACGGCACGGATGCGACGATCTCCTCGGTTGAGTTCTACGGTCACGATTCGACCTACGAGGTCGCCATGAGAGGCGCAACCTATACCGTGCGGGTCGCTGCGGCGCCTACGTACCGTCCCGGCGATTCCGTCAACCTCACCTATGTCGGGCCGGCGGTTGTTGCCTTTCCGGCTTCGCGGGAGTGAGTGGCGCCGATTTCCTGATTCTCGGCGCCGGACCCGCCGGGCTGGCCGCGGCTCATCTGCTCGCCAAACGCGGCTTTGAGGTGACGGTCCTCGAACGCGCCGGACGTGTGGGCGGACTCGCCGGATCCTTCGAGGTTGCGGGCCAGCGTGTCGATTACGGGAGTCACCGGCTGCACCCGGCGACCTCTCCCGACATGCTCGAACTGCTGCGGTCCTTGCTCGGAGACCGGCTGCAGCAGCGAGTTCGCAACGGCCGGATCCGGCTCAACGGGCGGTGGCTGCGGTTCCCGCTGAACCCCGTCGATCTGTTGCGTGGCATGGCGCCGGGAATGGCGGTTCGTGCCGCCGCCAGCGCCGGGGTCGCGATGGTGCGGCCGCGGCGAGACGCGACGTTCGCCGATTACGTGACCACCGGTCTGGGGAGAGTCGCCGGCAATACGTTCTACTTCCCCTATGCCCGCAAGATCTGGGGCGTCGAACCGGAGGAATTGAGCGGTGAGCAGGCGCGGAAACGAATAAGTGCCGACTCACCCTGGAAAGTGTTGCGCCGTGTCACTGCGCCCCGTAACGATTCCCGGCGGTTCTTCTACTACCCGGCTTCGGGCTTCGGCGCTATCTCGGAGGCTCTGGCGGACGCTGCGGTCGCCTCAGGGGTGACGCTGCGTCTCGGCACGGATGTGAAGCGTCTGAGCTTTGCGGATGATCGGGTGGCATTGGTGGCCGGTGGCGGTGAGCATTTCGCGGCGTCGCGGTTGTGGTCGACCGTCCCGGTGAGCCGGCTTGCGCAACTCGCCGGCCATGAGCCACCAACCCTCGAGCATCGAGCGATGGTGCTTGTCTACACGGCGGTCTCGTCACGGCAGTACACACCTTTTGATGCGCACTACTTCCCGGAAGCGGATGTGCCTATGACACGGGTTTCCGAGCCGAAGAACTACCGGGACGGCGATGATCCCTCCGGGCTGACGGTCCTATGCGCCGAGATACCGTGTTCGGTCGGAGACGAGATCTGGAGCGCCGGGGACGACGACCTCGGGCAGGTCGTTGCCGATTCGCTCGCCTCACAGGGTTTGCCACCGGTGCGAGGTGTGGAGACGGTGGTGCGGCGTCTGCCTCATGCATACCCGATCTACCGTCTCGGCTATGAGACGGCTCTCGACGACGTGCTCGCATGGGCGGCTAGACAGCCGGGCCTCCTCACCCTCGGCCGTCAGGGACTCTTCACTCACGACAACACTCACCACGCTCTGTCCATGGCGCAGGCTGCATGTAACGCGGTCGGCCCTGACGGAAGCTTTGACACCAGCCGTTGGAACCGATCGCTCTTGGAGTTCCAGTCCCACGTGGTGGAGGACTGAGGAGGGCTCCCGGAGTCGGTTCTATTTTACCTACCCGGATAGGGATATTAGGGTTGCCTAACAATCAAGACAAGGGAGTGTTGATGAAAGACAAGATGGCTCGGATTCTCGTGACACTCGTGGCCGTCCTCGCCCTGCTGGCTGCCGCCTGTGGCAACGACGACGGTGGTGAGGTTCGCACCATAGATGGGGGATCGGAGTCGGCTTCGGCATCCGGTTCTGCCTCCGGGTCTGCCTCCGCATCGGGCTCAGGCAGCGGGTCGGGTAGCGGCTCCGGGGTCTCGGACGGGGAGTGCAGCCCGGTCGGCGTCGAGTTGGAGGATGACGCCGTGGCCACCGTAGAGGTGAGCCTTGGCGACTATGCGTTCAACCCGTCGGTGATCGAGGTCGAGGCCGGTATCGTGACCTTCGTCGTGACCAACAATGGTGTTGAAGCCCACGAACTGGCATTCCTGCCCGGAGGCGGTGCCGTGCCGGTCACCGACGGTGTGCCCGACGAGGGAGCACTCGAGGCCGCCGGGGCCTTTGAGCTCGAGGCGTTTGGTTCCGGCCAGACGTGTAACGCGACCTACGACCTCTCCCCAGGGACCTACACGCTGTTCTGCATCGTTACCTCACCCGACGGCATGACCCACATGGAGAAGGGGATGGTGGGCACGCTGACAGTGAGCTGAGCCACTGATTCTTCTCCCTCTGGGATGAAGTGGCGTCACCTGCGGTGACGATGCGAAGCGATGGGGGAGGAGCCATAGATTCTTCTCCCTCTGGGAGAAGTACCCGAGCGAAGCGATGGGGGATGAGCCATACATTCTTCTCCCTCCGGGAGAAGTACCCGAGCGCAGCGAAGGGGGATGAGGGCCTTGTGAATTCAAGGGCTGGATTGAAGACCCCCTCACCTGCCTCGCCGGCGCTCGGCTGTCCTCTCCCGAAGGGAGAGGAATAGCGTGGCTCACCCCCTCCGTCGCTGCGCTCCTCGTCCCCCTGGAAGGGGGACAATGTCGTGGCTCATTGCGTCGGATCATCTGCCACGGCCGGGGTCTTGTTTAGCTGGTGGTAGACGGCCGGGATCACTCGCCGCAGATACCGACCCAGCTTGATGAACGACTCACCCGTCGTGCGGAAGCGATAGCTGATCGGGACCTCGAGGTACCGGTAGCCCTTGGCGAGGAGATCGAGCGTGATCACCTGGGCGTAGTTGAAATCGTGGATGATCTCCACATCGGAGGCGGCCTGCACCGAGAACGCCCGGTAGCCGGTCTGGCCGTCACTGATCCTGCGGCGGGCGACGAACGAGAGCGCGTACGTCAGCACCTTGTTGCCGAACCTCCGGTGCGGGAGCATCCGCTCGATCTGCCCGTCGAATCGCGACCCGATCACATAGTCGGCACGGTCGTCGAGTATCGGGCCGATCAGGTTCTCCAACTCCTCAGGTGGGTACTCGCCATCTGCGTCACAGAATGCAACGGCTACCGGACTTTTGGCAAGTGAGTGGATGAAACCGGAGCGAACAGCGGCTCCCAAGCCGCGGTTCGTGGCAAAGGAGTGAACGGTGGCTCCCGCCGCGGCGGCACGAACGGCGGTGTCGTCGGTGGACCCGTCGTTGATTACCAGGGTCACGACCGGGTGGCCCCGCACCTGATCGGGGACGCGGGCGATGACCTCGGCGACGCTCTCGCCCTCATTATGGGCGGGCATGAAGAGCACGATGGGGCCGGTGTCGGGTGTCGGGATGGTTCGAACGGCCGGTTCCAACCGGCGATCCAGCCGGAGCCTCCCTACAAGCGCCGGGTTGGGCACGAAGAGACCGATCCCCCCTGCCACCACCGAATAGGCGGTCTTCAACGCATGTGCCGCGAGCGCCGCGGCGAGGGCGGTTCCCGGGTCGTAACCGAGGAACACATACGCCGCGACCGCACCCGCTTCATAAGTGCCGAAACCGCCGGGGGCGATCGCCGCCACCTGCGACACCACCGACACGCTCGTGACGAACAGAGCCTCTACGGGAGCGAGATCGATTCCGGCCGATCCGGCCACCATCAGCACCAGACCCGATTCGGCGATCCACGCCGCGGCGGTGCCTGCGAATTGGGTCACGCCCGGCCAGCTCATCGTGTCGTGGGTGCGCATCCGCCACATCCAGGCCAGGCCGAGTATGGCAGCAGCACCAAGGGCGATGACCGCCGCCTCGACCAGCGGCGAGCTCATGAACTCGAGGTTGCCGGCGCCGAGGATCCAGGCGACGGCAACCACACTGAGGAGGTCGGCCGCCCGCAGGGTCAATGTGGAGGCGATCGCCTCCGACCTGCCGGCTCCGCCGCGCCGTACCGCAGAGACGACCCGCAGCGGCTCGCCGAGCCGGAGGGGAAGGACATGGTTGGCGGCCAATGCGACATGAATCGCCGCCCACGAATGGCCGAGGCTGAGCCCGGGGAGCACCTGGTGCCACACTATTGCTCGGACCAGGAATGCTGCGGCGAACGCGGCGAGAGCCGGCAGGGTCCGCAACGGCGAGGTGAGCAATTCGTCGAAGGCCCGGCGCAACGCCGTCCCGTCGACGGTACGGACAATGACCACCGTCGCAATGACGGTGATCGCCATGACCAGCACCGAAATGGTAACCCACGCCATGCGGGGTGCTCGGGGATCGCCGGAGTTGGACAATCGTAAGGGTGACCAGACATCCATGATGGGGTTGACTTTACACCATGCCGGTAGTGCAATTAGTGTGCCGCCCATGAAGGCACTCGTGACCGGTTCCGCCGGGTTCATTGGAAGCAATCTCGTAGCGCGGCTCGCCCGGCGTGGCGATGAAGTCGTCGGCATCGACAGGCGGTATACCCGCTCAACCGATGTGCTCCAGCTGCCCCTCGACATTGCCGACCCGCGGGTGTCTGGTCGACATTGCCGGGTGGGCAGGCTGGGCAGACGTCGTGTTTCACCTGGCTGCTCGATCGGGGGTCCGCACCCGGCGGTCCGACATCGACGAGCTGCGCCGGCGTGACATCGTGACTGCAACCGAGCACATGCTGGCGCTGACACCCAGCCACACGCATTTTATCGTGACCTCGTCGTCGTCGGTCTACGGTGGAGCGCAGCGAACCCGTGGCGGACTCCACCGACCCAGCCATGAGGAAGACGTCCTTCGCCCCAAGGGTGGCTACGCGCTGGCCAAGGCGCACATGGAGCAACTGGCTCGCGGTTATCGTCGTTTCGACGACGGGCTCGCCATCGTGCGACCCTTCACGGTGATCGGGGAAGGTCAACGAGACGACATGGCGCTCTCGATGTGGATCGACGCGACCCGCAACGGGGACCCGATCACGATTTTCGGCAATCTCGACCGGCGGCGTGATGTCACCGACGTGCGGCGAGTCGTCGACGGCCTGATCGCTGTCGCAGACCGGAGATTCTGCGGCATCGTCAATCTGGGTGCGGGCCGACCGCGGACCCTGGCGGAGATGGTGGAAGCTGTCTTCGTGGCGATGGGTAGGGGGACTTCTCTCCTCTTCGCCCCGGCCAAGCCGGAGGAGGTCAGGGCAACATATGCCGATACGACGCGGGCCCGCACACAGCTCGGCGTAGACCTCACCACCGACCTTCTCGATGCCACACGCCGTCAGGCAGACCGCCGTCTCGGCGCCTTGATCGACTCTTGAGCTCTGGAGAAACGTCTATGAAGCGACTCGTAGCAACCATCGCCATTGTCCTGGCCCTCGTCGCATCGGCCTGCGGCGGTGGTGGCGAGACCATAACGGTCTACTCCGGTCGAACGCAGAACCTCATCGGCCCCCTGCTCGAGGTCTTCGCGGCGGAGACCGGGATCGACGTCGAGGTCCGATACGGCCAGTCGACAGACCTGGCTCTGCTCATCGATCAGGAAGGGGATCGCAGCCCCGCCGACGTGTTCATCTCACAGAGCCCCGGTGCGATCGGTTTCCTGGCCGGCAACAACCGCCTCGCCGCCATCGGTGGCGATGTGCTCGACCTGGTGCCGGCGGAGTTCCGCAACAGTGGCGGCCGGTGGGTGGGGATGTCCGGCCGCGTCCGTGTCATCGTCTACAACGAGGATCTAGTGGACCCTGCCGACCTGCCGCGGTCGGTGTTCGAGCTGACCGACGAGCGATTCCGCGGGCAGGTGGCGGTTGCTCCACCGAACGGATCGTTCCAGGACTTTGTGACCGCGATGCGGGAGACGAGTGGTGACGAGACGACACTTGCCTGGCTCGAGGACCTAGTCGCCAACGACGTGCAGATATATCCGAACAACACGGCGATTGTGCAGGCGGTGGGCCGGGGAGACGTGTCCATGGGGCTCGTGAACCATTACTACAACTACAGGGCCCGGGCGGAGGACCCGGGAGTCTCCTCCGAGAATTACTTCTTCCCGGACGGTGACATCGGGTCGCTACTGATCGTGACCGCCGTCGGGGTGGTCGCCACGACCGACACCCCGGATCTGGCGGACCGCTTTGTCGAGTTCATGCTGAGCGAGCATGCCCAGCAGTTCTTCAGCGAGGAGACCTTTGAGTATCCCCTGGCCGCAGGGGTCCAACCTGCCGCGGAGCTGCCACCGTTATCGAGCATTGATATCGCTACTTACGATTTCGATCAGCTGGGGGGCGGGCTCGAACGAACCAAGGAGCTGATCGATGAGAGTGGGCTCGAGAGCTCATAGGACAATCGAAGCAGGGTCCACGCCTGGACGGCGGCTGCACCGTGGCAGGACGACCGCCGTCGTCGTCTTCATCAGCTTGGTCTTCCTGTTCCCCCTCGGCTACCTCTTGTGGGGGACGCTGACCCTTGGCGGTGACTTCTGGGGTGTGTTGACCAGCCGGCGTACCGTGGTGCCGCTCGGGAAATCGCTCCTGATCGCGGTGACGACCGCGGCAGCCGCCGCCGGGCTAGGGACGATCCTGGCGGTGCTGGTCACCCGGACGGATCTGCCGGGGCGGCGGATTCTGCAGGTGCTACTGGCGTTGCCGCTCGTGATTCCGTCCTTTGTGGGTGCGACCGCGCTGCTGGCTGCGTTCGGTCCTGGTGCGCTGATCACGACACTGCCCCGACTCGAGGGGTACTGGGGAGCATTTGTGGTGCTCACACTCCTCACGTACCCGTACGTATACCTTCCGGTGCTCGGCAGGCTCAGCACCACATCCCCGTCGCTCGAGGAAGCGGCTCGCCAGCTCGGAAGCGGTCCCGGACGTATCTTGTTCCGTGTCGTGCTGCCACAGCTGCGCACGACAGTTGCCGCCGGGACGATGCTTGTGTTTCTCTATGCGTTGAGCGACTTCGGGGCGGTGTCGCTCATGCGCTACGACACGATCACCAGGGCCATCTTCTCGTCGCGGCTCTCTGACCGGCAAACCTCTCTGACTCTGGGTCTGGTGCTCGCCGTGATGGCTCTGGGCGTCGCCGTTGTGGAACGGGCGCTGGCGGCGCGGAGTCGCGAGGTGCGGGCGCTTGGCAGCAGGCAACCGACCTACGGGCTGGGGCGAGCTCGAGGACCTGCGGTGGCGGTGGTCTGGTTGGTCCTGCTGACGGCGCTGGCGACGCCGGTAGGTGTGTTCCTGGTCTGGATTCTGCGGGGCTCAGCCACGATCGGGGCGGGATATGCCGGGATCGGTGACGGTATGGGCTTTCTGGTTGCCCCGACCATCAACTCGGCCCTGGCCGCCGCGACTGCCGGGTTCGTCGCGGCCGTCGTGGTGCTCCCGGTTGCCTTCTCGGTGGTGCGGCGGAGGACCCTCGTAGCCGAGGGCGCATCCGCCGCAGTCACCTCGGTGTTTGCGCTGCCCGGTCTGGTGGTTGCACTCGCGGTAGGGTTCTGGGCGATCCAGGTTCCCGATCCGCTGGCCGGTCTCTATCAGAGTTTCCCCCTGCTCATCTTTGCCTACGTGCTGCACTTTGGTGCGCAGTCGATGCGATCGTCGCAGGCGGCTATCGCTGCGGTACCGGAGCGGTTCGACGATGCGGCACGCACCCTCGGAGTCAGCAGCAGGCGCCGTATCCTCGAGATCGACGTACCGCTCATCGCACCCGGGTTGATCACGGGAGGCGGGCTCGTTCTGCTCTCGACGTTGAAGGAGCTCCCCGCCACGCTGCTGCTTGCTCCCACCGGATTCGAGACTCTCGCCACCCGGATCTGGGGAGCCGCCGAGGACGGGTTCTACGCCGAAGTCGGTATCAGCTCACTGGTTCTGATTCTTCTCTCGGCTCTGCTCACCTGGTTTCTCATCCTGCGTCCCGAGCTGACTCGATGACGCGACGTCGCGGGAATTCCGGCGTCACGTTCTGGGCCGTTGGATTGGTGGTGTTTATCGTCACGCTCCTCGGGCTGCCGGCTCGCGCTACGTACGGGGCGCAGACGTCGGCCGACGAACCGCAATACCTCCTTTCCGCCCTGTCGCTGTTCGAGGACGGTGACCTCGATATTGCAGATGAGCGGGAGGATGAGGCTTACCGGGCGTTCCACGAGAGCAGTCTGCCGGTACAGACGGTCTTGCAGCCCGATGGATCGCGGCTGAGTCCTCACAATCCACTGTTGCCGGTCTATCTGGCGATCCCGGTGGGTGTCGCCGGTTGGGTCGGGGCCAAGGTTGCGCTGGCCGCTCTCGCCGGCGCCCTCTCGGCTTTGCTGGCGTGGGTTGCGGTGAAGCGATTCGCGCTGGCCGGTTTGTGGGCGGCCGTCGTGGTAGTCGTGTTTGCCGCATCGCCGCCGTTTGCGCTGTACGCAACACAGATCTATCCCGAGATCCCGGCCGCCCTGGCGGTCACGATTGCCATCGCCTCTCTCACCGGCCCCCCCGGACGGTGGGCAACGGCGACGGCCGGTCTGGCGGTCGTTGCTCTGCCCTGGCTGGCGGTGAAATACGTCCCGGTGACCGCGGTGCTCGCCATCGGGGCGCTCTTCTGGCTGCGGGAACGTCGCCCGCTGCAAATCGGACTGGTCGTCGGGCTGGCAGCGAGCGGGATCGTGTATCTGTGGTTCAATCAGGAGATGTACGGGGGATGGACTCCGTACGCCGCCGGTGACTTCTTTGCTACAGGAGAGCTGCGGGCCCTCGGGCCCGAGCCCAACTACCCAGGGCGGTCGACCCGGCTGGTCGGGCTCATGGTCGACCGCGAGTTTGGCATTGCCGCTTGGCAACCCGCGTATCTGCTCTTGTTTCCGGCGTCGGCGGCCGGGATTCGACAGCGGATGGCGCACCGCCGGCTGCTGCTGGCGATACTCGCCACCGCTTGGTTGGTGGCAACCTTCGTTGCCCAGACCATGCATGGCTGGTGGTGGCCGGGACGGCAATTGGTGGTAGCGCTACCGGTCGCGGTGCTGCTCATCGGGGTCTGGACGGGGCCGGTCCGCGCTCGGCGGTTCACGCTGGTCGGGCTCGGCGCGGCAGGTGTCCTCTCATTCCTCATCGTGACCGCTGAAGCGGCCGCGGGTCGAGGGGCTCTGATCGTCGACTTCTTCGACACGATCAATCCCATCTACCGTCTGTGGAGCCTCGTGCTACCCGCCTACCGCCTCGAACCGGCCGGTGTGTGGATTCTCCACGGCGTGTGGTTGGTGGTGGTGGCCGTCCTTCTCCGGCTGGGTTGGAGAAGCCGACGTTCGGTTCCGCAGCAAGCAGATGAAGTGGCGCTGGAGACACACTAGAGGCCGCCTGACGGCGGCCTCCGGTGTGAGTACGGAAGGAGAAGGAGTCTTCCCTGGTGATAGCTTCGGCCGCGACTCCGGAATCCTTGAGTGCTTTGTAGGCTTTTTTCTTCGGTTTCGTTTCTAGGCTTCTTTTTGGGCGATTCGAAACCCATGAGCGGCGCCAATCGCACAAAGAAAGAAACCGCCTGACGGCGGTCTCTTTCTGGGCTTTTTAGACGGGAGGTAGGAAGGCATCCAGTCTGGGTACCATATCGGTCCGGGTCGCCAGAACCTTTAGGGGTTTTCTCGATGAATCTCACACTCAACCAAAACGAGCTAGTCGCGCATCTGCGCGCTAACGGGCTTTACACCGAAGGGCCATACCGGCTGAGCTCCGGGCTGGAATCCAGCTGGTATCTCGACGGCCGGCAGACGACCTTCGACGGAGCCGGAGCGCGCATCGTTGCCGCCTGTGTTCTCGAGGTTCTCGACGAGTCTGTCGACGCCGTCGGTGGTATGACGATGGGCGCCGACCCGATTGCGGTAGCCACCGCGGTGATGGCGGATCGCCCGCTGCGGGCCTTCAGCGTACGTAAGGAGGAGAAGGCACACGGTACGGGCGGCAGGCTGGTCGGCCCGGTAGTGGCGGGGGACAGGGCCGTAGTCGTGGAAGACACGGTGACCACCGGCGGTTCCATGACGGAAGCCGTCGAGGTGCTGGTACAGGAGGGCATCTCGGTTGTCCAGGCCATCGTGTTGGTGGACCGCAGCTCCGGCGACGCCGCCGCCATGCTGGCCGAGCACCATGTGCCTCTCATCTCGCTGTTGTCACCGGAGGACCTGGGTGTGAGCGGATGACGACGGTCTTTGCATCGAAACGGTCGGTGATTCGCCAACTCCTCATGACCGCGGCGGGCATCCTGCTGCTGGTGGCGGCCCTCGACATCGTCAGCTTGCACCGGCTGTCGGATCCCCCGACGACCAACGACGACGGCGTACTCACGTCGAAGGGTCAGACGGAACGCCGGACCGACATTGCCTGGGGCTCGCTTTTTACCGCCGTGGGGAGCTCTCTGGTCGTGGTCGGCCTGGGAGGTTTGTTGACGGCACGACCGATGGTCGAGCTGACAGACGAGTCCATCAGGCTGCGGGTGGCAGGGCCACTCTCCATGCTGGAGATCCCGTGGGAGGACATAGTCGCCGTGCGCTCAGGGAGTGACCACGAGGACGGTGGAGTGGTCCCCGTCCCCGTCCTCCTCGTCGAGGTCGAAGACAGGGCGGTGTACCCCGATGGCCTGTGGGGAGCGGCGTGGAAGGGCAACACTCTCCAGGTCGATGCAGACGGTTGGGAGACTTCTGTTGAGGATGTGGTGATCCGGGCGCAGCTACAAGTGGGGATTCCTGAGGAAGGTGATTACCAGTGACGCTGATAGGTGCCCATGTTGGCTCCGCCGAACCGCTGGCAGAAGCGAAAGAGCGTGACGCCGACATCATCCAGATGTTCATCTCGAACCCGCAGTCTTACAAGAAGCCGGTTCCGCGCGGCGACGCCGCCGATCTGATCGCCTCCGGTTTGCCCATCTACATTCATGCGCCGTACATCATGAACCCGGCGTCGCCGAACAACCGGATCCGCATCCCGAGCCGGAAGACGCTGGCACAGACGGTTGCTGCTGCCGAGGAGATCGGTGCCAGCGGCGTGATCGTCCACGGTGGGCATGTCGGTGACGACGAGGACATCGCGGTCGGTTTCGACCGGTGGAGGAAGGCACTCGACACCTTTGAATCGCCGGTGCCTCTTCTGGTCGAGAACACCGCAGGCGGCGGCAACGCCGTGGTCAGGGATCTCGACAACTACGCCGCGCTCTGGGACGAGATTGGGGAGTACAACGTCGGGGTGTGTCTCGACACGTGTCACGCCTGGGCATCGGGGGAGGATCTGGAGACGGCGGTCGAGCGAATAGTGGCCGCCACCGGGAAGGTGGACCTGGTCCACTGCAACGACTCGCGCGATCCGTTCGACAGCAGGAGGGACCGTCATGCCAACCTGGGGCGTGGCGAGATCCCGGAGGCGCTGCTCATTGGTGTGGTCCGGGCCGCCGGGGCCCCTGTCGTTGTCGAGACGCCGAATGACGATGACGGCCAGAAACGAGATATCGCTTGGCTTCGGCGTCGCCTCTGAGCACTCTGTGGAGTTCGACTGGTTGAGTTCGACTGGTGGGGTTCGACGGGTGGAGTTCGACTGGTGGAGCCGATTGAATCGAACTCCGAGCTGGATGCAGAATCCGACATCGTGCGCTCGAGCCTGACAGCTCCGGCTGCGTCTGTGAGCCAGTCTATAGGGGGACCTTACCGGGTCTTTTGGTCCGCCTTGTGGGCCTTTAGACCCGGGCCCTTTGGGACACCAGGTAATGCTCAATGGCCGATAGGCCCTGGGGGCCTCACGTGATCTAATCGTGGAGACGTTGGGTAATTGACTACACAACTGGGTAATTGACTACACAACAGTCGTATCGATTGTTTGGTCGGAAACGAGAGGAAAGCATCAAATGAATGACCGTCTCAAGAAGCTCGGCTACGTTCTCGTGGTTATCGGGCTTGTATTCGTGGTTGCAGCTGGGGTCGGATTCTTCCAGACGCAGAACGGATACGAATCATTGCAGAAGTTCAGCGAAGCCCAGGGTGTGGAGCTGAGCTACAACGAGGATGGCCAGCTCGTGGACCGGGGTACGGTCGAGGGCGCTCAGGGGATCCTGGATCTGTTGGAGAACGATTGGGGTTACACCATCGTTGCCGGTGAGCTGAACCCCAACGACCCGCTCGTCAACACCGCAAGCGAGTACATGTACCAGATGGCAACAGTCACCTATCACACGCTCAACGGCACCCAGACTGTCGTGCTCGATGAGCCCGCCGAGTACAACGGTGAGACCTTCGAAGCCGGGACCTATGAGGTTCCCGTCGACGGCAGGTACTGGAGTGACTTCGATCGCTCACATCCGCTCGACGGCCTGGCTCGCGAGCAGGCTTGGAGCGGAACCGCCCACGGAATCGTCGGTGAGCTTGGTGTTGGGACCGTCACCCACTCAGCTCTCAAGCTGGCGTTGGCCATGTCCGGTCTGTTCGCCGGTGTGGGTCTTGTCACCATCATCGCAGGCTCCGGGCTCGTCTGGGCGACCAGCGGTGCAAGCAAGAGAGAATTCAGTCTCGCTACAGAGCAGGTGCTCGACAAGGAATTGTCGACCTCCGGCGTGTAGCGCCCCCACACGGGTCGAACCCCGACCTTCGGCCCGTGTTTCCAACCAAAGGCCCCACCTTGTCCCCCGGGTGGGGCCTTTGCTATTCCGTCCTTTGCTGTTCCCGCGTGTGGCAGTCCCGCGTCTGGCATCCCCACGTCTGGCATCCCCGGGACGAGGGTGCACTCACTCGTAGAGAAGGCAGGCGACCTCGTGGCCGTTACCGGAGAGTACGGGGTCGACATCAGGGCACCGGTCGAACACCTTTGGGCAGCGAGGGTGGAAGTTACAGCCGGACGGTGGATCGATAGGGCTCGGGACGTCGCCTTCGAGGATGACCCTGGTTCGGGACCGGGCAAGCGCCGGATTGGGGACGGGAACTGCCGAGAGCAGGGCCTCGGTGTAGGGGTGCTTGGTCGTCTCGTACAACCCGACCCGGTCGGCGACCTCGACGATTCGCCCCAGATACATCACGGCGATCCGGTCGCTGAAGTGCTGTACTGCGGACAGGTCGTGGGCGATGAACAGGTAGGTCAGACCGAGCTCCCGCTGGAGATCCTCCAGCAGGTTCATCACTCCCGCCTGTATCGACACGTCTAGGGCGGCGATCGGTTCGTCGCAGACTATGAAGTCGGGCTCTGTGGCAAGAGCCCGTGCGATCCCGACACGCTGTCGCTGGCCACCGGAGAACTCGTGTGGGTAACGGTTGCGGTAGTCGGGGCTGAGGCCCACCATCTCGAGTAGCTCGCCGACTCTGTGGTTCCTGTCCGCACGACTTGTGGTCAGGCCGTGGATCTCGAGCGGCTCCGATACGATCTTCCCGATCGACATGCGTGGATCCAGCGATGCGTACGGATCTTGGAAGATCATCGCAATTCTCTTGCGTAGCGACCTGAGCTGCTTCGCGTTCAGGTCCGACATCTCGACGCCATCGAACGTGACCGCACCACCGGTCGGTTCGATCAGCCGTAACAGCGCGAGACCGGTCGTCGTCTTGCCGCATCCCGACTCGCCGACCAGGCCGAGCGTCTCGCCTCTGCGGACTTGAAAGCTGACCCCGTCGACCGCCTTGACATCGTTTACGTGACGGCGTATCACCCCGGTGTCCCGGATGGGGAAGTACACCTGGAGATCGGCAACGTCGACGAGGATGTCGCTCATAGACCGGCCCCCAGCGGATAGTGACAAGCAGCGTCGTGGCCGGGTGTGACCTCTTCGACCCTGGGAATGATCTCGACGCACCTCGACCCGTCCGAGTGCGGGCATCGCGGGGCGAAAGGACACCCTGCCGGCATAGCCACGGGGTCGGGTGGCAGGCCCGGAATGGAGACGAGCCGGTCGGGGCGGTCGGCTCCAGGCATGGGCAACGAGCCCAGCAAGCCTTCTGTGTAGGGGTGTCTGGGTTGTGTGTAGAGGCCGTCGACGTCTGCTTGCTCCATGAACCGGCCGCCGTACATGACGTGTACCCGGTCGGCGATGCCGGCAACGACCCCGAGATCGTGTGTGATCCAGACCACCGCCATGCCGAGGCGGTGCTGGAGGTCGGCGACGAGCTCTGTGATCTGTGCCTGGGTGGTCACGTCGAGCGCGGTTGTTGCTTCGTCGGCGATCAGCACGTCGGGGTCGCAGGACAAGCCCATGGCGATCATCACCCGCTGTCGCATCCCTCCCGATAGTTGGTGCGGGTAGTCGTCGATGCGGCTATCCGGCGACGGGATGCCGACGAGTTCCAGCAACCCGATTGCCCGCTTCCTGGCGACGTCACCCGCCAGCCCCAGGTGCAATGCCATCGGTTCGATCAGCTGGTAACCGACGGTGCGGACCGGGTTTAGCGAGGTCATCGGATCCTGGAAGATCATCGCCATTCCCTTGCCGCGAACCCGGCGCCACTCCTTTGGGCTGATCCCCACCAACTCCCGGCCGCGGTAGTTGATCGAGCCGGAAACCGCGGCGGGGGGCTGTGCCAGCAGACCCATCAACGCCAGCACCCCGACGCTCTTGCCCGAGCCGGACTCACCGACGATGGCCAGAGTTTCGCCTGAGTGAAGGTCGTAGGAGATGCCGTTGACAACCTCGGCGACACCCCGCTTTGTACCGAAGCGAACCTGAAGATCCGTCACCGCCAGGACACGCTCGCTCATACTGACTGCCCGCGAGACTCGATTACCGATTTCTGCTTCGGGTCGAGGGCATCACGCAAGCCGTCGCCGACGAAGTTGAACGCCATTACGGTGACCAGGATTGCCAGACCCGGGAAGACCCCCATCCACGCGCTCTGCTGGAAGAAGTCCTGACCATCCGAAAGCATCCGTCCCCACGCTGGGTTTGGTGGTTGCACGCCCAGCCCGAGATAGGAGAGGGCAGCCTCAGACAGGATGGCGAACGCAAGAGACAGGGTCGTCTGGACGATGATCGGCGCCATTACGTTGGGGAGGATGTGCCGGAAGATGATGCGCCCGTCACCCGCTCCCAGCGACCGAGCCGCCCGGATGTACACCTCTTCGGCCACCACCAGGACACTGCCGCGGGTGATCCTGGCGAAGATAGGTGTGTAAACGAGACCGATGGCAATCATGGCGTTGCCGATTCCCGGGCCCAGCACCGCCAGGATGGCAATGGCGAGCAGGATGGCCGGGAAGGAAAACAAGACGTCCATGGCACGCATCAGCACCGATTCGACAGCGCCCCGGTAATACCCGGCGGCAAGACCGATCGGTACCCCGACCACGACCGCAAACCCGACTGCGATGAACCCCACTTGAAGCGAGACCCTGGCTGCGATCAGGATGCGGCTGAACGTGTCCCTACCCAGGTTGTCGGTTCCGAACCAGTGGTCTGCGCCCGGACCGGCAAAGCGGTTCTCGACGTCGAGCTCGTTGAGCCCGTGCGGGGCTAGTGCCTCGCCGAAGATCCCGACGATGACAAGGACGGCCAGCACGACGAGGCCGGCGACGGCCAGCTTGTTTGCCAGCAGCGCCCGGATGGTCTCCCGGAAGCGGGAAACAGGTTTGGTGGCCAGCCGATCTGCTTCGAGCTGTGCGGTCACGACACCCTCACTCTCGGGTCGAGCCTGGCGTAGATGATGTCGACGATCAGGTTGATGGCCAGGAACATGAACGCGATATAGAGCACCGAGCCCTGGAGCACCGTGAAGTCACGGTCCTTGACTGCTATCAACGCCAGTCGGCCGAGCCCCGGCCAGGCAAAGATGAGCTCGACAACTACGACACCACCGAGCAGGAAGCCGAGCTGAAGACCGATCACCGTGACTATGGGGATCCACGCGTTGGGGAGGACGTGACGACGCACGATCTGCCACTCGGTGAGACCCTTGGCCCTGGCGGTCAAGACATAGTCCTGGTTGAGTGCCTCTAGGACCGCGGACCTGACGAACCGGGTAATGATCGAACCGGAAATCAAGCCGATTGTCATCGCAGGCAGGATCAGGTGCCGGACCCACTCGACAACCCCGTTTCCGAGGGGGGAGTAACCCGACGACGGCAACCATGCGAGTGTTAGCGAGAACAGAAGGATGTACATGACACCCGCCCAGAAGTCGGGCATCGAGATACCCACCTGACTGGCGGCCGAGACCGTGTAGTCGAGCCCGGATCCGGATCGAGCTGCCGAGATGATGCCGGCGGGGAGAGCGACGACGACGGCGATGAACAGGGCGGCGCCTGCCAATGTGATCGTTGCGGGAAGCCGCTCGAGGATCAGCGTGGTTACGGGCTGCCCGTTGCGGAAGCTCACTCCCAGGTCACCGGTGACTGCGTTGCCGAGCCAGGTGAAGTACTGCTCGATGATGGGCCGATCGAGACCGGCTCGCTCACGTAGTAGGTCGTATAGCTCCTGGTCGAACCGGGTCCCGAGTGCAACCCGTACCGGGTCTCCCGGTACGAGGTGGATCAGCGAAAAGACGACGATGCTCACTCCGAGCAGAGCCAGCACCATCTGCAAGATGCGTCTCACCAGAAAGCCCGTCATGCCGTCCGATCCATGGGGCCCGGTGGGGAGTGTCCTCCCCACCGGGCTACCTGCTAGTTGAGTGTCGCTTCCTCGAACCGGATGGCGTTGTCGCCCCTCGTCGAGTAGCCGCCCAGCTCATCTCGCCATGCGTTGATGTTGTCCGGGTTGTATAGGTAGATGTATGACGCCTCATCGACGATCAGCTGCGCCGCCTGGTCGTACAACGCCTTGCGGGCCGCCTGGTCGGTCTCCACTCGCGCCGCGTCGAGAAGCTCATCGACCTCGGAGTTCGAATACCCCTGGAAGTTGAATCCACCCTCGGAGTGGTGCTGTGCGTAGTAGAAGTCGTCCGGGTCGATGTTCCCGACCCAACTCAGCATGAAGGCATCGAACTCACCGTTCGCTTCCATGTCGAGCCATGTTGAGAAGTCGACGTCGTTGATGACGACGCTGATCCCGAGTGCGGCAAGCTCCGCTGCAATGACCTCAGCTTGGGTGACCGTCTCGGGGAAGTCGCTTGTCACCAAGAACTCGATCTCGAGGTCGCTGACCCCGGCTTCGTCGAGCAGCGTCTGGGCCCCTTCGATGTCTGCCGGTGCGTACGGTGCATAGTCGTAGTACCAGGCTGCGTTCGACGCCGGTATCGCCGTCTCGTTTGGTGTGGCCGCCCCGAACTGTGCAGCCAGCGCGATCTCATCGCGGTCGATCGCCATGGCGATGGCCTGACGGACCCGTACGTCGTCGAATGGTTCCCGACTCTGGTTGAGGGCGAAGTAGTGGTAGTCGCCGCCCGGCACCCTTCCCACGGTGATTCCGTCTTCTGCCTCGAGTGACTCGATGTCTTGTGGCGGGACCGAATCGATCCAGTGCACCTCACCGGTGCGCAATGCCGTCAGCTTGGTGCTGGCATCGGGAATCTGTCTGAAGAGGATCCCGTCGAGAATCGGCAGACCCTCGTCGGCTCGCCAGTAGTCGGGGTTCTTCTCGAGGAGGATGCCCTCATCGGGTGATTGGGACACGAATCGGAAGGGGCCGGTTCCGACCGGGTTGGTTCCGATGCTGCCGTCATCGACGATCTCCTGCGGGATGATTGCCATGCCCTTGAAGCCGGCGATCGATACCAGCAAGTTTGGGCTCGGCTGGGTCAGCGTGATCACCACCGTCGAATCGTCGGGTGCGTCCATGCTCTCGACCGCGGCGAAGCGCCATCCGTTGAGACCCTCGTCGATCACCCGTTGGAAGCTGTAGACCACGTCATCGGCTACCAGCTCCCGGCCGTTGTGGAAGGTGACACCTGCGCGGAGATGGAATGTCCAGGTGAGGTTGTCTTCGCTGATCTCCCAGCTCTCTGCCAGTGCCGGTTCCATGGACAGATCGGCGGCCGGCTGCACCAGTGTGTCGTACACGTTTTCGAGCACCTGGAAACTGGCATACGCACTGGTCATGTGCGGGTCGAGCTGATCCGGCTCCGAGCCCTGTGCCGCTACGAGGATCATCCCGTCGTCGACCATTGCCTCGGTCGTCTCGGTCATGGCCTCGGTCGTCTCGGTGGTCGAGCCTTCCGTGGTTTCGGTGGTTGCCTCTCCGGTGGTGGTCGTGGTCTCGTCTCCGACGTCGACGCTCTCGCCCTCGCTGCAGGCCGCAGCCGCCACTGCAAGGACAAGCACCAGTATCGATATCCTCCATTTCGCTCTCGGATCTCTCATGTTTCCTCCTCTGTGTTTGTCGACTCTCAGAAGCTGGCCGGAGTGACGACCCCGAGCACCGTCGCTTCACTGTCGGTGGGATTCCTGTACCAGTGGGTCAAAGATGAGTCGTAGGTGATGGCGTCGCCCTCTTCGAGTGTGTAGGTCTCGGTGGCGACGGTTATCTGCAGGGCCGGTCCCCGCGTCAGGTAGATGCACTCCTCGCCGACGTGCTGGAAAGGTGCTTCCTCGTTTGTGAAGCCGGGAGGGATCGCAGTCTCGAGTACTTCGAGTTTTCCTTGGAGGTTCGGGGTCAGCAACTGCCAATGGAGCCCGTTGTCGCCAAGCTGGAGCCTTTTGCGCTGATCCCGTCTGACGAGTTGGGCCGTGTGCTGGTGCCGACCCGTGTTGTCGGCGAGCAGGTCTCCGACACGTAGCCCGAGGGCCTGGCTGATCCGGTACAGCGTTCGGAACGATGGGTTTCCCTGGCCGCGTTCGACCTCGCTGATGAGACCGGCGCTCACACCGGCGGCGGAAGCCAGTTCCTTGACCGTGAATCGGCCTGAGCGTGCATTGCGCAGTCTCTGCCCGAGGTCGGCGACGGACTCGTGCATCGACTCGGTGGCGTTCTCGGCGGACATCTCCCTCCCCGCTTCGATTTATCGAACTCGCGTTCACTTTAGTGATCGGGATTTTGTGATGTCCACAGGGAGCCCGGCTCAGCGACCCGCTTTGACGCCAGAACGAGGACGAGCCAGAACGAGGACGAGCCAGAACGAGGACGAGCCAGAACGAGGACGAGCCAGAACGAGGAGGAGAGGGACGCCCCGCACCGCGTCCCTCTCTCGACCCGCCGCCTCTCCTCACCCGCTCTGGAAAAGTCGGCTGAATACCGAAGGTACTCGCTCAAACCGCCCGTTGTGCGCCCTTGTTGTTCTGGCACCTCATTTCGACACCTATGACGTCGAGCGTCCGGTCGTGTGTGACGCCCCAAGCGTTGAAGTCACGCCAGGTACTGGGCCAGGTCTAGAGCGGTGCGGTCCTCGTCGATGATGAACGCCTCTAAGTTCTCGACGGCAATTGAGTCGCGGTACTGCACCGGAGGGCTCTTCATGAAGTACGACGATGCGGCCAACAGCGGTCCGCCGATGCCACGGTCGAGAGCTATCTTTGCGGCTCGAACCGCATCGATGATCACGCCGGCCGAGTTGGGGGAGTCCCAAACCTCGAGCTTCACCTCAGCGTTTAGCGGGACGTCGCCAAACGCTTTTCCCTCCACACGGATATACGCCCACTTGCGATCCGTCAGCCAGGGCACGTGGTCTGAGGGGCCGATGTGAACGTCGCTTGCGGAGATGCCGTTATCGAGTTGGGAAGTGACCGATTGTGTCTTTGAGATCTTCTTCGACTCGAGCCGTTCCCGTTCCAGCATGTTCATGAAGTCCATGTTGCCGCCGACGTTGAGCTGGTACGTGCGCTCGACGACGACGCCCCGGTCTTCGAAAAGCCGCGCCAGATTGCGGTGAAGGATCGTTGCTCCAACCTGCGACTTGATGTCGTCGCCGACAATGGGCAGGTTGGCGTCACGGAACTTGCGAGCCCAATCGGGATCTGAGGCGATGAAGACCGGGATCGCATTCACAAAGGCGACCCCGGCGTCGAGGGCTGCCTGTGCGTACTGTTTCTGTGCGTTCTCGGAGCCGACCGGGAGGTAGGACACGAGCACGTCGGCCCCGCTGTCCCGCAACACTTCTGCCACATTCACCGGCGGTTCCGGGGATTCCTCGATGACGCCAACGTAGTACTTGCCCAACCCGTCAAGGGTCGGGCCTCGCTGCACCTTCACCCCGAGCTCGTCGACGTCGGCGAACTTGATCGTGTTGTTCTCTCCCGACCACATGGCTTTGGACAGGTCCTGACCTACCTTGGTGATGTCGACATCGAATGCTGCAACGAACTCGACATCACCGACGTGATACCCGCCGAAGTCGACGTGCATCAGACCCGGGACCTTTGCCGTCTGGTCGGCCGAGCGGTAGTACTCGACGCCCTGGATCAGGGAGTTGGCGCAGTTGCCGATGCCGGCGATCGCCACTTTGACTCTGCTCACTTTGTTCCTCCAAGGGGACGGGGTACTTGTGCTTCCTGTTCTGTGCGGGCGAATGCGATGAGCTGGTTCAGCCACTCGATGTCGGCCTCGGTAGTTTCGATGTTGTGGCGTAGCAGGGCCATCGTGTAGTAGTCGCCTGGTGCCTCGCTGATCGATCGCTGCCCGGCCTCCTGGGCTGTGCCCAGACGGTCGACGAGTTGGCGACGGCGGCGCTTGAGACTGCGCAGCCGCACCGCCGGCTCGAGATACCGGAAGAACGCGAGCTTCATGTTGAAGCCACGGTCCTCTTCACCATCTCCCGAAGCGAGGATGCGGCCCAGTTCGGCAGACCCCACATCGGTCAGCCGGTACGCCTTGCGCCGCCCGGTCTGGCGCAGTGCCTCTATGAAGCCGCGCTTTTCCAGCCGTCGCAGCGCCGGATACAGGGTTCCGAACGAGACCCGGCTGAACCCGAGGTCCAGCAAGCGTGTCTTCAATTCGTAGCCATGGCGAGCGCGATCGTGCAGCATTCCCAGGATGGCGAGCTCTATCATCGAGACGATTATATCGTTTCGATACAGATATATCGAACCGATATAGCACGACCGTAATGGTCGGCTTCTGGAACGATCCCTATGATCCCGGAGCTATGCCACGTTGGTTGGGGCGTGCCCTCGCTGTTATCGCCTTTGTCGTTCCCACAGTCCTCCTCGGCACAGTCGCCGCCTGGGGTGTAGACAAGGTTGTCCATACCGACCAGGTCAACCGCAATGTCACGCTCGCGGGTATTTCGGTCGGCGGGATGACTGAGACAGAGCTGGATGAAGTAATAGACCGGATCGCCGCCGATACCGCTCATGATCTGGTGACGATTTCGGCTGCCGGTCTCGACATTGTCGTCACCCACGTCGAGGCGGGAATCACAATCGATCGTGATTCCATCCGGCGGGCGGTGTTCTCCGCGGGCAGGGAGAGCAACCCGCTCAGCTCGTTCACCTCCTGGGTCGGGGGTATGACAGAGCCCGTAGACATCGACGCCAGCTTTGCCGTCGATATCGAGACGGCGACCGAGATGATCACAGCCACCCCCGGCCAGGTGAGGTTGGCGCCGGTAGAGCCGGGATTCACCATGGCAACCGGTGAGTTGGTGGTCAGTGAGGGCGAGGACGGTGTGTACCTCGATCCTCGGGAGTGTGCAGAGGCACTTGCTGCCGAGGTTGCCTTCGGCGGACCCCCGTTCTCGGTCGATGTCCCTTGGAGTCCCATGCCGCCCCGATTCGATGACACCGACATCGCCGCAGCCATCTCCGCGGCGGAAGAGCTAATCGACAACGACCTGCCCGTGTCGATCAACGGCAACCGCGCCTTCATCGGCAAGACCACGATCCGCCGGTGGGTCGAATCGGAGGTCACCGATGCCGGGTTGGTACCGGTCTTCGACGAGGACCGGGTAAACGAGTCTCTGGAAAAGCTGCTGGTCGGCCAGGCCACTGCGTTGCCCGAGCCCAACTACCTAGTTGCCAACGGAGTGGTCACCTACGGGATCACGGGTGATCCAGCGCGCACGTGCTGTGGCGACGGGTCTGCCGATCTCCTCTACCGGGAGGCACAGCGTGACGGCCTCTTCGTGACGTTCTTGCCGACCCGTCTCGTAGAGGAGGACTTTGGTCTGGAGCGGATCAAAGCGCTCGGTGTCACCGAGCTGGTCGGTGAGTTCACCACGGAGCATTCCTGCTGCCAGAACCGGGTCGAGAACATCCACCAGATCGCCGACATCATCAGCGGCTACGTGCTCGAGCCGGGTGAGCGCTTTTCGGTGAACGACTATGTCGGTGAGCGTACCCGTGAGAAGGGTTTTGTCCCGGCCGGAACCATCCAGCAGGGCCATTTCAAGGACGATGTGGGCGGTGGTATCTCCCAGTTTGCCACCACTCTGTTCAACGCGGCATTCTTCGCCGGTCTGGAGTTCGACGATTACCAGTCGCACACGATCTACATAAGCCGCTATCCCTACGGCCGGGAGGCGACCCTCAACTACCCGGACGTCGACCTTGCATTTATCAACAACACTCCGTACGCAATCCTGATTTGGGCCGAGTACACCGATACGTCGATCACCGTTCAGATGTACTCGACGAAGTATTGGGAGGTCGAGCAAACCGACCAGAGCAGCCGGCGCTCCGGAGCTTGCACATCGGTCGAGACCTTCAGATCCCGCACCGACCCGGAAGGCGAGGTCTACGAGGACTCCGTCATCGCCCGCTACCGCCCCGGCGTGGGTTTGGATTGCGCCGGCAACCCAACACCTCGGCCGTAGCAGTCGATCAGCCATAGGGGGCCGGGCACGCCGGCCACGGTCTCGATTGGTATCCAACCCGACTTCGCCGTTGTGAAATGATCAGCACCCGGCCGTCCCCGACTATCTGATTTCTATCTTGACAACGGCAAGTATAACCCGTATATATACCGCGTATACTTCGGGGAGGTTGTCGGATGAGTGTGAGACATGCGTTACTGGCCCTGCTCAGCGAATGCCCGAAATATGGGCTTCAGCTCCGTGAGGAGTTCGAGCAGAGAACCGGCGAGATCTGGCCGCTCAACGTCGGTCAGGTCTACTCGACGTTGAAGCGTCTGGAGCGCGACGGTCTGATCGAGCCCGACGGGCCCGACGACGTTCGTGAGAAGAGCTACCGGCTGCTCCCAAACGGCCGTCGGGAGCTCGAAGACTGGCTGGACGCCACCCCTCAGGTGGGGCGCCCGCAGCGGCGAGAACTGGTGATGAGGGTGCTGATCGCGGCTACAACCCCCGGCATCGACGTTTCCAAGCTGATTCAGCGACACCGGCGCCATCTCGTCACTGCGATGCAGGAGTACACACGTCTCAAGGTCGATGCGAGCGAGGACACCGCGTTCTTGATCGTCGCCGACTCGGAGATCTTCCGCGCCGAGGCCGACATCCGCTGGCTCGACGCATGCGAGGTGAGGCTGGCCCAAGGCAACATCGTGCTGTCGGAACCGCTTCGTAGAGAGAGCTCAGGAGTTATCCATGATCGAGTTTGAGCAAGCGACCCGGACCTTTGGCCACGGCCACGTGGCAGTCGATGCGATCCGGGCTGTAGATCTGACCGTTGCCGCCGGTGAGCTCGTCGCCGTGATGGGGCCGTCCGGCTCGGGCAAGTCGACGCTCTTATCGCTCGCCGGTGGGCTCGACACCTGCACCGGCGGCTCTGTCAGGATCGGCGGGGCCGACCTCGGGGCGTTGACGTGGGATGAGAGGGCAAAGCTCCGGCTGGCCGATGTAGGTTACGTGTTCCAGGACCTCAACCTCCTGCCGGGCCTCACCGCCGCCGAGAACGTCGCCTTCCCCCTGGAGCTGGCCGGCATGGGCGCAGGGCATGCGTATCGCACCGCGGTTGCCAAACTCGACGAGTTTGGTATCGGCGACCTCGCAGACCGGTTCCCGGACGACCTGTCGGGTGGGGAGAGGCAACGGGCCGCAATCGCCCGTGCCCTCATTGGCGACCGCAAGGTGGTGCTCGCCGATGAGCCGACGGGTGCTCTCGACTCGGTAAACGGGGAGAACGTGATGCGGTCGCTGCGCGAGGCATGTGAACGTGGTGTTGCCGGCCTCGCCGTCACCCACGACGCCCATCTGGCGGCCTGGGCGCATCGGGTCATATTCCTTCGCGATGGCCGTCTGGTGGACGAGTCGAAGCCGGCCCCGCTCGAAGAGATAGTGCAGTGAGCATCATGGGGTGGAGGGTCCCGATCTACCGATGGAACCGGCGCATGTTTCGCATGGAGCGTCGCCAGTGGAGTTTCGTTGTGCTCCTCCTTGCGCTCACCGTCGCCGTCGGGATCTTCATCGTGACGGCCGCGTTCAACGTTGATGGCGATGCGACCTTGCGGCTGCAGGGGAACGCCACGCACCTGATCTTTGGCCCCGCCGAAGTGCTCGACGATGTAGAGAGCCGGGCCAAGGACATGTCCCAGGTGGCCGACGTGGTCCGGCTTGCCGAGATCTATCCCATCGGGTCGGCCACGCCGGTGACGATCAAGTCATTGGACCCGGAGGGGTTGAACGTGGCACCTCTGATCGCGCTCGTCGAGGGCCGGTACCCTACGGACCCGCTCGAGCTGGCGGCCACGTCCCAGGAGCTGTCGCGGCTTGGGGTGGGGGTCGGAGACACGGTCGACCTGGGTGGCGAGGCTTACAGCATCGTCGGGATCGTCGAGAACCCGCAGGTGCTTGACGACACGTTCTTTCTTGTTCCGCCCGGGCTCGACGAGTTCGATGGGTTCGAGCTCTACGTCACAGGGACGGATCAGCAGGTCGATCAACTCAGCCAATCGACACCGGGTCTCGGCTTGGTGACTGCATCGTTCGAACCCACCGCTACGACCGTCGTGCTGGCAGCCCTGGTGGTCGGCGCCCTGTTCGAGGTGGCGCTGCTGTCGATCTCCGTGCTCACCGTCCTGGCTCAGCGCCGGGTTCGCCAGCTCGGTGTCCTGGCGGCCATCGGTGCCGGTCAGCGTCAGGTTCGGGCCGCGGTGGTCGCAGGAGGTGTCACCGCCGGTGCGGTGGCAGCCATCTCGGGCGCCGCCCTTGGGATGGGGGCCTCCCGGCTTGTCGTGCCGTCGCTCGACGAATTCGCCGGTCGACGGATAAACAACGTTGACTTCCCGTGGCTCATCATCGGCGGGCTGGTTCTGGTGGCGTTTGTCTCAGCGGTGTTTGCAGCATGGTGGCCTGCCCGCAAGCTGGCGTCGATGACGGTTGCCGGCTCGCTGCGCGCCCGCCGCCCGGTCGAAGTTCGCCCGGTCAAGATGACCATTGCCGGCGGCGTCCTGGTTGCGGCCGGGGTCGCCGCGATGCTTGGTGTGTTCTCGATAAGGCCGGCCGACCGCCCCATCTATGTCGACGTGGCCGCGCTTGTGGCGGTTCCGGTTGGCGCCGTCCTTCTCACACCTGCCGCACTCCGGATGTGGGTGCGGTTTGCCCCGAAGCGAAGCCTGGAAGGCAGGGTCGCGCTGAGGGACGTCAGACGGTACCAGTCACGATCGGCGGCGACGTCTGCCTCGCTGGTGATCATCCTGGCGATACCCGTCATCGCCGCAGTCGGGTTCCACACGGTGGAGAGGTCACCTACCAATGTCGCCACGATGCCGGAGAACATGGCCATTGTGGCTGCCCGAGTCGGTGACCCAGAGCCAATTGGCTTTGCCTCCGGGCTCGCCTCGGACGTCGAGGTCCAAGGCTCGGGGCCGGTCGAGGGCGGCGGCGAAGGCGACCTGGCGTCTCTTGCCGACGAGGTCGAGGCCATCGCCGGCGACGTGGGGGCGCGGGCGATCACTTTGATCCAGCCGTACCAGCGAGTCGACGGCACCGTGGTCGGTGCGACCGTCCCCGGAGCAATCGATGACCCCGACGCTAGAGAGATCGAGAGGCCGTTGCTGGCCGGGATCATCGATGACCGGCAAGAGGACGAGCCTTCGATCTTCTCGATCGAGCTGGTCCCGACTTACGTGGCGTCGCCTGAACTAGTGGAAGTGTTGGACCTGGAGATGTCCGACCTCGATGGCCACGACGTGGTGACCAATAGGCGAGGCGAGTACGTCATCATCAACGAGCGGGACGGAGAGCCGGTGCCGGACACGAGACTTTCCGTAGACGTAGTCCTGTTCGACCGCTTCACCGAGACACCGGGTGCCCTGTTGGCGCCGGACTACATTTCCGCTCAGGTTTACACCACACATGTGACCGGCTGGTTGCTGGTCGCCGAAGAGGCGTTAGCGGACGAGGAACGGGCACAGCTGGTCGATGCGGTTGGAGCGATCGGGCTCGGCGTTGGGTTCCACGAGCCGGGGCTGCGTGGTGGCGCCATCGTCACCTGGCTGATCGTGGTCGCCGCGTTGCTGGCGACAGGTATCGCCGCCATCGTGAGCGCCCTTCATCGTGCTGAGACATCCGAAGTCGATGTCGCCTATCAGTCAGTTGGAGCGCCGGCATCGTTCCGGAGGCGGGTGCACGGAATCACCATCGCCACCCTGGTCTTTGTCGCTGCCCTGCTGGCAGTCGGAAGCGGGCTACTGTCGCAGGTCGCTTTTGCCGCGGAGCAACTCGGCGTTGCCGATCTGTGGCAGATGATCCCACTCGTGCCTTTGCTTGCCGTGCTGGTGCTCATTCCGCTGGCGGCGTTCGCGGTGAGCTGGCTCGGCGTTCCGGCCGAACGGGACGCCGCACTGCCGCAGAGTCAGTTCACCTAGCTGTTCACCATCGCCGGTACGGCTCCGTCGCCTCTGAGGCCGGGCTCGTCCTCCTCGGGGAGGTGTTGCGGCGGCATGAAGCGTGCCACCAGGAATGCACCGAGCAAGGCGGCACCCGCACCGATGAACACCGCAAGGGCCATCGAGTCGACGAATGCGTTTCGGGCGGCATCGGCCAACTGCGCCCCTGCGGCGGCAGGGAGACCGGCTGCCACACCGATGGCAGCACCGACCGAGTTGCTTGCTGCCGCAGCCGCCTCTGCCGGCAGCTGAGCGATCGCCTCGACCATCCGGTTCGAGTAGGCCGAGTTGAGTGCCGAACCGACCACGGCGACACCCATTGCACCGGCCACCTGGCGGGCCACGTCGTTGGTCGCCGAAGCCACACCCGCCTTTGCTCTCGGGACGGCACCCATCACGGCGTCGGTGGCAGGAGCCATGATCGCCCCCATCGCTATCGCCTGGATGATCAGCGCCAGCCCGACCCACCAGAAGCTCGTGCCGGGAGTGAGCATCGAGTAAGAGGCGAGGGTGATGGCGAGAACCACCAGCCCTGCTGCCACCACCCGGGTGGTCCCGATCCGCTCGACGATCCTGGGGGCAATTGAAGTGCCGATGATCATCCCGATTGCGATCGGCGCGGTACGGACGCCTGCCTGGAGGGGGGTGTAACCCTGGACGAACTGGAGGTACTGGGTCAGCACGAAGATGACGCCGAAGAGGGCGAAAAAGCCGATGCCGATTGCGGTGGCTCCACCGGAGAAGCGACGGTTGGAGAAGAAGGACAGGTTCAGCATGGGGTGTTCGGTGCGTAGCTCCACGATGAGAAAGATGATGCCGAACACTGCGGCGATGGCGAAGCCGCCGAGCACTATCCCCGAGGTCCATCCCGCGCTCGGTCCCTCGATGATGGCGTATACCAGCGATGAGATCGCAATCATGGACAGTGCCGCGCCGGGTATGTCGAGCGGGGTGGCATTCGGATCCCGGCTGGTGGGCACCAGGAAGTAGCCGGCGATGATGGCCGCCAGCACGATGGGAACGTTGACCAGGAAGACGGACCCCCACCAGAAATACTCGAGTAGGAGACCACCGAGGATTGGTCCCAGACCGATGCCGGCGCCGGCGACGCCCGCCCAGATCCCGATTGCACGTCCCCGCTCCTCACGTGGGAAGACGTCGGTGATGATCGAGAGTGTCGCCGGCATGATGAGCGCGCCACCGATTCCCATCACGGCTCGGGCTGCAATCAACTGGCCTGCCGTATCGGTTTGAGCTGCGACCAGGCTGGCTGCCCCAAAGATGATGAGCCCGCTGCTGAGTGCGCCCGCCCTTCCGAACCTGTCGCCCACGGCACCCATGGTCAGCAGCAGGCCGGCGAACACGAGCACGTAGCTGTCAACCATCCACTGCAGCTCGGACGCGTTGGCGTTTAGATCACGCTGCAATGTAGGCAACGCTACGTTGAGGATTGTGTTGTCGAGCCCGATGATCACAAGGCTGAGCGACAGCACGATAAGGGTGAACCAGCGGCGCTGGTACTTCTGTTCCGGTGTGATTCGCATTTTGTCGCCTCTCCTCTATCGGACACTCGTGTAGCACTATAGTACAGTTGTGACCGACTGTACAACACACAAGTAGCGAAGCGCTACAGCGTTGTCTGATAGGCTGGATCCAATGACCGACACCACCGAGAACGACTGCGATCCGAGGATCGAGCGCACACGCCGACTGGTGCTCGGCGCGACGGCCGACCTCGTTGGCGAACGTGGGTACGACAATACGACGATCGAAGGCGTGAGCGACCGCTGTGGTGTGGCCCGATCGACTATCTACCGCCATTGGCCGGACAAAGAACAACTCGTCATCGAAGCAGTGAAGAGTCGTTTAGTCCTCGATCCTCACATCGACACTGGGTCGGTGGCGACCGACATCGAGGGCTTTCTCGCTGAGCTCGTGTCATGGTTCGCCGACGACGCCGTAGTCGCCATAGCGCTGTCAATGCTGAGTGCTGCGCATCGGGACTTGGAGATGGGTCGGCTGCACACCCAGGCCACCAGAGCCCGGCGTGACCACCTGGTACGGATCATCGAGCGGGGCAAGCAGCGTGGTGAGTTGCCGAGCGACCTCGATGCTGCCGAGGCCGTTGCCGAGCTCGCCGGTGCGATCTTTTACAAGCGGGTCGTTCTCAACGAACCGATCCCCTCCGATTACGTGTCGCAACGCACCGAGCGTTGGTTGCGGCAGGTCGGCTGGAAGCCTGTGAACCAACCGGGGTGACAGCTCCTCCGGCGCATGGCTGTATGTGGTACCATATATGGTATGTCCGTCAAGACCACGATCTACATGCCGGAGGACTTGAAGAAGGCCCTCGCTGCCGAGGCCCGTCGCCGGGGTCAGTCCGAGGCCGAAGTCGTGCGAGATGCCATTCGAGCGCTGGTAGCGAGGCCGCGGCCCCGATCCGGCATTATCGAAGCGGAGCCGTTCGCGGCTTGGAGCGAAGAGCTGCTGTCCGGCTTCGGTGAGCGGTGATCGTCGATACGAGTGGGCTTCTGGCCTTTTTCAACCGGAAGGAGCCGTTGCACCACAACGTCGTTGCGGCGGTGGAACAAGCAGAAGACCTCATCGTCTCTCCTTATGTGATCGCAGAGGTCGACTACCTGGTCGCCACGAGGCTCGGTGTAGACGCCGAGATCGATGTGGTTACCGAGTTGTCCAGTGGTGCCTGGCTTCTCGCCGACTTCGGAGAGCGCGATCTCCGGGCGGCAGTTGTGGTGATTCAACGTTACCGCGACCAGGACGTCGGTCTCGCAGATGCGTCGCTCGTTGTTCTCGCCCATCGCTACCGCACGAGGACGATTCTCACACTGGATCATCGCCACTTCACCGTGCTCAGGCCCGTGGGAGGAGGTAGGTTCACCCTTCTCCCGTCATAGCGGTTGGGTGCTTCCCGAGTCGGCTGTGGCGGAGGTCCCCCTCACCGTGGCCCACCGCATCTGCACGAGGCTTGGCCGAGAGCGGGTTCCGATTGCGGGTGTGCCAAACTTGCACCATGGAATGGAGCCGTGACGGCAGCCTCATCGTTCTCTTCGTAGTTCTATTCCTGATTGCCGTCGTGCTTGCGGCCGCCGAGACTTCGCTGGTACGTGTATCGCGTGTTCGTATCGCTGCGATGGCCGATGAGGGGGGTAGACGGGCGAGGCGCACTCTCCTCCTGCTCGATGATCTACCCCACGTTCTCAACACGATCCTGCTCGTTGTGCTGCTGGTTCAGATCGGTGCCGCCACCGTCACCGGGATACTGGCCGATCGCTGGTTCGGCGCCACCGGTGTCACCGTTGCATCCGTTGTGCTCACGATTTTCCTGTTTGTCTACTCGGAGGCAATCCCCAAGACATACGCCTACCAGGCGGCCGCCCCGGTTGTTGTGATGCTTGCGTACCCCATTGGCTGGCTGACCACGCTGTTGCGGCCGATCATCGCGATCCTCGTCAAGTTCGCAGACCTTCATGCCCCCGGTCGCGGCATCGCAACAACCCCCACCGTCACCGAGAGGGAGCTTCGCAGTCTGGCTTCGGCCGCGGCCACCGAGGGCGAGATAACCGATGCCGATCTCAAACTCATCGAAGGTGCGTTTCGCCTCGGCGACCGTGTCGCCGACGAAGTCATGGTGCCTCGGGTGGACATGGTCGCGGTTGCCGCGTCGGCGACGGCCGAAAAAGCCCTCGACGTTGCACTTGGGAGTGGGCACCGCCGGCTGCCGGTCTACGACGGGTCGATTGACAACATCATTGGTGTTGTTCGTCAGCGTGACATGGTGGTCGGCTCCGGCTTTACCGTCGGCGACATTGCCTACCCGCCGCTGCTCGTGACGGAGTCCAAGCGGGTGCTCGAATTGCTGGCCGAGATGCAGACCAAGGCTACGCATGTTGCGATAGTCATCGATGAGCACGGCGGAACAGCGGGCATGGTGACCATCGAAGATATCGTCGAGGAGCTGTTTGGCATTGTCAGCGAGGAGAAGACCGTGGTAACCCCACCGGTCCGCCAGGTCGGCCGCCGCCGTTGGGTGGTAGATGGTCGTATGCTCACCGAGGATCTGGAGGAGGCACTCGACGTCGGGCTGCCTCGAGGCGACTGGACCACGGTCGCCGGCATGGTGATGGGTCTCGCCGGAGACCTGCCCCGAGTCGGGTCGGAGGTCGCGGCCGGCCCATTGACGGTCCGAGTCACCGGGGTCACCGGACGCCGGATCCGGCGGGTTGAGGTGACGGTTCCCGACGACCGGGGACCGGCGTAGGAGACGAAGATGCAGACCCTTGTGACCATCCACTCCTGGGTCCGATGGTTGGTGCTGCTAGCAGTGATCGTCGGGGCCGTTGTTGGTTTCCTGCGATATCGGGACAGAGCGGGGTGGAGCCCTTACATTCACCAGACGGAAGTGATGATCGTCGACATCCAGGTCGCGATCGGCATCGTGACCTGGGTCTTCTTCGGTGGTTGGAACCGCGGCTTGTTCTTCTCGATCATGCATCCGGCGCTCATGCTCGCCGCGTTGGCGTTGCTTCACTTGGCGATGACGTTTGCGGTCAGACACAACAGCTTCCGGTCGTGGCTGTTCATGGGCGGTGCGTCGGCGATCTCACTTGTGTTGATCGTGGGCGCCATTCCCTGGAACAGGCTGTAGCACCATCTTCCCGGTCAGCTGATCCGGGTGTTGGCCAGATAGAGGTTGCGCATGAGCGGGTCGATGCGGTCAAGCATTCCCGCCACGGTCACCGAAGAGCCCTTGCTCGGAGCCGGGCTCGTCGTCTCCACTATCACATCTATGTCCGTGTTGCCGTACAGGTCGTTCTCGACGCTGGCGACCGTCACCGTCACCCGTGTACCGGTGCCCCTCTCCCGGACCTCCTTGACGGTCCCCTCCCACGCCACCGATGCGCCGGCGTACTCGTCGTTGAACCTCGTTCGTGTCTCGAAGCTGAGGTCGCTGCCGCCAAACAGTTCCTCCGCCAGCTCGGCGACATCGACGTCTCTTGCTCGAGGCGTTGCGGTTGGTGTGGCCAGTGAGCGGCGCCAACCGACGACGTCGGGATCAGCAGGAGCCATCCTCTCCAGCTCGGCGAGCCGGCTTCCCGCCCGCTCCTCGTCGCCTGCAGCTGCAAGCGTCTCCACCTCGAAGATCCGCTGGTCGACATCGTCCGGGTTCTGCTCGATGGCTTGGCGCACCCGGTCGGCCACATCCTCGAGAAGTCCCAGCTGGCGGTCGGTCACGTCACGATCGGTGACACCGCCCATCGGTGAGGCGAGCAACTGAGCCGTCCCCACCAGCCTGCGGATGGTCGACTCCAGCCTGTCTTCCCGTCGCTCCAGCCCGGTGCGGTTCATCCCAATGTGGTCATCCGAGATGACCACGGTCGGGAACGACGCCATCAGACGGAACAAACCGGAGCGGACAGACGGTGTCAACAAACCTTCCAACCGAGAAGGGTCGGCCGTCTTGATCTTGAAGGCACTGTCGAACGCTTTGTCGCCCATCTCGACGTCCCTTATGCCAAAGAAGCGCCCGATCTTGGCGAGTCCCCCTTCCCGTTTGAGGTTGAAGTCGAACCCGGCAGACGGGTAGCGCACCTGATAGCGGGTGTATGTGGTCGAGTTGTTCCCGCTGCGGCGGGTGAAGGTATCGACACGAACCGGGATACCGTTCAGCGTGCCGGCGATCATCGGTCGGGAGAACCGTGACTTGACCTCGAGCCGAAGACCGAGTCGTCCGGCTACCTCACCCCACGAAGCGACCACCTTCCGGTGGTACTGGTTGGCGGCAACTGCAACCAGTATGACCACCGCGATGATGACGACGACGAACCACATGCCCGAAGTATCTCACGTAGCCGAAGACCACGGCCAGCTCAGTACTCGCCTCCGAGCTTGGTGTGATCCCAACTGATGGTCTTGACCGGTTCGACAAACACTGCCGTGTTCTTTGTCGCGAACCTGCCGAATGCCTTCTCGAGCGCCTCCGGGTCGAGCTCCCTCGGTTTGTCTCCGATCATCGGGTACTTGGCGGCGAGCCGCCCGTAGACCTCTAGCACGTAGTCGGGGTCGTCGATGAGCCGGGCGGTGCCCTTGATCATGACGCCCCGCAGCCTGGAGTACTCGTCGCCGGTCTCCACCAGAACGGTGAGACTGGGGTTGCGGTTGAGGTTGACGATCTTTTGTGACTTGGTGAATGAGCGGAAGACCACATTGCCGTCCTCGACCACATACCACATCGGTGCGAGATGGGGCCACCCGTCGGCGCCGATGGTCGCCACCTCGACAACGGTGTTGGCGCTGAGAAAAGCGAGAACCTCGTCCGGATCCATTGTGATGTCTTTGCGTGCCATGAAGTAGAACTTAGTACCGGTCACGGGTGACGGTCGGGGAGGTTGGTGTGAAAGCAGCCGTGGCGGCTCGCCCCACCGACAATCCGGGGAGTACGGCGGCGCCGGCGAGCCAGAACAGGCGATTCACACCAGCCTCCCGGCCGGGTACTGTTGTTGTGGGCACGGGCGACCTCCGGGCGGCTGATGCCTTTGTAGGTGAAAGACGACGACATACGACACCATCCCCCAACCGGCCACCGAGCCAGTGGGGAGAAGGGACAGGCCATGGCCAACAAGATCACCGTTCCCGCCATCCGGGCTCGCAAGGGTGGCGAGAAGATCACGATGCTCACCGCATACGACGAGCCTTCCGCTCGCATCGCCGACAGGGCGGGGGTGGAGATCATCCTCGTCGGGGACTCCGTCGCAAACGTCGTGCTCGGCCGCCGCGACACGCTCGGTATGACCATCGATGAGATGGCGTATCACACAAGAGCCGTGGCTGCGGCAGACCCGAGCGCCCTCGTCGTAGGCGACATGCCCTGGTTGAGCTACCACACCAGCGCCGCGGAGGCCGTCCACAACGCCGGCCGGCTCGTCCGTGAAGGCGGCGCCGGGGCTGTCAAGCTGGAAGGCGGACGCAAGCGTCTCGCGGTCATCGCGGCGGTGCTCGACGCCGAGATCCCGGTGATGGGTCATCTCGGTCTCACCCCGCAGTCGGTGAATGCAATGGGCGGGTATCGGGTTCAAGGCAAGCAAGCCGCCGCTGCCTACGAACTGGTGACAGAGGCCAAGCTTCTCGCCGAGGCGGGTGTCTTCTCGATCGTGCTCGAAGGTGTACCGGATGTAGTTGCCGGGATGGTGACAGATGAGATCGCTGTTCCCACCATCGGCATTGGCGCCGGTGCTGCTTGTGACGGGCAAGTGTTGGTCTTCCACGATGTGCTCGGTCTTCACGATCGGCGTACCGCCAAGTTCGTACGGCAGTACGCACAGCTTGCGGATACCGCCGTGGCCGGCCTGGAGCAATTCATCTCAGACGTGCGATCCGGTGACTTCCCCGGCGAGGGGGAGACCTATCACATGCCAGAAGAGTCCGCTGAGATCCTGCGCGAGATGAGCACGATGGGCGGCGGTCTTCCCGGGGAGGGTATCGGCACCGATAGCTTCCTCGCCGACGAGGCGATGGAGCAGTAAGCCGCCTGAGCTTCGCCCGGACGGCGCCGTAGGAGCGTGAGCTTCGCTCGGACGGTTTGGGGCCTGACGATCTCCGTGTCTAACATCACCCGAGTGAGTGAAAGCGGTTTCACTGCTGTCACTCGAGGAGGAGGAGTCAGTGCAGGATCAGGACTGGCGTCCAGCGACCATGGCCGAAGTGGCCCTTGACGCTGGAGTGTCAATCCCGACTGTGTCTCGTGTCATCAACGCTTCCGGCCCCGTGGCCAAGCAGACACGGGAGGCGGTGCTGGGTTCAATTGAGCGTCTGGGCTATCACCCGAACCGATTGGCCCGCGGTCTTTCCCGCGGCCGCTCCGACACGGTGCTCGTCATCCTTCCCCACATCACAGAACCATCGGTTACGGCACGGCTCAGTGGTCTCATCGGTGTGCTCAACAACACCCAGTACGAGCTTCACATCGTCGATGTAGAACATCCGATTTCCGAACGGCTCCGCTCGCTTGGTGAGATCATCAGACAGAACCGCCCCGCCGGCGCCATCATCATCTCGCTGCGACCCGATGAGACCGATCTCCGGTCGTTCCGGGAGTCTGGTATCCCGGTGGTGTTTGTAGATGTGCCGTCGGAGGACTTTCTGTCCGACACGGTCGACGACGTGGCCGGTGGCGAGCTGGCGACGACACACCTCATCGAGTTGGGTCACACGGCCATCGGGTTTGTCGGCGACGATGAAGACACGGCGATCGGCGCACCGGCCAGCGCCGACCGCAGGTACGGCTACCAGAACGCCCTGACCAGCGTCGGTCTCGAGATCCGCCCCGAATTGATCGCCACCGCCCTGCACGGCACCGACCCCGCTCGGGTAGCGTCCGAAGAGATGTTGACGCTCAACCGGCGGCCCACCGCCATTTTCGCCGCATCCGATGTGCAAGCCTTTGGGGTCCTGGCGGCGGCGCGCAATCTCGGCATCGCGGTGCCGGGCGAGCTGTCGGTGATCGGGTTTGACGACATCTCGCTGGCGGAGTTCATCGGGCTGACCACCGTGCGCCAGCCCCTCAAGCTGTCAGGGGAACGTGCCGGGCTGCGGCTCATGGCCGCGCTGGGCCATGGAACACACGACACCATTCCCGCTTCACCGGGTCTGGACGTGGTGGTGCGGCACACCACCGCCGCCCCGGGCTCACACCCCACAAGGTCCTTGCCGTTTCCCGAGGAGGGCAACGGCATGGTAACGAAGGTATCCGACGTGCCGGATCGTGCATCAAGGCCGGTCCGGCCGATACCAAGGAGGAAATAAAGAGTATGCATAGAGCCAAGTGGCTGTTGCTGCTGGTTGTCTTTGCCCTCATAGTTGCTGCGTGTGGCGGCGACGATGACGGGGGAGGAACTGAAACAACGAGCGGCGATGGCGGAACCGAGACAACGAGCGGCGGCGAAGACATGACGGTCGGAGCCGACTTCACCCTTCTGGGTGCCCCAACGGGCGTCGAAGGCGACGCTCTAACGGGATTCATCGATGTCTACAACGAGCAGACCGATTCGAGCATCACCTTTGTCGGGTCCGACGGATTCGAGGATGAGCTCCGGATACAGGTAGACGGTGGCAACCTGCCTGAGGCAGTGTTTACCCCACAGCCTGCGTCGATCTGCGAGTTTGCCGACGACGGTGTGCTCCTGTCTCTCGAAGACATGGGATTCGATGTTGCCGAGATGGAAGCGAACCACTCGAAGTTCTGGATGGACCTCGGCGTTTGCGCCGATGGCAACCACTACGGAGTGCCATGGTTCCCGAACTTCAAGTCGATCGTGTTCTACCATCAGCCGACCTTCGAAGCGCAGGGGTATGAGATCCCCGAGACGTGGGACGATCTGGTTGCGCTGTCCGAGACCGCTGTCGCCGACGGTTACACCCCGTGGTGCTTCGGCTTTGAGAGCGGCGGCGCCACCGGTTGGCCTGGCACCGACTGGATCGAGGACATCTATGTCCGCGAGTCCGGTGGTGACATGTACGCCCAGTGGTTCAACCACGAGATCCCGTTCAACGACCCGTCTGTGGTGTCGGCGTTCGAGACGTTTGGTGAGATCTTCCACGGTGAAGGCTTCGTCCTCGGCGGGGCAGATACTGTTGCAGGTGTCAACTTCAACGATTCGCCGGCTCCGCTGTTTGACGACGACAAAGGCCCGAACGGTGACGGCCCGGGTTGTCTGATGCTCAAGCAGGGCTCGTTCATCCAGAACGTGTTCACACAGGCTCCGGGCTACGAGGACGGCGAAGAGTCCGAGATCGCAGTGTTCTCGTTCCCGAGCATCGACGGTAACGTCGGCGCCATGGGCGGCGGTGACACGATTATCGTCTTCGATGGAGCGGCGGATGCGACGATCCAAGCCATCAAAGACTGGATCACCCCGGATTGGCAGTGCACCCTGGCTTCGGCCTCGGGTGGCAGTGTTGCGCCTTATGGTGGCCACGGGGTCGCCGGTGTCGAGCGTCTACCGGGTCACAAGGACGTGAGTGTCGACTGCTACGAGACCGACGCATCCAAGGCATTTGCTGCCTCGGTCACAGAAGCGTTGGCTGCGAACACCTTCGTGTTCGACGCATCCGACCTGATGCCTGCGGCCGTTGGCCAGGGCAGCTTCTGGACGGCGATGGTCGATTGGTCGCGTGGCTCTACCTCGCAAGAGGTTGCCGACACCGTCGAGTCGAGCTGGCCGTAAACCGATCTCTTGACAATCAACTCTTGATAGTCAAGTAGTCAACTTGTGGAGGGGTGGTGCAAGCCACCACCCCTCCATAGAGAGCATGTAGCCTGAGAGGTAGCTGACGGGAGGGAAGATGACAACACCACCCTTGATCGAGACAGAGCTAAGCGGGGGTGACGCTCGTCCACCGGATGGTGGCGAGCAATCCAACAGCATTGGTGTCTGGCTGCTGAGAGTCGCCTCGGCAGTTGTAGTTCCACTGGTGCTCGTCGTTTTCTTCTTTGCCTTCAACTTCCTCAAGGATGAGGACGGCAACAAGATCGTCCAGGTCTTGATCGCGCTCGTCGTCGGCATAATTGGCGTGTGGGCGCTGTTCTGGGGCATGGACCGGCTCACCAACTTGCTGCCGGAGAACGCGGCGCGGGGGGTCCGCCCGTTTGTGTTTGTCGGGCCGGCAATGGTGTTGCTCACGTTCTATCTCGTGTACCCGGCGGTAAACACGACGATTCTGAGCTTCAAGGATGCCGGAAGCGACAACTTCATCGGGTTCGACAACTACGTCACCATTTTCTCGGAAACCGAGTATCTGATATCGATTCGCAACAGCATCATCTGGGTGCTGGTCGTGCCGTTCCTCGCGGTCGCCATCGGGCTCGCATTTGCCACCATGGCCGACAAGCTGGGAAGACGCTCCGAGTCCGTATCAAAGTCGCTTATCTTCCTGCCGATGGCGATCTCATTCGTCGGAGCTTCCGTGGTATGGACGTTTGTGTACAGCTTCCGGTCGGAGGGTTTTGGTGAGCAGATCGGCATCATGAACGCCATCTGGTCCGGTTTTGGTGGCAGCCCTGTTCAATGGCTGGCATCGCAGCCGTGGAACAACCTCTTTCTGATGGTCGTGCTCGTATGGCTCCAGACCGGGTTCTCCATGGTCATCCTGTCATCTGCCATCAAGGGTGTGCCGGTGGTGCTGCTAGAGGCAGCGCGCATCGACGGCGCCTCCGAGTGGCAGGCGTTCTGGCGGGTCACCTTTCCGTCGATCACATCAACGGTCGTTGTTGTCTGGACGACGGTTGTCATCACGGTGTGGAAAGTGTTCGATATCGTGTGGGTGATGACCGGTGGTCAAGACGGAACCCAGGTCGTCGCTCAGCAGATGGTCCAAGAGTTCTTCAGGAACCGGAATGCCGGCGTCGGTGCTTCACTCGCCGTGGTTCTGTTTATTGCCGTCGTTCCTGTGCTCGTGATCAACATCAAGAGGTTCCGTGCTGAGGAGGCGATGCGATGACCACTGGTACAGAGACCACAACAGCAATGACACCTTCAATCGAGCAGGAGTCCCGGTGGTCTAGGGGTCCGTTGTATTTGGCTGTCGGGTTTGTCGCCCTTCTGTGGACCATCCCCTCACTCGGGCTGCTGATCAACTCGTTCCGTGAGGCCCGGTCGGTGCGGGCAGAGGGTTGGTGGAACGTGCTCAACCCCGCGACGTTTTTCGACAGTGCCACCTGGACGCTGGGCAACTATCGCGAAGTGCTCGACGGCGGATTCAGCAATGCGTTCGCCAACTCGCTTGCGGTGAGCATCCCTGCCGTTGTGATTCCGATCACGATTGCCGCGTTTGCAGCCTATGCGTTCTCGTGGATGAGATTCCCCGGTCGCAACACGATGTTTGCGATAGTCGTCGGGTTGATGGTCGTACCTTTGCAGATGGCGTTGATTCCAATCCTCCGGGTTTACGTGAGCTTTGATGTCACCGGGACCTATCCGGCTGTATGGCTGGCGCATGCCGGTTTTGGCTTGCCGTTGGCGGTGTATCTGTTGAGAAACTACATGGGCTCTCTGCCCTCGTCGATCATGGAGTCGGCCAACATAGACGGGGCCGATCACTTCACGATCTTCTGGCGGCTGGTGGTGCCTCTGTCGGTGCCCGTGCTTGCGTCGTTTGCGATCTTCCAGTTCCTCTGGGTCTGGAACGACTATCTGGTTGCCCTGATCTTCCTTGGTCAGGATCCCGACGTCTCGGTGCTCACCCAGGAACTTGCCAGGCTCGCCGGTCGTGGTGAGGGCGCCTTGAACCTGCTGCCGGCGGCTGCGTTCGTGACCATGGTCCTGCCGATGGTTGTGTTCTTCAGCCTGCAACGCTTTTTCGTGCGAGGCCTCACTGCAGGTTCTGTGAAGGGATAGGGCCCGTTGGAGGATCCGGCGCTACACGCTGCCGACACGCTGAAGCGGCGCAACTGGCTTGCGATCGCCATTGGAACGACGGTGATGATGTTCAGCTACTTCCCCTACGCGGCGGCTTTTGCCACCGCGGAGGGGGAGCCGGATCGGATCGACCCCGCATTGGCCGGGGTCGGTCTGGTGATCGCTCCTTTTGTCTTTGTCGTGCTCGGGTTTGTCTCTCGCAACCCGAAGGCCCCAAAACGGGTCCTGCAATCGATGGCGTGGCTGATCCTGTTGGGTCTAGCCATCGGGCTCGTCTCTCCGGTGCTCGGTGCGACCGCCGGCTTTGCCGCAGGAGCGACTCTATGTCTCAACCCGCCGGTCGTGCCACAGCCGTACAAATGGAGATGGTGGGCAACGGCGCTGGCGGTGGTCTACACGCTGTTCCTGCTTGTTGTGGCCACCCCGGCCGGTGTGTTCACCGGTGGGTTGATTCCGCTGCTGCTGGTTGGGTTTGCCGACGAGTATGCCGTGTGGCGCCATCACAGGGCCGCGTCGGTAGCCACCTGACTACGACCCTTCGGTGGCGTCTTCGAGCAGCGGGATAAGGTCGGTGCGACCGAGCTCGGTTGCCCATCCGAGCGCGTCGCCGGTAAACGGGGCGCAGCCCATGTTGCAGGTCGCCACCACAGTCGGGTCTGCTCCGGCAGCCAGCAGCATCTCGACCAGTTCGGGGTCCTGCCCCGTGAAGACGGCGATCAACAGCGGTGTGTGACCCGCAGTGGATCGACCGTCGACGTCTGCTCCGAGGTCGAGGAGGAGCTTGACGGCATCGCCGTGTCCGGACCGCACCGCGAGACCCATTGGCGTCGATCCGATATCGCGCGGCGGTCCGTGACCCTGGGCTACGAACTCCGACTGTGCGTCTTTGTCAACCAGCGGCGCCAGCATGCGCAGCGCACCCAAGCTGCCTTGAGAGGCGGCGTGGTCAAAAGGCGTCAAACCCTCCCGGGTTCGGGCGTCTAGCGGCGCCCCGGCCGCCAGCAGCGATTCCAGAGCGATTTCCGCGTCCACTTGGGCGGCGGCGTGGATGGCCGTCATGCCGCCGAGATCCGACGCCTCGAGGTCGGCACCGGCGGCGAGCAGGATCTCCACCATCTCGGCATCGTCCCTCAATGCGGCGCGGATGAGCGGAGTCATGTTGAGCACCCGTGGTTCGTCCGGATCCGCACCTTCACCCAGCAATGAGCGGGCGAGGTCGTGGTCGCCGCCCGCCACCGCGTCGGCCAGCGTGCCGGTACCGGAGTCTGGCGGTACCCTGCGGGTTACCGCAACGACGGTGAGGATTACGACCACACTGACAACGAATACGATCGCCGCCAACCGCCGCATCGACGCACGAACCATGGGTGCCCTCCCTCAGGGTCCCGCCGGATATCACTTGTTCGAGGGTACCCGGAATTGCCGTGCACGCTCGCTGATCAGGGGAGTCGTCGCACACCATCGGGCGGGTAGTATGTAATGACAATCTCTCATTTCTGAGAGACTCAGATTTGGTAAGGCGACCCGAGAAAGGGAGCAGCAATGAGCAAGGTGAAGGTTGGCGTAGCCGGCTACGGGGTAATCGGCAACCGGCTCGCATCTGGTGTGGCGAGACAAGAGGACATGGAATTGGTCGGCGTCGCCGATGTCGCCCCGACCCTCCCGGTTCGGGCACTCAAGGAACGGGGGATGCCGTACAAGCTCTTCACGGCAGCCGACGGCGCCGAGACTGCACTCGAAGCAGCGGGTATACCCGTCTCAGGGAGCTTTGACGACTTCCTCGGTGAAGTCGACATCGTTTTGGACGCAGCACCCGGCGGGATCGGCGCCAAGAACAAAGAGAAGTATGTCGCCGCCGGGGTCAAAGCGGTGTTCCAGGGTGGCGAGGCAGGCTCGGTTGCAGACGTGTTCTTCCACGGCACGGTCAACTACGAGAAGGGTCTCGGCAAGGACTATCTCAAGCTCACGTCCTGCAACACAACAGGTCTGATCCGTGCGGTCGACGCCGTGCACAAAGCCGTTGGTGTCAAGAAGGTCTTCATCACGATCATCCGTCGTGTCGCCGACCCCGGGGACACACACCGGGGTCTCACCAATGTGCTCGAGGTCGAGCCGATCCCCAATCACCAAGCGGTGGATCTAATGAACATCATGGAAGGCGTCGATGCCACCGGGCTGCTGGTGCATACGCCGGTGACTCACGGACACATCATCACCTTGTGCGCTACGCCCGAGTCGAAGATCTCAGTTGACGAAGCTCTCGAGGCTTTCAAGGCATATCCGCGGATCAAGACCGTTCGTATCGAGGATGGCTTCAACTCGAATGCATCGCTGTTCCAGTGGGCCCGGTACATGGAGAGCCCGCGCGCCGACATGTTCGAGATCGGTCTGTGGGAGGAGATGGTCGGGCATTCCGGTGACGATCTCGTTTGGGCCATAAACATCCCGCAGGAATCGGTCACCATCCCCGAGACGATCGACGCTGTGCGTGCCGCCATGGAGATGCAGGCGACCGGCCCGGAGGCGGTCGCTGTCACCAACAAGTACCTCGGTATTCCCGACTGACGTCGGGTACGAAAGGACAGATAGAAAGGACCGGTCACCGCGATGGTGATCGGTCCTTCTCGTTCCGCTCCGCTCAACCAGGCTCGTTGCCGGGCCGCCATTTGATCGAGCAACCCATCGACGGGTACTGCGTCTCAGCGACCGATGTGCCGGCAAGGACGGCGTCGACCGCGGCCCGCAGGTCTTCGCCGGTAACCGGAAGACCCGAATCGGGACGGGACTGGTCGAACCGACCCCGGTAGACCAGCGTGCGGTCGGGTCCAAACACGAAGAAATCTGGCGTGCACGCTGCGGTGTAGGCCTTTGCGACTTCCTGGGATTCGTCGAAAAGCACCGGGAAGCTGTACCCGAGCTTCCTTGCCGTTGCCGCAAGCTGCTCCGGGCCATCGTCGGGGTAGGCGATTGCGTCGTTGGCGCTGATCGCAACGATGTCGACGTCGGCGTCGGCGTAGTCCTTGCCGAATTCGACGAGGCCATTCTGGACATGCTTTACATATGGGCAGTGGTTACAGATGAACATGACCGCCAGTGCCTTGGACGAAAGGTCGCCCAAATTGACCCGCCCACCACTTACCGTGTCGGGGAGGTCGAAGTCCGGTGCCTCGGTACCCAGCGGGAGCATCGTCGATTGAACAGCCATACATCTCCTCTTCGTCGAAGCACCCAAGCCTAGAAGCGCCTCCCCCCGTTCGATTACGTCGACCGGAGCCGGGTGTGCCCGTCGTCGATAGCGAGCCGTTGAAGCCGGGCTATCTCAGGATTGTGGCCTCGAAGCGGAACATGTCGACTGCTTCGGTGGGGTGAAAGCCACCCTTCTCCCGGGCGACGGCCACCTGTTGCTCCGGGCTCGTGATACCGGGGATTCCCGGCAGCAACAGACCGGTGCGCCCGTGATGCTCCTTGAGTACGATCCCGTACCGGGCCGGGTCCAGCTCGGCGAGGTCGGTGATCGGCTCCGGCTCGCCCAGCAGGTACACGGTGATCTCCAGACCATCGAGCTCGTCGGTGGTCAGTGGTGCAAACCGCGGGTCGGAAACCGCCGCCGACACGGCAATGTGGGCGATCTCGCCACGGAGGGTTGGTTCGGTAGGAACCGTCGATCCGATGCATCCGCGCAGCCGCCGGTACTGTTTGCCGTGCTGGGGTGGCTCGTGGATGGAGACGAACAAACCCACCGCAGGCGGGTCGTCGGGTTCGGCGTCGGGATGGAGCAGCTCATTGTGTCTCACGTAGTGCTCTATGGCCCGGCGAGCCAGCAACACGTAGGGATGCGCACCTTCACCCATAGGTTCAACATACCGTAGGCCGGCTCGCCCGTGAACGGGCCTATGCGCCATATTGGGGGGCCGGTTGGCGGGACTACTGTTTGGGTGATACCAATGTCTATTCGCGAGCCGTCTATTCGCAAGCCGGCCGTTGCGGGCACCTTCTATCCCGCCGAGCCCGGAGCGCTCGACGCCGAGGTCCGGGCTCATCTCGCCTCTGCTCAGGTCGCACCACTCGACATTGCTCGGCGGATCTTGATCGTTCCTCACGCCGGGTATGTCTATTCCGGTCCCACCGCCGCCGACGCATATCGTCTGCTGCAGGGAACCCGGGTGCGACGTGTTGTGATGCTCGGACCTTCACATTACGTCGGCTTCACCGGGCTGGCGCTGCCGGGTGTCGATGTCATGGAGACACCGCTCGGCACCGTCGGGATCGATGCGACGGCGGTAGAGGCGATAGCCGGCAGCCCCGTGGTAGTCGTCTCCGTTGAGGCTCATCGTCGTGAGCACTCCCTGGAGGTCCAGCTCCCCTTCCTACAGGTCGTCGTGCCCGGTGCGCTGGTGGTGCCGTTGCTAACAGGGGCAATCGCACCGGTTGAGGGCGCCGACATCGTCGAACCGCTCCTCGACGACGAGACCGTGCTGGTTATCTCCTCGGATCTGTCTCACTACCACGACACGGCAACGGCTCGCCGTCTTGACTCGAAGACTGCCAACGCCATCACCCGTCTCGACGGGGATGCCCTCGGCCGGGAGGCGGCGTGTGGGCTGACTGCCGTCCAGATCGCCATCGAGCTGGCGCGCCGTGCGGGCTACCGGGTTGCGTTGCTCGATCTGCGGAACTCGGGCGACACCGCGGGACCAGCGGACCGTGTGGTCGGCTACGGTGCGTTTGCGTTCGGTGAGCCGGTGGTCGGCGAGTAGGAGGCAATCCTGACGGGTTGTCGTCGCGAGCCCCAGGTTCCCGGGTGCGCTTCGAATACGCCGGGGCACCGATGCCCGCACTTGGTGCATCGTCCTTCAGCATCCAGGCTCCACTGCCCGAGCCGGTACCAGTCGCGTTCGATCAGCCGCGCCCCACAGCCGTGGCAATACGTGGACTGTCCGGCGGTGTCGTGAACGTTGCCCGTATAGACATAGCGCTCCCCGTTCTCCAGTGCGATCTGGCGTGCCCGGGTCAATGTCTCCGGTGGGGTGTGTGGCACATCCATCATCCGGAAGTCGGGGTGGAACGCGGTGAAGTGGTGTGGCACATCGGGGCCGAGGTTGGCAACTATCCAGCGGGTCATCTCATCGATCTCCTCGGGGGAGTCGTTGCGGTCGGGGATGAGCAGTGTTGTGATCTCGAGCCAGACGTCGGTCTCGTTGGCGAGGTATTCGAGGGTGTCGAGTACGGGCCGGAGAGCGGCGGCACAGGTGCGGTGATAGAACTCTTCGGTGAAGGCCTTGAGGTCGATGTTGGCGGCATCCATGTGGGCATAGAACTCGCGGCGAGGCTCCGCCATGACGTAGCCGGCGCTCACCGCAACCGCTTTGAGGCCCCGGGCACGGGCGGCGTCGGCGGCGTCGATGGCGTACTCGTGGAAGATCACCGGGTCGTTGTAGGTGAAGGCGATGCTGCGGCAGCCGGTCCGTTCGGCCGCCCGAGCGATCTGGTCCGGTGCCGCCTGGTCGCTGAGGGTGTCAAACTCCTTCGACTTGGAGATATCCCAGTTCTGACAGAACCGGCAGGCGAGATTGCAGCCGGCGGTCCCGAACGAAAGCACCGGGGTGCCCGGCAGGAAATGGTTGAGCGGCTTCTTCTCGATCGGATCGATACAGAACCCGCTGGAGCGCCCGTATGTGGTGAGCACCACCTGGTCGTCCTCGCGGGCTCTCACGTAGCAGAGCCCACGCTGTCCCTCCCGCATCTTGCAAGCGCGCGGGCAGAGGTCACACTGGATACGCCCGTCGTCGAGCTGATGCCAGTAGATAGTGGGAACAGTCGATTCGAGTTTCACCACACACCTCCACCCCCAATGCTACGCGGTGGCCGTTTGCCACGCGCCGGACGTTTGGTCGGGCGTGGCACAATGTGAAAACGCTACGGCATCGGGACGACTCCCGAACCTCGGGCACGCCGGTGACGAGCTCGAAGCCGAGATGGAGGTTGTGTGAGATGGCGTCAGCCGACCTGATTTTCGACGCCGGTGCCAAGCTGGGGGAGAGCCCGGTTTGGAGCGCCGCGCAAGGTGTTCTCTACTGGGTCGACATCGACGGCCGGGCGGTGCACGCGTTCGATCCGGAGACCGGCGTAGACCGGAAGTGGGACACGGATGGGAAACCGACGGCCCTCGCCACAACGGCTGATCCCGGGCGACTCCTGGTCGCCGTCGATGTAGGAATTGCCTGGCTGAATCTCGACACCGGTGATGTGACTCCCTGGATGTCGCTCGAGGAGCCTCAACCAAATGTGCGTCTCAACGACGGCCGCACCGATCCTGCCGGCCGCTTCTGGGTCGGCGGAATCTACGACCCGACCTCCGCCATGCAGTACGTGTCGTACCTGCACCGGGTCGAGCCGGACGGATCGTTCACAACGGTGCGCGACCACGTTGGTTGTGCCAACGGCATGGCGTTCTCACCCGACGGCAAGACGATGTACTGGGCGGAGACCTTGGACAAGACCGTGTTTGCCTACGACTATGACGTCGATACCGGGGAGCGTCACAACGAGCGGGTCTTCGCGGAGTTCGGGTCGGCGGGTCTCCCCGGCAAGCCCGACGGCGCCGCAGTGGACGAGACCGGCTGCTACTGGGTGGCATGTGTCGGCGGCTCCGCGGTCGCCAGGATCACCCCGAACGGCCATATCGACCGGGTAGTCGACGTCCCGGTGGTCCGCCCGACGATGCCTGCCTTTGGTGGTCCGGATCTCGACACGATGTACATAACCAGCATCGGGGTGCGTGACCCTGAGAAGGACGGTCCGGGACCCCACGGTGGGATCTTTGTCTTCGACCCGGGTGTCGCAGGACTCCCTGAGCCCCTTTTCGCCGGGTAAGTCGCCGGCCGACGGTTACAGAAGCTTGGTCAACCTCATCACGACGGCGACGTAGCGTGGCGTCCCGGGGCCGGTGTTGTGGTGTGTCACCGTGACGCCGGAATCGTCGGCTTCTATTGTGATATCCCACGTCCAGGGATCGTCACCGGCGTACCGGAAGGAAGGTGCAGAGTCGGCGGTTCCCTCTAGTCGCTCGGTCTTCCCGCTCGTGTGCCACGAATCGACCCAGTCGACGGTGGTAGCGCCATCCCGCTCGGACCAGCGAAGACGTCCAGTCGCGTCCACATCTCCGATTGGGCCGGAGTACTCGATTACGAAGCCGTCATCGTCCCGGTCGATAGTCCCTCGAACCGGGCCCTCGGCATGTAGCTCCCCGGGCACGAGGAAGGTCTGCCAGTCGCCCTCCCAGGCTCCGATATGGTTGTTGAGGTCGAGCATTAGGTCCCCGTCTGGCGCCAATCGAAGCATACCGAAGGGGACGGTCGGTGGGCGTCAGATCCCGCTTGTGACCGTACGTAGGGTTGGGGCACGACAAGGCTTTCAGGGCACTCGTCCAAGCCGCTATGGATCTGAATGAAACGTCCGGCCGCAGATAGGCACGTGCATTGGCGCATCTAGATCTCGTTACCCTCATGGTGCGTGACTATGACACGGCCATCAGGTTCTTCGTGGGCGTTCTCGGCTTCGAGCTTGTCGACGACTCCCCGTCGTTGACCAACGATGGTCGATCAAAGCGATGGGTCGTCGTAAAGCCCCCGAATGCGCAGACGGGGCTTCTGCTCGCACGGGGCGACGGCGAACGTCAGGCGGAGAGGGTCGGGGATCAGGTCGCGGGAAGAGTGGGGTTCTTCCTTCGGGTAGACGACTTTGACTCCACATACGAGCGGATGGTCGGCGCAGGTGTGGAATTCGTCTCGGAACCACGAACCGAGCCATACGGGCGACTAGCGGTCTTCCTCGATCTCGAAGGCAACCGTTGGGATCTGCTCTCCCACGATCCCAGGATCTGATTCGTGTCCGTCATACGTTGTGGCCAGCAGGTGGTTCCCGTATTTCGACCGAGGTTTCACCGGACCGGCGGGTCGCGAGATCGTCCAAGTTCTCATCAATCTCGCGCCTTCTTGCGGATTCGTCGGGTCGTTGTCTGCCGTAGCTTTGGCTTCACACAAGTTCGTTGATGTCCTGCCGGCACCTATCGGCGGACCGAGACCAACATCGGGGTCGGCTGGTGGACGATCGCAGTTGCGGTCAAGCAACTGGTCGATGACTTCAGCTACCGGCTCGGTTGCGGCGTACCAGTTGAGAGCCGGAGATCGATTTGGTATGTGTCGAATACCACCGCCGGATGGTCAAGGTCCATCCGTTCCCAAATGGGAATGGTCGTCATGCGCGGGCCTGTGGCGATGCGTCGGCGATGGCTCTTGGTCGACCTGCCTTCAGCTGGGGGGGTGCATCGATTGTGACCAATAAGCTCATACGCAGCTCCTACATCGAAGCAATTCGCAATGCCGACAACGGCGATCTGGAGACGCTTCGTTCCTTTGCTCGGAGCTAGACGTGAGCTAGACGGTGACCGTGTCACCGGCTCCACGGCAGCCCGAAAGACCCCAACCGGGACCTCAGCGCCGCTGAGCTTCCCGCGTGGTGGACGTGGGCTTGGTGATCTCGAATAGAGTGAGCGGGCGCATCGATCGGCGGCAAGGGAGCGGTATGCAGGTACTCGTCATCGGCACCCGGGACACGAAGGCGGCTGAGCTCGACTACGTCGCAGGGTTGATCGGGGCCGCAGGGTGCGAGGTGACAATCGTCGACGTCGGCACCCTCAGCGACGGCTCCGGAGCGCATGTCACCCCCAGCGACGTCGCCGCACATCACCCCGACGGTCCCGACGCACTCAGGACCGACGACCGAGGCGCCGCCGTTCAGGCCATGGCCACCGCACTCACCCACTACCTCACAAGCCTCGACCCCGCGACCATCGGCGGAGTCATCGGTCTCGGCGGTTCGGGGGGCACCTCGCTGATCACCACGGCGATGCGGGCGCTCCCGGTCGGCATCCCCAAGCTGATGGTGTCGACCGTGGCGTCGGGGAACGTGGGCGGCTATGTAGGCCCAACCGACATCACCATGATGTACTCGGTGACCGACATCGCGGGGCTCAACCGCATCTCGCGGCGGGTGCTTGCCAACGCGGCCCACGCCATCGCCGGCATGGCGACACGCTCGGCACCGGCCGCCGATGAAGACAAGCCGGCGGTCGGTCTCACGATGTTCGGTGTGACCACCCCGCTCGTAACCTCGCTCGTCGAATCGCTCCGGGACGAGTACGAACCGCTGGTCTTCCACGCCACCGGCACCGGCGGCCGGTCGATGGAGAAGCTGGTCGAATCCGAAATGCTGGTAGCTGTCCTCGACATGACCACCACCGAGGTAGCCGACCACATCGTCGGCGGCATAATGTCGGCAGGTCCCGGTCGCCTGGACGCAATTGCAAAGACCGGCATCCCTTATGTCGGCTCGGTCGGGGCACTCGACATGGTGAACTTCGGGGCCCTCGACACCGTGCCCGGTCAATTCAAAGACCGAAACCTCTACGTCCACAACAGCGCCACCACCCTGATGCGCACCACCCCGGACGAGAACAGGCGGTTCGGTGAGTTCATCGCCGCCAAGCTCAACACGATGACCGGGCCCTCCCGCTTCCTGCTGCCGGAAGGCGGTGTGTCGCTCATCGACGCACCCGGCCGGGCGTTCTACGACCCGGAGGCGGATGCCGTCCTCCTCGACACGATTGAGGCCGGCGTGACCGCACCCAACGTAGAGGTTCGCCGTGTCCCCGCCAACGTCAACGACGCCGAGTTTGCCGATGCTGTGCTTGTGGCATTCTCCGAAGTAATGGAGGAACGACAATGAGTCGCTCAGAGATACTCGCCCGGTTCCACTCGATGGTGGAGCGGCGCGAGCCGATTGTCGGCGGGGGAGCAGGTACCGGTCTGTCGGCCAAATGGGAAGAGGCCGGTGGCATCGACCTGATCATCATCTACAACTCGGGTCGCTACCGCATGGCCGGTCGTGGATCGCTGGCGGGTCTGCTTGCCTACGGCAACGCCAACGAGATAGTGCTCGACATGGCCAAGGAGGTTCTCCCGGTTGTCAAGCACACCCCGGTGCTCGCCGGTGTCAACGGCACCGACCCGTTCTTGATCACCGATTCGTTCATGCGCAAGCTCATCGACGTCGGTTTCGCCGGTGTGCAGAACTTCCCGACGGTCGGTCTCATCGACGGCGTGCTCCGGCAGAACCTCGAAGAGACGGGGATGAGCTACCGGCTCGAGGTGGAGATGATCAAGAAGGCTCGCGAAGCCGACCTGCTCACCACCCCTTACGTGTTCAGCGCCCGGAACGCCGCCGACATGACGGCAGCCGGCGCCGACATCATCGTCTGTCACCTGGGTCTCACCACCGGAGGCAGCATCGGTGCGGAGACGGCGAAGACCCTCGACGACTGTGTCGAGCTCATCGACGAGTGGACCGAAGCAGCGCGGGCGGTACGTGACGATGTCATCGTGCTTGTTCACGGCGGGCCGATAGCCATGCCCGAAGACGCCTCATATGTCCTGCAGCACTGCAAGAGCGTCAACGGCTTCTACGGTGCATCGAGCATGGAGCGGCTCCCCACCGAGCAGGCGCTCAAGACCCAAACCGAAGCGTTCAAGGCCGTCACCTTCTAGATGGCTGGTGTGAAAGCAGCCGTGGCGGCTCGCCCCGCCAGTGAATCCGGCTCTCGAGGCGGCGCTCGCGAGCCATAACAGGCGATTCACACCTCTAGGGTGTCTTAGATGAGTTTTATCAAGAGCAACGACGTCACGTGGGAGCAACTCGAGTGGGGCGACCTGGGCTGGGTCGTCCACCCCGGCCGGGTGCCGGAGGCGTCCGAGCTGACCGTGCTCGACGTGATAATCCAACCCGGTGAGGGTCACGCCTTCCACAAGCACCCCAACCAGCAAGAGGCGATTTACGTCATCGAAGGCGAGATCGAGCAATGGCTCGGCGAGCAGAGCCAGATACTCGGCGTTCACGAATCCGTGTTTATCCCGATGGATACGGTTCACGCCAGCTTCGTCGCTGCGGACGCACCGGCCCCGGCGCGTCTGGTTGTCGTGCTCGGCCCCAGCTACTCCGATGTCGGCTATGTCGCCGTAGACGTGTCAACCAAGGAGCCGTGGGCGTCGCTGCGTGGGTGACCGTTTGTCATCTACGTCCTGTGATCTCCGGCAAATCGCGATAGGTCTCGAAATGATGCTTGTACGTGGCGGAGCGGCGTTCCCCGGTGAAGATATGCCAAGCCACCGTCGCCGAGAACGGCTCATGCGGTCCGGACCGAAACACATTGGGCCCGGAGTCGAAGAACACACGGATTTCCCTCGCGGGGCGCAAGACATGCAGGTGTTTCCACAGCGGTAGGTTGCTGATTACCTTGCTGCCGCCGATGCCTACCAGCTCGCGCGAGAACGAAACACCAACATCGAACACGGCGTCGGTGCCGATGTTGACCAGCACGATCTCGAATGCGCCATCTGTGTAGTCCAGATCGAGTAGGACTACCGGAGCGGCTTTGGGGTGCTCGCCCACTACTCGAACTCGATGCCCTCGTGGCAGATCTCGAGTGTCTCGATGGCAACTGCCGATCTGCCCGCATCAAAATTCGGGCCCGACCAGCGACACGGCCAGGCGTTTTGCAGCTCGAACCGGAGGGCCGGTTCCCGTGCCTCGTTGAGCAGCCTGACGGACACCGATCGACGGTCGACCTGGCCGTCGAGGACCGTTTTGTGCCACTCCCACAGAGACCGGTCGTCGGTGAAACCACGTTTGAGGACCAGGTTGGTGTACTTCGTCAAGCCGGGCAGCTTCCGCACCGTCGTATCGTCGCTGCCGTTGCGGTATTCGATCACGTCGACAGTGCTCTCGAGCCCCGAGGCCTCGCTGAAAGCAGCTACCTCGACACCGTCGATCACAACCAGGAAGTTGAAAGCGCCGTATGGGTCATTTCGTGCCGAGCTCCCGGCCATGGCGACCTCCCTCACATTCGACTCGGGTATCCAGGCTACGCACCGTTTACCCCGGGTGGTTGAGGTGTGTCGACAGCACGGCCGCCTCGGCCCGAAGCCTGGAGGCGTGACTGGTGTGTCCCGCCTGCTCGTATGCGGCTGCGGCCTCGTGGCGTTCTGTGATCTCACCACGGACTATCAAAGCGATCTCTGCATCGGACAACTCGCGGCGAGCAACCTCGGAGGCGCCGACCCCGCTTGCCGCACCGGCGATCTCACCGGTCCCGATCACGGTCACCGGGGTAGGTGTCTCCGGGGTGACGACGGCTCCGGCGTTCTCGATAGCAGCGATGGTCGAGCGCAACGCCGAGACGGTTGCCTCGTCTCGCGCCTTGATGGCGGCCGGCAGCGCCCGGCGCATTCGCTCTTCGACCCCGTCGGGTGGTTGTGCCATGTCGCGAGCGTAGCAGCGAAACCCCTGTTGGAACGTTCCAATTTTGGCGATGTAGTATTGTCCGGACAATCGGAGGATTTAGGTGCAAGCGTCGTTGCCACTCGTATGGTTTGAGCGGGAGATCCTGCCCGATCTGAAGGCCCCTGTTGCGGGGCGAGCGACCATTCTCGGGCCGGCGTCGGCGACGCCCGATGACCCCTATCGAGCACTACCCGGTGCGGTCGGCATCGTCGCCTCCCAACATGTCTACGACGGTGCACTGATGGATCGGGCACCGGCGCTGAAGGTGATTGGCCGCACCGGGATCGGCTACGACAAGGTCGACGTCGACGCCGCGACCGCCCGTGGCATCGCGGTGTGTAATACGCCCGATGCCCCGACGGTGTCGACCGCCGAGCACACCATCACCCTCATGTTGATGGTGGCCAAGAACGTCAAACGCTCTGAGAGCGAACTGCTGGCAGGTGGCTCGGAGCTGTACGCTCGCCATGTCGGGATCGAGCTGGCCGGGCTGACCCTCGGACTCGTCGGCTACGGGCGCATCGCCCGCAATGTCGCCATCATCGCCCGCGGGCTCGGCATGAGAACCGTCGCTTACGACCCCTACCTCGACAACGAGGCGTTTGCGGGTACGACCCGTAGCACCACTCTCGCCGACCTTGCAGCAGCCAGCGATGTGATCTCGCTACACGTCCCGTTGACGGCGGAGAACAGAGGTCTGGTTGGCAGAGAGCTCATCGAGAAGATGAAGCCGGGGTCGATTGTGATCAACACAGCCCGCGGCGGCCTGGTCGATCCGGTCGCCATCGAGGCCGCCCTCGATTCCGGCCGGCTCTTTGGGGCAGGGCTCGACGTCACAGATCCCGAGCCGCTTCCTCCGGAGCACCCTCTACTTCACCGTCACGATGTGGTCGTCACCCCGCATGTCGCAGCCGGCACCGGCGCGGCCAAGCGGCGCATCTTCGAGACGGCGTTCGATCAGGTGGTCATGGCTATCAATGGACAGCGCCCGTCACATCTCGTCAACCCCGATGTCTGGAGACCCGAAGTGCAGAGACAGGAGGCAAGGTGACCAAGACAATCGGCATCGGTGTCATAGGGTTCGGCTGGATGGGCCAGGCACACAGTCGGGCATACCGAAGCATCCCTGTCTACTTCCCGGAGAAGGAACTCGTACCAAGGCTGGTCTCCATCGCCGACAACGTTCCCGAGCGTGTCGACCTCGCGGTCAACAACTTTGGCTTCGAGACGGGGACCGGCGAATGGCGAGAGCTCATGGACCGCGACGAGATAGACGTCATCGATATCACCGCTCCCACCAGCATGCACGAGGAGCTTGCGACCGCCGCGGCGGCAGCCGGCAAGCACATCATGTGTGAGAAGCCGGTGGGCATCTACCCCGAAGCAACCGCCAATATCGAGAAAGCGGCACGTGACGCCGGGGTGATCACCGCGTGTGGCTACAACTACCGGCAAGCTCCGCTGGTGCAGTACGTGCGGCAGCTCATCGATGAAGGCCGTCTCGGAGACCTTACCCATTACCGGGGCCGGTTCTTCTCGATGTACGGGCGGGACCGGCTTGGGTTGTTGTCGTGGCGTTTCAAGCAGGAGGATGCCGGCTATGGGGCGCTTGCGGACATCATGTCTCATGCCATTGACATGGCCCACTTCATCTGTGGTCCTATCACGAGGGTCGTCGCCACAAAAGAGATCTTTGTCAAGCAACGCCCCCTGCCCACACCGGGAAAAGGCACGCACTATGACCGAGGCAAGCCGGGCGACCCCACAGGAGAAGTCACCAACGAAGACTATGTGGGTGCTCTTGTCGAGTTCGAAAACGGTGTGCGTGGCACCCTCGAAGCAGACCGTTCGATCTTCGGTCCGCAGAGTCAGATGCGTTTCGAGGTCAATGGCTCAACCGGCGCCGCCACGTGGGACCACGAAAAGCTCAACCAGCTCCAGCTCTATCTTCCCGAGGAGCAGCCGACCGACGGGTTTGTCGAAGTCCTCTCCGGTGATGCCTACAACCACCACGGCAACTTCGTGCCAGGTGGAGGCAACTCCATCGGCTACGAGGACTTGAAGACGATCGAAGCCCTCGAATTCCTGTCGGCGGTTTCCGAGGACAGGCCCAACTCTCCGGGCTTTGGCGATGCGCTCAACGTTGCGTCGGTGATGGCGGCCATCATCCGGTCGTGGGAGTCGGAGAGGTGGGAGACCGTCACCAGCCTTCGTATCGATTGAGGAGACCATGCTCACCACCAACACGACCAAGAAGAAGCTTCGGGAGGGAGAGGCTGTTTACGGGCTGTTCTTCCGCTACGCCGAGCCTTCACTTGCCGAGCATGTCGCGATGCAGGGCTGGGACTTCATCGTCTTTGACGGAGAGCACGGGTCGCTCGAAGCCCGCGACATAGAGGGGCTCTCTCGTGCGGCAGAGCTGCACGGCGTGACCCCGATCGCCCGTGTTACCACCAACGAACCATCGACGATCCTGAGATTCCTCGATGCCGGAGCTCATGGCATTCACGTACCGTGGGTCAACGACGCAAACGCAGTCGAGCAGGTCGTCGTGTCCGCCAAGTATGGCCCGCGCGGCCTACGGGGACTTGCCGGCAGCCGGCAAGGGGGTTGGGGAAACACTGAGTCGCTGGGCGACTTCACCGTCCGGTCAAACCGGGAGACGCTCGTCGTTATCCATATCGAGACGTCCGATGCCGTCGCCGCAGCAGAGGACTACGCCAAGGTCGACGGCGTTGATGTCCTGTTCATCGGCCCGACCGACCTGTCACATTCGCTGGGTCATCCCGGCAACCCTGGGCACCCTGAGGTGCGTGCGGCGATGGAGCGTGTTGCCGAGGTAGTGGCCAAATCGGACAAGACACTCGGCATCTACGCCGCAAGCCCCGAGGTCGCCGCAGAGTGGCACGAAAGAGGCGCCCGCTACTTCACGGCGGGTGTCGAAGGCTTCCTGACACAAGGCATGCAAACCTATCTATCCGCGGTCCGCGGATGAGGAGGACAAGAACATGGAGACAATCCGTCTGACCACCGCACAGGCCATCGTCAGGTGGATGCTGGCGCAGAGAACCGTTGTCGACGGTGAGGAGGTGTGTGTCTTCGCCGGGCTCTTTGGGATCTTTGGCCACGGCAACGTCACCTGTCTGGCCGAGGCGCTGGAACCGGTTCAAGAGCAGCTGCCCACATATCGCGGCCACAACGAGCAGTCGATGGCGCTCGCCGCCGTCGCTTACGGGAAGGCAATGCGGGGCCGGCGTGTCATGATCGCCAGCTCATCGATCGGTCCTGGCAGCACCAACATGGTGACGGCCGCCGCCGCGGCGCACGCCAACCGGATCCCGGTGATGTTGTTTTCCGGTGACACGTTCCAGCATCGAATTGTCGACCCGGTCCTCCAGCAGGTCGAGAACTTCGACGATCCCACCGTCACAGCAGCGGATGCGTTCAAGCCTGTCGTCCGGTACTGGGACCGCATCAGCCGTCCCGAGCAGGTCATCCAGTCCTTCCCACAGGCGCTTGCCGTGATGCTCGACCCGGCAACCCGAGGGCCTGTGTTCTTCGCCCTCCCCCAGGACGTCCAGGCCGAGGCGTACGACTACCCGGCCCGGTTCTTCGACAAGAGGGTCCACTACATCCGCCGCCCCGGCCCCGACCCGCGCGACATCTCCGCAGCGGCCGACATGTTGAGGAACGCTCAAAAGCCGATGATCATCGCCGGAGGCGGGGTCCACTATTCGGACGCAACCGCCGCGGTGACGGCATTTGCCGAGAAGCATGGAATCCCTGTCGTCGAGACCGTCGCCGGGAAGTCCGCGATGGTCCACGACCATCCAAACTACGCAGGGCCGATCGGTGTCACCGGCTCTGCCGCGGCGAACTCGGTTGCCGAGAACGCGGACCTGGTGCTGGCGGTCGGCACCAGGCTCCAGGACTTCACGACCGGGTCGTGGACGGTCTTCAAGAACCCCGACACGAGGTTCGTGGCCATCAACACTGCCCGGTGGGATGCATACAAGCAGATGTCGGTTCCGCTCATCGCGGACGCCAAGGTCGGCATCGAGGCTCTCGACGCCGCCATCGACGACTACCAGACCTCGGCGGACTGGCTCTCCTTCTGCCAGAGCCGCATCGCCGAATGGCACCAGTACCTCGACTCGTGGAAGAGCAAGCAACAAGACGGCAAACCGGCCTACGCCCAAGTCATTCAGGTCATCAACGACGTGTGCGATGACGGTGACTACTGCCTGTCGGCTGCCGGTGGCCTACCCGGCGAGCTGGTGATGGGCTGGAGGTCGAAGTCGGTCGGCTCGTTCGATTCGGAGTACGGCTACTCGACGATGGGTTATGAGATAGCGGGCGCATGGGGTGCCAAGCTGGCGCGTGGCGCCGGCGACGTCATCGCCTGGACCGGTGACGGCTCGTACATGATGATGAACTCTGACATCTACTCGACTGTGATGACAGGCGACAAAGTCATCTTCATGGTGTGTGACAACGGCGGCTATGCGGTCATCAACCGGCTCCAGATGAACGTCGGCGGCGAGGAGTTCAACTGTTTGCTCCGTGACACCAAGCACGAACGGTATTTCCACGTCGACTTTGTCAAGCATGCCGAGTCGATGGGCGCCATCGCCGAGAAGGTGGAGAGGCTGGTGGACCTACCCGCGGCTTTCGCCAGGGCCAAGCAGGCCGATCGCAGCTATGTCATCGTCGTCGATGTCGATGAGTACACCTGGACCGAAGGTGGAGCCTGGTGGGAGGTCGGTGTGCCCGAGGTCAGCGATCGGGAGCAGGTGCGGGTAGCCCGCGCCGAGTTGGATGCAGAGAAGAAGCATCAGAGGGTTGGTGTCTAGATGACTGGTGTGAAAGCAGCCGTGGCGGCTCGTCCCACCAATGAGCCCGGCGCTCCCGGCGGCGCCCGCGAGCCAGAACAGGCGATTCACGCCAGCCCCCTAGTGACCCGGGAGCTCGAAGGCAAGGTTGCGCTGCTGACAGGCGCCGGCTCGTATGTCGGCGCCGCTATCGCCGCAAAGCTGGTCGAGGCGGGTGCCAGAGTTGTGTTGGGCGGCAGGAACGAACAAAATGGTGCCGAGGCCGCCGCCCCGCTTGGTGATTCGGGCATCTTTGTCCGGGCGGACGTCACCGACGACGACGACCTCGATGACATGGTCGATGCCGCCCTCACCCACTTCGGTGGTGTCGATCTCGTCGTCACCGCAGCCGCCGTTTTCGACTGTGGCATGTTGGAGACGACCCGTGAGAACTGGCGGCGATCCTTCGATGTGAACGTGATCGGCAACGCCATGTTGATCGAGAAGGCGATCCCGCACATGCGAAAACGCGGCGGCGGGTCGGTTGTGATCGTCGGGTCTATCTCAGGCAAGCACTCGCAGCCCAACCGGATTGTCTATCCAACGACCAAGGCAGCCCTGCTGGGGCTGACACGCAACATGGCTCAGGCGCTTGCTCCTGAGAACATCAGGGTGAACCTCATCACGCTGGGATGGACGTGGAGCCGCAACATCGAGCGCCGGCGTGGCACCCGGGAAGCCGCCGATGCGTTTGCCGCCGAGTTCCAGCTCATGGGCCGGATGGTTGACCCCGAGGAAGCAGGCGACGCCGTCGTGTTTCTCTGCTCGGATCGCTCCTCGGCGATGACCGGCGCAGACCTGGCCGTTGACTGCGGCTATGACTCGGTCGGGCCGGAGGCGATGGGCCAGGCGTTCGACAAACACCCGTATACCAAGGACAGCGGCCAAACGACACCGTAACCAGGGAGTGAAGCCATGGGTGAGCAGTACTTCGATCTAGCCGCATGCTCGGAGATGATCTTTTTGGATCTTCCGTTTGTGGACAGAGTCCGGCGGATCGACGAGCTCGGGTTTCTCGTCGAGATCTGGAACTGGCCCGAGAAAGACATTGCCGCGCTCAAGGCGACCGGGGCGACCTTCTCGTCGATGAGCGGGTACGTCACCGGGAGGCTCGCCGATGACGAAGGTGCCGATGAGCTGCTGCGGACCGCTACCGAGACGGTCAAGGTCGCTCATGAGCTCGACGTGCCACGGCTATGTCTCCATGGCACGGGGCTCGGCGAAGGCGGCATACCGATCGTGAAGTCGGAGGTTGTGACCGGGGATATGTGGCTGAAGGCCCACGAGACACTCACGAGACTCGGCGAGCTCGGAGAGAGGAACGGAGTCACCTTCATCCTCGAGAACCTCAACCTCACCGTCGACCATCCGGGGACGCCGTTCTCGCAGCCTCAGGACACGCTTGCTCTTGTCAAGTCGGTCGATTCGCCTGGGTTGCGGATGAACCTCGATCTCTATCACGCCCAGATCGGATCCGGCAACCTCATCGAGACCGTGCGGGCGTCGTTGCCGTGGATTGGTGAGGTCCAGGTCGCCGATGTGCCAGGCCGCTGTGAGCCGGGCACCGGTGAGATCAACTATGCCAATGTCGCCAAGGCTATGTACGAGATTGGCTATCACGGTGTCGTCGCTATGGAGGCTTTCGCCTCAGGTGACTCGGAGGTGGCGTTACAACGCTTCCGTGATGCGTTCAGCCGGTAAACGAGCGGGATGGATGGGAGGTCGGATGAGTCGCTTTGGCGGCAAGACGGCGTTGATAACGGGAAGTACACAGGGGGTTGGTGAGGCAGTCGCCCGGCGTTTCGCTGCCGACGGGGCCGAAGGCATCGTGGTTTGCGGGCGTAATCGGGGGAGGGGGGAGGCAGTTGCCGCCGACCTGTCCGGGCGGGGAGTCAACGCCCATTTCGTCCCGGTGGATCTCGCCGATCCCGACAGTTGCCGGGCGCTGATCGCGGCCACAGACGAAAAGCTCCGGCGCATCGACGTGCTGGTCAACTGCGCCGGCTACACAGCACGCGGGACGATCGTCGATACGACCGTTGAGCTCTGGGACGACATGATGAACATCAACGTGCGCGCCCCGTTTCTGCTCATGCAAGGGGCAATCGAGATCATGCGTCGTGAGCGTCGCGGTGGCTCAATTGTCAGCGTCGGCTCCGTGACTTCGTACGGCGGCGTCCCCACGCTCATGCCGTATGCCATCTCGAAAGCCGCGCTGGTAACGCTCACCAAGAACGTCGCCTACTCGGTGGCGTGGGACGGGATCAGGGTGAACTGTGTCCAACCGGGCTGGATGGACACCCCGGGTGAGGATGTCATACAGAAGCGCTTCGAAGGCGGAGACGACGACTGGCTCGTGGAAGCCGAGTCCCGGATGCCGTTTGGTCAGCTCATCAAGACCAACGAGATCGCCGCCCTCATCGCGTTCGTTGCTTCGGACGAAGCAGGGGTGATGACCGGTTCCATCATCGACTACGACCAGTCGGTCGCCGGTGCCGGATACCAGCCGATACCGCCTCGCGATCTGACACCGTGACCACTGCGAGGAGAAGCCGATGATCCGCCCCTCGCTGACTCCGGGCAAGGCTCGAGGGCTCGCCGCTACTTCGTCGCCTGAGGGCATCTTCAAGGTACTCGCTCTCGACCACCGTGACTCGATGCGTGTCGAGATCTCACCGGACAACCCGGCTTCCGTGCCCGCAGTGACGCTGACACGAGTGAAGATGGACTTGCTCAAACACCTCGGTGGTGAGGCCACCGCGGTGATGCTGGAGCCCGAGTACAGCATCGCCGAGGCGATCATGACTCGCTCCCTCCCCGGCGCGGTGGGCTTTCTCGCCGCGGTCGAGGCGCAGAGATACCTCGGCAACCCGGCCGCCCGCAGGACATCGCTGCTGAACGGCTGGTCGGTTGAGAAGGCCAAAAGGGTAGGTGCCAACGCCATCAAGCTGCTCGTGCTCTACCGGCCCGATGCCGGCGCCGTCACCGAGGAGCAGGACAAGCTGATCTCACAGGTCGTTGCGGATTGCTCCCGCTACGACATCCCGCTGTTCCTCGAGCCGCTTCCGTACCGTCTCGACGGACAGCGGCGTCTCGATTCCCCGGAGTTTGCCGCAATCAGGCGTCGGATCATCACCGAGACGGTGCGACGTCTGGCACCCCTCGGACCCGACGTGCTCAAGGTCCCCTTTCCGATCGACACGACGCAAGATGAGACTCGCACGGCGTGGGCAGAGGCGTGCGCAGAGCTGGACGAGGCATCGCATATACCATGGGTATTGCTCTCGGGAGGTGACCCATACGAGCTGTTTTGCGAGCAGGTTCGGATTGCGTGTGAGGCCGGGGCGTCCGGATTCCTTGCAGGGAGGGCGTTGTGGCGTGATTGTGTGGCTGCAACGGACGAGCAGAGGGCTCGCCTGATCGAGCTAACGGTGTTGCCCCGATTCCGCGAGCTGGCCAGGGTCGCGGTTGACCACGGCCGGGATTGGGCCGATTGTTTCGAAATGGAGAGTCCCCCGGAGCGCTGGTACATGACTTACTGACATCGCACGGTGTCGTGGAACGTTCCAAATCGGTTGCTAGGATCCGTCCGGAGCTAGAGGGTGAATTGAAGCAACCTACGATCCTCGACGTTGCGCGGCGGGCGGGCGTATCCAAGTCGTTGGTTTCCCTGGTGATGCGTGAGCCGGATCGGGCCAGCGACGCGAGCAGGAACGCGGTGTTGAAGGCCGCCCGTGAGCTTGGGTACCGACCCAACGCCGCAGCCCGCAGCCTCGTCCAGCAGCGGTCACACGTCCTGGGTGTCGTGCTGGCCGATCTGCATAACCCCTTCTTTGCCGATGTAGCCGATGGCGTGGAGGCGGCCGCTACGGGAGCGGGCTTCCGCACGATGCTGGCCTCAGGATTCCTTGATCCCGAGCGCGAGCAGTCGGCGATGGAGACCCTGCTCGAGTTGCGTATCGATGCCCTGCTCTCGCTTGGATCGATGATGGACGTCGAGGAGCTCGAGAAGATCGCCACGTCCATTCCCGTCTGTGTCGTCGGCCGAGAGACCGACTCGAATGCGTTCGACGTGGTCGGCGTTGATGACGCGGTTGGAGCCCGGGATGCCGTCGACTACCTGATCGGGCTCGGTCACGAGAGCATCGTCCACATACATGCGGGCACCGCGGCGGGCGCACCCGGGCGGCGCGCCGGCTACGAGCAGGCAATGAGAGCCCATGGCCTGGAGCGCTTTATCCGCACTGTCGAGGGAGACTTCACCGAGTCCGGTGGCGCAAGGGCGATGGATGAGATCCTCGATGATGGCAACCTGCCAACGGCCGTTCTTGCACCAAACGACTATTCGGCACTGGGCGCAATGGATGCGATCGATTCCCGGGGCTTGAGCATTCCTGGAGATATCTCGCTCGTGGGCTACGACGACCTGAGGATCTCCGGGCTGCCACGGATTGCGCTGACCACAGTTGGCCAGCCGCGGGCCGAGCTGGGAAAGCAGGCGGTGGAACTCGTGCTGGATAGAGTCACCGGGAAGCGATCCAAGCCCCGCCGGCGGGTAGCGGCCCCATTCCTCGTCGTCCGGAAGACAACAGGGCCACCTCGTGAGATCATCTAGGAGGCTGGAGTGTCTTGTCGTCATCATCGGCGTCGTTCTGCTGGTCGGAGCGTGTGACTCAGGCAGCGGCAATCCCCCGTCGAACCCGGTGCCGGCGACGACTGGCTCGTCGACCACTACAACCGGCAGCACGACACCGGCTACGACCGCGACTACGACCGCGACTACGACCGCGACTACGACGACACAGCCGACCACATCGACCCTCCCCGAGATCCCCGAGACGCTGGCGGAATTCGATCTCGCCACGATCGGTCTCGCCGGTGCCGAGTTGCTGGTTGCGGTTGCAGACGACCCGGGCGAGCGTTCGCAGGGTCTGATGTTTGTCGAGAGTCTCGGCGACCTCGATGGGATGCTGTTTGTATTCGACCGTGACGTGAGGTCGGGCTTCTGGATGAAGGACACCCTGATAAGGCTGGACATCGCGTTCTTCTCGTCGGACGGTGTCTTTGTCGACGGCTTCACGATGGAGCCGTGCGAGGTGGACCCGTGCCCCAACTACAGGCCCGGCGGCTTCTACCGGTATGCGTTGGAGATGCCGGCGGGCACAATGGCCGGCGGTGAACCAGAACTCGTCGTCGACCGATAGGAGCGACCGTGACCGAACGACACATCGTGGCGATGGGTGGGGGAGGATTCAGCTCGGGGAGCTCCACACTCGATCGCTATGCGCTTTCGCTTGTCGGCGCCGACCGTCCCCGGGTCTGTTTCCTTCCCACCGCGTCAGGCGACGACCCCGGTTACACACTGATGTTCTACCGGGCATACTCGGCATACGGCTGTGACCCATTCGTGCTCAACTTGTTCCAGCGTGATGTCGACGACGTGCTCGACTTCATTCTCGGGATGGACATGGTCTATGTCGGAGGCGGCAACACGGCAAACATGCTGGCCGTGTGGAGGCTCCACGGGCTGGACGCTGCGCTGCGGGATGCGTGGCACGCCGGAGTCGTCATGAGCGGCTTGAGCGCCGGCGGGAATTGCTGGTTCGATGCTTCTACCACCGACTCTTATCTCATCGGCAACGCCGATCCGCTTCTCGACGGCCTCGGGTTCATCGGCGGCAGCTTCTGCCCTCACTACTCCTCGGAGCCGTCACGCAGACCCGGCTATCTCGGGCTGGTCTCGACCGGTGCCCTCCCGGTGGGTTATGCCTGTGAGGACGGAGCAGCGGTGCACTTCGCCGGGACGGAGCTGCGAGCCGCCGTGTCGGTTGACGGGGATGCCGCCTCTTATCGGGTGATCCGGCTTGGGGACGGCGTGTCCGAGGAAGCCCTGCCACTTGTGACACCAGCCGCCTAGGTGACTGGTGTGAATCGCCTGTTCTGGCTCGCGGGCGCCGCCGGAAACACCGGATTCATTGGAGGGGCGAGCCGCCACGGCTGCTTTCACACCAGCCACCTAGGTGGTTACGACACGAGGTCGAGGAATCTTGTCGATCGCGCACGATCTATTCGTAGATAGGGTGAAAGCGACCCCCGAGGAGGGAATGCAATGGCACAGTATCTACTTTCGGTATGGCACGACGAGGAGTACGAAGTCGACTTCAGCGGCGAGGAAATGCAGAGGATTGTCGCACAGGTCGGCGCCTTCAACGAGAAGGTGGAGGCCGCGGGCGCGTGGGTGTTTGGCGGTGGCCTGCACCCCGCATCGTCGGCGACCGTTCTCGAGCCAAGAGGCGATGACATCTCGATGACCGACGGACCTTACGCCGAATCGAAGGAGCAGATGGGTGGGTTCTGGGTCATCGAGGCTCCCGACCTCGACGCGGCGCTCGAGTGGGCCCGGCAGGGTGCCGCCGCCTGCGAAGGCCCTGTCGAGGTCCGTCCTTTCCAGGGTGAGTGACCTTCTCGAGACGATCTTCCGGCGGGAAGCCGGACGATGCACGGCGACGCTCATCCGCATCCTCGGCGACGTACAACTCGCCGAGGATGCGGTTGCAGAGGCCTTTGCGATCGCTGCCGAGAAGTGGCCGGCTGCCGGTGTCCCTCCCAACCCCGGTGGCTGGCTGACAACGACAGCCCGCAACCGGGCGATCGACTGGCTGCGCAGGGAATCGACTCGAACCGAACGCCACATTGCTGCTCACGAATTGACCCAGACCATGGACCCAAACGAACACCCAGAGCTACGTGAGCTCGACGCCTATGTGGACGTCGTGCCCGACGATCAACTACGGCTCATGTTCCTGTGTTGTCACCCGGCGTTGTCACCCGACGCTCAGGTGGCGCTGACCCTTCGGCTGCTCGGTGGCTTGTCCACACCTGAGATCGCTAGCGCGTTTGTGGTTCCGGAGTCGACGATGGCTCAGCGGATTGTGCGGGCAAAACGCAAGTTGCGAGACAACCGGGCTCCGTACCGGATACCGAGGGCGGCCGAATTGCCGGATCGGTTGATTCCGGTCCTCGCCGCTATCTACCTCATCTTCACTGAGGGCCACACCGCGTCCTTTGCCGAAGAGTTGGTGCGTACCGATCTGTCAGACGAGGCGATACGCCTCGGCAGAGTCCTTGTCGAGTTGATGCCGGACGAGCCCGAACCGGCCGGCCTGCTGGCTCTGATGTTGCTCACCGAGGCGAGGCGACCGGCGAGGGTGGCTGCGGACGGCTCAATGATCCGGCTCAGCGACCAGGACCGGTCCCTGTGGGACCGTGACGAGATAGCTGCGGGCCACGAACTGGTCCGGGCGTGCCTGCGTCGCAACCGACCCGGCCAGTTCCAGATACAGGCCGCGATAGCTGCCGTTCATGCCGCCGCCCCTGTCGCGGACGAAACCGATTGGGCACAGATCGTTGCGCTGTACGACCAGCTACTTGCGGTCAGACCCGACGCTGTTGTAGCGATCAATCGCGCCGTGGCCGTCGGCGAGTTGCGAGGCGCAGGCGAAGGTCTCCTGGCTTTGGACATTATCGACGAATCCCAGGTCTCGGGCTACCAACCGTTCTACGCGGTCCGTGCCGATCTCCTCGCCCGTGCCGGCAGGCTCAGCGAAGCCGTCGCGGCATATGACCGGGCGATCGGGTTGACCGACAATGCTCCCGAGCGCCGGTTCCTGATCGAGAGACGCGACCTTATTGCGTCCCGGGAGGGGGCGTAACCGTCCCGGGTTGGCGGCCATGGTCGCGCAACGACCCGGTCGCGAATCTCGACAAACGCGTATCACGGTGCGGGCTCGGGTCTCTAGTTCATGTAACCGGACGGTGGATCAGGGTTGGGGGAAGATACGCCTTCCGGCTCCTCCCGGGCTGTGCCGGGCGCAACAGGGTGCCCGGCACAGCCAGCCTTCGCGATCAGCTTTCGCGATGTGGCCAAACGCTACGCCCCCCGTTACACTCGCCATTCGCAAACCCCTGCTCCCGGAGAGTCCGGGGGCCTGTCGCCGAGAGGCGATTGTCCACAGGAGGTGACATATTGCGTTCGTATGAGTTGATGATGATTCATCGTCCTGAGTTGACCGAACCCGACGTGAGGACCCTGGTAGGCGAGGTCGAGGGTGTGATCTCGAACTCCGGTTCGGTGACCGGCACTGACTTCTGGGGGAAGCGCCGCTTTGCTTACGAGATCGACCACCTTCACGAGGGCTTCTACTCGGTCATCGAGTTCGAATCCGGAACCGAGATCGTCGAGACCCTCGATCGTGCACTTGGTCTGCATGATGCGGTCATTCGGCACAAGATCACGAGGTCCGGCTAGCGGCGGATTCTGTCACACCCGCCCTGCACACTGGCTTTGAGTGCGCGGAAAGTAGAGATAGGTAATGAGAGACAACAGTGTGACCCTCGTCGGAAACCTCGTAGATGACCCCGAGCTGCGCTTCACCCCCAACGGTGTGGCGATGGCGAAACTGCGGTTCGCAGTGAACCGTCGCTTCCAGGACCGCAACAATGAGTGGCAGGAGGAGACGAGCTTCTTTGGTGGCACTTGCTGGCGAGACATGGCCGAGAATGTCGCCGAGTCCCTTCAGAAGGGAATGCGCATCATCGTGACCGGCAGTCTCGAACAGCGGTCGTGGGAGAACCAGGATGGCGAGAAGCGCTCCACCATCGAGATCCGTATTGACGATATCGGTCCGTCGGTTCGTTGGGCTACCGCATCAGTGACCCGCACCCCGCGCAGCGGTGGCGGCGGTGACTGGGATAGCGGTGGTGGCGGAGGAGGAGGCGGAGGCAACGTGCCCCCGGCTCCGGTTGCCCGAGACGATTACGGTCCCGACGAAGCCCCGTTCTAGGAGAGATGTATGCCCCCAAATACACGTAAGAAGCGACGTCGCCCATCGGCGGCGGACGCCCGGCGTCGCCCCAAGGTCTGTCAGTTCTGCAAAGAGAAGACCGAGTTCATCGATTACAAGGAAGTAGCGGTGCTCCGCAAGTACATGTCCGATCGAGGCAAGATCCGCGCCCGTAGGGTTACCGGTGCCTGCCCCAAGCATCAGCGCGAGCTGGCGATAGCCATAAAGAATGCTCGTGAGATGGCGCTGCTGCCCTACATCTCGCAGAGGGGCTAATGAACGTCATACTCATGAAGGACGTCGCCGAACTCGGCGGGAAGGGTGACATCGTCGATGTCGCCGATGGATATGCGCGTAACTACCTGCTGCCCAAGAAGCTCGCCACAAAGGCGACAGGTGGGGCTATCAGACAGGCGGAGAAGGTGCGCCGACAGAGGGCTGAGAGCGCCGCCAGGCTCAAGGCCGAAGCCGAAGAACTGGCCAGGAACCTCGTCGGCTCACGGATTGTGATCGCCGCACGGTCGGGTGACGAAGGCAAGCTGTTCGGCTCGGTGGGCAACCATGACATCGCCGAGGCGGTCAAGAAGTTCAGTGGTGTCGAGGTCCCGAACTCCTATATCGCGATCCCGACCCCAATCAAGGAGATCGGGTTGCACGAGGTGACGATCAAGCCCCATGAAGAGGTCGAGTTCAGCGTCACGCTCGATGTGATCCCGGCGTAGCGTCCCGCCAGGGGACAGTGAGGAACGACGTATGGCATTGGGAATCGACGATCGCAGATCCGATTCCCTGCGAGTTCCGCCAAACAGCGTGGAGGCGGAAGAGTCGGTCCTCGGCGCCGTCTTGTTGGACAGCGACGCGGCGAACCTGGCACTCGAGAAACTACAGCCGGATGACTTCTACCGCCCATCGCATCAGGCGATCTTCGATGCGGTGGTCGAGCTCTTCAACAAGAACGAGCCGGTCGACGCCGTCACCGTTAGCGAAGGTCTGCGCCGCTCGGACATGCTGGAGCGCGTCGGTGGTCTGAGCTATCTGACCCAGCTGATGGACACGGTCCCGGCCACGTCGAACATCGAGCACTACGCGGCGATCGTCGAGGAACATGCGCTTCGCCGCAAGCTGCTTCGGGTGGGTGGTGATATCGGCAAGCTGGCTACCGAGGTCGACCAACCGATCAACGAGGTGGTCGACAAGGCCGAGCAAGCTGTCTATGCGGTGTCGGAGAAGAGGGTCGGCGACGGATTGACGTCGATCGACCCGCTGCTCGGTCCGGCGATCGAGCGCGCTGAAGAGTTGCATCGTCATGGTCAGGAGGTGACCGGTCTCTCCACCGGGTTGCGTGATCTCGATCGCAAGCTGGCCGGGCTCCATCCCGGGAACCTCATCGTGATTGCGGGACGCCCCGGTATGGGCAAGTCGACGCTTGCCATCAATATTGCACAGCATGTCGCCGTCTCCGGTGACCCAGTTGCCATCTTCACGCTGGAGATGAGCCGTGAAGAGGTCGTGTCCCGCATGCTGTGCTCGCAGGGCCGTATCGACTCGCAGCGGCTGCGCACCGGCCGGCTCACAGAAGGCGACTTCTCCAAGTTGTCGAGCGCTGCCAACGTTCTGTACAAGAAACCCATATACGTAGACGACTCTGCCGGTCTCACCGTCACCGAGATACGGGCGAAGAGCAGGCGTCTGAAGCGACGTCATGGGTTGGGGCTGGTGGTTGTCGACTACCTCCAACTGATGCACGGGACCGTAGGCGAGAACCGGCAGCAAGAGATCGCCATCATCAGCCGCAGCCTGAAGAACCTCGCCCGCGAGCTCGATGTCCCGGTGATCGGCGCATCACAGCTGAACCGCTCGCTGGAGCAGCGGGAGGACAAACGCCCAAGGCTGGGTGACCTTCGCGAATGCCTGGCGGCCGAGACACAGATCCGACGCCGCGACACCGGAACCACTGTCACGATTGCGGAGTTGGCCCGTTCGCGGGAGCGGGACGTCCCCGTTTGGAGTCTGGACGAGGACTACAAGCTCGTGCCCGGGGTGCTGGCCCAGGCGTGGTCCACGGGTGAGAAGCCCGTATACAAGATCACAACGACGTCGGGCCGAACCCTGCGAGCGACGGAGAACCACCCACTTCGCACATATTCCGGTTGGCGTACCGTCGGTGAGTTGAGCTCCTGCGACATGATTGCCGTTCCTCGTCGAATACCACACGCAGATTCCATGACGAGTATGGAGAACGACGAACTGACTCTGTTGGCTCACATGGTCGGTGACGGTTCGTACGTACGTCGCCAGCCAATTCGGTACACGAGTATGGATCCGTGTAACCATGCCGTGGTCATGTTGGCGGCGGCCTCTCTTTTCGGTATTCATCCGAGGCCCGTGCCTCTGCGAGGGAGGGCGTTTCAGACACTCCTACCCGCGCCCTATCACCTCACGCACGGTCGAAGGAATCCGATCGCGGCCTGGTTGGATGAGTTAGGCGTGTTCGGACAGCGTTCGAAGACGAAGCGACTGCCCAAGAAACTGTTCGCACTTTCTGACAAGCAGGTGCAGCACTTTCTCAAGCACCTGTGGGCAACAGACGGTTCCGTAACCGTGCACGGCGATTTGGATCGAGTCTCGATCTACTACTCGACTGCGAGTCCCGGACTAGCCGATGATGTCCATGGTCTGCTCCTGCGTCTCGGCTTTGTCCCGCGCGCCCGACGAGTACCGCAGGGACGGCACGCACCAGCTCACCAGCTGTGGATCTCCGGTGCCGATCAGCAGCGGCGATTCCTCGGCGAGATCGGAGTGCATGGTGCCCGGGCCGTCAACGCAGGGGATGCTCTCACGGCGCTTCAGGGAAGAAGGGCGAACACGAATGTGGACGTTGTCCCGTTGGAGGTCTGGGAATGTGTGCGCACCGCAATGGCGGCCCGCGGGATGACGCACCGGCAGCTCGCGTCGGCTCTCGATACGAGCTATAGCGGATCAGCGATGTACAAATCAGCGATGTCAAGGGAGCGGCTAGCCCGGGTCGCAGGGGTTGTTGAACATGAGGAACTCGCGCTGCTGGCCGATAGCGACGTCTTGTGGGATCGGATCAAAGCAATCGAACCCGATGGTGTCGCGGAGGTCTTCGATGCCAGGGTGCCCGGTACGCACAACTTTGTTGCCAATGACATCGTCGTGCACAACTCCGGCGCCATAGAACAAGATGCGGATATCGTCCTGTTTATCTACCGGAACGAGTACTACCACCCGGAGGCGATTGAGACCAAAGGCATCGCCGAGGTGGCGATCGCCAAGCACCGGCAGGGCTCCGTGGGTCGGGTCGATCTGACGTTCCTTCCCGAGTTCACCCTGTTCTCCGACATGGGACGCGACACCCCGGTTATCTGAGCCCCGGGCATCGTCAGCGGCGTCGTTTGGCGCCTCGCGCCGGCCCGCCAAACACGATGCTGAGACCGAACACGAACCCGAAGTCGTACCAGTTGCCGTTGTTGTGAACCTCGTAGACGTTCACAGTGTCCCTGAACAGCGAGATGACAAATGTGATCGGGGCGATCAGCCCGTGCCACAGACCCATCCAGAAACCGGCTACATCGCCGTCGGCGGCGGCAACCCCGGTTTCCGGGTTGGCTCCTGCAGAGCAGGCGGCAAGAACGAGGACGAGCAATACAACGAAAGGGAGCAGCCGACGTAGGCTCACCAAAACCTCCAGGGAGTGACCTTGTTCCAGGCTATCGGTCCCTACCGACACGACAACCGGTCATTCGGCCCTAGAAGTCCCTTTCCACCGATATCCCAGAGCGGGGCCCACAGAGCGGTGTCGAAATCTGTCGGTGGTGTCGCGTATCGTCTGAGACATGGAACTGAGTACCGGTGTGAGTAACGGCGGTTGGAGGGTGCTTGTCACCCAGGTGGGGCTGCTCATCTTGGGTGGTGTCAGCTTCATCATCCTGTTCTCCTTCGGAGGTCAGGTGGTTGTTGCCCCTGCTTTGCTGCCGGCCCAGTGGCTCGTCGCCCGCTCAACAAGCGGCTGGGTCTCCAAGACATTCTCGATCCTTGGGGTCTTCCTTCTGCTCGAGGTGGTGCCTCTCGCCGTGGTCATCTTGGTCGGGGAGAGCGCACCCGTCTGGATAGGCGGTGTTGTTGTAGCTGCCATGGGCGGGGCCGCCTTCTACCGCACGAGCCAGGCGACAGAGTGAAAGGGCACGTCAGCGATCCTGGTCTCCGGCCCCGCAACTGCCCGGCATGACTCGAAGACACCGGGAGCGTGTTCTCAAACGGTTGGTAGACAATTGGTCGTAGTGCGACGGGTATCGCCGTGAGGCATGGAACGCCGTGGGTGGCCACGCCCCGGTCACCGCCCGGGACGTGGCCACTCGACCTGTTGCTACCCGAGGCCGGCAGCAATCGAGGCTCGCCTGAAGAACGCAGCCATCTCGCCCCGGGTCACGAGGTCGTCGGGGCAGAACGTGTCGGCACCACAACCCTTGGTGATGCCGGTGTCGGCCAGCCATTGGATATCACTTGCGAACACACTGCCGGTTGTATCAGCGAATACCACGCCGCTTGGCGCAGGTGTCGCGACGAGATCCCCGAATCCGCGCCGCAGGAAGGCAGCCATCTCCCCGCGGGTCACGTTCGCCTCGGGACAGTACATGGTGTTGGCAGGCGGATTGCATCCTTTGGTGATGCCGGTAGCGCTCAGCCATTCGATATCGCTGGCAAACACACTGGTCCGTGTGTCAGTGAACTCGCGTACCATGTCGAGATCAACGTCGGCGACATCTCCCAATGCCCTGTGAAAGAACGCGGCCATCTGGCCACGCGTTGTCGGGTCGTTCGGGCAGAACATCTCGTTGACCGGTGGGTTGCAGCCCTTGGTGATCCCCTGCTGCGCCAGCCACTCGATGTCGGCCTCGAAAACCGAGTCGTCGTCGTCGGAGAAGCTGGGCGGCGGGGTTGTGCCGACCACCCGTACGGTCCGGTTCACCGCAAGTGCCGGATTCCCGGCAGCGTCGGCGTGGCTGTAGGTGACCGTGTAGTCGCCCACGCTCGACGTGTCGACTGCGCCGACGCCGGTGACCGTCGTCGTAGCGTCCACGTTATCGGTGACGGTCGCACCGGGGTCGGTGAACGAGTTGCCAATGTCGATGGTCATCGGGTTGGCCCCGATGAGAACGATCACGGGTGCGGTCGTGTCGATCACCCGGATGGTCCGTGTCTCACTGACGGTGTTGCCGTAGGAATCGGTCACCATGTACCCGACTGTGTACTCGCCGACCTGCGAGGTGTCGACCGCACCGGCGTCGATCACAATCGCCGCAGTTAGATCGCCGTCCTCGTGGTCGGTCGCCGTCGCTCCGGCCTCTACGTAGGCGTCGCCGCCCTCGACCACCTGTGGATTGTCTCCGAGCAGGGTGATCTGAGGTGGCAGGTCGGCGGTGACGATCACGGTCCTGGTGACCTGAGCGGCGCAATTGCCGGTGTCGTCACACACGTTGTAGGTGACTACATAGGTGCCGCCAACGTCGGTGTCGACCGTGTTCCCGCCAACGACGATCGCAGCCGTCAGATTGCCATCGACAGTGTCTGTGGCCGTCGCCCCCGGGTCGGTGTAAATCGAACCCTGGAGCACGTACAGCGGGTTGTCGCCGAGGAGCGTGATGACCGGCGCGGTCGTGTCGACCACCTCGACGTCCCTGATCACAGTCGTCGCATGGTTACCGGCGGCGTCGGTGTGGTTGTACGTGATCGTGTAGTCGCCCGGGGTGCCGGGTACGACCGTTGAGACACCGGCAATCGTTGTCGTCGGATCGACGTTGTCGGTGACCGTTGCGCCGGGATCGGTGAATGACCCGCCGGCCTCGTGGACCATTGGGTTGGCACCGATCAGGGCGATTACCGGAGCTTCAGTGTCGCCCGATTCGATGATCTCGATGCCCCGGATGTTCGCGTAGCTGACGACGTTGGTGAAGTCGATGTTGAGCTCACCGTCGTCGACTGCCACCAGCACCGACTCGGTGTGTGCCTTCATCGCCTCACCGGCGGCGGCGAACACGTCTAGGTTGTCGAGACGGGTTATGCCCTCCATTGCGACGTCCACGACCCGGTCACCGACACCGATGTTGCTCTGCTGCTCGATGAGATGCAGCTTCACCTCATAGATCCCGTCTGCAACATCGAATCCCCATGACATGGAGTCCGTTGTGTACAGCGTGGTCTGGAAGAGGTCCTCGGCGTACGCAGGCGTTAGGTCCAGGCTGACTCCCGAGAGGTCGACCGCTGTGGTGGTCGAGTTGGATGTGGTCCCGCTCACCGTGATTCCACCGGAGGTGCCGTCACCGCTGATTCCTGTGAACGCAGGGCCGTAGGTGGACGTAAGAGTCGGTCCGCCTGCGTTGACCCGATAGACGATTCCCGTCTCCGGTGTCACGTGCACGGTCCTGGTCTTCTCGATGGCGGGGTTGCCCGCAGTATCGACGCCGTTGTAGGTGATCACGTAGTCACCGATGGTCGCGGTGTCGACGGTATCACCACCGACCACGACCGCGATGCTCCCGTCGACATCGTCGTATGCGCTTGCCCCGGGATCGACGAACGCGGTCCCGATTTCGACCCACATCTCTGCGGCGCCGCTCAGGTTGATCACCGGTGGCGTCTCATCGGGCCCCTCGGTGGCGATCACTTCGATGCCGCGGACGTTGGCGTAGCTGACGCCGTTGGTGAACTCGACATTGAGTTCACCGTCGCTCACCGTGACCGGTACGGTCTCGGTGTACGCGACCATCGGTGCGCCGACCAGCGCGAAGACGTCAAAGTCGTCGAGAAGCACGGCACCCTCGAAGGCGACGTCGAACACCCGGCTCCCTACATCAAAGTTCGCTTGCTGCTCTATCAGATGGAGCTTGACGTCGTAGTTTCCGTTGGGCACGTCGAAGGCCCAGGCCATCGAGTCCGTTGTGTACAGCGTGCTCTGGAACAGATCCTCCGCATCGGAGTCAGCAAGCCCGAGCGACACCCCCGAGAGGTCGACGGCATTCGTCGTCGAGTTCGAGGTGGCACCCGACACGGTGATGCCGCCGGTCGTGCCGTCGGCGCTGATTCCCACGTAGTCGGGGCCGGAGAGAGCCGCGAGGCTCGACCCGCCTGCGTTGACCCGATACAGGATCGGGCTGGACGGTGGTTCGCCTGCGTCCATCGCATAGGTGTACGACACCGTGCCGTTGCTCCCACCGGTGCCGTCGGACCGGACGTAGTCGACAGTCGCCGTCCCGGTTTGGGGCGATACGGTGATTCGGAGATGGCCGGAGCTGGGGAGCACCTCGTATGTCTCCGGATCGCTCTCGGAGTAGAGGCTGAATCCGTTGCTGTTGGTCATGCTCGCTGAGGGCACCGACTGGTAGACGACACCGTCGACGACCTCGTATGCGTACTGGTGGTCATGACCGTGGAAGTAAGCACTGACTCCGTTGTCGACGAACAGCTGCTGGATCGGGTCACCCCACCCTGAGCGATCGGCATCGAACGTGTATGCCTCGGTTTCGTCGTGGCCACCCCACTCCCAGTAGTCGGCCGCGTTGGCCCCTCCCCGCACGTATGTGGGGGCGCCGGCAGAACCGCCGGTACTGAGCTGGCCACCGGTGACGTGATGGGAAAACACAAACTTGAACGGGGCGTCGCTGTCTTCGAGCGTCTGCTCGAGCCAGTTGTACTGGTCCGCACCGAGTGTCCATACCCACTGGTCTCCGCCGACCGTTTCATCGTTGTCCTCACCCGCCGTCGCACCGTAGGGATTGGTCATCGTGAAGTGGAACGGATTGATTACGACAAAGAGCGCATCGCCCCACTCGAAGGCGTAGTACGCCTCCGCATAGCCGTCGCCGGCGATCTGCGGGTAGACGGTGCTATCAGTCGTGTAGAAGCTCCCCGATGTCGGGTTAGGTGTCGGGTAGTACGCCTTCCTACTTGTGATGCTGGCGAGCGCCTTGCTGAACGCGTCGTCCCAGTTCCACCCTTCCTCGTTCTCGTGGTTGCCGGGGGTCAGGAACACGGGGGCCGAAGCAGCGTAATTGCCGATGTACGGTCGCTGATTTAGATAGACCTGATCGACGCCTGCCTGGTTGGTCGCGCTATTGGTTATGAACGTGTCACCCAGATCGATGTGCAGGTCCGGCCCGTCGGCGGCGACGTTCAACGTCGCTGCCTCGTATGTCGCCGCAGAGCCCATCATGCCGAGATGAGAGTCCGAGGTCACTGTAAAGACGAACTCCTCACCCGAGGCACGCGGCGTGTGGAAACTGTGCGCACCGCGAACGATCCAGCCCGTCTCGCCGGGTCGCTGATACTGCATCCGGTAGTAGTAGCGGGTATCCGGGCTGAGTCCTGAGATCACAGTCTCGTGTGGCTGACCGCCTGTGGCCAGTTCGGTCGCAGTCGTTGCCGTGTACGCGCCGGGACTCGTCCCGTACTCGTAATAGAGGTTGATGTTCTGATCGGGCACTATGTTCACCACGATCGAACTGTCAGTTGGCGTGCCCAACAGCTCCGTACCCGAGAATGTGATCTCGGTTGCGGCATTGGCCGGGTTGGTCCCAGTCAGTGCCAGGAGTGTGGCCAGCAGAGCGAACGTGCACACTGTGGCCAGATGGCTCCGCCAACGAAGGAGAGCGTTTCTGCTCATCGTTCCCACCTTCCCTTTTTAGCCCGGGCTGCCCGGCCCGGGACGGCGCCCTATGCGCAAGGGCGGGAAATGAGTGACAAAGCGCGGGGCGGATTGCCGCCCCATGTCCCGTCCAACCTCCGAAACATACAGCGGCTCACGAGAGGTTCAAGCTAGAGCGCGCTCGGAATAGTTCGGGGCGGGGTATGTTCCATCGCTTACTACCTGTGGTCAGTCAGCCGGCGATGACCACTTTCGGTGTTGTGCAGAGTTTCACCGCACCCGGAGCAGAGCGAGCTCGGGTGAGGCGACTGCCCGCGCCGCATGCAAAGCACCAGCGTCGAGGGCGGCATCGAGGTTCGGCGCGGCTACCCAGGCCAACGCGAAACCTGCAAAGAACGCGTCACCGGCGCCGTTGGTATCGACGAGTTGGGCGGTGGGTACCGCTTCTATGTCGATCCAACCGTCGGCTGCGGTGAGACCGCTGGCCCCGTCGGCACCGTGTGTAGCAACTCCCACGGTCGTTCCGGCGCCAACCCGCTGTTCGAGAAATCCGCGCCAGTCCGGGTGCAGCTGCGAGCTCATGAACAGGACGTCCGCCGCCTCGATGAACTCGTCGTGGTAGTGGTTCACACCGTCGAAGTCGTGGATATCCACCCAGATGGGCTTCCCCAGCGCGCGAAGCATCGGCAGGAACTGACGGCAGTAATTCATGATGGTGACCGAGACGATGTCCGCCCGTCTGGCGACGGGCCGCACCTCTTCGACATCGACGATGATCTCATTCGATCCTGGATTGGCGAAGATCGAGATGCGGTCGCCATCACTGTCCATCAGGTTGATATGCCTCATCGTGCCCTTTGGGTCGACCTGGGTAAGCAGCTCGACACGCCGGTCACTCAGGTAGTCACGGACCTTGTCGCCGGCGTCGTCACCTCCGAGCAGACCCCACAGCGTGGAATGGGCGCCGAGGCCTGCGAGGTTGAGCGCCTTGCCCGCGCCGCTCGACCCGACGGTGGTGTGGCTGCCGTGCGCAAAGACCGTCTGCGGCACAGGATCGGGGAACCGATCGAGGTACACCATTGTGTTCCACGCGATACCGCCGAGACAGAGCGTGCGGACAGCCATTTGGGGCACTGTACTGCGACGGCGAGTCGACGAGCGTGCCGGCGCGCGGTCACCCTCCTTGGCGAGTAGGTTCCACCTATGACCAACGACTACCCCTCTGGAACCACCGCACACGCCCGTCGTCGCTTTGCGGCCGGCCCGCAGCGGCTGTGGCGGGCATTCACTCGTCCGGAGGACATGGCCACCTGGATGTGGGGCAGAGACGCAACCAACGCGCATGCGACTGCCGATCTGAGAGTCGGCGGCGCCTATTCGGTGTACTGCGACGGCTCAGCCGAACCGGGCTGGCCGTCCGATCGATGGGGGCGTCTCGGCACCTACATCGACGTCGTGCCCGAGCGGCGGCTCGTTTACACGCTCCACTGGGATGCTCCCGTCGTCTACAACCAGGAGGGGAAGGTCGTGACCGACGAGGTCCTCATCGTGACATTCGAACAGGACGGCGACGGCACCATTGTGTCGGTTGACCACATCGGCATACCCGACTCCGGCGACGCCAACATCGAGCACGGCAAAGCGCTTGCCCATGAGCTCGACACGCTGGCATCGCTCGTAGAGCAACCGTGAGGAGAGCCTACGGCGCAGGGCGGCAGTACTGGTCGAAGTACTTGCCGGTGCTTACGACCATCACGTGCTCGAGCAGGTCCTCGTCGATGCCGATCGAACTGAATTGGCCGAGGATCTCGTCGAGGTTGCCCATGCCGGCCGGGTAGTCGGTTCCCACGAGGGTGCGGTCCCGATAACGCGACAGGCCATTGCGGAAGACTTCGATCTGTTCTCCTGATGCCTTCGTCCGCACGAGCGACCCTGGGATGTTTGTCAGGTCGAGCCACACCTGTGGGAATCTCCGAGCAAGAGAGAAGCCCCAGTCCAGGTCGGGAAACCCGACGTGAGCCAACACAACAGGAAGCCTTGGATGGCGCTGCAGCATGGCTTCCATACCGTCACGGTCGTAGTCATGGTTGTAAGACTTGTCGTATCCGGTGTGCACGTACATCGGCAGCTCGCGGGCCTCCAGATACGCAACCACCAGAGCGAGGCGTGGCTCCCATGGATAGAACCTCTGTACCATCGGGTGGAACTTCAGCCCCGCCATCTCGTAGCTCTCGACCGCTTCTTGAACCACGGCGAGTGGATCCGGGTCGTCGATGTGGACTCCGCCGAAGGGCGTGATTTCGGGAACACGTTCCGCAAGCTCCTTGCCCCACTCATGGAGCCCCGGAGCCTCGCCGGGACTCAATGGGAAGAGGAGGTTTGCCCACCTCACGGCACCTGCGGCTCGTAGGTCGGCGACCGCGTCGTCGGCGGTGATATCGATGCTGACCTCGAAGTCGAGCACTGCCCGATGGATCCACCTCATCAACCCACCCATACGATCACCGGGGAAGAGGTGGGTGTGACAGTCGTGGAAGGGTCGAGCCATACCTGCGATCTTGCTCCGCCACCGTCGTACGGCCTAGGGGGCGTAAGTCCCAAACGTCAGGAAGCGAACCGTGCCCGTATGGGCCGATTGGTGTATGACCACCGGGTGGCAATTCTCATCGCAAACACTTAGTATGGATCCCGATCAAAGCCGCCAATCTAGAGAGAGGGGCTTATGGCAAATATCACTATGAGGGACCTGGGCAAGATCTACCCGGACGGCACCCGCGCCGTGGGTGATGTTGACCTCGACATCAAAGATGGCGAGTTCCTGGTTCTGGTAGGCCCGTCGGGCTGTGGCAAATCCACCATCCTGCGAATGATCGCCGGGCTCGAGGAGATCTCCGAGGGCGAGATGTACATCGGGGAAACACTCGTCAACGATGTTCAGCCCAAAGATCGTGACATTGCGATGGTCTTCCAGAACTACGCGTTGTACCCCCACATGACGGTGTACGACAACATGGCGTTCGGTCTGAAGCTTCGCAAGATGGACAAGTCTGAGATTGATCGCCGTGTCAAGGAAGCCGCACAGATCCTCGAGATCACCGATTTTCTCGACCGTAAGCCAAAGGCGCTGTCCGGTGGTCAACGCCAGCGTGTTGCCATGGGTCGCGCCATCGTCCGGGAGCCGAAGGCGTTCCTGATGGACGAGCCACTGTCGAACCTCGACGCCAAGTTGCGTGTTCAGATGCGGACCGAGCTGAGCGAGCTGCATTCACGTCTTGGCACCACAACCGTCTATGTGACCCACGACCAGATCGAGGCCATGACTCTCGGGCACAGGGTCGCAGTGCTGAAGCCGGTGAGTGCAGCCCGTCCGGACAACCTGCAGCAGGTGGCGTCACCGACGGAGCTCTACGCGAACCCGGTGAACATGTTTGTTGCCGGGTTTATCGGTAGCCCGGCGATGAACATGGTGAACGCCACACTCGAGACCGACGCGACGGGTCTGTACGTGACCTTTGCCAAGGAGCGACTCATGGTGTCGGCGGAAGCTGTTGACCGGCACCCCGGTATCAAAGATTGGGTCGGCAGACCGTTGGTCATGGGGATCCGCCCGGGCAACTTCGAGGAGGAATCCATAACCGGTCCCGCACCCGACCGCACGATCACAGCTACCGTCACGGTTGCGGAGATCCTCGGCTCGGAGACCTATGTGCACTTCGAGATCGAGGCGTCGCCCGTGGTGACTCCGGATATCGAGGAGCTGCTCGCCGACACCGGTGCCGATGTGACGTCACTCGGCTCGACGACGAAGTTCACCGCCAGGGTGAGCTCGGATGTGTCGGTGTCGCTTGGTCAGCAGATCACCGTTACCGTCGACACATCGAAGATGCACTTCTTCGATCCATCTACCGGGATGCGAGTCGGCGCAAAGAGTTAGCGGGTACCGGAACTGCGGCGGCGCCCGGTACACGGGCGCCGCCCCCGCGTAAGAGGTGAACAAGATGGCCGGCAACCCGGGCTTGCGGCCCCGGGGTAAGACCCTGCATCGAGAGACACGCCACGGCAATCGGCGTCTGGTTCTTCAGGCGATCTTCGACGACGGGCCGATCAGCCGCGCCGAACTGGCGAGGGCAACCGGCTTGGGACGTGCAACCGTTTCCGACATCACGGCGGATCTGATCGTCGAAGGTCTTGTTGGGGAGTCCGGGACCGGAGAATCGACCGGCGGCAAACCGCCGACGATGATCGAGCTGGATCCGGCCGGTCGGGTCACGGTGGCAGTTGATATGTCCCGTCACCCTGTCGAAGCGGCGCTGTTGAGCTTGCGCGGGCGCATCGTCGCCCGGACCACGGGCAAGACGCTGATGCCCACCGGCAAGGTGGCGATGCAGGAACTGCATCGCCTCATCGCGGAAACGATGGGCAAGGCCGATGCCCCGGCGCTAGGGATCGGCGTCGGTGTCCCCGGCACTGTCGGCAGCGACGGAGAGGTGCTTTCTGCGCCCGACCTCGACTGGATTGATACCCCGCTTCGTGAGGAACTCGAAGACATCTATGGCTTGCCGACCTATGTGGTTGGCGATGCTGCGGCAGCCGTTGTCGGTGAGGTGAGCAGGACCGGCGCCGATCCGGCGGATCGGGTCCTGTATGTGAAGGTGGACGACCGGATTGCAGTGGGATTGATCACTGCCGATCGGCTCAACCGAACACCCAACCACGGTGGTGACCTCACCCATCTGCGCATCGCGGGATGGGCGGATCCTTGCGATTGCGGGCAGGTGGGCTGTCTCGGCACCCGTGTCTCGATGATCAACATTCTTGGTCCCGACTATCTCGACATGAGCACGGAGGCGAGGACGCGGCTGGCGGTTGAGGGCTCGTTGCGTATCGATCAGGCGGCCGAGCAACTAGGCCGTGCCATTGCAGCCCTGGTCGTTGGACTGGACGCAGATCGGGTTGTCATCGGTGGCCAGATGGGGGAGTGGGGGTCCGTGCCGGCGAACGTTGCCATGGGCATCAAGTCGCAGGCAGGCTGGTCACCGGATGTCACCAACACCCGTCTCGGGTCCTCAGCCGTCGTGCTCGGGGCGGCAGCCATGGTCTTGAGTGGCGAACTCGGCGTTATCTGGGGTTGATAACGTTCGCATGAGGCGAGCCCGCATACCGCTTAGCTTGGATCCACGGATTGGGGAGGAGGAATCGCTCGATTTCGCAATGTGTCCGGGGCGTCTTGAGCTATGGCTGTTTCACCGAAACAGGGAAACGATGTGTGAGAAGAAGGCGTCGGTGGGGACGCGCTAATCGAGCGATCCGACAATCTGCAACCGTGGATTCAGACTCAGGCGGAGAACTGATGTCGAACGAAATGCAGCCCCCGACTAGCGGGGGCTGCATTTGCGCAATACCCCGGGCGGCCGCTCTGAGGAGGAGTCGGAGGGAAGGGGACCTCCGTGGTCGTTCCGGTGGAGTGGAACTAACCGCCCGTGGTTATGTACCCCTTATGTCGGCAACTACCCCCAGCCGCGAAAGGACCAATCGCAAATGACCCCCATTGACTAGTGTCCTGTCCGGCAGACCGTGCTCGCATTTCAACGGCCCTTGTCACCCCTGGCGGCGTCCTCGTCCTCGACGCATTTCGCCCAATGCGCCTTCGTCCTGCGTACCTGCCTCCTGGCAGGCGTCCTTTGCCATGTGCGACAATTGCTCGCCGAAATATCAAGCGAATCCACCGGGCAGGACACTAGTGCTAGTGGCCCGGCCGGATTCCCCCTTGTCTGTAGTCTGAGGCGATGTCACGTCGCTCGATTGCCGTTCTCGCTCTCACCGGCCTTGCCGTCGGCTGGGGTGCCATCCCGCTGATCGTCCGTGAGGATGTGCCGTGGGAGGCTCTGGTGACGGCCCGAGTCTGGCTGGGAGCGGCGACGCTGCTGACGATCATGGTTCTGCGCGGCAAGCTGCGGGTGCCCGACACTCACCGCCGACAGATCGTGATCGCCGGTGTGCTGCTGGCTGTCCACTGGGCGACGTTCTTCTGGGCGATCAAGCTGACGTCGGTCGCAGTCGCGCTGGCTGTGGTTTTCCTCGGTCCGGTGACTGCCGCGGTGCTCGCTCCCCGGTTCCTCGGCGAGGAGGTGCGACCCCTGATATACGTGGCCCTGGGGACTGCGTTCTCGGGCGTTGTGCTCGTGGTCGTCTTCGAAGGCGGGAATACAGGGGAGGCCAACTGGCAGGGAGTCCTCGTCGCCGTGGTGTCTGCGTCGACAGTTGCCGCGCTCCTGCTCGTGTCGAAGGCAGCGGTCGACGCTGTCGGCCCGCTTGTGGTCACGACAGGCGAGATGATCACAGCGTCCATCGTTCTCTCCCCCTTTCTGGGATCGGCGGTGCGGGGGACGTTCGACAGCCCGCTTCCGGTCATCGTTCTGGGGGTTGTGCTTACGGGTCTCGGTTTTCTTGTGTTCTGGACGGCGACGAGCGAGCTGTCGGTGGCGGTAGTCAGCGTGCTGATGCACATCGAGCCGGCCTCGGCGGTGGTGCTCGCTCTCATCTTCCTAAACGAGAACCCCGCCGGGCGGCAATGGCTGGGGATAGGGTTGGTCATCACCGGTGGTCTGATCGCCGCCGCGGCGGGTGCGGAGGAGGAGGTGCTTGGTGCCCCGGCCAATCTTTGACGTTCGCAACCTCGGTGTCGCGGTAAACGACCTCGAGACGGCGCGGCGACGCCCCGAGGATCGGGTGAACGTCGAGCCGTACGGGCCGACGCTGGGGTACGGCTGGGTCGAGGCAATCTCCGACGTCAGTTTCTCGGTCCAACCGGAGGAGGTTCTCGCGATCGTCGGCGAGTCGGGATCGGGTAAGACTCTGACGGTTATGGGCAGTCTGGGTCTGCTGGGCGTCGGTGCCAAAGTCATCCGTGGCGAGGTGTACTTCGACGGAGTCCGCATCCGACCCACCCCGACCGAGGAGCAGCGTGAGACAAGGAGGCGATGGCGCCGCAAGCGCCGGAAACGAGAGCGCTTTCTCGAGGAGCTTCTCGACGATGATTGGCGCCACATCATGGGGACCGAGGTTGGCGTCCTGTTCCAGAACGCACTAGGCGGGTGGAACCCGGTCGAGATCATTGGGGAGCAGGCGGGTGAGGCGTTGGACGAGCACACCGACCTGTCCCTCGGGGAGATTCGCGACAGGGTGCTCGACGCCCTAGGGGAAGTAAGGCTGCCCCGGGTCTCGAAGTACGCCTCGTTCCCAAACCAGCTCAGCCGGGGTCAGGCACAGCGGGCCATGCTTGCCGCGGCGCTCGTGAAGGGGCCCCGCCTGCTGGTCGCCGATGAACCGCTCACCGGGCTCGATGCGGGTGTGGCTTCGTCGATCTCGAAGCTCATCGGCGACATGCAACGCAAGCGGGGAATGGCGATGGTCTTCGTCACCCACGACCTTGCCCAGGTGGCATCACTGGCCACCAAAGTGGCAATCATGTACGGCGGTCGGATCGTCGAGCGCGGTCCTGTGGACGACGTGTTCCACCGCCCGCAGCATCCGTATACAGAAGGACTGCTCGGGGCGTTGCCACGGCCGGGCGTGCGGAGGTTGCGGCCCATCGCCGGCGAGGTTCCAAAGCTCACGGATGTCCCGGAGAACAAATGTCCTCTGCTACCGCGTTGCCCGTATGCCGTGGCAGCTTGCGGTTCTGAGACCCCACCCCTGGAGCCGTCGCCGTCTGGCGAGGTCGCCTGCTTTCGCTCGATCGAGCTCGACCTCCAGGGGGTCTGAGCCCGCCAATCAGGCGGCTCCGGGGCTAACCTGAATCTCTGTCCGGAGGCAAGGGACGCTTTTTGAAGTTCGTCACGTACATTGGGCTCGTGGCGCGGCGCCTATGGGCGAAACGCGGGATACTGCTCGGCTCGTTGCTGGGGTCGACTCTCGTCATCGCCCTGCTCGTTGTCGTGCCCCTCTACCAAGACTCCGTCAAAGCCGTCGATCTGCGTTTCTCGCTCGATAGCGCTCTGGCCGAGGAGCTCGATTTCGATGCGTTCATCCAGACCTCGAGCTATAGGGCACAAGAGGCGGTGGTCAACCGGGACCTGATCGCGGACCTCCAATCCTCCATCCTCGCTGAGTGGTACCCGACCCGAGTGGAGAGAACCCAAACCCGTGAGCTCGTCGTGATTCCCACCGGGCGTGGCATCGACTGGGTTGGTCGTGGTGAGGAGTGGAAGGTCTTGAAGGCCGAGATCGAGTCGGCCAACTCCGAGCTGGGTCCGAACGACGAGCCCCAGGAGATACCGAGTCCTCCATACCCGACTCCGCCCCAAGAGCCGGTCCAGGTTCGGCTGTTTACGAGCCCCACCATCACACAGCGTCTCGAGCTGCTCGACGGTAGTTGGCCCGAGCCTCTGCTGGCGGCACCGGACCAAGACAGTGCGGCCCCGCTCCCGATCGTAGTTGGGGAGGATGTGGCCAGGCTGACCCAGCTCGGTGTTGGTGATGTGTTCATCCTGAAGCCCTTCACCAGCAGGCCGGAGGTCTTCGAGTTGGTCGAGATCACCGGGATCGTGACACCGGTCGATACCGGGGAGAAGATCTGGGGGATCGACGATCCGCTGCGCATGGTTTACCTGACCCAGGAGACATTTGACGTTTGGACGGCACCGGTCCCGATCGCCGCCGCTCAGGACCCATGGCTGCGAAGCTCGCGTGGGTTCGCCGACCTCACCGCCATTCAGCGATGGATTCTCGATTTCGACCCTGACGCGGTCGAGTTCGAGGAGGTCGAGGCGCTGCGCGGTGCGGTCGGTGCGTTCCGGGCACGTGTCAGCCAGGACAGCGGCGGCGAGATCGCGGCCCAGAGCCAGCTACCTGCGCTGCTCGACCAGTTTGATGTGCGGTCGGTGACGGTGGGCGGCCCGATTCTGGCAATCCTGGCGCTGGTCGTCGGTGGAGCACTGTACTTCCTCATCTACACGTCGGCGTTGACGCTGGAGCGGGAGGGGCCGGAGATCGCCTTGCTCAAGACACGAGGTGCCAGCGCGTGGCAGACCACCGGGATACATCTCGCCCAGTCGGCCGTAGTTGCGGCGGTGGCCGCCTTCACCGCTCCCTATGTGGCTCGTGTGCTCGTCGGGATCACCGGCCGGGTGCCGCCGATGTCCGATCTGACCGGTGGCGAGACGCTCCAGGTGTCGTCGGTGGCATCGATCACCCCGTACGTGGTCGGCGGCGCCGCTATCACGTTCCTTTCAATGGGACTATCGATTCTCCCGTTCGCGCGGAGACCCGTCTTGGAGCTACGTTCGCTCGAGGCGAGGCCGGCCGGAAGCTCCGTCTGGCAGAGGTACAACCTCGACCTCTTTGCCATTGCCCTGTCGGTCGTCATCCTGTTCCAGCTCGTCCAGCGCGGGTTCATCAACACAACGGGGGGTGAGGTGAGGCTCGATGCACTTGCGGTGGTGTTCCCGGTGTTGCTGCTCTTTACCGGGGCGCTTGCATTGCTGCGGGTGTTGCCCTGGCTGCTGCGGGCCGTGGGGTGGCTGATGACAAAGGCGCGTGGTCTCTCGCTCGCCTTGCCGGGGTGGCATCTAGGCCGCAATCCGATCCCCTATGGCCGGTTGGCGCTGCTCGTGTGGCTGACGACGGGGCTTGGTGCGTTTGCACTCACCTACGCCGGCACGCTCGAGCAGTCGTTTGAGGATAGGGCGGCGTTTGTCGCGGGGAGCGACGTCCGGGTCGTAGCCGACCAAGCCGGTTATCTCGACGTCCCCGAAGGTGATCTCGGGGCTGCGGTGTATCGAACCGACGGTGCGCCGCGTCAGAGCACCCGGCGTGCCGAGGTGCTTGCGGTTCGCCCCGATGACTTTGCGTCGGTGGTGGAGTGGCGGTCCGACTTCGGGGCGAGTGAGCCGGGGGAGGTGCTTGCCCCGCTGCGCCCCGGCGGGACAGCCCCTGACCTGGGAATCGACTTGCCGCTCGACGCCACCGGTTTTCTGATCGATGGTGTGGTGATCCCACGGAGTTGGAGGGAGCAGGTTGAGCTAGGGGAGGACGAACCCGATCCCACCCTGCGGATGATGATGAGGGCATTCGACGCGGATGGTCGGGCCTGGACCTTCCAAGCCTCAAACGACTTTGTCGATACGGAGTGGACGACGGTCGAGTTCGACCTGAGCGAGGGTCGCAACGAGTTCCGATCCGACCCCGAACCGCCGTTGACGATCCATGCGTTGTGGGTGGAGCGCTCCAACCCCGGAGGTAACACGGTCTTGAACGGCGAATCGATGCTCATCCGCAACTACAGGATTGTCGGGGAGACCGAGGTGCCGCTCGATCTCGGCGAGTTGCTTGTCACCGACGGCTTGGCGCTCAGCTTTGAGGTTCCCGCCTCCGAAGCGGCGGAGGCCTACTACGCCGAAGTCCCCGACGATGTTGCCGAGCCGGACCGGCAGACGATCGAGGGATCGCCGCTCTATGCGGACGGGACGGCAACGCGGTGGGTCGGGCCCGGTGCTCGCACGACTCTCAGCGAGTCGGTGCCCGCCCTCCGCGCACCTTTGTCAGGCCTCAATGTGCTGATCGACCGGGAGCTTGCCGCTATCGCCGGGCTCGACGTCGGGGAGCAGGCGTCGTTCTCGATCGGCTCGGGACTCTTCGACGGAGAGGTCGTTGGGTTTCTCGGCCGGGTTCCGGCAATGCTCGACCGGAGACGTGAGGGGCGCATGATCGTCGATCTGGATGCGCTCAATGGGTGGCTCAACGGCAGCCCGTCTTGGAGCTTCCGCACCTCGCTGTCGAGGGTGGACGCACCCCAGGAGCTGTGGATCAAGACCGACGACACACAAGCCGCGGTGCGTCTCATCAACGCACAGTTCTCGCCCGGTGACGAGCCGGATGAGATAGTGACACTCCAGCAGTCGGAGGGCGAGTTCTCCAGCCGGCCCGTGCAGGTCGGTCTGGTCGCCGTGTTGTTCGTTGGTGCTGCTGTCTCGGTGGTCCTCGCTCTTGCGGGGGTGATCGGTTATGTCCTGTTGGCGGTAGCCCGCCGCGCCCGTGAGATGGGGGTGCTGCGGGCTCTCGGCTTCCCGCGGCGGGGTGTGGCGGCCACGTTCACCATCGAGCAGATCGCGGTACTCGGTCTTGGTGCCGTGATCGGTACCTACGGCGGGATCGCGCTGATGTGGGCGATGCTGCCGTTCCTACAACTCGGTGAGACCGCCACCGACATCGAGCCTCCCATCCTGATCTCGGTCAACTGGGGAGTCCTGCTCGCCTACATTGGGCTTGTCAGCGTGATGCTGGTGCTGTCAGTGGTCTGGGCGACGCGGCGGGTATCAGCTCGTCGGATGAGTGAGGTGCTGAGGGAGGTAGAGCGCTGATGACCCAGATCATCGAATGTGACAACCTCATCAAGATCCACAAGCAGGGAAACCTCGAGGTAGTTGCCCTACAGGGTCTCGACTTTGCGATGAACAGGGGCGAGTTCATCTCCATCGTCGGCAAGTCGGGAGCAGGCAAGTCGACTCTGCTGCAAATCCTCGCCGGGCTCGAGATTCCATCCGCCGGTCAGGTCGAGGTCGCCGGTGTAGATCTCACCGATCTCAGTCCGAAACAGCGCGTCAATTACTACCGCCGGGGCGTGGGATTTCTCTGGCAGGACTTCACCCGCAATCTGTTGCCGTACCTAAGAGCGATTCACAACATCGAGCTCCCGATGCTGCTCGCCGGTGTGAGCACCCGGAGACGCAAGAAGCGGGCCCTTGCCCTGCTCGATGCTGTGGGGTTGCGGAGCAGTGCTTACGCCCGGGTGCACACCATGTCCGGTGGGGAGCAGCAGCGGCTTGCGTTGTGTGTTGCGCTGGCGCTCGGCCCCCAGTTGCTGCTCGCCGACGAGCCGACCGGGGAGCTGGACACCGAGACATCGCTCGGGATCTACGACCTCCTGCACAGGATGTCGCATGAGGGCGGTCTCAGTGTGCTCGTGGTGACCCACGATGTCGCGCTCGCCCGGCGCAGCGATCGGGTTGTGAGGCTCGCCGACGGTCGGATGGCGACCCAGGGTCGTTACCAGACCCAGGAGTTGTTGGCGGTTGATCGACGTGGCATGGTGCAGATTCCCCGCGAGCTTCTCATCGAAGCGGGTATCGCCGATGCGCTGTCCGCCCGTCTTGTGGACGGCGGTATTCTGCTCGAGCCCCTCGAGGGTGATCATGGCGATTGAGCTTCGGGGAGTGTCCAAGAGCTATCCGACGGGTGCGATCGGCGCACGCGACGTGAACCTCGTCGTCACGCCGGGCGAATTCGTCGCGTTGTTCGGGCCTTCCGGTTCCGGTAAGACCTCGCTGCTACACATCGCGGGTCTGTTGCTCCACCCGGATTCTGGTGAGGTCCTGATCGACGGAGAACGCGTCGACGACCAATCTGAGGCGGGTACTGCGCTACTGCGGCGTTCCAGACTCGGGTTCGTATTCCAGAGCGCCAGTCTGCTTCCGCTGCTCTCGGCAGCCGAGAACGTTGATGTGTCCCTCCGGTTGGGCGGGATCGGTGGCCGCAAGGCGCGGGACAAGGTGCGTGAGGCGCTTGATGCCGTGGGCATGGGGGGGCGTGCGAACCACCGGCCCGACGAGATGTCGGGAGGCGAGCAACAACGGGTGTCCATCGCGAGGGCACTGGTGCACTCGCCCAGTTTCCTGCTGGCCGATGAACCCACCGGTGAGCTCGATACAACCACCGGTGGGTCGATTCTCGAGTTGCTAAAGGGAGTCGCCGCCCGTGGGACCGCCGTGCTCATGGCGTCTCACGACCCGGCGGCGATACGGTACGTGGACCGTGCCCTCTTTGTCACCGACGGGACCCTTCACAGCCCCACACGGGAAGAACTGACTCTGTGGCTCACGGAGGGTGAAGCGATCTCAACAGCCCGCTAGGGACTGGGGGGATTGCTGGTTGTCAACGGCGCACACACATTCCTCTCCCTTTGGGAGAGGACAGGCGAGGCGTATCGGAAGCCGATACGTTGGCGAGGCAGGTGTGCCATGACATTCCTCTCCCTTTGCCTGAATCCACGGTTTGTGGTGGAGGAATCGCTCGATTTCGCAATGCGCCCGGGGGATGTCGAGTTTTGGTTGTTCACCGAAACAGGGAAGCTGTGTTTGAGCGGAAAGCGTCGGTGGTGACGAGCTAATCGAGCGATCCGACAATCTGCAACCGTGGATTCAGGCTTTGGGAGAGGACAGCCGAGCGCCAGCGAGGCAGGTGTGCCATGACATTCCTCTCCCTTTGGGAGAGGACAGCCGAGCGCCAGCGAGGCAGGTGTGCCACGGCATTCCTCTCCCTTCGGGAGAGGACAGCCGAGCGCCAGCGAGGTAGGTGAGGGCTTCTTTCAATCCAAACTGCAATCCCACAAGGCCCTCATCCCCCTTCGCTTCGCTCGGGTACTTCTCCCGGAGGGAGAAGAATGCTTGGCTCATCCCCCATCGCTTCGCTCGGGTACTTCTCCCGGAGGGAGAAGAATGCTTGGCTCATCCCCCATCGCTTCGCTCGGGTACTTCTCCCGGAGGGAGAAGAATGTGTGGCTCATCCCCCTTCGCTGCGCTCGGGTACTTCTCCCAGGGGGAGAAGAATGCTTGGCTCAGCCGCCTTCTACTACGGTGGTCTCGATCGAGTATTGCGTGGCGTCGTACGCATGGCGGGCGAACTCGACTTTGCGTCCCGACTCGTCGCGCAGCACTCTCTGTATGGTCAGCAGGGGAGCGCCGGGTTCGAGATTCAGCGCCTCAGCCTCTTGATCGGTGGCAACGCGAGATTCGATGACCTGGGTTGCCTCGAGTGGTCGGACCCCGGATGCTCGCATCAACGAGTAGAGCCCGTCGTCGGCGAGGCGCTCCTCGGTCAGGGCCTCACCGATATCATGCGGCACCCAGTTGTGCATGATCGCAAGCGGTCTGTCGTCGGCGTAACGGACACGTTCGATAGTGGTAACCACAGTGCCGGGAGGGAGCTCGAGGTGTGTTGCGAGCTCATCGTCGGCCTCCACCGTGCCAAGATGGATCACCGTGGTGGTTGGGCGTCGCCCTGCGCTCGCCAGGTCGTCGTAAAGGCTGGACAGTTTCACCCCGCGACGCACGTGAGAGGCAACGACCTGGGTTCCGACCCCTCGCTTGCGAACCAGCATCCCGCGATCCACCAGTTGCTGAATGGCCCGGCGGGCCGTTGGTCGCGAAACACTCCAGCGCTCGGCGAGGTCGACCTCGCTGGGGAGGAAGTCCCCCTTGTTGAGACGCCCCGTCTCGATGGCCGTCTGTAGCTGGTCGGCAATCTGGTGGTAGAGGGGGACCGGGCTTGTAGGATTGAGAGTCACCCCGAGCTCATCAATTGCCATCGCTGCCACGTCGTGCTCCAACCTCGTCGTCCAGAGACCCGAAGGGTCGCTCACGACGCCAGTATAGACTTTCTTTGGTCTGCCATACTATTGTAAAGTCATATTTACATTGTATTGACGTGTTTTGTCCGTCCGTTTACGCTCACGCCACGATGGGTGCAGATATCTTCGATGTCATAACTATGGGACGGGTGGGTATCGACATGTACCCGCTGCAAACAGGCGTGGGTCTCGAGAGAGTCTCCACATTTGGCAAGTTCCTGGGAGGAAGTGCTACGAACGTCGCCGTTGCAGCAGCCAGACACAATGCGAGGTCGGCAGTGATCACCCGAACCGGCGACGATCCGTTTGGTGAGTTCGTGCATCTTCAGCTTCGAGACCTTGGAGTAGATGACAGGTATGTGAGCACGGTCGAAGGGCTGCCTACCCCTGTCGCGTTCTGTGAGATATTCCCTCCCGACAACTTCCCGCTCTACTTCTACCGGCTGCCAAAGGCACCCGACGAGGAGATACACCCTGAGGAGCTCGACCTCGATGCCATCAACACGGCGAAGGTCTTCTGGGTGACCGCGGGTGGTCTGACGACAGAACCGAGCCGGGCCGCACACCACGTAGCTCTCGAGTCCCGGCGCGGTGCCCGCCACACCGTCATCGATCTCGACCTTCGTCGGGATTTCTGGAACAGCAGGGATGAGGCCGCGGCGGAGATCGACTCGGTGCTGCCGCTAGTGACGGTGGCGATCGGCAACATTGCGGAGTGCGACTTTGCGCTCGGTATATCGGAACCCGCCGCGGCTGCGCGAGCACTGCTCGAGAGGGGGGTCGAGCTCGCGATAGTCAAGCTGGGACCCAAGGGTGTGCTGGCGATGACACATGTGGAAGCCATCGAGGTGCCCCCGGTAGCAGTCGACATCGTCAACGGGCTCGGCGCCGGCGACTCGTTTGGCGGTGCACTCTGTCACGGTTTGATCGAGGGCTGGCCACTCGACCGATTGATCAGGTTTGCCAACGCTGCTGGAGCAATCGTCGCTTCACGGCTCGAATGCTCGACAGCGATGCCCACGACCGAAGAGGTCGAGTCGCTGCTCGGGTGGGGGAGACCATGAACGCCATTGACCTCGACCGGATCAGACAACGGCGTGTCGACGATCCTGATGCAGTGTTGGTGGCAGCGCGCCGGCGCCGGACGGCGCGGCTCGGCGAGCGAATGGTCATCCTGGCCGCGGATCACCCGGCGCGAGGGACGCTTGCGGTGGGTGATCGATCCATGGCGATGGGCGATCGTACCGAGCTGTTGCGACGGATCGTTGCCGCCCTCCAACACCCGGGTGTGGACGGCGTGTTGGGAACGCCCGACATCCTCGAGGACCTACTTCTGCTCGGTGTGCTCGACGACAAGATTGTCATCGGCTCGATGAATCGGGGAGGGATATCCGGGTCGGATTACGAGCTTGACGACCGGTTCACCGGATACGACGCCGCGACGCTTGCCCAGATGCGGTTCAACGGTGGCAAGATGCTTACCAGAATTTCCTTGCGTCATCCAGACACGGCCCGGACTCTCGAAGCTGCCGCTAATGCCGTGAGCGCATTGTCGGATCTGAACCTGATGGCGATGGTGGAGCCGTTCATGACCGACTGGGTCCACGGGCACCTGCAGAACGACCTGAGTGTGGACGGAGTGATCCGGTCGATCGGGATCGCTAATGGGTTGGGGAACACGAGCCGGCACAAATGGTTGAAGCTTCCCGTCGTGCCGGAGATGGCGCGGGTCATGCAGTCGACAACGTTGCCGGCGCTCATCCTCGGCGGCGATCCCAGCGGACCACCCGAGAAGACATATGCGGACTGGGAGTTGGCGCTGTCGCTACCGGGGGTGCGTGGCCTCGTGGTAGGGCGGGCGCTCCTATACCCGAGCGATGATGATGTGATGGCTGCGGTCTCGATCGCCGCGGAACTCGTACACGGAGGATGACACGACATGACCGGCAACGCACGTTTCTACTACCCGGCCGGTGAGCTCGCTGCCAACGGCTTGGAGCTCGAAGTGACACCCGAGGTGGCAGGCTGGACTCACTCGAGTCTACGCATCGTTTACCTCGGCCAAGGTGCCGCACGGACATTTGAGTCCGGCACCGAGGAAATGGTGGTGCTCCCCCTCTCGGGGTCGTGCGTTGTTGTCTGTGACGGTGAGAGCCAGGAGCTGCAGGGTCGCGACGGTGTTTTTGAAGCTGTGTCCGACTTCGTATACATACCGGTCCAGTCCCAGGTCACCGTCACCAGTGCCTCAGGAGGACGCTTTGCAGTGATCGGTGCACAGGCCTCGGAACGGTATCCATTCCGCTACCGGGCTGCCGAGGATGTTTCCATCGAGTTGAGGGGAGCCGGCCAGGCCTCCCGGCAGGTGGTCAACTTCTGTACGCCCGAGACCTTCGATGCAGACCGGCTGATCGCAGTCGAGGTGCTCACCCCGGCGGGCAACTGGTCGTCCTATCCACCACACAAGCATGACGAGGAGAAACAAGACGAGACGGCTCTCGAGGAGATCTACTACTTCGAGGTCGCCGACGGCCCGACCGGGCCCGGGTTCGCATACCAGCGGGTATACGGGCATCCGGGGTTCGAGATCGACGTCCTAGAGGAGGTGCACACCGGAGACACGATCCTCATCCCATATGGATGGCACGGTCCCGCCATGGCAGCCCCTGGTTACCACCTCTACTACCTGAACGTGATGGCGGGTGCCGGAGCCGAGCGTGCCTGGAAGATCTGCGACGATCCCACCCACGCCTGGGTGCGTGGCACCTGGGATGGTCAGCCGATCGATCCGCGACTGCCGCTCACGAGACCGTGATCGGGATGCCGCACCAGGCCTGCCGGCATGCCGGTTCCATGAGGTATGGGGCGAGCATGGCATGGGCGCGTGGCTCGGAGGCTGGTGTGAACCAACTGTTCTGGTTCGCTTGCGCCGCGATGAGCACCGGATTGTCGGTGGGGCGAGCCGCCACGGCTGCTTTCACACCCAGAGAGCCGTGGTTCCTCTCGACCGGCGGCGTGATGGCTGAGACGAGGGGCAAGCCGAGGTTGTACGCTTGGGCGTATCAGACTGAGGAGACGCTCAGATGAAGCTCGCTCTTGACCCATATATGATCCGCGACGTCCCCCTCGTGGACCTTCCATCTACCGTGGCCGACCTGGGATACGAGTACATCGAGTTGTCCCCGCGAGATGACTTCCTGCCACCATATCTGCATCCGCGGGCAGATGACTCACTGGTCGCCGGTTTGAAGAGGGCACTCGCCGTCGCCGACGTTGAGTTGGCCTCGGTCCTACCGGTGTACCGGTGGTCCGGTCCGGGTGAGGAGCTGCGCCGGGCCGCTGTGCAGTATTGGAGGAGGGCGATCCAGATCGTCGTTGACCTCGGTTGTGGTGTGATCAACACCGAGTTCAACGGGAGACCTGAGCTGCCGGAGGAGAGCGAGGCGTTGTTCTGGCGATCCATGGAGGAGTTGCTGCCGATCCTCGAGAAGGAGGGGATCGAGATGAGGATCGAACCTCATCCCGACGACTTCGTTGAGGAGGCGATCGCGGCGATACAGATCGTCCGTGGTGCCAACAGCCCTCTGGTGAGCTACCTGCATTGTGCGCCACACACCTTTCATCTCGGTGCCTCGATGCCGGACATCGTCGATTACGCCGGCGACCGGCTGAAGCATGTCCACATCGCCGATGTCTTCGATCACAAAGCCTCGTCGGGGCTCAGGTATGTGCTGAATCCCCCGGGCACCCCTGCCCGGGTTCACCAGCATCTGGACATCGGTCAGGGAGAGGTGGACTGGGACGAGTTCTTCGCCAAACTAGGCGACACCGGCTTCGACGGTGTCATGACGGTGTGTGTCTTCGCTTGGGAGGAGCGAGCCGGCGAGTCCGCGATCTACAACCGCGAGAGGATCGAGTCGTACCTGGCCAAATGGTGACTTCGCTGTACACGCCGGCGACAACAGGCCGGCGACTCTGTGAGACGATCGGTCAGCAGCCATCCAGCGCACTGGTCGTGACGCTCACATGCAAACCAGCGTGCCCCGCGAACTCGTGGGCCTGTTCGAGGGTTGCCCCCTGGGTGAGCGTAGCCCAGCCAACGATGCGCATCGGGTGCGATGCCAGCAGCGGAAAGGTGTTGTTGGTCGGCGCCCACTCGTCGATTGCCCTGTCCAGCTCACCCCATCGCATCGCGGGATCATCCCATGGTCCGCCGAGGACATCGCGGTCGACACAGCTCGCGGTGCCCAACTCGTTGAGAACGAGCCCTGCAGGGCTTCCGTCGATTCCCGGCAACAGCCCAATGTCGGTTTCGCCATCGACACGCCCGTCACCGTTGCGATCGCCGTAGCCTGGCCCGTTTGGGCCGACTACGAGGTTCGCTGCCGCCTCGGCAGCGGCGGTTGCCTCAATCAGGTCTTCAGCGGAGCGCCATGTGTCGACGTGTTCCGATATCTCCTCGACCCTGGTCCGGGTGTCGGTCGTCGCGTCTGGTGCCGGTTCGGTGTCGGAGCCACATGCGACGAGTGAAAGGAGGAGGACGAGAATGGCTAGATAGAGAGAGACTGGTGGGCGAAGGGCAACGACGGGGTTCATGTGGGGATGATGACATGGCGGCGACGGTGGCTGAGCGGAATCGACGAAGAACAATCGGTGAACTTGACGAGTCGTGGTGCTTTTTGCCTGCCAATAGCGACTCGCCGGCAACGTTTGGCATGGTTGCTCAAAGCGTTCACGAGACCTCCCCCGCATCGTGTTATGTCCGAACAATTGCAATGTACTGACATTTTGACATTTGACGTCGCCGGTGGGTAGCATCCGCGCAATGTTATGGCGCGAGTCGTCAGACGGAGGGAAGCTTCGGTGAATTGCAGTTCACCTTGTGTGCTGGATCACGGCTGGTTGGCGAGTGGTCGCTCTGCACTAACCACGGTCAGAGGATTGTCCATCCTGACACGGTCGATTGACAAGGCGGCGATCGCCGACTCTTGCATCCCCTCTCTCCGATGGTCGATCGAGCGCACACTTCGCAAAGCTCTGGCCTCGGCCTCCCGGGGCCCGATATCGCCGGGAGGGATCTCATCCGTCCCGGCACAGCCCGCACTCTCGCGGGTGTCGAACAGATAGGAGGAAGAATGAGTAGAAGGATCTGGGTGATCCTTATTATGTCCTTCGCCCTGCTGGCAGCAGCATGTGGCGGGGATAGCGAGGAATCAACAACCACAGCAGGAGCCGGAGACGATACGACCACGACGGCGAGCAGCGACGACGGCGATGCCGTCACACAGCGCGGGTATCGGTTCGTTGTGGTCTCTCATGGACAGGCATCCGATCCGTTCTGGTCGGTCGCCGAGAATGGCGTTCAGGCGGCAGCCGATGACATGGGTGTCACCGTTGAGTACCAGGCCCCGGGAACATTCGACATGGTCGAGATGAGTCAGATCATCGACGCCGCCGTCGCTTCTCAACCGGACGGTATCGTCGTGACGATCCCCGACGCCGACGCGCTGGGTGACTCGATCACAGCTGCGGTCGCGGCAGGTATCCCGGTGATCTCGATGAACTCCGGGAGTGACGTCTTTGCCGGACTCGGTGTCCTGGTCCATGTTGGGCAGACCGAGTATGAGGCGGGACTGATCGCCGGGCAGCGGTTTGCGGCCGAAGGCGTGGGCAGCGCGATCTGTATCAACCAGGAGGTCGGCAACGTAGCTCTCGACCTGCGCTGTCAGGGCTTCGAGGACGGCCTCGGGGTCGACGTACCGGTCATCCCGGTTGATCTCGCCGATCCGACCGGTGCTCAGGAGACCGTTTCGGGTGCGTTGCAGTCAAGTCCCGTTGACGGGATCCTGACCCTTGGCCCCACCGGTGCCCAGCCGACGCTGGCTGCGTTGACCGATGCCGGACTGCTCGGACAGGTGAGCTTTGCCACCTTCGACATGTCCCCCGAGGTACTCCAGGCCATCACCGATGGTGACATGCTGTTCGCCATCGACCAGGCCCAGTATCTCCAGGGCTATCTGCCGATCGTGCTGCTGACCAAGTACCTGGAGACCGGTGCGCTTCCGCTGGGGAGCGTCGACCGCGTCATCTTGACCGGTCCGCAGATCGTGACGGCAGACGTCGCCGCAGATGTGGTCCAGTACTCGGAGGAGGGCCTCAGGTAGACATCGGCTCGGGGGCCCACGTATCGTGGGCCCCCGAAACGTCTGTTGAGCAGGAAGGAGGTCCCGAGTGGTAAGTGACACGGCGCCGCCGTCCGCCCCCGCACCGCAAGTCGATGAACGGGTCAGACACGTCGGTCGGCTGAGCAAGCTGCTCACGAGGCCGGAACTGGGTGCCGTTGCCGGTACGGTCCTCGTGTGGCTGTTCTTTGCGGTCATTGCATACGACAACAACTTCGTCAGCTGGCTAACCACAGCCGCCATCTTCAACCGGGCCGCACCGCTGGGCATCCTCGCCTGCGCCGTGGCACTCCTGATGATCGGCGGCGAGTTCGATCTCTCTATTGGATCGCTCGTCGGTTTCGCCGGGATGACCATCATGGTGCTGGTATTTCCCGCCGATGGCGGCGGATTCGGTTGGTCGTTGTGGCCGGCAGTCTTTGTTGCGCTGATGTTTGCCATCGCAGGCGGTGTGTTCAACGGCAGCCTTGTGATGGCCACGAAATTGCCTTCGTTCATCATCACCCTGGCAACGTTGTTCATCTTCCGGGGGTTGACTATCGCCGTAACCAGGCTTCGCACCAACCGGACCCAGCTCGGTGGAGTTGATGAGGTATCGGGATTCGACGTGGCGGACAAGCTGTTTGCGTCGGAGATCACGGTATTCGGTACGAGCTTCCGGGTATCGATCTTGTGGTGGATAGGGCTAACGGCGCTGGCCACCTGGGTCTTGGTACGCACCCGTTCGGGGAACTGGATCTTTGGAGCCGGTGGTGATGCGGACGCTGCTCGTAACCAGGGCGTCCCGGTCAGCCGTACCAAGATCGCACTCTTCGTCACCACCGCAATTGCCGCCTGGCTGGTGGCCGTTATCCAAGTTGTGCAGTTCAACGGAGCCGACACATTGCGTGGGCGGCTCTCGGAGTTCTACGCAATCATCGCCGTGGTAATCGGTGGCACTCTTCTGACCGGCGGCTACGGGTCGGCGATCGGTGCCTTCTTTGGTGCCCTGATCTTCGCCATGGTGCAGCAGGGCATCATCATCACCGGTGTTGACGGCGACTGGTTCCAGGTGTTCGTTGGCGTTGTGCTTGTGGTGGCGGTCGTGTTCAACCAGTACGTTCGGCAGCAGGCGGCAAAACGATGAGTGACAACGGAACCCCCCTTCTCGAGATACAGGACATCTCCAAGTACTTTGGCAGCGTCATCGCGCTCAAGGATGTGTCGGCGTTTGTTCGCGCCGGAGAGGTGACGTGCCTCCTCGGCGACAACGGCGCAGGCAAATCGACATTGATAAAGATCCTGTCGGGTGTGCACACTCCGTCGGAGGGGCGGTACCTCTTCGAGGGAGACGAGCAGACCTTCGAGTCACCACGCGAGGCGCGCGAGATGGGCATCGCAACGGTGTATCAGGATCTGGCGATGATCCCGCTGATGGCGGTTTGGCGCAACTTCTTCCTGGGCGCCGAGCCAACCAAGGGATGGGGGCCCCTTCGTCGCTACGATATCGACTTCGCCAAGCAAACGACGCTCGATGAGCTGGGCAAGATGGGGATCGATATACGTGACCCGGATCAGCCGGTCGGGACTCTCTCCGGGGGCGAGCGACAGTCGGTGGCGATTGCCCGCGCCGTCTTTTTTGGCGCCAAGGTGCTGATCCTCGATGAGCCGACGGCAGCCCTCGGTGTCAAGCAGGCAGGCGTCGTGCTCCGGTATATCGTCCAGGCGAAGAACCGTGGGATCGGTGTGATCTTCATCACTCACAATCCTCATCACGCATACCCGGTTGGGGACCACTTCGTGATACTGCGCCGCGGTCTGGTCTACGGGGACTTCAGCAAGGATGAGCTGCCGCTAGACCAACTGGTACGGATGATGGCCGGGGGCGCCGACCTCGAAGCTCTCCATCACGAGCTGGAGGCCGAAGCCGGTCGTGGCGGGGAGGATGACGAGGCGGTGTCGGAGACGGTGAAACGGCTCGACTCCGAGCTCCACGATCTCGGATCTACCGACTGAAGACGCGTCCGCAAGGCTCAGTTGTCCGCAGCCCAGCTGCGGACAACGTCGACTGCGCCGTCCGAGAGCTGAGTCTGGCCGCGCAGCGAGCGACTGCCCAGCACTACCTCGACCGTTGCCTCGGCGTACTGCTCGGATGGGATGGCGTCCCAGGCGTCACCCTCGAACCAGTCCGCGCTCTCGGGCATGCCCTGAGCCTCCAGGAACGCAGCACGAAGCTCCACGTGGTCCTGACAGGTGAACTCGATGTGATGAGCAAACTCGTGGACAATCGCGTCGCTCAGAGTCGCCGCGGTGCCCGGCACCCGCACCACGACCGTGGCGTCGCCCGGTCGATACTCGGCACGGGTCTCGAGCTCCCACGCAGCCTGGACCGTCACATCGCCGATACAGCCGAGCCGTCCTGGGTGGGCGTCGAGGAAACGTATCCACGTCGTAGCCACGAGCTGCTCCAGGTCGGGCGGTACGCTGGTGTCGAAGCGTAGCTCGGGACCTGAGTCGGAACATCCCGAACTTGCAGCCAGTATCAGCAAGCCGAGTAGGGCTATGAGCACGGAGCGCCGCACACCGGCGAGACTAGTTGATAGGGCTCTGTGCCCGGTACGCCGTTGACATGGCAAAGGAGTAAGTCGTGAGTATCAATCCAGACTTCACGCTCGAAGCCAAGGTGGCGGTGGTCACCGGTGCGAGTCGCGGCATCGGCAGAGATCTTGCCAAGGCGCTCGCAGGTGCAGGCGCCCGAGTCGCTGTAGTTTCCCGAGACGCCGCCGATCTGGCCGACCTGGTCCGCGAGCTGGAATCCGACGGTGGGGACGCATTTGCCGTCGGCCTTGACGTGCGGGACGTTTCGGCGATCGAGCCGGTGTTCGCCGCTATTCGGGATCGGTTTGGTTCGGTGGACATCCTCGTCAACAACGCAGGTCTCGGAGCAAACCATCCGGCGGAAGCCGTCACGGAAGCACAGTGGGACGAGATGATGGCCGTCAACCTGAAAGGCTTGTTCTTCTGCTGCCAGGCTGCCGGTCGCATCATGCTGGCTCAGGGATCGGGTCGTATCGTCAACATGAGCTCGCAGGCTGGTGTGGTCGGCATCCGCGATCATGCCGTCTATTCCGCGGGCAAGGGTGGGGTCAACATGCTCACGAAGGTGTTGGCGCTCGAGTGGTCCGGGCGCGGGGTGACCGTGAACGCGGTTGCTCCAACCTTCATCTACACCCCTGGCACCGCCGAGCGCCTCGATCAGCCCGAGTACCTCGCCGGCGTGCTGGATCGGTTGCCTATAGGGAGAGTGGGCACAACCCAGGATGTCGCGGCAGCGGTGATCTATCTGGCTTCGGCAGGGAGCATGGTGACAGGACATGTCCTTCTTGTTGACGGGGGTTGGACGGCCCAGTGACGACGCCGACACCGTGGGCTCAGAGCTCGACTGCAGCGAGCACATCGCCCGTCGGCTGATCTGAGCCACCAGCCGGCTCGATCGTCAAACCTAGGGTAGTCCCGGGGTCAATCGGACCGATGACGACAAACTCGACCTCGCCGTCGGCGTCGGGTGTAAACAGACCGGCGGGTTGCGGTCCTTGCGGCCCGATCAGCCATAGCTCATAGGTCTCGCCTTCGGCAACCGAGGCGAACTGTGAGCTGGAGAACACACCCTGGTCGAGATCATCCGAGTACCGGAATGTTGCCGCGCCGGCAGAAACGGCATCGACATCGACGCTGACCAGATCCTCGGCGGCGAGGATTCGATCAACCGGATCGCCTGCCCGGTTGCCGGTGGCTACGCCGATGACGACCACCACGACAGCTGCGGCAGCACCGAGCCACACGTGCCAGCGACGGCGGAGCGGAACGACACTCGCGCTCCTCTCAGCTGGGACGGTCGATTCTATCTGCGAATAGACACGCTCCCTCAGCTTTTGCGGTGCGGGCTCCGCGACTGATCTGGCGAGTGTTTCGACCCCACTGGAGAGACGGCGAAGCTCGTCGTGGCAAACCTCACATCCCTCGAGATGTGCTTCGTATCGAGCCGTCTCCGCCTCGTCGAGAGCACCGACAACGTAGAAGGCGGCAAGGTCGTGTATTTCACTCATTGAAGAGTTCCTCCAGCTGAGCGCTCAGACAAAGCAAACCGTCCCGAATCCTCGTCTTGACCGTGCCCAGGGGGATGTCGAGCCGGTCGGATATCTGAGTGTGGGTGAGCCCCTCGTAGAAAGCAAGCTCGATTGACTCACGTTGGAGATCCGTGAGGTCGAGGACCGCGTTGTGAACCTGGCTGTGCTCGGCCCTGATCACCACAGATTCGGCGACGGGGTCGTTGGGTTCGGGTGCGGGGTCCTGGTTTGCCTCCCGGCGGCGGCTCGCCTCGAGTGAGCGGACAACGTCGATAGCTCTGCTCCTGGTCATTGTGGCGATCCACGCCATTGCAGAGCCGCGGGTGGCATCGAAGCGGGCAGCCTTGTTCCACACTGCCACAAGCACGTCCTGGGCTACATCGGCGGCGATGTCGGTGTCGACGACGACGCGGCGAGCGAGACCGTAGACGACGTCGACGATGCGGTTGTACACCTCGTCGAAGGCAGCCCGCTCTCCTGCTGCGATCCGAGCCAGGAGTGACTCGAGGGTCGGTTGGGTGGCGGGAGTGCTGGACACGTCAACGAGGCTACTCGGACGGCGACGCTGCAACGCGGCTCGTGGCTCAACCGACGGAGCTGCCAAGAGCATTGATCGTCAGCACGGCGCCGGCGGCGATGACGAATACTGCCGCTCCCGGCCGCAACGCCCCGGTCAGTCTCGACATCCGTGGTGCCTTCGTTTCCAACATGGTGGTCCCCTTCTTCCCGGCAACTACGAGGAACAGACCTACCGACGTGAGGGTGGCCGCCATGCCGATGCCAAAAAGGACGATGAGCAGGATGCCGATGGGAACCCGTCCCAGGTTGACCGCGGCCAGCAGAAGCACGACCGCAGAGGTCGACGGCACGAGACCGCCCGACAGCCCGAGTGCGGTGAGCACCTTCCAGCCACTCTTGCCGTCCAACACCGGGTGGTGGTGGTCGTGGCCGTGGTCATGGCCGTGGTCATGGCCGTGGTCATGGCCGTGGTCATGGCTGTGGTGATGGTCGTGCCCGTGGCTGTGGTCGTCGCCGTGGTCGTCGCCGTGGTCGTGGGCACGTCGATGGCCTCGGTGCCGCCACCAGCCCACCAGCATCGACAGCCCGACGCTGACCACGATCATCCCCGAGACAGTTGACAGAACGGGGTACAGCCTTGCCGGGGCGAAGCTCGACGTGGCGATTAGCGCGACTCCGCCCAGGGCCAGCACCCCCACGGTGTGCGACGCTGCTACCACGGCACCGAGTCCGACGGCTTGCCGGATCGTGCCACGGGAACCGATGAGGTATGCGGCCATCACCGTCTTTCCGTGACCCGGTGCCATGGCATGGAGCACACCAAGGCCGACGGCCACCATCATGGCAATCGGAAGTGCCGGCGATCCGCCGCCCGGGCTGAGCAGGTTGGCGAGGTGGTCGACCGGCGTCACCGCTGACGCGGCAGCGGTGACGGTTTCCCCTCGGATGGCCCCGGGGCGCCCGAGCAGGGTCATCGAGCCTGTCGTGACGCTTTCGAGCGAGCCGTCGGTGGGGTACGACGTGAGCTTGCCGGTGACGGAGCGTGCCGGGAGGTCGGTTTCTACCTCTACGTCCTCGGCGGTTACTACTGCTTCCCGCCAGCCCGGACGATCGGTGAGGAAGGCGTTGTCGAAGTGCAGCGAGGACGGCACCACCGACCATTGCCGGGAGAACACGCAGTCCAGTCGCAAAGTGGGAAGACCGGCCTGCCCATCCGGAAAGGACACGACCGACGATTCAACACTGAGGTCGACGGCGGCGTCATCGTTGGTCACGACGAGTGCACTGCGCATCGCGGCGCAGGTCTGTTGTGCGTAGCGCTCGGACTCGGCGTCCGACGGTGAGCCATCCGAGTCGATGTCGATGGTGCGCAGCTCTTGGGCAGCCGGAATCTCAGCAAGGTCGAGCACATGCTCGATCTCGAGCCCATCGGGTGCGATATGGAACTCGACGTACTGGTTGGTGGTGAAGTTGCCGAGTGGATGGGCTGCGGCGAGGCCCGGCACGGCAACGATCGCCACAACGACAAGAACCAGGAGCCCCAGCCTCTTCATGAGATCCTCCTCAGCGTCTCTTCAGCCACGGCTCCTTCGACCGGCTGGAAACGCGGGTTGATCTCGAGCGCTGCCGACAGCTCGCTGCGTGCTCGCTCCAGGTCACCCTGGGCCACAGCGATCATCCCCGAGTGGTACAAAAAGCGAGGATCCCGCGATCCATATGCAAGCGCTCTGTCGGCAGCGTCGCGGGCAGACTCGTAGTCTCCGGCCGCGTAAAGCGCCCAACCAAGGGTGTCCCATGCCGCAACGTCCTGCCGCCGGGCGGCGTCGCCTCTGGCGATAGCCACCGCCGCCTCGACGTCGAGGTGCCGGTCGGCCAAGGAGAGGGCGATGGCCCGGTCGTAGACTCCCGTCTCCGCCGCCAGGGTCTGCGCAGTGTCGACGACGGCATATGCATTCGCCGCACCGTCGGTGTCCCCGAGAGATGTGAGCAGCTCGCCGAGCTCGGCGTAGATCGTAGGGTCGGGCCGACGCTCGGTCGCATCCCTGTAGAGCTCTACGGCCCGAGTGGGGTCGCCGAGAGCGGCTTCGACTCGCGCCGCTGTGATCAAGCTCGTCGGCGCCGACGGGTCGTGTTCCAGCGCGGCTTTGGCATACTCCTGTGCAGCCGCAGGCTCGCCCAGATCCAGTGCCGTCTGCGCCGCAAACGCCTCGAACCAGGCAGCCCGAGCCAAGGGGCGATCCGGTGTGGCGGTTGCCGCGTCGATGGCGAGGTTTACCGCCGCTTCATTCTCACCATGCGCACGAAGGAGAGAGGATCTGCGGACAAGCAGCGACGGTGGCTCGATCTCGAGGGTCGAGGCAATCTGGTCGAGCTGGGGTTCTGCTGCCTCATACCGCCCGAGCGCCATCAGCGAGTCAACGACGAGAAGCTGTGCATCCGTTCGTCCCGGGAGCTGGTCTGCAACGAGCTGAGCGCCGGCGAGGGCCGCGGAGAACTCGTGAAGACCGTAGGCCGTACGAGCTAGCCCGAGACGCGAGTCGGGATCGGTGGGGTACAGGTCACTCGCCCGGCGGAACATGTCACCGGCAGCCTCGTAGCGGGCCAGGTCGCTGCGTTGCCGTGCGTCCTCCAGGTAGAGAAGGCCAAGAGCCCGGTAGTCGAGCGCATCGGTGTGATCGGCGATCCGACCCTCATACGCGTCGATCAAGCGCTCCACCTCCGCCCGGGGGAGAAACGATGGATCGAGCCTGCCGGGGGCGGCGTCCTCCCCCTCCAGTTGCGGAGCGGCTGCAGGTGCGCCGACCCAAGTGATCATCGCAAGCACCACGGCTCCGAGTAGAAATCCAAACGATCGCCGCCCAAGTTGGCTGTGACCGATGCTTCCCAAGGTTGTGCCTCTCTTCCTCATACCTGGAGTTCGGAGAGGGCGGGAGATTGGATTGGTCGAAATTCGTGGCAATCCGTTCTGGGTAGGTCTCCGAATCAATGACGAGATCGCCCCGAATGCGGGCGAGGTAAGGAGAACGAAATGACGCAGACGACGATGATCGCGATGATCCGACCAGCCCGGGCTGCCGGTCTGGTTGCGATCGTTGCTGCGATCCTGTTGCTGGTCGCCGGATCGCCGCCGATTCCGGGCGAAGCGGCCGACCACCTCGACGCGCCGGGCTTGACCTCGCCCGGGGGGGATGCGCAAGCCGATATCAACGACCTCTACGTGTTTGGTGGTGCCGAGGGAATGACGACGATCGCGGCTACCTATGTGCCCGCGGCGGCAGCCGACAGCTCGTTTGGATCAGACATCCTCTACGAGCTCAAGGTCGACACCGACGGTGACGCTGTCGAGGACCACTCGTTCGAGGTGACGTTCTCGGACGTGCGCAGCGACGGTGCCCAATTCGCCGTGCTTCAACACGCTGAAGGGGCCGACGCAGCCGATGGCTCTGCCAACGGCTCGCTGGCTGCCTACGGGGCCACCAACCGCGCCATCGAGTTCGGTGAGGGTGCCCGGCTCTACGCCGGTCTACGCTCCGACCCGTTCTTCTTCGACCTGGGTGGCTTCCTCGGAACCGTCGAGGGCGCCGACAACGGGCGGATGCTAAACGACGGCAACGAGAGCGACTTCTTCGAACCGCTTGATGTCCTGTCGATCGTCATCGAGGTTCCCGACACAATGTTCGGCGGACCGATCGGTGTGTGGGCAACGACCTCGGATGCCGATGGTGTCCAGATCGATCGTATGGGCCGCCCCGCCATCAACACCGTTGTCAACAGCAGCGGTCCCGTGGTCAGCGCGCCGAGTGAGAACAAGAACGTCTACAACGCAGGCGAGCCTAAGGACGACTCACTCAACTTCACAGGAGCCGTGGTGGCCGCACTCCAGGCCTATTCATCGCTCGATCCGGTCGAGGGTGCGTATACCAACGACCAGGCCACCGCCCTGGCCGGGGCGCTGCTGCCGGACGTGATCACGTTCGACAAGACGAGCACTCTTCCCGCCCCGCTCAACGGTCGGGCGCTTGCGGACGACGTGATCGACACCGAGCTGCGTATTGTCACCGGTGGCGACCCGCTCGGCCTCTTTGGGGGCGCTCGGGATGCCGACGGCGGGGTCAATACCGATGGGATCGGCCCGCACACGGACTATCTCAGCACCTTCCCCTATCTGGGTGAGGCGCATGCCGATGTGCCGGCGCCGGGTCTATCCGGAACCCGGTTCCGCTCACGTCTGTGGGGCGGAAGCGAGGTGCCGCCTGTTGACACTCCCGCTCGTGGCATCGCCAACTTCGGTCTCATCGATGACGATCTTCGCTATCTGGTCATCGCCAACAGGCTCGAGGATGCGGTGGCGGCGCATATCCACCTCGGAGATCCCGACGAGAACGGTCCGGTGGCGGCGTTGCTATTCGGCTCCGGTCCGACCGATGTGCGTGGCCGTCTCAGCGCGGGTGCACTCGGCGACGGCGATCTGGTTGCCGGCAGCATCTCAGACCTCATCGAGGTCCTCCAGGGTGGCTTCGGGTATGTCAACGTGCATACCGTCAACAACCCTGGCGGGGAGATCCGTGGCCAGATCCAACCGATCCAGGTTCGTCCCGGTGCGTTTGCCGATAGCGGCGGGAGCGTCCATGAGGCGAACATCGACGCGATCGCGACGGTCGGGATCACCCTCGGGTGCAATCCACCTGACAACGACGAATTCTGCGGTGAGGACAGCCTGACCCGGGAGCAGATGGCGGCGTTCCTCAACCGGGCGCTCAATCTCCCCGATGGGCCCGATGCGTTCACCGACGACGAGGACTCGATCTTCGAGAATGACATAAACGCCCTGGCCGCTGCAGGGGTCACGCTGGGGTGCAACCCGCCGACGAACGACCAGTTCTGCGGAACCGATCCCCTGACCAGGGGTGAGATGGCCGCATTCGCAGTGAGGGGGCTCGGTGTTCCGTCGACCGGCACGGACTACTTCACCGATGACGAAGGCTCCTTGTTCGAGCCCGCCATCAATGCCCTCGCCGAAGCCGGTGTCGTGGTCGGATGCAACCCGCCCGACAATGACATGTACTGTCCTGATCGTCTGATCACGCGGGCCGAGCAGGCGACATTCCTCGCCAGAGCCTTTGGTTGGGGGACGTAGACCGGGGGATCGGGGGCAACAGTGGGGAGGGCATCGGCCCTCCCCACTGACGCGTTCTTGGTGGGGCGGTGTTTGTGCCAGCTCCAGCGGCTGGGGGGTCACCTATGCTTGTGGAGATCGCAGGGATAGGCGAAGGGGAAGGGGACTCATGATCGTTACGTCTCTCGGCCATGCCGGCCTATTGATCGAGACCGACGAGACGACTTTGGCTTGTGACCCGTGGTTCTCACCGGAGGGTGCCTTTCAGGCGTCCTGGTTCCAGTTCCCGTCGAACGAGCACATGTTGGATGCGGCGCTCGATGTGGATGCGGTGCTCATCTCGCACGAGCACATGGACCACGTCGACCCGTGGTTTCTCGCCCGTCTCCCTGCCCATGTTCCCGTCGTTTGCCCTTGGTACCCCTCGCCGGTATTGAAGCAGAAGATCCTGGCAGGCGGGGAGAGACCGATCGTCCAGCTCGAATCGTGGGCCCGTCATGAGGTCGGCGATGCGACGGTCTTCTTCGTCAGCGAGGATTCCCCGATGAATCACGACTCAGCAATGGTGATAATCGGCGATGAGACGTCCGTCGTGAACATGAACGATGCCCGGCTGACCCCCGCCCAGCTGAGAAGGATACGCAGTGAGGTTGGGGGGAGTATCGATCTCCTCTTCCTCCAGGCCGCAGGCGCGTCGTGGTTTCCCATCTGCTATGAGTACGAGCCCGAGCACCGGCGGCGTCTCTCGAAGAGCAAGCGGCTCGCCAAGCTGCGGTACGTCGAAAAGGCGATCGCCGTGAGTGAGCCAAGGCGGTCCTTTCCGTTTGCCGGCCCGCCCTGCTTTCTCGACGACGAGCTCGCCGGGTTCAATTCCGAGATGGGTGAGGAGGGGATCTTCCCGAACCAGGACCAGGCGATCACCTGGTTGAAGGCGAAGGGTGTCGACAACACGACTCTTCTCCTGCCGGGAGATACGTGGGACGATGCCAAGCGGGGCAAACGTGAAGGGCATGGTCTCGACGGGTTCAGATTCGGCGACACCGCTGCTTACGTGGACGACTACCGCAAGCGACGGCAACGCCACATTGAAGCCGTCAAGGAGAGGCACCCTTTCCCATCCGAACCGATGGATGATGCATTTGCCGCCTACTTCGAACCGGTGCTCGACATGAGCGAGTACTTCAACGAGAGGATTGCGATGCGCACGGGCTTCGAGGTGACGGGTCCCGGAGGTGGCTCGTGGACCGTCGACTTCCGCCCGGGCCGGGAGGCTGTCGAGCACGGCATCGATGACATCGGCTATCTCTACCGATTCGAGTCGCGATGGCTGCCACCGCTACTCGACGGCAGCGTACCCTGGGAAGACTTCTTCCTATCGCTGCGGTTCTCAGCATGGCGGTCGCCGGATGTCTACAACGATCATCTGCTCGGCTTGCTCAAGTTCGCCGAGCCCGACGCCCTCGCCGCGGTGGAACTGTACGAAACGGCCGATCGCGGGAGGGAGACGATCACAGTGGACGTCAATGGCACCACCTACGAGGTCGAGAGGTATTGCCCCCACGCGGGCCAGGACCTCGGTGAGACCGGCGAGATCCTCGCCGACGGCATTCTGCGATGCCTCGGTCATCACTACGAGTTCGACATAACAACCGGTGAGTGTCTCAACGGGTCGATTCGGAGTCTCCAGACCAAGAGGGTGTGACGGGCGCCGCTGCGGTGGCGAGCCCGGCCTCAGGCGACCAGGAGCACCAGCGCGCCGCCGATGAGCAGCACCATGGTTATCCGCTCGAAGACGATCCTGTCCACCCGGTCTACGAGCAGTCTTCCGAACACAACGCCGACCGGGATCAGTAGCCAACCCCAGATCGTCGACACGATCAGTTCCCCGTCCATCAACCCGGCAAGCAGGTAACCGGGGACCTTGAGGATGTTGATCATGGCGAACAGGCCCACGGTGGTGCCCACAAACCGCTTCGGCTCGAGACCCACTCCCATCAGGTAGACGATGATCGGTGGACCACCGGCGTGTGCCACCGCCGACGTGAACCCGGCGGTGGTCCCGGCCGCCATGGCCCATTGCCGGTGATGCTTCTTCGGGATCTCCACACCCCGCTGCTTGATGTAAACGACGGCAAATGTCAGCAGTGCCACCGCGATGAGCCGCTGGAGCGCTTCCTCACTGATATGCGAGATCACAAACGTGCCGAGGGCAATGCCGATGACGGCTGCGGCGAGAAGCGGCCACAGCAGCTTCGTCTCCCACTTGCGCCAGTACGCTGCCAGCGCAAAGCTGTCGGCGGCGATCAGCATCGGCAGCAACAGCCCGACGGCCTCGTCGGCCGGCATTGCGAGCACCATGATCACAGTCACGAATGGGCCGAGCGTTCCGGCCACACCGGCTTTGTTGAAACCAAGCAGCAGACATGCCAGGGCCACCAGCCACATCACGGCGACACCCCGACGGCGGTGAGTGCGCACGGCGACGCGGACAGGAGGCGGGGCATGGGGACCGATCGTAGTCGGAAGCTGCGGCGGCACATGGTAAACGTGCCATTCGCGACTGGATATCATTGACGAGCGTATGGATGCTGTGGAGATTTCGCACCGGACGTACAACCTGCTGGCCAAACTGGCAGGTCCACCGCTGCCCAAGATGCGGGCGTGGACGGGGGAAGAATGGGGTCCCGACGACGCTGCGGCGACGATTGTGCTCAATAGCCCGGGAGCGCTGCGGGCCATGCTGCTACCACCAAGCGATCTCTCGGCGTCCGAGGCCTACATTTACGGTGACGTAGACTTTGAGGGCGATATCTACGCATTGTTACGGTTCGGGGCCTCCATCGCCGAGTCGCGACGCGGTCCGCTGATCATGACCCGGTTGCTGCGTCTTTTGCGTCAGTTGCCCGATGACGTGAACCGGGCCGATGCCGAGCCGCCCCGGTTCCGGGGCGTGCTTCATTCCCGGCGACGGGACCGGGCGGCAGTGACGCATCACTATGACACGGGCAACGACTTCTTCTCGCTTTTTCTCGGTGACCATATGGCGTACTCGTGCGCCTACTTCCTCAGCCCGACGGACACACTCGACGAGGCGCAGCGGCGCAAGCTCGACTTGATCTGTCGCAAGCTCCGGCTGTCTCCCGGTATGAGGTTCCTGGATGTTGGCTGTGGCTGGGGGTCGCTGCTGATTCACGCGGCTCGCGAATACGGAGTGACCGCTACCGGGATCACGCTCAGCGAAGCCCAGGCAGACGAGGGGAGGCGCCGGATCGACGCCGCCGGCTTGCGGGACAGGGTCACGGTCGAGATCCGGGACTACAGGGACATCAAGGGGCAGTACGACGCCATCGCCTCGATCGGGATGGTGGAGCATGTTGGGATGAAGGAGCTGCGCAAGTACTTCAAGGTCCTGAGGACGGCGCTCGCTCCGGGAGGCCAACTGCTTAACCACGGAATCACCACACGAGACAGGAAACGGAGCCTGCGCAAGAAGCCGACCTTTGTGAGCACCTACGTGTTCCCAGACGGCGAGTTGATCCCTGTCGACGACGTGGTCAAGGCCGCAGAGAGCGCCGGATTCGAGTTGCGTGACGCCGAGTCGTTGCGCGCCGCCTATGCGCGCACGCTCGAGCGGTGGGTGAGCAACCTCGAGGAGAATAGGGAAAAGGCCGTCGCCGCCACCTCGGAAGTGACCTACCGCATCTGGCGTCTCTACATGGCAGGTTCTGCGGTTGGCTTCGACCGTAGCGGGATCAGCGTCTACCAGCTCCTGTTGAGCGACCCGGACCGGCCATGGATCTACGGCAGAAGAGAGCTACTCGCCGCTGACGATGCGTGAAGGCGAAGGTCTGACGACCTTCGCCTTCACGTTTGAGTTTGTGAACTCCGGCTTCGCCGACGTTCACAAACTCACGCTGTGTGAGTCACGCATTCTTCTCCCTTTGGGATGAAGTGGCGTCACCTGCGGTGACGATGCGAAGCGAAGGGGGATGAGCCATACATTCTTCTCCCTCCGGGAGAAGTACCCGAGCGCAGCGAAGGGGGATGAGGGCCTTATGGGATTGCAGGAGCTGGATTCAAAGAACCCCTCACCTGCCTCGCTAACGTATCGGTTTCCGATACGCCTCGGCCTGTCCTCTCCCGAAGGGAGAGGAATGTGTCGTGGCTCACCTGCCTCGCCAACGTATCGGCTTCCGATACGCCTCGCCTGTCCTCTCCCGAAGGGAGAGGAATGTGTCGTGGCTCACCTGCCTCGCCAACGTATCGGCTTCCGATACGCCTCGCCTGTCCTCTCCCGAAGGGAGAGGAATGTGTCGTGGCTCAGTGGGTCTTGGTCACACAGAAGACGTTGCCTTCTAGGTCGGCGAGGACGGTCCAGTGAAAGTCGCCCATCTGATGGTCCTCGACGCGGGTACCTCCGAGTTCGACGACGTGGGCGATGAAGGCCTCCGGATCGTCGGCGGTGAGATCGAGGTGGATGCGGTTCTTGCCTGCTCGCAGCTCGGGTACCCGCTGGAAAGCGAGCGCCGGTCCCCCGTCACTCACCCTGCTCATGAATACGTACTCGGGATAGCGCGCTCGCACGTCGAGACCTAGAAGGTCACCCCAGAAGACAACCATCGCGTCTATGTCGGTGCAGTCGACCATCACTGCGCCTACCTTCGCCGGCTCGTTCATTGACTACCTCCGGGTCGGTTGTGTCGAAAGTCGCGATGGATCCGTGACGGCGTCGGTCCGGTTTGTCCCTGGTACTTGGACCGTGCGCCGGGTGATCCGTACGGGTTGTCGGCGGGAGTGCTGAGCTGATAGAAGGAGATCTGGCCGATCTTCATCCCCGGGTAGATTGCGATGGGCAGGGTTGCCACGTTCGAAAGCTCCAAGGTGACCTGCCCGTGAAAGCCCGGGTCGATGAAGCCTGCCGTCGAGTGAATCAACAGCCCGATCCTGCCGAGACTCGACTTGCCTTCCAGCCTGGCCACAACATCGTCGGCGAGCCCGATTACCTCCAGTGTCGAGCCCAATACGAACTCGCCCGGATGAAGGATGAACGGATCGTCTTCAGTTGCCTCGACACCGACGGTCAAGTCCTCCTGCGGCGCCTTGGGGTCGATAAGCGGGTACTTGTGGTTCTCGAAGACACGAAACATCGAATCGCAGCGTAGGTCGACGCTTGATGGCTGAACCATCTCAAAGTCGAGCGGCTCGATGACGATCCGTCCCGTGCTGAGAGCCTCTTTGATGGTGCGGTCGGAGAAGACGGCCACTAGACGAACTCGATGGTGTGGCTCATGTCGGCCGTCTTTTCGAGCATCGTGTAGACCGAGCAGTACTTCTCCTCTGTGAGCGCCACTGCATGGGTGACGCGCCGCTTGTCAACATCACCCCCGACCCGGTAGTGGGCGTGGATCTTGGTGTACACCCGGGGCGGATCCTCGGCCCGGTCGGCCGACAGCTCGACCTCGAGCGAGGTAAAGGGTTGGCGCATCTTCTCCAAGAACTCGACAATGGTCACTGTGCTGCATCCCCCAAGTGCTGCCAGCACCAGCTCCATCGGGCTGCCACCGGTCTCATGGGCGCCACCTTCGAGCCTCATTGTGTGGCCGGATGCCGTCGTGGCGTCGAACCCGGCGCCTCCGACGTGGCGGACGGTTGCGATCGTCTTCATGGAGCGGATGAGGGGAATCGAACCCCCGTATTCAGCTTGGGAAGCTGATGTTCTGCCATTGAACTACATCCGCAGGAGGCCACAGTGTAACTCTCTCCGCGTAACTCTCTCCGCGTAACTCTCTCCGCGTAACTCTCTCCGCGTAACTCTCTCCGCGTAACTCTCTCCGCGTAACTCTCTCCGCGTAACTCTCTCAGCCGGTCAGGAGGCTGGCCAATCCCCATACCGTGATCAGCAACCCGACGGCAAGCAACCACCAGGCTCGGGCCGTTCGGAATTCGCCGGGCTCACCTTGTGGCCGCTTGCCCCGGCGGTGCTGGAAAATGGCAAACCCGTTCCCAAGCACCATGGCGGCCCCAACGGCGAGGATCAGCTGCGCAAGCAGCTCGTCGAGCCCCAGTAATTCCGTGACGGTCATCGCCGGGGACGCTACCACGTGACCGGAGCGCTCGATCGGGATAGAGTCGGTCCGGAGGCAAGGCAATAGAGGTGAGTCATGGTGTCTCTGACCATGCGGACGAAACGGTCGATCCCGGCCATAGGGCTTGGCGTCTACAAGAGCGAGCCGGGACCGGTCACCGAGAACGCGGTTCTGGATGCTCTACGGATCGGTTACCGGCATATCGACACCGCATCGATCTACAACAACGAGGCGGATGTGGGCGCGGCAATCGCCGGCAGCGGTATTGACAGAGGCGAGGTCTTTATCACCACCAAGGTATGGAACGACGACCACGGCTACGACGAGACACTTACCGCTTTTGATCGATCCCTCGATCAGCTTGGCCTCGGGTATGTCGACCTCTATCTGATTCATTGGCCGGTTCCCGTGTTGCGGCTCGATACGTGGCGGGCGCTCGAGTGGCTGACCCTCGATGGCCGGGTGCGGGACATCGGTGTGAGCAACTTCATGGTCCGGCACCTCGGGGAGATCCTCGAGCACACGACGGTTGTTCCTGCGGTCAACCAGATCGAGCTGTCGCCCTACAACTACAGGAGCCGGCTCGAAACCGTCGACCTTTGCCGCGAGCAGGGGATCGTCCTCGAGGCCTACAGCCCGTTGACCAAAGGCAGAAAGCTCGACGACCCCGTACTTGGCGAGGTCGGGGCTCGCTACGGTAAGACGCCGGCTCAGGTCTTGATCCGCTGGGGGCTCGACAAGGGGTTTGTCGTGACGCCAAAGTCGGTTCACACCGAACGCATCGCCGAGAACTTCGATGTGTTCGACTTCCGCCTCGAGGAGTCCGACATAGAGCGACTCGACGACCTCGATGAGGGTCTGGCTACCGGCTGGGATCCCACCGAGGCACCGTGAACAGCTCTCGATAGCCGGTCGCTATCACCGCTCTTCAGTTAGCCTTTGCCAATGTCACGATCGTGTTCTGTGCTGCGGGTATTCACCCGGGACGGCGCCGGCGGAAACCACCTTGGTGTCGTCGACGAGCTGGGTGGGCTCGACGGTGACGCCATGCAGCGAATCGCCGCCGAGTTGGGCTTCAGTGAGACCGTGTTCATCGATTACACAGCTGGCCCCGGTGTCCGGATATTCACGCCGACGATGGAGATGCCGTTTGCCGGCCATCCGCTTGTGGGCGCAGCGTTCCACATCTTCGAGTCGGGGGTGAAGGCGGAGAGGATTCGTTGTGGCATCGGTGACGTTCGCATCAGAAGGGAAGGTGACTTCGTCTGGGTCGACGCACCGATGAATCCCGACAGTGCGTACCGTGACAGTGCCGGTTTCGCCCGTGGCGCCGGGATCTCCGATCAGGTGAGCACCTGGCGGGTCGAGATGCCCCTCGACTACCGGCTGGTGGAAGTTGCCACCGCAGAGGACGTCGCCGGTGTACAGCCTGACACCTCTAGCTTTGGTGCTGCGCACGCTTTGACCGTTTATGCCCGCTCCGGTGGGAGAATCCGGATGCGTTTCTTCATCCCGGAGGCGGGTATCGCCGAGGACCCCGCCACCGGGAGTGCCGCGGTGGCGCTGGCGACACGCTTTGCCGCTGCCGGAGAGCTCAACGGCGCCGCCACGATCGATCAGGGGGAGGAGATCGGACATCCCAGCCGCATCGAGTTACGTTGGGAAGCCAAGACTGCCTCGATCGGTGGCACCGTTTCTGTCGACGAGCCGCGGGAGCTGGCCTGGTGACCATCGAGGTCGGGCCCGAACAGCCGGAGCATGTCGGTCAGATCTACCGGGTAAACACCCTCGCCTTCGACGGGAGGACCGAGGAGGCCGAACTGGTCGACGCGCTGCGGCTCGCCGGTGACCTGCTCCTGTCGCTCGTGGCCACCGACAACGGCGACGTGGTCGGTCATATCGCCTTCTCACGGCTGACAGTCGACACCGTTGCCGGACCGGTCGGCGGTGTGGCCTTGGCTCCTGTCGGCGTTCGGCCCGACCACCAGGGTCGTGGCATCGGATCTCGTCTCATCAGGGTCGGTCTCGCCCGCCTCACCGAGCAGAGAGAGAAGGTTGTGCTCGTAGTCGGCAACCCTGCGTACTACTCCCGGTTCGGGTTCTCGTCGGCTGTGGGAAAGAGGTTTCCGGGCCGCCACAGCGGACCACACTTGATGGCGCTCATCCTCTGCGACCCTGCCACAGCCCCGATCGGGCCCCTTACCTATCCCGATGCTTTTGATCTGGTCAACTGAGTTCGTGCCGCGTGTAACGTCTCAGATATGACCACACCAACCCAGTCTGATCACCGCGTGCGGCCCGTCTTCCACCACCGCGACGTCGCCGATGTGCTGGATCACTTCGACGTCGCCGTCAAGTCGGGTCTGTCGAGCGACGAGGCCGGGCGCCGGCTCACACAGCATGGTCCCAACGAATTGGTGGACAAAGACGGGATCCACCCCCTCCGGATAGTCGCCGGACAATTCAAGGACACGATGGTGATCGTGCTCATCATCGCCGCGGTCATCGCGGCCGCCATTGGTGACACCAACGACGCCGCCGTGATCCTCGTCATTGTCGTGCTCAACGCCATCCTCGGCTTTGTCCAGGAGTATCGCGCCGAGCGTGCCATCCAGGCATTGAAGATGATGTCGGTGCCGTCGGTGCGGGTCCGGCGTGACGGCGGTGCGCTTGTCGATGTGCCGGCGGTCAGCCTTGTTCCCGGTGACATCGTGCTTCTCGAAGCAGGCACCTCTGTGCCGGCCGACGGGCGTCTGGTCGAAGCGCACAGCCTTCAGGTGGCAGAGGCGGCCCTGACCGGCGAGTCCTACCCAACGGAGAAGTCAACACGCACTCTGTCGTCTGAGGACGTCGAGGTCGCCGATCGCTCCAACATGGTCTACATGGGGACGGCCGTTACTCACGGCAAAGGTGCTGCAGTTATCGTGAGTACCGGGATGGGGACAGAGCTCGGCCACATCGCCACCATGCTGCAAAGCATCGATCGCTCGGTGACACCGCTTCAGCGCCGGATGGCCCAGCTGGGCAAGGGTCTTGCGATTGCCGCCGGGGGGATCGTTGCCCTCGTGTTCGCGCTCGGGCTGTTGCGTGGGGAAGACGTACGCGACATGTTCCTCACTGCCATTGCGCTTGCCGTGGCTGCCGTGCCCGAGGGGCTGCCGGCGGTAGTGACTATCGCTTTGTCGTTGGGGGCGCAACGAATGCTGCGGCGGCAGGTGCTCATCCGCAAGCTTCCGGCCGTCGAGACCCTGGGGTCGGTAACGGTGATCTGTTCCGACAAGACGGGGACGATCACCCAGAACCGCATGGTTGCCACTGAGATCGCGGATGACCAGGGGGTACGCGACTTGGCGGATGTCGAGGTTGCACAGGACGGAGCGGCCACGGCGACGCGGCTGGCGCTGCTCTCTGCACTGCTCTGTAACGACGCCGCGCTCGACCTCTCCGATGACCAGAGCCACGTTGGTGATCCCACCGAGGTGGCACTGGCGGCCGCATCGCTCCACGCCGGGCTCGACCCCTCGGTCGTCGAGAGCGAATGGCCACGGGTGGCCGAGGCACCGTTCACGTCCGAGCGGAAGCGAATGTCTACGGTCCATGAGGTGCCCGAGCGTTACCGGGATGCGATTGGTGGACCGCTCGTGGCGATGATCAAGGGCGCACCCGACGGGCTCATCGACCTTGCCACCTCCGTATGGGAGGGAGGCGGCATCGTCGACCTCACCGGCGAACGACGGCGCCGTGCCCACCAGGTCAACGAGGATCTCGCCAATGCCGGCCGGCGTGTTCTCGGGGTCGCGCTGCGGCCGTTGGAATCTGTGCCGTCCGATGACGAGGTCGAGGCCTTGGAGGAAGAGCTGACACTCCTTGGGATGATCACGATGGTCGACCCGCCGCGTGACGAGGTCCCGCCGGCGGTACAAGCATGTCTGCGGGCGGGGATTCGTCCGGTGATGATCACCGGAGACCATCCGCTGACGGCCAAGCGTATTGCCGCCGATGTCGGTATCGACACCGATGGAGGTGTGGTCACCGGCGCCCAGCTCAACGACATCGACGACGAAGAGTTGAAGCGCGTCGTCAACGAGGTGGCCGTATACGCCCGGGTTTCCCCGGAGCACAAGCTCCGCATCGTCAGCGCACTTCAGCAACAGGGTGAGGTGGTGGCGATGACCGGCGATGGGGTCAACGACGCCCCGGCGCTGCGCAAGGCCGACATCGGGGTGGCCATGGGCATCACCGGAACCGACGTGTCCAAGGAAGCCGGCGGCATGGTCCTGCTCGATGACAACTTCGCCACGATCGTCAAGGCGGTTCGTGAGGGCCGGACGATCTACGACAACATCCGCAAGTTCATCAGGTACACGATGACCAGCAACAGCGGCGAGATCTGGACGATGCTGCTTGCTCCGTTCCTTGGGCTGCCGTTGCCGCTGACCGCGATCCAGATTCTGTGGATCAACCTCGTCACCGACGGGTTGCCAGGTCTGGCCATGTCGTTCGAGCGTTCCGAACCGAACGTCATGATGCGAGAGCCGTTCTCCCAGGCCGAGAACATCTTTGGGCGGGGGATGGGCGTTTACATCCTGTGGGCTGGGCTGCTGATGGGTGTCGTGTCGATATCGTCCGGGTTCTTCTACTTCGAGGCGGATAACCCTGCGTGGCAGACGATGATCTTCACCGTGCTGACGCTGTCACAGATGGGTCAAGCGATGGCGATCCGTTCGGAGCGGGAGTCACTGTTCGGGCTCGGGTTGTTCAGCAACAAGCCGTTGCTCGGTGCGGTCCTGATCACCTTCGGTCTCCAGATGCTCGTCGTCTACTGGGGACCGCTTCAGCGTGTCTTTGGCACCGAGCCGCTGTCTGTGGCCGAACTGGCGACTGCGATTGCGGTGTCGACGGTGGTGTTCTGGGCCGCCGAGACATTCAAGCTGTTCGTGCGTCGCAGGGAGCAGCCAACCCAACTGTGATCTCGCCTCGACATGTCGACACGATCTGCGCCGGGAGCTAAGCGACGCGCTCAGCCTCGGAGACGTTGGTGATGTTCCTGGAGGGGCTGCACATCGAGGATCATATCGTGGCCGGCGCGAAGGCTGCGGGCCACGGCGTAGCCGCCCTGGATCGTGGTCACACAGGGGATACGGTTGCGGGTGGCCGCTCTCCGGATCACACCACCATCGCCACGAGCCCGCTGGCCTCGCGGCGTGTTGATGACGATGTCGATCAGACCGTCATCGAGAAGCCGGATCGGGTCCCAGGCGCCCTCGCCGATCTTGTCGACGTGGCTCGCCGGCACACCCGCTGCTGCGAGCACGGCGGCGGTTCCGGTTGTCGCCACGATCCGGAAGCCGAGCGCCGAGAAGATCCGCCCGGTCTCGACGCCGAGCTCCTTGTCCCGATCGTTGACCGACAGAAAGAGTGTTCCGGTTTCCGGCATCCTGGATCCCGACGCCAGCAGCGCCTTGGCGTATGCGGCCCCGGTGGATGTGGCGATCCCCATCACCTCGCCGGTGGAGCGCATCTCCGGCCCGAGGATGATGTCCTCCGCCGGAAACCGGCTCCATGGCAGCACGGCCTCCTTCACCGAGGCGTAGGGCGGCTCATATTGCGACCCGGTCGGAATCAGACCGTGCACCTTGAGCTGCTCGATGGTCTCGCCCATCATCACCCTGGTGGCGATCTTCGCCAGCGGCACCCCCGTGGCTTTCGAGACAAACGGCACCGTCCGTGATGCCCTCGGGTTCGCTTCGAGCACAAAGACGGTGTCACCACGGACCGCATACTGGATGTTGAGCAGACCCCGCACCTCCAACCCTGCGGCGAGAGCTGCGGTGTACTCGATGATCCGCCGGTACGCCACCGGTCCCAGCGTCGGAGGCGGGATCACACACGCAGAGTCACCCGAGTGCACCCCGGCCTCCTCGACGTGTTCCATCACCCCACCGATGTAGAGATCGGTACCGTCGTAGACCGCATCAACGTCGACTTCGACTGCGCTTTCGAGGAACGAGTCGATGAGCAACGGAGCCGTGCTCAGGTCGATCGGCTCACCCCGCCCTGGGTCTGTGATCTCGTCGAGATAGACCTCCAGCTCCTCCTGGGTGTACACGATGCGCATCGCCCGGCCCCCGAGGACGTAGGACGGACGGACCAGGACGGGGTAGCCGATCCCGGCAGCGACTTCGTGCGCCTCATCCCGCGAGATGGCGGTGCCGTTTGGTGGCTGCACCACATCGAGCTCCGTACACAGGTCCGCAAAACGCTTCCGGTCCTCGGCGAGGTCGATGGCGTCGGGCGAGGTCCCGGCGATGGTCACCCCGGCCGCCGCCAGGTCGTGGGCCAGCTTCAGCGGCGTCTGCCCACCCAGCTGGACGATGACTGCGTCGGGGTGCTCCTTGTCGATGACCGCAAGCACGTCGTCGGTCGTGAGCGGCTCGAAGTAGAGGCGGGTCGACGTGTCGTAGTCCGTGGAGACGGTCTCGGGGTTGCAGTTGATCATCACCGCGTCGTACCCGATCTCCTGAAGCGCCAGGGATGCGTGCACACAGCAGTAGTCGAACTCGATGCCCTGGCCAATCCGGTTGGGACCGGAGCCGAGGACGACCACCGTCGGGTTGCCGCTCGGGCTTGTCTCGTCCTCCTCCTCCCAGGTGCTGTAGAAGTACGGTGTGATCGCCTCGAACTCGGCCGCACACGTGTCAACGGTCTTGAACGTCGGCGCGATGCCCCATCCTGTACAACGTTGTCTCACCTCTGGGATCGTCGTGCCCCACAGGTGGGCGAGTTGCTCCGCACCAAATCCGTAGCGACGGGCCTCCAGCACCTGCTCCGGCGTGACCGGTGCCTCATCGAGCCCGGCCCTGACGGCAACGATCTCGGCGAGCTGGTCGAGGAACCAGGGGTCGATGTTGGTCGACGACAGCGCATCCGGTTCGACACCACGTCTCATCAGCTCGGCGATCTGGAACAGCCGTTGCGGGGTTGGGGTGCGAACCGAGTCGAGGAGATCGTCCGTGGAGACGTCTCGAAGCGGAAGCTCGCCGTGGTCGGCGTTCAGCCCTGCCCGGCCGATCTCGAGGCTTCTGATTGCCTTCTGGAGCGCCTCGGGGAAGGTGCGCCCGATTGCCATTGCCTCCCCTACGCTCTGCATCGACGTGCCCAGCACCGCCGGGACGGAACTGAACTTGGCGAAGTCGAACCTCGGGATCTTGACGACGACGTAGTCGAGAACCGGCTCGAACGACGCCGGGGTGGCGGCGGTGATGTCGTTGCTGATCTCGTCGAGGGTGTAACCGACCGCGAGCTTGGCGGCGATCTTGGCTATCGGGAAGCCGGTTGCCTTCGACGCAAGCGCCGACGACCTGGACACCCTGGGGTTCATCTCGATGATTATCCGTCTCCCAGTTTTCGGCTCGACGGCGAACTGAACATTCGAGCCTCCGGTGTCGACGCCGATCGCCCGAAGACACGCAAGCGCCTCGTCCCGCATCTCCTGGTACTCGGTATCGGAGAGCGTCATCGCGGGAGCCACTGTGATCGAGTCGCCGGTGTGTACGCCGATCGGGTCGACGTTCTCGATCGAGCACACGATGACTGCGTTGTCCGCCCGGTCTCGCATCACCTCGAGCTCGTACTCCTTCCATCCAAGGATCGACTCCTCGATGAGCACCTCACCGATCGGGGAAGCCTCGAGCCCGGTGGTCACTACGCCACGTAGCTCGGCTTCGGTGTGGGCAATGCCGGTACCGCCACCACCGAGGATGAAGCTGGGCCGAATCATCACCGGGTAGCCGAGGGCTTCGGCGGCGTCGATTGCCTCGGCAGCGGTCTTGATGTAGCGGGCGCGGGTGGTCTCGAGACCTATGCCGTCCATGAGCTCCTTGAAACGACCGCGGTCCTCGGCGGCGTCGATGGCATCGGGAGTGGCGCCGATCATTTCCACCCCGTACTTGTCAAGCGTGCCTTGCTCGACGAGCGCCATCGCGGTGTTTAGCGCAGTCTGCCCACCAAGCGTTGGCAGGATGGCGTCGGGGCGTTCCCGTTCGATCACGGAGGCGACGACATCGGGGGTGATCGGCTCGATGTAGGTGGCGTCGGCGAACTCCGGATCGGTCATGATCGTTGCCGGGTTCGAGTTGACGAGGATCACCCGGTACCCATCCTCACGGAGCACCCGGACCGCCTGGGTTCCCGAGTAGTCGAACTCGCAACCCTGCCCGATGACGATCGGCCCGGAGCCGATGATAAGGATCGACTCGATGTCGTCACGTCGTGGCATCAGCCGTCCTTCCCGCAACGAGATCTGCGAAACGGTCGAACAGGTGCTTCGCGTCGTTAGGGCCCGGTGCAGCCTCGGGGTGGTACTGGACTGAGAACGCGTCAACATCCCTACAGGCGAGGCCTTCGACCGTCGAGTCGTTGAGGTTGACGTGGGTGACATCGACGGGGCCATATTGACTGTCGAACACCCTTCCCGGTGAGAGGTCCACGGCAAACCCGTGGTTCTGTGCAGTGATATGCACCGCGCCGTCTGCGACCCGACGGACCGGATGGTTGCCGCCATGATGTCCAAATGGGAGTTTGTACGTGCGAGCCCCGAGCGCCAATCCGAGCACCTGATGTCCGAGGCAGATCCCGAAGATGGGAATCTTGCCGAGCAGGTTCCCCAGAGTGGCGGTCACGCCGGTGAGCGGCTCCGGGTCACCGGGACCGTTCGAGACGAACACACCATCCGGATCTCGCCTGAGGATCTCGGACGCTGGTGTAGATGCAGGTACGACGTGGGTCTCCAAACCACGCCGGGTGAGCTCCTCGATGATGCGGCGCTTGATCCCGAGGTCGATTGCGACCACGAGACCGGACATGGTGCCGTGTGGCTCCACTGTGTAAGCCTCGGTTGTCGTGACCGAGCCGGCCAGATCCAGCCCGGACATGTGTGGAGCGCTCGCCGCCATTTCCCGCAATTCAGGGGCCGTGCCGTCGGTGGCGATCACACCCGGCATCGCACCATGGTCGCGCAGGTGCCGGGTGAGCCGCCGGGTGTCAACGTCGGATAGCGCGACGACACCCTTCTCCACGAGCCACTCGTTCAGGGTTCCCTGTGATCGCCAGTTCGACGGGCGGCGGGTAGCAGACCTGACGATCAACCCCGTACAGTGAGGGCGGGTTGCCTGGTCGTCGGCATCGGCCATGCCATAGTTGCCGATGTGCGGTGAGGTCAACGTGACGATCTGCCGTGCGTAGGACGGATCCGTGAGGATCTCCTGGTAGCCGGTCATCGAAGTGTTGAAGACCACCTCACCGGTACCGATGCCTTCAGCACCTATTGCGGTCCCGTTGAAGAACGTACCATCGGCGAGGACCAGGGCGCCGCGGACTATCTGGCGTGTCATGTGTACCGTCCTTTCCGGCCTCACTGGACCGGGCTTAAAGGTTGGCTGCGCGCACTATAGACACTCGACAGCCCGAAGACACTCGACAGCCCGAAGACACTCGACAGCGCGAAGACACTCGACAGCGCGAAGACACTCGACGGCCGAGCGGGGATCAGTATCCGCCGATATCGACGTCGTAGGCCTCGTAGATGAGATCGGCACCCTGCTGGCGATGCCGGGTCACCGCGACCAGGGCCTCAACCGCCGCATCGCGCAGCTTGGTCGGCTCTGCCCCGTCGGTGGCGAGCCGGATGGCGGCCTTGATCTCCTCTGCCAGAGTTGTGTGCGCCTCGCGGATCTGAGTGACCGCACGCTCCAATCGTGGCGCCTCTTCAACGATCCTGTCGAGCAGACCGGTCGGGGTCTGCACCTCCGCCGTGTGGTCGTGCCAGGCAATCTCCAGTTGGTGCAGGCTACCGACGAGGTCTTCGAGCCACGACTTCTTGCCGATCGGGGCCGCAGCCGCTTGCTCGACCGCTCCCATGGCCTGGGCGAGTTGGGTTCGATGACGGACAACCTCTGCGAACTCTTCGTTTGCCGTCATGATCCTTCTCCCAGGTGCGCTGGTCATATGATGTCTGATTGGCGGCGAAAGCGCCAGGGGTTTTGAAGCAATGACTGTTGCGACGGTCGCGGCGACCCGTAGAATCGGTCCGGATTCTGAGGAGGCTGAGTGGAATACCGGGCGTACGACCATGACCGCGACTTCGAGGGTGTGGCCCGAATCTGGCGAGAGATCGGCTGGATCGAGGGCGGCAACGACAAGCATGAAGAGGCCTTGACCCTTTTTGTCGGCCAGTTCGATGGGTTGGTGGCAGTGGTGGATGGATCTCCCGAGTGCTACGCCGGCACCGGGACCGGATCGCTTCGCTACCTGGCGGACGATCTGCCACTTACCGCCGTTACCGCGGTCACCACCAGCCACCTGGTGCGTCGCCAGGGTCTCGCCAGACATCTGACGGCCCAGTCGATCGCCCGGGAAGCGGCCGCCGGAGCTGCCGTCAGCGGGCTGGGCATGTTCGATCAGGGCTACTACAACCGGCTCGGTTTTGGAACCGGGCCGTACGAGTACTGGCACTCGCTCGACCCAGCGTCGCTGAGGGTGCCGGTTTCGCCCCGGATCCCGAAGCGACTCACCAAGGACGATTGGAAGCTCGTCCACTCCTCCAGACACAACCGCGTGCGCGGTCACGGTGCGGTCAATCTCGACGCCGCCGCGGCCACCCATGCCGAGATGGTGTGGGCGGAGAACGGGTTCGGGCTCGGCTATGCCGATGGGTCGGATGGTGAGCTCACCCACCACCTTTGGTTCAGTGGCAAGTCCATGGAGCACGGGCCGCTGAGCGTCTGGTGGATGGCCTACCAGACGACGGATCAATTCCTCGAGCTGATGGGTCTGCTTGTCCACTTGGGCGACAACGTCCAACTGGTGCGAGTGAGGGAACCGGCCGGCATCCAGATCCAGGACCTCGTCGACCGTCCGTTCCGGAGACGACGCATGACCGAGAAATCGGAGTACGAGAACAAGACCCGCGCCTCTGCCTACTGGCAGATGCGAATCTGTGACCTGGCGATGTGTATTGCGGCGACCCATCTCGTTGGGGCTCCGGTGCGGTTCAACCTGGTGCTGAGCGATCCCATCGACGCGCTGCTCGACGACGAGTCTCCATGGCGTGGCGTTGGGGGCGAGTACGTCGTGACGCTTGGTGAGGAGTCGGAGATCGCCGCCGGCGCCGACCCGGGGCTGCCGACATTGACCGCTGCCGTGGGTGCCTTCACCAGGATGTGGCTCGGGGTTCGCCCGGCGTCCGGCCTATCGGTCACAGACGAACTTTCCGGTCCACCCGATCTGCTCGCCGACCTCGACCGGATCTTGCTCCTGCCCACCCCAAAGACCGACTGGGACTTCTGACCCCTCCATTCTTGCGTAGCTCAGCCACGGCAGTTGCGGTCAGATACGCCCGAACGATTCAGACCGAGATATCGCGGCGCTCGAATCCCCAGACGGCGATCGCCAGGAAGGCTGCGATGACGACGACCATGATGAGCGTGTCTTCGATCGACAGGCCGGTGCCGAGCGGGTCGGATCGTTGTAGCCAGTAGAACGGGGTCAACTTCTGTGGGCCCTCGAGCCAGTCGACAAGCTGGGCCAGACCGTTTATGAAGAATGTCGCCACGGTCACTCCGGCTGCGATGCCGATAGTGAGACCACGGGTACCGGTGAGCCCGCCGACGGCAAGGGCGAATGACCCGAAGACGAGTGCCAGCAAGGCAAGCTCGAAGTTCGAGGCAACGATGTTGGCCACGGACAGCTCGAGATCGACCATCGGATTGGCCACGATCATCACCAACGCCACCGCCGCAGCGGTCACTCCAACCAGGGTGACCATCGCCGCAAAGCGTTCCAGCACCACCCGGCGGCGCGAGATCGGGGTTGAGAGGAGGAGATCCATCGTACGCCGGTCCTCCTCCCCGGCGATGGCAGCTGTGCCCATGCTGATCGCAAGGATCGCCAGCACCACTGCGCCGACCGAGCCGTTCACCCTGCTGTTGATGAACCCGGATGGGCTGAGCAGCTCAGATACGTCGGAGGCGCCGAGAAAAGACAGCATGCCCCGTGGCATCGACTCGAGCAGCTGTGCGAAAGCCTCGCTGTCCTGACGGACGCTGGGGTATACCCCGACTGTGATCCCGACGAGCAACCCGAGCCCAATCACGTATAGCGCCAGGCTGTTGCGTCTGCTCCAGATTGTCTCCCCGTATACGCTATGCAGCATCGCCATCGCCCTCGTGGTAGTAGGCGAGGAAAGCGGATTCGAGATCTCCGTCGTGACTGACGATTGTCTCGACCTCGTACCGGGCCGCCAGCTTGAGCACCGGATCGACCGACCCGGCGAACGTCACCATGACTGTGCGGGCCACGACGTCCACCTCGCGCACCGTGCTGAGAGAAAGGAACACTTCTGGCTCGACTGGCTCGGCAAAGGTGAACTCAACACGTCGTTGCGCCTGCTGTTTCAACTCGTTGATCTCGGCGACCACCATCAGCTGCCCCTTCCGGATGATGGCTGCACGGTCGGTGATTCGCTCCACCTCCGGAAGGATATGCGACGACAAGAAGACGGTCCGCCCCTCCGCTTTGGCCTCGTCGAGCAGCGAGTAGAACTCTCGCTGCACGATCGGATCGAGCCCACCTGTCGGTTCGTCCAGGATCAACAGCCGGGGCCGGTGCATAAAGGCCTGTACCAAGCCAAGCTTCTGCCTGTTGCCGCTGCTGTAGGTGTGGATCTTGCGGTCGAGGTCCAGATCCAACCGGGCGACCAAGGACGCGATTTCGGCTTTGGCATTCACGTTTCGCAGCGACGCCAGGTAGCCGAGCAACTCCCTCCCGGTCATCCTTCCGTACATAGCCAGTTCACCCGGTAGATAGCCGACCAGACGGTGGATGGCGACAACGTCACGTCTGGAGTCCAAACCAAGCACTGTTGCGGTGCCGCTCGTCGGCCGGATGAAGTCGAGGATGGCCGAGATCGTCGTGCTCTTGCCGGCTCCATTCGGGCCCAAGAACCCAAAGATCTCGCCCTCATGGACTTCGAGGTCGAGATCCTCGATCCCCAGGGTCGATCCGTAATACTTGGTGAGTCCCTCGAGGATGATTGCCGCGGCCATGCCCGCCAGGCTAACCGCCGCCGTGAGAGCCGGATTCAATGGCGGGGGGAGCTGCCACGGCTGCTTTCACATCAGCCATCTAGAATCCCGATGGTGACTCGTGGATCAGCGATCGCTCCCGGTTCCTCGGCGAACCTCGGCCCCGGCTTTGATTGTCTGGGGTTGGCTGTCGAGCTGCGCTGCCGGGTCACCGCCATACCCGCCGACGAGTGGGTGGTTGAGGAGCTCGGGACCGTCTTCGAGCCCAAGTCGACCGACTTCGTGCGCATGGCCGTCGACGATGTCGTCGGGCGGCCGATGCGGCTGATCATCGATAACGAGGTGCCCAGGTCAAGGGGGCTTGGTTCCAGCTCGGCGGTAATGGTGGCGGCAGCGGCGGCGGCACAACGAGCGCTTGGTCGGGAGCCTTCCTCAAAAGCCCTGTATGAACTCGTGGCAGGAATCGAAGGACACGGCGACAACGCTGCGGCCGCTGTGTACGGCGGCCTGGTGGCGGTGGCTGAGGGTGTGTGGCGGCGCCTGGAGTTGTCACCGAACCTGTCGTTTGTCTTTGGCATCCCGAACGAGTCGCTGAAGACGGCCAAGGCACGCCGAGCCCTTCCCGATCAGCTCTCCCGGCAGGCCGCGGCTAGCAGTGTCGCCAGGGTTGCCTTCCTCATCGAAGGACTACGCACCGGCGATCCGGAGGCTCTGGCCCGTGCCGGGGGGGATGAGATCCATGAGCATCACAGGTCGCAGCTCTCACCGATTACCGCCGAGCTGATGACGGTCGCCATCGAGGCTGGGGCGTTGCACGCAGCCTGGAGCGGTGCCGGCCCGACCGCAATCGCCGTCGCCGTTGACCCGGAGCCTGTGGTCGCTGCGATGAAGGAGACACTGGGGGACCGGGGCATTGCTACGGTCTTGGAGGTCGCCGAAACCGGCTGGTCGTAAACCCTCACAGGTACAGCTTGCGATTTCCGGCGCGATTTGCGAACCTATACTGCTGCGCGGCCGCCGGGATCGCCCGCCGGCCGTTTTGTTGCGACTCCACAGTCTGAGGTTTGAATTGGGCTCATTGATCAAGAAACGCCGGAAGAAAATGTCGAAGCACAAATACCGCAAGCGACAGAAGGCCAACCGGCACAAGAAGAAGTGATTGAGCCCCCGGTCGTCCCGACCGGGGGTCTTTCAGTTGATCGATACCTGGGTGACGGCTTGAATCTGGCGATGGCCGTACCCGCAACCGTCAGGAACCCTGGCTTGCTCAGCACCGTCCTGTTCGCAGGAATGGGCACCGCTACGTTCACCGCCGGGTCGCTCGGGATCCTCGCCTCCTTCATCATCGATGACCTATCGATCAGCCGCGCCCAGTTCGGCATTGCACTTGCCGTTGTCAACGTTGCCTCGGCGCTGCTGTCACCGGTAGCCGGCCGGTTCACCGACCGGATCGGTGGCCGTGCCGCGCTGGTGGCCCTCTTTCTCGTCGCAGCCGCTACGTTCATGATCCTGGGTGTCGCTTTTGTGTACCCCGCGCTGCTGGTGGGGGCGCTGGTAGGGGCTTTCTCTCAAGCGTTGGCGAATCCGTCGACCAACAAGCTGATTGCAGAGTCGATCCCCATGGGCAAGCGCGGCCTGATCGTCGGGATCAAGCAGTCGGGTGTTCAAGCGGGCATCTTCCTCGGGGGGCTGACACTGCCGACACTGGCGGAGATGGTGGGCTGGCGAGGGACCTACCTGCTGGTTGCCGTCGGACCGCTGCTTCTTGCCGGTGTGACCCTGCGTGTTGCGCCGTCGGCGCATCGAGCCGAGGATGCCGTCGGCGCCGGCGATAGCCCCGCTCTGCCTGTGGCCATCTGGTGGCTCGCCGGTTACGGGGCCCTGATGGGCTTCTCCTTCGGTGTTGCCTTCCTGGTGCCTCTATTCAGCGAGGAGGCCCTCGGCCTGACACCTGTGGTTGCCGGCATCGCGGCCGCGACTATCGCGCTCGTGGCAGTGATGGGGAGAATCGTTTGGAGTCGTTATGCAGAGCATTCGGGCAAGTACCGCGGGTCTCTGAGTGTCATGGCGGCGCTGGCGCTTGGTGCGGCCGGGCTGTTCTATGCCGCCGACGTGGCCGCGGTGTGGCTGCTGTGGCCTGCCTGTGTTCTGGTCGCCGCAGGCTCGGGCTCATGGAACTCTGTCGGCATGCTGACCGTGATGGTGGTGGCCGGGTCGGAGTCGACCGGCCGCGCCTCCGGGTTCGTGTTGCTCGGCTTTCTGACCGGTCTCGGGATCTCCTCGCCGGTCTTTGGCGGACTGGTGGACCGTACCGCGTCATATGACAGCATGTGGCTCCTATCGGCGGCAGCAGCGCTCGCAGCCCTGGTGCTGAGCAGGCTCTGGGAGCGAACGACGCGGAGCGGCTGAGAGCGCGCCCGACCGCTACCCGCCTTCTCCCTTGCGGTACGGCTGCCCATCCGCAGCCGGCATCCGGAGCCGTTGGGTAGCAAAGATGAGCAGCACCAGCACCGCGATGTGAGGTGTGATCCGTGGCAACTGATTGGGAACCGAGTCGGTGCTGAGATACCAAACGAGGATCAAGGCGGCGGTCGCCCCGAGCCACCCGGCGACCTGGACCCGGCGCCGCGTTAGTGCCCGTGCGATGAGGATCACCAATCCAATGACGGTCAGCAACAAGAGGCCGTGGGCAGCGCTGGGATCTCGTAACCGCAACGTCTCGGCGAAACCGAACAGCAGTGCCCCGAGAGCGGTACCGAGCGGTCGCCAGTTCCCGAAGATCATGGTGGCCAGACCGATGAACCCCTTGCTCAGCGTCTGACCCTCGCGGTAGATACCGGTGAGCTGGACGGACAAGAACCCACCGCCGAAGCCCGCCAGCGCCCCACCGAGGATGACGCCGAAGTACTTGTACTTGTAGACATTGACGCCGAGCGAGTCCGCAGCGTGGGGATTCTCGCCGCAGCTTCTGAGTCGTAGCCCGAACCGTGTCTTCCAGAGCAGGAACACAGACGCAGGAACGACGAGGATGGCTACCAGGGTGAGCCAGGACATCTGCCAAACAAAGCCACGCGCCATTCCGGCGAGATCGGAGACGAAGAACCAATCCCAGCTCTCGATTCGCCCCAGGATATCGGGACTTCTCCATCCGCCGATTGTGCCACCGGCGAGGAACGGCAGCGAGAAGTTGCTCACACCGGATATCGTTGTTGACTGCGTGATCGATCCGCCCCTGTCCGGGAAGTGGATGCTGGCGAGGAACCGGGTGATCCCGGGAGCCATGATGTTGATGGCGACACCGGCGATGATGTGATCGACGTTGAACGTGACGGCTGCCAGGGCGAGGAGGGCTCCGCCGAGACCGCCAGCGATCGTCGCCATCACCATGCCCCACCACGGTCCGTACTCGATTGTTCCAAAGGCACCAAACCAGGTGCCGAGGATCAGCATGCCCTCGAGCCCGATGTTCACGATGCCGGTACGCTCGGAGAATATGCCGCACAGACCGGCCATCAGGATCGGGACCGACCAGGCCAGGGCGATGGTCCAGGTACCGCTCGAGGTGAGGTCGGATGTCGGCAGCTTGGCGAACTGCTGGGTGACCGACAGCAGAAAGACGATACCCAATCCGCCGAGCACCCAAAGCCGCCAAGACCGCCCGTTCTGTCCATTGCGCGGCGTTCCGACGAGACGTCGATAGCTGTTGGTGAGATCAGGGAAGGCGCTGTCGCGGTCGCTCATGACCCTCCTCCTTCGCCGTTGCCTACGTGGGTTACTTCCTGGGCTACGGTCGTTGCAGCCGCTGCGTCGGCCGCCTCCTCGGCACGGCGTCTGCGCTCTACGATCGCGTAGGCGACGACCGCGGCGAGGATGATCACTCCGGTCATGATCGCGACGATCTCACGAGGTGCGTCGCCACGAACCTCGAGCACTCCTGACGCTCGGTCGAGCCAACCGATGACAAACGCTCCGATCGCTACCCCCACCGCGTTGTTCCGTCCTAGCAGTGCCACCGCAATCCCGGCGAAACCCAGCCCTTGTGTGAAACGAAGGTTGTAGGCATGTGAACTACCGAGTAGCTCGGGCAGCCCGACCAAACCTGCCACCGCACCGCCGATGACCATGGCGGTGACGACCATGGTCTTGGGGTTGGTGCCGCTCACCTCGGCTGCGGTTGCGTTCTCGCCCGATGCCCTCAGATCGAAGCCGACGCGGGTGCGGCTGAGTAGCACGTGGTACAGGATGCCGACGACCACCGCCACGAGGATGAATCCCCACAGCTCCACCCGCTCGATCTCGCGGGTGAACAGCTCGACTATTCCGTTGAGCGAGGGCATCCAACCACTCTCGGGGATCTCTTTGATAGCCGTGTCTAACCCGGCGTCGGGGACGTCCCAGACACCTAACAGATACGACACGATCCCCGCAGTCGAGATGATGTTGAGCATGATGGTCGAGATGACCTCGTGCACGTTACGGGTCACCTTCAGGAACCCGGCGATTCCGGCCCAGAAACCACCGACGATCATTGCCGACAAGACGATGACCGTGACGTGAAGAACCGGCGGCAAGTTGACTTCGGCACCGACCTTGGCGGCGACGATTGCCGCCAAGATGTACTGACCCTCGACGCCGATATTGAAGAGGTTCATCCGGAACCCGATGGCTACCGCAATACCCGACAGATACAGCGGCGTTGCCCGGTTTAGGGTCTCGATCAACGTTTCGAGACGTGAGCCGTACTCCCACATGTTGCTGTAGGCATCGAGGGGGTTGGACCCCGCAATGACGAGCACGATCGATGAGATGACCAAGGCGACTGCGATCGCAGCGAGCGGAGCGGCGAGGGCATAGAACAACTTCGTCCGCATCAGGAGTCCCTTCCCTGCACTGCAGCGCCGGTCATGTAGGCGCCGAGGTCGCGCGGGGTGACCTCTGAAGGGTCGAGCTCCGCAACCAGCTCTCCCCGCAACATCACGACGAGCCGGTCGGATAACCCGATCAACTCTTCGAGGTCCGCCGAGATGAGTATCACCGCAAGACCTGCGGCGCGGGCGTGCCGCAGCTCCTCCCACACCGCAGCCTGGGCTCCGACATCGATACCCCGCGTGGGGTGTGCGGCTATCAGCACCTTCAGATCAGCCGACATCTCCTTGCCGACGATGAGCTTCTGCTGGTTGCCCCCCGACAGCGCATGGGCGGCGACGTCCACTCCCGGAGTCCGCACGTCGAACTGTTCGATCACCTTTCTCGTGTGGTCGCGGGCTGCATCGGGCTGGATCCAGAATCCGTTCTTCACAAACGGCGCAACGCTCTGGTGCCCCAGCATGTCGTTCTCCCAGAGTGGGAAACCGGCGAGCAGGCCACGACGGGTTCGATCCTCCGGGATGTAGCCGATACCGGCCTCCCGGCGTCTGCGGACACCCCAGCCCTTCATCCGGATGCCTTCGAGAGATATGGACCCGCTGGTGAGCGGCCGCAATCCGATGAGGGCTTCGACCAGTTCCGCCTGCCCGTTGCCTTCGACCCCGGCGATGCCCAGGATCTCACCCTGGTGCACCTTCAGAGTTACACCCCGCATCTTGGGGCTCCCGGTGTCGTCGCTGGCGGCCGCGTCGATGGCTTCGATGACGACGTGGTCGGTGACTGTGGAGTCCCGAGTCTCCGGCGTTGGGAGCTCGGATCCGACCATCAACTCGGCGAGGTCGCGGGCGGTCACGTCTCGAGGTTTTACCGTGTCGACTGTCTTGCCGGCTCGGATCACGGTGATCGTGTCGGCGATCTCGAGCACCTCGTCGAGCTTGTGGTCGATAAAGAGGATGGTGTGGCCTTCAGCTTTGAGTTCGCGCATGTTGCGGAACAACTCCTCGACCTCCTGAGGGACGAGAACCGCGGTCGGCTCGTCGAGGATGAGGATCTTGGCGCCGCGAAACAGCACCTTGATGATCTCGACGCGTTGTCGTTCTCCGATCTCGAGGGTCTCGGTCAGGTCGTCGGGATCGACGGTCAGGCCGTAGTCCTTACCGACCTCGAGGATGTGCCGGCGCGCTTGTTCGAAGTTGATGACACCGCCGTGTCTGGTCGGCTCGGAACCGAGGATGACGTTCTCGAGCACCGTGAGGTTGTCGGCCAGCATGAAGTGCTGGTGGACCATCCCGATGCCGAGATCGATTGCCTCCTTCGGGGAGGAGAACACGACCTCCCGGCCGTTGACGAACATCCGGCCTTCGTCGGCCGGCTGCATCCCGTAGAGGATCTTCATCAGGGTCGATTTGCCGGCCCCGTTCTCGCCACAAATCGCATGGATCTCGCCTTCGGCGACGTCGAGATTGACTCCGTCGTTGGCGATTACTCCGGGGAATCTCTTCGTGATTCCCTCGAGTAGGACAGCTGATGCCATTAGCCCGCCTCGCAGAAAAGAGTGTGGGATCGGACATTAGTCCGATCCCACACAGGATTCGATTCAGCTACTCGGTGACTGACTTCTGGCCTAGAAGTGGTAGGACATCTTCCCAATTCCGAATGATCAGCGCTGACTCGGCTTCGTCCAGAGCTCGTCCCAGGTCGTCTGCTACCCAATGTTCTCTGCACATGGCGTCGAGATCAGCCAACGTCATCTCATAGGTGGCAAGGGCTTTCCATTCTGCGTCGGAGTCCGCAGTCGTCGCCCGTTCCGCGACAAGTCGGACAGGGTCGTCGAAGTCATTAACAGTGACCCCACCCTGGTTCATACAGTCAATCCAATTGTCCAGGGACGACTGAGCGAGGCCTTCTATCGCCGCAGCCTCAGCAGCTGCGAGTTGGTCGTCAAACATCTTGATGACCGCGAACCTCCCACCATAGACCTCCCGCATGCTGGTATCCGCACATGAATCGATGGTCTCGAGTGCGCTGGTGTCCATTGGCCCGCTCGTCGCGATGAGTGTGTCGATGACGTTCGACCACGATCTCGACGCTGCAATGCCGTATCCGTAGCGTGTGTGAAACTCGGAGATGTCGAGCAAGTAGGGAGGCGTCGGCTGCGCGACGGGCCTGTCGATAGGGAAGCCGTTGGCCTCGAGACATTCGACGATCCGGTCCTCCGCGGCCATAGCCAGCCTGTCCGCTTCGTGACCCGTAGGCATCGGACCGAATAGCGATTCCAACGTCGGTGCGTCGGGAGGGCTAGGAGTCCCGCCGACGGAGCATCCCTGGATGGCGGCGACGATGAGTATCATCGCCAAGCGAGCTTGCAGGGAGGTTGTCATGAAGAGTCGACCGCGATCGATGTCAGCGAAGCGTAAGCCCGCTGACATCGATGATCAGTCCGATTCAGCAGGCGTGCAATGTCGTGTGGTCGTACACCCAACTCGAGCGATAGCTGTAATAGTGTTTGTAGTTCTGGTAGTAGCTGATGCCCATTGACGGATTGCCCGGGTAGGTAGGCCCTGACTTGATGAACCGGTAGCCTTGGTAAACGGTTCCCGACGACGGACAGAAGCCCGTATACGGTTGCGGATGAGCCATCGCTGGCGCTGGAATGAGCGCTATCGCCGTGATGACAGCCGCTAGCACCGCTCTCATCTTGTTCATACGTTGCCCTATCTTTCGCTCGTGAGCGACAAACCGTACTATATACGAAGTGCAGCGCCTTGTCCAGAATCGCCTTGTGCTCGCGATGAGCCCGACGAGAAAGCCAACAATGTTCAGGGTACAGAGGTTCCGGTTGGTCGCGATCAATGATGCCAAGTTGGGAACATGCGCTGGCCTGATAACTGATGCTGCTGGGATCGCCGACTTCATGTTGGCCCAGGCCACCGAGGTGGCCCGGGCCAACATGAGTCGCGTTCGCCTTTGAGCGGCTACGGCGTATCCGGCACCGAGATCGCACCGTCGATGATCTGCTGCTTGAGGTCTTCGAGCTGATCGGTGATGTCGTCGATAAAGCCGCCACTGGTTGCATAGCCCACACCGTCAACCGAGAGGTCGAACACGTTGAGACCAGGGGTGAAGCTTCCGGCGACCTGAGCCTCGATGGTGTTGTACACGGCCACGTCGACTCGTTTGAGCATGGACGTGAGGATGTACTCTCGAACATCAGCAAGCGCTGGGAGGTTGTACTGATCCGAATCGACGCCGATGGCCCAAACCTTGGTGTCGTTGGCTTCGGAGTACTCCTTCGCCGCCTGGAAAAGACCGCTACCGGAACCACCTGCAGCGTGGTAGACGATGTCGGCTCCGCCCTCGAACATCGACTGGGCAACGACCTTGCCAGCCGCGGGATCGGTGAACCCGGTGAAATCGGGCGGCTCGGTCAGATACTGGATGTCGATCTCGATGTCGGGGTTGATGTGGTGGACACCGGCTACGAAGCCGGCCTCGAACCTCTGGATCAGCTCGATGTTCACGCCCCCGATGAAGCCGACCTTGTTGCTCTCTGTCTTCAATGCCGCGGCGGCACCCACCAGGAACGAGCCTTCGTGCTCGGCGAACGTCAGACCGGCGACGTTGGGCAGGTCGATCGACCCGTCATCGACGATGGCGAAGTTCACATCCGGGTTGGCGGTTGCTGCGTTGGTCATCGGCTCGGCGAACAGGAACCCGATGCCAAACACGAGGTCGGATTCATCCGCCTGCAGGTTGAGCAGTTCCTCACGGTTCGAGCCGTCGTTGTTGGCCGATGCCTCGGAGGCATTGACGCCGATGTCGGCTGCGGCGCCGTCAAGACCGGCGGCCGCCGAGTCGTTGAAGGATTGGTCTCCACGTCCACCGATATCGAAGACGAGGCCGACGTTCACGTCTGAGCCATCGGTCGTGGCCTCGGTGGTGTCGGTCGTGGCCTCGGTGGTTTCTGTGGCCGTGGTGGTCTCGGTGGCCGCGGTGGTCTCAGTGGCCTCCGTAGTCGCCGTCCCGCCGTCGTCGTCGTCGCCACATGCAGCGGCAAAGAGAGCGAAGGCCAAAACGACGCTGAACAGCACAACAAACTGTTTGCGCATTTGAATCTCTCCAGTTCTAGGTAAGAAGAGCGACGTGCCCACACGTCGCCATTTCTACGGATAACGCTAACGAATATGGCCCGGGAATGCACATGCAGATTGCCAGTAGATGGACGACGGGGGCAGAAGCTCCGCTCCCGTGGTCTAACTGGTCGCCGGGTAAGACCCCCCGCTAGCTCCTGCGGAGATAGTCTTCGATCTCGCTGAGGAGTCCTGCTGTCTGGTCCGGGTCGATCCCGTCGGTCACCGCGTCGGCTTCCTCTAGCTCGGCCACGTACTCCGAGAACTCATCGGACGAGGCAAGTGCGGAGTTGACCCGACCCAGGTACTCGTCGGTGACCGTCTCCAATTCCGTCAGGTCGACGTCGAATTGCAGGATCGACGCGGTTCGGGTGGCTAAGGCAAGCATTGCCTTGGGATTTGGGTTGGCGGCCAGATAGTGAGGGGTGGCCGCCCATAGGGCCAGTACCTGGATGCCGGCTTCACGGCACGCTTCCAACACCACACTCGAGATGCCGGTCGGACCCTCGTACTCCGATGTCAGCAGCCCGTTACGGACAACCAGTGATGGGTCGGTGGACACACCGATCACCGGGACCGGTTGGGTGTGCGCCACCTGGCCGATGAACGCACCAAGTGTCACTACCTGCTCGACGTCGTTCTCACACAGCACCTGAGCGACGTGTCTGGCGAACGTCTTCCAACGGTAGGACGGCTCGTCGCCGACCACGATGATGAGATCCTGATCCTCTGTCGGCATCGGCACCCGGTGAAACCGTGTGGACGGCCACGACAACCGTCTGGTTTCGCCGTCGTCGATCGACACCGTCGGCCGGTGCGCCTGGAAGTCGAAGAACTCCTCCGGCTCGATGACCGCAAACGGCTCGTCGGCGTCGAGAGCGCCCATCAGGTAGGTAGCCGCACCGGATGCCGCTTCACATGCGTCGCCCCAACCTTCGAACGCGATGACGGCCCTGGGCCTGCGAAGCATCGGTTTCGAGAAGCGGTGGATTGCGTCCATGGGTTCAATCTACCCCGAAGATCTGTGTTCGTTTACACCTTCGATGGGAAGCCTTCCAACAACGACCAGAGAGATAACCGCCCCGCCCACGGTCATGACCTGCTGGCGGTGGTATCGGCCTACCGGTAGCGGACGGGTCTCGTGGGTGCGGATGTCCGCCAGCTCGATCGAGCGCAGGATCCTGAGCCGGAAAATGCCATGATGACGCAGAATGAGGAGCCGCTCCGATGTGATCAGCAGGTGTAACAGGGTTGCTCCCGGTCCGCTCGGTTGGCGAGCCACGGTCTCGGCGAAGACGTAGCCGGCGATGATCCCCGCCATTGCACCAAGAGTCGGCCACGGCAGATGCGCAGCGTCGAGATAGATCCCGACCAGCCACCCGATGAGAGCGCCGGCGAGCAGGCCGACCACCAGCCATGTACCGGTTCCCGCAGCATACGCCCGGCGCGCTGCGATGACGTGTTCGCCGGGGCGAAGCTGAGGGCTGAAGAGGCGCCTCAGGCTCCGTACCGGCTCTGTCACGGTTCAGCCCCCGCGCAACTCGCCGAAAGACTCGACTAGGTGAATGCCCATCGATCGGTTGGACAGAAAGAAGACGACGCCGTCCTCATCGACCGGCTTGATGGCGATCTTGCCCATGATGAGTAGGTTGCCTCGCCTCAACAGGTCGATGCGTTCGATGTTCTTGGTACGCCACTCGGCGGCCACCCCGACCCTGCGCGACCCGAGCAGCAGCAGTTTGTCCCTGGTGAGGACCGCCATCGCACCGATCATCCGCGGCGACCGCATGGTCCGCATCTTGTACAAGACGTAGGCAGCGTACCCAACGACGAGACCCGCGATGAACTGGAACCCACCGTTCCCGAAGATCAGTTGAGCTGCGATTGCTCCAACCACACCGGAGAGCACGAGCATCACAAAACTCCCCCGGATCAGCGGTGCGACCGACAACACCTTTCCCTTCCCGATCCGCGGGTCGGACTCGAACTGCTGGATCACCCGTTCCCGGTTCCGCTCTGCAAAGGACGCCATGGCCATACGGTAGCGGGGTCACGACCAGTCCCTCTCCCTTCGCTTCGGGTGAGCACAGGCCGGGCGTATCGGAAGCCGATACGTTGGCGAGGCAGGTGTGCCAGGACATTCCTCTCCCTTCGGGAGAGGACAGGCCGAGGCGTATCGGAAGCCGATACGTTGGCGAGGCAGGTGAGGGTGTCTTAGTCCAGCTCTGGAATTCATAAGGCCCTCATCCCCCTTCGCTGCGCTCGGGTACTTCTCCCGGAGCGGAGGGAGAAGAATCTGTGGCGCCCGGAGGGAGAGGAATGTCAAAGCGGGTAGTAGCCGAATTCCTCGGTGGCGTCGACCATGGCGAGGACGTTCTCAGCGGGGACATCGTTCATAACGGTGTGCACGGCGCCGATCATCAGACCCCCACCGCGCCCGAGCGTCTTGATGATACGGCGGACTTCCTGCCGCACCTCTTCGGTGGACCCGTTGGGCAGAGTGTGGCCCGTGTCCATGCCGCCGCAGAAGACGATGTCATCGCCCCATCGCTCCTTCAGCGTCCTGGTGTCCGCCATCTTCCCGGCTGCCTGTACCGGGTTGAGGATGTCGACACCCATCTCGATGAAGTCGTCCATCAGCGGGAAGATGTCGCCGTCGGAGTGGAACATCACCTTGGCGTGGGTTTGCCGCTTTATGAACTTGATGTAGTCGGCATGGATCGGTTTGAGGATCTTGCGATACATCTCCGGCGACATCAGAAGGCTCTCCTGGGTTCCGAGATCGTCGCCGATCTTGATGATGTCGACGTTGGGGCCCAGAGCTTCTAGGAACTTCCCCATACCGCTCTTGCACAGCTCCTCGAGCTTCCACAACAACGCCTCGGCGAAGTCCGGGTACAACGCGAGGTTCAGCAGGAAGCGTTCCATTCCCTGCATCGCAAACGCACGCTCAAAGGGGAAGAGCAGCCACGGCGTGGCAACGATCGCGTATTCGTTCCGTTCGGCGAGGGCAGCCGCTTGGTCGGGAACATGTGCGTAGCGGCTCGGGTCGGTCATATCCGGCCATGGATAGTCTTCGATCTCGGCGATTGTCGTTGCGTCGGCCAGAGGCTCGACCAGCGGGTACCACTCGCCTGGTGCAACCTCCTTCGCTCCCGATCCCCACGAGTTGATGTAGTCGCTGTGGGGTTCCCGGTTACGGTTGCGCTCCCGCACCCAGTCGGGCTCGAGGTCGAGAACACCGCGAACGTCTGAGTGAAGCCGCACCATTGTCTGTTCGTCGGGAAGTGCCGTGCCCAGCTCCGGCCAGTCGTATATGTACCGGTCCTCCGATGTGACGCCGATCAGTTCCTTGATCGCCCGGTACGTTCCCATCTTGATACCGGTTGCGTTGCTCACTCCCAGCATGATCGGAACCCGGTCCGGCTCCTGATGGTCGATGGTTGCGAGTACTCGCTGTCGCGGAGTCATCCCGACTTCCTCTCTGTCTTCCTCGTCGCTCAACGCCGATCGCATGCCACCCGTAGCCCGAGGTATGGCCGTTTCGCTTGTTGGTGGTGACGATACTCCGCGCCGCGCCACCGCCGGATTCGGCGCCTCCGTGGCGCCGAAACCTGTTTCATCACGTCAGGGCAGTATTCGGTCATCCTCCACCATCGAGATGACGGCGTCGAGATGACCGCCCACCGTCTCGAGCCGATTGAGCGCCGACTTCTTGTGCGCGAGGGGGCTCGCCCCACCACGGAATGCGGCGCTCCCGGCGGCGCCGGCGATCCAGAACGGGCGATTCACACCAACCTCCCGTCAGGCCTAGTGTTCGTGCCGTGGACATCCGTGAGAACATCATCGACGCCATCGGGGGTACCCCGCTGGTGCGTCTCGGGCGGCTGCACCCTCGGGGGAACCTCTTGGCCAAGATCGAGTACATGAATCCCGGTGGATCTATAAAAGACAGGATTGCGCTTGGGATGATCTTGCGGGCGGAGGAGAACGGGTGGCTCGAGCCGGGTGGAACCATTGTCGAGCCGACGAGCGGCAACACCGGCGTGGGTCTGGCCATGGTGGCGGCGTTGCGTGGCTACAAGCTCATCGCGGTGATGGCCGACAAGCAGTCCGAGGAGAAGCGGGCGTTGCTGCGTGCCTACGGGGCGGAGGTGGTCGTCTGCCCGACCGACGTCGAGCCGGAGGATCCACGCTCTTACTATTCGGTTGCCGACCGGCTCACCGCGGAGACGCCAAACTCGTATCGGCCCGACCAGTACTCGAACCCGATGAACCCGCAGGCACACTACGACGTGACCGGGCCCGAGATCTGGGAGCAGACCGATGGTGAGGTCGACGTGCTCGTCGTAGGGGTTGGCACCGGCGGCACCATATCCGGCACAGGCAAATACCTGAAGGAGCGGAAATCGGGTCTGTTGGTTGTCGGCGTGGACCCAGAGGGGTCGATCTACACCGCAGACTCCGAGGACGGGGTCACCACCTATCTGACGGAAGGCGTTGGGGAGGACTTCTGGCCGGAGACCTTCGATCCCGGGCTTGTTGACGAGTACGAGATGGTCAACGACGCCGAGACGTTTGCGATGACCCGGCGGCTGGTCGAGGTTGAGGGCGTCTTTGCCGGTGGATCCGGTGGGTTGGCAGTTGCGGGCGCGCTACGTGTGGCGCAGCGCCTTCCCGATGAGCTGGTGGTGGTCGTCATCCCCGACTCCGGTCGCAACTACGTGTCGAAGATATTCAGCGACGAATGGATGAGGTCCAACGGCTTCGATGTCTGACTCAAGAGGTCCGAATAGAGGGCGAGAACGAAGGGTGAGCACATGGTGCAGGTTCGATACATCGTTGAAGACGTAGATGAGGCGGTTGCCTTCTATACGACACACCTGGGGTTCTCCGTCAACCAGCAGTTCGGTCCGGCCATAGCGATCTTGGCGCGCGACGACCTCGAGTTGTGGGTTGCCGGACCGCCCGCTTCGGCGTCCCGACCCATGCCGGATGGAACAGTTCCCTCCCCGGGTGGTTGGAATCGCTTTGTGATCTCGGTGCCCGATCTCGACACCGTGGTTGGCGAGCTGCGGGCCAGCGGTGCGTCGTTCCGAAACGATATCGTCGTCGGCCCCGGTGGCAGACAGATCCTGTGTGAGGACCCATCCGGCAACGTGATAGAACTATTCGAGCCCGCCTAATAGAGCTGAGAGACCACAGCCACCCCCTCCGTCGCTGCGCTCCTCGTCCCCCTGTGGAAGGGGGACAATGTGTTGGCGGCGGTGACGGTGCGCAGGGAGGGCGATGAGCTAGGACATTCTTCTCCGTCTGGGAGAAGTACCCGAGCGCAGCGAAGGGGGATGAGCCAGGACATTCTTCTCCCTCCGGGAGAAGTACCCGAGCGCAGCGATGGGGGATGAGCCAGGACATTCTTCTCCCTCCGGGAGAAGTACCCGAGCGCAGCGAAGGGGGATGAGGGCCTTACGTAGAGCTGAGAGACCACAGCCACCCCCTCCGTCGCTGCGCTCCTTGTCCCCTGGAAGGGGGACAATGCCTTGGCTGCGGTGACGGTGCGCAGCGAGGGCGTCGGTCGCGCACCGCCACGACATGAAACGGATCGGCGTAGCCGATGGCGTTATTGCTGCCGCCCTCGCTGCGTGTGCTCACCAGCACTACAGGCGTCCCCAGATATGGGATCGACGGGTTGATGGTCCGCGACCGCGGAGTCTCCAGCTCTGCGGGTGTAACCGGCGACTAAGTGGGTTTGGTCGCGGTGATTGTCCACATCAGTGGGACCAGGTCACGCTGGTGGTTGGGTAGGCGCCAGAGTCCGTCGTCGTGGAGGGTCATCGTGGGTAAGCCCTGCCATTCGAGCTCCCGGTGTTCTCGCATCGATGTGACCTCGAGACCGGCGTCGACCAGCGCGGTGTATGTCTCGGCGATGCCGTGGTTCCACTCGTGGGTCGTGGTGTGTGCCAGCGTCCCCTCACCGAGATAAGTGGCATCCGCATCGTCGAATCGAACCGAATCGGGGATCTCGAAGTATGGGAACCGAACCACGAGCGGGCCGGCCGTTTCCCAATCGAGCGACCACAGCACTGGATGGCCCTCCCGCATGTAGAACCTACCGCCCGGTTTCAGCAGCGCGACCACCACCCGGGCCCATCCGGCGATATCAGGGATCCAGCAGATGGCACCAACACCTGTGTAGACGATATCGAACTGGTGATCGAGCACGTGAGCGGCGTCGTAAACATCTGCCTCGACAAAACGTCCCGGGGTACCGCTTCGTTCACTCAGTCGACTCGCTGCGGCGATGGCTTCGGCCGAGAAGTCGACTCCGGTGACGTTCGCTCCGAGTCGTGCCCACGACAGTGTGTCCATCCCGAAGTGGCACTGGAGATGAATGAGGCTCTGGCCTGACACGTCACCGAGCACAGGGGAGTCGTAGCGGACGACGTCGCTGATCCGTGCGGGGTTGGCGATGAACCCCTCGGCATCGTATCCACCCCAGTGGATCGGTACCCGGTCATCCCAGTTGGCCCGGTTCTCGGCGAGACGCTCGTCCATGCAGCGAGCGTAGCCGGGCGGGATTGACAGAGGTGCCCGGTTCGGATGACGAGGCGTCGGGTCTCAAGTGCGGCCGACGGCTGCCGCTTTCGGCTCCGGCGGGCGCAAGCCGATCCAGCGCCAGGCGAAGTAGGCGCCTATGTACAGCAGGCCCACGATGATCGCCAGCGATCGGTAACCGAGTATCAGCGAGGCATACTCCAGTACGCCGCCGACCATCGCTCCAAGCAGATTTGCCCCGAATGCACCAGTCGAATCCTCGGTATCGGCGAACCGCTGGGCAAAAACGAGGTTCGCCACGAAGATCGGCGTGAAGGTCAGGATCGCGGCAGCGAGGAACCGCCAGGTGCCACCCAGCTCTAGCAGCAGGCTGGGACGTATCGTCCACGATGCTCCTATCGATACCACCAGCACTCCGTACAGCACGGCCGGTTTTGGCAGCTTCACCCGCTGGGCCACCTCGATCGCCGCCAGCACCGAAGCCAGTACGGCGAGGAATACCAACGAATTGACTACCCAGGTGGTCCCGAACCACAGGGCGAACTGCACGACACTCTTGGTCTCGAGCAGCAGGAAGGCTGCGCCCATCAAGAACAGATCGAGGTTGGAGCGCACCGCAGAGCCGCGAACGCCAACGATGCGGAGCAGCAGAATAGAGACGAGCAGGATCGACGCCATCGCCGCGAGGTACATAGCGGGTATGCCGGGATGGCGGATGTAGAGGAACGGATAGTCATCCGACACGGGTTCGGGGGCCGCGCTCAGATCTCGGGCATCGGCCGGGCAGTTGCTCGCTGCCCCACCGCCACCGGCCACGACGGCCATACCCGCACCGCCCTCGGGGGCGACGACACAGATGTCGTCACCGAATGGGCCCGAAACGGTGTTTGCGAGCCGATCCACGAGCCAGTCCTGCCGGTAGTAGTTGTACATCGCGAAGGTGCCGTCTTCGTCAAGGAGGCCGGCCGCCGTATCGATTGCCTGTTGGGTGAAGAGGAAGCTCTCGAGGCGAAGACCCGATTGGCCGGACACCAATGTCAACGAGTCGGGGAGAGCGAACAAGACAAGATCGTATTCAGCCGCGCTTCGTTCCATAAAGGCGCGGCCATCGTCGATATGAACGGCAACACGTTCGTCGGCATACGGTGCGTTTGGGTGGCGGGCCTCCCCGAGCCCGTACAAACCCGGGTCGATCTCGACTGCATCTACAGAAGATGCTCCCTGGTCGAGCGCAATTGCCACGTCCGTGCCGGTGCCCGCGCCGATGATGAGGACGCGTTCTGGCGTCTCCCCGGCGATCTGATACGGCGTGAAGTACAAAGGTTCGTCCTGCCGGCGACGGTCGATAGAAGTGATCGTCTGATGAGGGATTCCGTTGACGCTGACTTCGGTTATGCCGCTACCGTCGACTGTTTGAACCCTGTAGTAGGGCGTCCAGAACAGATTCGGGTTGAGCGACTGCCCACCGAGCACTACCACCAGCCCCACCAGCAAGACGGCCTGCCGCCCGTCGAGCTTCGAAGGCATCAATCGTGCCACCATAATCGCGACGACTATTCCCCAGGCGACCGGGGGGATTCCCGCCCACGACAGGAGCGTGAAACCGACGATCCCGAGCAGCGACCCGATGATGTCGAAGCGATAGGCAGTTAGCGGTTCGAACCGTGAGAACTCGCGAGCGACCTCCTGGCTGATAGTGAAGAGGATGGCCGCCACAGCAAGAAAGACCAGGGGGAGGACGACCCACAGTGGCAGCCCACTGACATGGAGGCCGCCGAAGTAGACCACGTCAGATCCAACTCGATCGACCTCCACAGGAAACACCAAGATGGCGCAGACGAGACCGAGAATGAGCCCGGGAGTCCAACCGAACAGAGATGCTCTCTTCCCCGCGAGGAATCCGAGACCGATCCCGAGGAAACTGCCCAACAGTACGAAGTTCGTGAAGTACGAGAGGTACACGACGTTTGCGCCCAGCCATCTGATCAGTCCCAGCTCCACGAAGAGCATCAGGAAACTGAGGGCCACGAGCCGCCACGGCTTGGCTGACGTGTCTGCGATGGTTTCCACGCTCGCTCCCCTTGGCCGTATCCCGCCAGGCTTGAGGTGCAGGCATCGGTCGGCGACCGGACGCCCTTGACGGATTCTGGCTCGCTCGTGAGGTCAGCGACCGAGGAACTCGACCAGCTCAGGGACGATCAATTCGTAGGCATCCTCCTGGAGGTAGTGGCCGGCGTCTTCGAGACGGATGACCTCCGCATCGGGGAATGTGCGTAGCCAGAGCTGGTCGAGTATCCGCGGGGTGAACGCAATGTCCTTCATCGCCCACATGATCTTGACCGGCTTGTTCCTGAAATGGTGTTCGAGGCTTGATTCAATCTCGGCGTTGAGATCGGCCACGTCACCCTCGGGGCCGTCGGGGATCTCACGGGGGAACACCAGGATCGGTGTTCGGCTCGACCACGTTGGGTGCGGCTCGAGATACGCCTTCTTCATCTCCGGTGTGAACCGGTCGCGATGGACGACACCGGCACGGAACACTGCACCCCGCACGAAGCCGTGTAGGCCCTTGACGATGACCTCGCCGACACCGCGCATCCTCATTATCCGCAGCGCCATGGGGAGCTTCACCGGGCCGGGTGGCCGATGCGCAAAGGTGTTGAGGATGAACAGCGACCTCACCCTCTCCGGATGCCGCGTCGCCCAGTAGAGGCTGATCGGTCCTCCCCAGTCCTGGCCGACCACCGTCGCCTCGCTCAGATCGAGTGATTCGAGCAGCGCCTCGAGCCGCTCGGCGTGGCGGCGGATCGTGTACAGGCCGGGTTGATCCGGTTTGTCGGAGCGCCCGAAACCGAGGTGATCAGGGACTATCGCCCGGTAACCGGCGTCGGCGACCGGGCCGATGAAATTGCGGTAGAGATAACCCCAGGTCGGGTTGCCATGCACCATGACTACCGGTTTGCCGTCCGGTGGGCCCTCGTCGACATAGTGCATGCGGCCGCCATCGACATGGAACCACTTGGGTGTGTAGGGCCAGGTTCCGTTGAACGTCCAGTCGGTAGTCATCGCTCGCCTCGGGGTGGACACCGAAAACCAAGCTACCCGCTCAACTCGTCCGTCGCCGGTGGATCAGCGTCTGTAACCGACTGAATCCGGGGCTGGGGTCTTGACCGCTCCCAGGGGACCGGCAGGTTCCGTCAGGGTGAACTCGGTCTCGAGCGCGCGAAAGAGGAAGGCGGCCATCTGCCCGCGGGTTACCGGTTGGTGTGGGCAGAACTGGTCGTTGGTTGGGGGGTTGCAGCCCTTGGTGATACCGACAGTGGCGAGCTTGTTGATGTCCGTTTTGAACACGCTCCCGTTGGTATCGGCGAAATCGACGCCGGAGGCCGAGGCCAACCCGAGAGCCCGGACCAGGAAGGCCGCCATCTGCCCGCGAGTGACCGGATCGTTCGCGCAGAACTGGTCGTTGGTTGGCGGGTTACAGCCCTTTGTGATCCCTGCGGTTGCCAGCTTGTTGATGTTGTCCTCGAAGATGCTGGTGTCGTCGTCGGTGAAATCGATGCCTGACGTGGCGTTCAGGTTGAGGGCGCGGACGAGGAAAGCCGCCATCTGGCCCCGCGTAACCGTCCCGTCGGGGCAGTACGCACCGGGAGCACAACCCGTCGTGATCCCGGTGTTGTGCATCCACCAGATCTGCTCCTGAAAGATGCTGTCGAGCGAATCGGCGTACGAAGGTTCCAGTTCAGCGCTGACGGTGACGGTGGCGCGGTCGTTGACCGTCACCGGCTTTGCCTTGTCGAGGTCATAGAGCACCCGGTTGTCGTGCCACTCCCAGAAGTAATCGACGTAGTGACAATCTGCGAACAGGATGCGCCAATCGCCGGGCGGCACCCGCATGCTGTAAGTGCCGTCGTCGAGTGTCTCGGTCTCACCCATGATGTAGGTCTCGTCGTCCGTCGCGTAGACACAGACCTCGGAGATGGGTGCTCCGGTTGTCTCGTCTGTGACCCGGCCGGTCACGTCGCCACCTGGGAAAAAGCCGGCGATGACGACCTTCTCGGAATATACGGCAGCAATGCCACGGCCTTCGATCGGCGCAACTCGATAGACGCCGTAAACCTGACCGTGATTGAAGGTGAGCTCATCGATGACGTTGAATCCATCCAAGTCGAACAGCGTGAGAGTGTCTACGGTCGGGACGCCGGTTCTCGATATCGCCATGGTGAAGCCGAGGGAGGGGAGGGGCGCCACCGCCTCTACAGTCGAATCGGTGGTGTATCTGTCGATCACCGCAGGGATCGTCGGGTCTGCAACCGATCCTCTCTCGAAGTAAAGACGTCCGTCGGCAAACTCGAATGCTTGACCGACGAACGAAGGCGTGACATCGTCAACCGTGACACCCATAGAGTCGACGGACATGCGAGTAAATTCGTGTCCCGATATGTGAGTGTTTTGTCCGTAGAGGATGCTCGCCGTGTCCCCGAATTCAATCGAGTCGCTGTAGGCGTTACTGCTGGTCATGTTTGGTAGCTGTGTGCCGTCCTCGAATGCAACAACACCGCGGTGCCCTGGCGAAATACCCCGCCGCTGCAATGAGACGGCTATCAGGTCGGGATTGCCGGGAGCTACATCGATGTCTTCAGCCTGCAGTAGCCCGTCATATGGATCCGCGGGCAGTTCGATCGTGGCTACGACGGAGTGTGACGCCGTCTCGATCTGGGCGACGCTGTGTGCGTCACCAAGGCCCACGTAGACGTACGACCCGTCATCCGATATCGCGAGAACGTCGGGTTCGACGGCAAAGGCCACCGACCAATCGAGAATCAGAGTCGTCGGGTCGAACGCGATGACCTCGTTGGCGTGATTCGGATCGGTTGCGCGGATGGAGGCGACCAGAAGTCCTGTGTTGAGGTCGTGAACGACCTGGTGGGCGTGAAGGTCAACGATGGTCCACGTTAGGCCGTCATCGAGAACTCCCGCGTCGGCCGCAGGACCAGACCAGATGAGCAGCCCTATCACCAGAAGTTGGGCCATTGCCAGCCGTGCCAAACGCATCTTCGTCCCCTCGAGGTAGGCGATCCAGGGACATTAGTGCAGTGACATGCTTCATGTTTCTGGCAATGACGAACGGTCGGTAGGTAATCCCACGGAAAAGTGACGTATAAACCTTCAAGTTCAGGTTGAGAGTCATAGAATCCGGCTGTTTGGCAACCCGGCGACCACGCAATGGTGACTAGTTAACTATGCACTGCCCAAAATCAGTCTCCAGTTGCTACAGGTTTGGCCGAAATAGCCAGCAGAGAACGCGAGCGGATGCTCGGATCTGTCGAGGCGGGAACTGAGACGGGTTCACGGAAGACCGAGGAACGGAAACACCACCCATGAGAACTTCCCCGAGATGGAGCGCCAGAAAACGCTCCGGGGCCAACTCGAGGAGAACCATTGCGGCGCTGGCCGCTTTTGTCATTTCCGTGACACAACTCATCGCCGGGGCGAGCCCGGCTCTGGCGGCGCCCGGTGACGCCGACCTCGTCATCTCCAAGACTGCGAACAGCACATCGGCCCTGGTGGGCACCGCCGTCGAGTTCACCATCACCATCACGAATGCAGGCCCAGGTGACACAACCGGTGTCACCGTCACCGACGTCCTCCCCGCCGAATTCTCCTTCCTCTCGTCCTCGGCTACTTCCGGCCCATACAACGACAGCTCCGGAGTCTGGTCGATCGGTGCCATGCCGCTTGGTGCGACCCAGACGCTCAGCATCACGGCCCGGGCCGACACCGTCGCCCTTGCCACCAACACCGCCACGATCAGCGCATCGGACCAGATCGACCCGAACCCGGGCAACAACAGCGCCAGCGCCGCAGTCAACATCGTCACCGTCCCACCGGCGGTTTGTGACACCGACGACATCATCGGAATCTCCGGCGACACCATCTACTCGATCAACACCCAGACCGGGGTTGCCACCGCTGAGTTCCAGACGTCGTTCAACACCGGCAACCGCAACGCTCTCGCCTCCAACCGCGATCTCGGGATGGTCTACTGGGGCTCCGGCTCGGTCGTCTATTGGTGGAACCCGATCGACGATACAGAGGGGGTACTGGTTGATCTCACGGGGCAGATCAACGGGACCCTCGAGTCGGCGGGCGCTACCTACCACGGCGGCTACTACTACTTCTCCACCGAAATCAGCGGCAACGCCAACGGCATCTACCGGATCGACATCGACTCGGCCGGCACAACCGTCGTGCCCGGCTCTCTCGAGCTACTTGCCGCAAACCAGCCTGAGGACGGCCTCGAAGCAATCTTCGGTCGGGATATGCGACCCGACTACGGCGACCTCACGGTGCTCACGGTCAACGGCGAGCCGGTGATGTTCGGCTCGGTGGTCGATGGGTTCACCGGCACCGGGTATTGGTGGAGCTACAACATCAACGGCGGCACATTCAGCTACATCGCCCAGGAGAACAACCCCAACCATGTCCAGCTCGGCACGGACCTCGAGGGTGACACATGGGGCACCGCCGCCAACGGCGACCTCTACTCGGTGAACGTGGCCACCGGCGAATTGACGTTCACCGGTCACGCCATCGGGATCGGCTTCTTCGACCTCTCCGGGTCCTTCTGCGTCCCGCCCGAGCTGGCGGACATCGACCTCGACAAGACGATGGTCGCCAACGCCGATGCGGACGGGTCATCGAGTGTCACCACCGGCGACACCCTCACCTATCAGTTCACCGCCACCAACACCGGCAACGTGGTCCTCACCGGTGTCACCATCACCGACCCGCTGCCCGGCATGAGCGGGCTCTCGTGTTCCGAGCCGATGCCCGCCGGGATCAGCTCAGGAGAGACACTCACCTGCACCGCCACCTACACCGTCACTGCCGCCGACCAGCAGAACGGCAGCATCACCAATATTGCCTCGGTGGTGGGGACGGCGCCGTCGGGGGCGACGGTGAGTGACACGGCTTCGGAGATCGTTGTCGTCGCCCAACCTGAAGTCGTTATCACCAAGACCTCGGATGCGTCCGGCCCCGTAGTAGCCGGCCAGGTCATCAACTACACCGTCACCATCGACAACTCCGGCGTGTTTCCCATCGACGACATCTCGATTGTCGACCCGCTGCCGGCGGGTACCAGCTACGTTGATGAGTCCACGACCGTTACCGGCTGGACGGGAGGTACGGTCACAGGGTCGTGGAGCCAGCTCGTCGACAACGACATCGCGATCTCCAACAGCTGCAACAGCCCGACCGCCGTCACCTTCACGATGCCGAACACGACAGGCATCGCCGACGTCAACATCGGCTTCACGGCGACCCACGGCACGCGGGGCCAGGTGCGGGCGACTCTCACCTCGCCGTCGGGCACCACCGTTGTCCTCGCCTCAGGCGACTCCTCCGACAGCGACAACAACTACGACGTGCTCTTCGATGGTGATTCCACGGGACCGCTCGACGACAACAGCTCCGACGATGTGACGCCGGCCGACTATGAACGGTCTGTGGGCATCTCCGGGTTGGAGTCGCTCGCCGGCGAACCGGCGGCCGGTACCTGGACACTTGCGGTCTGCGACACCAACCCCTTCTGGGCCAGCGGCACGTTTAACCAGGCGACGCTCTTCATCGACGGCGTTGCTTCCACCAGCTCGCCGCAGGTCAAGGACAACCTCCCCGGCGGTGCCCAGCCGGACCTCGTCGACGGCGTACCGGCCGTGCTGGTCGATGCTGCTGACGACTTCGATCTCCCGGTCGGCGAATCGATGACGCTCTCTTACCAGGTGCAAGTCGGTGACCAGCTCGACGGGTCGGTCACCGAGATCCTGAACGAGGCGATGGCATTCAGCGAGATTCTCCCGCCTACGAGCGGGTACGTTATCGACCCGATCGATTTCCAGCCCGAGCTTCAGGTGGTCAAGACCGGCCCAGCCGGGCCGGTTGCAGTCGGCGAGACCGTCACCTACACCTACACGATCGCCCACACCACCGGCTCGGACGGCTCACCGGTCGACGTGGTGATAAACGACGACATCATCGACTTGAGCGGTGCCACCCTCGCCGGAGACAGCGACGGCGACGGGTTGCTCGTTGGGAACGAGACCTGGGTCTACACCATCGTCTACACGGTGCCGCTCGCCACCGCCGACCCGCTGGTCAACGTCGCCACCGTCGGCGGAACCGACGGTAACGGCGACCCAATCACAGACGCCACCGACGACCACTCTGTCGACGTAGATTTTCGTCCGCAGCTCACCGTTACCAAGGTGGGTGGTCCCGACCCGGCAGTGGTCGGCGACACGGTCACCTACACCTATACCGTCTCACATGCAGCTACGTCGGATCTCTCCCCGGTCTCCGGGGTGACGGTCGTCGACTCACGCGGGTTGTCCCTGAGCGGCTCAACGGGCGACACCGACGGCGACGGCGAGCTGGACGGCGACGAGACCTGGGTCTATACCGCCACCGAGACCGTGGTTGCGGCCACCCCCGATCCTCTCACCAACGATGTAACCGTCGACGGCACCGATCCCGACGGCGACCCGATCCCACAGGCAACCGACTCCGAGTCCGTCGACATCGACTGGGCTCCGCTGCTCCGGGTAGACAAGACGGGTCCCGCCACGGCCACAATCGGCGAGACGGTCACCTACACCTTCAGCGTTTCGCACGGTCCCGCCTCCGACGGTTCTCCTGTCACCATCGACGGTGTCACCGACGATGTGTCCGGGGCCGCGACATATGTCGGTGGCGACGACGGTGATGGTCTGCTCGAGGCCGCCGAGACCTGGGTATACGAAGCGAGTTACACCGTGACCGCAGCCGACCCGGACCCGCTCGTCAACACGGTGACGGTCACCTCAACCGATCTCGATGGTGAGACGGTTCCGGATGCCACAGACAGCCACAGCACCGACATCGACCACCTGCCGGTGATCGTGGTCAACAAGAACGGCCCCGCCGCAGCCCTCGTTGGCGACACCGTCACCTACACCTTCACCGTCTACCACGACGTGGGCTCCGACGGAACCCCGGTTGGGAACGTATCGGCAATCGACGACATCGCCGGAGCAGCCTCCTACGTCACAGGGGACGACGGCGACGGTCTGCTCGAATCGGGTGAGACCTGGGTGTTCACCGCCACCTACACCATCCAGGACACAGATCCCGACCCGCTGGTCAACACCGCCACCGCCACCGGCGACGACGAGGACGGTGACCCGACCGGCGATACCGATACCCACAGCACCGATGTGATCCAGACCGCATCGGTAGGCGATTTGGTATGGCACGACCTCGACGGCGACGGTACCCAGGATGCCGGTGAGCCCGGTCTCGACGGGGTGACCGTCACACTCGCCGGCTCGCTAGGTGCCGTTGTGGCAACCACCGTAACCTCCGGTGGGGGGTCGTACAGCTTCACCGATCTGCCCCCGGGCGACTACACCGTCGACGTCGACGAGACGACACTGCCGCTCACCGGCCCGGTGCTCACCACCGGCACTGAGCCGCGTGCCGTTGGCCTCGCCGAGGGTGAGGCCAACACCGACGCCGACTTCGGGTATTACGAGCCGGTCACGATCGGCGACTTCGTCTGGGACGACTTGGACGACGACGGCGCCCAGGATGCCGGTGAGCCCGGTCTCGGTGGCGCCACCGTTCGTGTTCTCGACGATCTCGGCAACGAGGTCGGCTCAGCGGTAACCGCCGGCGACGGCTCATACACCGTCGACGTTGCACCCGGTGAATACGACGTCGTGGTCGACACCGGTACGTTGCCGGTCGGATACGTGCCGACCACACCCACGACCGTCAATACCGGAACGCTTGCCTCAGGCGACACCTTCGACAGTGCGGACTTTGGGGCGATCCTCCCGACGTATCCGATCAGCGGAACCGTGTGGAACGACGAGGACGTCGACGGTGTCATCGACATTGCCGAGCCGCCACTGGCCGGTGTCACGGTGGAGTTGCTCGACGCTATCGGCGCTGTCGTCGCCACCACAACCACGCAGGCAGACGGCAGCTACAGCTTCCCGCCCGTACAAAACGGGGACTACACAGTGTCGGTGGATGAGACGACCGTCCCGGCCGGCATGGCGTCCACCACCGGCAACAACCCCGAGCCGGTCACCGTCGCCGGTGGCGCGGTCGGCAACGTCGATTTCGGGTATGTGTACCCCGGCACGGTCCTCATCACCAAGAACCCGGCGATCCAGCAGGTAGTCGGTGGTGGCACGGCCACTTTCGACATCACAATCATCAACCCCGGCCTACAGGATCTGAGCAACGTCACCGTCACCGATCCGGCCGCACCCAACTGTGACAACACCATCGGGACCCTCACCGCCGGTGCATCCACCATCTACTCCTGCACGCTTGCCGGGGTCACCACCGATTTCACCAACACCGCCACAGTGGCTGCCACAGACGAGGTCGGCAACGCCGTCACCGACAGTGACACCGCCGACGTCGATGTGATCGGACCGGCCGTCAACATCGACAAGACGCCCGATAGCCAGACCATCCTCACGGGCGACGATGCCACCTTTACGATCACCGTTACCAACACAGGCGACGTCACGCTCACCGATGTGACGGTCACCGACACGCTTGCCCCGGACTGTGAGGCCAGCTTCGCATCGTTGGGCGTTGGCGCAGTCGAGACCTATAGCTGCACGCTTACCGGGGTCACCGCCGACTTCACCAATACGGCATCGGTCACGGGCGACGACCCGTTGGCTAACCCGATCACCGACAGCGACACTGCAGATGTTGATGTGATCGACCCGGCTATTGACATCCAGAAGACTCCCGACGACCAGACGGTGGTCACCGGAGACGACGCCGGCTTCACGATCACCGTCACCAACACCGGCGACGTCACGCTCGCCAATGTGACGGTGACCGACACGCTTGCTCCCGACTGTGACGCCGGTTTTGCGTCGCTGGCCGTCGGCGCGGTCGAGACCTATAGCTGCACGGTCCCCGGTGCCACGAGCGACTTCACGAATACGGCCGCCGTGACAGGCGATGACCCGCTCGGCAACCCGGTGACGGACTCCGACACCGCAGATGTCGACGTCATCAACCCGGCCATCGACATCCAGAAGACCCCGGACAGCCAGCAAGCCCGCGCCGGGGACACCGTGACCTTTGATATCACGGTCACCAACACCGGTGACGTCGGCCTCGACAATGTCTCCGTCACCGACGCTCAAGCACCCGGTTGCGACGCCGTCCTCGGTTCGCTGGCTGCCGGTGCCTCGACCACATACTCCTGCACCGTGACCGCCGGTGCCACCGACTTCACCAACACCGCCGCGGTGACGGGTGATGACTCTCTCGGCAACCCGGTGACAGATAGCGACACCGCCGATGTCGACGTCATCGACCCGGCCATCGAGATTCAGAAGACTCCCGACAGCCAGCAGGCGCTCCCGGGTGGCACGGTGATCTTCGACGTCACAGTGGCCAACGCCGGTGATGTCGAGCTGAGCAACGTGGCCGTAACCGACCTGATGACCCCGACCTGCAACAGGGCGATCGGGTCGCTGGTGGTCGGGGAGACCACCACCTACTCGTGCTCGACGGATGCTGGAGGGCTCGACTGGACGAACATCGCCTCGGTGACCGGCGACGACCCGATCGGCAATGCCGTCTCCGACATCGATGTCGCCGATGTCGACGTGATCAACCCGGCCCTCACTATCGACAAGACTCCGAATGGCCAGCAGGCACTCGTAGGGGACACGGTGACATTCGATGTGACGGTCACCAACACCGGTGATGTCGATCTCGACAATGTGGTGGTGACCGATGCGCAGGCGCCGGATTGTGATATCACGGTTGGGGCTCTCGCCAGCGGTGCCTCGACGGCGTACAGCTGCTCGATGGTTGCAGGGGCCACGGACTTCACCAACACGGCCGATGTGACCGGCGACGACCCGCTGGGCAACGCCGTGACAGATAGCGACACCGCCGACGTCGATGTGATCAACCCGGCGATCTCGATCGACAAGACCCCCGACACCCAACAGGCGTTGGCGGGCAACACGGTGACCTTCGACATCACGGTAACCAATACAGGCGACGTGGACCTGACCGGCGTGGCCGTGGCTGATGCTCTGGTCCCGGGCTGTGACAACACGATCGGCGCTCTCGCCACCGGTGCGTCGACGAGCTACTCATGTTCGATGGTTGCCGGTGCCGACGACTTCACCAACACCGCCGCTGCGACCGGTGACGACCCGCTGGGTAACCCGGTCACCGACTCGGACACTGCCGATGTGGATGTGATCAATCCGGCGATCTCGATCGACAAGACCCCGGACAGCCAGCAGGCACTCGCTGGAGACACGGTGACGTTTGATATCACGGTGACCAATACGGGTGATGTGAACCTCGACAGCGTGGTCGTCGGCGATACGCAGGCGCCGGACTGTGACGGCACGGTTGGGCCCCTGGCCGTTGGTGCCTCGACGACGTACAGCTGCTCGATGGTTGCCGGTGCCGACGACTTCACCAACACTGCGGATGTGACCGGCGATGATCCGCTGGGCAATCCGGTCACCGACACCGACACGGCCGATGTGGATGTGATCAGCCCGGCGATCACGATCGAGAAGTCTCCGGACAGCCAGCAGGCACGAGCTGGTGACACGGTGACGTTTGATATCACGGTCACCAATACCGGTGATGTGGGTCTCACCGGCGTCGCAGTGACCGATGTGGTGGCGCCTGATTGTGACAGTGTGATCGGTGCCCTGGGAGTGGGTGCTTCGTCCAGCTATAGCTGCTCGATGACGGCCGGTGCCGTTGATTTCACCAACACCGCCGATGTGACCGGTGACGACCCGCTGGGTAACCCTGTCACCGGCTTGGACACCGCAGATGTGGATGTGGTCAACCCGGCGATCACCGTCGACAAGACCCCGGACACCCAGCAGGCACTCGTTGGGGACACGGTGACGTTTGATATCACGGTCACCAATACCGGTGATGTGGGTCTCACCGACATCGAAGTGACCGACACACTGGCGCCTAATTGTGACAACACATTTGCCAGCCTGGCCGCAGGCGCCGGTGAGACGTATACATGCACGATGACCGCGGGTGCCGCCGACTTCACCAACACTGCGGACGTCACCGCTGACGACCCGCTGGGCAACCCGGTCACAGCTACCGACACGGCCGATGTGGGTGTGGTCAACCCGGCGATCACCATCGAGAAGTCTCCGGACAGCCAGCAGGCGTTGGCCGGTGACACTGTGAGCTTTGACATCACGGTCACCAATACCGGTGATGTGGATCTAGGCGACGTGACGGTCACCGACGCATTGGCTCCTGACTGTGATGCCACCTTCGCATCGCTCGGCGTTGGCGCCGGTGAGACGTATACATGCACGATGACCGCCGGTGCCGCCGACTTCACCAACAGAGCGGACGTCACCGGTGACGATCCGATGGGCAACCCGGTGACCGGCAGCGACACGGCCGATGTGGATGTGGTCAACCCGGCGATCACCATCGATAAGACCCCGGACACACAGATTCTCCTCTCCGGTGACGATGCCGTCTTTACGATCACGGTCACCAACACCGGCGACGTCGATATCACCGGTGTTACCGTCACCGACACAGCCGCACCGGATTGTGATGCCTCCTTTGCAGCGCTCAGTGTTGGCGACGCCGAGTCCTACTCGTGCACCCTTGCCGGTGTCACCGCCGACTTCACCAACACCGCGGACGTGACCGGTGACGACCCGCTGGGTAACCCGGTGACCGACTCGGACACCGCAGATGTCGACGTGATCGGGCCCGCCATCACGATCGACAAAACCCCCGACATCCAGCAGGCCGCCACCGGTGACACAGTGACCTTTGACATCACCGTCACCAACACCGGTGACGTGGACCTCGACAATGTCGTTGTCACCGATGGGTTCGCGCCGGATTGTGACAACACGATCGGCGCCCTCGCCACCGGCGCGTCGATGAGCTACTCATGCTCGATGGTTGCCGGTGCCGACGATTTCACCAACACCGCCGACGTCACCTCTGACGACCCACTCGGCAACCCGGTCATCGACAGTGACACGGCCGTCGTCGATGTCATCAACCCGGCGATCACCATCGTCAAAGGCCCCGACGGCCACCAGGTCGTAGCCGGTGGCACCGTTACCTTCGATATCACAGTCACCAACACCGGCGACGTCGACCTGACCGGTGTCACCGTCACAGATGTGTTGGCGCCCGATTGTGACACCACGTTCGCCGCCCTGACAGCCGGTGCCTCCGAGACCTACGCGTGTACCCTTGCCGCTGGTGCCACCGACTTCGTGAATACTGCATCGGCTACCGGTGATGATCCGTTGGGCAACCCGGTTACCGGCAGCGACACTGCCGACGTCGACGTTATCGACCCGGCGATCACGATCGACAAGACACCCGACGGCCAGCAGGTCGTGGCCGGCGGCACCGTTACCTTCGACATAGCCGTCACCAATACCGGCGACGTCCCTCTCGCCAACGTCACAGTCACCGATGGGCTTGCCCCGAGTTGCGACAGCACGATCGGCACTCTCGCCGCCGGTGCCTCGACGAGCTACTCATGTTCGATGATCGCCGGTGCCGACGATTTCACCAACACTGCTGATGTGGCCGGTGACGACCCGCTTGGAACCCCGGTCTCCGACAGCGACACCGCAGACGTCGACGTCGTCAGCCCGGCCATCGACATCGCCAAGAACCCGGCAAGCCAGACGATTCTTGGTGGCGCCACAGCGACCTTCACCATCACCGTCACCAACACCGGCAACGTGCCACTCGACAACGTGGCCGTCACCGACGCCCTCGTCCCCAACTGCGACGCGACATACCCGTCCCTGGCGGCAGGGGAGAGCGTCTCATACAACTGCACCCTCGACGACGTCACCGCCGACTTCACCAACATCGCCGTCGTCTCGGCGGAGCACCCGGCCTCACCCGCCCCGGTCACCGACTCCGACGTCGCCGATGTCGAGGTGATCGCACCCGAGATCGACATTCAGAAGACCCCTGACGTCCAGACGATCCTCGCCGGATCCGACGTCACATTCACCATCACCGTCACCAACACCGGTGACGCCGAACTCATCGATATCGCCGTTACCGACGCCCAGGCTCCGGCTTGCGACGCCACCTTCGCCTCGCTGCCGATTGGTGCCGCCGAGACCTACGACTGTGCCGTCATCGGTGTCACCGCCGACTTCACAAACGTTGCCGATGTGACCGCCGACGACCCGTCGGGCGGAACGGTCGGCGACGTCGACGACGCCGTCGTCGACGTGATCGATCCGGGCATCACCATCGACAAGACCCCGGAAACCCAGACGGTGCTCGAGGGCGACGACGTCACCTTCACCATCACAGTCACCAACACGGGTGACGTGGACCTCGGCGGTGTAACCGTCACCGACGCAGCCACCCCGGCCTGTGACAGCACCCTCGGCACACTCGCCGCCGGGGAGACCGTCGGGTACGACTGCACCGCCACTGCGGTCACCACCGGTTTCACAAACGTTGCCGATGTCGCCGGCACCGACCCGCTTGGTAACGCCGTGACAGACAGCGACGATGCCGTCGTCATCGTGAGCGCCCCTGCAATCGAGATCATGAAGACGGCCGACACACCGATCATCATCAGCGGCGGGGACGCCACCTTCACCATCACGGTCACCAACGTCGGCACCGAGCTGCTGACCGGTGTCACCGTCGGTGACGCCCTGGTGCCGGATTGTGATGCCGCCATCGGCGATCTTGCCTCCGGCGCCTCGACCACCTACTCGTGCACCCTGCCGGCCCTCACCGCAGATGTCACCAACACGGCGTCAGTGATCGGCACACATCCGCTTGGCGGCACCGTCGCCGATGAGGACAGCGCCGACGTCAACGTCATAGCCCCGGCGATCACGATCACCAAGGCCGCAGCCGAGACCCAGATGCTCGCCGGCCAGGACGCCACCTTCACCATCACCGTTGAGAACACGGGCGATGTTGCGCTCACCGGTGTCACCGTCACCGATGCCCTGGCGCCCGACTGCGATACCACCATCGGCGACCTCGCAGTCGGTCAGACCAGCGATTACTCGTGCACGGTCCCTGCCGTCACCGCCGACTTCACCAACACCGCATCGGTGGTGGGCAGCGACTCGTTCGGGAACAATGTCGGCGACAGCGACGATGCCGCAATCGACGTCATCAACCCCGCCATCCAGATCGACAAGACACCCGACAGCCAGTTCGTCACGGCCGGTGCCGGCGCCACCTTTACGATCACGGTCACCAATACCGGTGACGTCGACCTGAGCGCCGTGACCATCACCGATGCCCTGGTCCCGGCCTGCGATGCCATCGTCGGCGACCTCGCCGCCGGTGTCACCACGGATTACACCTGCGATGTCACCGGAGTGGCCGCAGGTTTCACCAACACCGCATCGGTGGTTGGAACCCACCCGGCAGGCGGCACCGTCACCGATGACGACACCGCCGACGTCGTCGTGATCAACCCGTCGATCAGCCTCACTAAGGACCCGGCTCTCCAGCAGCTACTCGCCGGTGAGGACGCCAGCTTCACCATCACGGTCACCAACACCGGTGACGGCCCGCTCACCGATGTCACCATCAGCGATGCGCAGGCGCCCGGGTGCGAGACGATCATCCCAGGTCTCGGGATCGGTGCCTCCACAACGGTTACCTGCTCTGTCGCAGGTGTCATTGCCGATCTCACCAACACGGCCTCGGTAGTGGCCACCCACGCCGCCGGTGGCACCGTTGAGGCATCGGACAGCGCCGACGTGGTGGTGCTGGTGCCGCAGATCGACATCCAGAAGACCCCGGACGTCCAGCTCGCCGCACCCGGCAGTGACGTGACGTTCACCATCACGATCACCAACGCCGGTGTGGTGCCGCTGATCGATATTGCCGTCACCGATGCTCCGGCACCCGCGTGCAACACGAGCATCCCGGCGCTCGCAGTTGGGGAGAGCACGTCGTATGACTGCACCGTCACCGGTGTCACCGCCGACTTCACCAACACCGCCTCGGTCACCGCCACCGATACCGCAGGCAACCCGGCAACGGACAATGACACCGCAGACGTCGACGTGGTGGCTCCTGCGATCACCATCGCCAAGACTCCCGATCTCCAGTCCGTCGGTCTCAACGGCACACCGACGTTCACCATCTCGGTCACCAACACGGGCGACATCGACCTGACCGACATCGTGGTCACCGATACGCTCGCACCGGCCTGCGACGCCACGTTCGCCTCGCTGCCTGTCGGCGCCACCGAGACCTACACATGTGACGGCACCGCGACTGCCGCCGACTTCACGAACACGGCCGCGGCCGGCGCCGACAGTCCCGTCGGACCGGTCTCGGACAGCGATACCGCAGACGTCACGGTTCTGTTGCCCGGCATCGACATCCAGAAGACACCAGACAGCCAGTTGGTCGGCCCCGGCGGGACGGCGACGTTCACCATCACCGTCACCAACGCCGGAGCAACACCGCTCAGCAACATCACAGTCGGCGACCCGCTCGCCCCGGTGTGTGACAACACCATCGCGGCCCTTGCCATCGGCGAGAGCACCTCCTACGAGTGTGACGTCACCGGTATCACCGCCGACTTCACCAACACCGCCTCGGTCACCGCCGAGGATCCGTTGGGTAACGCCGTGTCGGACAGTGACACTGCCGACGTTGACTTCGTCGACCCGGCTATCACTGTCACCAAGACTCCGGATCTGCAGACGCTGCTCACCGGTGAGGACGCATCGTTCACCATCGCCGTCACCAACAGCGGGGACACCGACCTCACCAACGTGGTACTGAGTGACCCGCTGGCTCCGGGCTGTGACGCCACCTTCGTCTCGCTTGCCATCGGCGCCGCCGAGACGGTGAGTTGCTCGGTCACCGGTGTGTCGGCCAGCTTTATCAACGTCGCCACCGCAACTGCCGACACGCCGGTCGGGACCCAGGTGAGCGACAGCGACGATGCGCTCGTCGCCCTGGTGACGCCGGGTGTCGAGATCTACAAGACCCCCGACGTCCAGCAGATCCACAGCGGCGACGACGTCACCTTCAACATCACCGTCACAAACACCGGTGACCAGGACCTGGTGAACCTGACCGTCACCGACCCCGCCACCTCTGCCTGTGACGGCACCATCGCCGCCCTGGCGGTGGGGGAGAGCACCTCGTACGACTGCACCGCCACCGGGGTCACAGCCGACTTCACCAACATCGCCTCGGTTGCCGGCACCGATGTGCTCGGCAACCCGGTATCCGACTCCGACGATGCGCAAGTGGACGTGATCAACCCGGCACTCGACGTGCAGAAGACCCCCGACCTCCAAGCCGTGGTGGTCAACGGTACGGCCACCTTCTCGATCACCGCTACCAACACGGGTGATGTGGAGTTGACCGGTGTGACCGTCTCCGACCCGGTCGCCCCGAATTGTGACGCCACCATCGGCGACCTGGCTGTGGGTGAGTCGAGTAGCGCCACCTGCTCACTCGCCGGGGTCACAGCCGACTTCACCAACACCGCCACGGTGTCCGGTGTCGATCCGATCGGGGCCTCCGTCTCCGACAGCGACACAGCAGACGTCACTGTTGTCGAGCCCGGCATCGAGATCCAGAAGACCCCCGATCTTCAGCAGACCCGGGCGGGCGACACGGTCGACTTCACCATCACCGTCACCAACACCGGCGGTGTGGTGCTCAGCAACGTCGCGGTGACCGACACCACCGCCCCGGCGTGTGACAGCGTCGTCGGCGGCCTGGCGGTGGGTGAGACCACCTCCTACACGTGCTCGACGACGGCGGGCGCATCCGACTTCACGAACACTGCCGGCGTGACCGGCGACGACCCGATCGGCAACCCGGTCTCGGACTCTGACACCGCGGATGTAGACGTGATCGCCCCTGCCATCTCGATCCGGAAGTCACCCGACGGCCAGACGGTGGTCAGCGGCGACAGCGCAACCTTCACCATCGAGGTCGCCAATTCCGGCGATGTCGACCTGACCGGTGTAACTGTCACCGATGCCCTGGTCCCGGCCTGCGACAGCTTCGTAGGCGACCTGGCGGTCGGCGAGTCAACCTCCTACGCCTGCACCGTGAGCGATGTTGCCACAGACTTCACCAACACGGCTGTTGCCGGCGGTACGGACCCGATCGGGCTCTTGGTCACCGACTCCGACACCGCAGACGTCACTGTCTTGGTGCCCGGCCTCGGCATAGAGAAAACCCCCGACACTCAGACCGTCGTGGAAGGTGACGCCGCCACGTTCACCATCATCGTCACCAACACCGGCCAGACCGACCTGTTCGGTGTCACCGTCACCGACCCGCTGGTGCCTGCGTGTGACAACGTCATCGGCAACTTGCCGGTCGGCTCAACGCCGGTCACCTACACCTGCACCGCCGTCGTGACCGACGACTTCACCAACACCGCCACCGCGGTCGCCATCGACCCGCTCGGCAACGACCTCACCGACGAGGACACTGCAGACGTGGTGGCCCTCGGTCTCGGCAACATCAGCGGCACCGTCGCCCACGACGTGGCCGGTGACGGTGTCATCGACGCCGGCGACATCGGTGTCGGCGGTATCCCGATGACCGCCACCTGGGTAGGTCTCGACGGCGTGTTCGGCACTGCCGACGATGAGATGTTCAACATCACCACCGGCGGCAACGGCGACTACGGCTTCAGCCTGGTGCCACCGGGCGAATACCGGATCGTGGTCGACACAGCGGCATTGCCGAGCGGTGTCGACTTCCAGACGGTCGACCCCGACGCCACCCTCGACAGCACCACCACCCTGACTCTGGCTGAGGCGACTTCTGTCACCGGCATCGACTTCGCCTACACAGCCACCGGCTCCATCGGGGACCTCGTGTTCTTCGACCTCGACGCCAACGGTGCCCACGATCCTGATGAGCCCGGCATTGGCGGCGTGGATGTCACCGTTGCCTGGTTCGGTCCGGATGGCGTCATCGGCGGTGGCGACGATCTGGTGTTCACAACCACAACCGGCCCCGACGGCTCGTACCTGGTCGACGGGTTGCCCGCAGGTGAGTTCAGCGTCGTCATCGGCAACGTCCCTGCTGGTCTCACGGGAGCCACCAGCCAGTCGGTGACAATGGCGGCTGCTGAGGCCCGCGACGATGTTGACTTCCCGCTCGTCGGCTCCGGTGTCATCGGCGATCAGGTGTTTGAGGATGTCAACCGTAACGGAGTATTCGATTCGGGTGAGCCTGGAGTTGCCGGTGTCGGTGTCACCGTCACCTGGGCAGGGGGCGACGGTCTGCTCGGCACCGCCGATGACATCTTGTTCACCACGGTCACCGCCGCCGACGGGCAGTACCTCGTTGAAACGCTGCCGGCCGGTGATTTCCTGGTCGAGGTCGACGACACGACGATCCCCGTTGAGCTCGGCACCGCCCCGCCGGTGAGTGTCGATCTCGATGCGGGTGAGACCGACCTCGAGGCCGACTTCCCGCTGGTGGGCAACCGTCCCCCGGTGGCCGTCGACGACGAGGACATCACCGATGAGGACACGCCGGTGGTCATCGCCGTGCTCGACGACGACAGCGACCCCGACGGTCACGACTTCGCCATCAGCGACACCACCGACCCGTTGAACGGCGCCATCACCGTCATCCCGGACGGCACCATCACCTACACCCCGAACCCAGGCTTTGTCGGTGTCGACACCTTCACCTACACCATCTGTGAGGTGGGCGGTCCGGTGGGTGGCGTACCGGCAACGGGGCTGTGTGACACTGCCACTGTCACCGTGACCATCGTCGAGGTCAACGAGCCACCAGGCCCGGAGGCATCGTTCCAGAGTGTCGTGGTCGGTGACCCGCTATCGCCGATGCCGGTGTTCGACCCTGACGGCGGCCCGGTGACGGTCCGGTACATCAGCGGTGATTTACCCCCGGGGATCACACTCAACGATGACGGCTCGTTCAGTGGCGTGACCGAGCAGATCGGCACCTATCAGATCGTCGTCGAGGTCTGCGACGACGACGTCCCCCAGATCTGCATCATCCACACCCACACCATCGCAGTGACCCCGGTCACCCTGCCCGGCCCGGAGGATCCTCCGGATGACGATGACGACGAGCCACCCCCGGACACGCTGCCGTTCACCGGTGCCAACTTTGGCGAGCTGGTCATCGCCGCCCTACTGATGCTCTCCGCAGGCGCTGGCATGGTCCTATACACCCGCAAACGCCGCCAGGGCTAAACGATGTGGTAGTCATCCGAGTCGATGAAGCGGGGACTTGCCGTCGAGGCGGAGGTACCGACGCGATGATTCCGGGAAGGTGCTGAGTCATCGCGTGCCGCCGGCGTGAGCACCAGCAGACAAGGCCACGATGAGTCAAGAGTTCTGCCTGTCCAGCCGGCTCGAGCAACGGGAGATGCCTGTCGACTTCGATGACTCTGGCCCCCGGACCTGTTATCTCGTCGATCTATTCCTGGACAGCCGAAGAGACATGTATTGGCATGCCGTTTGTCGATCCTTCGATACCCGGTCCCGACGGAATTCCGTTGGACACCGTGGCTATGTGCTCGCGTGGTGGTTTCGTGGCCGAGGGCCCTCAAGGACCCGAGGTGACTCTGCGTGGACAGGGCTATCTGCGGGCCGCTGTCGAGGCACCGACCACAACTCTGCATGCTGTTGTATTCAGTCAGGTATTCGAACCACGGCGTCACGTAGGCCGCCTCCTCAGGCCCCTAGTCGGAAGGCCAGTAGTCGAGGTTCTGGGGTGTCGGGACGGTGCTGTAGCGAAGGAATTCGGCGAGTGCAGCGAAGGCTTCATCGGTAGCTGAACGCAAGGGAGGTCGGCTCCAAGCGCGCTGGCCAGGGTGCGGACTCGCGATGATGATGTAGGGAAGTTCGTGTCGTCGGGCGTAGCGGACCAGGCCCCGCTGAGCGGACCGACCTAGCGTCATCACAATCCGAATGTCGGGTAGCAATGCCAACACTTGCTCGAGCCACGGGGCTGCCGCGTCGATATCTGAGGCCCGCGGGGCACGGAAGCTCCCTGTGCTTCCAACCGACGGGAGCCACCACGGCACAATGTTCCAAAAGGTGACCATGTCGAATGGAATGCAGTGGCCGGTGAGCAGACCGTGGACCCGGGCGGCTGTGGGATCGTCGTTGTGGGGAGAGATGATTCCAGAGCCCTGCTGTTCAGTGGAGGCCGGACCGGGTGACTCGAGCACGACGAGCGCCCTCGCATGTACGCCGCCACCGGACGGGTCGAACCTGGGTACGGGATAGTCAGTCGCGGATTCAATCTGTCTGGCGAGTTCGTTCAGGGACGCTACGTGATCGTCGGCTAGGCGGCTCCGCTGCACTAGCAGTGACGCGGAATCACGATGCCCGCGAGGCTCTCGCAGCAGGTCCATGCGCCGGATTGTAGAGCGGCGGACGGCGACGGCCCGGCGGCTCACCGGCAACCAGATTCGTCCGCCCCGGCAGCCAGGGTCTGGGTTGGCGATCGAGTAGTCTCGTCATACTTCGCCGCCGATCCGTGTGACACGGGTGCACGCTGATCATCTGCGCCAAGTGCGAACGTTGAACTTCGCCTGATGTGGATCCGCCATTGCGGGCCTCGGCTTGACGTCACACAGATTGAGCTTCGCCACGTGCCAAGGCGAGGATCGGACCAACGACGGGCCAGCGCCGGACCAGTCCCCCCGGGGTTACTTCCGCCAACGAGCCAGAGCGCCGATTAGGGGGCCTTAGGAGGATTGGCGCGGGAGCCCGAGTAGCCGACTGCAGGCATCCGCTATGGGCCGTCATCGGCTCGGCTTTCCTTGTCGAAGGTCAACTCGGCCCACCGCCAAACGCACGGTTCCGATGACACGGTGCCTACTCGTTGCGGCGCTGCTCAGAGAGGGCGTCAAGCACGAGTCCAGACCCGGCGATTTGCTTTGCCGTTTCGAGTGCACCAAACACTCGTTCAGTTGTGGCATCCGAGTATGTGGCGGTCACGCCGGTAGGGTCGACGTTCCCGCGCCGAGTCCTCAGCGATCCGTATCGCACCTGCGAGTGGAGGCGGATAACCCCTCGGGGAAGACGCAGTTCATCAGGTTTCGCGATGACAGGCATGACCACCCAGAGCTGAAGCTCGCCGAGATTCAGAGCGACGACATTGACGGCTCTGCTGCTGATCCGATCAGGGCCCTTCGGTTCCACCGTCGCATTGCCCGCACCCCAGACATATGCATGGCGGCTCGCGGCCACCCGGGCTGCACCAATAGTCACATCCCCAGGGACATCCCCCGAGGCAAGCGCACGCGCAGTTGTGATATCGGGGACGAGAGTCTCGGTGGGGTACTCCATGAAACGCCGGGAGTCGCTTTCGGCGAACCCAAACACAATTGCGGTCTTGACGAGCCAACGGGTCAGGTACCGCACGCCGGCGGCGGTCAGCCGCTCGCTCGGTCGAGCCATCCAACGACGCAGAGTGTGCGCCGTATCGCGCTCCAAGTCGCTCATCCAACCCGAATTACAGCCTGACACGGAAGACGAATCGAGCGTTCACCGAGCGGCACCGCAACTCCGACATCGCCGTTGCGGCCATCAACAGATTTCACCAGAGTCGCTCGATCAACCCCGAGAGCGTTGCAGATCGGCCTGGAGAACAGATGTTCCTTGGTCAACTTCTGGTCGCTGAGACAGAAGGGGCAGTTCAAGTCAGCTCCTCAACCTCACCTGCCGAAGCCTAGCCGAACAGGTGTTCGCTTGCCAAGGATCCACCGGTCGGCAAGCGAGATGGTGTGGGGCGTGACGAACACCGCCGCTGGAAAGTCGCGCTAGGGCTGGCGGCACCGGATATTTCCCCGTGCAACCTAGGTGAAGTACACGGTGACGAGGGTCGGATCAAGAGAGAGATGATCACCAGACCACTCCCTGAGTCCGCTCATACGCAGGCCGGTCGCAGGTCGCCGCACGCCACCGGGCAGTTCAACTGTCTTCGGTACGAACTCGCACCTGCTGGCACTACGGCCCACACGCTCGCTCCCACCAAAGTGGCTTTTGACACCCCGCTCAGCCCGCCACCTCACAGCAACGAACCGGGGCCGGCTACCGGGCACTCCGGCGACTACCCGGACGGAACTTCCACCCGCAAGGCTGATCCAGTTTCCAGGACGCAACATGTCGGCGAGCCTAGGCCGAGAGCTGCGGCGCTTAGGTGGTCTCGGCAGGCTCGCGTCTATGCGGCGCGCATTGGACGCCAGTCAGCCACCTCGGCGACATGCAGGGGGTTCATACCAAGTGCCTCTGCGACTTGCCGCACACCTCCCGCAGTCTCGATGAGACGTGGAAGCAACTGGCCAGGTCGAGGAGGGAAGCTTCCCGGCTCTGATCGTCTCCAACGTGACATCTGTATCTGTAGGGTGCGGTACCGGCGGTCGTCGATGTATCCGAGTTCATGAGCGCGATATACAAGTGCGCCGACGGCGACGCCCCACGTCGCTTTGAGGTTGATGAAGTCGCGTATCGATGTCTGTGTGACCGCTGCATCAAAGTCATCTCGCCCAATAAGGAGAGCACCGGCAAAACGGTTGGCCTGCGCTTCACTTGTCTCGCCCTTTGTTCGGTGGAACGCTAGGTGTGCGATCTCGTGGGCGAGGGAAAAGCGAAAACGGTCACCTGGAACATTGGGAGAAAGACCTATAACGGGCTGGTCGTCGACCCACGCCGAGATACCATCGATGCCTTCCAATCCGACAATAGGTATTAGACAAATACCCGCCCGTTCTGCGGCCGAGGTGAGATTCTTGATGGGTCCTGTTTCCTCTTGGGCGAGTTCGAGGCGAGTGTCTATTGTGAGATTCTCGATTTCATCAAACGTCGCCGGCGTCGGCCATCTGGGGAGTGTTGGCCGAGGTACGTGTGGGTTCCGGTTGCGTAGTTCGATGAAGAGCTCGCCAGCTACGCGAAGTAGTTCCTTTGCGCGGCGAGTCGAAGCCACTCTTGTCGCCGCACGCTGCCGATGCAGCGGCTCCGACATCGTTGGCAACGCGAACCGAGCTTCGGTGTAGCCGGTTTGCGAAACATCGAACGTCAACGGGCGTCTACCGCTCTCGACCGCAGAGATGAGCGCCGCCGACACACCGAGCATTTCGCCGAGGTCTTGTTGGGTCTTGCCTTCGATGTATCGATAAGACTGCAGACGATTCATCACTCGTCCTCGCCAACAATCTGGATGTCGGGGGATATGTCGACAAAGCGATCGTCCGAGCCTTGGTCAAACGATGGCAGCCTCCCGGCGCCGTCCCAGACGCCAATGTCAGATACCTGCCCTTGCAGCGCATAGCGCCGCCGTCCGCCTGACGGTATGCGGACAACATCGACTGATGCGAGGACAAGACCATCGATCGTGAACTTGTAGAGGAGCAGCTCCAATGGTCGCGACCCGCTGGGAAGCTCAGAACCATCGAAGAGACTGTCCTGGCTCGTCTCGAAGGAGAGCGCTGCACGTGCCTTGAGAAGAGTCTGCTGTTGGTCTGTTGACCGGATTACCTGGATCCGCCCGAACGACGAGTAGTCGGGTACGAGGGTGTAGCCAGCAACTTCGCCCATCACAATGCGGTTCTGGAGATGCGATCGCATCACGTGGGCCATCGCCATGAGATTCAGCGGAAGACCGGTCTCGCTTTCAGTCTCGATTGAGACAGCATCGGCATAGAGACGTCCTTCCAGGATTGCACTTGCCAGGGAGTCGTAGTCGGTTGTTGCCATAGGGCGATGTTAACACGCGTTGTTCAGATTCTACAAGCGTTGTTAACTGCCGTTTGCGGGCAGCTCCGGCCACTTCGTTCCCGGAGAACGAGCAGACCCCGAACAGGCGGGCGTCGCCGCTCAGAACCGGAACACGATGCGTTGCCCGGCGACGATTGCCTCGGCGTGCTGGGTGAGGTCGGGGTCTGTGATACTGCCACCGGCGTCGTCGTAGATCCGAACCAGCTCGGCTATGACAGCCTCGAGATCGCCGCCACGGTGGGCGGGGATCAACTCGTCGTACTGGCGCGTGCGCTCGGCGGCGAGCTTGCGAATCGCGGGCGCCACCGCTTTGGTCAGCTCGGCCTCGAGGTTGGGGTTCCATTCGATGTGGATGTCGGCCACCTGCGGCTCCTCTGAGTCGTCGGGATGTGGCCCCATCATAGGGGGAACAAGTGTTCGTTCCGAGGATCCAATACGCTATACGTCTCTCTATCGCGTGTTGGCCACGACACCGGCGATCGGCTCAATCGGACTTCCGCTGTGGCAGTCTCAGCGGCAACCTCATCAGGTCCGACCACCAGGGTCAGTGCTCGAACGAAACGGGCTAGGTTTCTTTCGTGGCGTTGTCGACGGAGGTCGCAGCGTGGTGAACCACAGGATTCCGGATGCTGAGACCGTTCAAGCCAGCACAGCTGAGTTGATGCAAGAGGTGATCTGGGCGATCAACGATCGATCGCCTGAGAGACTCGAGGGCTCTTTCGAGAACTTCCACATGATGTTGATGCTCGCCTACTGTCACAGCTTCTGCCGTGGTGCGAGCCCGCTTGTCGATATGGCGACAACGGTCCCGCTTGGGGCGATGGTCCGTTCCCTGGTGGGGGCCTCGATCCATCTGAACTATGTTGCTGCGAGTGGGGAGGAAGGCCACAAGGAAGCACTTTGCTACTGGAACAAGCAGTACGCGACCCGGCTGAGTCAGGTTTGTAATGATCGCACCGCAAACGCTGAGCTGATCGCTCAACTCGAGAGCCGGTTGGCGGCGCTGCGGCAGGCGGCACGCGAACTCGGCATGAAGAGACTGCGGAAGCCGAGGGAGGTAAAGGAACTCGCCCGGGATATCGGCGGAGACCAGGAGTTCGCCAACGAAATCCAGCGTCTTCACGGCGCTTTGAGTGATTCTGTTCACGCGGGTATGGCTGCTCTCGTCGCTCATGTCGGCCCATCAACCGACGACGACGCCAACAATCTGGGAACGATCGCGCTACATCGCGATGTCGGCGAATCACTGCATATCGCGTATGTGGCCATCGACGCGGAGACCTCAGCTGCGGTGGCGGTCGCGTCCGCTAGCGATTGGCCACACGCTGACGACCTTCGGAGACTGCGGACCGGCTCGCTCGGTACTCTGGAGGAGTGGGTCCGCGCTCATCGGGGACACATCGGAAACTTGCGACGCGGCACAGAATCCTCCGGTGCGCTCTTGGAACATGACGCAGCCAAGACCACGCGAGATGAGGCAGAATACTGATGTGAAGCCGCCGACGATGATCGTCGACGGTGATTCAGAGACGCTTTGCACTTCGACCCAAGAGGCGCCGATCGCAGCGTCCCCAACATCCTCAGCATCGGCGCTCGGCGTGTTTGCTCAGGATCCTGCATCGTTCCTGGTTGTAGCCGAGCTTGGTCGTTGACCTTTGAAGCGTAGGCGACTGCGCCGAAGCCCGTAGAGTGGGCGGACGGGCATGACCCGACCGCACGTCCTCCGGTGAGGGATTCTTGGGGACACCAGGATCGTGAGAGAATGCACCCGTGACACCTCGTGACCAGCACACCGATATTGATCGCAGATCCGAACATTTCGTCAGTCTCACACGTGAGAATCTCGCCCGTGTGAGCGCCCAATGGCCACGGAGCGTCGATACGCCGCCCGATGTCGTTGAGCTACTCGCCGAGTCCCGTCGGCTATTCATCGGTGCCGCTGTCAGCTATGACAACCTCGTCGCTTCTTCGCTGAAAGCACTACAGGCCGCCGACCTCGCCCTCAAGCTGCGTCTCGGATTCGACTCTACGGCCAAGCGAACAATGGGTCAGTTGATCAAGCACGAGAAGGATCATCCCGTACTCGATCCGGAGACAAGGGAGTGGTACTCGCAGTTCGCGCTCCACTTCCGGAATGAGTTCTCTCACCCCCATCGATCCGTGGCGCTCACCCCGGGACTGGCTGAGCCGATCCTTCGAGCCTGTCACGAGCGGGTCGTCCGTATCTTCACACCCGGACCGGCACCAGCGCAGTCCGCCCCGGACTGAACCAGCGGTCCTGCTTCCGAGACCGCCCGGCACGCCAGTTCCGTCGTGGTGTGCATATCCCTGATGATCGCGGTGGTGAGTCCCCGCGCGAAGGATCCGGCTGACGTGCTCCTCGCTGTGATGCTACATAATCAATCTTATGCACCACGCCGCAGTCCTGGTGACGTTGGCGAGGCCGGGAAGTGTGAGCTGCGTCTCATCGGTAGTCAAACAGACCCCAGTGCCGCCTGGTGTCAGCACGATCTAAGCGGTGGGAGGAGCGGGCGGGTCATGGATCTAGGTAGAAGTCCACCTCGAAGCTCGTAAAACGCTTGCCGTCGAGTGACGGTCCGATCCCGACCGGATTGTCGTCGGACCCGGAAAGCGCCGAGACCTGGGTACGGACACCGCTGCTCAACCTCACCGCCATCGGTGACCGGCTCGGCGTCAGCCGTCAGAGAGCAGCCCAGCTCGCCCACGAACATCCCCTATTTCCCGCACCCGTCGAAGCCGACAAGCCGCTCTACGAACAAGCCGCCGTAGAAGTGTTCGCCGACGTGTGGGAACGCAAGACCGGACGGCCCGCAGGCAAACCCGCCCCGCTCTCCACGTAGACCCCCTGAACGCCATGGGCCGGTGAGGCAGCGGGTAGGAGATCGCTTGCGGGGGCGGCGGCTACACCGAGTCCGATGACCGAGATCAGCAGGACCGTAGCGGGGCGACGCGCTATTCCCTGCGCCCACCGTGTGCCGAACGGGTGGGGGAGTCCGACTCGGGATCTCGCGGTCGTCGTCCCCGGGCGCGCCTTCCGAGGATGCGGTTGCCGACCACGCCCAACAGTGCGGGTAGCAGGGCCCCATCTCCACATGGACCCCTGAACGACTCACCGGGCCGGCAGGGCAGCGCGTGGCGCTGAACACTGTTGATCTGTCGGGTTGCCCTCGATCTCGACGATCGCATCGACCACGCTTGCCGCTCGCTGGGATCCACAACCCGAGCCGACGGTTGCGTCGAGTTCCCTCCAGGCTGAGTGCTCGAACCTCCGCTTCTGGCAGGACCGGGGTGACTACTCACCGAGCAGGTGACTATTCCCAGAATAGTTCCCATTCCTGCTCAAGGTTACTGTAGGTATTTGTCGACTACTGAGAGTGGCAATGGTGGATGTTCTCTACGTCGATGGAAAAGGAGTTCCTGGTGCGGTTCCGTTCTTTGTGTGGTCTTATTGCGTTGTCTCTGCTGGTCGGGTTGATGACTCCGGTGACGGCTGTTGCCGATGACCCGACTGTTGTGTTGGTGGGGTGGGAGACGGGGGCCGGGTCGTCGTCGTCGTTCACAGCTTGGGGAGTGTCGACACCGGTTGCGGGTGATTTGTTGGTGATCGGTATCGCCGGTGGCCGTGCGGTCACGATCGATGCGTCCGAGTCGGGGTGGGTCAAGGCACAGGGCAATGAGGACACCGACACCACTCAGTTGTGGTACAAGATCGCCGCAGGGGACAGCTCCGACGATGCCGTGACGTTCAACATGTCCGGCACCGACCAGTACGCCTGGGCGTTTGCTGAGTATTCGTCGACGACCGGGTGGGGTACCGATCCTCTTGATGCATCGGCGTTCGAGCCAAACAGTGGCTACACAGAGGACACCTATCTCGACTCCGGTACCACAGCGCCACCTTCGGCTGCTGGGCTCGGGGTTGCAATGTTCCGGCTCCGAGACGGCAATGCCGCAACCGGTGTGTCACTCACCAACGGCTACGGGCTTGTCGACAGTGCCGGTACCCAGCTTGGTCAGGCCTGGTCGCTCGAGGGGATCCTCGCAGCCAACACGGCGGCTACGACGTCTGCACAATCATCTACCTTGACTTGGAGCAACGGTACCCGAGACGGCCGCACCGGTGTCATCGCCGTGTTTGTCCCAGCGAGTGCGCAGCCGTCACTTGTCGCCGATCCCGGGTCGCTGCCACTAACCGGGGTGGTAGACGGCACACCGGTCGACGACACCGTAACCGTGACTGCATCCGATGGGGCCACAGGCGTCGCCGTTGACGCCGTTGTCGACGACGGTGGCCAAGGTTGGCTCACGGTCACCCCTCAGGGTTCCACCCCTGCTGTCCTCACCGTGGGCGCCGACCCGGCGGGACTCACCGCAGGCACCTACACCGGGACTGTCACCGCCACCGCCGCCGGCTACGAACCAGTCACTATCGATGTCACCTACACCATCCAATCCGACATCGCTGTGGAGGGGTCGTCGACGGGTGCGGGTTCGTCGTCTTCGTTCACGGCTTCGGCGCCGGCGGCTCCGGTTGCGGGTGATCTGTTGGTTGTCGGTATCGCCGGTGGCCGTGCCGTAACGATCGACGGGTCCGAGTCGGGATGGTTCAAAGCACAAGGAAACGAGGACACCGACACCACCCAGCTGTGGTACAAGATCGCCGCGGGCGACGCATCTGATGACGATGTGACGTTCAACATGTCAGGTGCCGACCAGTACGTGTGGGTGTATTCCGAGTATTCGGCGGTTTCGGGTTGGGGCACCGACCCGTTGGATGTCACCGCGTATCAGCCGGAGAGCGGCTGGACCGACGGTGTCGATGTGTCATCTGGCACTACCGCTGTCCCGTCCAGTAACGGGCTCGGGGTAGCCATGTTCAAGATCCAGGCCGGTGCGGCTCTCGCCGACGGGTTGGCGTTCACCAACAACTACGTGTTGGTGGATCGGGACGGCACCGAGTTCCCCAACGCATGGTCCAACGAAGGGATCATGGCTGCCAACGTGGCAACCACTGCCACGGTGCAGGAGACCACGGCGTCGTGGACCGACGGTGACCGTAACCAACGCAGCGGTGTCATCGCCGTGTTCCTACCCGCCAATCCGCAACCCGCTCTGGTTGCCGATTCCTCGTCGTTGCCACTTGCCGGGGTCGTAGACGGCGCATCGGTCGACGATACCGTGACGGTGTCGGCTTCGGATGAGGCGACTGGTATCACTGTTGATGCGGTCGCCGACGACGGCGGGCAAGGCTGGCTGACCGTAACACCGGCCCAGGCGACCACACCAGCGACGTTCACCGTCACCGCCAACCCGACAGGACTCACCGCAGGCACCTACACCGGCACCATCACCACCACCGCCACCGGCTACACGCCAATCGATATAGTCGTCACCTACACCATCGAACCCGACACGGCCGGGATCGCTCAGATCCAGCTAACTGATGGTTCATCGAACTACACAACGGACGTGTCGGCCAGTTTCCCAGCAGCACCGACCCAGGGCAATCATCTGATAGCGGTGGTGACATCGGGGGCAGCCACAATCGACACACCTGCCGGATGGACCCCGGTTGTGACCGATTTCACCACCGACTCGTCGACCGGCATCTACTGGAAGCCAGCGGACCCGGCCGACATCGATATCACCTTCACATTCGGAGGTGCCAGTGAAGAGCATTCGCTGGTGCTGTTCGAATACGCAGGTTTGGCCAACCCACCAACCGATCAATCCGGCACCTATCAAGACCCCACCGGAACAAACTCGTCTTTGACAGTCACCGCCGATTCTGCCAATAGCCAAGCAATCGAGTTGAACATCGCCGGTGTGTTGGGATGGAACTTCGATACCGACATCATCTGGGACAGCAGCTACACCGAGGCAGTAGACCAACACAACGGCGGCTACATGAACTACGGAGCAGCCACCAAAATCACAACAGCCACAGAAACCGCTACGGCCACAGCCACAGTCGGCGACACCATGGAACTCTACGGCATCATCGCCACATTCCTACCCGCCAGCGCTGAGCCGGAGCCGTCGTTGGTCGCCGACTCCGGGTCGTTGTCGCTGTCTGGGCTTGTCGATGGCGCTGCGGTCGACGACACCGTCACCGTAACTACATCCGCCGGGGTCGCCGGGGTCACCGTCGATGCCGTCGCCGACGACGGCGGTCAAGGATGGTTGACCATCACACCCAGCCACACCACCACACCGGCCGTGTTCATCGTCACCGCCAACCCGACCGGGCTGACCGCAGGTACCTACAACGGCACCATCACCACCACCGGTACCGGCTACCAACCCGCCATCATCGACGTCACTCTCGAGGTGTCGTTTGTGGCGCCGTGGCTTGCAGTGTCATCCTCATCGGATCGTTCTCAGCCGCTACCTCTAGATGGCGCAATTGTCTCAGGGCCTGCATTCGTGTTTGTCGACGGGACTGCAACTGGAATTGAGAGTGCCTTGTTCTGGTTCGACGACCCAACGATGGCCGGTGCCGCCTATTCATCCGATGCTGAGGCACCGTTTGACTTCGGCGGCGGGACGACGACAACTGCGTCGCCGTGGAACAGCGCGGCCGTGGCCGATGGCACACACACGATGACTGTACGGCTCGATTTCATCGATGCCAGCAGCGAGACGCTCACCAGCTCCTTCACAACGGACAACGGAACAGCCGATCCAGCTACGGTATCGCTCATCCATCCAACCGATGGGCTCACGGTCTTCGGACTGCAGCCAGTACAGGTGACTGTAGACCCGAGCACAGCCGTCGGGACCGTGGACTTCTCAGTCGACGGAAGTGAGATCGGGCAAGCACCTATCGTCGGCGGCGAGGCCGGGGTCGACTGGGACACAACACAGATTGCCGATGGAACTCATGTACTCACCGTCACGGTCAAGGATACGGCAGGCACCTCGGTCAACACAGACACCGCAACCGTAACTGTCGACAACGAATCAGAAACGGTCGAACGCATCGAAGCCGACTACGCAGCTGGAGTGCTATCGGTTGACGAATTCGTCGAAACCGGCGTCGTCGCGCTGACCCTGCCCGAACTACTACCGCCGCAATACCAGGGCACTCAGGATGGGGCCGACGACGAGGTCAGCCTCAGCGAGTGGGCCGTGTTTCTTGAGCACTGGGAGGAAACATCGCTCGATTCTCAAGACCGAGCAGCGGACTACCTGGAGAACTACATCTATCTGGACGACATTGCAGCGGCAGAGTCAATCGGCTTGGTCAGTTCCCAACTGGCGCCACCTGTGGCCCCGGTAGACACAGGATTCTGGGCGGATGATTGCGAATTCAGAGAAGGCTGGTTTGATGGAGAGCTACGGCCATACGAGTATGTGTGCACTCACGAGTCTGACCATTTCATCACGAAATACACGGTGTGGAGCTGGACCGACCCCGAAGACATGGTGGCTCTTTCTGACCACGAGCTACGCGACGGGACCCGAACCTACACGGATAGTTCTCCGGGCAAGAGTTGCCCGCTCAAGGATGCTACGTACCCTGATCGGTGCAACGGGATCCCGGACTATATCGATCGCATGGTCGCCTCGGCAGAGCACGCGTGGGCAGGCTACCAACAGCTCGGTTTCCCCATGCCATCGTTCGGCGAGGTGGTCATTTCAGTACGTGAGGGGCGCCCCAAAGTAATCCCTATCCCCTTTAGGAATCCCCTCTCGATTGGAGTCGAACCAACAGGTGACGACTACTCCACCGTCCAACACGAACTGTTCCACGTAGTGCAGATCAAGAACTACATGTCGAGTTGGGATTACGTGTGGCGGGACGGCTTCAGGATGTGGTCAGAGGCTACGGCAGAATGGGCACAACACCAAGTCCTCCGCGATATTGACCCTAGCGACCCTAACGATACCGATCCTGACGACGTCCATGACGACTACGCCGCGCACATCGACGACTATCTCCAAGACACCCATCTGAGCGTCTTTCGGTGGAACGACGACTGTCCGCCCTCTCCAGATGTCTGCCAGCCTCAATACGGGGGCTTCATCTTCGCCGAGTTCCTGGAGGAACGCTTCGAAGACACTACTGATGGACGCAACGGCGACTTCATCAAAGACGTATTCGCCATCGATGAGGCCGACATTCCATCTGCGATCGAAACACTGCTAGGCAGCGGCAGCGCCGTAGCCGAGATGCTCGTCGACTTCCATGTCAGTTCTTACGTTCTTGACTCGGAGACCGCCCCGCCGACGACGGAGGATATTGCCGCGGCTGGTTTCACGAGAGACCTCGGGGGTGAGGTGTTCGGTTTCGAAGACCCGGCGCTTGTCTCAACCGACTCGGATTTCGCAAACGATATCACCACTTGGCGAGAAAGACTGAACCGTCTGAACGGGCCAACCAGCGCCGATGCTGTGGGTGGGGCCCGACCCGAACGCGAGTCCCACGACTTCAGCACTGATGGCCTCACCTACACGCCAGACGTGACAGGACGATGGCTTGAGGACAGCGGCGTCTTGTACTACGACTTCGTGACCGAGAACGTGGGTCCCGGGGATGTAGTGTTTGAGACACGGGGAGCCGGCGATCTCCAGTTCACCGTGCTGGCATTCGATGGCTATCCCCACTTTTGTGACGGATACCCACCGCGAGTGATCGACTCCGGCGACGGCACGGAGTCGAAGACTGCCACCCTGGAGATCACCTCTGATTGCGACCTTGTCACACTCGTCGTCTCGGATACGCGACTCCCTAACGGGCTCGATATCTTGGACGTATTCGACTTGAGTGTCAGCTTCGTTCCCTTCGCTCCCACCGACGCCGCTCTGACAGTTGCAGTGCCAACGGATGTAGTAGCGGGGTCGTCGTTCGATCTCGCGTGGGAGGTTGAGAACTTAGGGACCGACACAGCGGTTCGTCCCGCTATTACGGCGCTCGTCCCAGATGGGATCGTCTCAGCAACGGGCACCGACTGTCAGGTTGATGTCGACCCGACGGACCCGACAAAGTCGTATCTAACATGCAGCCTGGCCGACATCGCTGCCGGCACGACCGCGAATACGGTGGTCCAACTGGATGTCGATCCAACCTCAACGGGTGCCATGCTTTTCGACGCGATGTTGACCACCGACTCGCCCGATCCGATCGCATCAAACAACTCCGCCGCAGCCACTGTCACCGTCTCCAGCGAAACCGATTTCGGTGTCACCGGCACCTACAATCCCGATCCGCCGCGGATCTCGACACAGCTCAACTGGACACTCACCGTGACCAACCATGGGCCGTCAACGGGCTCTGCAACCGTTGTGGTGGACCCTCCGGCCGAATTCGTCGACTTGGTCATCCCACCGAGCTGCACCGGCACCCCCCCTGTGCCGATCGAATGCAGCATCGGCGATGTCGAGCCCGGACAGGCGGTGGATTTGTTGTTCTCGGGACGTCTCGACGACACCCTGAACGCTAACGACCAGGTCGACTTCGTCGCCTCGGTAACACCTGATTCGACCGACCCGGTTCTAGGGAACAACGCCTGGGTGGATACCGTTGAGGTCGCCGCGCCCTATTCGACAACGGTCGTGCTCAACGACCCGCCGGTGGCCGTGCTTGCCGACGGGGATCACTACACACCCGAGTCGTTCGATGTTGTTGCGACCGTCACCAACGACACCGCGGTGACTCTTACCGATGTGAGTGCGTCGATTCAGCTAGGTGACGGGCTGTATTTGATCGACTCCCCAGGGACCCACGGGTTGGGTGACCTTCCACCTATCCCGTCGATGCCCCATGTCGCTACCTGGACCGTCGGCATCGAACCTCAGGAACATGACGCTACCCTTACCTACACAGTCACCGTGTCGGGCACCCCGAATCTCGTGCATCCAAACACTCACCAAGAGTCGTTGGATGTGCCCGGGCTTGCGATCTCCGGCGTTTCACCGACGGGTCTGTTTGTCGTCGATGCGAACAACCGGATACTGCGATACGACAGTGACCCTGCCGCAGATGACTGGACGGACATCTCTCCAAGTGAGGACATCGGGAATGTCCAGTCAGTCATGGTCGCAGGCGACGCGCTGTACGTAACAACGACACGCCCAGCGACGGCTTCGTCTTCGATGCAGGCCGAGGTGTGGCGTTGGGATTGGATCAACTTCTGGACCAAGGTGTTTGCGTCGTCGTCCGGCGAGGACGGGTCGATTGGTGGAGTGTCAGTTCATCGGTTGGGGACGCAACTGTATGCGGTTGTAGGCAAGGTCGCTGGTCCCGGGCAGGGCTCGAACACAACCGAGGTTTGGGCTGTCAACGATCTGGCAGCGACTCTGGTTGCGTCGACCGGCAACGATCATCTTCTCGAGGACAAGGCAACCACCACCAGCGTATCGGGTCAGGAACAGATCGTCTTCTCAGACGGCGCTTCCTGGTGGGTGTTCGACGCTACCAACTTTCTCGTACCTGGCTTCGGTCCTGCAAGCCTTGTCAGCGACTACGCCACTGGGCCGTCGGAGGTTCTCGCGTCGGTTCCGGGGGGTCCAGTTGTCTCCTCAGGCGACGCTCACACGTGGGCGGCCGGTCCGCAGCAACCTGTAGGCGACGACGGAGCAGGTCTGGGGTTGGTTGGTGACCTGCTCTATGCGGCAACGACAACACCCGGCCCGTCGCCGCTGTCTCACTTGAGTGTCCGCGACGCTGGTGTGTTCCAGTCGATCTTCACCGGCAATGAGGACTTCTTGATTGTTGACATGGAGGGTGGCGACGACGCGGTATATATGGCGATTGATCACGACACCCTCGGTGCGCTTCTGGTTGCGTCGTCTGGAACGGATAGTCTGCCGATCCTTTCGGATGGTGTCGATTTCGGGGGCGAGATCCGGGACATGGCACTCGCAACTGATCCCGGTCCTGGTGCGCCGTGGACCGGTTTTGCCATCATTCCGGGCGGCGGCGGTCGTAGCTCCCGCAGTTGGGGTGATCCGCATCTGATCACGGGTGATGGCCTCAAGTACGAGTTCCAGAAAGTTGGAGAGTTGATCGCAGCCGAAACCGACGACGGTGCGGTTGTGGTACAGGTTCGTCAGGCACCGTGGGGATCAAGCGACGTAGTGGCGGTGAATACCGCACTTGCGGCCGATGTTGGTGGTGACCGTGTCGGGTTCTATGTCGGCGGCAGCGATCCGGTACTGCTCGATGGGGTACCGGTCGCATTGGCCACAGGAGAGAGCGTCACACTGCCAGGTGGTGGTCTTGTCCAACGAACCGGTGGATCAACCTACCAGGTGTACTGGCCGGGTGACGCGGGTACACCGACACGGCTCGATGTGGAACTTCGATCGTTGACCACGCTCATTGATTCTCCCCAGACCTGCTCACTGAATTTCCCCACTTCCTGAGGGAAATACCGGCTGTTGGGTGGGCCCCTCTCCAGGCTGGCTGTCAGCAACGATGGCCGTCTGGAGAGGAG